>Ga0073934_10000019_pt1 | contig 507564 bp, 513 predicted proteins | sample LarsenN4metaG_FD_76834 | JGI IMG/M metagenome (GOLD analysis project Ga0073934, IMG submission 76834) | Hot spring sediment bacterial and archeal communities from British Columbia, Canada, to study Microbial Dark Matter (Phase II) - Larsen... ... | reverse complement strand
GTCGTCGCCCGCGGCCGCCGCGGTCGCGGCCCTCGTGCTCGAGGACACGCCCGGACTCGCGCCCACGGCGCTCGAGACGCGCATCAAGGTGACCGGCGTGCCCGTCACCGATGCCGCGAACGGAATCACCACCTGCCGCGTCGACGCGTTGAAGGCGGTGCGCTACCTGGGGCCGCTCTGCCAGGCGTCGCCGCTCGACACTGACGGCGACGGCTGCAGCGACGCCGAGGAGGCGACGTTTGACGTCGAGCATGGCGGCAGGCGCGACCCGCTCGAGTTCTGGGACTTTTTTGACGTCGACGGGGACGCGTCCATTGACCTCAGCGATGCGCTCAGCGTGCTCTCGTACTTCGGCGATCCCGCGCTGCCGGCGACGCCGGGTGACCTGCGCGACCGCATGATCCCGGACCCCGGGCAGCCGTGGCGCACCGCTGAGGCCAACGACGGTGTCGATCTGGGTGACGCGCTCAACAGCCTTCGCTCATTCGGACACGACTGCTCCGGCGCGCCGTAGCTACTCCGAGAGCCGCGAGAACTGCACGAGCGCGTCCTCGTCGTAGACGCCGGCGAGCGCCTTGGCGGAGAGGTCCGCCCGGACGAACCTCCCCTTGATCTCGCAGCTGTTGCCGCTGCACTTGCCCGCGTCGTAGCCCTCCAGGTACACGAGCGCGAAGCCGGTGATCGTCGCGGGGTCGGATGCTCCACTGCCGAAGTCATCGACCACCGGGATGATGATCACGCGCGTTCCGCCGCTCCCGCCCGGCAGCCAGGGGTTGCAGCCCGGATTCAGTCGGTACACGCCGCTGTCGTTCGGCCCGCTGAACGTCTCACCGAAGCTGTCGCACTGGGCGCTGGCGCCGTTCATCCGGTGGTCGACGCCGTCTCTCGTCGGCCCGATGAGGTTGCCGGTCTGGGGCGTGCAGTCCGGGCCATCGCATTCGGGCGCGGTCTCGGCGCATGATTCCGGATACGTGCCGGGACAGGCGCCCGGCGAGCAGTTCGGCGTCCCCTCGGCGCAGGCGTAGGCCGTGCTGCCATGCTTCACCGAGGTCTCATAGGTCTGCGCGCCGGGACCGTCGATGCGTATCGCGCCAAAGTTGCCATTCTCGCCTCCGTCAGCGTCGTACTTCAGCGTGACCAGTGCGCCGTTGCCCGCGGCGTCGACCGTCGCCTGCGTCACCGTCCATGGCACGATGCCGTTGCTCCCCCCGTATGAGGCCTTGATAGCCGCGGAGCGCCCTTCCACCTCGCGGCTGTTGACCCCCAGCACGTTGATGAAGTGGAAGCGGTGATCGCGCTCGATGATCACGCGCACCTTGGGATTCGGCACTCCCGGCGACACCGCGTAGAACCGCAACGTCAATTCGTCCGGATCGATATCGTTGTCGGCCGCCCAGTTCAGCGCCACCGTGTTGGCCGCATCGACATCGGGCAGCTCCTGCGCCGCCGCCAGCGCGATCGCATCCGCCGCGTTCTGGAGATGGCGCCGATTCGCGGCGTACGTGCCGACATCGATCGCCAGGCCGGCCATGCCAACCAGCGTCGGGAGCAGGATGGCGAAGATGATCAGGACCTGTCCGCGTTGGGACCACGCGCTGCGCATGGCGAACCGCCTCGCAAGAAACGGCCGCTGCGGCCACCCCGTCGCAGTGGACCGGGCATCTCGGTCTACCCCACCCTAAGCATCGGACGGCCGCCCGCTTCCCGTAGGGCCGTCCATGCGGCCCCGCCCGATGCTTCCCCCCACGGCCGCGCGCATGGTCAAATGGGCGCCATGCAGATGCCTCGCGTCTTCATCCCCACCGGCTCAGGCGAGGACGATCTCGCCCAGTACTCCCGCGCGGCCGAGGCCGCCGGCATCGATGGCGTGTTCGTGGGCGACCATGTCACCTTCTACGGCACCGGAGGCGACGGCCTCATTCGGCTCGCCGCGATGGCTGCCGTCTCCAACACGCTCCTGTTGCAGACGTGCGTGTACCTGTTGGCCCTTCGGCACCCCACCCCCGTGGCGCTGCAGTGCGCGATGATTGATCGGATGTCGAAGGGGCGGCTGGTCCTCGGTGTCGGCATTGGCGGCGAGGATCCGAACGAGTGGTGGGCGTGCGGGGTCGACCCGCGCACCCGTGCACGCCGCACGGACGAATCACTGCAGATCCTCCGTTCCCTTTGGACCAACGAGGAGACGACCTTCACCGGCACGTACTTCAAGCTCGACCGCGTACGGATGCGTCCCAAGCCCTGGCGTCCCGAAGGCGTGACGCTGCAGGTGGGTGGGCGCTCCGATGCCGCCCTGCGCCGCGCCGGCCGCTACGCCGATGGCTGGACAGGGATCTGGTGCTCGGTCAAGCGCTTCAACGAAGCCGGCGAGAAGCTGGCCGAGTTCGCGCGGGAAGGGGGGCGTGAGGGCGTGCGGCTGCCCCGCGGGATGCAGGTCTGGATGGGCGTCGATGCCGATCCGGCGCAGGCGCGCGCGAAGGTGTCCGCCAGCATGGAGGCGTTCTACCGGCTTCCATTCTCGGCGTTCGAGAAGTACACGCCGGCCGGGACGCCCGAGCAGGTAGCCGAGTTCATCGCGCCGTATGTCGAGGCAGGCTGCGAATGGGTGAACTTCGTCGTGGCCGATGCCCCGGACGCCGTGCTCGAACGCTCGATCGCCGTCCGGGACGCGCTCCGCGCCATCTGCGCGTGACCTGTGCCGTACTGCGCGGGGTCCGGCGAAGCTCGGTCATACTGTCTGCGTGCGGATCGGCATCGTCGCAGACGTCCACTGCAACCACGAGGCACTGGCCATCGCGCTCGACCGGATGGGGCCGGTCGATGAGCTGCTCTGTGCGGGTGACGCCGTGTACCAGTTCCGGTTCTCGAACGAGGTGATGGAGCTGCTGCGCGAGCGCGGCGCGCGGTACATCCTGGGCAACCACGAGCAGACCTTGCTGAGCCGCTGGGGTGAGCGAGCGCGCCAGGCGGACTGGGTTCGCGCCGATGCCATGGACTACATGGCGGCCCATCCCCCGGCGATCGAGACGCGCGTGAACGGCAAGGCGCTCGTCATGGTGCATGGCAGCCCCTTCGAGCCGCACAACGAGTACATCTATCCGACGAGTCCGGCGCTTCGCCGTCTGGCTCAAATCGATGCCGACTACATCGTGCTGGGCCACACCCATTACCAGATGGCCGAGCGCGTGGGTCGTGCGCTCGTCATCAACCCCGGCTCGGCCGGCGAGGCGCGCGATCCCCGTAACGGGTTCCGGCTCTCCTATGCCGTGCTCGATACGGCGTCCGGCGAGGTCACATTCGACGATTTCCAGGATCCGACGCGGGCGCCGATCGATCCCGCGATCATCCCCGGCACCGCGCTCGAGCGTCACGCAGCGCCGCGCGAGGATCCGCCGAATCCCAATTTCTGGTTGCCGTCGTAGAACGCCGTGTCCGTCGATCTCCACTGAAATCGGTATTGGCGGATGCGATTGAAGCCGGGGCGGCTCATTCGCACGCGCCCGCGCGCCGTTCACACAATGCTAAGAAACCGATAACCGAAGCTTGGAAATATCGCGCGGCCTGCTGCGATGTTGTCTGCGTGGGTCAGGCAGCAATCGCTGTTGGTCTTGCGCATGCTGGTCGCCAGAGGGGTTGGACAAGGATGTCGTGCGAACGGGCCTGGTGGGATTACGTTGCGTCCGTCAACGCGCACATCGCCGCGCAGCAGGAGTTCCTTGATCTCGCGGGACTCATGTTCGGAGGCATGACGCCGCGCGATTCGCTCCTGCTTTCATACGAAGAAGTGCAGGAGTTGCTCGATGCCATCGGCAAGATGGATGCGACGCTGCGCGAGCAACGCCGCCAGCTCGAGACCTACTACGCCGCCATGCGGGAGCACGGAGGCTACTCGCCGGGCGTGGGCGACACGCTCTAACGCACGCGTCGGAGCACGAAGTGACCGTCCTGGGGGCCGCGCGCGCAGGGATGAGCAGCGCGGCGCCTCAGCGCCCCGCCTCGACTCGCTCGATCGCTGTCGCATCGCGCTTCCAGCCAGGATGGTGCCGCTGCCAGGTGGCGCCAAACACCGCCCCCAGCGCGAGCGGCGGCACGACCGTCAGGAACCGATAGATCAGCACCGCGGCCACCGCCTCGGCGTTTGGGGCGCCGAAACCGACCAGCGCACCGGTAAGTCCCAGCTCGATCACCCCAAAGCCGCCCGGCACGATCGGGATCGCGCCGAGCACCCGTACCAGCGACCATGCCGCGAAGGACTCGATGAATGTCACCTCCTCATTCGTTACGCCCGTCGCGCGCAGCGACACGATCAATGCCACGTAGACGGTGTAGTGCCCGGCGAGCGTCGCGACCGTGATCCAGTGCCAGCGGGCGCGCAGCAGCTCGATGGTGTCGCGCCGGAATCGCACGAATCCATCGCCCGAAAGGCCGGGTGGTTCGCGGCGGACCAAGGCGAAAACGTTCCGGAGCACGCGTGCGGCCACATCGCCAATCCAGCGTGCCTGGCTGTCGCTCCGCAGGCCGATCGCGAAACCGATGACGATCGCTGCGAACAGCGCGAAACCGATCCACGCCATGGTTTCCAGCACCGGGCTGCGCCCGCCTTCGCGCGTGAGCAGCAGGATCGCGACCGCGGGTGTGCCGAAGATCACGAACTGGTTCCAGACCGACGTCACCGCGACGGCAAGCGTGACCGCCCTCCCGCGGAAGCCCCACCCGCGCAGCATGGCGAACTGAAAACCGGCCCCCACGAACGCGCCGCCCGGCGCGATGTACGTTGAGGCGTTCGACGCAAGCGAGACCGCCAGCGCTGCCCGGTACTGCAGCCCCGGCAGCGCTGCCATCAGCGGCGGCCCAAACGTCGCCACGTTGAGCACGGCGGCGATCGTCAGCGCGACCCACCAGTACCAGCCGAGGCCCCTGGCGACGCCCCAGACGTCCCGGTAGTCGGCGATGCGCGGCAGCACGACCAGGAAGATGACGGCCACAAAGATCGCGCCGAGAACCGGGAGGACGAGTGAGCGCCAGCGTCGTCGGAACTCCCCGCGAAGGTTCGGCACGCTTGAGCATACCCCCGCGGCCCGCGACATCGACCGTGCGCCGGGGAACCGTTACGCTTCGAGCAACCACACGTTCCAGAGGCGCATGGCCATGCAATTCACACTCACGGAAGAACAGCGGCTCATCCAGGACACCGCCCGCCGCATCGCGCGGGAGGTGGTCGCGCCGAGGGCGGCCGAACTGGACATCACGGGAGAGTACCCGCACGACATCTTCGCTGCGTTCAAGGCGTCTGGGTTCACCGGCCTGACGATCCCACAGCAGTACGGCGGCTCCGGCGCGGGGATGCTGCCGCTGGCCCTGGCCGTCGAGGAGGTCGCCAAGTACTGCTGCGCATCGGGGCTGATGCTCCTGTTGTCCGCGCTCCCCTCGCAGCCGGTGATGATCGGTGGCAGCGAGAAGCAAAAGGAGTGGATCGGCCGCGGCATCGCCTCAGGCGAGTTGAAGGGCGCCTTCTGCCTGACCGAGCCGAATCACGGCTCCGACGCGGCCAACCTGGAAACGCGCGCCGTCAAAGACGGCGACGACTACATCATCAACGGCGAGAAGATGTACATCTCCGGCGGGACTGTGGCGGACTACGTCGTCTGCTTCGCCCGCACGAACGGCACGCCCGGGCCCAAGGGGATCAGCGGCTTCATCGTTCCGACGGACACGCCGGGGTTTCGGGTGGCCGGCCAGGACCGCAAGATGGGCGTTCGCGGCGTGCCCACCGCCGATATCGTGTTCGATGACTGCCGCGTGCCGAAGGACTACCTCATCGGCGGCGAAGAGGGGCAGGGATTCAACCACGCCATGCTGACCCTGAACTCGTGCCGGCCGGTCGTCGGCGCCCGCGGGTTGGGCCTCGCCGAGGGCGCGATGAGCTACGCGCTCGAGTTCGCGCGCAACCGCATGGCGTTTGGCAAGCCGATCGCAGACCTGCAGGCCATTCAGTTCATGTTTGCTGATATGGCCATCGCCATCGAGGCGTCGCGCATGCTGGTCTACCAGGCCGCCTGGCGGGTCGACCAGGGCTGGTACACGCGCGAGTATGCCGCGTACCTGTCGATCGCCAAGGCGTACGCGACGGAGACGGCCGTCAAGGTGTCGAGCGACGCGCTCCAGGTGCTGGGCGCGCAGGGGTACATGATGGACCACCCGCTCGAGCGGCACTATCGCGATGCCCGCCAGCTGATGATCGTCGAGGGAACATCGCAGGTCCAGCGCGTCGTGATTGCGCGCGCGCTGCTCGAGCGTGAGCTCGTGTACCCCTAGCGGAGGCGACAACGATGCCCGCAACGTCCGAAGCCAAATGCCCCCGCTGCAGTTCTGACGACATCGAACCCATCCGCGTCGAGACCGTCGATGAGGGCGACGCGCTAACCGCGGACGTCGCGCCCCCGGCCGCTGATCCCCCGAACATGCGCTGCAACGCCTGCGGCCACACGTGGTGGGCCCCAGACTACGAGCGCTCATGAGCCCCGCGCATGCAGCCGTCGTTCATCGCGTCTCGCTGGTGGTGCCACGGACCCGCGATGCCCTCCGGGACTTCACAGGCGACCGATGCGCGCCCGTGCACCAGGTGCTCGACCACACCAACACCCCGATCGCGAACGTCGCTGGCCATGGCCTTGACCTGTCCGCAAGGCTCTGGTGGGAGGAGCACGACACGTGCGCATTGCCCTGATCGGACAGGCGGCATTCGGCGAGGCGGTGTTCCGCGCCCTGCGCGATGCCGGTGAGCAGGTTGTCGTCGTGTCGTCGGTGCGCGGACCGAAAGAGCGTCCGGACCCCCTCTACGCCGCCGCCAGGGCGGAGGGCGTGCCCGTCTACTCGACGGCCAGGCTCAAGCACCTCGACGTGCTGGATCGGTACCAGGCGACACAGCCTGACCTGTGCGTCATGGCCTTCGTGACGCACATCCTCCCCGAACCCGTCATCCACTCTCCGCGTCATGGCACCATCGAATACCACCCCTCGCTGTTGCCCCGGCACCGCGGCCGAAGCGCGATGCACTGGGCGATCCGCATGGGCGACACGCGGACCGGGCTGACGGTGTTCTGGGTCGATGAAGGCATTGACACCGGCCCGATCCTGCTCCAGCGCGAGGTCGACATCGGCTCTGACGATACGGTCGGCTCGCTCTACTTCGACAAGCTCTACCCGATGGGCATCGATGCGCTCGTTGAGGCGGTGCGCATGGTGCGGGAGGGGACAGCGCCGGCCATACCGCAGGATCCCGCGCTGGCCACGTACGAGCATCCGGCCGACGATACCAACAGCGCCATCCTGTGGGACGAACCGGCGCAGCAGGTCTACAACCTCGTCCGCGGCTCCATCCCCACTCCCGGCGCGCACGCCCGGCTCGGCGGCCTCCTCGTGCGATTCTGGGAGGCTCGATTCGCGCCGGTCGCGCTTTCGGGCGCGCCGGGTACCGTGCTCAGCATTGGTGAGACAGTCGATATCGAATTGCACGGGGGGGTGCTGCATGCCAGGCGCCTCTCGCTTGATGGCGGGCCAAAGCTCCCCGCCCCCGAGTTCGCTCGGGAGGCTCGCCTCCGTCCCGGCGACCGCTTCGCTGACGGTCGCCTGGATTGAAACGTCACACCCGTCACTTTCGGGCGGGCGGCGCCGTTAGACGACATGAACAAGCGGCCTGCGGGTGCCACCCCCATTGGCCCGCAGTCCGCTGGTTCGACCCTGACAGCCTGACGGCCGTCGGGCGCGGATCACCCCCATCGCCGCGTCCGTCCGGCCGTCAACCCTTTTTCCTGAACGATCGCTGCATCCCGCCGCGCGCAAGCGGCAGGCCCTCGCCTGCCGCTTGCTTACCTCAACCCGGGGCTATGACGCGCTACGTCAGCACGCGCCGTCCGAACAATGCCTTGTACACCAGCAGGATGAGCACGGCGCCCACGATCGCCAGGAAGATCGTCCCAATGTCGAAGTCATCCACGCCGTTGCTCAACCCGATCGCCACCGCCAGGAAGCCGCCGAGCAGCGCGCCGGCGATGCCCAGCAGGATCGTCAGGATGAACCCGCCGATGCCCCCGCCGATCGGGTCATCCTTCACCAGCAGCTGCGCAATGGCCCCGCCGATCAGACCGACGATGATCCACGCAAGAATACCCATCTGCTTACCTCCTCTTTCGTGAGGGCAGTCTCACCCGAAGCCGCCTTCGCCGCGGTAACGTACGCGCATCAAGTTCTTGCACGATCATCGCATCTCCGCGCTTGAGGCACGGCGGACGCCCAGCGCCGCCCTGACGCGATCTGTCAGCAGACGGTCCGAACAAAGGTGCTATGATAGAGACCCGCGGTTCTCGGACGGAGCGCTGTGGTATCCCCGTGTTCCGGGAGTCTCGAACACCCATGCCACTCGACGCGATCGTCGTCAAAGGCGCACGCGAGCACAACCTCAAGGATATTGACGTCACGATCCCTCGTGACCGTCTCGTCGTGATCACGGGCCTCTCCGGGTCCGGTAAGTCGTCACTGGCTTTCGACACGATCTACGCCGAAGGCCAGCGCCGCTACGTCGAGTCGCTCTCCGCCTACGCGCGGCAGTTCCTGGGTCAGATGGAGAAGCCGGACGTCGATCACATCGAGGGGCTGTCGCCGGCGATCTCCATCGACCAGAAGGGCGCTTCGCACAACCCGCGCTCCACGGTCGGCACCGTCACCGAGATCTATGACTACCTGCGGCTGCTCTACGCCCGGGCCGGCACGCCCCACTGCCCTGCCTGCGGCCGCCCGATCGAGCGCCAGACGGTGCAGCAGATTGTCGATGCCATCGTCTCCATCGAGCCGGGCAAGCGATTGATGATCCTGGCGCCCGTCATCCGGGACCGGAAGGGCGAACACCAGCACGTATTCGAAGATGCGCGCCGGGCCGGCTTCGTGCGTGTCCGCGTCGATGGCCGTATCCGTGACCTGGGCGAGGAGATCGATCTCGACAAGAAGAAGAAGCACAGCATCGAGGTCGTGATCGACCGCCTGATCACCGAGGGTGCCGACGGTGACGGCACCGCCTCGAGCACGAGCCGGCTGGCTGACAGCATCGAGCAGGCGCTGAAACTCGGCGGCGGCATCGCCATCGTCGACATCCAGGGCGAGGGCGAACGCACGTACTCGGAGCACTACGCCTGCGCCTACGACGGCACCAACATCGGCGAGATCGCGCCACGCAACTTCAGCTTCAACAGCCCGCATGGGGCCTGCCCGGCTTGTACCGGCCTGGGCGTGAAGATGCAGATCGACCCGACGCTCATCGTGCCGAACCGCAACCTGTCCATTGAGCAGGGCGCCATCGCGCCATGGGCGCGCGGCACCGATGGCACCTGGCGCATGCGCATGGTGCGGGCGCTCGCGAAAAAGCACGGCTTCCGCACCGATGTACCCGTCAAGGACATGAAGAAGCAGCATCTCGACCTCGTCCTTTACGGCGATGAGGACAAAATCACGGTCACGTACACGTCATCCAGCGGCCACACGAAGAAATGGCAGACGACCTACGAGGGCGTGATCCCCAACATGGAGCGGCGTTTCAAGGAGACCGACTCGGACTACATCCGCGCCGAAATCGAAAAGTACATGGCCGCCGTGCCCTGCGAGACCTGCGGCGGCGCCCGCCTGAAGCCGGAGAGTCTCGCCGTCACCGTGGCCGGCATCAACATCGCTGAAATGACGGCGATGGACGTGCGCGAGGCGATCACATGGGTCGAGCGCCTGCAGTCGAGCGACACCCCGCTGAACGAACGGGAACAGATCATCGCGCGGCAGATCCTGAAGGAGATCCGCGAGCGCCTGACCTTCATGTTCGACGTCGGCCTGGATTACCTCACGCTGAACCGCGCGGCCGGCACGCTCTCGGGTGGCGAGGCGCAACGCATCCGGCTTGCAACGCAGATTGGCTCCAGCCTCATGGGCGTGCTGTACGTCTGCGATGAGCCCAGCATCGGCCTCCATCCCGTCGACGATGCCCGGCTCATCAAGACGCTCGAGCGCCTGCGCGACCTCGGCAATACCGTGCTCATCGTTGAGCATGACGAAGCGATGATGCGCGCCGCCGACCACATCATCGATATGGGACCCGGCGCCGGCGAACACGGCGGTCACATCGTCGCTGAAGGTCCGATCGATGCGATCATGGCGTCCCAGACCTCGATCACCGGCGCCTACCTCAGCGGGCGCCGCACCGTTCCCCTGCCCGACACGCGGCGAGCCGGAAACGGCGCCGCGATCGTCATCCGCGGCGCGCGCGAGAATAACCTGAAGGACATTGATGTCACTATCCCGCTCGGAGAGTTCGTCTGCATTACCGGGGTCTCCGGTTCAGGCAAGAGCACGTTGATCAACGAGTTGCTCTACAAGAAGGCGGCGCAGGAGCTCTACGGGGCGCGCGACCGCCCCGGCCAAATGGATGCGATCGAGGGGATTGAGCACATCGACAAGGTCGTCAACATCGATCAGTCACCGATCGGGCGGACGCCGCGGTCGAACCCCGCGACCTACACCGGCACGTTTACGCCCGTGCGTGAGCTCTTCGCATCGGTGCCCGAGGCACGGCTCCGCGGGTACACGCCGGGTCGGTTCAGCTTCAACGTCAAGGGCGGGCGCTGCGAGGCATGCGCGGGCGATGGGTACATCGAGATCGAGATGCACTTCCTGCCGGATGTGACAGTGCCCTGCGAGGTCTGCAAGGGGCGTCGCTACAGCCGCGAAGCACTGGAGATCACCTACAAGGGCAAGAGCATCGCCGACGTGCTCGAGATGACCGCTGCGGAGGCGCTGCAGTTCTTCGAGGCAATCCCGATGCTGCGCCGCAAGCTCGAGACCCTGTGCGATGTGGGTCTCGGATATATCCGGCTGGGACAGCCGGCGACCACGCTCTCCGGCGGCGAGGCGCAGCGCATCAAGCTTTCTACGGAGCTTTCGAAGCGGTCGACCGGGCGCACGCTGTACATCCTCGACGAGCCGACGACCGGCCTTTCGTTCGAGGACACCAGGGCGTTGCTCGAAGTGCTGCAGCGACTCGTCGATGGCGGCAACACGGTCGTCGTCATCGAACATCATCTGGACGTCATCAAGAACGCGGACCACATCATCGACCTTGGGCCGTTCGGCGGCGACCGCGGCGGTCAGATCGTGGCCCAGGGCACGCCGGAAGAGGTCGCGCTCGTCGATGAGAGCTTCACCGGGCAATATCTGGCGAAGGTCTTGCCCCGGGAGCGCGTGGCTGCGGCGCAGGCTGCGCGCCTGGCGCCAGGGACGGTCAGGCGGGCAGGCAACGGGAAGTCGTCGCGACGCGCTCCAGCATCCCGGACACAGAACGGCCCGGGCAGCAATGGCGCGGCGCGCGCCAACGGCGCCAGGCCGCCAGCGCCGAACGGGCGGCAGGCAGCACGGCGGCGCTGACCATGGCGGAGCTACCGGATATCCTCGACAAGCAGGCGCTGCTTGCTGCGATCCGTTCGGAGCGGGCACAGCTGGACGGCATCTTCGACCGCATCGAAGATGCGCGCATGCTCTCGGTGGTGCGTGCCGACGGTTGGACTGCGAAAGATATGCTCGCGCACATCACCGCCTGGGAGGAGCGCCTGCTTCGCTGGATCGGCCGCTGGCGCGCCGCCGGCGATCCCCGGCGCCCGGAGCCCGGGGTGAACTGGGATGGCGGCGTGGACGCCCTGAACGCCCGGGACTACGAAACCGCGCGCGTTCAGAGCGTCGCGGAGGTGCGCGCACGCGCCGCGGATGCCCGCGCTCGCGTCGTCGCTGCCGTCCAGAGCCTCGGCGAGGCTGACCTCACCGTGCCGTCGTCAGCGTGGGACGGGCTGACGCTATCGTGGATCGTGCGGGCAAACACCGACGAGCACTACCGCGAGCACCGCGAGGAGATCGAGGCGTGGCTGCGCGATCACCCGCTCTGAGCCGCCGCATATGCCGTCATCCGCTTCCAGAACAGGCGACAGGCGCGGGCCCGAGACGGGCCAGGCCATCCAGGCGTACCGCCTGAAGGGGGCACGTGACGGCTGAACTGCGAGCCATCTTCTTCGACATGGACGGCACGCTTCTCGACTGGCAGGCGGGCATGGAGGAGTCGTGGCTCGCAGCGTGCACGGCCGGATGCGAGCGACTGCCAGGCATCACGCCCGACGAACTCGTTGCCGCAGTCAGCCGGAAACGTGATTGGTTCTGGGCGCATCCGGTCTACAAGCACGAAGGCCGCATGGACCTCGACCGCGCCAGCCGCATCATCGTTACGGAGGCCTTGAGGGCGCTCGGACGAGACGCGCCGGATCTGGCCGCGGCCATCGCAGCCGACTACCGGCGTCGCCGTGACGAGCAGATCGCGCCTTATCCCGGTGCTCTCGACGTGCTGAGGCACTACCGGGAGCGGGGGATGCGCATGGCGCTCATCACCAACGGCAACGCGATCGCGCAGCGCCGCAGCGTGGAGCGCTTCGGGTTGGGCGCCTACTTTGACTGCGTGATCATCGAAGGAGAATTCGGGGTGGGCAAGCCAGATGAGCGGGTCTTCCGCCATGCGCTGGCGTCCTGCGCAGTCGGCCCCGAGCAGGTGTGGATGGTCGGCGACAACCTCGAAGCGGACATCGCGCCGGCGGTGCGGCTTGGCATGCACACGGTCTGGGTAGACGCCGCGGGCCAGGGACATGCGCCTGACCTCGCCCACCCCCCGCATCGTGTGATCCGGCAGGTGGCCGAGTTGATGCATGCAACCTGACCTTGCGCAGCGTGAGCAGGCACAGCCGCTGACAATCGTCGCGGCGTTTGCGGACGCCTTCTCTGCCCACGCTGCCATGCCCGCGCTGTACCGGGTCGGTGTACCGGCCCACGCGGTCACCGTTGCAGGCGGGTCGCGCGCTCCGCAGGCAAGCGTGCCCCACCACGAGCGTGAAGCTGGATTCCTCTGGCGCCTGGTGCTCATCGTCGTGTTCTGGAGCATGGTGGGAGCGGCGGTCGGGGTCGTCATGGGCATCGCGCTCGTGGCGGCCGGCGTGCCGCCCGGCGGTGTGACCGGCGTTGGCATCCAGATCGCCGCCTGGTCGATCTTTGCGCACCTGATCGCCGGCATGTGGGCGGGCTACGCCCTGCTCACCCGCGGCGAGTCACGGCAACCCGTGACGACGGTGCGCGGCGGCCGGGTGCTCGTGCGCGTACACGTTGAGGATGCACAGGGCGTCGTGGTGCAGCAGGTCCTGCGCGCGGCCGGCGCGCTCACGATCGGGGTCTACGGCCCGGACGGGCGACCCGTTGCCCCTACGAAGGAATGAGTTCGTCGGCGTTGAGATCTTCGATCGCGGTTGAGCGACGCCGCAGCCATGCCTGGAACAGCGCCATGCCGCGTTCGTTTGCGGCGTCGAGCGAACCGATGCCAATCACCGTGTAGACGTTGCAGAACAACACCGAGCGCCGGTAGTCCTCCAGTGCCTCATCGAACGAGTACGCGGCATCGCCACCCGTCACGATCTCATGCCACAGGCGCAGGAGCCGCATCTCCTGCGACCGCCGGATTTCCGGCTCGACACAGCTGGACATGAAGTAGCCGATATCGAACGCGCCCCGGCCCTTCGTGGAGATCTGCCAGTCGATCGCTGCGATCGCGCCGTTGCCGAAGAAGATGTTGTCGAGCCTCCAGTCCCCGTGCAGGATGGTCCGCGGCGGACGTGCCAGCAGGTTGAGCAGGTCAACGATATGCGTGCGCATCGCCTCGCCCGCGCGGCGAACGCGTTCCGGCTGGAGCTCACCGAACGTCTGCACGAACGGCTCCCACGCCTCGTTGTAGGCAGGCTCCGCCGAGCACTGCACGGGCGCGTTCACGGCCGGCATCCAGTCGAGCTTCTCCAGCTCGGGGTTCTCCCACCAGCGCCGGTGGAAGTCAGCGACCGACCGCACGACGAGCTCGGCTTCCTCTGCCGAGCACCCGGCCACCTCATCGCCCATCCGTACGTCCTTCAGATCCTCGAGCAGCAGCAGGTAGTCGTCGGCCGCCGGGTCGAGCGACGTGTAGTACACCCGCGGCACGCGAATGCTGCAGTGCTCCGCGATGTAGCGATAGAACCCGATCTCGCGTTCGTAGAACTGGAAGAGCCGGCAGATCTCGCGACCGCCGGGATCGAGTGTTGGCAGTTTGACGATGGCGGAGCCCGGCGCGCCGGTCTCGTCGCGGTCGTACTCCAGGTGCACGCGGGCAAGCTGGCCGAGGAAACCAGCGCCGGCGCCGATCGGTTCAATGCGGCGCGACACCACCCGCGCCTCGCGCACGGCGCCGGTCGATGCCAGCGCATCGCTCAGCCACTCGGGTGTCATGTCCTCCGGGCTGCGCGGCGTAACGGTGCCCAATCTCACCTCCGTAAGCTTGTCTGTCCGCGCATACTACCGTGAAGCGCCGCCGGCAAGAAGATGGTCCTTGGTCAGCCGCCGCGGCGTGCTGGTGGACCTTGGCCACCGCCGTCGTTGTCCTCGGCCGCGCGAGCGCCGGCGTCCTGTTTGCCGAAGCGACGTCCTTCCCAGCCCAGCGATCCGGGCCGGTAGTACACATGGCCCTGCGCCTTGTCAGGCCGGTGCTGCTGCTCAACGACGTGGCCCTCGTAGTCGTGGGCGTACTTATAGCCCTTCCCGTAGCCCATCTGGCGCATCAGCCCTGTCACGGCGTTCCGCAGGTGCAACGGCACCGGCTCGTTCACTGTCGCCTGGACGTCTCGAAGCGCGGCCCCGTACGCGTTGCCGACGCTGTTGCTCTTTGGCGCCAACGCCAGGTAGATCGCCGTCTCCGCCATCGGGAAGAATCCCTCCGGCAGGCCGATGAAGTGCACGGCCTGCTGGCAGGCCGTGGCGATCAGCAACGCGTTTGGATCCGCGAGCCCCACGTCCTCCGATGCAAGGATCACCATCCGGCGTACGATGAAGAGCGGGTCTTCGCCCGCCTCGATCATCCGCGCCAGCCAGTAGAGCGCCGCATCGGCGTCCGACCCCCGCACAGATTTGATGAAGGCCGAGATCGTGTCGTAGTGGGCATCGCCCTGCTTGTCATAAAGATACGTGCGGTGCTGCAGTGCTTCCTCGATGTCCGCGACGCTCACGGTGGGCGGGTTCCCTCCGCGCGCGAGCGCCCCGGCGACTGCCGCCTCGATGGCGTTGAGCGCGATCCGCGCATCTCCGCCGACCGAGGCTGCCAGCGCCTCGATGGCGTCGTCGTCGACGCTCACCCCGCTCGCGCCGAGCCCTCTCACCGTGTCGTTCAGCGCGTTGCGGATGATGCGCTCGATGTCCTCCGGCTCGAGCATCTTCAACGCGAAGACCCGCGAGCGGGAGAGCAGCGGGCCGATCACTTCGAATGATGGGTTCTCCGTTGTCGCGCCGATGAGCGTGACTGTGCCGTCCTCGACGAACGGCAGGATCGCGTCCTGCTGCGCCTTGTTGAAACGGTGGATCTCGTCGATGAACAGCACAGTGCCGCCCGCGCCTTCCCGCAGCCGCTCGCGCGCCTCAGCCGTCACGCGCCGCAGATCCGCCACGCCGGCGGAGACCGCCGAAACCGGCACGAAGGTTGCATCGGTTGAATGGGCGAGGAGGCGCGCCAGCGTGGTCTTGCCCGTGCCGGGCGGACCCCAGAGGATCATCGACGGGAGGTTCCCCGTGTCCGCCAGGCGGCGCAGGATGCGGCCCTCGCCCACCAGATGCTCCTGGCCCACGTATTCTTCGAATGACCGTGGCCGCATGCGCGATGCGAGCGGCGCGCCGGGTAATGCTGCCGATTGGCCGTCATCGTGCGTAAACGCCTGAGCCGCGCGCGCCGGCGCCTTGCCTGCCGTCTTCCGGGGCATACCCACAGTGTACGTTGCAGGCCCGCGGTGTGCCGGGGACGCGACGCCGCTAGATCTCCGATAGCCCGAAGAAGTCGAAGTACCGGTTGAAGATCGTCATGTCGTCCAGGAAGATCAACGCGCCAATCGAGATCACCATCACGCCCATCACAATCTCGACGAGCGGCAACCAGCCCCGGTGTCTGCGCAGGAAGCGCGTGATCGGCAGCACCGCCATGCCGGTGATGATGAACGGCACGCCCAGCCCGGCTGAGTACACCAGCAGCAGGTACGCGCCCCTCGCGACATCGCCGCTTGCCGCCGCCAGCGTGATGATCGCGCCGAGCACCGGGCCGATGCACGGCGTCCAGCCCACCGCGAACGCGGCGCCGACGCCCGCCGAGTTCACATAGCGCAGCGCCGGTCCGCTGCCGGCAACGCCGCCGCTCATCGTCATCATCGCCCCACCTGGGCCGCCGTCGGCGACGGCTATCTGCGGCGCTGCCGCGCGGGTCTCCAGGGTGTACGTGCGGTACAGCCACGGGATACGGATGACGCCGATCATGTTCAGTCCGAGCACGATCAGGAACACGCCGCCGATCTTCGCGAGCAGGTCGACGCGATCGCGGACCAGGTACTGGTCGTCAGCACCGAGCGTGGCAGCGAGGAACCCCACCGACGCGCCGATCACCGTGAAGACGATGCCGAATCCGGCGACGAATGCCACCGCATGCTGCACGACCAGTCGCCGGTCCACTCGCTCGGGCGCAGCGTCATCGGTGAATCCGGCGGCGGTGCCGGTCATGTGCGCCAGGTACGCCGGTACCAGCGGCAGCACGCACGGCGAGAGGAACGAGAGGAGCCCCGCGGCGAATGCGAATGCGAATCCCCACGGACCCGTCAGGTAGTCGACCCAGCCTTCCGTCATGGCCTTACCGTCAATCGCCGAACGGCGAGTCCGCAGGCGCGCCGAACCCCAGCAGTGCCAGCCTCGCCTCGTCGTACCTGGCCTTCGCGCGGGATTCGCGGTTCAGCAGCCCCTTCCACTGATCCCCGCTGAGGTCGCGCGCGCCCTCGAGCAGCACTGCGTGCAGTTCGGCGAGCTTCCGCTGCCAGTCCTCGTACGCGTCCAGGTACGCCTGCCGCCGCGCGTCATCGACCTTCATGCAAGTTCAGCGTAGCGCACCCGGCCTGGCATCACGTCGCCAGCGCTCGCACGCGGGAAACCGCCTCCGGCAACACCGCCAGCACGCGTTCGATGTCGTCCATCGTGTTCTCGACGCCCAACGTCAGACGCAACGAGCCACGGAGGTAGCGCTCCGGCACCCCCATCGCGACCAGCACGTGCGATGGCTCGAGCGACGCTGTCGTGCACGCCGATCCGCTGCTGGCGGCGATGCCTTGCAGGTCGAGCTGCAGAAGCACCGCCTCGCCTTCAACGTGCTCGAACGCAAAGCTGGCATTGTTCGGCAGCCTGCCTGCGCCGTCCCGCGGACCCGTGATGATCGCGCCTCCAATGCGCTCCGGGATCTGCTCCAGCAGCCGGTCTCGCATCAGCGTGAGGTGCGCATTGCGTTCGGCCCGCTCGTCCTCGGCAAGGCGCAATGCCGTCGCGAGCCCCACGATCCCCGCCACGTTCTCCGTCCCGGCGCGGCGGTTGCGCTCCTGCGAGCCGCCTACTGTCTGCGGAGCGAAGGGTGTCCGCCCACGTACGTAGAGCGCCCCGACCCCCTTCGGCCCGTAGAACTTGTGCGCCGCAATCGACAGCAGGTCTACGCCCAGCGCGTCAACATCGAGCGACAGGGCGCCCGCAGCCTGCACTGCGTCTGTGTGCACGGCGATCCGCTCGTCGTGCGCCTTGACGATCCGTGCCGCCTCGGCGACCGGTTCGATCGTCCCCACCTCGTTGTTCGCGTACATGATGCTGACCAGCACCGTATCCTCGTCGAGCGCTTCGCGCAGCGCGCCAAGATCCACGAAGCCCTCGCCGTCCACCCGCAGGTAGGTGACCCGCACGCGTTCGTGTTCGAGCGCTTCCGCCGCGTGCAACACCGCGTGATGCTCGATGCGCGTGGTGATCACATGCGGTGGTGCGCTGATGCCGCGCGCGGCGCGCGCTCGCCGCGCGCCCTCGACCACGCCGCGCAGCGCAAGGTTGTCGGCCTCCGTACCGCCGCTGGTGAAGATCACCTCGTTCGGCTTCGCGCCGAGGATCTCGGCGACCGTGCGCCGCGCCCCATCCAGCCCCTTCCGTGCCTCCCGCGCTTCGGCGTAGATGCTCGAAGGGTTACCCCACGCCTGCGTCAGATACGGCAGCATCGCGCTCACGACGCGCGGATCACAGGCTGTGGTCGCCGCGTGGTCCAAGTAGATGCGTCCGGGATGTTGTGTCATCGGAATGCCGGCTGCGCGCCGCTTCGATTCGGTGGGCGACGCCCGGACGACTACACCCTAGCACCTCCGCGACCGGCCCGCCGATGTACTAGCCACGCTTGCCGGAGAAGTCCGCCTTGATCGCATCGAACAGCCCCGGCTCCAGGGCGACGTCCACGCCGGTCATCGCCAACGCTTCCGCCGCCCGCAGCATCCCTTCGTGCGCGGCGTCGGTGACGGCCGCCGCCGTGAACTCAGGCGAGTGCGTCAGCACCGGCTGTCCTACAGAGAAGTTCGGATGGATTGCCGGCACCATCTGGCTCACGTTGCCCATGTCGGTGCTGCCGGTGGTCAACTCGCGCAACTCGATGAACTGCATGCCCAGGGCCTCGCCGTTGCGGCGGTAGGCCTCGACCATCGGCTTGTTGTTCTTCATCGGTGCGTATTCGGCGTCTTCGTGCCAGTCCATCCGCAGTTCACAGCCGGTCGCCAGCGCGCCCGCCTCGAAGCAGTGCCGCACGCGCTCCTTGAGTTGCTCCAGGTACCACGGTTTGAGCGCCCGCACGTAGAACGCGCCGCGCGTCATCTGCGGGACGATGTTCGGCGCCTCACCACCGTGGGTGATGATCCCATGGATGCGCGCATCACGGCGGATGTGCTGGCGGAGTTGGGCGATCGCCTGGTAGGCGGTGACAATCGCGTCAAGCGCGTTCACGCCCTGCTCCGGAAACACCGACGCGTGCACGGCCTTGCCGCGATACTCCACGTCCACGTGCGCGACGCCGAACATCGGCGCCTCCGCCAGATCGATCGGCCCGGCGTGCGCCATCATCGCCACGTCGATATCGTCGAAGCAGCCGGCCTTGATCATCGCGATCTTGCCGCCGTTGCCCTCCTCGGCCGGCGTGCCCAGGACGACCACGCGCGCGTCGCCCGGCTCGAGGGCCGCACACAGCGCGGCGGCGGCGCCGACGCCGGCCGTCCCGATCAGATTGTGCCCGCAGGCGTGGCCGATCTCCGGGAGCGCGTCGTACTCCGCGCAGAGCGCGATCGTGACGGGGCCGTGCCCCCGCTCGCCTCGGAACGCCGTCTCCAGCCCGTACGCGTGCTCGATGACCTCGAACCCCTGCGCGCGGATGAAAGGCACGAGCTGCGCGTACGCGTGACGCTCCTGCCAGGCGAGCTCAGGGTGCGCGTGGATCTCCTTCGACATACGGATCAGCTCCGGCGCCAGCTCCCGCACCTTCGCCCGCGCCCGATGCTTGGCCGCCTCGATCTTCCCGCTCACGTCGGTGGTCATGACGCTGCTCCGTCAGCGCGCGCAGTACGCGCCGCGTGGCCGCAGCGTAGATCAATCCAGGGCAGGAGGCGACGCTTACCCCGGCGCCGTGAAGCGCGGTGCCATCGTGACGACGCAGGACTGATCGACCGGCGCCTCAGGATCGTCAAAGAACGCTGCCATGATGCTGCGCGCGCATTCGCTGACCAGCGCCCCGTGGCCGACGCCCGGGAACTCGATGAACGTGCTGCGCCACAGGGTCTCGGCAGCGCGTCGGCCGTTCGATGGCGGCGTGATCGGGTCGAACTGACCCGCGAGGACGAGGGTCGGCAGATCGCTCACCACCGGTGCGTTCTCCACCGGCGGGCTGGCCGGCACGCCCCATGTCTGGCAGTCTTCCGAGAAGCTTCTTACCGTCTCCCGTGCATCTTCATCCAACACACGGAAGGTCCGCACCGGCACGATCGCCTCTGGTGGATTGAACGCACCCTCGTCGCGGCACTGAACCGACAGGTACATGCCGATCGCCTCACCCGCGTTGCGGCTGGAGTACGACGCCAGCGTCGAGATCATGCGATAGTCGCCCCGCGCCACCTGCAGGATGCCACGCGGGATCTCAGGGATGATCTCCGTCACGTAGAAGGCGTCGAACAGCAGACGCAGGAAGTCGCCGCCATCGACGTAGACCTCGTACACCGCGCCGTAGCCAACGTCCTCAATTGGCACGATCGCAGGCTCGGACTCGAGCTGCGCGACGACGCGCTGCAGCGTGCCGCGCAGGTCAGGCGCGAACGAACGGCACGTCGCATCGGCGGCGCACGCATCCAGAAACGTGTTCAGCGAGGTCTCGAAACCCGCCGACATCTCGGCGTACATGTTCCATTGCAGCGGCACGGTGGAGTCGAGAACGACGCTGCGGATCATGTCCGGAGCGTCACGCATCGCGGTGAGCGCCAGTCGTGTTCCGTAGGAGACACCGTAGAGGTTGTACCGCTCGTACCCCAGCGCCCGCGCCAGGTCGACGATGTCAGCGGCATTCTCAACGCTGTTGTACGCCTGCAGGTCCACGTTCCGGGAGAGTCGGTCACGGCACTCGGCGAGCAGCACGCTCCCGTCGTCCAGATCGTCGTACTTGGCGATCTGGTACATGAAGTCAAACTCACCGCAGGACAGCGAAGGCGTGGACAACCCTGCGCCACGCTGATCGAAAAAGATGATGTCGCGATTGTCCTGCAGCGGCGCCGCGAACTCGGCATCCCACCACGACAGGTCATCCTCGAGCGCCCGCCCGCCCGGCCCGCCCGCCAGGTAGATGATGGGGTCAGGCGCCTTGTCCACTGACGTCGCGCGCAGGATCGCCACTTCCAGCCGGACCTTTCGTTCTGAGGGCGGGAAACGGCGCTCCGGCACCTCAAGCGTGCCGCAGGAAACGGTGCCGCCGTTCGTCTGGCCGTCCGGCAGGCCGAACCGGCACGGGTGGTATTGGAAGCGCGCGACCCGCTCCGTTGGCGCGGCGACAGGCGTCTCCACCGGCTCCGCCGGCGGCGGCCCCTCGCCGCCGGTCGAGCACGCCACCGCCAGACCGGTGGAGATCCCCAGTAGCGCACTGATCGCACGGACTCCGCATCGGCGGCGCATCGCTCCCACATGGAAGCGTCGGCCTTGCCACCGGGCAGCGTGAGGCCGTGGCCACCCGGAAAGGCAGGGATTCCCTGATTTCCGGCGCAGGGCATCGCCACGCAGAATCGGGCGTGGGCTGCCGATACATCCCCGTGGAGGAGCGAATATGACCGAACGAGCGCACATGTCGTTAGCGGCGGACCTCGAGCGTACGCTCGCGCGCATGGAAGGCGCCCTGGCAGAGGCGGCTGCGGCTGCGGCGGCATTGCGGGAGCTGGCGCCCCGCATCACTGGTATCGATAGCCTGCTGCGACAACTCGAGGCCGCGCTCAGTGGTACCGCCGGCACGGAGACGCCCGGTGCCGCCCCGCTGCAACCCGCCAGCTACTCGCGACCCACGCTGGTCGTTCCCGGAACGCACGGCCTCGGCCTGAATGGAATGCCGTCGCAGCAGCCGGCGCCCGGTGTCGCCGTCGCGTCGCCCGTCCTTCCCGAGCTGGCGCCGGCGCCCAACGGAGCCGCCGAGGCCTCGACGAGCTTCAAGATGGTGTTCGAGAGCGATGGCGAACCGCTCGATCTGCGGGCCGTCGATGACGCACTGACGGCGCACCCGGCTGTGCGCGATGTCGCGCTCCTCGACTACGACGGCCGCCGGGCCACGCTCAAGGTGTGGATCTCCGCATCGGCTTCGCTCGAGGATGTGCAGCGCACGCTCAGAGAGCAGACGTCGCTCCGATGTTCACCGGCCGCGCGCGTAACGATCGTCGCACTCGGCGACGTGGCGTAGGCCGCACACCCGCACCGGACGACAGAGGCGGCGCAGCGACCGCCTCCTCTGTGTGCCGCTCTGCAGTTATGCCGCCTGGCGGTACATCCGCTGCTGCGCAGCCGCGAACAGCGACTGCACATCCACGCCGTCGTCAGGCGCCGTAGCCCAGCCGGCAGCCAGGTGCAGTTCGAGTCCCGGGATCGGACGCGGGCCGTCCAGCGTCAACCCCTGTACCTCAGCGCAGAGCCGGTGTGCGGCCGACTCGGCGCCGGCCGCACTCGCCTCCGCAAGCACCATCGTGTACCCGCTGTCGCGGTAGGCCCCGATCACGTCGATCTCGCGCGCATGCCCGGCCAGTGCCTCACCAAGCCGCTGCATGAGCTGCTCGGTCAGCGTCTCGCCAAAGCGTTCGCGGAGCAGGCGCACGTTGGTGGCCTCCATCACGCAGATCGACACCTCGCGCTGGTAGCGGACCGCCCGCGCGATCTCGCGCTGCAGCTCCGCCTCGATCTTGCGCTCATCGAACACGGCGCGGGTGACGTCAACGGCAGGCGCCGCTTCACCTGCCGCCTGGGCGCTGCGCAGGTTCATCGTCGCGCTTGCCACGTGCTCGGCGAGCAGCCGCAGGCGGTGCGTCTGCATGGTGTGATGCCCGAAGGCAGCCAGCACGCCCACGCGTTCTCCCGCGGACTCCATCGGCGCGAAGCACACCGCCTCGACGTCAGGCATCCCGCCCGCCAGGTCCCCGGCTTCGATCATCAACGGCGCTCCTGTCTCGATGGCCTCCGCGAGCGCGGGCACCAGATCGGGACGCACGCGGGCGCCCGACGCGCCGAGCGCCGCCACCAGTGCCCGCTGTTGCGTGCGGCGTTCCGCGCTCACAGGTTGCATGGGCGTCAGTTCGCCGTCGTCGCCCTCGAGCAACACCAGCGCGTGGCGCGCACCTGCCACACGCTCCGCGGCGAGCGCCGTCGCGTCAGCCAGTCGCCCCTGCGATGGCGCCGCGTGCACCGGCAGCAGCGCCGCCATCGCCACAGCGGCGGCGTCCGCCGGATCGACGAGCGAAACAGGTGCCGGGATCTTGCGAGGCATTGGAATCCCTCCCTGGGCACTGTGCACCTGCCTGAATGATCGGCGGGCACGAGGCGCGCGCGCAGCGTCGCGGACCACCTACGTGTTCTCCCTACGGCGGCTCGGCGCGGGCTCGCTACAATCGAACGCATGGTGCTGGCACGACGACTCCTGCTCGCCGCTGTGGCGTACAGCCTGCCGGCGGCGGCGTTGACCGTCGCCTCCGAGCGGTTGATCCGGCCCCGCATCTTCTACCACGGCGGTTGGCACCCGGAGCCGCCCGAGGCGGTCGGCTGGCCACACGAGGAAACGACGATCTACACGCCTGACGGCCTTGAGCTCCAGGGGTGGTTCTTCCGTGCGATCGACCCTGCTGCGCCGACGATCCTCTTCCTGCACGGCACCTCGTACAACGCAAGCGACATGTGGATCACGCAGGAGCGCGCAGCAGCGTTCCATGACTTCATGCGCGGCGTCCGGGCAAATTTCTTCGTCTTTGACTACCGCGGCTACGGGCGCAACGCCGGCCTTGCGACGGAAGAGGGCATGTACACCGACGCGGCGGCGGCGCTGGGCTGGCTCAACACGCGCGACGACATCGACCGCGCGAAGATCTTCTACTATGGGTTCTCGCTCGGTACCGGTGTCGCGGCGGAGCTGGCGCTGCGCGAACCCCCGCGCGGCCTGATCCTGCGCGCCCCCTTCACGTCAGTGCGGGATATCGCCGCGGGCCGCTACCGGTGGATGCGGCCGCTCTTCGCCCTGGCGCCGTGGCTGCCGCTGACCAACTTCAACACCCTCTCGAAGATGCCGCGCATCCGCTGCCCGCTGCTGGTGATGCACGGCGAACACGACCGCACGATCCCGGAGCGCATGGGACAGCACGTCTTCGCCGCGCATCCCGGCCCGAAGATGTACGTCCAGTTTCCGGGTGCAGGACACTCGGACGTCTCCGCCAACCTGGTCGTGCCGCCCATCACTCAGTTCGTCGACGACGTCCTGGCGACAGCCCCGGGGGCCACGCAGCTTGCCTCCGTGCCATAGCCCTTCATCCGGCCCACCGGACTCGATAGCCTGAAGTGTGAGCACCGGCCAGCGAGCACTGCAGCGCGACCTCGCGAGACGCATCGAAGCCGAAGTCGCCGCACGCCGCCGCATCGAGCGCGACCTGGAGTACCGCGCCTTGCGCATGCTCGCCGGCCGCAACCGCGAGCAGCCGCCCCGCAACCCGACAGACGCGCTCCAGCACGTCGTCGATACCGCGCGCGAGATGACGCACGCGACCTACGGCGCCCTCGCCGTCACCGGCACGAACGACTACGTCGAAGGCTTTATCGTGAGCGGCATGGACGAGAAGGCCCTGGCCGCACTCAAGGGCCCACCCCAGGGCCATGGCCCGCTCGGGCAGATGCGCCAGGACGGCCTCGCGGTGCACTTCACCGATGTCTCAGTGCATGAGAAGGCGTTCGGTTTCCCGCCCCGGCACCCGTCCATGAAGGAGCTGCTCGGCGTACCCATCATCGCCGCGGGCGAGATCCGTGGCGCCCTGTACGTCACCGACCGGCGCGGCAAGCGCCCCTTCGATGCCGAAGACGAGTCGGTGTTGCGGCTCCTCGCCCACCATGCCGGCCTGGTCATCGCCGCCAGCTGGTACTGAGCGCCATTGGCCACGCGCGAGTTCAGCGCAGGACGGTCTCGAGCCAGAATCGGCCGAACGCCTGCCAGTCGACCGACGTAATGACTTCGGCTTCGTGTCCGGCTGCAGGATCGATGAACGTGCGCACGTGACCCTGATGCATCGCCACCGTCACCCTCGCGCGCATCGAGGTGACGAAGCGGCGGTCGACCATGCAGGCCACGGCAAGCGGATCATGGAGCAGGCATGCGTACTCCGCGGGGACGGCGCCGCGCTGACCCCCGTGCAGCCGCATCGACCAGATGTCGATCTGTCGCGCCAGCTCCTGGCACAGCGCATCGCCACGCCGCAGTTCGTCCACCTGCTCGCTCAGCAGCCACGTCCCCATCGTCACGTCGGCCGGCACGTAGAGGATGTTGAACCCGGCATTGAGCGCCCGCAACGATGCACCCTGGTCCACGTTGAGATTGTGGTCGATGCTCGGCGGCAACGCGTTGCCGAGAAAGGTCACCGGCGCGAATACGCCGCCCATGACGCAGAGGCGCGCCACCGACTCCGCGAACCCGGGGTCGCGCCCCAGCGCCGCGGCGATGTTCGACTGCATGCCGACGGTCGCCACCTCGATATCGCCGCTCTCGCACGCATCGAGCAGCAAGGTCACCGCGTCGCGCGCCGAGATCTCCGCGTCGTTCGGCGCCGCACCCAGCATGGCGTCCTCGTGGCCCGCTTCTGACGGCCGATGGGCCTGGCTCTGTTCGCCCCGTTCGCCAGCGGCCACCTCGACGTCGCTGCGGCCGGCCAGTCCGAGCAACTTCCGGGCGATCCTGGCGCGGCGCACCGTGTCGCCCGCCACTGTCGTCACGGCGAGCAGGTCAATGCCTGGATGTCGCACGGCGAAGGCGACGGCCAGTGCGTCGTCTACATCCGTGCCGATGTCCGTATCGAGGATGAGCTTCACCATCGCGGCGAGCATAGCGGATGCATGCGGCGATAGCGCCGCCACGCATCGCGCCGCCACGCGCGCTACGATGGACGTAGAGGTGACACCATGCGAACGCTCCACCCCATCGACCTCGAACGCCGCCTCGAACGGCGCCTGCCCGCAGTCTGGCGCGGGCGTCTGGAACGCTTCGACGCGACGCTCGCACGGCTCATGGAACGCCACGGCATCACCGCGCTGCGCGTCACGCTCGCGGTGGTCTTCATCTGGTTCGGCGCGTTGAAGGTCGCCGGCCAGAGCCCTGTCGCCGACCTGGTTGCCGATACCGTGTACTGGCTGCCGGCGGACCCGTTCGTGCGCGCGCTGGGCGTATGGGAAGTCGTCGTCGGCATCGGGCTCCTGGTCCCCGTTGCGCTGCGGCTTACCTTGCTGCTCTTCTGGGCGCAGATGGCCGGCACCTTCCTCGTGCTCATCGTGCATCCCGGCCAGGCGTTCCAGGACGGTAACCCGCTGCTCCTGACGGTGCTGGGCGAATTCGTCATCAAGAACCTCGTGCTCATCGCGGCGGGTGTCGTCGTCGGCAGCAGCGTGCGAAAGCGCACAGACGATATGCGCGATCGCGCCGTTCCTCCACGGGCTGCGGCATGACCATCGACGAGGAAGTCCGTCTCACGGCCCTCGCTTCATGCGCGGGCTGCGCCGCCAAGGCCGGCATGAACATGCTTTCGCAGGTGCTGGCGCCGCTGCGCGACACCTTCGACGCAGCCTCCTTCCCCGATCTCCTCGTCGGTCTCGCGGGTCCCGATGACGCCGCCGTCTATCGTCTCGCCGACGATATCGCGGTGGTCCAGACCATCGATTTTTTCCCGCCGGTCGTCGATGACCCGTACACCTACGGCGCGATCGCCGCGGCCAACGCCATGAGCGACGTCTACGCCATGGGCGGCGAGGTGCTGCTCGCGCTCAATGTCGTCGGCTTCCCGGAAACGCTGGATCCGGCGATGCTTTCCCGCATCCTGCTCGGCGGCGCCGAGAAGGTGCGCGAGGCGGGCGGCGTCATCGCCGGCGGTCACACCCTGTATGACGCCGAGCCGAAGTACGGGCTCTCGGTCACCGGCATCGTCCATCCTGACCGCGTGTTCACCAAGGGCGGCGCTCGCCCGGGCGATGCGCTCGTGCTGACGAAGGCGCTCGGTACCGGTATCGTCCTCACCGCCGCGCGAGAGGGAAAGGACGGCGCCGGACACGCCACGACGGCGCAGGCGAGCATGATGACGCTGAATCGCCATGCGTCGCATCTCGCGCGCGAGCACGGCGCGCACGCCGTCACCGATATCACCGGTTTCGGACTGCTGGGCCACGCGCGGGAGATGGCCGAACGTAGCGGCGCGTCCATGGTGGTCGACGCAGCGACGCTTCCGCTGCTCCCGGGCGCGATGGAGTACGCGGCCGCAGGCGTCGTGACGGGCGGCGCGCGCCGCAACCGAGCCGGCCTCGTGGGCCGTGTCGAGTTCGCCGCTCCGCTCGACCCGGCACTCGAAGATGTGCTCTACGACCCTCAGACGTCCGGTGGTCTGCTCATCGCTCTCCCGCCATCGAACGCGACTGCGCTGCTTGAGGATCTGCGCGCTGCCGGTGCAGCCGCCTCGATCATCGGACAGGTCGAATCCGGCGAGGGCCTGGTCGTGACAGCCGGCTCAGTCGGCGGCGCGCGTTAGCGGAGATATCCGAGGACCTCGAACTCTTCGGTGCTGGCGATGCGCTGGCCTCGGAACAGAACGTCGGCCGGCGCCCGTGTGCCGGCGCTGAAGATGTTGCCTTCGGTGTAACAGTACTCCGGCCCCGGGATGCGCTCGCCGCGGCACATGAAGACGATCGGAGCCATGCCCTGCCAGCGGTCCAGGACGGCGAACGGGTCAACGCCGGTTTCCGGTGAAGAACCGTCGCGGTGCAGCACCGACCATTGCTCGCTCTCGGGGTTGCGCTCGCGGCACATGATGTTGAGGCCTGATCCCTCTGGCGGCGGCACGAGGTTGAAGGTCTGTGTCGCGAAAAGCAGTTCGGACGCATCCGGCGACCACTGCGCATCCACGACGAGCCGTGATTCGTCACGGACCGACGCCAGGACGCGGTCGTCGGCCAGGTCGACAATGGCGGCTTCGATGCGGTTGATGTTGAGGTCGCAGGCTTCGAGCCGCTCACCCGTGAACAGGTAGCGTGGGTCTGGCGAGACCGGCCAGCCGAACTCGCCGAAGCGCGAGAGTCTCATATCGCCTTGAGGCGTCAGCGTGGCGTGCTTGCCAGGCGCCTCGGGATTGAGAGTGAAGTCCACCGTCACACGCGAACCGTCTGTCCACCACGCGACCCGCGTCACCGCACCCCCGGCGTCGCTGAGCGGCGGCTCGGCGTTCTGCAGCTCGCGCAGCACCTGCCCGCTCACGATGTCAATGAACGACAAGTGTGTGATCTCGCTCGCCGGCCGGCAGTTGACGGGCGCGCCTTCGGAGCCAGGGGTCGGGCACTGCTCCTCCGCCTGCTCGATGAGGGCGAGCGTGCGGCCGTCCGGCGCGACATCGAAATGCACGACGAACCCGCCGGGCGGCGCCTCGTGGAGCAGGCGCTCGTCAGTGCCGTCGAGCGCTCGCGAGCGCACTGTCGTCAGGTCACGGTAGTAAATGCGGTCGCCGGCGAGCATGATCGATGGCCGCGGCCAGCCGGGCAGGCCCGTGACCTCAAACGAAGCGACGTCGCGCATCAGCGCCGTATCGAATACCGCCACTCGGTACACCGCATCCATCGCGCCGCCCGTCCCGTCGCTCAGCTCAACGTATGCGAAGCCCTGTTCCGGCGGTTCAAAGGGTCGCGCGGTCGCCGTAGGATCGGGCTCGAACTTCGACGCGTCACCGCCGTCGTCGTCGCATGCCGCCGCCAACGGTATCGAGACCGCCAGCACCAGCGCCAGGATCATGTGCGCGCGCATACTTCGTCTACGGCGCAGTCTAGCCGCCGGACGTCAGTCGCGCAGCTTCTCCCACGTCTGGCGCGTCAGCGTGATCTGGCCCGTGTGCTCGCGCAGGTGTTCAAGCGCGTGGAGCAGCGCCCAGGCCGCCGTCTCTTCATCCGCCGCGCCCGCCCGGTTGCGGGTGTGAGTCGCCCGTCGCGTGCTCCAATCGATTGGTGTGGCAGGCTCCCGGAGCAGCGCGAGGCACTGCCCACCGAAATCGTCGAGAAGCGCACGCAGCGCAGCTGCCGTCGCGTGCGCCCGGAACTCGGCGTCGCGCTCGCGCGCCGGCAACGGTGCCCCCACCGCGACGCTGAGCCACGAGCGCGTGCTGTGCATGGAGTGCGTGACCAGCACGGCGATCGAGTTTGTCCCGTCGCCGGCCGGGCGCCAGTTCAACGCCGCATCATCGAGCCCGTCCAGCGCGCCGCGCAGATCGTCCAGCGCCGTTGCGACGATCCTCGCCGCCGCTTCAAGCAGAGGTTCGTCGGCGCTCAATAGTTGAACACCTTCAACGGCTCAATCTTGATCTGCACGCGGATGTCCCCGGGCTGGTTCCAGGGGTACTTGTCCTGGTTGATGTACTTCTTCGCCAGCCGGTCGATGCCTTCAAACCCGCCCTCGGGCGTGACCTCGACTACGCGTCCCTTGATGTGCAGGTACGAATACGGGTTGTCCGCCTTCTGGACGCTCAGGGCCACGCGTGGATCGCGCTTCACGTTGCGCACCTTCAGCCGCTTCTCTTCGCTGTTGACCACGACGTACTTCCCATCGTGCTCGATCCACACGGGCGACACCTGCGGCGAGCCGTCCTTGTTCAGCGTCGCCAGGTGCGCGAATGCCGGCGCCTCGATGTACGCAAGCTGTTCAGGCGTGAGTTGTACGGCCATTGCTCCTCCTGTTTCGTTTGCTTCTGTGTGCTGGTCGTTGGCCTGCTTGAGATCAGCGATCGATCGATTGTAGACACAACCGGACGCCGCGGGAATATCCAGGCCGTATCATCGAGGCGATGAGCGACGATCGCCTGAGCGCCGTAGTCTTCGACGTCGGGAACTGCCTGTATTTCGATCCAGGCGCGGTGCCGGCGCGGGCGATTCACGCAGCACAGGCGGCGCGGCTCGAGCGGATGCTTACCGGATGGGACTTCACCGCGCCGCCCGATCTCGAACGCCTCGTCGCCATGGTCTGGGGGGCGATGGAGGAGGCGTACCACGTCGAGGCCGAGCGCCGGACCTTTCGCGATTCGTCCCTCGCGAAGCTCTGGCAGGGCGCCCTCGCCACGGAAGGAGTGGAGGTCTCCGCACCACAGGCGGATCTCATCTGGCGAGCGCTGTGGCTGCCGCTGACCGCGTTTGGCATCGAGCTGTACCCGGACACGTTGGACGTGCTGCAGGAGTTGAAGATACGTGACATAACAATCGGACTCTGCACGAATCGGCCCTGCACCGAGGACATGCTGTGGCCCGATCTTCACGCCATGGGCATCGGGCGTTACATCGACGCCGTCACGTGCTCCGGCGATGTCGGCTACTTCAAGCCACACCCCGCACCGTTTGAGCGTGTGCTTCGCCAGCTGCGCCGCACCCCTGACGAAACGCTCATGGTCGGGGACAGCCTGGAGGCCGACATAGCGGGCGCGCGCTCAATCGGGATGCGCACGGCCTGGAAGCTCAACGGCCGATACGGATTGACGCCGACCCGCGACGTAGACATCGTCATCCACGACCTGAATGAGCTTCTCGCGCTGCCACAACTCGGCGGCGCCGGCGTCCCGAACGAGAGTAGCCCGACTCCTCACGAGGACCAGAACGAGGACCGCTACTAGATCGCGAGCGCTACTCCACCACCAGGCGCGCCTTCATCCCCGGATGGATGGTGCAGTAGTAGTCGTACTCGCCCGGCGTGTCGAACGTGAGTGTCTCGCTGTCGCCGCGCGATAGCGTCTCGGTCTCCCAGGCGTCGTCATTGTCGCGCGCGTCGTGCGGCGCGGAGTCCTCGTTGGTCCATGTGACGCTGGCGCCCACGGGCACGATGAGATTGCCCGGCTTGAAACGGAAATCCTCGATGCGCACCTCGACCTGCATGCCGCCGCGCACCGGCGCATCGCCCCGCGCGTCATCGCCGCCTCTGTGCATGCCCATGTCCCAGCCGCCCGCCGCCATCACGACCACAGGGATCACAACGAAGGCAAGCAGCGCGACCACGCCGCCCGCAATCACCCAGGGCAACCAGGAATCGCGTCGCGGGGATGTTGCCATCTCCGGGATAGACCCTCCATGCGCGCGGACATCCGCCCGTCTGCGATTTCAGCGTAGGGAGCCGTAAGGCGAGAGCAAGTGCCGATGCGCTCAGAGGGCGTCCGAGCATGGGAGAATCTACTCAGACCATGCCGGATACGAACCGAAGATCTTGAAGAACGACGCCTGCTCCTTCACCGAAGCCAACGCCTGCGCCACGACCGGATCGTCGCGGTGGCCTTCGATGTCGATCAGGAAGATGTACACGCCCAGCTCCTCGCCCGACGGTCGCGATTCGATGCGCGTCATGTTGATCTGCCGGTCCGAGAACTCGTGCAGCACCGCGACGAGCGTGCCCGGCCGGTCGTGCGCCACCGCAACCGCCAGCGACGTCTTGTCGCGGCCGGTGGGGGGCGCCCCCTCCTTCGCGAGCACCACGAATCGTGTCTTGTTCACACGCGAATCCTCGATGCCCCGCTGCAGAATCACCGCGCCGTAGATTTCCGCCGCGCGAGCGGGTCCGATAGCGGCGGCACGCGGCGTCTTCATCGCCACGGCGACGGCCTCGGCGTTCGACAGCGCCGCCTCCGTGCGTACGTCCGGGAACTGTGTCTCGAGAAACCGCCGGCACTGGCCGAGCGATTGCGGATGGCTGTAGATGACCTCGATCGCCTCGGCACGCGTGCCCGGCGCCGCCATCAGGCAGTGCTCGATGGGAAGTACGATCTCGCCGCAGACCGCCAGTACGTCCGACCGGATCAACTCATCGACTGTGTCCGTGACCGTCCCCTGCAGACTGTTCTCCAACGGCGCGATCCCGCGGGCGACCTCGCCCGAGGCCACGGCTCGGGCGATGGCCGGGATCGTAGGCAGCGGCACGAGTTCAGCGCCGGGCATGGAGCGCAGCGCCGCGACTTCACTGTTCGTGCCGGCCGGACCCAGATAGGCGACGCGCACTAGAAGCTGCGCGCGGGCGGCGGCGCCATCAGCTCCTCCCGCAGCGCGTCCTCGCTCTCGTGCAACGTGACCGCGACGATCTCGTCCCCTGCGTGCAGGATCGTCTCACCCGTCGGCACTTTCGGTTGGCCATCCTCACCCACCACCAGCACGATCATCGACTGGTAGGGCAGGCGCACCTCTCTGATCGGCCGGTTGACGACGCGCGACTCCTCAGGGATACGAAGCTCGACCATCTCCAGCCCCGTCCCCTTCAGGCGCCCGAGGGCGATCACGTGATGCGTCGGCAGCTCGGGCTCAATGTGCGCCAGGATCGCAGTCGTCGCGCTCACCGTGATGTCTACGTTCAGCTTCTGGAAGATCTGCTCGTTCTTGGGATTGTTGATGCGCGCGACCGTGCGCTCGACGTTGAACCGCTCCTTCGCCACCTGGCACGCGACAAGGTTATCCTCGTCGTCGCCGGTGACAGCGAGCAGCATGTTGGCGCGCTCGGCCCCGGCATCCTCGAGCACGGTTGCTTCGCATCCGTCACCCGCGATCACGATGTCGCCCAGCTCCTCCTGGATCTCCGCCACCCGCGCCGGGTCCTGTTCGATGAGCAGGAGCTCGTGGGTCGATTCCGCGAGCTCCTTCGCCAGGTGGAAGCCCACCTTTCCGCCGCCCACGATGATGATGTACAGCGAACGCCGCAGGTCCGTCGTCATGCGCTGTCCGCCGCCATGAACTCATCGGCGATCGCGTTCGCTGCCTCTTCGTCGGGCGCCTCGATGATGCGCTTGAGCCGCCGCGCCTGCACCCGCGTGGGGTTGATCGTCCGCAACCCCAGGTTGCGGTACATCTGCTCGCGGAGCGGATCGAACACCCGGCTCGCGCAGATGCGGACGCCGAACAGGTGCTTGGCGATCTGCGCCGCCATCACGTTGCGATTGTCTCCACGCGTCGTGCTCACGAACACGTCCGCCTTCTCGATGCCGATCTTGCGCAACACGTCCAGGTCAATGCCGTTGCCGATCTCCTTGTGCCCGCTGAAGTCCTTGGGCAGGAAGCGGAACGCCGCCGGGTCGAGGTCGAGCACCGTGACATCGTGCCCTTCGCGGCTAAGGTCCGCCGCGAGCGCGGATCCCACCCGTCCGCAACCCATGATGACGACTCGCATCGCTCCCTCGAGACCCTATTCGTGCGCGGCGTGCCGCCACAGCCAGACGCTGCAGGGCGCTGATTTGACGATGTACTGCGTGACGTGGCCCATCTGGTATTCGCCAGTCGCGGACTTGTGCTCCGCGCCCAGCAGGATCAGGTCGACCCCCCGCTCCATCGCCTCGTCCACAATCGCGTGTCCCGCGTCGCGCGCCTGCAGCAGTTCCCCCTCGATCTTGAAGTCGGCGTCCGCGGCGGCGCGCTCGGCCCGCGTGAGCAGCGCCTCACCCGCCGTCGCCTCCTCCGGCAGTTCCGCGTCGAGCGGCAGCGACCGCTTCACCTCAATGACGTGGACGGCGTAGACCTTGCCCTTGTTCTTGCGGGCGATCCCGCACGCGAGCAGCAACGCATCCATGCTGGCCGGGGAACCATCGATGGGCACCAGGATCGTCCGGATGGCGGCCGTCGGGTCCGTAGCCAACTTTGAATCTACCTCGACGCCCGTGTGCGGCGGGCGAACTGCGGCGTACCGCGCATTATAGGAATGCCCAGATCGAGCGGCAAAGCGCATACTCCCCCGCCCGGTCGGCTACGATCGGCGTATGGCCCGCACCGTCGCCATCGTCGTCTCGGACCTCCTCCTCCGCAGCCGGATCACCGAAGCGGCTGCCGCCGCCGGTCTCCGCACTACCGACGCGGACAGCGAGTCCGCGCTCGCGGTCGCCCTCGCCGCGCGCCCGTCCGCGGCCATCGTCGACCTCCACGAGCGCAACCTGGCGGCGGTCGAGGCGCTCCGCCGCTTCTGCGAGGCCGGCGTGCCGGTGCTCGCGTTTGGCCGGCACACCGAGCCGGCGACGCTGCGCGCAGCCCGTGACGCGGGCGCGGCGATCGTCGTCCCGCGTTCGCAGCTCGTCGAGGAGTTGCCCACGCTGCTCGCCCGGCTTCTCGCCTCGAACGGACAACCAGCGTAGAGCGTTCGCCAGATATACTCATCGCGACGATGACCGCCACAAGCGCCCCCGCCGCCTACGAGACCATCATCGGCCTCGAGGTCCACGTCCAGCTCCTCACCGAGCGCAAGATGTTCTGCGACTGCAGCGCCGCGTACGCCGATGCGGCGCCGAACACGCACGTCTGTCCCGTCTGCATGGCCTTGCCGGGCGTGCTCCCGGTGATCAACCGCAAGGCGGTCGAGTACACCGTGATGACCGCGCTGGCACTGAACTGTGAGATCCCGGACTTCTCGAAATTCGACCGCAAGAACTATCCGTACCCCGACCTGCTCAAGGGCTATCAGATATCCCAGTACGACCTGCCGCTGTCCCGTAACGGCTGGTTGGAAATCCAGCGCGAAGGACACGAACCGCGTCGCATCGGCATCACGCGAGCGCACCTCGAGGAGGACACCGCGCGGCTCACACACCGCACCGATCCGGCGACCGGCGAAGGCTATTCGCTCATCGATATGAACCGGGCGGGCGTGCCGCTGATGGAAATCGTCAGCGAGCCCGATCTCCGTTCGCCTGAGGAGGCCGCGGCCTACCTGGTGAAATTGCGCCAGATCCTTCGCTATATCGGCGTCAGCAAGGCGAACATGGAGGAGGGCAATTTCCGCTGCGACGCCAACATCTCGCTGCGTCCCGCGGGCTCGAGCGCGTTCGGCGCCAAGGTCGAGATCAAGAACATGAACAGCTTCCGCGCCGTCGAGAACGCCCTGCGCTACGAAGTCGAACGCCAGACCCGCGCGCTCCAGGCCGGCGAGCCCATCCCGCAGGAAACGCGCGGTTGGGTGGAGCCCGAAGGGCGCACCGTCAGCCAGCGCTCAAAGGAAGAAGCGAACGACTATCGCTACTTCCCTGATCCGGATCTGCCGCCCGTCACGCTCACGAGCGCCGACGTGCAAGCGATCCGTGCCAGGCTGCCCGAGTTGCCCGACGCCCGGATCCGCCGCTTCACCGAAGCGTACGGCCTCACCCCGTACCACGCGGCGTTGCTTGCTGAGACACGCGACCGCGCGGAGTACTTCGAGCAGGCCCTTCAAGGCGCACACGGCAAAACCGGTGACGCCCTTCAGCGCGACGCCCGGCTCCTTGCGAACTGGATGGTCGGCGACATGACGCGGCTGCTCAACGCGAACGCCATGGAGATCACCGAAACCCGCATCGCGCCCGATCAACTCTATGCTATGATCTCGCTCGTCGAAGCTGGCACGATCACAGGCGCCGCCGCCAAGACGGTCTTCGAAGAGATGTTCGCCAGCGGCAAGCCCGCCGCGGCGATCGTGCGGGAGCTGGGCCTCGAGCCGATGAGCGGCCACGACGAGATCGCCGCGATCGTCGAGCGCGTCATCGAAGGGAATCCAAAGCCTGTCGCCGATTACCGGGCGGGCAAGCAGGAGGCTATCAAGTTCCTCATCGGCCAGGCGATGCGCGAGACGAAGGGCAGGGCGAACCCCGAGACGCTCGCCACGCTGTTCAGGCAGCGTCTGGGCGCGGGGAACTGATCGGACACATGATCCATAGCCTGTCTGCTTTGATAGAATGGTCGGCAGCATGCGCGCTTTGATCCCGTTCGACCAGAGCTTCATCAAGTGGTTCTACTTCGGGATGCATATCAAGCGGTGGCTCCTCCTGCTGCTGCTTGGCGTCGTGATCATGGGGCTGGGCTTCGGCTACTTCCTGCGAGAGGTCTACGTCTCCTACCAGTTCCCCGGCATCGCCTACTACCTCACGCTGCAGTTCCTCCCTCGCTGGGCCCGCGGCTTGCTGTTCGTGACCACCAGCCTCGGGCTGATCGGGTTCTCGATCTGGAAGCTCAATCAGTCGCTCCTCTCCGCCTTCATCCGCCCTGAGCGCAGCGAGAGCATCGTCGACATCATCTACAACCACCGCTATCTGCGCCGCGGCCCCAAGATCGTCGCCATCGGCGGCGGCACCGGCCTGTCGACCCTCCTGCGCGGCCTCAAGGAGTACACGGGCAACATCACCGCCATCGTCTCAATCGCCGATGACGGTGGCAGTTCGGGCCGCCTGCAGCGCGAGCTCGGCGTCCTGCCGCCCGGTGATATTCGCAAGAACATCGCCGCGCTCGCGGATGCGGAGCCGCTCATGTCGCGCCTCTTCGAGTACCGGTTCAACGAAGGCCAGGGGCTCGAGGGCCACTCATTCGGCAACCTCTTCATCGTCGCAATGACCGAGGTCGCCGGGAACTTCGAGGAAGCGGTGCGTGAGACCAGCCGCGTGCTCGCGGTGCGCGGTCAGATCCTGCCAGCCACGCTTTCCGCGCTCACGATCTGCGCACGGACCGCCGAGGGCGAGATCATTCGCGGCGAGTCGGCCATCACCGAGCACGGCAACATCAGGGAGATCTTCCTCGACCCGCCGGCGATCCAGGCGAATCCAGATGCCATCCGGGCGATCCTCCAGGCCGATATGATCATCTGCGGGCCGGGCAGCCTCATGACGAGCGTCATGCCGAACCTCCTCGTCGAGGGTATCCGCCGGGCAGTCGAGGTCTCACCCGCGCTCAAGGTCTACGTCTGTAACGTCGCCACCCAGCACGGCGAGACGGACGCATTCACCGTCAGCGACCACGTCCGCACGCTGCAAAGCCACCTGCACGGCGCCCACCTCTTTGACTTCGTGCTGGCCAACAGCAACACCGATGCCGTGCTCCCGGAGGAGTGGCACTCAGAGCCGGTGCGCGTCGATACGAGCGAGCTCGACGGCGCGCGTGTCATCCGCGTGGACGTCGTCGCCGAGGAGAACAGGTACCGCCACGACTCCAAGAAGCTCGCCGACGCGCTGGTCCGCCTCTACTACGAGCGGAACCAGTTCCTCGAGCCCGAGCCCGAGCGCGTTCCGGTCTCGGTCGGGTAGCCCGGGCGCCTCGGCCCCCGCACCTCGCTACGCGCGCATCAACGAGCGCAGGCCAGCGACGGCGACATCGATCAGCTGCGGCGGAAACTGCCACTCGCCCGGACTCCAGCGCGGGAAGCGACGCAACGCCTCCAGGTCGATCTCGTACGAGTTGCGCCGTCCCTGGCGGATACGGACGATGATGCCCTCGTCCTCGAGCTGATTCAGGAGCGCCACAACCGCACGCTCGGTGACTCCGACCGATGCCGCCATCTCACGCACCGTGCTGTGACGGTCCAACGCGATTGCCAGCAGCAGCAGGGCGTGGTTCGTGAGAAATCCCCACGTGCCGATGCGAGGTTCCATGGCCCCGCTGTCGACCGTCGCGGTCGGTCGCTGCGGACCTCGATCCGAGGCGTGATAGTCCGAGATGACGAGCAGCACGTGGATCAGGCCGTCGACAAAGCTGCGCGGTGTCAGCGCCACGGTGCCCGCCCGCCTGCGGGATGCGAGTTGCTCGAAGTTCACCGCGTACGTGTTGCGCCGCCCGTCTCGCCGGCGCTCGATGATCCCGTCGTCGCTGAGTTGCCGGAGGATCGCCAGCGTCGCCCGCTCGGTGATGCGCACACCCTCCGCGATCTCGCGCACCGTCGAGCCCCGGTGTCTGATGAGGAAGATCAGCACCAGCGCGTGATTGGTCAGAAAACCCCAGGTCGGCGGACGTTCGTTTCCCACGACTGCCTCCCGCACATGGGATCAGATTCAGGAAACTGCAGACGTGCAATGGTAATCATTTCTCGAGCGTCATACTTGTGCCGGCGCTACGAGGGCCGGCTCTGCGCCGCCCGCACGGTGTTCCACAGCAACATTGCGCGTGTCAGCGGCCCGACGCCGCCGGGCACCGGCGTAATGGCCGCGGCCTTCTCCTTCACCGCGTCGAAGTCCACATCACCGACCATCCGGCGGCCACTCTTGCGCGTTGCATCCTCGATGAAGTTGATCCCCACGTCGATGACAACGGCGCCCTCGCGCACCATGTCAGCGGTGATCGCGCGCGCCTTGCCCATTGCCGCCACCACGATATCCGCGCGCAGCGTATGCTCGCGCAGGTCCGGCGTGCCCGTGTGGCAGACAGTGACCGTAGCGTTGCCGCCGGGCCCCTTGCGGGTCAGCAGCCCGACCAGCGGCTTCCCGACCAGGTTTGAACGTCCGCACACCACCACATGCTTTCCGGCGGGGTCGTAACCGCTGCGCATGAGGATCTGGATCACGCCGTGCGGCGTGCACGAGACCAGCGCCGGCTCCCCGCGGAAGAGCCTGCCCACGTTCACCGGTGTGAGCCCGTCGACGTCCTTCTCTGGTGCGATCGACGCCGTGATCAGTCCCTCATCGATATGCGGTGGCAGCGGCATCTGCACCAGGAAGCCGTGCCAGCGCGGGTTCGCATTCAGTTCACGGACGAGAGCGAGCAACTCATCCTGGGCGATGGTAGCCGGCCGGCGGATCGTCTCGGCGCGCATGCCGATGCCCGCGGCGTCGCGTGTCTTTCCCTTGACGTACGACGCCGACGCAGGATCCTCGCCAACGAGCACGACCGCCAGGCCCGGTTCCGTGCCCGCGGCGCGAAGCCGTTCAACGTCCGCACGGACGTCTTCAAGGATGGTCTGCGCGATAGCAGTACCGTCGAGGATCTTCGCGGTCATGCTGCTGCTCCGGTGCTCGGTCGCGGCCCGCGCAGTGTAGCGAAGGCGGTCGGTACAATCGGCGGCATGGAGCTCGCCGTCGGCATCGACGTTATCGAGATCGATCGCGTGCGGAAGGTGCTTCGCAAGCACCCGGACCGCTTCCTCGCCCGGGTCTACACTCCCGAGGAGGTGGCCTTTTGCCGCGGTCGGGTCCCCGAACTTGCCGCCCGGTTCGCCGCCAAGGAGGCCGTCATGAAGGCGCTCGGCACGGGCGCCCGAGGCCTCGCCTGGCGGGAGATCGAGATTCTGCCGAATCAGCGCGGCAAGCCGCTTGTGTACCTGCACGGCAAAGCCGCCGAGCGGGGCGCCGCCATCGGCCTGCGCGGGGTTGACGTCAGCCTCACCCACTCGCACGACCTGGCGATCGCCGCGGTCGTTGGCGAAGCGGATGATGCGCCGATCGACCGCGCGGCGAGCCGGGAGCGCCTCGTCGCATGGCTGAAGGAGCGCGGCCGGTTATGAAGCTGGTGACCGCGGCTCAAATGCGCGCGATGGAGCAGCGCGCCGTCGACAGCGGCGTCTCGCTCGATGCGCTGATGGATCAGGCTGGCCTCGCCGTCGCGCAGGAAGTGTGGCTCACGCTCGGGACGGTCGACGGACGCCGTATCCTCGTGCTCGCCGGACCCGGCAACAACGGCGGTGATGGACTCGTCGCGGCGAAGCATCTCGCCGAGTGGGGTGCCGATGTCGTTGTCTATATCCCGCTCAACCGCAGGTTGCCGGATCGGCGCGCGGACGAAGCGCGTGCGGCAGGCGCTCACACGATCACGCACGCCGACGATCCGGCGCTCGCACTGCTCCAGGAGGCGATCGACGGCGCGGAGCTGGTCATCGATGCGCTGCTCGGTATCGGCCGCGCGCGTGCCATCGATGGTGTCCTCGCCGAGGTCCTCGATCGTCTCGCCGCGGCCCGAGTACGTGCACTGCCGCCGCGGGTCATTGCCGTCGATCTGCCGACCGGCGTCGACGCCGACTCCGGAAACGCTGATCCGCGCGCCGTGCACGCCGATATCACGGTCACCTTCCAGTGCGCGAAGGTCGGACTCTACATGCTCCCCGGTTCGCAGCACGCCGGCCGCGTCCAGGTCGTTGACATCGCGATCCCGGAAGATCCGGAGGCGCAGCTCACGGAGCTGCTCGATGTGCGCCGGGTTCGCGAGTGGCTGCCCGAACGACCGCTCGCGTCGAACAAGGGAACCTTCGGGAGGGTTGTCGCGGTTGCCGGTTCGTCCACGTACCCTGGTGCCGCCCGGCTGGCCTGCGAGGCGGCATATCGGAGTGGCGCCGGGCTCGTAACCCTGGCCTGCCACGACGACGTGCGCCTCACCGTCGCGCCGGCCGCGCCCGAAGTCACCTATCTGCCACTTGGCGCCGCCATCGCGTTCTCCCCGGCCGATGTGCCGCGCGTGCGTGATGCCCTGCGGCCAGCCGATGTGCTCCTGGTTGGCTGTGGCATCGGCAGCGCGGAGGACACCTCGGCCGCGGTCACGGACCTGCTCTCGTCGTTGCCGCCGGTACGGGCTCTCGTCATTGACGCCGACGGCCTGAACGCGCTCGCTCGCCAGGTAGGCTGGGCTCATCGTATCAGCGGACCGGCGATTCTGACGCCCCACCCCGGCGAGATGGCGCGCCTGCTCCGACGCGAGGTGGCCGAGATCCAGGGTGACCGGCTGAATATCGCCGCCGCTACCGCCCGCGAGCTCGGTCACGTGGTTGTGCTCAAGGGCGCGCACACGATCGTCGCGGCGCCCGATGGCCGCACGGCCATCGACCCCCACGCGAATCCGCTGCTGGCCAGCGCGGGCACCGGCGACGTACTTGCGGGACTTGTCGCCGGATTCGCCGCCCAGGGCGTGGATCCGTTCGACGCGGCTTGCTGCGGCGTCTTCGTCCACGCCTTCGTGGCTGAAGACCTGCGCGAGGAGTTCGGCGACCGCGGCATGACTGCTTCGGACCTGCTCGCTGCCGTCCCGAGAGGCATCCGGATCATCAGGGAGGGACGCAAGCCGGCGCCGATGGCGTGGGGAGGGCTGCTCGGGGGCCTCGGCGGTGGGCTTGATCCATCTCTGGGATCCGGCGAATCGGTCCTCTCCGGGCAGTAGCATCCCGCGGCGCGGGGCGCTTTACTTCGTACACCGCAGCGATCTACGCTCGATCACCATGGATCGGCTTGTCTACCTCGATTATGCCGCCACGACGCCGCTCCACCCCCGGGCGCTCGAGGCGATGATGCCGTTTCTCACTTCCGAGTTCGGCAACCCCTCGGCGACCTACACGTTCGCGCGCACGGCCGCCGACGCGGTGCAGCGCGCCCGCAAGACGGTCGCCTCCCTCGTCGGCGCCCGCCCCACCGAGATTGTCTTTACGGGGGGCGGGACAGAGTCGATCAATACGGCGATCAAGGGCGTGGCCTTCCAGCAGAAGCTGGCTCGCGCCGGCAACCACATCGTGACCACGCAGATCGAGCATCATGCCGTCCTTCACGCCTGCCAGTATCTCGAGCGCTTCGGCTTCGAAGTGACGTACCTGCCCGTGGACCGGTACGGACTCGTCGATCCCGACATCGTGGCGCGCGCGATAACGAAGCAGACCGTGCTCGTCAGCGTCATGACGGCGAACAATGAGGTCGGCACCATCGAACCTATCGCCGAGATCGCCCGCGCCGTACGAGAACGCGCCGCCTCGCTGCGCAAGCGCATCCCCTTTCACACCGACGCGGTCCAGGCGCCCAACTCGTTGCCTGTCGACTTCGCGCGAATCGACGTGGATCTGATGAGCCTTGCCGCCCACAAGTTCCGCGGGCCGAAAGGCGTCGGTGTCCTGTACCTGCGCCGCGGAGTGCCCTTCCTCGCCCAGCAGAACGGCGGCGGTCAGGAACGCCAGCGACGTGCCGGTACCGAGAACATCGCAGGCATCGTCGGTCTCGCCGAGGCGCTGCGGATCACACAGGAATCGCTGGAAGCGGATCGCGCTCGCATCAGCGGTCTCGCCGGGCGTCTGCGCGATCGCGTCCTGGCCGCCGTCCCCAACAGCGCGCTGAACGGCCATCCGGGACAGCGCCTCGCCAACAACGTCAGCATCAGCTTCGACGGCGCCGACGCGCGTGACCTCTTGCCGGCGCTCGATGAGGTTGGTATCGCCCTGAGTGCCGGCGCCGCCTGCGGCGCCACGACCCTCGAGCCGTCGCATGTGCTGCTGGCGATGGGCGTGCCGCTCGAACGTGCCGCCGCCACGCTCCGTTTCAGCCTGGGCCACGACACCACGTCCGAGGACATCGAATACGTCCTCGCGAAGCTCCCGGCGATCGTCGAGGCGTCGCGCGCGCGCCGGCGTGCCGCCGCAAGCTGACGACCCGCTCCTGCTATCATCGCGGCGTGCAGGACATGCGCACCACGATCCGCGTGCTCGACGAGGCGGGACACCGCCATCGTGGCGCCCTGAGCTACGCCGGTAACGTGCCGCGCCGCCCCCCGGAGCCCCCCGACGAGTTCGCCATCGTGCTGCTGGAGCGGCCTCTGCCGGTCCGCGCCCTTCCAGCGTGCACAGCCGTCTGCGTGCCGGGCCCCGCGCCCCAGCCGGCTGGCAGTCATCGGCGCCGATCGGTAACGGTGTCGGCGCTCCGCCGGCGTCTGCTGCCCGCGCCGCTCGGGATGCAATTCGCTGCAGGGCGCGTGGCGCATCCCGGCGGATCCCTGCCCGGCAAGGCGGTGTTTCACCGCAACGGACCGGCCACCTTCGATGCCCTCGCCTTGCTGCTCATTGATCAGCGCCAGGCCGAACTGCTGGCCCCCTATACCGCCCTCATCCGGCGTGAGCTGCGCGCAGGACCTGGCGCCAATCCGTCGCTGGTGCTCCGCTCGCGTCTCGACCCGCCGCGCGCCGCCGACGCTCCACCGCCGAGCGCGCCGGCCATCAAGCGTCTCCGCCGCGTCCTCCGTGCGCTCGAACAGCGGCAGCGACCGCCCGTCGAGATCGAGCAGTTCCGCGACGACCTGCGGTTTCTCGCGTTGTTCGAGAGCGGCGAGCACGCGCTGCACCGCGAGGCGCTCGAACGGCTGCTCCGCGACCTCGGCGACATGCCGGCCCGGCGTGCCAGCGCCGGACCTCGGCGGCGTGCCACCGTCGTGCCGCTGCGGCCGCGCGCTCCCGACGCATGACTGGAGTGCTTCGCCGTCTGTTCGGCCTCCGGGATGACGCGGACCTCGAACCCGGCGATGCCCGTATCCGCCTGGTCGTCGGCATCGGCAACCCCGGTCAGCAGTACGCGAATACCCGGCGTAACGTCGGCTTCTGGGTCGCGAACCGGCTGGCGCGCCGCCACGATATGGAGTTCACCACGAAGACCGCCAGCTACTTGCTCGCCGAAGGCCAGGTTGACGGCCGCCCCCTGGCGGTCGCGAAGCCACGCACGTATGTCAACGCAAGCGGCACGGCCGTCGTCCACCTGATCAGGCGTCTCAAGCTCGATCACGCGCAGGAGATGTTGATCGTCGCCGACCATATCGACCTTCCTGCGGGCAAGATCCGGCTGCGCCGCAGCGGCGGCGGCGGCGGGCAGAAGGGCATCGCCGATATCATCGCCAGAACCGGCACCGACGACTTTCCCCGCCTGCGCATTGGCATCGGCCGTCCGGTTGTCGATGGCGAACCATCGTGGGCGCCGGACGATGTGGCCGGCTGGGTGCTCAGCGACCCCACGCCCGATGAGAAGGCGCTGCTCGATGCGGCCGTCGAGCGCGCCATCGCCGCCATCGAGTGCGCGATCCACGACGGCATCGAGACGGCGATGAATCGCTACAACCGCGACGAGTAGCCGCAGCGCGGCCCCGGACTCCCGCCCGCTCAGGTCGCCGGCGCGACCGGGAGACTCCGCGCTGCTTCCTCACGGGCGAACGCCGTCCAGTAACATGCACCATGACGATCTCCGCCCACACGCTGGCCCGCGCTGCGATCGCCGATGCGCCCGCCATCTGCGACCTGATCAATGAGTTCGCCCGCCGCGGCGAGATGCTGCCCCGCACGATGTCCGAGGTGTACCAGAACCTCCGCGACTTCTACGTCGTCCACGACCAGTCCGGCGAGCTCATCGGCTGCGGCGCGTTGCATATCCTCTGGGAAGATCTCGCCGAGGTGAAGTCGCTGGCCGTCCGCGAGGACCAGCAGGGCCGCGGTGTCGGCGCGCGCATCGTCCGCGCGTGCATCGATGAGGCCCGTGAGCTCGGGCTGGCGACGGTCTTCGCGCTCACCTACCGTCCCGGTTTCTTCGAGCGGCTGGGGTTCCATCAGGCCGACGTCATGACGCTGCCCCGCAAGGTATGGGGCGAGTGCTACCGCTGTCCAAAGTTCCCCGGCTGCAATGAAATCGCGCTCGTCCTGCCGCTCGCTGAACCCGCGCCGGAACGCTCGTGAGCGAGGACCTGGCGATCCCGGAGACCATTGCATCGGAGCGCGTCTTCGAGGGGCGCCTGATCGCCCTGCGCATCGACGACCTGCGCACCCGCGACGGCGCGACGTACAGGCGCGAGGTCGTCGAGTACGGCGCCGCGGTCGTGCTCGTGCCCGTCGATGCCGATGGACGGCTGCTCATGGTCCGTCAGTACCGGCACCCTGTCGGCGCCTGGCTGCTCGAACTGCCCGCCGGCGGCATCGACGCTCATGATGCGTCGCCGGCAGACGCCGCTCTGCGCGAGTTGCGCGAGGAGACCGGCCACCGCGGCACGCTCCTTCAGATCGGGCGAATGTTTCTTGCGCCCGGCTACTCAGACGAACTGCAGTATGTCTTCGAAGCGCGCGACCTGATTTCCGATGCGCTCGATGCCGACGAAGACGAGGACCTGCGGCTGGAGCACGTCGTCTTCGATGAGGCGCTCGCGCTCATCGACCGTGGCGAGATCCGCGACGCCAAGAGCATCGCTGCGCTCATGATGTACCTGCGCGCGACCGGCCGCGTGTAGAGCGTCGCAGCCCGCACGCGAACGAGGCGTGGCTGCTTTGACCACGCCTCGCGCCAGGGGGATGCCGCCTCGTGCTGTCAGGGCAGGACGTTCTCGATCGTCAGCGCCGGGCCGTCGATCGGGTGGATCACCAGCTTCGCAGGGTTCGTGTCCGTGACCGGCGAGCCCGCCGGCAGTGCTACCGTCAGCAGTGCGCGCTCGCCCGGCTCAAGGTAGTCGTCGCCGTCGCCCGCAGGCCAGGTGACCTCGTAGGATGCCGGTACCGCGGCGGACGCCGTCTCGGCCATCGCCGTCACCGCGTGGATGCGCCCGTCCTCCGTGAGCCGGATCGGATCGGCGCCGCGCAGCGCCAGCGGCACGCGCAACTCCGTCACGGCCCCGTCAACGCTCGTCGAGCCCACCGCGCCGTCAACCCGCAGCGACGGCGGCAACTCCGCATCGCCCGCGCCGGGGAGCGACGGGCCGCCGCCGGCCGGTAGCAGAAGCCAGAGCGCGAACGCCGTGACGCCGGCGATCGCCGCCATCCAGAGGGTGCGGAGTGGTAGTGTGCGGGCGGGCTGCATCAGCATGGGACTGCTCCGTGGGCGCTTGTGGTCGCGCGTCTGCATCGCTGTCACTCACACAAACGCCCGGTACCCCACGCCGTTACCCGCCTCCTCGCGCGAGACTCGTCCGCGCCGCCCGTAACAACACCGCGCCCGCCGCGTTACCGCCGGCGAGCACGCTCAGCCGCGTCCACGTCCGTACGGCGAACCGCCGGGAGGAGCTGTCTGCGGACACCGCGGCGAAGCCCGCCAGAAGGCCAAAACAGAGTCCGGTGATGCGCGCGGCCTGCTGTCGACATGCTGCGCCATGCGGGGAGCCACCGGCAACCGCCGCTGCGCCTTACCCGCGGCCCGTGGATAATCCATCGATGCCCCATCAGTTCATCGCCGGCGTCGACCTTGGCGCTTCGAACGTGCGCGTCATCATCGCCAACCAGGACGGCGAGATCGAAGCCCGCCGCGCCTCCCCCTTCTCCGGCGCTGACCCATCCCGCGCGCTCACGGCGATCGGCAAGACGATCGATGAGCTCGTGCGCGGTGTCTGGCCGACCGGCGCCGTCCACGCGATCGGCATGGCCATGCCGGGCACGGTTGATCCGGCTCGCGGCCTCGTCGCTACCGCCGCCAATCTCCCCGGATGGGGCGATGTCGATATCGCCGCCGCGCTCGGCGGCCCGCGTGGCGTGCCCGTCGCAGCTGAGAACGACGCGAATGCGGCGGCCGTCGGTGAGGGATGGCTCGGCGCTGCCCGCGGCCTCCGTCATTACGTGTTCGTTGCGCTTGGCACCGGCATCGGCACCGGCATCGTCATCGACGGACGCGTGCACCGCGGCGCGCACTTCCTCGCCGGCGAGGCCGCGTTCTTCCCCATGACGCGCGAGCAGCTCCAGGCCGGCGGCTGGGCGCACAACCTCGAAGCTATCGTCGGCGGCCGCGCGATTGCCGCCCGTGCGCGCGACCTGCTCGGCGAAGGCGCGCGCCCCGGCGATCTGTTCGAGGCTGCGCGCGCTGGGAACAGTGCCGCGGCGGCATGGCTGGCCGAGTGGCGTGAGTACCTCGCCATGGCGATCGCCGACATGATCGCCATGCTCGATCCCGAGACAGTCGTGGTCGGCGGCGGCGTCGCGATGGCGCAGGGCGAAGAGATGCTGTCGGCGGTACGCGGGCTGGTGCACCGGGCAACGCCAGTGCGCACCCCTGTCGTCCTGTCGGAACTTGGCACCGACGCCCAGGCCCTCGGCGCCGTCCGCCTTGCGCTCGACAGACTTGAGACAGTAGGCACGGAGAGCGGATCCTAGCACGGTCGCCGTTGGCCGCGCCGATCGGTGGGCGTACACTCTGCGGCAGAAAGTCATGCGAACACCCCTCGTCACGTCACATGCCGCCTGCAAGGGCCACGCGCCCGAGAACACCCTTGCCGGGATCGAGGCCGCGCTGCGCCTCGGCGCCCAGGCCATCGAGATCGACGTCCACTGCACCGTTGACGGCGTGCCGATCCTGCTGCATGACAGCACCGTCGACCGCACGACGGATGGGATCGGCGACGTTCATCAGATGTCCCTTGTGGACGTCCGGAGGCTCGACGCCGGCGCCCGCCAGTTCGTGCCCCGTTTCAAGGGCGAGCGCATCCCGCTGCTGAGCGAAGTCATCGACCTCACGAAGGGAAACGCGCTCCTGCAGATCGAGATCAAGCAACCGGACATCCATAAGGCGGTGGCCGACGCCGTGCGCGACGCGAGCGCGCTCGCCTGGTGCGAGACGCATTCGTTCTGGCCGCAAACGGTGGCAGCGATGCGCCAGGAAGAGCCGCGCATGGCCGCCGCGCTCCTCACCGATGGCCGCCGCATCGTCGACTGGGAGGAGTTCTTTAGCTTCGCGCTCTCCCTCCACGCGCAGGGAGTGAGCGTACATTACGAGGCAACAACGCCCGAGCGCGTGCGCGAGGGACACCGCCGTTCGCTCACGTTCCTGGTCTGGACCGTCGATGACGAGGCCGATGTCGCGCGCATGGTGGATGCCGGCGTCGACGGTATCTGCAGCAACTTTCCCGACGTCGTTCGCCGTGTACTGGAACGTTCCCCCAGGAGCACGCCAGCGTAACGCGGTCGGCAGGCGCCCGGGTCGCAAGACTGTCTCGCCGACATTTCGGCCGCAAGCGCTCCGCAGCCGCCGCTCGTCGCGACAGCTCCGCAGCTGACGCTCGGCGCTGTGCGCTGAAAGGACGCGGTACCTCGCGCGCGGTGGGTCAGACGGTTGAACCTGGCGGCCAACGTCGCTGCCCCTGCACTCTGGACAGCACAGTCCGGAACGCCAGCCACCGTGCGCCGCTGCGCCTCCTGGCCGATCACGCCGCCTCGGGCAGCGCGACGATCCCGCCGTCGCCGCCTGCCTGACCTGGCGGTTGGAAGTGGGGTTCGGGGATGTTTGGGTCGCTCTCGAGCTTCACGCCGACGTCGTTCCGGGCTGACGCGAGCGGCGCACGCAGATCCGTACGGTCATTACTGCCGCGATCGCAAACAACAAGGCGGCTATAATGACGTTGCGCACGGGTGTAGCTCAGCTGGTAGAGCAGCGGTCTCCAAAACCGCCGGTCGGGGGTTCGAGTCCCTCCACCCGTGCCACTGTTTTGAATCTAAAACGGCTCCTCTTGGGGCCGTTTTCTGTTCGTGGACGTTAGCATTTGCTGCCATTTTGCTGCCCCACTTGGCAGCACCTGGCGTGACAGGCTGGTCCTCAACGGGACGATGCGCCACCAGATAGTCGTCCAGCGCCCGCGCCGCCTCGTGCTGAAGATTGGGCAAAACGTGCGAGTGGTGTCCAGCGTGATGCCGGTCGTGGCGTGCCCCAGGCGCTCGCTGACAATCTTCGGATGGACGCCCTGCGCGAGCATCAGCGTCGCGTGCGTGTGGCGCAGGTCGTGGAAGCGGATCCGTGGGAGTCGTGCGCGCTTCAACATCGACTCAAACGCGCGACGCACGTTGCTGTCGTCAAGCGGCGTGCCCACAGCCGACGTGAAGACGTAGTCGCTGCGGTGCCAGGCGTCGCCGACGAGCCAGCGATGTGCATCCTGGGCGAGCTGCCGGCGCCGCAGCACGTCGAGCGCCTGCTCTCCCAGGGCAACCACTCGCCTGCCGCTCCTTGTCTTTGGTTCCCGCTCGATGACGCCGTCTCGCGTCCGTTGCAGCGACGCCCGGATCGTCTGCACGGGAGTTGGCTAAGTCCACATCACGCCAGCGAACGGCCAGCACCTCGCCGAGGCGCAGTCCCGTCAGCAACGCCGCGCTGACCACCGGGCCGTACACGTCGTCACTCTCCGCGGCCCGTAGGAGCTTCACTGCCTGAGGGGCGTCGAGGACCTGCAGTTCAACGGCCGCCGGCCTCGGCGGAGAGACAGCCTCGCACGGGTTCCGCGGCAGGAGCTGCCATCGAACGGCTTGCGCCAGCGCTTCGCTCAAGACGCGGTGGACATGTACGACCGACCGGGCGGAGAGGCTCCGTCCTCGCCTGGCGTTTGGTTCGTCGAGCAGGCGGGCATAGAGGCCCTGGAGATGAAGCGGCGTCACGTCTATGAGTCGCATGGCGCCGAGGTACGGGATCACATGGAGGGTGAGGTTCGACTCGTAGCGTTCAAAGGTCCTCGGCGCGACCCGCTGCCTCGCGTGGTCGTTGAGCCACTGCCGGAGGTACTCGGCGACGGTCTTCGTGTAGGCCTTCGGGAGTGTGCCGCCTTGGAGGGACTGGATGAGCTCAGCGTAGACGCGCTCGGCGTCCTTCTTGGAGCCCCGGATGAGCTTGGTACGGCGCAGACGCCGGCCGGTGGCGCCCTCCCGGCCGGCCTCCACGATCACTTCCCAGCTCTTGCCGCGCCGTCGGATCGTCATGCACTGCGCTCGAGGGCGTTGATGGATGGCCATCGTACTGCAGTCGGATCTTCGTTACCAGTTGCCGCCTGGGACTGATCGAGGATCCAGCGCTCAAGCGCTTGCCGCGGGACGCGAATCGTCTTGCCCAGGTGCACGGCAGGAATTAGGTGCTGGCGTATGAGTTCGTACGCCTTGTTCTTGGAGATACGGAGGAGGAGGGCTGCCTCCGGTACCGTGAGGAGAAGCTGCACCGTCAGCGGTGGTGGCGGCCTGGGCTCGGTAGTGGCGGGACCCAACTCACTCGTGGAAGAGTGCATCGTCCGTGGCTCGTTCGGGGCTGCGGTGGTGATCAACGAAGGTGTGACCATCCGGGACTGCGTCATCAGCGGATACGCGCAGGCCGGGATCGGCACCCTGGGCGGTGACACGGTCGTGGCGCGGAACACGATCGACGGCGACGGCGGCGGCGCTTGCGGCTTGAACATCAGCGGAGCCAATAACCGCATCGAAGCGAACCACTTCAGCGAGATCGCCGCCTTCGGCATCTGCCTCACGTCCGCATCCATGGGCACGTCTGTCTTCCTCAACAGCTTCACGACCGTTGCCGCCCCGCTCAGCGACAGCGGCACAGCGAACGACATCGGTCCGTTCCAGACGGCTGCAACCGGGACGAGCCCGTTCGCCAACATCATCGTCCTCAATCTGCCATCGCCCACCCCTCCGCCACCGACCCCGACGGCTACGCGCACGAGCACCTCAACGCCGACCACTGCCCCCCCGACAGCGACACCGCCACCGGCTGGCACGCCGACGCCATCCGAGAGCTGACCGGCTGTAGATCGACGCGCAACGGCCTGCGCGTATGCTCGTCGCGTACCACCGCGTATCGGCGAGCATCTCGAAGTCGGTCATGCGTGCGCCTGGCCGCGGCGCCCCCGCTCACCCGATCAGCTTCAACAGCTCCCACTCCGTTTCGGCCGTCCGCCGGCCGATCGCCGCCAGCTCCATGCTGTTGACGATCCCGTCGAGGTGCGTCTTCGCCTGCATGATGCACATGATCCCCCAGCGCGCGTTGCCGAAGACCTCCCACCAGTGCACCCGCTCAGCGTCCACGCGCCGGCCACCTGCCGCCTCGTACGCGCCGAAGAACTCCTCGCGTGTACCCATCCCGCCCACCGGCTTCGGACCGCCGAAGCGCCACGACCGGACCGACATCCACGCCAAGTCCTCGGCCGGATCCCCGGCGTGCGCCAGCTCCCAGTCGAGGATCAGCCGCACGCCCTCTGGCCCGAAGAGCACGTTGCCCATGCGAAAGTCGCCATGGACGAGCGTCAGCGCCTCCGGCGGTGACGGCATGCGCGTCCGCAGGAAGCGCAGCGCCAGCTCCAGCACCGGGTGCGGGTCCGGCGCAATCGCCCGGTAGATCGCTTCGTATCGTTCCAGTTCATGCTGCGCCGGCGACGTACCTTTCGACGGGTGCGGCAGCGGTGGCAATCGCTCGAGCGGTATCGCGTGGATGCGCGCCGCCGCCGTTGCCAGCTGCGCGGGCATCGCGGCCCGCGCCGCCGCCAGAGCATCGTCGCGCAGGAGCCGGCGCGGCAACGTCTCACCGTCGACCCGCCGCACGATGTAGAACTCGCCGCCGAGCGAGCCGTCGCCCATGAACAGCGGCTCGGGCGCCATCGCCCCGGCATCGTGCGCGGCGCGCATCAGCTCGTACTCATCGCCGCGCGTCAGTTCGCGCGCCGCGCCGCGCACGTCGCGCTGAAGGATCATCGGGACACGTTCGCTGCCGATCTCCGCGTCCAGCGACCACGTCTCTCGCGACGCCCCGCCTGTCAGCCGCCGCAATCCTTCGACACGGACGCCCTGCCTGCCCGTCTCTCGTTCGAGGAACGCCGCGATCTGCGGCTCGAAGTCAGACATGCAACAGCTCCGCCGCCGTTCCGACGCGTCGGCGGTGGCCTCGGACCGCCCGCAACGCTACTGCACCTGGTCCAGGTACTCGGACAGCCCGTAGCCGATGTGATCCCCGCACCGGTACTCCGTCATCCCCTCACCCACGTGCGTCACCATGCCGTTCCGCCGGTTGCGGAGGGGAATGAAGCTCATCACCTGCCCGCTCACGTCCATCGCCTCCCCCGTGTCGAGCCGGAGATGTGCGACCAGGTCGCGGTGATACAGCCCGCTCTCGTCGAAGGTCGTGTCGATATCCACTCCCACGATCCGGCTGAGCTGCTCGCCCCGCACGACCACGCCGCCCTGCGTGCGGTGGTGTTCGTCCTGGTACACCGTGGACACCATCATCCCGAAGTCCGGCGCGAAGTTGATCGTCAGCCAGCGGTAACGATGAATCGCCTGCCAGTAGCGCGGCCCCCATGAGTGGTCGCGCAGCCCCAAACCGTCGATCTCCACCGGCTCTTCGCCTTCTAACTCGATCGTCCCGCGCACCCGCATGTGCTGCTCGTAATGCGCCCGCGCGAACTCCTTCTCCGGGTCCACGACTACGCGGTTCGACCCGCTTGACCCGTACACAGGGCCAGCCGCCTCGTGCATCAGGTCCACGCGCACCTTGCGGTGAGGGTTGTTCCGGAACGCGCTCGAAGGGTCGGCCATCTCCTCCGGCCGCACCAGGTGTACCGCCCGGCCCTCGTACGTCGTCCGAAGCCTCTCCATCGGCGCGATCGTCTCGAAACGCATCCCTCCCGCATCCATGGCGTCGTTGCTGGCAATCTCGGGGCGCTTGAACTGGAAGAGCACGCTGCCATCCGGCAGGTACAGCGTCAGCGTCATCTCCGCGTAGCCCTCGTTCGCACGATTGCCCAGGCGCAGGAACCCGCCCGCCTTCCGCTGGCGATCGAAGAAGTTGAAGTAGTAGCTCTCGTTAAAGTTCTGCTCCGGGCCCAGCGGATGCGTGTAGTCGTCCTCGAGCTTCAGATCGCCCAGCAGCGTCACCATGCCGACCTCCCGTGCGGACGCGCATCGCTCGCGCGCCGGAGCGTCAGTCTATCCCCGCGTTCCGCCATGGCCAACTGCGCCCGACGCTTCAGCGCGCGCTCATCAGCGCGCGCGCTCGTCAGCGTGCGCGCTCGCGCCGCCCCAGCTCCCGCATCGCCCGGTCGAACGCCGACCAGTCCATGACATGCCCCAGCTTCTTGTTCGCCTGGCGCCACACCACCCCGCCCTTGCTCACCGAGAGCTGACCCAGCCGCTCGTCGTCGCTGTACACGATGAACTCAATGTCGGAGTTGCCGAGCTTGCGCTCCGGGATCGTGAATCGCACGTCGTGCCGGGCCATCGTCCCACTCCTTCCCTGTTCGGGGCGATGATACCGTCACTCCGCCTGCGGGGTCGGCGTCGGTGGATTCAGCGCCTGCGCGATCGCCTCGGGCAGGCGCATCCACGTCCCCGCCGCCCAGCCAACGAAGCCCTCGCCCGCCACGCGCCACCACGTGATCGTCTCCGCCTCCACAGGGCCCTCCTGGATGATCGCGCGCGTGCCGTCCGGCCGGCAGTCCAGCCGCTGCGACTGCTGCGTCGGCTGTTCGCGGATACTCAGGCATTCGCCCTCACCCAGGCCGATGAACACGACCGCGTCGCCGGCCTCGAGTGGCCAGTCGATCCCCGGGATCGACGGCTGACTCGGGTCGTTGTTGCGTACCGAGAGCACCACCCACCCGTCCGCCGTGTCCTCAAGGAACGCCAGTGCCGTCGCTTCCGAGAATGTCGGGCCAAGGTAGTACGCGCGCCGCGGCCCCCGCTCACCGGCGAACGTCGCGCAGAGCTTGCCCACGTCCACGCCCGGCTGCGCGTTCCCGCACTCTCCGACAAATCCCACGCTGCGGTTGTCCGACACCCACTGCGCCAGGGCATCTTCGGGGCCGGGCTTCGCGGGTGTCGGCGTCGCCTCCGGCGTGTCCTCTCCGTCGCCGCCAAGGACACCGCAGGCCGCGAACAGCATCGCCGCCAGCAGAGCCAGCGCGCCGAGGCCGAGTGCGCCGTACCGCCGATCGCGCATCATGACAGCGCCTGTACATACGTCCGCATGAAATCCTCCACCACCCGTACGCCTCCCGCCGCAAACGCCGTGCTCGTGATACGGATCGGTGAGCCGTCGCGATCCAGCGCCAGCCCGCCGGCTTCCTGCACGAGGAGCATACCAGCGGCGATGTCCCATGCTGCAACATTCGTGTGCGTGAACATGTCCAGCCTGCCGGCCGCCGCGTACGCGAATGCCAGCGCGGCGCTGCCCAGGATCCGGATCGTCTGCACGTGCGGGAAGATCGTACCCATCAGGGCGATCTGCCGCGCACCCAGCGCGTCGTCATACCCCAGGTCCATGCCCAGCACCGACGATCGAACATCCGGCGAAGACGACGCGCGGAGCCGCGCTTCGCCGCACCACGCGCCGCCTCCCGCCGTGGCGCGGAACTCCTCGTCGCGCACCGCGTCGTAGGTGATGCCGAGTTGTGGCTCGCCGTCATGCAGGAGGGCCAGATTGACGCACCAGAACGGGATCCCCAGCGAGTAGTTCTTCGTACCGTCAATGGGGTCGAGCACCCACACCCACCCGTGCGACGGCTCGGTGTGGGGTGCCGTCTCCTCCGAAAGGATGGCGTGATCCGGGAACTCGGCGGCCAGCAGGCCATGCACCAGGCGCTCCACCTCGACGTCAGCCGCCGTCACGACGTCGCCGCGCCGCCCCTTCGGCGTCGACTCCTGCCGGCCGCCGAATCGGTCGAGCGCCACGCGACCCCCCTCGCGAACGCAGCGGCGGGCGATCGCCAGCGCTGGCTCGCCCGACCCACCTGCCGGCAGTTGGATGTGCACCGTGCAGCGTAGCGAGCGGTCAAACCTGAGGCACCGGTAAGCAAGCCGGAAGGAGCGGCGCCTCGAACCGCACCGAGGCGCGGATACCATGGAAGCCACAAAGGAGGCCGGCGCTACGTGATGAACGGACCCTTGTCGCGAGTTCCCTGGTATGTCTCGACTGCTGCGGTTGCGGCCGCAGCGCTCGGTTCGGCCGTCCTCGTCAACGTGCTCGTCTCTCCGTACTTTGAGCGCACCTTCCTCGACGAGGCAAGTCCGCTCGCTGATGCCCCGTCCGCTCAGTCCGCCGGTACGCCGGTCACAGCGGCAATGGATGCCGGGACGCCACAGCCGCCCGTGCCCACGCCGCCCGATGCGCCCGCCGCCGGCGTCCTCTTCCGCGGCGAGGTTCGCGATGGCGAACCTGGACATAACGGCGACGGCACGGCGCTGATCATCCGCGACGATAGCGGGGCGCTCTTCCTCCGCTTCGAGGAGTTCTCCGTCACCAACGGCCCTGACCTCTTCGTCATCCTCAGCACCGATCCGAACGGCTACGCGGGAGAGGGCGCGATCAATCTCGGCGGACTCAAGGCCACGGACGGCAACATCAACTACGAGATCCCCGCCGGAGTCGACCTCTCGGCCATCCGCAGCGCCGTCATCTGGTGCCGTGCGTTCGATGTCGACTTCGCCGTCGCCACGCTGGAGCCGGCCACATGAGCGTCCAAACGACTGTTCCCAGCCCCCTCGCGCGAGTCGCCGACGCCACACCGCCGTGGCTCGGTCCGGCGCTCTCGCTCGGCGGTCGGGCGGCGGGCGCCGCGCTCGCCATCTCTATCGCCGGCAATGAGACGTATGACCGCACTCAGATCTATGCGGTCGGCGTTGCGCTGCTCGCCGTCGCGTCGCTGCTGATCGTGCGCGCGCCCTGGTTGCTACTTCCGCTGGCCGAAGGCGCGGCTGCCGGCGTGCTGTTCTTCAGCGGCGCCATGCTCTGGTCGCTGACCGCCGGCATGCTCATGAGCGTTGCCGGCGTGGCGGCGCTGGCGGGCACGCTCCTCAAGCAACGCCGCGCTGGCCACGACCCGCTCCCCGCGCTCGTTGGCTTCTTTGGAGCGCTCGGACTTTCCATCGCGTGGGTGATCGTCGTAGCCTTGGCGGTGGAGGGATAGCGTCCGCGCGGCTGGCGGGCGGCGCTGCGCGCGTGTGAGCCTGTTCACCCCATCCCCGACCGACCCGTTCACCGGCGCCGCGCTCGCGCTCGCTGGCGTCTGCGCGCTGGCGATGGCTATCTGGCCCTCGCCGCGGCGCGCCTTGCCGCCCATGCTCGCCTTTCTCGGTGGCGCTGCCCTTCTCGCCCTCGCCGCTGATGAGACGCTCGACCTGCACGAGCGCTTTGGCGCATGGCTCTGGCGCCGCGGCGTTGAGGCGCCGGGCCCGATCACCCACGTCGATGACCTGGTGATCGCGCTGTACGTCGCGTGCGGGTCCGTCGTCGCGCTGGCGGCCGCCCCTGCGCTCAAGCGTCATCCCGGCTTTCTCCTCCGCACCCTTGCCTGCGGCGTCCCTCTTGTGGGCGCGGCGGCGCTCGACGTCCTTGGCCATCCCGGTTCGTGGACCGAAATCCCTGAAGAAGGGCTCGAGCTGGCCGGCGCCCTGGCGATAGCGTTCGTCCTGTGGCGCGAGCTTGTCCGGGTGCCTGCCTGGCGCGCGACTGATGTCGGCCTGCCGACCGGCAGCGCCCTTGCGTCAGATTTCGGCACGGACTCGCCTCGATGAGCGGTCGCTACACCATCATCATCGAGGCGGCGCTGCCGGCACGCGTCGACCTTGCCGCACTGCGCCGCATCGCCACAAAGACATTGCGCATCGAGCGCGTCGAGCCACCGGCCCAGATCGTTGTCGCGCTGATCGATGACGACGCGATCCGCGCCCTCAACCGGCGCTATCGCGGCGTCAACCGCCCCACCGACGTGCTGTCGTTCGCTGCGGGCGACACGATGCCCGGCGATTCGCCGCGCCGCCATATCGCCGATATCGCGATCTCACTCGAGACTGCGCGACGGCAGGCTCGGCAGTACCGGGTGCGCCTTCAGCACGAGGTCTCGCACCTCCTGGTGCACGGCATCCTGCACGCGCTGGGCTACGACCACGAGGCTCCCGCCGACGAGGCGGTGATGCGCCGCCGCGAGGAACAGGTGCTGCGGTCGGCGTGCCATCATCACTGAACGAGCGAGGGCCGGTGCAGGCCAATCGGCCCCGCGCCGGCCCTCTACCGCGAGTACGGCCGTCTGTGTCGCCTCGATCATCGGCAGAGGTGATGCGCGCGAGAGTACGGGAGAACGCCGATTTCTCCTACCGGAGCGGCAACTACGCGAACCCGTTGACCGCCCGCTGCGCCGCTTCGATGAGCGGGTAGGGGTAGACGAAGAGCGCGAAGACGCCCGCTGCCGCCGCGACGAGGACGCCGCCCATGGCCGGGCTCAGCCGGATCGGCTCGTCCGTCTCCGCCGCGCCCAGGTACATGTAACGGGCGACATTGAGGTAATAGAACGCCGAGGCCACCGTGTTCAGCACGGCGATCACCACCAGCCACACCAGGTCAGCCTGCACGCCGGCGTTGAAGATGTAGAGCTTCGCCCAGAACCCCGCTGTCGGTGGCAGCCCCGTCAGAGACAGCAGACAGAACGTCAGCACGGCCGCCGCGAGCGGAGCCCGTCGCGCCACGCCCGCGTACCCCTGGATGTCGTCCGTGCCCGTACGCTGCGTGATCGCCATCACGGCGAAGAACGCGCCCAGGTTTGTAAACGCATACGTCGCCAGGAAGAACACCACGCCGCTTGCTCCGAGCTGGGTCTGTCCGTCGCCCGACGCGGAGATCGCGGCGAGGCCCACCAGGAAGTTGCCCGCCTGCGCGATGGACGAGTAGCCCAGCATGCGCCGCACGTTCGTCTGGCGCAGCGCCATGACGTTGCCGACCGTCATGGAGACGGCTGCCAGCACCGCAAACAGGTACTTCCAGTCCTCGCCGACGAAGGTGTCTGTGCCGAATCCCTCATGGAAGATCCGCAGCACCACGGCGAACGCCGCCGCCTTGCTGCCCACGGAGAGGAACGCCGCCACCGGCGTCGGCGCCCCCTGGTACACGTCCGGCGCCCACATCTGGAACGGCACGATCGCCATCTTGAATCCGAACCCCGCCGCCAGGAACACCATGCTCACGATCAGCGCCGAGCGCGTCCCTGGGTCGCCCTCCATGATCATGGCCGCGATGCTCGGCGCCCCATCTGTCGTCACCAGCCGCGTTGTCCCCGAAAGCCCGTACAGGAACGCCATCCCGTACAACACCACAGCCGATGCCACCGCGCCCAGCAGCAGGTACTTCAACGCCGCCTCGCTGCCGCGGTCGTCGCGCAGGAAGCCCGCAAGGATGTACTGCGAGATCGACGTCAACTCGAGCGCAACGAAGGTCGTCACGAGGTCCCGGGCGCCCGCCAGCAGCATCATCCCCGAGGTCGCGATCAGCGTCAGCGCGAAGAACTCCGCCTGATGCTTGCCCAGCCGCTCCAGGTAGTCGAGCGAAGCGATCACCACCGCGCCCGCCACGCCGATGAACAGGAACATGAAAAAGATGCTCAGATTGTCGAGCGCCATCGAGTCACTGAAGAACGCGCCCTCGCGGTCGCGCAGGACCAGCGACGCAAGCCACGCGCCAGAGCACGCCAGCCCCAGGAGCGCCACAAGCGACAGCCAGCGCACCTGCCGCCTCGGAATGACGAGATCGACGAGCAGGATCACCCCCGCCGTCACCATCACCGCCAGCACCGGCCCCAGCCGGTCCAGGTCCTGCAGCACTAGGCTCCTCCGCTCGCCACGATCTGGGCGATGTTCACGATCCCGGTATCGAGTACATCGGTGACGATCGCGGGGTACACGCCGACACCGACGATCACGACAACCAGCGCCGCCATCGCCGCGCGTTCCCACCACTCGTTCGCATCGGGAAGCGCCGCCCAGCGCTCGTTGCGCTCACCGAAAAACACCCGCTGGACCGTCCATGTGATGTAGCCCGCCGAAAGCAGGATGCCGATCACGGCCAGGATCGTCGGCGCCGTGAAGCGGTCGAAGCTGCCGAGGAAGACGAACAACTCCGCCACGAACCCGGACATCGCCGGGAGTCCGAGCGCGGCAAGCCCGGCGATGACGAACACCGTCGCCGCCAGCGGCATCACGTGCGCCAGCCCCGACAGCTGCCCGATGTCGCGCGTGTGCGCCCGGTCGTACACGACGCCCACCATCAGGAACAGCAACCCCGTAATCGTGCCGTGCGTGAACATCTGGAGCGCGGCGCCGTTCAGGCTCACATGACCGAGCGCCGCGATGCCGAGCAGCACGTACCCCATGTGGCTCACGCTCGAGTACGCGATAAGCCGCTTCAGATCGCGTTGGCGCAGCGTGATGAGCGCCCCGTACAGCACGGATACCGCCGCCAGCGAAGCCAGCCACACGGCGTAATCCTGCGCGGTGTCCGGTAACAGGCTGACATTGATGCGAAGGATGCCGTAGCCGCCCATCTTTAGCAGCACGCCAGCCAGGATCACAGATACCGCCGTCGGCGCGTCCGTGTGCGCGTCCGGCAACCAGGTGTGAAACGGCACCATCGGCAGCTTCACGGCAAACGCCGCGAAAATCAGCCCGAAGATCGCCCACAGCGGCAGCAGGTCCTCGGAGATTGTCGATTCCCCGAGCCGCAGCATGTCGAACGTCGGTTCCGGCTGCGCCGAGAAGCCCAGCACCAGGAATCCCACCAACATCAGCGCCGACCCCGCGACCGTGTAGAGCAGGAACTTCATCGCTGAATACTCTTTGCGTCCGCTCCCCCAGATCGAGATGAGCATGAACATCGGCAGCAGCTCGACCTCCCAGAAGACGAAAAACATCAGCAGATCGAGCGATGTGAAGACCCCAAGCACACCCGTCTCGAGCAGCAGGATCCAGATGAAATACTCCTTCGTCCGCAGCGTGATCCCGAACGACGCCAGCGTCGCCACGACGAACAGCAGCGTCGTCAGCACCACCATCGTCATGCCCAGCCCGTCGACGCCCATGTGGAACTGCACGTCGAAGCCGGCCGTCCCCGCGTCGATCCATGTCGATTGCGACACGAACTGGAACGGCGCCGCCTGCGCCTGGTCGCTCCGGTCGAAGCCGATGACGAGGACGATCGACGAGATCAGCACCGTCGCTGTCGCCAGCAGCGCCAGCCAGCGGGCCTGGTTCGTGCTGTCACGTGGCACGGTGAGCAGCACGACCGCAGCCGCGACCGCCGGAAAGAAGACCGTGAAGATCAACAGTCCGCTCATCTACCGCTCCACCAGCACCAGCATCAGCACCGTGCCGATCATCAGCCCCGCGAAACCCACCGTGCCGTACGCCTGAAAGGAGCCCGCCTGCACCCATCGCAATGCATCGCCAGCGCGCCGCGTCACCGTGCTGCTGCCGTTCACGGCTCCATCGATGACGCGCTCGTCGAACCATGCCGCCGCGGCACAGACGCCGCGATACAGCGCGTTCCGCACGATGAGCGTCTCGTAGATCTCGTCCATGTAGTACTTGCGCTCCACGAGCGTCGCGATCGGCCCCCACGCTCGGCGCAGCGACTCCGCCGATATCGCCCGCGCGACGTAGATCACGTACGCGAGCGTGATCCCGGCGACACCCAGCGCCGTCGACCCGATGGCGATGCCCCAGTTGAACTCGGCGTGGTGCAGGTGCTCGGCTGTCTCCGCCGGCAGCGCTCCCTCGAGCAGGTGGCCCAGGTTGTCCAGGTCCCCGAACGGCATGTTGATGAAGCCTGCCGCGAACGCTGGTACGGCCAGCACCAGCAGCGGCAGCGCCATCACCGCGGGCGACTCGTGGGGCGCGCCCGCGTGGGCATCGTGGCGGTCGTGCGCGCCGTGCTCCGGCGTCTCTCCTCCGCGGTACGCACCCCAGAACGTCAGGAAGATCGCCCGGAATGTGTAGAACGCCGTCATGAACACGACCGCCATCGCCACCCAGAACAGCGGTTGGTTGTCATGCCACGCCGCTCCCAGGATCTCGTCCTTCGACCAGAAGCCCGCGAACGGGGGCACGCCCACCAGGCTGATCGCCCCGATCAGGAACGTCGCGTAGGTGATCGGCATCGCGCGCGTAAGCCCGCCCATCTTCCGCATGTCGAACGTGCCCGTGGCGTGGTTCACCGAGCCCGAGCCCAGGAAGAGCAGCGCCTTGAAGAACGCGTGCGTAAACAGGTGGAAGATCGCCGCCACATATCCGCCCACGCCCAGCGCCAGCATCATGTACCCGAGTTGGCTCACCGTGGAGTACGCCAGCACCCGCTTGATATCCGTCATGACAATCCCCATGGACGCCGCGAAGATCGCCGTGAACGCGCCTACCCACGCCACCGTCGTCATGGCCTCGCCCGAGGCATCGAACACCGGGAACATGCGCGCCACCAGGTAGACGCCCGCCGCCACCATCGTCGCCGCGTGGATCAGCGCAGAGACAGGCGTCGGGCCCTCCATCGCATCCGGAAGCCAGACGTGCAGCGGGAACTGCGCCGATTTGCCTACCGCGCCCGCGAAGAGTCCCAGCGCGAACAGCGTGATCACCGTATCCGAGACCTCGCCGCTGATCGCCAGCTCCTGAATGACCGGGATGTTGAAGGTGTCCGCTTCGGTCCAGATCAGCAGGATGCCCAGCAGGAAGCCGAGATCGCCGAGTCGCGTCGTCAGGAACGCCTTCTTCGCCGCGTCGCCGGCGGACTTCTTCTGGAACCAGAACCCGATCAGCAGGTACGAACCCAGCCCCACGAGCTCCCAGAACACGTAGATCAGCAGGATGCTGTCGAAGAGCACGAGGCCGAGCATCGCCGCCGTGAACAGCGAGAGCCACGCGAAGTAGCGCGCGTAGCCACCGTCGCCCTCCATGTACCCCTGCGAGTAGACGTGCACGAGCAGCGACACCGACGTGACGACAACCAGCATGACCGCCGTCAATCCGTCGACATTCAGCGCCAGGTCTATCTGCAGCGGCCCGATACGCACCCATTCGTACGTTCCGAAGGGCAGCCGGTGCCCGTCGACGTCGAGGCTGCTGTCGAGCGCCCACAGCGAGAACGCGAATGCCAGCGCGACTGCCGCGATCGCGACATAACCGGAGAGCCTGGGAGCGGGTTTCGTGACGAAGCCGATCGTCAGCAGCGACGCGACCGGCAGCAGGAGGATCGCCCAGACGACACCTTCGGGGATGGTCGGGAGGATCATCGGCGCGCCAGCCTGCGTCGTCGTACTCGCTGCACGATCAGATCTTCCTCAGGATCTCGGACGCTACGTGCGTCTTCGAGTCGGGCACCCAGATCTCGCGCGGCTGCGACATCGGCGCCTCGCTGTTCAGTGGCGGCACGATGCGGTTCGAGACCCCCTCCGCGTCAAACAGCTCCTTCCACACCTCGGCGGCGTACCCGTTCTTCACCTCCATGAACTTCGTCCACATCAGCGCATCACCATCGCAGCAGGTCGATCTCGTCGATATTCACGGTCTCGCGGTGCCGGTAGATCGCCACGCACAGCGCCAGCGCCACCGCCGCCTCCGCCGCCGCGATTGTGATCACGAATGTCGCGAACACCTGCCCGTCGATCGGCCGCGGCGACTCCACAAAGCGTGCGAAGCCCAGCAACGTCACGTTCACGGCGTTCATCATCAGTTCCACGCCCATCAGGATCCCGACGGCGTTGCGCTTCGAGAGCGCCACGTAGAGCCCGATCCCGAACAACAGCGCGCCGAAGATCAGCACGTGCTCCAGCGGCACGGTCCACAGGAGCAGGTCAGGCATCACCCGCATCCTCCTCCCGCGAGAGAATGATCGCGCCGATCATCGCCGTCACCAGCAGCACCGATGCCACCTCGAACGCTACGACGTACGGCTTCAGGAACGCCTCGCCGAGCAGTCGCGCCGTCGTCCGCAGCCCCTCGCTGTTGGAGAGATCCCAGTTCGTGTCGTAGGCCACGAACACGGCGATGCCGGCCACCATCAGCCCCAGTAGCGCCGCTGGCACCTGGAACAACGTCTCGGAGTTCATGCGGTCCGACGCCGGCGTCAGCATGATGGCGAACGTCATGAGCACGCCCACTGCGCCCGCGTAGATCAGCACCTGTACGACCGCCACGAAGTCCGCCGAGAGCACGATGTAGACTCCCGCGACACCGACGAACGTCAGCGCCAGGAACAGCACCGCGTGGATCAGGTTCCGTACGAACGCGACCATCAGCGCGCACAGCAGCGACCCGCCCGCCAGCATGTAGAACGAGAAGACGATCGCGCCGTCATCGATCATCCGGTGCTCCTCATCATGGCTGCGTCATGGCGGCGTCGGGAGCGGGCAGCGGCGGCACGTCAATCGTCGAGTAGAACCGCGGGCGCGTGGGGAAGCGCTGGAACTTCGGCGCCATCACCCGCACCCAGCCAACGATCAGCCCGGCCGCAAACGCCCCGTTGATGGCGATAAACGCCGGGATCAGCACCGCGTCGCTCCAGCCGGTCTCTTCCCAGAGCGTCACCTGCCCCGCCACGAGCAGGATGTTCAACAACGCCATCGGCGTCATCCACTTCCACGCGAACGCAAGCAGCTGGTCGATGCGGAATCGCGGCAGCGTGCCACGCGTCCACACGAACAGGAAATACACCGCGTAGATCTTGCCGATCAGGATCATCCACCCCGGCACCAGCTCGTCGACCTTGTAGAGCCACCAGCCGCCGAGGAACAACGTGGCGATAATCGTGGAGATGCTCACCGCGTTGATGAGCTCAGCCGCGTAATACAGCCCGAACTTCATCCCCGAATACTCGACGTGGTACCCGCCCGCGATTTCGGACTCCGCCTCCGCCAGGTCGGCGGGCGTCCGGTTCAGCTCCGCCGAAGACGAGAAGAAGTAGATCAGGAACGCCAGCGGCTGCAGCATGATCAGGAAGACCCAGTGCTCTTCCTGCCACAGCACGATCTCGCTCAGGTTCATCGTCTGCGTGAGCAGGACAATCCCCAGCAGCGAGAGCACGATCGGGATCTCGTACGTCACGAGCATCGCGATGACGCGCATCGCCCCGAACAGCGCGTACTTGTTGTTCGATCCGTAACCCCCAATGAACACCGCAAGCGCCGCGAGCGAGGACATGGCGAAGATGAACACGATCCCCACGTCCAGCTCGGCGAGCGTCATGTTGCGGCCCCACGGGATCACCGCCAGGATCGCGATCCCCGGCACCGTAAAGGCGATCGGCGCCAGCGTGAACACGAGCCCGTCCGCCGACCGCGGCTGCAGCACCTCCTTCTGCATCAGCTTGATCGCGTCGGCGACGGGCTGCAGCAAGCCGAACGGGCCCAGCCGGTTCGGGCCCAGACGCGACTGCATCCTGCCCACCACGCGCCGCTCGATCCAGATGTTGATGATCGCTACCGCGCCGATGAATGAGATGATCGCCAGCGTGCCGAGCAGCGCCGAGACCACGTAGATCCCCCAGTCCGGCACGCCCGCATCCGCAAGGGCATCCAGGATCGCGCCGCTCACGTTCGAAAGGTCGCGGATATCCCACCAGTTGTCCGTGACGATTGTGGCCAGTCTCACCGGTCTACCTCGCCCACGTTGATGTCGATGCTGCCCAGCGTCACGATCGCGTCCGCGATCGTCTGCCCGACCGTCATCTCCTTCAGCACCGTCAGGTTGATGAGCGATGGCGCTCGGACGTGCCAGCGGTACGGCGCAGAACTCCCGTCGCTCACGACGTAGAACCCCAACTCCCCCTTCGGCGACTCGATGCGCGCGTACGCCTCGCCCGGCGGCGGGCGCAGCGCCAGCGGAACGTCTACCTTGTGCGGCCCATCCGGCAGGTCGTGCACGCACTGCCGGATGATCCGCAGGCTCTGCTTCATCTCCTCGATCCGGATCACCATCCGGTCGTACGAATCGCCGTTGTAGCCCACCGGGATCTCGAAATTCACGCGATCGTACACGCAGTACGGGTCTGCCTTGCGGATGTCCCAGGCGATGCCCGCGCTCCGCAGGATCGGCCCGCTGAGCGAGGCATTGATCGCTACTTCCGGTGTCACTACCCCGACGTCGCGCGCACGCATCAGGATGATCTCGTTGCCGACGATCAAATCCTCAAGTTCCTCATACCGATACGGCAGGTCGTCATTCACGAGCCGGTTCAGCGCCGGCAGAAACTCCTCGGGGATATCGAACGCCACGCCGCCGATGCGCATGTAGTTCGTCGTGATCCGCGCGCCGCACGTCATCTCGAAGAGGTCGAGCACCTTCTCGCGGTCGCGGAAGCAATGCATCACCGGCGTCTGCCAGGCTCCGCAGTCGTTGATGAACGCGCCCGTCGCCATCAGGTGACTCGCGATGCGCTGCAGCTCCGCGAAGATCGTCCGCAGATACTCCGCCCGCTCCGGCACCTCGATCCCCGCCAGCTTCTCCACCGAGAGGCAGTAACCCAGGTTGTTGTTCATCGCCGACAGGTAGTCCATGCGGTCGGTGAACGGGATGTTCTGTGTGAAGGTGCGTTCTTCCGCCAGCTTCTCCATGCTGCGGTGCAGGTAGCCGACCACCATCTCGACGTCGACAACCCGCTCCCCGTCGATCTTCGCCACCATGCGGAAGACGCCGTGCGTGCTCGGGTGCTGTGGCCCGATGTTGACTTCGACGAGGTCGGACTTGATCGGCACGCCGCCCCCTACTCGCCGGAGCCCGGGAAGCGCGGGCGGAACTCGTTGCCGGTTTGGCCGGGCACCTGCTTCGGGAACTGCGAGAGCCCCGGCTTCTGCCCGCCGGGCAGCGCCATGAAATCCTTCCGCAGCGGGTGGCCCGGAAACTGGTCCCACAGGAACAGCCGCTTCAGGTTCGGGTGGCCCGTGAACACCACGCCCATCAGGTCGTAGATCTCACGCTCCTGTAGACGCGCGCCGAGCCACAGCGGCACGACCGATGGCGCCTCCGGCCGCTCGCGGTCCGCTGGCACCTTGACCTCGAAGATGTGGTTCTGCGCCAGCGACGAGATGTGGTAAACGACCTCGATGTGCGTGACCATGTCCACGCTGCACATTTGCGCGAGGAACTTGCCGTCGAGCACCTGATCATCCCGAAGCGCTGCCATCGCATCGAACGCCGACGCCGGCTCCAGCACCACGAACGCCTCGTGCACCGAGCGCACAGCTCCCGGGACCGCCGCCTCGATGCGCTCGGCCACGGTCGACCCGGGCAGCGTCAGCGTCGCCGGATGCGGCACTAGATCCACTCCATGGCGCGCTTGCGCCACGCGTACGCGTAACCCACAAGCAAGATGGCGATGAAGATCACCGCTTCCACGAATGCGTACAGGCCCAGCTGACCGTAGGCCACGGCCCACGGATAGAGAAACACCGCCTCCACATCGAAAATCACGAACAGCAGCCCGAACACGTAGTAACGCACGTTGTAGCGCACCTGCGCGTCGCCGTACGGGACCATCCCGCACTCGTAGACCGATTCCTTGACCGGATCCGGTTTCGCGGGGCGGATCCGGAACACGCCCAGCACCACCGATGCCACGATCGGGATCAGCGGAAAGATGACCGCGAAGATGAGCAGAAAGCCCGCACGCCCGAACTGGTCGATCAAGGGCCGGCGCTCCGTTCAGGGTTTGTGAATTTCGTCGCTATCGACGCGCGATCATAGCACGGGCCTTCAGGGTGAACAATTCAAAAACCGGCTTCCCGGTAGGGCCTCTCGCCGCCCTCTGACAGCGCTTCGCATTACGTGGCGCGCACGCCTCAAGTCAGGGAAAACCCTGCCGATACCTCCACCAGCAGAAGGACGGTCACAGCCTGTTGGAGGTCAACAATGTCCCGCTACATCCCTGCCGCCATCGTCGCCCTGAACTTCGCCGCCGTCGTGGCGCTCACCGCAGCGCCGTGGGCCTGGGGCAAGTAAGCCCGGCCGTTCCAAGCCTGGACTTCCGGCACCCCGTTTCGGCGGGGTGCCTCCGTTTTTCAGCGGCCCCTTGCAACTGCCGATACCCCGCGTGAAGGGGGACGCCATGCGGGACGCTCGTCAGCTTCGAACCGTCGCTGCCAGCACGGCCTTCGCGCTCGCTCTGGTCACCATCCAGCTCGCCGTCGTGCGCTGGTCGCCGGTGGCCTGGCCTGTCCGCATCGTCCTGCCACTGACGATTGCCCTCGCTCCGCTGGCGCTCTGGGTGTACCGCGATCATCTCGGCGCATGGGTCATCCTCGTGGGCCTTGCGGCGAACTTCGCTGCCATCGCCGCAAACGGTGGGTTGATGCCCATCGAGCAGTCCACCGTGGTGCAGGCCATTGGCGCCGAACGCGCGTCGCAGTATGAGCCGGGCGCGTGGCTCGCCGGCTCAAAGGACGTCGTCGTGCCGCCCGGCGGTGGCCGCCTGACCTTTCTGGGAGACGCCATCATCATCCGCGCGGGTGGAGCGGGCGCGGCCCTCAGCCCGGGCGATGTTGTCATTGGCGCCGGTCTCGGCCTCCTCCTGGCCGAGGGCGCGCTGCGTCTCGCGCGGCGTGCACCCACGCGGCAGCCGGAGGATCTGCCCGATGAGAACGCCGGCTTGGCGCGCGCGGCCTGACGCCAATTTACGAAGCGACCGCTTTTGAAACCTCTTCACACAAGCGCTGGCCACTCCTACAATGCGCCTGCTAACGGACAAGAGCCCGTGAGGAGCGCGCCATGACCTACGTGATCACTGACCCCTGTATTGGCACGAAGGACCGCTCGTGCGTCGACGTCTGCCCCGTGGACTGCATCCACGACGACGGCGACGAAGATCGCATGCTCTACATCGACCCGGACGAGTGCATCGACTGCGGCGCGTGCGAGCCCGCGTGCCCCGTGAACGCCATCTTCGCCGAGGATGACGTCCCGGATGCCGCCAAGCCGTTCACCGAGATCAATGCGCTCTGGTACAAGGACAAGGCCGCGGCTCGCGCCAAGGTGAACGAGATCGTCCCCGCCTAGCGAGCCGTCCGAAAAAATGAACGAAGGGCCCGGCGCACCTAGCCGGGCCCCTTTTTATATGCCGGGACGAGGTGCGGCGGTGGGAGGCGCGACCACTCCTCAGCGATGCGCCACCCCTCCCGCCACCATTCGGGTCGCCGCGCGATAGCGAGGGCAACGTCCATCCGCGGCGCCCCGTTGATGAATGCTACGCCCCGCTTCTGACCGTCTACTCGCCATGGAACCCCGGTGAGAACGGCGGCCCGCTCGTGAGAACAGCGGCCCGCTCGTGAGAACAGCGGCCCGCTCGTGAGAACGCGCGCGAACCACCTGAACCAAAACGTGGCGCGCAGGCGTACAATCCGCAGACGGAGGTGAGGACATGCTCAAGATCGGCGATCCGGCGCCCGACTTCGCACTGCAGGATGAACAGGGCCGCTCGGTTCGGCTCATGGATTTCCGGGGCAAGAGCGCCGTGGTCCTGATGTTCTACCCGGCGGATAACACGCCCGGCTGCACGAAGCAGCTCTGCACTGCCCGTGACGACTACGATAGGTACCAGGCCGCCGGCATCGCCGTCTTCGGCGTCAACCCGGGCAGCGTCGCGAGCCACCGCAAGTTCGCCGAGCGCTACGAGATGCGCACGCCGCTCCTCGTCGATGAAGGGGCGAAAGTCACGCGCGCCTACGACGCGCTGATGCCGATCCCGTTGGTGCAACTCGTCAACCGCACCGTCGTTGGCATCGACCGCGACGGCGTCATCCGCTACTACCAGCGCGGCATGCCTCCAACGAGCGAGATCATCGCGGCCATGACGGCCGCCTCTCCCGCCTCCTGAGCTGCTGCCCCGCTACCATGCGGGCATGGTCCTGCCTCTTCACCCGGTCGCTGCCCATGCCGCCCACGCCGAGCCGCGCGAGCCTCCGTATCAATGGTTCCTCCTCACAGCGCTGGTCCTCGCCGCGGCCGGCGGCCTCGCGTACGCGATCGCGGCCTCGCTCGATGGCGCCCTTGAATGGGGGTGGGGAACCCGGCAGCCCGCCATGCTGCAGGTGCACGGACAGCTTCAACTGATCGGGTTCGCCGGACTCTTTACTGCGGGTATGACGTTGCGGCTTGTGCCGCGCATCAGCGCCCGCCCGCTACGGACGCCCTGGCTCATCTGGCCCACGCTTGTGGCCATCGCCGCCTCCATGATCCTGCGCGCGATCGCCCAGCCCGCTCCCGATGCCGCGCTGCGCGATGTCGCGCTCGGGCTCTCCGCCGGCGCCTTCGTTGTCGGCGCGGCCGCATTCGCCGCGCTGGTTGGCGTCATGACCCTCCATCCCGCCCGCGAGGCGACGGAGCTGTTCTTCGCGCTCGGCGCGCTCTTCTTGCTCGCGTCGTCGGGCCTCAACGCCGTCATCGTCTACGAAATGCTCGATGAGCAAGCGATGCTCGCCGACAGCGCGAAACAAAGCGCGCTTGTCTTCATCCAGCAGTACGGATTCATCGTCATGTTCCTGGCCGGCGTTGCATCCCGCGCCCTGCCCACCTTCTCCGGGCTCCCCCGCGCCGAGATCGGCAGCCGAGTCACCGCCGTCACCCTCGCGGCCGGCGTGTCGATGTTCGCGGCCGGGGTGCTCGGCGCCGCGTACGGCGAGCCCGGCGCCGGGTGGAGTCGCCTCGCGGCCGGCGGGCTCATCGTGGTGGCCGGCGCGCTCGCGTTCGTGGTCTGGATCACAGGCGTCCTCCATCCGCGCGCGAACCGGATCGCCCCTGCGTCGCGGCGTCAGTTCTGGTTCGTGCGCTCGGCGATGATCTGGCTGTTGCTCGGCGCCGCGCTCCTCGCCTGGTACGGCGTTCGCGCGTTGTCCGATGCCGCGCTGCCGGATCAGTTCGCCATCGATGCCGTGCGCCATCTCGTCGCGCTCGGCGTCATCACCATGATGATCATTGGCATGGCGATGCTCATCGTCCCTGAGTTCGCCGCCCGCCGCATGCACCACCCCCACGATGGCCCGATCGTCTGGGCGATGCTGGCGGCTGCGAACGCCGCGGTCGTGCTGCGCGTCTGGCCGTCCCTCGAAGGCATCGATTGGATCGAGAGCACCCGTTACTGGCCGATGGCCGTCGCCGGACTGCTGGCGGAGGGCGTGCTGCTCGCGTTCGCGCTTCTCTTCGCGCAGAGCTGGCTTGAGCGCGGCGGTTGGCGCACGCCGAAGGCTTGACCGGCGTACCGGCGAGACCGATAGTAGTGAAACTTCACTACTGGAGGCCCGCCCGTGTCCCTTACTCCCCTCCAGCGTCCCTTGTCGCGGCGCACCTTCCTCGCCGCGTCCGCTTCGACCACCGCCTCGGCCGTGCTGCTCGCCGCATGCGGAGGCGAGCGTGCGCCCAGCGCCCCTGACCCCGATGCGACCCCGGTAGCCGGGGGCACTCTCCGCACGGCCCTCTTCTTCGACCCCGACAACCTCGACCCGGTGCAGGGCGGCTTTGCCTTCCCGGTGTTTCAGCGGATGTACGGCTACCTCCACCACATAGACGGCCACACGCTCGAAGTCATCCCCGACATCGCCAGCGGCTTCGAGCAACCCGACGAGCTCACGTACATCTTCCGTCTCCGCAACGATGTCCACTTCCACGATCTGCCGCCCGTCAACGGCCGCACCGTCACGGCCGACGACGTCGCCTACAGCTTCTCGCGCCTCACCGAGGTCCTGAACCCCATTGACCCAGGCTTCATGTCCCGCCGCGTCGACTCCGTCACGGCCCAGGATGCAGCTACGCTCCGCCTGACCACGAAGCAGCCCTTCGCATCGACAATGCAGGTGCTCGGCAGCTTCTGGTACGCCGTCGTGCCGCGTGAAGCCGTCGAGGCCTTCGGCGGACTGTCAAAGCAGGGCATCGGCAGCGGGCCCTTCATCCTGGATCAGTTCGAGCAGGAGGTCGGCGCGACGCTCAGGCGCAACCCGGCCTACTATCGCGCCGGCCTCCCCTACCTCGATGGCATCGAGATCACCGTCATCACCGACCCGAACAACGCCATCAACCAGTTCCGCGCCCGGGCGCTCGACGTCAACGCCACGCCGCTCGACCTCGTACGCTGGGAGGGATTGAAGGGCGAGCTCTCTGGCGTGCAGTCCAACAAGGTGCCGGGCATCCTCGACCCGTGGATCGGCGTCAACCTCCGCCGCCCTCCGTTCAACGATCAGCGCGTGCGCACGGCGCTCGATCTGGCGATCGACAGGCGAGCCATGATTCAGACCCTTGCCTTCGGCGACGGTAGGCTCAACGGCCCCATCCCCTGGGGCAACGAACGCTGGGCGCTGCCGAACGATGAGCTTGAGGCGTTCTATCGGCATGATCCGGACGAGGCCGCCACGCTGCTCAACGCCGCCGGGATCGAGTCGCTTCAGATCACCCACCGGGTGACGCCCGCGCTGCCCCTCGGCGAGGAGATCGGCACGATGTTGAAGGAGCAGCTCCGGCCGCTCGGGATCAACGTCACCATCGAGGTCCACGAGCAGAACGACTGGATCAACACGGTGATCCTTGAGCAGAACTTCGACACCTGCGGATTCGCCTGGTTCCCGGTCCTCGACCCCACCGTCTCGCTGCGCTTCCTCGACAAGGACGACATCTTTTCAGGGCTCATGTTCGGCTTCGACGACCCCGAAATCACCGCTCTCTACAACACGATGCAGACGAAGTTCGATGTGGCCGAGCGCTACGAGGCCATGGCCGAACTTCAGCGCGCCGCGCTCCGCTACCACGGCCCGGTGCTCCACACGTTCGATAGCTACGCCTACAACCTCTGGTGGCCCTGGGTGCGCAACTGGAGGCCCGAGAATACGGAGCTCAACTTCTACAGCGCCGAGCACTGGCTCGCGCCGCGGTCGTGACGGGTGGCTGAGATGCGGACCTACCTGGCGAAGCGCCTGCTGATGCTCGGCCCGCTGCTCGTCGGCGTGTCGATCCTCACCTTCCTCATGCTGCGCGTCGCCCCTGCCGATGCCGCCGTCGCGCAGGCCGGGCTCGGCGCCACCCCCGAGCGCGTCGAACAGCTCCGCGCCGAGATGGGCCTCGATCGCCCCTACTTCCCCATCTCGTTCAGGTCGAGCGTCCCATTCGTCGTCTTCAATCGCGATGACCAGTACACCGACTGGCTCTTCGACGCCTTGCGTGGCGATCTCGGCACCTCCTTCGTCTACGACGCGCCGGTCAGTGAGGAAATCGCTGACCGCCTGCCCGTCACGGTCGAGCTGCTGCTGCTCAGCTCCCTGTTCACGGTTCTCTTCGGCGTCCCCGCAGGCGTGCTGTCCGCCTTGCGACAGAACTCTCCGGCCGATTGGCTGGTGCGGTCGGTCGGCGTCTTCGGCATCAGCATCCCGGGATTCTGGCTCGGCATCCTCTTCCTCCTCTTCCCGGCGATCTGGTGGGGTTGGGCGCCGCCCGCTGTGTATGAGCCCATTTGGCGCGATCCCGTGGACAACCTGCAGATGTTCCTCCTGCCGGCCATCGCCCTCGCCGCGGCTTCCGCCGCCACGGTGATGCGGCTCACTCGCAGCGCCATGCTCGATGTCATGCACCACGACTTCGTACGGACCGCGCAGGCAAAGGGACTCCGCCGGCGGCAGGTCGTCATCGGCCATGCCCTCAAGAACGCCCTCATCCCCGTCGTCACCTTCGTCGGCATCCAGACCGTCGCCCTCATCAGCGGCGCCGTCGCCATCGAGCTCGTCTTCAACCTCGATGGCATCGGCAGCCTGCTGTTCGCGGGTGTCTTCGCCCGCGACTATCCGCTCGTGCAGGGCCTCGTCCTGTTCATCGCCGTCGTCGTCATGGGCATGAACCTGGCCGTCGATCTGCTCTACGGCTGGCTCGACCCCAGGATCCGCTACGCATGACGATCGATGCCGCGGTCGCCCCACTCGCCGTCGCCGACGAGCCGCTACGGGTGCGGACCGGCCCCGTGCGGAGCCTCAGGCGCCATGTCGTCGGCGTCGTCTCCGCGGCAGTCATCGCTGCGCTCATCCTGATAGCGCTGGCCGCGCCGTGGATAGCGCCGTACTCGCCCACTGCCCCCGCCGGCGTCGCACTCGAGGATCCGTCGTGGCAACACCCCTTTGGGACTGACCGATTCGGCCGCGACGTGCTCAGCCGCGTCATCTACGGCGCGCGTGTGTCGCTCGGCGTCGCCGTCGCCGCCGTCGTGATGGGTACGGCGCTCGGCGCTGCCGCCGGGCTCGCCTCCGGCTATGTCGGAGGCAGGCAGGACCGCATCAATCAGCTTCTGCTCGACATCGGCCTTGCCTTCCCCGGGATTGTGGCGCTCATGGTGATCGTCGCCGCCTTCGGGCGCTCCCTGACCATCGCCACCGTCGCCATCGGTGTGACGAGTGTCCCCGTCGTCATGCGCGTCGTGCGCGGCAGTGTCATCAGCGAGAAGGAGGCACTCTACGTCGAGGCCGCGCGCGCGCTTGGTAGCACCGACACGCGCGTGGTCTTGCGGCACATCCTGCCCAACATCTCGGCCCTCATCATCGTCCTCGCAAGCGCCCTCGTGCCGGCCGCCATCCTGCAGGAAGCGACGCTCTCGTTCTTTGGATTTGGCGCACGACCGCCCACTGCCTCGTGGGGCGCCGACCTGAGCAAGGACGCCCGGCTCTACTTCGAGGTGCAGCCCTGGATGGCGCTCGCGCCCGGCCTGGCGCTCAGCATCACCGTCCTCGCCTTCAATCTGCTCGGCGACACGCTCCGCGACGTCCTTGACCCCCGCATGCGAGGGCGCAGGTGAGCCTGGGGCTTGACTTCGCCGTTCAACCGTCCGATAGTAGTGAAGATTCACTATGCTGAGCCAGCCTTCACGGCAGAGGACCCGTGCCCGCGCCCCCCGGCTTCCCGCCGGGGAGCGCCGCACACAGATCCTCGATGCCGCGATCCGCGTGTTCGCCCGGCAAGGCTACGCCGGCACCGGCACCGCCGACATCGCTCGCGAGGCCAGCATCGGCGAGCCCACCATCTATCGCTACTACGCCAACAAGCGCGACCTCTACGTTGCCGCCATCCAGCAAGCGTCCGATGAGATCCGCACGGCCTGGCAGCAGATCGCCGACGACGCTCCCGATCCGGTGACCGCGCTCCAGCGCATTGGCGTCTGGTACTACGAACGCATGCAGCGCCACCCCGAACGGCTGCTGCTCCGCTTCCGCTCGTTCACCGAATCGCCCGATCCTGGCGCCGCTCAGGCCGCTCGTGATGAGTACCGTGCCTCACTCCGCTTCGTCGAGTCACTCTTCCGTGACGCGCAGGCGCAGGGACTGATCGGTGAGGACATCGACGTGCGCGCGCTCACGTGGCTCTTCATTGCCGTCGGGTCCTTGCTCGATGTCACGCAGGTACTGAACCTCGGGGACGAACTGACGCCATCGGACGTGGTGCGCCTTGCGGAATTGCTGGGCGGCGTGCAGGGCGCACCAGAGTAACGGCATAGGCGATGGGCCTCGCGGCCCGGAGAAAGGATCCACAGCATGGTCATCGAAACAGAGGTTAGCCCTTACCTGTCAGGCAACTACGCCCCGGTCCGCGAGGAAGTCGAGTTCGATAACCTCGAGGTCAAGGGCGAGCTCCCGCGCGAGATGGATGGCATCTACGTGCGCACGGGCCCCAACCCACAGTTCGACCCCCTCGGCCGCTACCACTGGTTCGATGGCGACGGGATGCTGCACGGTGTGCGCGTCAAGGACGGCAAGGCCTCGTACCGCAACCGCTATGTGGAATCAGAGGGCTACCTCGTTGAGAAGCGCGAAGGCAAGGCCGTCTACTTCGGCCTTATGGAGATGGAGAAAAACTTCGCGCACGGCAAAGGGTTCAAGAACCAGGGCAACACAGCCCTCGTCTGGCACGATGGCCAGCTGCTGACGCTGATGGAGGGCTCTTCGCCCCACGCCATCAAGGTGCCGGGGCTCGAAACGCTCGGCGTGTACACCTACTGCAACAAGCTGGTCAGCGCATTCACCGCGCACCCCAAGGTGGACGAGGTGACCGGCGAGATGATGTTCTTTGGCTACAACCCCATGTCTGCGCCGCACCTCCAGTACAGCCTCGTCTCAAAGGACGGCGAGCTGCAGTGGACGCGCCCCATCGATATTCCGCGCGGCGTGATGATCCACGACTTCGCGATCACCGCCAACTACACGATCTTCATGGATCTGCCGCTCACCTTCAGCATGGAGCGTGCCATGAAGGGCGGCCCGGTGCTCATGTTCGAGAAGGACCTGCCCGCGCGCTACGGGATCATGCCACGGTACGGCACGAACTCCGACATCAAGTGGTTCGAGTTGCCGGCGCACTACGTCTACCACACGTCGAACGCCTACGAGGACGGCGACGAGATTGTGCTGCACGCCTGCCGTCTGCCCTCGACCAACGTGCTGCAACCGGCGGAGCTGCCGAAGAACCGGAACGGTGACGTGGCAGGCGCCGATAAGGACCCCATGGCCGTCATGTACCGCTGGCGCTTTAACCTCAAGACCGGCGCGGTCAAAGAGGAGGCCCTCGATGACATCGCGACCGACTTTCCCCGTGTTGATGATGCGCTCGTCGGCCACCGCTACCGCTACAGCTACAATGCCCGCTTCACGCTTCAGGAGCCCGGTGCTCCGCCCAAGTTCGAAGGCGTGAACAAGTATGACATCGTCACCGGCCGCTGCGAAACGCACCTGTACGGCAAAGAGCGCTACGGCGGGGAGCCGGTGTTCGTGCCACGTCCCGGCGGCGCCCAGGAAGATGATGGCTGGATCGTCACGTACGTCTACGACGAGATCGAGGGGACATCTGAAATGGTCGTGCTGGACGCGCGGCACGTCAGCGGCGCACCCATCGCACGGGTGATGATCCCGTCGCGGGTCCCGTACGGCTTCCACGGCGCCTGGGTGTCAGGCGAGCGCATCGCCGCCCAGAAGCCGCATGAGGTGGTGCCGACGGGTTAGCGGCCGTGCGCCGGCGCGACGCGTGCCGCGGGGCTACTCGTCCGGCGCCGTGACAAGCCGCGCCCCTTCGTCAGGGAAGGGTGCGTCATCGTCGCCGCCGGCAGTGCCCGCTTCGACCGCGGCCTTGAGGTTCGCGAGTGACTGCACGAGCGTCGCCTCGAAACCGCCGTTGCTGAGCCCCAGCGTCATGATGCGGAATGCCGTATAACGCCATCCGTACGGGTCGAGCGATGCAACAACCTCGCAGTGCTCGTCGCGTGGAATGATCTCGTAGCGCAAGTGGCACGGCATGCCGCCAATCGTGACGCGCAGCCGTATGCTCCGCCCGGGATCACTGTGCAACACCTCGTACGTGCTGCCCTCGTGCTCGCCCGCTGCGGCCAGGTCGCTCTGGATCGCCGCGTAGATCTCGTGGGGATTTGCGCGGATCGCGAACGCTTTCTCGATTGACATCGCATCCCGCTCCTGCGAACGCATGGCCGCACGCACGTGTCAGGCCAATAATACGACGTCTTGGATAGCTACCGTCCCCGTGCAAAGCGGGCGCTGTTGTTGCTCGCGGGCATGGCATGCCTGCTCGCAGCCGCGTGTGGCGAGGGCGGCTCGCAGGAACCGGCACCAACGGCGCGACCCACCCCACCGCCCGCGCCCGCAGTGATCGAAGTAGCGCCCGGGAAGCCGCTGATCGTCGGCTTGTCCGTCGCCATGAGCGGAGAGCAGGCCGCCATCGGCGCCGACCTGGTGACAGCGGCGCAGATGGCTGTCGAGGACTTCGGCGCCGTCGTCGGCGGCCACCTTGTCGGCGTTGAGCCGCGCGATGACGCCTGCACCGACCCCCGGAAAGCAGTCGACGTCGCCGGCATCCTCACCGCCATCCCGGCGCTGATCGGCGTCGTGGGCCCCATGTGCGCCATCGGCGCCCAGGCCGCCAACCCCGCGTATGAAGCCGCCATGGTCGTACACCTTGCGCCCACCGCCACCCGCACCGAGCTCTCCGACGGCGGTAGCTCCTTCTTCTTCCGCACCGCATGGCGCGATGACGCACAGGCCGCCGTCCAGGCGCGCTACCTCTCCCGCACCCTGGAAGCCCGCACCGTGTTCCTCATCGACGACGCTGAACCTTACGGCGTGCGCCTCGCCGAGGCATTCGAGGATGCCTTCGCCGGTGAGGGCGGACAGGTGACCGAGCACCAGCGCGTCGAACGCGGCGAGACGGAGTTCGGCGTGCTGGCGCGCCAGGTTGTGCAGGCGGCGCCCGCGGCCGTCGTCTTCCAGGGTCTCAACCCCGAAGGCGCCTTGCTCGTGAAGGCGCTCCGCGAGGCCGGCTACGCCGGCATCTTCATGGGCCCCGACGGACTTCTCAGCCTTCGCGACTTCGTGCCCACCGCCGGACCCGCATCAGAAGGCGCGGTGCTCACCGGCGGTCCCGTGGCCACGCCCGAGTTCGTGGCGCGGTTCACCGAGCGCACGGGCCACTCACCCACCACGCCGTTCGTCCTCCAGGTCTACGACGCGGTCACGGCGCTGCTCAAGGGCGCATCGGCGGTTGCCGCCACCGCGCCCGATGGCGCCCTGTCGCTCGATCGCGCGCAGCTCGCACAGGCGATTCGTGAACAGCGGTTCGCGGGGCTCAGCGGCTCCATCACTTTCGACGAGCGCGGTGACCGGCGCGGCGAAACCGCGCCCGAGCTCGGCCTCCGCGTCTATCGCATCGAGAACGCCGGTCTCGTCATCGTCGAGTGACGGGAGCGCCGAGCGAGATCGCCCACCCGTGCCGCACCGAGTGTCGTTGTCCTACGCCACTCGGTGCCCGGGCGCCTCGTCCGACAGGTCACCCGCCCGCTCTTCGGCGTCGTCCGCCCGGCTGATCGCGCATCCACAGGCCACGCAGATCGCCGCGTCGCGCGGGTTCCGCCCGTTGCACGCGAGACACCGCAGCGGCAGCGGATCGAGCTCCAGCCCGGCGTTGACGATGAGGCTCTCCACGAGCGGATGTGTCTCGTCCAGTTCGCTGATCGTCACCTCTCGCACATCGGTCACTGTCTTGTAGCGGCGCATCAGTCCGTTGCGCAGCATGTACGAGATTGCGTTCGACTTGTCCGGATCGCTGCCCGGCACGCCATTGCGGGTGTCACGCGACCATTGGTCGATGAGCCGGATCGTCCAGAACCCCGTCGGCGGCACGCAGCGCTTCATCATCAGCGTGATCGCTTCCACCGGCGCCATGAGCGCGTCGACGGTCGCGGCGCCGCCGCCTTCCAGGTGGTCCGCCTCGCCCGCCGCCGCCACCAGGTCAGCGCTGATCGTCCCGGGCACGCCCGAGACGATAACGCGCTTCTCGAACCGGTTGCGGATCCACGTCACCACGCGGATGTAGTCTGAATCCCCGGTCATCAGGACGTACGTGCTCACCTGCGGCCGGTCGAGCGCCGTCTCCATGATGTCCATGAGCATGTGCAGGTCGGCACTGCTCTTCAGCCGCTCCTGCCCCTCGCGCACGAACCGCCGCACCGGCACGTCTCGCGCCGTGATCCCGGCGACGTCCAGCCCGCGCCGTACCCACTGCGGATGCTCGTTGAAGTCCGCATACGCCATTGCGACGGAGACCCGGCCGTGCTTCCTTGCCTTCTCGATAAAAGCTGCGACGTTCGGTTCTATCTGGTAGACGTTGAGATAGCTGTAACGAATGTTTTCCAGGTCGATGAACAGGCCCACCTCACCTGTCCCGGCGCCTGTTCCTGCACCTTGCATCGCACCTCCCTCACCGCAGGAACCACCGGCCGCATGCTACCACGGCATCACCGGCGGCCTCCCCTGCGGCGCCGGTGCGCTCCACGTGGTGCGAATGCACCACCTCAACGCTCGTACCGCGCATGCCGCTCTTGATATGATGATGTTGACGGCGGCCTGTGGGCCGTCGACGGTGAAGAAGGGCTTCAAGAACCACGATGGGCGCTACCGCCAAGACCCTGTTGCTGATGGCCGTACTCACCGGCATCCTCGGAGCGCTCGGCTACCTCTTCCTCGGTGGCTGGGCTGGCCTCATCTTCTTCCTGGTGATCGCCGGTGCCATGAACCTGTTCGCCTACTGGCAGTCCGACAAGCTGGCGCTCCGCATGGCCGGCGCCCGCGAGGTCACCGCCGAACAGGCGCCGCGCCTGCATCGCATCGTCGATGAGGTGACGTCGCTCAGCGGCCTGCCGAAGCCGCGCGTCTACATCGTCGACAACCCGTCGCCGAACGCCTTCGCGACCGGCCGCAATCCCAGGCACGCCGTCGTCGCCGCCACCACCGGCATCATGGATCTGCTCGATGACCGCGAGCTCCGCGGCGTCATGGCCCACGAGATCGGTCACGTCGGCAACCGCGACATCCTCATCGGCTCGATCGCCGCGGTCTTCGCCGGCGCCATCATGATGGTCGCCAACATCATGCAGTTCCGCCTGCTCTTCGGCGGGCGCGACAACCAGGGCAGCGGCCTCCTCGCGCTCGTCGCCATCATCCTCGCGCCGATCGCCGCAGCTATGGTGCAGATGGCGATCTCGCGCACCCGCGAGTACCAGGCCGACCGCTCCGGCGCCCAGCTTACCCACGACCCCGACGCCCTCGCCGATGCCCTCGAGAAGCTGCAGCGTGGCGCCACCCTCCGTCCCATGGAAGTGAACCCGGCCGCGGCGCACATGTTCATCGTCAATCCGCTCGCCGGCTTCCGCGGAGCGAACTTCAGCAATCTGTTCAGCACCCACCCCCCAACCGAGGAGCGCGTCAAGCGCCTGCGCGAGATGGCAAGGCGCGGCGTGCGCTAACGAGCCGCATCTGGGAAGACCGCACAGGGGCACGCGATGTGCCCCTGTCGTGTCACCGGGCCTGGGACAGAATCAATGCCGCAGCGCGCTCGGGTGTCAGCCGCGTCGTATTGATGACCAGGTCGTAATGCCACGGTTCCTCGTGGCGGAGGTCGTAGAAGCGCCGCAAAAAGTCCTGCCGGTCGGCATCCGACGACTGCACTGCCTTTCGCGCCTGCTCCAGTGTCACGCCGGCGGATGTCGCGACCCGCTCGGCGCGAACCTCCGGCGTCGCCGAGATCAGCACGCGCAGCACGCCATTCATGTTCGCCAGGCAGATACCTGCGCCATGCGCGACGATAACCACCCTCCCCGCCGTCGCGGTCTCGATCACCACGTCGCGGATGAGCTCGTCATACCCCGTGGGCAGCGCGGGCCGCGGCGCCGCGAGCGCCTGCGCGTAGTACACGGAAGGCTCCACCGGTAGCCCCGCCATCGACTCTAGGATCCGGCCGATCAGGCTTGGCCGGTGCTCCGCCCGCTCGATCGCTTCCTTCGATACCCCCGCGCGCGCCGAAGCCTCCGCGATGATCTCGTCATCGGCGTAGCGGTAGCCCAGCTCACCCGCGACGATGCGGCCCACTTCTTCGCCGAGCGCCCCGAGCTCGCGTGCGATCGTCACGACGGGATGGCCCATGACTCTCTCCGATCCGACTCCCGGCCGAGCGATCGTACTCCCTGCGCGCCGCACGCGCACGGAGGCAGCGATCGGCCGCAACCGACCGCGATCGTCACACGAACAGTGGCGCGAGCCCGCGGCGCGCGGCGAGCGCCGCCATATCAGCCTCCGCCGGCGCCGCGCCACTGCGCGATGCCGCGTCGAGGATGCGTGGCAGCAGCGTCATGTCGCCGGCCGTGTTCAGGAACACGCCCGGCCGCCCGAGCACGTAACGCACCGCCAGATCGATGTCCGCCTGCTCGGTCAGCGGCTCGTACCACGTCCCGTGCGTGTGTTCCTTCTCGCCCCACGGCCCCAGCGTGATGCCCTTGATCGTCTGCACCGCGACGCCACGATCGCGGCACACCCGCTCCAGCGCCTCAAAGTCGGATGCGTACTGCTGGTTGCGCATCATCGCGTAGTTGTACGGCAGCAGCACGCTGTCAAACGGGAAGCGCTCAAGGCTCCGCAGGTGCATCGCCGCCACCGTCACCCCGTGTCCCGTCACGCCAATGAACCGCGTCAGCCCCTGCTCGCGCGCTTCGATCACCGCCTGAAGCGCGCCACCCGGCGCCATCGCCGTCTCCCACTCGCTCTCATCGACCAGGTTGTGGAGCTGGATGAGGTCGACGTTGCGCACCTGCAGGCGCTCGAGCGACTTGCGGATCTGCGCCCACGCCCCCTCGTACGTGCGCTCGTTCGTCTTCGTGGCAAGGAAGAAGCGATCGCGGTGGCGGCCCATCCACTCGCCGACGCGGCGTTCGGAGCGTCCGTAACTCGCCGCCGTGTCGATGTGGTTGATCCCGTATCGCAGCAGCAGGTCGAGCACCGGCGCCGTCTCATCCTCGTTGGCGGCGCCCCACAGCGCGGCCGCTCCGAAGATCACGCGCGTGCTCTCCTGACCGCTCTGCCCGAATGGTTGCGTGGCGATCATCGTGCGGGCTCCTTTTGTTGGGCGGCGTCTACACCGTTTGGGGCAGCGGTTCGGCTGCGCTGCATCGCCCGCCAGCCGGGATTACCAGGTAAGCGTGAACACGATGCCCGCCGCGCCGTCGGACCGAAGTGGCTCTCGGTGACGGTCAGGTCACCATCATCATGCTGCAGGGCAGGGGCATGATACAGGTCCCCGGCCGCCCGCCGACGCTGCGCCCCAGCACGTCCCGGCCGCTGTCATCCACCGGGAATCGGCAGCGGGCCCGGCAGGCTCGCGTCGTTCTCATATAGGCGGTGCAGGTCGCGGCACCCGCCTCGCGGTGGACATGGGCCGTTTCAATAGCCGGGTGCCCCCCGCCGCGGAGGACAACCGCATCCCCATCCGAGGGTGGTACCGGGGGTGGGGCTCGAACCCACAAGCCCTTGCGGGCGGCGGATTTTAAGTCCGCTGCGTTTGCCGATTTCGCCACCCCGGCTCAATCGGAGTCTAACAAGCGCCGCCCCGCCCAGTGCCCCTGTTCATGCGCCGCCCTCGCCGCCGCCGCTGAACGGACACCCCTAAGGGGCAGATCGCGCAGCAGCACGGCCACCAGCGTTGCTGTGTACGCGGCGAACATCGCCACGTTCACGCCGGAGACAACAACGCTCGCGTCGCCGTACACCCAGCGGTCCTGCCACGATGGCACCGGCGGCGCCACCAGGAACAGGTTCGCGAAGAGCGTCAGGGACACCGGCACGTACAGCCAGAGCCATCGCCGCTCGGACAGCGCTACCGGCAGCATCAGCGCGACGAACGGATACAGGTACCGCTCGTGCGATCCCACCGGCAGCATGTAGAAGGCGAACGCCTGGTAGGCCGCGGCGACCAGCAACGCCTCGAACGAACGCCGGCGCCACGCGTACGCAAACCCCAGCAACGTGGCCACCGCTGAGAGTCCCAGCGCGACACGTGCATACGTAAACGCCGGTGCCGCGCTGTAGATCGCCGTGTCCGGTCGCGGATCACCCGCCTGGTCCACGATCCACCAGCCGTTCCACGCCAGCTCCGACAGGCGTTGACGTTCCTGCGTGAACAGCATCGTGTAGACGTCGAGGATGCGCCCGCCGTCGCCATGCAGAAGCCACGGTCCGAGCACCGCTGCGGCCACCGCGAGCACCGCAACGCCGCACACGGCCACCGCGCGCGCCCCGCCCGCCCGCACCAGCGCCAGCGCCAGCAGCGGACCCGCGATCACCGGGTGTGGCTTCACCGCGATGCCCAGCGCATACGTGACCCCGGAAGCGGCCGGTGACCTCCGCTGCGCGAAGTACAGCCCGCCCAGCATCGCGGCGCTAATCGCCGCATCCGTCTGCGCCCACACCGCGCTGTCGTACACGACCACCGGATGCGCCCCGATGACGGCGGCAGCGAGCAGCGCCAGCCGCCGCCCGGCGTCCGCCTGGAGACCGCGCTCAGCCGCCAGCAGTGCGGTCGCCCTGAACACCAGCAGCATGAGCGCGACGTCGAACAGGATCGGCGGCACCTTGACCAGCACGTGCAGAAGCGGGGCGTGTGGGTCGTAGCGGTTGCCGAACGGCGCATACAGCACGTCGAGCGCCGCTAGCACCCAGTGATACCCGACATAATCCGTATCGCTCGTACGGAAGACGTTGAGCACTCCGTGCTCATGGATGCGTTCCATCCAGTGGGTCCAGAACCCCTCGTCGAGCGTGCCGTTGGGCAGATGGGCGTAGAGCGGCGTCAGGGCCAGGCGCAGCGCCACCGCGCCCGCGATCACGAGCCAGAGCGGCCAGTATCCCGTAACCCCGAACAGCGTCGCCCGCGACGGACCGGTGGTAGCGCGGGGCATGCGTCCAGTATTCGGACATGCCGGTGACAGTGCGCATCCACGCGCCCGGCCGCGGCTATCGAATCCGCAACAAGTGCAGGTCGGCTCAGCGGCCCGGAGGGCGCCTGTAACGGCTCCTTGACGGCGGCGTTTTGCTTCTCAAGGAATGAGGGGAGCAGACAGATGACAACCGGCGACGTCATTTCCTGGGTGATCGTAGGCTTCGTATTCATCTGGGGCGCCGACGTGCTTCGGCTCTGGGACGCGCTCGACGTGTGGCTCGAGCGTCACGGCGTGCCGGTCCGCCGCCGCGCCTGATTGCCGGGCGTGCGACGCGCCCCTCGGCGGCCCTCTCGGTCGTGTTGCGCCTACTCTCGTGCAACCAACCCGGGGCGCTCCACCGGGGATCGCTGGGCCGCGATCGCACTTCCAGCCATCGCCTATACTGCCGCAACCGATGACGCAACGCCCCTATCCACCGCTCGCGATCACGCCGCACTGGGCCACCGTTCAGGAACACGTGCTCCAGATCGTCGACCTGGTGCCGCGCGGCAGGATGGACTGGACGCCGAAACCCGATCTCTGGAACTTCCGCGGCATCCTCATCCACATCGCCGACGCGCGCGATGGATGGATGGCGCACGACGTCAACGACGGTGAACCCTACCCCAACATCTGGACTACGGCGCGTTCCAGAGACGACATCAAACGCGAGCTGGCACGCACGTGGGAGCGCCTCAACCGCTTCCTGTCCAACCAGTCGCAGCTCGAAAAGACCTACACCAGCGGCTACGACGGCGGCTCCTGCGACGGCCACTGGATCGCCTTCCACCTGCTTGAGCACGACATCCACCACCGGGCTGAGCTGCTCCAGCGCCTCGCCCTCCTCGATGTCGAGCACGGCATCGACATGTAGCGCGGCGCGTCCCGCCGGAGGCGTCGGCCCGCCGCCTGACGCCGGAGCGCGTAGCTGCCTGCGAAAGCCATGGTTGTGTGGCGTCGCTCGTGGAAGTCACCCGGGCCGCCCGCACCTGTCGACGACCCTGCTCGCCAGGTGATCAGTGACGGACGCCAGACATGGGCCCGTGTTAGATTCCGGATGACAACCGAGCCTCGCGGAAGGATCCACGGTCATTTCTGCATCCGTCGGTACCCTCAACGAAGGCCCGCTCCACGCCGCCCTCCGCGAGCGGTACCTCGAGCCCGGCGACGAACGCGAAGCGCTCGTCGATGGCTATGTCGTCGATATCCGGCGCGGCGACCTCCTGATCGAGATCCAGACCGCCAACTTCTCCGCCATCGCCCGCAAGCTCCGCGATCTCCTCGATCGTCACCGCGTCCAGCTCGTTTACCCTGTACCGCGCGATCTGTGGATCATCAAGCTCCCGCGCACCGCTGCTGAATCTCCAACGCGCCGGAAGTCGCCAAAGCACCGCGCCCCGTACGACGCCTTCGCCGAGCTGGTCAGCCTTCGCGATCTCATCGCCCATGCCAACTTCTCGCTGGATCTGCTCATCACCGAGGAGGAGATCGTCTGGCGGTTCGATAGCCCCCGGCGCTGGCGACGCCGCGGCTGGGTCACCGTCGAACGACGACTCCTTGCCGTCCACTCCGTGGTCCACCTGCAGCGCCCGGCCGACTACCTCGCGCTCCTCCCGCGCGATCTGCCCCAACCCTTCCTCTCGTCCGATATCGCCCGCGCACTCCGCTGCTCACGCCGGCTCGCCCAGCAGGCCGCCTACTGCCTCAGACACGCTGGCTTGATCAACCCTGTCGGGCGCCACGGCAACGCCGTGTCCTACGCATATGCGCCTCCCGAGCTGCCCTGAGCGGCGCTCCCACGCGCGGCGTCCGCGTCTCCAGCGCGTGCCACCTCGCTCGATATACTCAAGCGCCAATGACCATCGACCCCACGTTCCTCGAGGAGATCGAGCGCAAGCTCGGCCAGCACTCGCCTACCCTGGCGGCGGAGTTCCGAACCGCCGCCGCGGGGCTCGCGCCGGTCCTGTCGGAGCACGACTTCCGCACCTGGGCTGAAGAAGGGGCCGAGCTCGCAGGCCATTCCCTGCGCTCGTGGGAAGCCGCCATCGACTACTTCCGCGTCTCCGCCCCCGTCCTCAACTCCCTCACCTCTGCCGGCTTCCGCCGCTGGGCGCATGCCGCCCGCGACCTCGCCGAGTACAGCAGCGTTGTCGCCGCCGCGTATCTGCGCGCGAGCCCCGATAGCGTCAAGTACGTCGATGAGCACACGCTCACCGAGTGGGCCAGCCTCGGGCAGCGGCTCTACAAGGGACACTGGAAGTCCATCTCGCTCGCGTCCGTCTATTTCAGCGCCAGTCCGGGGCTGCTTGCCACCCTCACCCTCGGCGAGATCGCCCGCCTCATCGCGCTCGTCGAAAACGTTGCCGAGCGCTCGTACGAGTTGGCCTCCGCCTGCCTCGATGCGGCGCCCAACCTCTTCCGCTCCCTCGAGAAGCGCGACCGTGCCCCGTTCCTCACCCTCGCGTCCGCCGTCGGCGACGCATCGTGGGCCGACGTGCGCATCTGCTTCGAGCGCGCGCCCAATCTGCTCGCACCCATCGACGCATCCGCCCGTAGCCGCTTTCTCGCGCTCGCCGCCGAGGTCGCGCGTCGCAGCGGCCGCCACGCCTACTCGCTCTTCGCCGAAGGCGCGATGGCCCTCGCGCAGGTCAAGCGCGAGAGCCACCACGACCTCCTCTCGCTCGCCGAGGAGCTCGCCGCCGCCTCGCCCGTCGCTGCCATGGAGTTCCTGAAGTCCGCGCCCGAGGTCCTCAAGCGCATCCGCATCGCCGAGCTCGCCAACTGGCACGAAGCGGGCCGCCGCATCCTCCACCAGAGCCCCGAAGGCGGCGAAGCCTACTTCCGCCTGGAGTCCGGCAAGGGCGAAGAAGTCCTGCAGCAGCTCTCATCGCGCGTCGAGCTCTCGCGCGTCGGCGAAGTCCTGCGCCTCTACTGCAAGGCGCTCACCGGCACCAACGTCAGCATCCACCCCGTCAGTTACCTGGCGGAGAAGGGCATCGGCTGGGTCAGCGAGGATCGCCCCAGCACCGAGGGCACCACCGTCTACCTCCCCGATTTCGTCGAGGAGTTCGTCGAGCGCGACCAGAACTTCTCCGTCTACAAGGTCTACGCCACTCACCAGGCCGCCCACCTCGAGTTCGGCAGCTTCCTCTTCCGCTTCAACGCTCCCAACACCGTCCTCGAGGCCCGCCGCCACGAGCGCGAACAACAGCGCATCGCCGATGGCGCCCAGCGTCAGCGCGAGCACGGCCACGCCACCGACATGCAGCGCTTCTTCGACCTCTTCGATGACCGCGTGCTCGCCTCCGACCTCTTCGCCATCGTCGAGGACACGCGCATCGACGAGCTCGTCCGTCGCGAGTACAACGGCATCCGCAAGGCATGGCGCCGCACCCAGCAGAACGAAATCGAAAAACGCCGCCTCCCCAACGAGATGCCCCTCCGCCAGGCGCTCGTCGAAAACCTCGTGCGCGCCTCGCTTGATGGCGCCGACACCATGATCTGGCCACGCGCCTTCCGTCCGACGCTCGAAAAAGCCATCAACGTGCTGTTCGCCGTCATCGCTCCTGGCAGCACGATCGAGGACGCCGCCGAGGCCACCATCGCCCTCTATGACATCGTCGCCGCCGTCCCCAACATCCACTTCAGCCAGCTCGAAGGCGCCGAGTGGGAGACCATTACCGAAGAAACGCTGCAGATGATGATGTCCCAGCCCGGCGCCGAAGACGCCGACGCTGCCCCAATGCCCCACGGCGAGCAGATGGAGTACGCCAGCCCCGACGCCGTCGATTTCCGCGGCGACTTCAAGCCTGAGCTCGTCCAGCTGCTCATGCGCCTGCGACTCAAGGACAACCAGATCGATCGCGAGTCCGGCGCCTCCGGCCTCTCGCAGGAGCAGCTCAAGGAACTCCTCGAGCAGAGCGTCGAGATCGCCATCGGCGCCATGGCCGAGGGTGACCTCGCCTCCACCATCGGCCTCTTCCTCTCGAACCTCGAGAAGGAGACCGGCACCCCCATTGGCGACCAACAGCAAATGGAGCTCAAGGACGGCACCCCCGCCGGCGTCGAGGAGGGCGAGGAGACCGAGCTCGCGCCCGAAGTCAAGACCTTCCTCTACGATGAGTGGGACTTCCGCGCCGCCGACTACAAGCCCGGCTGGTGCCGCGTCCACGAACGCCCGCTCGAGGAAGGCGACCCCGCGTACTACGAACAGACCCTCCGCGAGCACCACCAGCTCGTCAACGAGACCCGCCGCCAGTTCGAGCTCCTCAAGCCCGAGCTCTACCGCAAGCTCAAGCGCCTCCTCGATGGCGAGGAGTACGACTTCGACGCCGTCATCGACTGGGCCGTCGAACGCCGCGCCGGCACCTCATACACCGACAAGATCTACTGGCGCCGCAACAAGATCGAGCGCGACGTCGCCGTCGCCTTCCTCCTCGACATGTCCGCCTCCACCGACGAGGAGATCGAGAAGCGCAAGCAGAAGTACGCCGACGACGAGGACTTCGACGACGACCCCCGCAAGTACTTTCAGTGGCTCGCCCAGCGCCGCGCCGCCCAGGCCATCGCGCCCCCCAAGCGCATCATCGACCTCGAAAAGGAGAGCATCGTCCTCTTCGTCGAAGCCCTCGAGAAGATCGGCGACGCCTACGGCATCTACGGCTTCAGCGGCTACGGACGCGACAACGTCGAGTTCTACGTCATCAAGGACCTGCCCGAAACCTACGGCGACAAGGTCCGCAAGCGCATCGACAAGGTCGCACCCATCCGCTCCACCCGCATGGGCCCCGCCATCCGCCACGCCACCGCCAAGCTCGATGCCTACGACGCCAAGGTCAAGATCCTCATGCTCGTCTCCGATGGCCGCCCCCAGGACCACGGCTACGGCCGCGACCGCACCGAGAAGGAATACGCCATCCACGACACCAAGCAGGCCCTCTCAGAGGCCCGCCGCAAGGGCATCACCCCCTTCGCCCTCACCGTCGATAAGGAAGGCCACGACTACCTCGGCCAGATGTGCGAAGACATGGGCTACGAAGTCGTCGCCGACATCGAACAACTCCCCCAGCGCCTCCCCACCCTCTACCGCCGCCTCACCGAGTAGCCAGCCTTCGCGGCCCGCGCGCCGACCGATGTACAGTTGCGGTCGGATATGGCGCGCATGTATCCCGAACGTCTACCCGATGGCATCGACAGCGATGCCGAGCGCCGACTGTTCGATCGCTTCAAACGCGAATTCAGTGACGACTTCACCATCTTCCATAGCGTCGCGTGGCTGAGCCGCATCCGTGGTGGTCGCGCCAGAGATGGCGAAATCGACTTCCTGATCGCCCATCCTCGTCATGGTCTTTTGGTAGCTGAAGTGAAGGGTGGTGGCATTGAGTTCGACGCACCAACCCGATCCTGGTTCAGCCTCGACCGAAGCGGCCAGAGACACCTCATCAGGGACCCCGTATCTCAGGTCCGGACTAGTCGATACGTTCTGCAGGAGATGCTGAGTCAGGCGCCAGCAACGGCCGGCGTTCACTATCCATCCGGCTATACTGTGGTCTTTCCGGACACCCGGTTTACACCCGAGGTCGGGATCGCGGTTCCGCGGGAGATTGTCATTGATCTTCCAAGAGCGCGAGATCTCAAACAGGCCATCATCGACGTGTACGGCTACTTCGCCAGCGACCTCCCGCAACCGGGTCCCAGCGGCATTGATGCCCTGGTGCGTGTGCTCGGACGATCGTGGCGCCTTCCGCCAATGATTGGCGCGGCGATCGATGCCAGTGAGCTGCGGCTCCGTGAGCTTACTGAGCAGCAGTACGCCATCCTTGATGCGCTGGCACGACGTCCGCGTGCATTGATTAGTGGCGGAGCTGGAACCGGCAAGACCATGCTGGCACTTGAGAAGGCGCGGCGGCTCGCGCGCTCCGGGTTCCGGACCCTGTTGACGTGCTTCAATGCCAACCTCGCTGCCTGGATGGGCGCGCAGCTCAGAGGCACGGGCGTGCACGTTCGCAATTTCCATGGACTATGTACAGAGATGGCTCAGCGCGGAGGCAATCCCCTTGTCCGCCAGCCACAAGAAACCGAGCAGCAGTTCTACGACCGGTTTCCCGATGCCCTGCTCGAATCGATCCCGCGCCTGGAGCAGCGGTTCGATGCAATCGTCGTCGACGAGGGACAGGACTTCAGAGAGGAGTGGTGGATCGCCCTCTGTGAACTACTCGCTGATCCTCGAGAAGGTGTGCTTTATATCTTCTACGATGACAACCAACGCATTTATCAGCGGAAGTCCACTTTTCCCCTGTCGGACGAGCCATTCGCACTCACCCAGAACTGTCGCAACACGGTTCGCATCCATGACCTCGTAAAGCTCTTCTACCAGGGCGATGTCGATTTGACGTGCTCAGGACCGCTCGGCGACCCCATCGTTCTGCTCAAGCTCGAGGATGGCGAATCGGAACGTGACGCCGTGCTCAAGCATGTTGAATGGTTACTCGCGCAGCAGGTACGGCCCCAGGATCTCGTCATACTCACCCCGCGAAGACAGGCACTCAGCGAGCTGAAGCAGGGCGTATACGGGCATGTCGGATTGACCTGGGACCCGGCATCGTCGTCTGGTCGGGTCCTCTGCTCAACGGTCCATGCGTTCAAGGGACTGGAGCGGCCCGCGGTCATCGTGGCTGAACTGACCGGTGTCACCCCCGTCCACCGCGCCGAGCTCCTTTACGTTGCGTTCTCACGCGCCCGCCATCACCTCGCCGTGTGCGGCCTCGACCTTGATGCCGTGGCGGACTTCCACGTCTCGCGTCAGCGTTAGAACCCGTCGTGTGTAGTCTCTGCAACGTTTCCGTCACGCCCGCACCCCCACGCCTGATGCACCCGCAACGCCCCACGCGCTACCGTGATACACCCCCAGGCACTTGGAGGAGCCCCGCATGATCACTGCCATCCGGCCCCACCGGCTACCGCGCATCGTCGACTCCTTCCACGAGCGCACCCGCGAGTCCCGCTACATCCCCGCCCACGTCCTCGACGCGATCCGCGACGTCGAAGCCGCCGGCTGGAACGACATGTACGACCGCGAGACGGTCCTCATGCTCGCCGCCTCCCGCGGCCACGCCGACGCTGCCGAGTGGCTCGCCGTGCGCCGCCACCTCTACTTCAAGGCCCTCGACTTCGCCCGCGCCGCGGACGCCTGACCCACGCACCGATCCCTCCCGATCGCCTAGGCACCTGCGCGCCGCCCCTGCTGCAGCGCGGGGCATTTTGCCGCCCCGCGCCGCCGTCGCTAGACTGCAGTGCCCGCGCCGAGGTAGCTCAGTTGGTAGAGCATACGACTGAAAATCGTAGTGTCGGCAGTTCGATTCTGCCCCTCGGCACCACACCGAACATCCGGAGCGAACGCGGCCTCCGCGGCCCGCTCACCGACGAAAGGGGCGCTCCGGGCGCCCCTTTCGCGCGCCCTGCAGCGCCGGCAGATCGCCCCCTCGTGGCGAGCATCAACACGCACACCATTCCCACCCCGCCCGTGCTCACCATGACGCCCGACCGCGCGCCCGCTACCATGCCGCGTGTCACTGACCACCGAAGCCGCGCCCGCAGACGCGTCCGCCACCGCTGACGCCCCAGCGCCCGCGCACCAACCCAGGCCGCAAACCTTCCCGCGCGACGCCATCCTCTCCGTACGCGACGTCACCCGCCGCTTCGGCGGCGTCAACGCCGTTGACCGCTGCTCCCTCGATGTCGCTCGGGGCACCATCACCGGCCTGATCGGCCCCAACGGCGCCGGCAAGACCACGCTCTTCAACCTCGTGACCGGCTTTCTCCACCCCACCGCCGGCCAGATCGTCTTCAACGGCGAGCGCATCGATGGCCGCTCACCGCAGGAGATCTTCGCCCGTGGCATGGTCCGCACGTTCCAGGTCCCCCGCGAGTACAAGTCCATGACCGTCCTCGAGAACCTCGTTCTCGTCCCCGCCGGGCAGGCCGGCGAACGCTTCTGGAACTCGTGGTTCCGCCCGACCCTCGTCGGCCGCCAGGAGAACGAGAACATCGACCGCGCCCTCGAAGTCCTCGAATACGTCCAGCTCTCCCACCTGCGCGACGAGTACGCCGCGAACCTCTCCGGTGGCCAGAAGAAACTCCTCGAGTTCGCCCGCACGTTGATGGCCAAGCCCCGCATGATCCTGCTCGATGAGCCCGGCGCCGGCGTCAATCGCACGCTCCTCCGCCGCCTCACCGGCTACATCGAGCAGCTCCGCCAGAACATGGGCATCACTTTCTTCATCATCGAGCACGACATGGACCTCGTCGCCCGGCTCTGCAACCCCGTCATCGTCATGAGCGAAGGCCGCGTCATCATGGAGGGCACGCCGGAGGAAGTCCGCAGCAACCAGCAGGTCCTCGACGCATACCTCGGCGGGCAGTACCGGTGAACGTCCTCGAGGCGACCGACATCGTCGCCGGCTACGGCGGCGTCGAGATCCTGCATGGCGTCTCCCTCCGCGCCGAGCAGCACGAGATCGTCTCCATCATCGGCCCCAATGGCGCTGGCAAATCCACCCTCATCAAGGCCATCTTCGGTCTCCTCCATGTGAAGTCCGGCGCCGTCCGCTTCCTCGGCGATACCGTCACCAACCTGCGCCCCGACCGCATCGTCCGCAAGGGCATGGGCTACGTCCCCCAGGTCGACAACGTCTTTCCATCGCTCACCATCGAGGAGAACCTCGAGATGGGCGCATGGATCCGCCACGGCGCGCTCAAGGATGCGCTCGCCCGCGTGTATGCCCTCTTCCCAGTCCTTGCCGAACGCCGCCATGCAGTCGCCGGCAAGCTCTCCGGCGGCCAGCGCCAGCTGCTCGCGCTCGGTCGGGCCCTTATGGTCGAACCCGCCCTCCTCCTGCTCGACGAGCCATCCGCCAGCCTCTCCCCGAAGATGGTCGAGACCGTCTTCGAGAAGATCCTCGAGATCAATCGCGCCGGCACCGCGATCGTCATGGTCGAGCAGAACGCCCGTCATGCGCTCGAGCTCAGCAACCGCGCGTACGTCTTGGCGACCGGCCAGGCGCGTCTCGAAGGGCCCGCTCGTGATCTGCTCGACAGCGACGAGGTCCGCCGCCTCTACCTCGGCGAGTAAGATGGGCAGCGCATGACCGCAGCCAACACCGCCGCTCCGCGCGCCACCTGGCTCGACGCGATGCGCAGCCGCTACCGCGATGTGTACGGCGCCATCCTGCTCTGGGCCGCGTTCATCGGCTTCGGCGTCTGGGCCGCTATTGCCCACAGCGACGAGTTCACCGTAGGCATCGTCGTCGGCTCCATCTTCGCGCTCGGCGCGATCGGCCTCACGCTGATCTACGGGGTGCTCAAGTTCGGGCACTTCGCCCACGGCGACGCGATGCTGCTCACTGCCTACGTCGTCTTCTTCGTGCTCACCGGCACCGTCGTCGGTGAGCGGGGCGACGTCGTCTCGCCCCTGCGCATGGACCGCCTGCCCGGCGCCTCCGACCAGATCTGGGAGTTCTCGTTTGGCTACGGCTTTCTGTTGTCGATCCCGGTCGGATGTGTCATCGCTTTCGCCGTGCTCCAGACGCTGGAGCGCTTCGTGTACGGCCCGCTGCGCGATCGCCGCGTGGGGATCGTCATCCTTTCCATCGCCTCCCTGGGGATCGCCATCAGCATGCGGAGCGTCATGCTCATCATCTGGGGCCCCGGTCCCCGCCTGTACGCCCCCGGCATCCGCGACACCACCGAGCTGCCCTGGGGCACCCGTATCGTCTCCGACCAGATCTTCATCGTCGCCGCCGCACTCGTGGTCGTCGCAGCAATCTACCTGCTGCTCTACCGCACGGCGATCGGCCGAGCCATGCGCGCGATGGCCGACAATCCTGACCTCGCGCTGGTCTCGGGCATCAACACCGATAGCGTCATCCGCTGGACGTGGCTCGTCGCCGCGACGCTGATCACCATCGCCGGCACGCTGCTCGCGCTGCAGTCGCAGCTCAAGCCGGAGCTGGGCTTCACGCTCTTGCTGCCGCTGTTCGCCGCGACGATCCTCGGCGGCATCGGCAGTCCACAGGGCGCCCTCATTGGCGGACTCATCGTTGGCATCACCCAGGAAGTCGCCGTCACGTTCGATGTGCTCGGCGCCGGCTACAAGTTCTCGGTCGCGTTCGCCATCCTCATCATCGTGCTCGTCGTCCGCCCGCGCGGCCTCTTCGGGAGCGGCGCATGATGCGGAACTGGAGCCCGCTGACCGCGATCACCGTCGCCGTGATCACGATCCTGATCATCGCCGTCCCATACGAGCGCTCGGGCAGCGCCAGGTCTGTGGTCGACTTCCTCGTGCCCTTCGCCACCACCGTCGCCGTCTTCGCGATCCTCGCGATCGGTCTCAACGTCCAGTGGGGCTACACCGGCGTCTTCAACTTCGGCATCGCCGGATTCTTTATGGTCGGCGCCTATACCGCCGCCATCTTCACGAAGGACCCGGCGACCGGCGGTGCCATCACCTACATCGGCGGCTGGGGTGACGACCTGGCGTTTCTCCCGTTCTTCGACAGCGAGGAGTGGCTGCCGCATCTCATTGGCCTGGCGGCGGCAGGCTTCTTCTGTGCGCTGCTCGCCCTGGTGCTGGCGCTGCCGATCCTTCGCCTGCGGGAGGACTACCTGGCCATCGTCACCATCGGCATCGCCGAGGTTCTTCGCCGTATCGCCATCGAAGAAGACCGCCTTGTGAACGCCACGCGCGGGCTTACCGGCATCCCGCGACCGTTCGGCGGCTGGGTCGAACCCGAGAACTACAAGTACGTCATCTTCTGCATCATCGTCTCGTTCCTCGTCCTGCTCTTCGTCGCCGTCGAAGGCGCCGCGCGCTCGCCCTGGGGTCGCGTCCTGCGCGCCGTCCGCGAGGACGAACAGGCTGCTGCCGCCAGCGGCAAGAACGTGTTCGGCTTCAAGCTCCAGTCATTCATGTTCGGCGCCGCCATCATGGGCATGGGCGGCGCCCTCTATGGGTATGAAGCAGGCGCCATCGCGCCCGATACCTTCACCCACTTCTTCGGCACGTTCATTGTCTGGGCGATGCTCATCGTCGGCGGCGCCGGGAATAACGGCGGCGCGATCCTTGGCGCCTACATCGTCTGGGGATTCTGGAGCCTGACCCTGCAGATCCAGAGCTACGACCTTCCCGATGCGCTCCGCATCCGCATCTTCTACATCCGCGACTTCGTGGTCGGCGCCCTGATCGTGCTCGTCCTGCTGCTGCGGCCGCAGGGACTTCTGCCCGAGGAACGCCGCGTCTCGCGCTGGCTCGAACGCCGGGTCGCCCGCCTGCGCCGCGAGGAGCGCACGCAGCCGTCATCATCACAGGCGCCGCCAGACCCGGCGGAGCAGCCCGCCGCGTAGCACCGATACGTCGAGGGGCGGCCGTTCGGCCGCCCCTCATGATCATGCATACCGGTTCGGGTCGGGCTAGCCTCCCTCGCTCGCTGTCAGGTCGAACGGGCGCACCTCCTGCACCACGATCGCGCTGCCCTCTACGCGCCAGATCTCGATCGCGCCTTGCAGTACGTCGCCGTTCTCATCGAGGCCGAGTCCGCTCGATGCACCGTCGTAGTCGATGTCCTCGCCGGCCTCGAGCGCCGTCACCGCGGCCGCCCATCCTTCCTCGCCGGGACTGACCGTCGTGCCCGGGGAGCCCGTCACATCGCGTACCGCGTCGCGCATCGCCACCGGGTCGTTCGACCCCGCGGCCTGCGCTGCGAGCGCTACGACGTAGACGGCGTCATACGTCTCGCGCAGGAACGGAAGCTGCGTCGGATCCTCGCCGTACTTGGCGCGGTACGCCTCTTCGAAGGCCGCGCCCTGCGCGCGCGGGTTGAGCGCGCCCGGCGCTGTGCCGTACGAACCTTCGAAGTTCTCCCAGCCAAGGCCGGCGAACTGCCGGTCGGACTTGGTGCCGTCGACAAACAGGTAGTTCTCGAACAGCTGGCCCTCGACCGCCTCGCGCAGGTAGACGCCGGCGGTCTCGGGATAGCTGATCGCCAGCAGCGTCGTCGCATCGCCGCACTGGCCCAGTTCTGACGCGTAGGTCGCCGCTTGCTCCTCGATCGGCACTTCGGCGGTTACCGTACCGCCCAGCGCCTCAAATGACTCGACGAAGGAGTCATTCAAACCCTGGCCGTATGCAGTGTTGATGAACAACGAGCAGACGTTGTCCAATCCTTGCTCCTGCGCGAGGTCGGCCAGCACGCTTCCCTGCGCAGCGTCGGAGATCGGCGTGCGGAACAGGAAGTCGTTGTCGTTGGCGTTGGTCAGCGACGGTGCCGTGCCCGAAGACGTGAAGTGCAGGATCTCGTTCGGACCGGTCACCGACTCGGCCACCGCAAGCACCATCGGGCTTCCGGCTGGTCCGATGAGTGCGTCCACGCCCTCGATCTCCACCAGCCGGCGCGCCTCTTCGACAGACTGTTGAACCGCGGTGCCGTCATCGCCCCGCGCGACTTCGATCGGCTGGCCGTTCACGCCGCCTGCAGCGTTGATCTCTTCGACCGCCATCATCGCGGCGTTCTCGAACGCCGGGCCGAAGTCTGCCAGGTCCCCCGTGAACGGGAAGAGCAACCCGATCTTCAACGCACCGCCGCCGCCGGCCGGCTCGGTCGCGCCCGCCGGTGCGGTCGCCGCGGGCGTCTCGTCTCCATCCTCATCCTCATCGTCATCGTCTCCGCACGCGATCGCCGCGAGCGAGATCGCCGCGATCAGCGCCGCCAGCAGCGGTAGCTTCAGCCACCACGGTCGGTCGCCCCGATCTTGCCTCATGCTTCCTCCATCCAAGGGCAATCCCTGCAGGGGCGCGCCCTGCCCACGGTCGCGCGCCGTACGTATTATCCGCCGGGGCGATCCCCGCAACAACACCCTTATGTTCATCCGTGGTCCGAAGCGAACCGGGCCGCCCAATCCCGCAGCGCGGCGGCGCTCCCGTGATCGAGCAGCGCGATCGCTCCGCGCAGGTAGGCCAGCGCCGTATCGCGTAGCGCGTTCGCCCGCCGCCCCGCCGTCGCCCAGGCCAGCGCTTGCAGCTCGCGCTCCGACGCCGTCTCCACGACGTACATCGACGCCTCTGCAGCTCCGCGGCGTCCTGCCTCGAACACCTGCTCGAGCAGAACTCCCGCACCTATCCCGTCGTATGCCTGCAGCACCGGCGCGCAGGGAAGACCCAGGTAGGTGGCCCCCGGAAAGCCCGCGTCGAACGCCGCAGCGACGCTTTGTCCGAACGCTTTCGGATACACCATCGGCATCCATCCCTGAACGCCGCCGTTCGCCGCCTCGCGGATAAAGGGCGCGTCCAGGCTGCGTCCGCGCCGCAGGTCCGCGCAGATCCACAGCGGCGCCCCCGGGTGTCGCCTCCGGAACGTGTCGATCAATGTGCGGATCGCCGGGCTTGCATCGGCGCGCTCCCAGCCGCCGCCATCGTTCGGCTCACAGTTCGCCACTGCGAACGCCGCCCCGGCGTCGATGGCATCGGCCAGCATGTCCCCTTCGCGCGCGGCCTGGTGTGCATACGCGAACCGCTCGACGCCCCAGCGGATGCCCTCCGCCGTGATGGCGCGCTCGAACGCGGGATCGCCGTATTTGATGATCAGGCCATCCAGCCCCGCTATACGTGCGCGGCGCGCGATCTCCGCCGCTGGCAGCATGTGATAGCCGTTGTGGCACCAGCCCAGGACCCGCATCAGTCGTTCTTCACGGATGACAGCGCGGGCTTGATCGCGCCGCTGTACAGCCCGCTTGCGGCAAGTCCCACCACCACGCCCGACAGTGCCGCGCGCCAGATCGGCTCGGCGTCCGATGCCACGGCGCACTGCCATCCAACGCCGAGGGCGATCGCGAGTAGTGGATAGGCGCGGCGGGGGATCTGCGGGAACGCCGCACCGATCGCAGCGACCAGGGCCGTAACCACCGGAGCCGCTGCCATGCCGGTTAGGAGAAGATCGTCCATGTGTACGACGATAGCGGCGGTGCCGGCCGATCACGAAATCGGCATGTCACGCGCCGATGCGGAGCACCGCGGCGCCGCGCACCCGCCCGCGCTTCACCCGCAGCAGCGCGTCGTTTGCCTCCGCCAGGGCGAATTCCTCGACCTGGGCGCGGACCGGGATCTCTGCCGCGAGCGCCAGGAACGCCTCTGCGTCCGCGCGCGTGAAGTTTGCGACGCTCATCACCCGCCGCTCCCAGTACAGCGACGCGTACGGCAGCGGCCCGATGTCGGTCATGTGGATCGCGTTGATCGCAAGCGTTGCGCCCCGGTCAAGCCTGGGGAGCATCGTCGCGACCAGTTCGCCGGCCGGCGCGAACGTCACCGCCGCGTCGAGCGCAACGCCTGGATCGTCACCAACCTCGCCCGCCCAGCGGGCGCCCATCGCCATCGCAAGCTCGCGGTGATGCGCCTCCCGGGTGAACACGTAGACGTCGCACCGCCAGTGCCGCGCAACCTGGATCGCCAGGTGCGCCGATGCGCCGAACCCCACGAGCCCGAGCCGCCCGCCCGGCGCGATGCCGCTCAGGCGCAGGGCGCGGTAGCCGATGATGCCTGCGCAGAGCAGGGGCGCGGCATCGATTGCGCGAACGCCATGCGGTAGCCGGTAGACGAAGCGCGCATCCGCAACCATGCGCTCCGCGTAGCCGCCGTTGACATCCCGGCCGGTGAACGCTGCCGCCGCGCAGAGGTTCTCACGCCCGCCGACGCAGTACGCGCACGTGCCGCAGGTGCTCGCAAGCCAACCCACGCCGACCGCATCACCGACTGCCAGCGCCGTGACGCCCTCGCCCAACGCGGCGATGCGTCCGGCCGCCTGATGGCCCGGGATTCGCGGCAGCCGCGCCGTCACCTCGCCTTCCGCAAGGTGCACATCCGTGCGGCAGACACCGCATGCATGCACGTCGATGAGCACCTGGCCCGGGCCCGGTGCGGGTTCCGGGACATCCTCGCGTGTGAGCCATGCCCCTTCCGGTCCGCGCGTAGCATGCAGCACCATGGCATCCACGGCCATATGCTACCCGGCGCCTCGTCAAGCGCGCGTCGTGTTTGCGTGATCAGCGGCCTGAACAGATTGTTTCACGTGAAACAATTGCGACGTCGTCTCACCCTGCGCCAGTGCGCGACTTCAGCGCGCAACGTCCGCGAATGACTTGAAGCCGTACGGCGCGTACGCACCGAGCGAGAGAAACTCGAAGACGCCGTGACCTACGCCGAGTCCCTCGATGCCGTCCACGTGGAAGTCGCAGACCGTCTGCGTGTGCACACCGGCCTTCGCGACGACGGCCGGGTCGCTGATGTCCCACGTTTCTCCCTCGACAGCGAGGGGCCCGTGGTATTGCGCGTGACGCCAGCCGCCCAGGTACGCATACCCGGCGCCCGACATGTAGATCGTGCTCTTGGGCTCCATCTGAATGCGGACCGGCGTGCCGTCGCTGCGCGCGACGAGCAGGGCGCCGCGGTCGAACAACCGCGTGCCCGGCTTCAGCTTCAGTTCGTGGCCCACGACGGCGAGCGGCTCTGGTGCCGTGCCCGCCGCCTCCGGATACAGCAGTTCCGCGGCCGTGTGCCAGCGGTTGCCGTCGCCATCTTCACTGCAGGTGTACATCAGGCAGGCGTTCTGAAACTGCATCGGGCTCCAGGTCCAGAAGAAGCCGGCGAGACCGCCCCCACCCGGTGGTGGTGGTCCGGGCGGCTCGCCCCCCAGCGGCCGGATCCCCCACGAGTGATCCTTTGCGCCCCACCACGCGTCAGGCGTGACCGTGTAGCTCGCTTCCCCCGCCTTCAACGCGCCGGACCAGCGCCCGTTCTGCGTCATACGGGTGTAATCCATCACGACACGGGGGCCGCTGCGTCGGAAGAAATGCGGCTCTTCAAACGGGAACGTCACGCCCTCGAACGTCAGGTCAAACGAAAGCGCATGCTCGTTCGCATCACACCAGACGCGCGTCTTGCGCAGCGGCTCCACGATCTGCACGCCGATCGGCCCGACGCGCGTATCGCCGCGGTCCGCCCCCAGGGCGCGCGAGGCACGCACGATGTACTGCGTCGCTCCGTCCACGGCAACGGTCGCGAACGCGTCCATGACACCCACATTGGGGTAGCACCCGAACGCCAGAATCATCGCGACGCGGCCATCGAGTGTGTTCATCCCGAAGTAGTAGCGGTCGTAGAAGTTCCGGTCGCTCGTCGCGACCGTGTCGACGGTGTACGGCGCCTGGTGGATCAGGAAGTCGTCGTGTGGCGTTAGCATGGTTGCTCCGCTCTGGTCATCGGGATGGTCAGGGTACGCCCGGCATGCGAAGGAAGGGCGCATGGCCTACCGGTCGCCATCAGGCCTCGCTGTCCTCCTCAACCCAGCGCGGGTTCGCCGCCGCCAGCTTCGCGTGCACGACGTCGCGCAGGTGCGCGATCGTCAGCTCGCGAAAGCGGCCACGGTCCGCGTCGCCCGCGCGGATCCGCTCACTGAGCTCGGCGTTGCGCTCGTGGAGCGCCTGCTTCGTGAGCGCCATGGTGCTCGGACGCTCCTGCGGCCCGAGGAGAAGATCGAGGCCGCGCCACTCCTGCGCCAGCGCCTGCTCCTCAGCCTGCAGTTCGCGCCGCACGGTGCGGATCACGTTTGTGGCCACCCGGGCGTTGTACTGAGCAGCACCCTGTACCGAGGGCATGAGCTGATCGTTGAGCCAAGACTCGACCGCCGCGAGTAGCTCATCGTATGTTGGCCGGTCGTGCACGTCAGGACTGTGTCATAGCGCAGGCCAAGCGGCAACCAGCCAGCGCGTGGAACGGCGGGTGACCATGATTGAACCGCAGGCATCGATGCCGCGGTTGCGGACCATCGCGAAGCCTGCACGAGGCGGCGCTCGGTCGCTGGAGGTGGTTGAAGCTGTGTACATACCGACGCCTTCGGTGGGTCGTTGGACGCCGCTACTGACCTCGCCCGCGATGTAGTAGATGGACGTGTCAACGATGATGGCGAGGTTATCGGTAGCATCGAAGACAGGGCCCGGTGGGATGGTCCGGGTGTCCGAGGAAACCGGCGTAGACTTGAGGGAGCGGTGGTGTGAAGCCGGTGGGAGGCGTGCCTCGCTGCAGCGCGGTGGTCCGGGCTATCTTGCCCGACGTTAGCGGGCAGGAGACTGAAGCGACGAAGGAGCCTCATGCGAGTAGGACAAGGCTTCGACGCGCACGCCTTTGGCGAGGGGCGGCGCCTGGTGCTGGGCGGCGTGGAGATCCCCCATGATCGCGGGTTGGCCGGACACTCCGACGCGGATGTCCTCCTGCATGCGCTGATCGACGCGCTGCTGGGGGCAGCAGGTTTGGGCGACATCGGGGGGATGTTTCCGCCGGCCGATGAGGCGTGGACGGGGGCGAGCAGCATGGCGATGCTGCGGCTGGCGGGGGAGCGGATGCGGGCGAGCGGATTCGGGGTGGTGAACGTCGACGCGACCGTCGTTGCGGAGGCGCCGCGCTTGGCCGGGCATCTGGGTGCGATGCGAGAGAACATCGCGGGTGCGCTCGGATGTGACATAACGCAAGTGTCTGTGAAGGCGACGACGACGGACGGGCTGGGGTTCACAGGTCGGGGGGACGGAATTGCCGCCTTCTCGGTGGTGCTGCTAGAGTAGATTCCGTCAACGAAGACCCCGCCCGCAGCGGGGGAGAGGACTCCATGTCGATGCGCTCCGTCACCGGTCCGGCCATCGGCGCAGGGCAGTACTGCGCAGGGCGCTGCTGTTGTCCGCGGGGGTGATTCCCGCCTTGCGGGCGCCCCGGGCCACGCAGACAACAGATACCGGTCACAGGAGGCATCGCCATCATGTCTGTCCTGAGTTCCATCAAACGTGACATCGAGGCCGTGAGGCAGCGGGACCCGGCGGCGCGCGGGACGCTCGAAGTGATCCTGGCGTACCCGGGCTTCCACGCGCGTGAACTGCATCGGCTGGCCCACACGCTGCACACCCGGAGGGTGCCGGTGCTGCCGCGCGTGATCTCGAACTTCAGCCGGCTGATGACCGGGATCGAGATCCACCCCGGCGCGAAGATCGGCGAGGGGCTGTTCATCGACCACGGCATGGGCGTCGTGATCGGCGAGACCGCTGAGATCGGCGACGATTGCCACATTCTTCAGGGTGTGACGCTGGGCGGGACGAGCATGCACCGGACGAAGCGACACCCGACGTTGCGCGACCGCGTGGTAGTGGGCGCCGGCGCGAAGCTGATCGGCGCGATCGAGGTCGGGGAGAACGCGCGCATCGGCGCGGGGTCGGTGGTGGTCACGAACGTGCCGCCGAACGCGACAGTCGTCGGTGTGCCGGGACACGTGGTGTCGTACCACGACCCGGGCAGCGACACGATCGTGCGGCTGCCCGATCCGGAGTGGGACCGCATCGATGCGCTGGAGCGCCAGATCGAACGGCTCGACCGGCGCGTTCAGCAGTTGACGCAACGGCTGGAGGCACTGGGCGAGCGAGTCGAGGCGGAGGCGCCGGACCGCTCCGAGCCACTGCACGTGCACCGCGCGCGAGGCGAAGGCGTGGTGGACCCGGAGACGATCCCCGGATGATCCGCTTCACCAACACATTGACGCGGCAGGTCGAGGAGTTCCGGCCGGCCGGCGACCCGGTCACGATGTACGTCTGCGGCATCACGCCGTACGACACGTCGCACATCGGCCATGCGATGAGCTACGTGGTGTTCGACGTGTTGAAACGGTACCTGCAGTGGCGCGGGTTCCGGGTGAAGCACGTGCAGAACTTCACGGATATCGACGACCGGATCATCGAGCGGGCGAACCGGTTGAAGATCAGCACCGATGAACTCGTCGGGAAGTTCGTGCAGCAGTACAAGGACGACATGCGCGATCTGAATGTGCTGCCACCCGACGTGTATCCGTTCGCAACACAAGAAGTGCCGGAGATGATCGCGATCATCGAGCGGCTGATTGAGACGGGGCATGCGTATACCGCGACATCCGAGCTGAGCGAGTGGTCGGACGTGTACTACCGCGTGGCCTCGAAGGCGGACTACGGCAAGCTCTCACACCGGACGCAGGACTCGCTGCTGGCCGGGGCGCGCGTGGAACCGGGTGAGCACAAGGAGAACGCCGCGGACTTCGCGCTCTGGAAGGGCGCGAAGGCGGGCGAGCCGGCGTGGGACAGCCCCTGGGGCAAGGGGCGCCCGGGCTGGCACATTGAGTGCTCGGCGATGTCGTTGAAGTACCTGGGCGAGCAGATCGACATCCACGGCGGGGGCGAGGACCTGATCTTCCCGCACCACGAGAACGAGATCGCGCAGACCGAGGCCTATACGGGCGTCGTGCCGTTCGTCCGGTACTGGTTGCACAACGCCTGGGTCAAGATGGGCGAAGAGAAGATGTCGAAGTCGCTCGGCAACTTCATCACCATTCGCGACGGACTGGACAAGGTGGGCGGCGACGGGCTACGGATGTGGATCCTGACGTCGCACTATCGGAAGCCGCTGACGTTTACCGAGGAGACGCTGGACGCCGCCAAGGCTGGAGCGGAGCGCCTGCGGACCGCGGCGCGCACGCCGGGCTCTGACGGCGATGCCGAGGCGGGCCTGACGCCCTACCGCGAGCGGTTCATGGCGGCGATGGACGACGACCTGAACACGCCGCAGGCGCTGGCGGTGCTCTTCGACCTGGCGAAGGAGATCAACCGGGCGCGGGACGACGGGCGACCGACATCGGCGGCGCAGGGCCTGCTGCTGGAATTGGCGGACGTGCTGGGGTTGCGGCTGGAGCAGCCGGAGCAGGCGATCGAGGCGGCGCCGTTCATCGAGCTGTTGATCCAGATTCGAAGCGAGCTGCGCGCGGCGAAGCAGTACCAGCTCGCCGACCGTGTGCGGGACGGGTTGAAGGGGCTTGGCATCGTGCTGGAGGATTCCCCGAGCGGCACGACGTGGAAGCCTGACTAGCGCTGCACCCCCGGCCGCCATGTCAGCCGGGCGATGGCTTCGACGAGCCCGGCTTACGCGTCCGCGAAGAGGTCGGCCAGCACGTGGCCGTTGGGCAGTGGCGGGTGCGCGCGATGAAAGTACTCGCGGCCGAAGAAGCGGCGCTGGCTGTCCTGTGGCAGGCGCATAAAGGGGTCGTCGGGCGTGATCTGCGTGCGGTGAGCGAGCATGGCCTCGCGCTTCTGGTCGTAGTGAGCAGTGACGTCAATGATGATGTTGGGCTGCAGGCGCGGCAGATCAGCGTACGCCATGTCCTCGTCGAAGCTCGGCGTCGGGATGCCGAGGCGGCGCATCTCCTGGGTGAGCCGGATCCACTCGTCAATGGGGAAGCAGGTGTACAGCAGCTTTGCGCCGGACCAGGGCTCGCCGGCGTGAGGATACTGCGAAGGATCGGCCGCGGCATGGAAGGCGGCGGTGGCGTGCCGGTGGACGGCGATGTGGTCGGGGTGGCCGTAGCCGCCGCTCGGGTCCCAGGTGGCGATGGCTTCCGGGCGGCGTTCGCGGATCACGCGCACGAACTGCTCGATGACGGTCTCGGCGGGTGCGTTCACGAAGGCTCGGGGGTCGTTGTTCTCGGGCGTGCCGGCCATGCCTGAATCCCGGTAGTCGAGGAAACGGACATCGTGGACGCCGAGGATCGCCATGGCATCCCGGAGTTCCTGTTCGCGGAACTGTCCGAGGGTCTCCGGGGTGGCGCCGGTGCCGGGCGCGATCTCGCCGACTTCGCCACGGGTGGCGCAGACCATGGTGACAGGCATGCCGCGCTCGGCGTAATGAGCCATGGTGCCGCCGACGCCAAAGGTCTCATCATCAGGGTGCGCGTAGATGGCCAGCAGTCCACCTTTGGTCATTCCGATTGCCTCCGCGTTGGTCTCACGTTGTCGCATCTAGGCTAGCACCGCCGTTCACGAGACCACTATGAGCGTATTCACGCGCATGATCCTCAAGCGTCGACGATGTGCGTAAGGCCTGGTGGTGGTATCACGGGCCGCATGGAGATCACGCTGCCGTTCGGAGATTCAACTGTTCGGGCAGAACTGCCGGATCGAACGCGTGTGGTGTCGCGCGGCGGCGGTGGTGGCGGTCCGCGACTGGCACCTGTGGAAGACGAAGCCGCGGCCATCGCGGCGGCGCTGGAGTCGCCGCTTGGCCTGCCACCCATCCGGGAACTGGCGCGTCCGGGCGCGCGTGTCGTGATCGCCTTCGACGACCCGACGGTGACCTCGTACGGGGCCGTGCGGCGGCTGGCGATCGAGGCGGTGCTGGCGCAGCTGGCGCAGGCGGGCGTGGCAGAAGACGATGTGACGCTCATCTGCGCGAACGCCCTGCACCGCAAGTTCACGCGCGAGGAACTGGCGACGGTGATCGGAGCGGAGTTGGTCGAGCGGTTCGGGGAGCGGCTGTTCTGCCATGACGCTGAGGATCGCGAGCACATCGTCTCGCTGGGTGTCACGGAACGCGGGTACGACGTGGAACTGAGCCGGCACGCGGCGGAAGCGGATCTGTGCATCTACGTGAACGCTGGGCTCTCGCTCGGATTCAGCGGCGGCTGGAAGTCGATCGCGGTGGGGCTTTCGACATGGCGCTCGATCCGGCATACGCACCATCCCGACGGGATGTCCATGTCTGTGCTGAACAACCGCATGCACGAAGTGCTGAACGAGATGGGCGCGCACATCGAGGCGACGTTAGAGAGACGGTTCTACAAGATCGAGTGCGTCCTCGCGGGAACCGCGAAGCTCGCGCATGTCTGGGCGGGCGGCGTGAGCGAGACACGCGCTGCGGCGATCGACGTCATGGCGGCGCTGAATCCGCCGCGCCGGACACAGGCGGAGAAAGCGGATGTGGTCGTCTATGGTCTTCCCGCATGGAGTCCGTACGCGGTGTTCGGGCAGATGAATCCGATCCTGACGCTGGTGTCGTCGGGATTGGGCTACCTGGGCGGGCACATCGAGGCGCTCGGGACGGCGGGGTGCACGGTGATCCTGGCATCGCCGGCACGCGAGACGTGGGACATGGAGCACCACCCTTCGTACAAGCGCGTGTGGGACGAGGTGCTGCCCGAGACGCGCGACCCGTACGAAATCATGCGGCGATACACGGACGAGTACGTCAGCGACGCGGGCTACATCGAGCAGTACCAGCACGGGGTGGCGTTCCATCCGGTGCACGGGCTGCTTGCGACGCACCCGCTGCGGCGGATGAAGCATGCAGGACAGGTCATCGTTGCGGGGGTGGAGGATGCGGCGGTGCCTGCGCGTCTGGGGTTCGGGTACGCTGCGACCGTTGAGGCGGCGCTCGCTGAGGCTGAACGCCGCCACGGGAAGGACTGCTCAATCGTATGCGTGAACTGACGACGGCGCTCCCCCGCGACCCCGCCGAACTGACGCCCGAATGGCTGACCTTGGCCTTGCGCGAGTCTGGCGCGATTGGCGCCGGCCACACGATCACATCGGTCGAGGCTGAGCGGCTGGGCGAGGGGGTAGGGTTCATCGGGGTCGTCGCGCGCCTGCGGCTCGGTTATGCGGGCGATGGACCGCTGCGCTCGGTCATCGCGAAGATGCCTTCGAGCGAAGAGGGCGCGCGGATGATCGGCAACATGTACGGCTTGTACGAACGCGAAGTGCACTTCTACCGCGATGTCGCGTCGCGCGTGGGTGTGGCCACTCCGCGTGCATACCATGCGGCGTGGGATGCGGACGCCGGACAGTCGTTGATCCTGCTCGAGGATCTATCGCCGACAGGGTCGCTCGGCGACCAGGTGGGGGGATGCCCGCTCGAGCACGCGCAGCTCGCGATTGCGAATCTGGCGCAGTTTCACGCGACGTGGAACGATGCGACGAAGCTCTCGACGATCCCGTGGCTGCAGGACGGCGCCGAGTTGGTGCGCACGTCGATGACGCAGGCGTACGAGGCTTCGCAGGGGCCGTTCCTGGACCTGTTCGGGGGACGGCTCGATCCGACGGTCCGGGCGATCGTGCCCGGGCTGAACGAACGCGTGATGCGGATGATCGACGAGCTGGTGGTGGATGAGCGACTGACGGCCGCGCATGGCGACTACCGGCTTGACAACCTGTTCTTCGGCGGGCCGGACGCGCCGTACCAGGTTGCCGTCATCGATTGGCAATCGATCAACCGCGGATGGGGAGCGTATGACCTGGCGTACTTCCTCTCGGGGAGCTTTCCGGCGGAGCAACGGCGTGCGTACGAATCCGAGCTGCTGCGCACGTACCATACGACCATGAGCGCATCGCCGCAGATGGCAGGATATTCGCTGGACGACCTGACGAATGATTACCGGCGTTCGCTGCTCGTATACCTGGCCATCTTCGTGATCAACGGCGCGACGCTGGAGATGACGAATCAACGCGCGGTGGACCTGTTCAATGTGATCTTCGACCGGCTGAATGCCGCGCTCGTAGAGCTGGACGCGATCAAGCTGCTCCCGGAGTAGCTTCCCGTCGCGGGGCTCACCATCACACACGTTGCGGCGCTACGGGTTGGTAACACGCGGCCCAGGTGTCACCGCTACCATGCGTGCGAAACGTATGCATGGTCGAAAGGAATGCGCGAGATGTCCTTGTCCCGCCTGATCCTCGGAACGGTCGTCATGCTTGTCGCCGGGGTCGTGGCCGTCTCGGCCGGCTGGTGGTTCTTCGTGCGGGAGGACAACCAACTGGCGACGAGCGCGCCGGACATCCCGAGCGAGTTGGTCGAAGCAGCGCAGACGCCGGGTTCGAGCGAAACGCCGAGTAGCCAAGGGCTGACGTTCGTGATCCTGGCTGACCGATCGGAGGCGGCCTACTTCGCGGATGAGAAGCTGGCGTCGCTGCCGCTGCCCTCAACCGCGAAGGGGGCGACGAACGACATCGAAGGCGCATTCCATCTGACGGCGGACGGATGGGCGCTCGATACATCGCAGCAGTCGGTGATCAGGGTGGGTCTCGCGAACCTGGTGTCCGGCGAGGACCGGCGTGACAACCGGGTGCGGGAGGCACTCGAGGTGAGCACGTATCCGACGGCAACGTTCACGATCACGAGCGTGACGGGGGTCGATCCGAGCCTGCCGGCAGACCAGGAGCAGGAGTTCCAGATGACGGGCGTCCTGGACCTGCACGGGGTGCAGAAGGAAGTGACGTGGGACGTGCAGGCGCGGCGAGAGGGGAACGTGCTGACGGCGCTGGCGACGACGAACTTCCGGTACGAGGACTTCAACATCCCGGTGCTGAACATCGCCGGGTTCGTGACGGTTGAGGAAGACGTGACGCTGCAGATGCAGATCGTGGCGCAGGCGCAATAGCGGCTGCGGCACTTCCAACCGGTGCCAACAGCAGTCTGCTGCGACGTGAAGCAAGGCGCGAGCTGAGGGAACGCGGGCCTGTTCAGGCGGAATACGGGTCGATGTCGATACTCCAGCCCTTCGGGAGAAGGAAGTCGCGAAGGATGGCCGCCGGGTCGGAGCCCTTGATGAGGACGTGCCAACGCCATCGGCCCCGGACCCGGGGCACGTAGGCCGGCGAGGGGCCGATGATCTCGGCGTCCGCGCCCAGCTGGGCGCGGCGAAGGGCGAGTGCGCGCTGCATGCGCATCGCCTCGTCACGTGCGAAGCGGGGGTTGGAGTGGGCGAAGACGAGGCGCGCGAGACGCCCGAACGGCGGATAGCCCGCGGCGCGGCGTGCTTCGAGCTCACGGGCAGCGAAGCCCTCGTAGTCGTGACGTGCAGCAGCATCGATCGCGTAACTGTCGGGATGGTAGGTCTGGATGATCGCGTGGCCGGGGCGCTCGCCGCGACCCGCTCGCCCGGCGACCTGCGAGAGGACCTGGAAGGTGCGTTCACCGGCGCGGAAGTCGGGGATGTGGAGGCCGATGTCGGCGTTGACGGCACCGACGACGGTGACGCCGGGCATATCGATGCCCTTGGCGAGCATCTGCGTGCCGATGAGGATGTCGGCTTCGTGTCGCTCGAACTGCTCGACGATGCGTTCGTGCGCCTGCCGGCCGCCGGTCGTATCGCGATCCCAGCGCAGGATGCGGGCTGAAGGAAAGGTTCGGGCGGCTTCGACCTGCAGCTGTTCAACGCCGGCGCCGACGAGCCGGACGCGGGGGCTGCCGCATTGCCCGCAGGAGGCTGGCATGCGTAGCCGGCGGTTGCACTGGTGACAGACGAGGCGATCGTACTGGCGGTGATAGGTGAGGGCGACGAAGCAGGAGGGGCACTCGGGCACGAAGCCGCAGTCGCGGCACTGGACGTGGCCGGCCATGCCGCGGCGATTGAGGAAGAGGATGACCTGCTCACCCGAGGCGAGCGCTTGCTCGACCTCGCTGCGGAGCAGGCGGCTGAAGATGCTGCGGTTGCCAGCGTGCAGCTCATCGCGCATGTCGACGACGGAGACACGGGGCAATGGGCTGGCGGCTTGAAGGCGCCGGGCGCCGCGGCCATCGATCACCGGGCGGACGCGGTCGGGGAGCGTGAGCAGGCGGTAGACGCCGCGAGCGGCGCGCTCATAGGATTCCACGTCAGGCGTGGCGCTGCCCAGGACGAGCGTGGCGCTGGTGAGACGGGCGAGCTCGAGGGCGGCGGCGCGGGCGTGGTAGCGGGGCGCGGTCTCGTGCTGCTTATAGGTCCACTCGTGCTCCTCATCGATGATGATGAGGCCGAGGTCCGGCTGCGGGGCGAAGGTGGCACCGCGAGGGCCGATGACGACGTCGTAGCGGCCTGCGCGAACCCCGTGCCATTGGTCGAAACGCTCGCCGTCACTGAGTCCGCTGTGGAGGACGGCGACGCGTTCGAAGCGCTCGCGAAAGCGGCGCACCGTCTGTGGCGTGAGCGCGATCTCGGGGACCAGCACGATCGCGCGGCGGCCACGGTCGACGCAGTGGCGGAGGGCGTGCAGGTAGACCTCGGTCTTGCCGCTGCCAGTGACGCCGTGGAGGAGGAAGGTGGCGGGCCGATGGGCATCGAGCGAGGCGCAGATGGCAGAGGCGGACTCAAGCTGCGATGGCAGCAGAACCGGAGGCGGCAGGGGTTCGACGTGCGTGTGCGCGAGAGGATCACGCTCGACGACGCGCTCTTCGACGCGGACGAGGCCGAGCTCCCGGAGACGGGCGAGAACCGAGGGCGTGGCGATGCCCCGCAACGCGGGCATGGCGCGCGGACCTTCGCTGAGCGCGTCGATCGCGGAGAGTGCCCGGGCGGTGTGCACGGTGCGCGTGAGCGCACGGATCCAGGCGTGCGCCTCGAGCGGGGACATGGCGAGTTCGACGCTGTGACCTTCGCGATCGCGGCGCACGACGCCGTCGCGGATGAGCCGCTCGACCGCGGGCCTGCCGCCGGCGATGCGGGCAGCCTCATCGTCCGAGACCGCTCGGCGCTCGAGCAGGCGTTCGATGAGCGCGGCTCGTCGTGAACGCCGCGGCGGTTCGTGGGCAAGCACGCGCTCACGCGCTGCGTCGGGCGGCACGGCAAGCGAGACCACGCGTTCGATGCGTGGGCGAGCGCCGGGGCGGGCCAGGCCGTACTCGCGGCGCAGCAGATCGCGGCGTTCGAGTTGGAGGACGACGGGCTCGATTGAGCGAACGGGCGCCTGGCGACGAAGACCATCGAGGGTCATGCGTCCGTGAGTTGCAACGATACGCAGGACGGTCGTTTGGCGGTCGGGCAGCTGGAGGGCGGCGACCTCATCGGGGTCGATCATGGCGCGGACGTGCGTGACCGGTTTCTGACCGAAGCCGGGTGGGAGCATCAGGGCGACGCACTCGTAGACCGGCGCCAGGTATTCGGCCGCGAGCCAGCGTGCGAGCGCCACGTGGGCGTCGTCGATGAGGGGATTGTCGCTGTCGAGCGAGACGACGGGACGGATCTTCTCGGGCTCGCTGAACACGGGAGTGTCGTGCACCTCGAGGATGACCCCCTGCAGCAGGCGGCGCCCGAAGGGGACGTAGGCCACGTGGCCGCGACGCGCATGGCGCAGGTGATCCGGCAGCGCGTAGCTGAACGTCTGCCGGTGAGGCATGGTTGAGTTGACGGCTACTTCGGCGAAGAGGTCGCTCATGCCGGAAAAGAGAAAAGACGGCGTCCTGCCGTCCCGATGCTAACCGACGCCACCAAAGTCAGGCGGTGGTGCGGGCGCGCTCCTTGATACGGGCTGCCTTGCCGGTGCGGCCGCGCAGGTAGTAGAGACGGGCCCGGCGAACCTTGCCGCGCCGAACGACCTTCACCTTCTCCAGACGAGGGGAGTTGAGATTGAACGTGCGCTCCACGCCCACGCCGTGAGCGATGCGGCGGACGGTGAAATTGGCGCCGGCGCCCCCCTGGTTACGGCGGATGACGACACCCTCGAAGACCTGTGTGCGCTCACGCTCGCCTTCGACGACCTTGGCGCTGACACGGACGGTGTCACCCGGCTCGAATGGTTCGAGGTCGGCGACCGGCTTGACGTCGACGAGGTGGCTCACATCCATACGGCCGACAGCGTAACCTTCGAATCTGGCGCGGGCAAGAAAGGGCACGTGGTGCACAGGTTCACGAAGGTTGGGGTGTTGCGCGTTACGTGATATTAGCCGAGGCTAAAGTCTAAGATTAGCGCGAGCAAAAGGAATCCCCATGAACAGTTCGAGGATCCGCTGGCTGGGCGTACTGGCCCTGATACTCTCTGCCGTCCTGCTTGGTACGGCGTGCGGCGGCGATGACAACGATGAGCCCACGAGGGAGCCGGACCCGGTCGCTGATCCGACGGCGGGCGCAGACCCGGAGCCGGATCCAACGGCAGGTGGGACGGCGGAGCCACTGACCGGTGACCTGATCATCTACTCCGGGCGCCGCGAGCCGCTCTTTCAGCCGGTGGTCGAGGCGTTTGAAGAGGCGACGGGCATCGATGTAACGGTGCGATACGGCTCGACGGCTGAGCTCGGCAACGCGCTGATCGAGGAGGCGGATAACCCGCGTGCGGACCTCTTCGTGGGCACTGATGCCGCGACGGCGGAGGCATTGCGGGAGCGAGGCCTGTTCGCCCCGTTCGACGATCCAGCGCTGGCGACGCACGATGCCGCGTTCCGTGCCGATGACGGCACATGGGTGGGGATCTCCGGCCGGGCGCGCGTGATCATGTACAACACGGAGCTCGTGTCGCAGGATGAACTGCCGGATTCAGTATTCGACCTGGTCGACCCGAGATGGGATGGGCAGGTTGCGATGCCGTCGACAGCCAACTCGTCGTTGACGGCGTGGGTGTCGTCGCTGCGCGTGCTGGTCGGAGACGACCGCACCCGCGAACTGCTCGAGGGGCTGAAGGACAACGGTGTGGCCGTGCTGCGCGAGCACACCGATGTGCGGAACGCGGTGGGCGACGGCGAGTTCGCGCTGGGACTGGTCAACCATTACTACTACCAGCTCGAGAAGGAGGAAGGATCGCCTGTCGGCGTGATCTACCCGGATCAGCAGCCTGGCGAGGTGGGCGTGCTCGTGAACGCTGCGGCAGCGTCTATCGTCGAGGGCGCCCCGCACATGGAGAACGCGGTCGCGTTTATGCGGTTCCTCCTGGGCGCTGAGGCACAGCGGATCTTCGCTGACGCGAACTTCGAGTATCCGCTCGCGGGAGGCATCACACAGAGCCGAGCGGATGTGCAACGTGGCGCGTTCGTCGAATCGGACGTGGACCTGGTGGAACTCGGGATGATGAACGACTCGACACTCGACTTCCTCGACGAGATCGGACTGGAGTGAATGTGAGCGCGATCGCGCTCCCGGGGACGCGCTGGCAGCAACGGATCGAGTCCGTGCTGTGGCGCGGCCGTCCGCCTTCGCTGGTGGCGCTTGCGCTGGCGGTCGCCATCGCGGCATTCATGGCGATCCCGCTGGTGTACGTGGTGTACCGGGGGATCGACGGTGGCGCAGAAACGTGGTCGCGGCTGTGGGACACGCGCCTGCCGACATTGCTGCGCAACACGATCGAACTGACCGTGGCGGTCTCGATCTGCACGGCGATCGTGGGTGGCGGGCTGGCATGGATCGTGACGCGCACCGATATCCCGCTGCGGGGTCTGTGGTCATGGCTGCTTGCCGTGCCGCTGGTCGTGCCCCCGTACGTCGGCGCATTTGTGTACATCGCGTACCTTGGACCGCGCGGGTGGCTGTACGACTGGACGAACGGTTCGCTCACATTTCCTGAGTTTTACGGGTTCCGTGGCGCGACCCTGGTGCTGACCCTGTTCACGTATCCGTACGTGTTCCTGACCACATCGGCAGCGCTGCGCCGGTTCAACCCTGCGTTCCGTGATGCTGCGGCGGTGGCCGGCGCGAGCGGTTGGCGCCGCTTCGTGACGATCACGATCCCGCTGGCGCGCCCGGCGCTCGTGGCGGGCGTGATGCTGGCGGCGCTTTACGTGCTCTCGGACTTCGGGACAGTGTCGCTGCTGCGGGAGCGCACGTTCACGCAGGAGATTTACCGGCAGCTCACGGGACGCTTCGACCGCTCGGCGGCGTCGGCGCTGAGCACCGTGCTGATCTTCATGACCATGATCCTGTTGTTTTCGCAAACGCTGCTCCAGGGGCGTGCGAGGTACTACCAGGATGCGGGCGCGGCATGGCGGCCCGCGCCACCGGTGCGACTGGGCTGGTGGAAGGCTCCCGCGCTTCTGGCGGTGATGGCGGTCGTGACAGCGGCGCTCCTGATCCCGATCGGGACGCTGATCTACTGGACGATCGAGGGGCTGCGTGACGACTCGACCGCGGCAGAGATCTGGGGCGCATCGAGCGGAGGGCTCTGGCGGTACGCGTGGAACAGCATCTGGTCGGCGGGGCTGGGCGCGACGGTGGCGGCCCTGCTTGCGCTGATCGTGGCCGCGCTGCGGGCGCGCCACCCGGGGCCGGCTTCGGCGGTCATCGAGAAAGTGGCACAGGCGGGATACGCGTTGCCCGGGGTGATCGTGGCCCTGAGCGTGGTGTTCCTGCTGAACAACTGGCTGCCGCTGCTGTACGGCACCGTGTTCGCGGTGATCATGGCGTACGTGCTGCGCTTCTTCCCGCAGGCGTATCAGTCGACGTCGACCTCCTACCTGCAGGTGTCACCCGCGGCCGAGGATGCGGCGAAGACGATGGGCCGGCCTCCATGGCGAGCGACGCTCGAGGTGACCGTGCCGCTCATCATGCCCGGATTGCTGACGGGCTGGGCGCTGGTGTTCATCACAGCGCTCAAGGAGCTGCCAGCGACGCTGCTGCTGCGGCCCGCGGGGTTCGACACGCTGCCCGTGCGGATCTGGATCCAGTCCAGCGAGGGCATCTTCACCCTGGCGGCCCCCGCGGCGCTGGTGCTGATCGCCTGTTCGAGCGTGCCGATGGGGTTTCTGATCTGGCGATCGCGCGACCAGGCGGCGCCGTTCTAAGCGAGACTCTCGCTACCATGCTGGTGATGGATCGCGCAGCGCACCAACCAACGGAGGAGATCGCCGGGCGGGAGCCACGCGCGTCCGCGGTCTCGTTGCGGGGCGTGTCGAAGACGTATCCCGGTGGCACGCACCCGGCCGTAGCGGCCCTGACGCTCGATGCGCCGTCAAACCGCGTGCTGGCGTTGCTGGGCCCGAGCGGATGCGGGAAAACGACCGCGCTTCGGCTGATCGCGGGACTCGAGCGGCCGGACGCGGGGACGATCGAGATCGGCGGCCGGCGGGTGTTCGCGCCGGGGGTATGGCTGCCCCCGCACAAACGGTCGGTAGGGATGGTGTTCCAGGACTATGCGCTGTTCCCGCACATGACGGTGCGCGGAAATATCGGCTACGGGTTGAACCGGCTGGCGCACGGTGAGCGCGCGCGGCGCCTCGAAGATGTGCTGCGGCTGACGGGCCTCGCGGCGTACGCGGCCCGCCACCCGCACGAGCTTTCGGGCGGACAGCAGCAGCGGGTGGCGATTGCCCGGGCGATCGCGCCGAAGCCTTCGGTGGTCTTGCTGGACGAGCCGTTCAGCAACCTGGACGTGGAGATGCGCGAGCAGGTGCGCTCGGAGGTGTTGGAGCTCCTGCGAGCGGCGGGCGTCACGGTGATCCTGGTCACGCACGACCAGGATGAGGCGTTCGTGGCGGCGGACACCATCGCCGTGATGAACGAGGGACGCATTCACCAGGTCGGGACGGCCGAGGAGTTGTACTATCGTCCGGCGACGCGTTTCGTGGCGCAGTTCGTGGGAATCGCCAATTTTGTGCGGGGTACCGGAGAGAACGGCCGCATCGCGACGGCGCTAGGCAGCTTCATGGCGGAGGGTGACAGCGCGAACGGGCGCGCGGAGGTGCTGCTTCGTCCTGAACAACTCGAAGTGGCGCACGATGACGGCGTGCCTGCGACGGTCATCGAGCGCGAGTTCCACGGTCACGACTGGTTGTACGTGATGCGCACGGCAAGCGGCGAAGACGTGCGGCTGATCGGCAGCGCGATCGAACCGATCGCGCTGGGTGCGCGCGTCGGCGTGCGGGCGTGCGTCGATCGTGCGCCGGTATTCCCGCTGGCAGCGTCAGGCGACGAAGCCTGAGCGCAGCGTTCGAGGCGCATCGAGGTCGATCAGTGCCCAGCCAGGCATGGGGATCTGACGCCAGAACTCGAAGGGATCCTCGATCGCGCCGATGGACGTAAGCCACGCGGTCAGCACGCGCCCGTGGGACACGACTGCGGCAGGGAACGGACCTTCCTCTACGATGCGGACCCCAGCCGCGAATCGCGCGGCGGCCTCCTGCGATGATTCGTCGCCGCGCGGGGGTTCGCCGCCTTCGAGGATCGCGCGGACGTGGTCGTTGAACTCGTCTGCGTTGTCGATCCAGTCGGCGAGGCGTAGTTCGTCGAAGGCGTCGGCGACGCGGACGCTGAGCCCAACGGCGTCGCCGATGATGAGGGCGGTGGCGCGGGCCTTCGTCTCGCTGCTGGAATAGAGGGCTTCGAGCGCCCAGTCGGCGGCCGCGCCGGCGAGGGTCTGCGCCTCGGCGATGCCGCGTTCGGAGAGCACCCAATCACGAGAGGGAAGCTCGGGTTGGATCTGCGGCGAGGCGTGTCGGACGAGGTACAGGAGGCGCATGGGCTATACCGGGATCCCGGTGAGAAAGAGCAGCCCGCGCGCGAGCACCTCGCCAACGAGCACGGCGCCGACCGCGATGTAGAGCAGGCCGGTGGCGGACATCATCGCCATCTCGTTCTTCGGATAGCCCTTCGCGGACAGGTAGGCCATCCAGGTGAGAGCGGCCGGGAAGAGCAGCCCGATCGCGATGCGCAGCCAGAACGCGGGATTCGCACCCAGGGACGACGAGCCAAGGATGGCTTCGGCATCGGGTGTCTGCCGGGGATCGAACAGCACATTGAGGACGAGCAGGGCGGCCTGGAGGATGATGGCCGCAAGGAGAAGCAGCGTCATCTCCTCGAGCGGTTCGCGAGGAAGGCGCGGCGTGACGAGATACCAGTGGCCGAGGGTCATGGCGAGGACCACCGCGCCGACGGCGATGGTGCCGGCGAGGACGCTGAGGAAGATGCCGGCGAAGCTCCACGCGGGCAGGCTGACGTACCAGCACGTGAGGACGATCAGTGCCGCGCCGATCGCCAACGCCCCGATGCCGGAGACGAACGAGGCGTGCCTGTCCTCCTTCAGCACATAACGGTTGTACGGGAGTGTCGCGACGAGGAAGGCCACGGAGCATGCCTGCACCCAGGGAAGCACGCCATCTTTCAGCTCGTAGCCGCCGACGACGGAGTTCGGATCGAGGATAAGGCCGTTGAGGACCATGACGGCGGCCCCCACGGCGACCATGCCAGCGCAGAACTTGGTGAAGCTGGGCGCTACGGCGCCCCGCCAATCGGCGAGGACGCACACGAGGAGGCTGCCGACGCAGAACTCAACGAGGACGATGAACGACGTGTACGGGAGGGCGTCGAGGTTCAACGGAGATCGACGCGCGAGAGGGAGCCACGATCGGCATGTGCGCGAGGGTGCATCGCGCTCATGGTACCGGCCGCCGGGCCCAGGGGCATCATCGCGGGGCGCGCTCCCGTAGGTAAGCCGTAGGTCGCCGGCAGGTTGCAGACCGGGCCAGCACTGCGGGGCGGGGGGAGGCACCTGAAAGGCCGCGGCGTTTGCATCCGATACTCAACCCGAACGCATCCGTGCAGACGACTGGAGCCTGGTGGGTGGTCAGCGACAGCACGTCCCAGCGCCCGATTCTCACGCTCGACGACCTGGCGATGCCGCTCTCCCGGCGGCCCGAGCGCCTGTGGTCGCTGACGTCATCCGAGCTGGCGATCGCGTTCAGCCAGGCACTGGACCTGGCTGAAGGAAAGAGCGTTGGTCACGCGCAGCGCGTGGCGTACATCGCGGTTTGGCTGGCCGAGGCGCTGGGACTGGATGCGGCGCAGAGGGCCGGTACGTACTTCGGCGCGTTGCTGCACGATATCGGGGTGACGGGCGCAGTCGCGGATCTGTGCCGTATCGCAGGCATCGACGAAGAGCAGATCTTCGGGCCATCGCCGATGCGTGGCCCGCGCGAGATCCGGGCGACGCTGCCGTTCGCGGACATCGAGGCGATGGTGGACGCGGTGCACCGGCACACGTCGGTGGGCGCGGACCTGGTACGCGCGCTGGATCTTCCCGAAGAGGCGGCAAGCGCGGTCCGGCAGCACCACGAGCGATGGGACGGTCGCGGTTATCCCGAGGGACATCACGCGACGGAGATCGCGATCGAGGCGCAGGTGGTGGCGGCGGCCGACTTCGCCGAGTCGGCGGTGTCATCGGAGCACAGCTCGTTGATCGCGCGGCGACATTTTGCGCAGACGGTCGCTCAGTGCTCGGGCGGCGTGATGGACCCGATGGTTGCCTCGGCGCTGCTTTCGATCACGCGCTCGGACGCCTTCTGGCTCGGGCTGTACTCGGACGATCTGCCGTCGACGCTGGCGGCGTTCGAGATCGGCAATGACGGCCGCAAGAGCCGGCGCCGGGTCATGCGTTTCGCCGAAGTGTTCGCGGACCTGGCGGACGCGAAGGGCGGGCACACGAAAGCCCACTCACGCAAGACGGCGGACGGGGCGGAGCGGCTGGCGCGTGAACTGGGGCTGGAGCCCGGCCACGTGGAGATGATCCGCTTGGCGGCGCTCCTGCACGACGTGGGGTTGCTCGGTGTGCCGGCGCGCGTGATGGCGAAGCCGGACATCCTCTCGGTGACGGAAATGCAGCTGATGCGGCAGCACCCGGCGCACTCGGAAATGGTGCTCCAGGGCCTGCCCGGGTTCGAAGAGGTGGCGTTCTGGATCTCGCGCCACCATGAACGTCCGGACGGGAAGGGCTACCCGGAGATGCTGAGCGGCGATGAGATCCCGCTCGAATCGCGGATCATCGCTGTTGCGGACGTGTACGCGGCGCTGACCGCCGAGCGGCCGCATCGTGGTGCGCTGCCGGATGACGATGCGCGGGCGGTGCTCCTTGGCGCGGCGGGGTCGCAGCTGGACCCTGAGCTCGCGCGGACCTTCTGCGCCCTGCTGGAACGGCCGGCTGTAGCATCCGCGTAAACGTGGTCACGCCCATGCGGCGGGCATACGCAGCGGGCCGCTTCCGATGGGCGCAGCCCTCAGCGCGAATGCGACGGAACTTCGTCGGCTGCGTGTGATCGCAGGCGCTGTTTCGGCGCCGGGCCCTGCCGGGAGGGAGAGAGTTGCGGCGAGAAAGCGCGGCGCCTACCAGACGACGTCACGAACCTCAACGCGGGGCCCGTCCTTGCAGATGAGCTTCATCTGCGTGGCGCCGCGCGAGCGGACCTGGATCGCGCAGCCGTAGCAGATGCCGGTGCCACACCCCATGCGCTCTTCAAGCAGGACCTGCACAGAGCGACGGATGTTGGCGCGGCGGGCGACCTCAGCCATGGTTCGGAACATGGGCGTCGGGCCGCATGCGAACGCCTGATCGCACCACTCAACGAGCTCAGCGAAGGGCTCCGTGGCGAAGGCTTTGCGTCCGGCTGAGCCGTCGTCGGTACAGACGACAACCTCCACTTCCGATGGCAGGGACGTGATGGGAAAGACATGGTCGGCGTCACGCGCACCGATGATGAGCGTGACGCTGCGGCCGCGCGCGACCTGCTCCTCGGCCAGCCAGACGAGGGGCGCGATGCCGATACCGCCGGCGACGAGAAGGAGGTTGTTCGACTCCCGGCCGACCTTGTAGCCGTTGCCGAGCGGGCCCCAAGCGTACACACGATCACCGGCCTGGCGGGCGGCGAGCCAGGCGGTGCCGCGGCCCACGACATCGTAGAGGATCGACCACTCGGTCGCGCCGTCGCCGGCGATTCGGATACGGTGGTAGCTCATCGGACGCGGGAGGAGCGGATCGCTCGAAGCGGACAACGCGACGGCTGGCTGCGTGTTGTCAGCCGATCCTTCGTCGGCGCAGCGCAGCATGAGGAATTGGCCCGGGTAGGCGCCGTTGACCAGCTCTTGCGAGCGGAACCAGGTGAGGTACGTGTTGGCGTACAGCCGTCGGTTGTCCACCACCGTCGCGTAAGCGGTGTTCACGAGGTCGCTCCGATGGGCATGCGCGTCCCTCCGCCGGCCGCGAGCGCGGGCAGCGGGCCGTAGCGCCAGGCGATCGCGGGGGCGGCGGCGAACACGGCGATCACGCGGGGACGCCGCCGTCGCGGTATTCGCCGATGGGGCGCACCTGGTAGGCGTGTGCGCCATCGGCGCGGAGGCCGGCGATCAGCGCGTCGACGGCAGCTCGCGCGGTATCGACGCTGGTGAAGCAGGGAATGCGCTTCTCCGTCGCGGCGCGGCGGATGAAGAAGCCATCGCGGAGCGTGCCGGTGTAGCGCCCTTCCGGCGTGTTGATGACACAGGACACGGAGCCCTCGTTGATGACGTCGACGACGTTTGGATGGCCTTCATCGAGGCGCTTGGTGACCTGCTCGACCGGAAGGCCGAGCGAGCTGATCATCGCGGCGGTGCCTTCCGTGGCGTAGAGCTTGAAGCCGGCATCGTGCAGGTGGTGGATGAGTGGGAGGACCTGCGTCTTGTGGCGGTCGGCGATGGAGAGCAGGACGCCGCCGCCGGGCTTGAGCGCGAGGTCGGCCGAGAGGAGCGCCTTGGCGAGGGCTGCCGGGAATTCGGCATCGACACCCATCACCTCGCCGGTGGACTTCATCTCGGGTCCGAGGTACGTATCGACGCCGATGAGCTTCGACATGGAGAAGACCGGCGCCTTGACGGCGACGAGCCGCTGGCGGGGCCAGAGGCCACCGGCGTACCCCTGATCGCGGAGCGAGCGGCCAAGCATGATGTTGACGGCGACGCGCACCATCGGCACGCCAGTGACCTTCGAGAGGAAGGGGACGGTGCGCGAGCCGCGCGGATTGACCTCAAGGACATAGACGTCGGAGCCGCCGGGCCGAGCCGGGTCGTCGGAGGGCATGATGACGTACTGGACGTTCATGAGACCGCGCGCGTTGATGGCGACGCCGATGCGCTCGGTGTAGTCGACGATCTGCTGAACCTCGTCCTCGGTGAGGTGGATGCCGGGGTAGACGGCCATCGAGTCGCCCGAGTGGACACCGGCGCGCTCGATGTGCTCCATGATGCCGGGGATGAGGACGCGCTCGCCGTCGCAGATTGCGTCGACTTCGACCTCCTTGCCCTCGAGGTACTTGTCGATGAGGATCGGGCGGCCTTCGGCGGCCTCGGCCGCCTGGCCGACGAAACGCGCGAGCTCGGTGGGGTTCTGGACGATCTCCATCGCGCGGCCGCCGAGGACGTAGCTGGGGCGCACGAGCACGGGATACCCCAGGGTCTCGGCGGCGCGGAAGGCGTCTTCGACGTGGATGACGGTCGCGCCCGGGGGCTGCGGGATGCCAAGTCCGCTCAGGAACTCCTCGAAGCGGCGGCGATCCTCGGCGAGGTCGATCGTTTCTGACGACGAGCCGATGATGGGCATGGCCGCGCTGTGGAGCGGGCCGGCGAGGTTGATAGCGGTTTGACCGCCGAACTGCACGATCGACGGCGGCAACTCGCCGCCGCCTTCGCCGGTCTCGCCCGCTTCGTTCTCGAGGATGTCGCGGATGGACTCTTCATCGAGGGGTTCGAAATAGAGGCGGTCGCTGGTATCGAAGTCAGTGGAGACGGTCTCAGGGTTTGAGTTGACCATCAGCGAGCGATAGCCGGCTTCGTGGAGCGCCCATGCGGCGTGCACCGAGCAGTAGTCGAACTCGATGCCCTGCCCGATTCGTATGGGGCCGCTGCCGATGACGAGCGCTTTCCGGCCAGGCTCGGCGATGGCTTCGTTTTCGTCCTCGTAGGTGCTGTAGAAGTACGGTGTGGCGGCCTCGAACTCGGCGGCGCAGGTGTCCACCATCTTGTACACCGGGCGGATGTCCCACTGCTCGCGAAGGTCGCGCACCTGCTCGGGCAGGCGGTCGGAGAGCGCGGCGATCTGCTTGTCTGCGAAGCCCAGGCGCTTGGCCGTGCGCAGCAGGGCCGGGGTGAGCGGCTCGGAGAGCAGCCGCCGCTCCATGGCGATGATGTTCGACAGCTTGTGGAGGAACCAGGGGTCGACGCTGGAGCGGCGGGAGACGTCCATGAGGTCAGCGCCGCGGCGGAGCGCAGCGAGGATGGCCCAGAGACGCTCATCGGTGGCGTGCAGGGGGCGGTCTTCGGGGGCGTCCTTCCAGCCGGGATCTTCCCAGAGGATCGATCGGCCGCCGCCGCTGATCTCGAGCGACCGCACGGCCTTCTGCAGCGCCGCCTCGAAGGTGCGATCGACGGCCATGACCTCGCCGGTGGCCTTCATTTGCGTGCCCAGCGAGCGATCGCCGAAGGGGAACTTGTCGAAGGGCCAACGCGGGATCTTGACGACGACGTAGTCGAGGGCGGGCTCGAAGGCGGCCGTGGTGCGCTGCGTGACGGCGTTCGGGATCTGGTCCAGCGTGCGGCCAATCGCGATCTTGGAGGCGACGCGGGCGATCGGGTAGCCGGTGGCCTTGCTCGCGAGGGCCGAGCTGCGCGACACGCGCGGGTTGACCTCGATCACGTAGTAGGGCGGGAGGGTGTCGCCCGGTGGCACCGCCCACGGCGTCGTTTGGGGGTTGGGCGCGAGCGCGAGCTGCACGTTGCAGCCGCCCTCGATGCCGAGCGCCGAGATGATCTTGAGCGACGCCGTGCGGAGCATCTGATACTCGCGGTCGGAGAGCGTCTGGCTGGGCGCGACGACGATGCTGTCGCCGGTATGCACGCCCATGGCGTCGAAGTTCTCCATGTTGCAGACCGTGATGACGTTCCCGGCGCCGTCGCGCATGACCTCGTACTCGACTTCCTTCCAGCCGAGGAGCGACTGCTCGACCAGGACCTGCGTGATTGGGCTGGCAGCGAGCCCGCCGGTGACGATGCGCTCGTAGTCGGCTTCGGTGTATGCGACGCCGCCGCCCGTGCCGCCGAGCGTGTAGGCAGGGCGGATGATGGCGGGGAGTCCGATCTGTGGCAGGGCCGCGCGGGCTTCGTGCATGTTGTGGACGATGGCACTGCGCGGCACGGGCTCGCCGATCTCCTCGAGCATGCGGCGGAAGAGCTCGCGATCCTCGGCCTTGCGGATGGCGTCGAGCGGGGTGCCAAGCAGCCGGACGTCGTAGCGGTCGAGCACGCCCGCGTCGTTGAGGATCACGGCCATATTGAGCCCGGTCTGGCCGCCGAGCGTCGGCAGCAGGCCGTCCGGGCGCTCGCGTTCGATGATGCGGGTGAGAACCTCGAGCGTGATGGGCTCGAGGTAGACGACGTCGGCGACGTCCTCATCGGTCATGATGGTCGCGGGATTGGAATTCACGAGAACGGACGTGACGCCTTCCTCGCGCATGGCCTTGCAGGCCTGCGTGCCGGCGTAGTCGAACTCCGCGGCTTGCCCGATGACGATGGGGCCGGAGCCGATGATGAGAACCTTGCTGGCCTTGTTCACGCGATGGCGACCTGTTCCAGAGGAGCGTTGACGTTGATCATGCGCGCCTCGGCGCGCGGTGGCGTTGTTTCGTCTCTTCAAGGACCTGCGTGCCCGCGAGGTGGCCGGCGATGGCGAAGCCGACGGCGAACGCGGCCGCGGCGGTCACGGCGATTGACACGTAGATCGGGACGGGCGTGGACATGAGCATCCAGGCGAGGGCGGCATTGGCGGCCAGGGCGATGGCGAAGCAGACCGCGTAGCCGGGCCACTCAGTGATCCAGTCGCCGGACCAGCGCCAGCAGAAGACGGCGAAGAGCACGCCGCCAATGATGAGACCGATGGCGGTGAGCCAACCGGCGAGCCAGTAGAAGATCGCTTCGCCACGGTTGTCATCCCACAGCATGAACGGGACGATGCTCGTGGTCACGAAGAGGGCGACGCCGGCAATCATGGCCATGACGGCCACGATCTGCCCGCCGTACGCAAGGCGGCCGTAGACATCGATGCGCTTGAGCACCTGCTCGAGCGTGAGCTCGGGCGTCTGACGTTCACGGAGCCGCGCCAATCGTCCTCCTTAGCTGAGCGGCAGCTCGTAGCGCGCTTCGGGGTTGTAGATGGGGACGAGCGCGCCGATGCTGCTGAGAAAGCTCAACGCCACCTCGTTGTTCTGGGGCAGCCGCCCGCGGATGCGCTTGTAGCCTTTATCGCGCGCAAAGCCGAGGGCGTACTCGGCGAGGGCGGTGCCGATGCCCTTGCGGCGCGCCTCGGGGAGCATCCAGACGCCGAGGACGACTGTATCGGGCTCCTGCGTGTTGAAGTCCAGCGCTGCGAAGCCGACGACGCGTCCTTCGATGATGGCGAGGAAGCAGCCGCCTTCGCCGCCCTGGCGGGAGATCCACGTGCGGACCTGATCGGGCGTCATGGGCTCGGAGAAACCGACCGGATCCGGCTCCTTCAGGACCTCGGCGATGACGCGGGCGATTGCCTCGGCGTCATTGATCGTGGCCTGGCGGTAGGTGGGCTCGATTGTGACGTTGGCGCCGCTCATGTTGCTCTCCTTGCCTGTCCGCGGACGGCGTCCACCATATCGACGAACTGCTGGAACAGATACATGCTGTCGAGGGGGCCGGGCGATGCCTCCGAGTGGTACTGGATGGTGATCACCGGCTCGCGCGTGTGCCGCATCCCCTCGACGGTGCCGTCGTTGACGTGCCGGTGGCTGACCTCGATGTCGCTGCTGAGGCCGGACTGGTCGACGGCGTAGCCGTGGTTCTGGGAGGTGATGTAGACGCGCCCGGTCAGCTCATCGCGGACGGGGTGGTTGGCGCCGCGGTGGCCGAACTTGAGCTTGTAGGTCCGGGCGCCGAACGCTTCGCCGAGCACCTGGTGGCCCAGGCAGATGCCCATGAGCGGCGTCTTGCCGACGAGTCCGCGGACGGTGTTGACCGCGTAGTCGAGGAGCGCGGGATCTCCGGGGCCGGGCGAGAGCAGGACGCCATCGGGCTTCATGGCCAGGATGTCCTCCGCGCTGGTGTGGCACGGGACCACGGAGGTTTCGCAGCCCAGCCGGGTGAGCGAGCGAAGGATATTGTACTTCACCCCCAGGTCGAGGACGACGATGCGGCGTGCGGGATCTGCCTGTGCGCCGTAGGAGTACGGCTGGCGAGCGGATACCCACGGCACGAGGTCATGGGTGCCGTAGCGCGGCAGCTCGCGCAGCCGGGCGAGCGCATCGGCCGGCGATTCGTCGTGGGTGACGGTGCCCATCATGACGCCCGCATTGCGCAGCCGGCGGGTGAGGGCGCGCGTATCGATGCCGGCGATGCCGGGCACGCCGTTGTCCGCCAGGTACTCGTGCAGTGTCTTCGTGCTGCGCCAGTGGCTCGGCGTGTCGCAGTGCTCGCGCACGACGAAGGCGCGCACCTGCACGCGACGTGACTGTGCGTCGAAGTCGTTGACGCCGTAGTTGCCCTGGAGCGGGTAGGTCATGACGAGCACCTGCTCGGCGAAGGAGGGATCAGTGAGCGCCTCCTGGTAGCCGGTCATGGCGGTCGAGAAGACGACCTCGCCGTGGGCGCGCTCGGACGCGCCGATGGCCTCGCCGCGGAAGACGGTTCCGTCTTCGAGGACGAGCAGGGCGTCAGGCATGGGCGGCCTCCAGTTCGTGGACGATGTGGCCGGCCGCGACCGTAGCGCGAACGAGGCCGCGCAGCGTGACGCCGGCGAGGGGCGTGTTCTGACCCCTGGACGCGAACCGCGCGGGATCGACGATCCAGAGCGCGTCCGGATCGAGCACGACCAGGTCGGCGGGCGCGCCCGCGGCGAGCGTGCCGATGGCGGGTACCACTCGATCGAGCTGAAGCGCGCGCGCCGGGGCGATGGTCATGCGCTCGATGAGCGACGGCAGGGTGAGCGCGCCTGATTCGACGAGGCGCATCGAGAGGCCGAACGCGGTCTCGAGTCCGCTGATGCCGAAGGCCGCGTCATCAAACTCGCAGAGCTTTTCGATGATCGCGTGCGGGGCATGGTCGGTGGCGATGCAGTCGATCGTCCCTTCGGCGAGCGCGCGGACGCAGGCTTCGACGTCGTCGCGCGAGCGGAGCGGCGGGTTCACCTTGGCGTTGGTGTCGTAGATCAACGCATCGCCGTCGAGCGCGCCGAACGCGACGGTCTCATCGGTGAGGGTGAGGTGATGCGGCGTGACCTCCGCGGTCACGGACACGCTGCGCGATTTCGCTTCGCGGATGACGTCGACGGCGGCAGCGGTGCTAACGTGCGCGATGTGCAGGTGGGCGCCAGTGAGCGCGGCGATGGCGACGTCGCGCGCGACGGCGATGGCCTCGGCGGCGGCGGGAACACCGCGGAGACCGAGGCGGGTGGCGACCCAGCCCTCGTGCATGACGCCGCCACGGACGAGCGAAGGGTCCTCGCAGTGGTCAATGACGGGAAGGCCGAACGCGTTCGCGTACTCGAGCGCCCGGCGCAAGAGCGTGGCATCGGCGACGGGGGCGCCGTCGTCGCTGAAGGCGACGCAACCGGCTTCCGCGAGCTCGCCGAGCTCCGCGAGCTCTTCGCCGCGCCGCCCGCGCGTGACGGCGCCAATCGGCAGGACGCGGACCGTCCCGGCTGCCGCGGCCTGCCGCAGCACCTGCTCGACGACGCTGCGAGTGTCGATCGCGGGCTCGGTGTTTGGCATCGCGCAGACGGTGGTGAAGCCGCCGCTGGCCGCCGCCGCGGTGCCGGAGCGGATGTCCTCCTTGTACTCGAAGCCTGGCTCGCGCAGGTGGGTGTGCAGGTCGATGAACCCCGGGGCGACGACGCAGCCTGTTGCGTCGAGGACGCGAGCGCCTTCGGGCTCGATGGCGGCGTGCATTCGGGCAACAGATCCGTCTTCGACAAGCACATCGAGCCGTGCGTCGATGCCGGTTGCGGGATCAATGACGCGGCCGCCGCGGATCAGCAAGCGGTCACTCACAGGGCGCCTCGATTCGCAGCCGGCCGCTCGGGCCGTGCGCGCATCATCAGCCAGAGCACGGCCATGCGCACGGCAACGCCGTTCGTGACCTGCTCTTCGACGCGGGACTGAAGGCCGTGCGCGACCTCGTGGCTGATCTCCACGCCCTCATTCATGGGGCCGGGGTGCATGACGAGCGCGTTGGGCGCGGCGCGGGCAACACGGCGGGCGTTCACCTGGTAGAGGCGCGCATACTCGCGCGCACCGGGCACGTAGCCACCGGTCATGCGCTCGTGCTGCATGCGGAGCGCCATGATGACGTCGGCACCCTCGACGGCGCGGTCGAAGTCATGCTCAATGCGGGCGGGTGGGAGCAGGCCCTCCCCGGCGCCGATCCCGGCAGGGATGAGCGTCGGCGGGGCGCAGAGCGTGATCTCGGCGCCGAGCGCGCTCAGCGACCAGAGGTTGGACCGCGCGACCCGGCTATGAAGGACATCGCCGACGATGACGATCTTGCGGCCGCGGACGCTATCGAGATGCGATGTGATCGTGTAGAGGTCGAGCAGCGCCTGGGTGGGGTGCGCGTGCAGACCATCGCCGGCGTTGACGACGCTGCACGCGACATGGCGCGATGCGAGGTAGGGGGCGCCAGAGCGGTGGTGACGCATGACGAGCAGGTCTGCGCCGATGGCCCGGAGCGTCTTGACGGTGTCGACGAGCGACTCGCCCTTGGCGACGCTGCTGCCGGAGGCGCTGACGTTGATGACATCGGCGCCGAGGACCTTGCCCGCGAGCTCGAAGGACGCGCGCGTCCGGGTGCTGTTCTCGTAGAAGAGCGTGACGATGGTGGCGCCGCGCAGGGCGGGGACGCGTGGCACTTCGCGCGCCAGCACCTCCTTCATGACGCCGGTGGTGCGCATGACGAGATCAAGCTCATCGGCGGTGAAATCGTCGAGGTCCAGGAGATGGCGGCGTGTCCAGAGCGCCTCGTCGGGTACGGCAGGTGTGAGTTGCGTGTCCGCTGGCCGCGTTTCGATGCGTGATGCCGTCATCGCCCCGCCTCCGCGCGCCGCAGTGATTGGACGCGCACACTATCTTCCCCGTCGATCTCTTCGAACCGCACCTGAACGTCGTCGGTGCGCTGCGTCGGGATGTTCTTGCCGACGTAGTCGGCGCGGATGGGCAGCTCACGGTGGCCGCGATCAACGAGCACGGCGAGCTCGATGCGCTCCGGGCGTCCATAGTCGATGAGGGCATCGAGCGCGGCGCGGACAGTGCGGCCGGTGTAGAGGACATCATCGACCAGGACGACGCGCTTGCCGCGGATGTCGGGCATCTCGCTGGGCTGAATACTGACGCGGTGCCCGCGGTCGGCGAGGTCATCGCGGTAGAGCCCGACGTCCAGCGAGCCGACGGGGATGTCGGCGCCTTCGAACGAGGCGATCGCCTGGGCGATGCGGCGGGCGAGCGGGACGCCGCGGGTGCGCATGCCGACGAGGACGAGGTCCTGGGTGCCGCGGTTATGTTCGACGACTTCGTGCGCGATGCGGGTAATCGCACGGCGGACGTCGGGCGGGGACATAATCTGTCCGTCGGACATCAAATGACCTCCTGACCGGCGATCGCGGAGGAGGTCGGTGCGGTGTATGAGGCAGCCGATGGCCGCGCCATGGTGTTCGCTCCTTCCCGGCCTCGCTGGACCGGATTAAAGGGTGACGTGTCAGTCGCACTGTAGCGAGCGCGCGCGGCCGTGACAAGCGGGGTGCGGTTGCGCGCGCAACCCTGACCTGTGTGTACTCTACGTGACCGAGTATGGAACGCGCCGTCCGGTGGTTCAGCCTCGCCGTCCGCCGCTATCCCGCCGCCATCGCGGCGGGGACGATGATCGTGTGCGGGGTGCTCGCATTCGGCGTCACCCGGCTGGAGTTCCAGACCGGGCAGGACACGCTGATCGATCCGTCGTCGGGGGTAGCGCAGGACAGCGAGCGTTTCCAGCGGCAGTTCGGCGGCGATTACCTGCTGGTGCTGTTCGAGACGCCGTCGGACGACCCGTCGATCCTGCAGTTGTTCACGCCGCAGAACCAGGAGCGCCTGCGACAACTCGAAGAAGAGCTGCGGGCGAGCGGCGACTACCACAGCGTCATCACGCCATTGCTGATCCTGGAGCTCGCAACAACGCAGGTCGAAACGCGGATGCGTGAAGAGCCGCTGCGCCTGGCGCGCGCCCAGGATGAGGCGGCGGCGGCGGCCCGCGCCGATGCGGCGGCGCGCGGCGAGGACGAGGACCAGCAGGAAGCGGCTGCCGAGGCGGCGCGACAGCGCGTGGCGGACGAGTTCCGTGAGCGGTTCGGGGCGGACGCGCGACGGTTCGCCGAGGCGGGCGAGGCGTCGCTGGACAACCCGGCGTTCGTGGAGTTCGTGCTGTTGGATGCGGACGGCGAGATCAGGCGGGAGCTTTCGGGGGTGTTCCCGGACAAACGTCATGCGCTGATGATCGCGCGCCCACAGGGGAACTTGTCTATCGACGAGGGGAGCGCGGTGGCGGCCGATCTCGTCGAGCGCGTGGGGGGTTACGAGTTCGACGGTGTGACGGCGCTGGTATCGGGGCCGGCGCTGCTGATCAAGACGATCAATGACCAAATGCGCGAGTCGCTGGTGATTATGGCGGTGTTCGCGGTGGTGATCATGAGCGCCGTGCTGTTCTTGGTGTTCCGTGCCCGCTGGCGGTTGCTCTCGTTGCCGGCGGTGCTGGTGGGGTGCGTCGCGGCGTTCGGGTTGATGGGGTTCGCCGGGATCCCGCTGACGATGGTCACGATCTCGGGGCTGCCGATCCTGATCGGGCTGGGTGTGGACTTCGCGGTGCAAGTGCACAGCCGCATCGAGGAGGAGACGTTCGCGACGGAATCGGCGGAGGCGGGGGTGGAGCGCGCGTCCCTCGCGCTGGGTCCGGCACTGTTCGCGGCGGCGGTGGCGGCGTGCGCGGGATTCCTGGTGCTGCATCTCTCGGAAGTGCCAATGATCCGGGACTTCGGCTCGATGCTGGCCGTCGGCGCGGCGATCGTTTTCGTGGTCGGGACGCTGCTCATCGCGTGCGTCGTGTTCCTGCGAGAGCGGACGCGCATCGGCCCGCGCGAGGAGGTGACGTCACGCGTACAGGTGGAACGGCTCGTAGGCGGCCTGACGGCGCGCACGGTCGGGCGCCTCGTCCCGATCGCGCTGATCGCGGCGCTCATCGCGGTCGCGGGACTCTACGCGGGTCGCCAGATCGGCACCGAGTCGGACCCTGAGCGGTTCGTGCCGCAGGACAGCGAGGTGCTGAAGGACCTGCGCTACGTGCGTGATGTGACCGGCTCGACCAGCGAGCTGAACCTGCTGATTGAGATCGACGCCTCGGTCGATGGCGCACCGGAGACGGTGATCGACGACGACGTGCTGGCGTGGATGATCGGGTACGAGGACACGCTCCTGCGTGAGCATCCGGAACTGCGGCGGTCGAGCAGCATCGCATCGCTGACGAGGTCGTTGACTGGAGGCGAGCCAACGCGGGCAGCCGCGGAGCAGGCCATCGAGGCCGCCCCTGAGGGGCTCGTCGACTCGGTGGTCAGCGATGATCTGCGGGTGGCATCGATCACGTTCGCGATCTCAGGCGGTGATTCATTGAATGAACGCAAGCGGCTCAACGAGGCGATCCTTGCGGCGGCAGAGCCGCCGGCGGGCGTGACGGTGGCGCCCGCGGGCATCGCGGTGGTCGGTATCGCCTCTGTCGATGCACTGAACGCGAACCGCGACCTGATGTCGTTCGTCGCGCTGATCGCGATCTTCGTGGTGCTGTTGCTCTTCTTCCGTCATCCTGTGAAGGCGGTCGCGCCGCTACTGCCAGTCGTGCTGGCGCTGGGCGCCTCGGCGATGATCATCTACGTGTCAGGCATGGAGTACAGCCCGCTCACGTCGATCTCGGGGCCGCTCATCATCGCGATGGGGACGGAGTTCAGCGTGCTGCTGATGGCCCGCTACTTCGAGGAGCGGAGTCACGGGCTGGACGCGCGCGCCGCGATGTCGCGAGCATCGCTGCGGATCGGGCGGGCGATCACGGCGTCCGGGCTGACGGTGATGGGGGGGTTCGTGGTGCTGGCGTTCAGCGGCTTTCCGCTGCTCGATAACTTCGGGCGGGTGACAGCGTTGAACATCGGCATCAGCCTGGTCAGCACGCTGGTGCTCTTGCCGCCGCTGCTCGTCTGGGCGGACGAGGAGCGAGGATTCATGGGCGTGGCGGCGCGCGCGGCGGAGTAGCGACCTTCGCAGGCACTTCGCACCACCGAGATTCAGGAAGGCGGGGTTCGTGACCTTACCGGAGACGATGCGGGCGATGCGCGTGACGGCGCTCGATGGGCCGTCGGCGCTGGCACTGCAGGAGATACCGTTGCCGGATATCGCCGGCGCGGCACTGGTGGAAGTACACGCGGCGGGAGTGGCGTTCGCGGATCTGTTGCTGACACGCGGAAAGTACCAGATGAAGCCGGAGCCGCCGTTCATCCCGGGTTCCGATATTGCGGGCATCGTGGTGCGGGCGCCGGAAGGCGCGCCGGTGCGCGTGGGGCAGCGGGTGGCAGGTGCGCCGCTCACCGGCGCCTGGGCGGAGTACGCGGCGGCTTCCGCGCAGATGCTGTTCCCGATCCCGGACGGCATGGACTTTGCGGCGGCGACGAGTCTGACGGTGAACTATCAAACCTCGTATTTCGCCTTGATGGAGCGCGGGCAGCTCAAGCCGGGCGAGACAGTGCTGGTGCACGGCGCAGCGGGTGGTGTTGGCTCGGCGGCGGTGCAGATCGCCGCTGCCGGAGGCGCGCATGTCATCGCTGTGGCGCACGGCGATGACAAGCGGCGTACGGCTGTCGAGTCAGGTGCGGCGCAGGCGCTGGAGGCAGAGGGGCCGTGGCTGGAGGAGGTGCGGGCCCTCACGGACGGGCGCGGCGTGGATGTGGTGTACGACCCGGTTGGAGGCGATCGATTTCTCGACAGCGTGCGCTCGCTCGCGCCGGGGGGACGGCTGCTGGTGGTCGGGTTCGCCGGCGGGAGCATTCCGAGCGTGCAGGTGAACCGGCTTCTGCTGCGTAACACGTCGGTGGTGGGTGTGGCGTGGCCAGAGTACGCGCGCGTGGATCCGGAGATGCCGCAGCGGTGCGCGGCCGGCCTGGCCGCGATGCATGCGGCTGGCTATATCAAGCCGGTCGTGGGCGCGGTGTTTCCGCTGGAGCAAGCAGCGGAGGCGTTGCGCGTCATCGAAGAGCGACGCGCCGTCGGCAAGGTCGTGCTCCAGATCCGTCAGTCGTAGACGATGCTGGGCTCTTCGCGCGCGGGCGCCGGGGCGGGCAGCGTTCGCCGCATGCCGGCGACGCGCTCGCGCGCCGCGGCGTAGATCAGCGCGAGGCAGAATCCCGCTGCGCCGAGCAGGACGATGGTGGCGCCGGACGAGGAATCGAGGAAGTAGCTGAGGTAGAGCCCGGCGAATCCGTTGAAAGCGCCGAGCGCAGCCGAGAGGGCGAGCATGCGGCTGAAGCTGTCGGTGACGAGGCGGGCGCAGATGGGCGGGATGACGATCGCTGCGGCGATGAGCGTGACGCCTAGGATGCGCATCGAGGCGATAATCGCGGACGCAAGGACGAGCGCGAAGATGGTGTCGAGCATGCCGGAGCGGACGCCGTAGAACGGCGCGACTTCGGGGTCGAATGTGTTGAAGAGCAACTGCTTGTATCCAAAGAAGACGAACGCCGTGGAAAGCGTGGTGACGCCTGCGAGGATGAGGAGATCGCGGTCATCGACGCCGAGGATGCTGCCGAAGAGGGCGGCATCGAAGCTGCGGGTGAAGCCGCTGTAGCGGCTGATCAACAGCACGCCGAGCGCGAAGCTGGCGGTGGTGATGATGCCGATCGCGGCGTCGGCACCAATGGTGCGGCGGCGGGATGTGAGGTTGATGAGGACGGCGGAGAGGAAGCCCCAGAGCCCGGCGCCGATGTAGAAGTTGATGCCGATGACATAGCTGACCACGGCGCCGCCGAACACCGCATGTGAGAGCCCATGGCCGATGTAGCTCATGCGGCGCAGCACGATGAAGACCCCGAGCAAGCCACAGAGACCGCCGGCGAGCGTGGCAGCGACGAGGCCACGGACGAAGAACTCGTAGGCGAGCGGTTCGAGGAGATCAGGCACCGCGGCCTCCACGCAGGGCGGCGCCGGCGGCCTCAAACTCGTCGTCGCGCTTGTCGCTGCGGCCGAAGCGGTGAGGCATTTCGGCGACGAGCGTCATGCCGTTGTGGACGATGACGTTCATTTCCGCTTTGTAGGTGCGCCGCAGGATCTCGGGCGTGAACACGCGTTCGGGCGGGCCTTCGGCGATGACACGGCCGTTGACGCAGACGACCCAGGGAAGGTGCGCGGCAACGGCGTTGAGTTCGTGCGTGGTGAGCACGATCGTGAGCCCGCCATGGTTCAGGTCATCGAGGAGGTGCAGGATGTCATCGCGCGTCTTGATATCGACGCCGGAGGTCGGCTCGTCGAGCAGGAGCATGCGCGGCTCGCTAACAAGGGCGCGGGCGAGGAAGACCCGCTGCTGCTGGCCGCCGGAAAGCGCGCGGATCTGCCTGCCGCGGAGGTTCTCGATGCCGAGACGGTGCATGACTTCGCGGGCGGCGGCGCGATGGCGGACGTTGCTCCAGGGGAGATAGCCGCTCCGCGCGGCGAGACCCATCATCACTACCTCCTCGACGGTGACGGGGAAGTGCCAGTCGACCGTCTCGAGCTGTGGCACGTAGCCGACGCGGACGTCGGCGTGGCCGGGGGGCCGGCCCGCGATGTCGATCTCACCGGAGAAGATATGTGCGGCGCCAAGCAGCGCGCGAAGGAGGGTGGTCTTGCCGGAGCCGCTCGGCCCGACCACGCCGACGAAGTCGCCCTGCATGATCGTCAGGTTGACATCCTCGATCACCGGCTGATGCTGATAGCCGGCGTCGAGGTGACTGATGGTGACGAGCGGCGTGCCGCGCACGCGTCCTCCTACTGTGGGTACTCGGCGGTGCTTTCGCCTTCAAAGACGAGGCCGGGATCGATGTCGTTGAGGGCATCAGCGTTGCCGCCGAGCGCGGGGAGCATGATCTGCATGTTCACGATCATGAGGCCAATGTACGAGTGCTGCGGATCGCCGGGCTCGCCCGGCAGGTCATCGTCGCGCAAGTCGTCGACGTAGAGGGCGTCGGTTTCGGCCGCGATTGTTTCGAGGGTGTCGCTGGGAAACACTTCGGAGCCGAAGATGGCCGGCACGTTCTCGGCGCGGACCTGTTCGATGAGTTCGGCAACCTCGGCGGCTGAGGGCTCGCTGAAGTCCGAGGGCTGGGCGGCTCCGATGACCTCGAATCCGTAGGTGTCGGCCCAGTACGCCCAGGAGTCGTGGTACGTAAGCAGCTTGCGGTTCCCGGCGGGCACGGTCCGGGCAGCCTCGGCGATCGCGTCGTGCAGCGATTCAAGGCGACCGCGCAACGCCTGGTAGTTGGTGTCGTAGGCGGCGGAGCTATCCGGATCCAGCGCGACCAGTTTCCCGTGGATGATCTCGGCGTAACGCATGGCGTGCGGGACGTTGGGCCAGAGGTGGGGGTTGGGATCGCCCTCGGACTCCGGGAAGCTGAAGTCGAACTTCCACTCATCCTCCGTGATGGTGAGCTCGCCAAGCTTGACGATCTCCGTGCTGCCCTGCTTGTTGGCCTCGGCCAGTTCGATGGTGGGTTCTTCAAGCGCGAGGCCGTTGACGAAGATGATGTCCGCGTCCGCAAGCGTCGCTGCCATCGAGGGCGGCGGCTCGAACGTGTGCGAGTTCGTGCCTTCGGGGACGACGCCGATGACCCTGGCCTCCCGGCCGGCGATGTTCTCGGCGAGGCTGGTGATCGGCGCGACCGTTGTCACAATCGTGAGCTGGGCGCCGTCCGCGGAGGGGCCGCCCGACGATGGGTCGTCATCGCTGCAGGCGGCGAGGACGGCCGCGGAGGTGATGATGGCCCCGAGGACGAGGACGAGGTCGAAGCGCTTCAACGATTCCCCTTTCGCGCGGACGGGCCGGCTGTCAGCCTCGCGTGGCGCAGTCGGCACAGATGCCAAAGATGGCGAAGTGGTCGAGGTCGGCGCGGAAGCCGAGGTCGCGCGCGATCTGCTCTCCCACGGATTCGAGGTAGTGATGGTCGAGCTGCGTCACCTGGTCGCAACGCCGACAGATGAGGTGATGATGGCGTTCGGGCGCCACCCATTCGAACGCTGCATCGCCGCCGCCCATATGCGTCTCCGAAATGAGGCGCATATCCTTGAGAACGGCGAGGGTCCGGTACACGGTCGAGATGTCCACGTAGGGGTAGGCCGCGCGCACGCGGTCGAAGATCTCGGCTGCGGTCATGTGTCCCTGCGCGTGGCGTAGCGATGAGAGGATCATCAGGCGTTGCGGGGTCATCTTGTGACCGGATCCGCGGAGCGCGGTGACGGTTTCAGCTTCGCAGCTCATGCCGCACAGTTCCTTAGTTGCAACTAATTGCGACTACGATTTTGGCACACCTGGCGTCTGCCTGCAACAGCCCCGGGGGTGCTAGGTCCGGGTCAACGGCACCCGTAGTGTCAGGAGCACGCCCTCGGGCGTATTGCCTGCGGCGAGGGAGCCGCCGTGAAGCTCGGCGATCTCGCGGGCGATGGCGAGCCCGAGGCCGTTCCCGGACGCGCCGGAGCGGGCGCGGTCGGCGCGAAAGAATCGCTCGAAGACGCGCGGGAGATCCGCCTCGGCGATGCGCGAGCCCGTGTTGTGGACGGTGATCTCGGCGTCGGCTCCGGCGGCTACCGCGCGCACATCGATGCGCCCGCCGGCGGGGGTGAATTTCGCGGCGTTGTCCACGATGTTCGTCAGCGCGCGCTCCAGCTTTTCGCCGTCGGCGTGCTGGAGCAGGAGGCCCCGGGCGACATCGATGTGCACGTCGATGTGCTTCTCAGCGGTGCGGGGCTCGATGCGGCGCGCGCAGCGGGCGACGAGGTCGGCAACGTCGACGGTTTCATCGCGCGCGATGACCTGGTTGGCGTCGATCTCACCGAGGTATAGCAGGTCTTCCAAGAGGCGGTTCACGTGCTCGGCCTCGTCCCTGATCACATGGCCGATGCGCTGGACGTCCTCCGGGGCTGCGGTGCCGTCGGTAAGCGCCTGGGCGTAGCCGGTGATCGAGGTCATGGGCGTCTTGAGGTCGTGCGAGATGTTTGCGACGAGCGCGCGCATCTGTGCCTCGCGACTGCTGACATGCGTGGCCATGGAGGTGAACGACCGGGCGAGGCGCCCGATCTCATCGCCGCGGTCGAGCTCAACACGCTGATCGAAGTCCCCGCGCGCCATCGCTTCGGATGCCTGCGTCAGGGCGTGCACCGGGTGTGCGACCTGTCGCGCCAGGAGGAGGCCGGCGACGGCGGAGAGCGGTACTGCGACGAGGGCGGCGAGGATGAGGCCGGGAAGCACGTCGCGCCAGGCGTCGGCGATCGTGTCGGTCTTGACAGCGAGGACGATGCGGAAGGGTTCTTCGCGCGGCGGGCCGCCGGTGGCGCGGGAGGAAGCGGAAACGAGCGTCAGATCGTCCTCCGGGAACGCGCCGCCGGGCTGCCAGGCGATGAAGCCGCGGGCGACGTCGGCGAAGCTGGAGCGGGGGACATCAACCGTCGTCCCGGTGAGGCGGTCGCCGGTGTCGTGCAGGACGCCGCCGTTCGGGCCAAGGAGAAGGATGCGGACGTCCTGCTCCGTGGCGACGTTGTCGAGCGCCTCTGCAATGGGCTGGTTGGGGTCCTCCTCGTAGAAGAGGGCGTAGACGACGCGCTGATAGATGGCGGGCGAGGCGGCGGCGACGCGCTCGAGCGCCTGCTGGCGGCGGTCGTCGCGGGTCTGGACGACGAAGACGAGCCCGGCGAGAAAGATGGTGAGCAGGATCACCGAGGTAATCGCCAGGATCAGCTTCGTCTGGTAACTGAAGAGGAAGGTGCGCAGGCGCGCCATCACGCGGGGACAGCCTCCACGAGGCGATAGCCGCTGCCCCAGACCGTCTCGATCTTCAGGCCGGAGCCCTCGAGCTTGCTGCGCAGGCGCACGATGTGCACATCGACTGTTCGTGCGCCGTAGAAGGACGTGCCCCAGACGAGGTCGAGGAGCTTGTCGCGATCGAGCGTGACGTTGAGAAAGCGGACGAACGTAGCGAGCAGGTCGAACTCCTTGGGTGTGAGCTGGATCTGGCGGTCCCGGACGGTGGCGAGGCGGTTCCGGACATCCATGCGAAGATCGCCCGCGCGGAGTTCCTCTGCCGGGACGTCGGCCGCGGCGCGACTGCGGCGGAGGACGGACTGGACGCGCGCAACCAGCTCCTGGGGGTTGAAGGGCTTGGTGACGTAATCGTCGGCGCCAAGCTGGAGCCCCGCGACCTTGTCGATATCCGACGAGCGGGCGGAGAGGAAGATCACGGGCATTTCGCTGCGGCGGCGGAGGCCGCGAATGATCTGGAGGCCGTCCTTGCCGGGCATCATGATGTCGAGAACGAGGAGATCGAATTCGCGTTCGCGAAGGAGCTGCACAGTCTCGTCGCCGTCACGGGCGATGGCGACCTCGTAGCCGGCCTTGCGGAGGTACATCTGCACGAGGCCGGCGATATTCGCATCGTCATCGGCGACGAGGATGTGCTGAGGAGCGCTGATGCCGTTGTGGGCGTTCATAAATGTTGCGTCTCCAGTCTAATGAACGGGGCAGACGCCGTGCGCCTGCCCCGTCGGAGGGAGAAGCCGTGGTCAGGAGCTGAAGGCGCCGGGGATGGTACCGGCCTGCTCCTCGGCGCCGCCGTCGTGCGCCCCGTCGTCTCCGTTCGGCCCAAAGCGAAAGCGAAACTTCCCGGGGAAGGGCAGCTCGCGATCGATCGCCGCGTCGAGGCGTTCCTCGAGGGTGGCCATGATCTCGTCAGCCCGATCCTGCGTGATGTCGCCGTCGGCGACGCGCTCGTCGAGGCGGGCGCGCGCGCTCTGCGAGATGAACGCCTTGAGCTCGTCGCGGGTCTTGCCGTGCGCCTCGGCGACCGTGGCCAGCGTGGCCCCCTCGGCCCTGAGCTCCTCGCGGAGCTGTTCCGCGTCGATGCCCAGGAACGCTGCCAGTTCCTCGCCTGCAACCCCGCACAGCCCGTGAAGCCCGGGGCCGCGGCCGAGCCCGAACGCGAAGTCGCCGCGGCCGAAGCCTCCGCGGCCAGGGTGGTCGAAGAGCAGCGGCGCCTCGTCGAGCCGCTCGATCAGGGCATCGGCCTGTTCCTGCGTGAGGTTACCGTTCTGGACGGCCTCGTTGATCTGGTCGGTACGGGCGTCACGGATTGCCCGCTCGAGCTGGTCCGAACCGATGCCGAGTTTGGCGGCGACGCGGTCGAGGAAGGTCTGACCGGAGCCGTCGTCCTCCTGGGCCATGACGGCGCCGATGCCGACGACGGCCGCGACGAGCGCGCCGGCCAGCGCTACTGTCCACGTCCTTCGATTCATGCAGATACTCCTTGTGCGCGACCTTGCCTGTCCACACCCATGCTAGGGCGTAGGAGCGTGCGGACGTGTTGCGAAGCGGTTAGCAGGCGGGTCAAGAAATTGGGCCGGGGGCCAACAGATCGTGGTCGCCGGGCCGATGTATGAGATTGGAAGTCAACAACCAAAGATCGCTCCGACAAAGGCAAACCCGCCGAAAGGCGGCGACGCAAAGCTACGGGCCTACGTCTCTCCGGGGATACGGCCGCCGGGCCGCCGAAGGCAGGAATGGTCGGAGTCTGCAGCCCTCAATCCGCTGCGGATGAGGGTTCTTTGTTGCCCCCGGCCGTTCCATTGACGGAGAGATCGCAATGGTCCGGTTCGGCGCCGTGCGCGGCATCAACCAAAGGGCAACGCCCCTGGCCATTGCGGCTCTCGCAAGAGACCTCGCTCTCACGGACGAGGTGGCGGGTGCCGCGCGACCCCAACCCCTGACCCTGACCCTGACCTGTGCGGCACCCGCCCGCGCTCTGCGCGGGACCGACGTGAGATCACGCGCGAGGCCATCGCGCCGCCCCTGCATCCTAGCGGCGCGCGGCCGGGTCGGGCCCGGGTCCTGCACACCCCGCGCCTTCTTCGCCGATGGGCTGCGCCGTCTGCCCGCCACGGGTGACGAGCGGCCCGACCCGGACGTCGGTCCCAGCGATGGGAGACAACCGCCACGCCGGCGGTGAACCAGAGGCATCCCACGCACGGAGGCGGCCCGGCAAAGACGGCGCAAGGTGGGGGAGCGCCGTCTTTTCTGGCGCCCTGGGCGGTACGCTGACTGTTATGGCAGACACGCGTACTGAGCGCGATTCGCTGGGCGAGGTCGCTGTGCCGGCGGAGGCGTTGTACGGGGCGCAAACACAACGCGCGGTGCGCAACTTCGCGATCTCCGGGATGCGCGCGCATCCACAACTGGTGCGGGCGACTGCGCTGATCAAGCTGGCATCGGCGCGGGCAAATCATGCGCTGGGGAAGCTGGACGAGCGCCGGGCCAGGGCGATCGAGCAGGTGGCGCGCGAGATTGCAGACGGCGGGCTGCGCGATGAGTTTGTGGTGGACGTCTTCCAGGCCGGCGCGGGCACGTCGCACAACATGAACGCGAACGAGGTGATCGCCAACCGGGCGAATGAGTTGCTGGGTGGCCGGCGCGGCGTCTACGACCCGATCCATCCGAACGACCACGTCAATATGAGCCAGTCGACGAACGACACGGTGCCGGCGGCGATCCGTGTGTCCGTGCTGTTGATGGCGCCCGATCTGCTGCGGTCGCTCGACGGGCTCGCGGAGGCGTTCGAGGTGAAGGGGCGCGAGTTCGACGGCATCTTGAAGTCGGCGCGTACGCACCTGCAGGACGCTGTGCCGATCCGGCTGGGGCAGGAGTTCAGCGCGTACGGCTGGACGATCCGGCGCGACGCGCGACGGATCCACGAGGCGATAGCGTACCTGCGCGAGATCAACCTGGGTGGGAGCGCGGCTGGCACCGGGATGAACACGCATTCCCGGTACGCCCGGACGGTGGCGCGCGAATTGAGCGAGGCGGCGGGACTTGACCTTCTGCCCGCCGAGAATCTGATCGCCGTCATGCAGTCGATGTCCGACATTGCGAGCGTCTCCGCTACGCTGCGGACACTGGCGCTGGATCTGTTGCAGATCACGAACGACCTGCGGCTCCTCAGCTCGGGCCCGCGCACCGGGCTGGCGGAGATCCGGCTGCCGGCGCTGCAGCCGGGGTCGTCGATCATGCCGGGAAAGGTCAACCCGGTGATCCCGGAGATGACGGCGATGGTCTGTTACCAGGTGATTGGCAACGACATGACCGTCGCGATGGCGACGCAGGCCGGCCAGCTCGAGCTGAACGTGATGATGCCCGTGATCGCGCACAACGTGCTGCAGTCACTGGAGATCCTGACGAATGCCTGCCGGGCGCTCGACGAGTCTTGCGTGCGGGGCATCACCGCGGACGAAGAGCGCGCGCGCCACTACTTCGAATCGACGGTCGGGCTCGCGACGGTACTCAACCCTGTGATCGGCTACGAGGCGGCCGCGAAGGTCGCGCAGGAGTCCGCGCGGACGGGCGAAACGATCGTCGAAGTCGTGCGGCGGCTGGGGCTGCTCAGCGACGACCAGATGCGGGAGTTGTTCGATCCGGCCGGCTTGACGGAGCCGCGGGGGTAGGCGGAAGCTCCGGCGGTCGCCGTAGTATCCTGCGCGCACGATGCCTTCGTATTACATCTCCCAGGCATATGACGCTCCTTCGTCGTTCATTTGGTCGGTGCTGACCGACTTCAGGACATGGCCGCGCTGGTTCCCGCGCATGACCGAGCTGCAGGTCGACGAGCGTCGTGGCCGGGGCGCCGGGACGGAACTGCTGGCGATCGGTGAGACACCCGACGAGTGGACGCGCTGGCAGATCACGCGCTGGAACGAGGGCGCGCTCCTGATCTGCGAGCACGTTGAGTCACGCGTGCCGATCTCGCATGGGGTGGATGCAGCGTTCCTGCAGTTCGAGCTGTTCGACGATCCGGACGGATGCACGCTCGAGGTGGAGCTGGGAGCGGACGGGCGGGGGGTGGTGGGTGATTTCTTCGTGGGCATGACGCTTGGGAGCGGCGCGCGCCGGCTGTTGCCGCAGTTGGTCGATGCCTTCAGCGACCATGTCGTGCGGGTCGCACAGGCACGCGGATGACGCTCCGTCCCGGGAAGCTGGCGCCGCGGCTGCTGGCGGAGGTGCTCTCGGCGATCGACGCCGGTGACCCCCGCGTGATCGTTGGCCCGGGCCTCGGCCGAGATGCGGCGATCATCGACACGGGCGGCGAGCGGCTGCTCGTGCTGAAGACGGATCCGATCACGCTCGCGGACGAGCACGCGGGCTGGCTCGCGGTGCACGTGAATGCGAACGACATTGCCTGCGTGGGCGGGGAGCCACGCTGGATGATGGCAACGCTCCTGCTTCCACCCGGCGCGGACGAGGCGCTGCCAGCGCAGATCATGGGGCAGATGCGGGATGCGGCGCGCGCGCTCGGGGTGACCATCGTCGGGGGGCACACGGAGGTGACGCTGGGCATCGAGCGGCCCATCGTGGCGGCGGCGGTGGTCGGCGACGCCGGCCGCGACGAGATCATCACAGGAGAGGGCGTTCGGGACGGAGACGCGATCGTGCTTGCGGGGGGCGCCGCGGTTGAGGGGACGGCGATCCTGGCGCGTGCGTGTGCACGAGAGCTGACCGATGCGGGTGTGTCGCGCGATGCCATCGATCGCGCGTGCACGCTGCTGACGACACCGGGCATCAGCATCGTTGAGGACGCGAAGCGCATCCGGCGCGTCACGCGACCGCGGCTCCTGCACGACGCGACGGAGGGCGGAGTGGCGACCGCGCTGCATGAGATGGCGGGTGCGGCGGCTCAGGAGTTGCGCGTTGACCCGGCGGGGATCCCTGTCCTGTCCGAGACGCGTATCATCTGTGACGCGCTGTCACTACATCCGCTCGGGCTGCTGGCATCGGGTGCGCTGGTGGGGATCATCGATTCGGCAGCCGTCGCGGAGACGCAGCGTGCCTTCGAAGCTGCGGGTCGGGCCCTCGCGGTTATTGGTACGGTCAAGGCGGGGGCGCCCCGAGCTATAATGGCCGTCGAAGGCCGCGAGACTCCGCTTCACCGCTTCGAACGAGATGAGTTGGCGCGATACCTGGATGATCGCGCGGCCCGCTTACGCAAACCGGAAGGACCTTGAGGCATGACAACGGACGCGAGACCACGAACCCTCGGCGAGCTGAAGGCGTCGGGCTACCAGCCTGTGAGCGTGAAGGAGGAGATGCGGCGCAACCTGATCCGTCGCATGCGGGCCGGCCAGCCGCTCTTCGACGGGATTTACGGCTACGAGGATTCGGTGGTGCCGCAGCTGGAGAACGCAATCCTTTCGGGGCAGGACATCATCTTCCTGGGCGAACGGGGTCAGGCGAAGTCACGGATGATTCGCGGCCTGACAGGCCTGCTCGACGACGCGCTCCCGATCATCGCAGGCAGCGAGCTGAATGAGAGCCCCTTCCACCCGATCACGAACGTGAGCCGGCGGCGGCTCGAAGAGGAAGGCGACAACCTGGCGATCGACTGGATCGGCCGCGAGCGCCGCTACGGCGAGAAGCTGGCGACCCCGGACATCACGATCGCCGACCTGATCGGCGAAGTGGACCCGATCAAGGTGGCCGAGGGCCGCTACCTGTCCGACGAGTTGACGATCCACTACGGTCTGATCCCGCGGACGAACCGGGGGATCTTCTGTATCAACGAACTGCCGGACCTGGCCGAGCGCATCCAGGTAGGGCTGCTGAACATCATGGAGGAGCGCGACGTGCAGATCCGCGGCTATCACATCCGGATGCCGCTGGATGTGGTGATCGTGGCTTCGGCGAACCCCGAGGATTACACGAACCGGGGGCGGATCATCACGCCGCTCAAGGACCGTTACGGCGCACAGATTCGCACGCACTACCCGCGCTCGGTCGAGCACGAAATCGAGATCATGGAGCAGGAGCGCTCAGCGTTCAGTGACACCGACTACAAGGTGACGGTCCCTGCGTACATGAAGGAGATCGTGGCGGAGATCACGCGGCTGGCGCGGCGGAGCCCGGATATCAACCAGCGCTCGGGCGTGAGTGTGCGCGCCTCGATCGCGGACTACGAGAGCCTGCTGGCGAACGCGCTGCGGCGTAGCATCCGCCTGGGGGAGACCGATGTCGTGCCCAGGGTGAGCGACCTGCCGTATGTGATCCCGACGATCAGCGGCAAGGTGGAGTTCGAGACTGTCGAAGACGGCAAGGAAGAGCAGATCATCGAGAAGCTGATCCAGGGAGCGGTGGTATCGGTGTTCAACCGCTACTTCAACGTGGTGGATCTCGAGGATGTGGTGACCCGCTTCAAGGCGGGTTTCCAGGCGGAGACGGGGGACACGCTGGCGTCCCAGACGTACGTGGAGCTGGTGAACACCGTCGAGGGGATGCGCCGTGCCGTCGCGAAGCTGGACACGGGCGAGAACCCCGCACTGGTCGCCAGCGCCGCTGAGTTCATCCTTGAGGGACTGCACCTGAACAAGCGGCTGAACAAGGACCGGATCGCCGGCCGCGTGCAGTACCGGGGATGAAGCGCGAGCACTCCCAGAGTTAGGATTGAAGCGCCGCACGAGGCATCGTGCGGCGCTGTGATTGTGAGAGGACCCGGGCATGGTGGCATTCCGATACTCCGAATGGGATGGCTCGCAGGAGATCCCACCCCTCGATGCGGACGACGTGCTCGAGGCCCTGACGGACGACCTGATGAACTTCGGCGATCTGCAGCACGCGATGCGCAACCTGTTGCAGCGCGGCATGCGCGGCCAGATGGGGCAGCGGCTGCAGGGGCTGCGGGACCTGCTGCAACAGCTCCGGCAGCAGCGGCGCAACATGCTCGACCGCTACAACCTGTCGTCCGTGATGGACGACATCAAGCAGCGGCTTGACGAGCTGCTCGACATGGAGCGCTCGACGATCGACCGGCGGCTGGATGAGGCGCTGGGGCCGCAGGCGCGCCAGGACCGGGGGACGCAGGACGGCGCACCACAGGAGGGTGCGCGGGATGACGGCGCAACGCAGGGCGAACAGCGCCCGGGCCAACGCGGGCATCAGCAAGGCCAGTCAGGACAGCAGCCCAACGCCCGGCAGGGGATGCAATCAGGGGCACAGCAGGGCGCACAGGCGCCGGGCGAGGAGGGGACCGAAGGCTCGCAACAGGAGGCGGGTGCGCAGGCCGGGGGCGAGCAGGGCGGTGAGCAGAACGAGTTCGCGCGGATGCTGCAGAACATCGCTGACCGGAAGAAGAACTTCCTCTCGAACCTGCCGAATGATCCGGCGGGCGCGATCAAGGAACTGCAGAACTACGAGTTCATGGACCCGGAGGCACAACACAAGTTCAACGAGCTGATGGAGATGTTGAAGAAGGCGATGACGGAGACCTTCTTCAAGGACATGTACAACCAGATCGCGAACATGTCGCCGGAGGAGATGGCGCGGCTCAAGCAAATGGTGCAGGAGCTGAACCAGATGCTGAGCGACAAGCTCGCCGGGGGTGAGCCGGACTTCGGCTCGTTCATGCAGAAGTACGGCGACCTCTTCGGGCCGAATCCGCCGCAGTCGCTTGAGGAACTCATCGAGCGGATGCAGTCGCAGATCGCGCAAATGCAGAACCTGCTGGACAGCCTGCCGGGCGACATGCGGCAGCAGCTGCAGGACCTGCTGCAGGACAAGATCGGCGATCCCGACCTGCAGGCAGAGCTCAACGAGCTGGCGATGAACCTGGAATTCCTCTCGCCGATGCGGGACATGCGCAATCAGTACCCGTTCAGGGGCGATGAAGAGATCGACCTGAACGAAGCGATGGGCCTGATGGACCGCATGCAATCGATGGACGACCTGGAGCGGCAGCTCGAACGTACGCAGTACGGGGGCGACATCGACGACATCGACGAGGAGAAGCTGCGCGAGTTGCTCGGCGAGGAGGCGGCCGAAACGCTGGACCAGCTCAAGCAGTTCCTGGAGATCCTGGAAGAGCAGGGATACATCCGCCGCAAGGGGAACAACTGGGAGCTGACGCCGCGCGGGACACGGAAGATTGGCCAGAAGGCGCTCGGCGAGATCTATGCGCAGCTGAAGAAGGACTCGTTCGGCAAGCACGCTACGCGTGACGACGGGCGGGGCGGCGAGCGCGCCGACGACACGAAGAAGTACGAGTTTGGCGACCCGTTCCACCTGGCGCTCGACAAGACCATCATGAACTCGCTGCAGCGCGAGGGCGCGACCGTGCCCGTCCGGCTGGACAAGGACGATTTCGAGGTGTACCGGACCGAGCTGCTGACGCAAACAGCCACGGTGATGATGGTGGACCTCTCATGGTCGATGGCGTTGCGGGGATCGTTCCAGGCGGCGAAGAAGGTCGCGCTCGCGTTGAACAACTTGATCCGGAGCCAGTTCACGCGCGACAGTCTCTACATCATCGGCTTCTCGGCGTACGCGCGGGAGCTGAAGGCGGAGCAATTGCCGTACGTGCGCTGGGACGAATCGGTGCTGGGCACGAATATGCACCACGCGCTGATGCTCGCGCAGAACCTGCTCTCGAAGCACAAGGCGGGGACGCGCCAGATCATCATGATCAGCGACGGTGAGCCGACCGCGCACCTGGAGCGCGGGCGGTCGTACTTCGCCTACCCGCCGAGCCCGATCACCATTCGGGAGACGCTGAAGGAAGTGAAGCGGGCGACGCAGAAGGGCATCGTCATCAACACGTTCATGCTCGACCGGAACTACTACCTGAAGGAATTCGTGAACCAGGTCGCGAAGATCAACAAGGGTCGGGTGTTCTACACGACGCCCGATAAGCTGGGGCAGTACATCCTGGTCGATTACGTGCAGAACAAGCGGAAGAACGTCAGCGGCCAATAGTCCACACTGACCGCTGGTACACACGCCGCGCCTCCGGCTACATCGGGCGGCGCGGGCGAGCACGAGCACACACGGAGCGCACATTGTCGAAGCTGCAACGCGGGCAGGCGTATCCATTCACACGCGGTCAGCGAACGCCGAGCATCAGTCAGCGGCGGACGGTTCCGAGCCAGCAGGATGTCATCGACTTCTACAAGACCCATGAGCGGGTGAGCTGGAGCCTGACAGAGCTGCTCGATACGCCGTGGACGGCTATCGATGTCGACCTGTTGTCGCCTGCGGACGTTGCGGTGGTGGAGACGACGATGCTGGTGGAGAGCAACAATCCGGACTACGTCGCGAACCTGATCGAGTACTTCAAAGCGGATCAGGACGTGTGCGACTTCATCATGATGTGGGCGATCGAGGAGTGGAAGCACTATTACGCGCTGCGCGACTACCTCACGAAGGTACGCATCGCGATCGAAGCGCGGGCGGCTGCGGGGCAGGTGCAGGATACGCGGCTTGCCGCGATCGAGGCGTCGGTGCGGCTGGCTCTGGGCGATGAGGTGGCAGCGGTGCGGGAGGCCAGCGAGGAGAACTGGGGCATCCCGGAGCACTACCTGCCGGTGCAGGTCGTCGCGAGCACGACGTTCCAGGAGTTCGTGACGGCCGACTTCTACCGGAACCACGCGCGGCACGTACGCGAACCTGTGCTGGCGAAGCTCGAGATGGACCTGGCGAAGGACGAGACGCGGCACGAGATGTTCTACGAGCAGCGCACCGCGGACTGCCTGGCTGCGGATCCCGAGGCGCTGCCGATGGTGGTAGACGCGTTGAAGGAGTTCGGGATGCCGGGGGCGTACCTGCTCGATGACTACGGCGAACGGCGCGCGGCGATGGAGGCGGCGGCGTTTCCGACCGTCGGCGAGCGGACGGCGGCCTTCGCGCGGATCTTCGCGAAGATGGCGCGCGTGATCGGCCATGAAAACGCGATGCGCGTGTTCACGGAGGGGAACTATCTCTCCGACGGGGTTGATGATCCGACGAAGAGGAAGATGCGTCCGGAGATGATCACGCGGCTGCTCACGCGGCGGCTGGGGGGATAATCGAGTCGGACATAACGCGAGTAATCCCCGCGTGACGGAGTATGTTAACCGATCCCTCGTGTTGGAGTAGTATCCCGGAAGCGAGGGCGATATGGGTGGCACGGCGGCGAGGGTCGAACAGCTCTGGCTGGATTCGGCGCCTGCAAAGATGCGAGAACCTGCCCAGCGCTCACAGTGCGGGCCAGATGGTTTGAGCCCAACCCGGCTACGCTGGAGAAGTGGCGGCGAGAGGGCCGCTTCTTGCCATCCGTAGACCGTCGTGTTGTGTTCATCTGCGAATCGCCCACCGCCAAGGTCTTGGGGATGCCGTTCAACGTCCCGGGGGTGAGCACGACCGGTGCACGCTGCTGGGGCGGCGACAACGCGCTTGTGACGGACGACTTCTGGCGTATGCGGGAGATGTACGGACTGCAGCACACATGGATCACAAACGCTGTCAAGTGCGGCTGCTCCCCCACACGAAAGCCTGACGAAGCAGAAGTGCGTGCTTGCTCGAAGTTTCTGGCTCGCGAGCTGGAATTGCTTCAGCCTGCGATCATCGCCATCGTGGGAAAGACGAAAACCGCGGAGATCTATTGGAGGGCCGTTGGCGCAGCGAGTCCTCAACTCGAATCAAGGCCTTCCGTGCATGTGATCACACACTACTCCTACGCGCGCCGCCCGGGCGGACGCGGGCGCATGATGGAAGTATGGAGACCCGAACTCGAACGAATCATCTCCGAGCTTCGCACGCGGGGACTTTCCGAACCGCAATGGCTTGACCTTTAGCTGCCGCTAAGCTTGATCTGGATCGCTTTCGTCTCCGTGTACTCCGCGAGGCCTTCGTGGCCGAGCTCGCGGCCGATGCCGGACTGCTTGTAACCGCCGTACGGCATGTACGGCAGACCTGCCGCGTGGTAGGCGTTCACCCACACCGTTCCCGCCTGCAGGCCTTTCGCCATCCTGAACGCCGTGTCGATGTTCCTGGTCCACACGGCCGCCGCGAGGCCGTAGATCGTGTCGTTCGCGATCCGCAGCGCCTCATCGGCGTCCTTGAACGTGATCACAGAGAGGACCGGCCCGAAGATCTCCTCGCGGGCGATCGTCATGTCGTTCCGTACGCCGTCGAAGATGGTGGGTTGCACGTAGAGGCCACGATCGTACGGCTCGCCCGTCAGGCGGCCGCCGCCGCAGACCATCGCGGCGCCTTCCTCCTGGCCGACGTGGACGTAGCGAGCGACCTTTTCGAGTTGCTGCTCGTTGATGACGGGGCCCATCGTGGTGGCCGGGTCCGCGGGATCGCCGACCTTGATGGTGGCGGTGAACGCCTTGAGCCGGGCCAGGAACTCGTCCTTGATCGATTCCTGGAGGAGCAGGCGCGACCCGGCCTGGCAGACCTGTCCCGTGTTGAGGTAGATGCCGAAGAACGACCCGCCGACCGCCGCGTCGATGTCTGCGTCGGCGAAGACGACGTTGGGCGACTTGCCGCCGAGCTCCAGCGAGATCTTCTTCAGGTTGCCCGAAGCAGCCTGCATGATGGTTTTGCCGACCGCCGTGGAGCCGGTGAAGGCGATCTTGTCGACCTTCGGGCTCGCGGCAAGCTCGGCGCCGACGACGTTCGCAGGGCCGGTGACGACGTTGATCACGCCAGCCGGCGCGCCGGCCTCGCTGATGATGCGGGCAAGCTCGAAGGTAGTGCCGGCGGTGAACTCCGACGGCTTGGCGACGATCGTGCACCCCGCGGCGAGCGCAGGCGCGAATTTCCACGTGATGAGCAGGACCGGGAAGTTCCACGGCGTGATCACACCGACGACGCCGACAGGCTCGCGTACCGTGAGGCCGACGGCATCGGGTGCGTAGTTGGTGATGGAGTCGCCGCGCATGTCCAGCGCCAGGCCAGCGTAGTAGTCGTAGACGTCGGCGGCCATGGCGATCTCGGCAACGGCCATGTTCTGCGGCTTGCCGACCTCCTGGGAGAGGAGCTGGGCGAGCGGCACCAGCTGCTCGCGGAGCTTCGCCGCAGTGCCGCGAAGGACTGCGGCGCGCTGCGGCGCGGGCGACTTCGACCATGCGCCGGCGTCGAACGCGTCCCGCGCGGCATCGATCGCGCGGCGCGCGTCTTCGCGGTTTCCCCAGGGGATGATCTCGACCGGCGCTCCGTTGGCGGGATTCTTTCGTTCGAAGGTCTCGCCGCTGGCGGACTCGACCCACTGGCCGCCGATGAACTGCCGGTACGTCCGCACGCCGGCAGCAGCGGGATCTCGCATTTCGACTACCACGTGGCACCTCCTGAGCCATCTCAGTGTAGCGATATGTTGGTAGCAGCATAACGCGATCCGCACGCGAGCGGCGCCGGGCTGCTAGGCTGAGACGCATGCCGGCTGACCCGTTTGGAATCTACGTTCACATTCCGTTCTGCACCGCAAAGTGCGGGTACTGCGACTTCAACTCGTACGCCGGGCACGATCACCTGATTCCTTCGTACGGCGAGGCGCTGTTGGCCGAGGCGTCGCTGTGGAGCCGCGCCGCCGGCGGACGCACCGTCACGTCGATCTTCTTCGGCGGCGGGACGCCGAGCCTGACGCCGGCGCAGGAGATGCGGCAGATCCTCGACGGGCTCCGAGCCATGTTCGAGGTGGCGACGGACGCGGAGGTGTCGCTGGAGGCCAACCCCGGCAGCCTCGGTCCTGAGTACCTGCGGGAATTGCGTGCCGCCGGGTTCAACCGCCTGTCGATCGGCGTGCAGTCGTTCGACGATGCGGAACTGAAATCGCTGGACAGGATTCACAGCGCCGCGGACGCCGAAGCTGCGGTGGCGGCGGCGCGCGCCGGCGGGTTCGAGGATCTGAACCTGGACCTGATCTACGGGCTGCCCGGCCAGACCATGGCGCGATGGCGAGAGAATCTGGAGCGGGCCCTGGCGCTGGAGCCGGAGCACCTGTCGCTGTACGCGCTTACTATCGAGGAGGGGACGCCGCTGGCGCGCGACATCGCGCGGGGGCGGGCGGAAGCGCCGGACGGGGATCTGCAGGCGGACCTCTACGAGTGGACGCAGGAGCGCATGGCGGAGGCTGGCTTCGAGCACTACGAGACATCGAACTGGGCGCGGCCAGGGCACCGTTGCCGGCACAACCTGGTGTACTGGAAGCACCATGAATACCTGGGGCTCGGGGCCGGCGCGCACTCGTACTTCAATGGCGTGCGCTTCTCGACGGTGCTGCTGCCGAACCGGTACGTAGAGCTGGTGCAGGAAGCGGCCGCGACGGAGGGCGCGCGGACGATGCGTCACCTGGTGAACGTGGAGCCGATCACGGCCGAGGTCGCAGCATCGGACGCGCTCATCCTCGGGTTGCGTTTGATCGAGGGGGTGGACGTCGACGCGTTCAACCAGCGGTTCGGCGTAGACATCGATGGGCGGTTCGGCGCGGCGTTTCGGGAATGCGCCGAGTACGGGCTGATTGAGCGCGTGGAGGGCTGGTTGCGGCTCACGGAGCGCGGGCGGCTGCTGAGCAATGACGTGTTTGCACGGCTGCTGCCCGAGCCCGCCAGCGTCTGACGCGCTCAGCCGCCGCGCGCGAGGCGGTAGATGCGCTCACCGAAGGTCACGAGATAGAGCTCGCCCTGCGGATCCTCGGCGAACGATGTGATCCGGTCGCCGCCATCGATGAGCACGATGGGTTCCGCCCCATCGTCGGCGGTATTGATCGCCCAGACGCGGCCCGAGCAGTAGTCCCCGTAGATGTACCAGCCGCGCAGCTCCGGCAGCGCCTGGCCGCGATAGACGTAGCCGCCAGTGATCGCGCAGCCTTCGCTGGTGGGGTAGACGGCGCGTGGCAGGATCAGCTCGTCTCGGTCGCACGGGGTGGTGAGGTAGCAGTCGAAGCCCTCCATGGTGTTCCAGCCGTAGTTGCCGCCGCGCGAGACGCGGTTCACCTCCTCCCACGCGTTCTGGCCGACATCGCCCGCCCAGAGATCGCCGGTCTCGCGATCGAACGATATCCGCCAGGGGTTGCGGAACCCGTATGCCCAGATCTCGCCGCGTCCGGCGGCGCCGAAGGGATTGTCGGATGGGATGTCGTAGGTATCGCCTGACACGTCAATGCGGAGGATCTTGCCGAGCAGCGTGTCGAGGCGCTGCCCGTTGCCCTGCGGATCGCCGCGCGATCCGCCGTCGCCAAGGGCGATGTAGAGCATGCCGTCGGGTCCGAAGGCGAGTGCGCCGCCATTGTGGTTGGCGAACGGTTGAGGCACCTCCAGAATGATGGTCTCGGACACCGGATCGGCGACGCCGTTGCGCAGGGTGTAGCGCGCGATGACGTTGCGTCGCGGGTTACCGGCGGTGTAGTGGACGAAGAAGCGTCCGCTCGTCTCGAAGTCGGGCGCGAAGGCGAGGCCGAGCAGGCCCTCCTCGTTGTCCGGGTTCAGGATCATGCGGTCGCGGAGGTCGAGCACAATGCTGGCGTCCTGTGATGAGTCGCGCACGTTGAAGCGGCGGATCCGTCCCTCGATCTGGGTGAGGACGACCGCGTGGTCGGGATCGCCCGGCACGAAGTACAGACCGACCATGCGCGGAAAGGTGACGTGAGGGAACACGGGTTCGGCCGCATACGCGCCGGCGATCGGCGTGACCCCTGGCGCGGGCGAAGGGCTGGCCGAAATCGGGGGACGCGTGGTGACTGCGCCCGGTGACGGTTCACGGGTGTGGGTAGCGGAGGGCGGTCCGTCGTCGCTGCCGCAGGCGCCTGTGAAAGTCATCACGATCAGGGCCGCAACGATGAAGATGCGGTTGAGCATCGCGATCATGGTACGCGCCGGAGGCGGCGTCAGTCGGCCGGGGGCACGCTTCGACATAACGATGGCATGGACATCAGGCGATCTCCGCCTTTCGTACCATGCGCGGGCGTAGCCGGCAGGCGTACAATCGACGCTATGAGGGAGTGGGGCAGCCGCCGTCTGGCGGCTCTACGCCTGTTGCAGGAAGCGGGCATCGTCGTCGGGGCGTACCTGGCCTACGAAGCGGTGCGCCGTCTTGTCGCGCCGGACTCGCACGACGCGTTCGGACACGCGTTCAACATCATCCGCCTGGAGCAAGAGCTGGGCATCTTCTTCGAGCCGACGATGCAGAGTCTGATCGTCGATCATCACTGGCTCGTGACGCTGTTCAACTGGGTGTACGTCTGGGGCTATCTGCCGGTGATCGGGGTTGCGGCGCTCTACCTGTACGCGCGCCACCGGGACTTCTATACCCGCTACCGCAACGCGTTCCTGCTTTCGGGAGCGCTGGGGCTGGTCATCTTCGCGACGGTGCCGGTGGCACCGCCGCGGATGTTGCCGGAGTTCGGTTTCGTCGACACGGTGCATCTGAACTCCAGCTTCTACCGCGATATCCAGCAGTCGGAGTTCGTGAACGAGTTCGCGGCGGTCCCAAGCTTTCACTTCGGGTGGATCCTGCTCGTGGGGATCGCGCTCTTCCAGGCGAACCACCACCCTGCGGTGCGCGCGCTCGGCATGCTGCTGCCGTTGCTGATGCTGCTCGCGATCATCTTCACAGCGAACCACTACGTGATCGACGCGATTATCGGTGGCGCGCTCGTCCTGGGCGCGCTCGGCGTGGTGCGCACAATGGAACGCGTGCGCTGGCCGGCAACCCGCACGCGGATGCGTTCGCTCTTTCATCACTGATTGTCCCGCGTCGGTCCTGTTGGTCTGGCACTGCAGGCTTCCGTTAATGGCGGGAACGTACAGGCGGCAGGGGTTTACCCTCGGTTAAAGCGCGTTAACGGGCCGTTAACCGGCCGCGGCTACGTTGTCGATGCATGAGTCCTGCATAGTGGCGGGAGTTGGAAGGAGTGACGTGACGGTGCGAATCCGATTATGGAGGAGCAGGGGTGTGCTCGGCTTGCTGGCGGCAACGATAGTCGTCGGCGCCGCAGCATTCGCGGCGTGCGGCAGCGATGACGGCGACGATGGTGGCGAGCCGACGGCATCGACGACGGAGCCGGGCGGCGGGAGCGGAATCGACTACGACAGCCTGAGCGGCGAGATCCGGAATGACGGGTCGTCCACGGTGTTCCCGATCGCTGAGGCGGTGGCCGAGGAGTTCAGCAGGGTCGCGGGCGACGTGCGCGTGAACGTAGGGTTCTCCGGCACGGGGGGCGGGTTCGAGCGGTTCTGCCGAGGCGAGATCGAGGTGAGCAACGCCTCCCGACCGATCAAGGATGACGAAGTGCAGGCGTGCGCTGATAACGGGATCGACGACGTCGTCGAGGTCCGTGTGGCGACCGATGCGTTGACGGTGGTGGTGAACCCCGACAACGAGTTCGTGGAGTGTCTGACGGTGCAGCAGCTGCACGACATCTTCACGGGACAGGCCAACAACTGGAACGAGGTCGATCCATCGTTTCCGGACGCGGACATCGTGCGGTTCTTCCCCGGCACCGACTCCGGCACGTTTGACTACTTTGTCGAGGCCATCATCGAGGGCGTAGAAGAGGGCGCCTCACACACGGGAGACGGCACGGCGTCGGAAGACGACAACGTCCTCGCGCAGGGCGTGGAGGGCGAGGAGAATGCGATCGGTTACTTCGGATTCGCCTACTACCAGGAAGCGGGCTCGCTGCTCAAGCCTGTGGCTATCGACAACGGCGAGGGCTGTGTAGAGCCCTCGGTGCAGACGGCGGTAGACGGCACATACGCGCCGCTGAGCCGGCCCCTGTTCATCTACACCAGCGAGTCGCTGCTCAGCGAGCGACCGGAAGTGCTCGGCTACGTGCACTTCTTCGTCGAGAACTCGCAAGTGCTGGCGGAGGAAGTCGGCTACATTCCGCTCTCCGATGAGGATCTGGCGGAGGTGCAGGCGTTGTTGGAGCCGTTCCTGCCATAACGACGCGAAATCGGGCGGCGGGGGCTTCCCTCGCCGCCCGGCTTGCGTAAGGATGCTGCTGCCAGAACGCCAGCTGAAGGACCTATCGTGACGCTCGCTGCCCATGGCGCGCCGGTCAGCTACGAGGACCTGCGGAAGCGACCGTTCAGCCGCCTGTTCGAGCGCGTCATCCTGGCGGCGCTGTACGGGTGCGCGTTCGTTTCGTTGCTCACCACGACCGCGATTGTCGGTGTGCTGTTCGTCGAGGCATTCGCATTCTTTCGGGAAGTGGACATCCGCGACTTCCTGTTCAAGACGACGTGGCAGCCACTCTTCGAGCCGGTGTCCTTCGGGGTGTGGGAGCTGGTCGCGGGCACGGTGAACGTCGTCTTCTGGTCGCTGCTCTTCGCGCTGCCGATCGGGCTGGCGACGGCGATCTACCTCAGCGAGTACGCGCATCCGAACACGCGGCGCCTGCTCAAGCCGGTGCTGGAGGCGCTCGCGGGTGTGCCGACGGTCGTATACGCCTACTTCGCGCTGCTGGTGGTGACGCAGGACATCCTGAAGCCGCTGCTGGGCGATCGGGTCGACTTCTTCAACGCGCTGGGTGCGAGCCTGATGCTGGCAGTGATGATCCTGCCGACGATCGCTTCGATCTCTGAAGACGCAATGTCGAACGTGCCGCGTGAGTTGCGCGAGGCGGCGTACGGCCTCGGTGCGACCCGCATGGAGGTGGCGCTGCGCGTGGTGTTCCCCGCGGCGCTGTCGGGCGTGGTGGCGGCGATCCTGCTTGCGATCGCGCGGGTGGTGGGAGAGACGATGATCGTGGCCGTGGCCGCGGGCTCCACGCCGAACCTGACACTGTCGCCGCTGGAGAGCATCCAGACGATGACCGGGTACATGTTGCAGGTCGGCCTGGGCGATGCCGCGCGCGGGACGATCGACTATCAATCGTTGTTCGCCGTCGGCGCGATGCTGTTCGTGATGACGTTTACGCTAAACGCGCTCGCGCAGTGGGTCGTCGCCCGTTTCCGCGAGGTGTATGACTGATGGCGGCTGATCTGGAGATGCGGCCGCATGGAGGGGCGCCAGAGCAGGCGCCGACGCTTGCCGCGACAGGCCAGGTCGCGAGGCGGCAGCGGATCTCGCGGCTCTCGCGGTACGTGCTGATGGCGGCGTCGCTCGTCGGGGTGGCGGTGCTCATCTACCTGGCGGTGGTGACACTCGACCAGGGGTGGGCCCGGCTCAGCTGGGACTTCGTGACGAGCTATCCTTCGCGCTTCCCTGAGCGGGCGGGACTTCGGTCGTCCATCATCGGCTCGATTTGGGTCGTGGGTTGCACGATGGTGCTCGCGATCCCGATTGCGGTCGGGACGGCGGTGTTCATCGAAGAGTTCGCGCCTCGCAACACGTTCACGTCGCTGGTGAAGCTCAATATCTCGAACCTGGCTGCGGTGCCCAGCATCATCTACGGCATCCTCGGTCTGACGATGTTCGTGCGCTACTTCGGGCTGGGTCCCAGCATCATCGCGGGGGCGCTCACACTGGCACTGATGATCCTGCCGATGACGGTGATCGCATCGCAGGAGGCGATCCGGCAGGTGCCGCCGAGCGTCCGGCAGGGATCGCTGGCGCTGGGGGCGACGAAATGGCAAACCGTGTGGCACCACGTGCTGCCGGGGGCGGTGCCGGGGATCATGACCGGCGTGATCCTGGCGATCGCGCGGGCGGCGGGCGAGACAGCGGCGCTGATCATGATCGGCGCGTTCACGTTCATCGCATTCGACAACACGAGCATTTTCGACGACTTCACGGTGGTGCCGGTGCAGATCTACAACTGGACAATCCGGCCGCAGGAGGCGTTTCGGGTGAACGCGGCTGCGGCGATCATCGTGCTGATGGCGGCCGTGTTGACCCTGAACCTGATCGCGGCAGTGATTCGCGAACGGTTCCGCCAGCAGTACTAGGAACGCGGGGGAGGCGGGATACAATGATCATGCGCACCGACGAACGTCCGGCGTCGCTGGCTGAGCGGGAGGAACGGCTAACGGAGACGAGCACGCTGCCGGCGAGTGAGCGGATCATGTCACCGCCGGGCCCGGCGGTGATCGAGCTGCGCGGGTTCAGCGCGTACTATGGCAACTTCCGGGCGCTGCACGACGTGAGCTTTCGCATCCCGGCGAAGCAGATCACGGCGTTGATCGGGCCTTCGGGGTGCGGCAAGAGCACGCTGCTGCGCTGCATCAACCGGATGAACGACCTGGTGCCGTCGTTCCGGCACGAAGGGTTGATGACGTACCACGGCGTCGATCTGTACGACCCGGCGGTCGACCCGGTGGAGGTGCGGCGGCGCATCGGCATGGTCTTCCAGAAGCCGAACCCGTTTCCCAAGTCCATCTACGAAAACATCGCCTTCGGGCCGCGTGTGAACGGCATCAAGGGAAACATGTCGGAGATCGTCGAACGATCCCTGCGGCGGGCGGCGCTGTGGGAGGATGTGAAGGACAAGCTCAGCCAGAGCGGTCTCGCGCTCTCGGGCGGGCAGCAGCAGCGGCTGTGCATCGCGCGGGCGCTCGCGGTGCAGCCTGAGATCATCTTGATGGATGAGCCCTGCTCCGCGCTGGATCCGATCGCCACGCTGAAGATCGAGGACCTGATGAAGGAGCTCGCGAAGGAGTACACGATCGTCATCGTGACGCACAACATGCAGCAGGCGGCGCGCGTGGCGGATAACACGGCGTTCCTGATGATGCGGCCGGACCGCGCGGGGGAGCTGGTGGAGTACAGCGACACGGACAGCATGTTCACGGCGCCGAAGGACAAGCGCACCGAGGACTACATCACGGGCCGCTTTGGGTAGCGTGCAGGAGGTCGGCGAGGTGCGACGATGACACGGGCGGCGTTCGAAAAGAAGCTCCGTGAGCTGCAGGATGAAGTGCTGGTCATGGGCAGCATGGTGGAGAAGGCGCTCCGCCGCTCGGTCGATGCGCTGCGGACGCGGGACCAGGCGCTGGCGCAGCAGGTGGTGTCCGAGGATGTGCAGATCAATGCGACGCGATACGACCTGGAGGAGAAGTGCATCCACACCATCGCGCGCGAGCAGCCGATGGCGGCCGATCTGCGTGAACTGGTCGCGATCCTGTTCATCGCGAACGAACTGGAGCGTATGGCGGATCACGCCGAGGGGATCGGGCGAATCAGCCTGATGCTCGGGGCTGAGCCGCTGCCGCGACCGCTCGGCGCGATCTCCGAGATGGCGGACCGCGCGAGCGACATGCTGCGGCGCAGCCTGACGGCGTTCGTGGAGCGCGACGAGCAGGCCGCGCGGAACATCTGCGATGAAGATGATGTGATCGATGAGATGTACGACGCTTCGTTCCAGGAACTGATCCACGAGATCGTGCGGACGCCCGAGCACGTCCAGCACTTCACGTACCTGATCTGGACGTGCCACAACATCGAACGCATCGCTGACCGGGTGACGAACGTGTGCGAGCGCGTGATCTTCATGGTCACCGGGCAACTGCAAGAGATCAACGTCTCCAGGTACTGATTCGAGGAACGCAGATCACACGACCGATGTCAGCCGAGTTGCCGCCGCAGCCGCCGATCAGCGGGAGCCGCACGGTGCTGGTGGTCGAGGATGAAGCGAGTCTTGCGGCATCGCTTTCATACAACTTTCGCAAGAACGGGTTCTCGGTCATCGCAGCGGGGGACGGCATCCAGGCTCTGCAGGCGGCACGGCGCGATCAGCCCGACGTGATCGTGCTGGACCTGATGCTTCCAAAGATGGACGGCATCGAGGTGTGCCGCCGCATTCGCGCGGAATCCGACGTGCCGATCCTGATGCTCACGGCGAAGGGCGAAGAGCTGGATCGGGTGGTAGGGCTGGAAATGGGGGCGGACGACTACCTGACGAAGCCGTTCAGCATGCGAGAGCTGATGGCGCGCGTGCGCGCGCTGCTCCGGCGCGCGGGCGGCCGTCCCGGGGCGGAGGACGCCACCAGGATCAGCGCCGGCGACGTTGAGCTGGACGCCCGGGGGCGCACGGTGCGCAAGCAGGGCCGTGAGGTTGCGTTGAAGCCGAAGGAGTTCGACCTCGTGTTCTTCCTGGCGCGGAACGCCGGCCAGGTGTTCACGCGCGAGCAGCTGCTGGAGCGGGTGTGGGGCTACGAGTTCTTCGGCGGCAGCCGGACGGTGGACGTGCACGTGCGGTGGCTACGGGAGAAGCTGGAGGACGATCCGGCGCGCCCGCGTCACCTGCTGACGGTACGAGGGGTTGGTTACAAGTTCGTCCGCTAGAGGCAGGCCCGCGACTACGGGCATCGTCGCCGGCGCGACGATGCTGTATGTGCTCGTCGTGGGGCTCGTGGTGCTGTGCATTGAGTTGTACTTCGGATCGGGCGGCTGGCCGCTGGCAGTGGCCTTCGTCGTCGCCGCCGCCATGATCGCCGGCGTGACGTGGTTCCTGCTGGCGCCACGGGTGCGCAGATTGCGCGAAGCGACGGAGCTGGCGCGGGCGCTCTCCGAATTGCGGTTCGACGGGCGGATGGAGGGCGGCGAGGGTGAGTTCTCCGAGCTGGCAGCGGCGCTCAACGCGGCGGCCGGCCGGATCGGCTCGCTGGTGGCGCAACTGCGGCTGGAACGGGCGCAGCTCGAGGCGCTGCTGAACGCGAGCAGCGATGCGACGGTGGCGGTGGATGCGGGCGGCGGCGTCGTGTACCTGAATGATGCCGCGCGGGCGCTGTTTTCGCGGACGGGGACGACCGAGCCGGGACGGCAGTTCATCGAGGTGGTGCGCGACCACGATCTGAACGCGGTGGTGGTGGCAGCGGCCGAGCGGGGTGAGCGGAGCGTGCGCGTGGTGCCGTACGGCCCGGCGCAACGCTGGCTGCAGGCGACGGCCGTGCCGATCGCGGGAGCGGGAACGTGGGCGGCGCTTGCGATCTTCCATGACCTGACCGAGGTACGGCGCCTTGACAGCATGCGGCGAGACTTCATCAGCAACGTCTCGCACGAGCTACGCACGCCGCTGGCGGGCATCAGGGCGTCGGCGGAAACGCTCCAGGAGGGTGCGCTGGAGGACCCCCGGGCGTCGATGGAGTTCCTGGGACACATCCAACGCGAGACAGACCGCATGACGCAGATGGTGGAAGAACTGCTCGAGCTCTCGCGCATCGAGTCGGGGGCGGCGCCCATGACGTTTGCGCAGCTTGATGCGGCCGCACTGGCAGAGGGTGCGGTACGGAGGTTCGCCCGCCAGGCGGAGCGCGCCGGCGTTACGCTCGACGCGGATCTGCCGGAAGGCGAGGTGGTCATCATCGGCGACGGTGAGCGCCTGGAGCGCGCGCTGGGCAACCTGGTGGCGAACGCACTCAAGTTCACGCCGGCGGGCGGAAGCGTGACCGTGCTCGTGCGGGACGAGCGGAGCGCGGTGATCATTGGTGTTCGCGACACGGGCGTCGGCATCGAGCCCGAGGAGGCCGGGCGCGTGTTCGAGCGCTTCTACAAGGCTGACCGCGGCCGCGGCGGCGGCGGCATCGGGCTGGGGCTGGCGATTGTGAAGCACATCGTGCGCGCGCACGACGGAGACGTCAGCGTCGAGAGCAGGCCCGGCCGTGGCAGCTTGTTCACGATGCGGTTGCCGAGGCGATGAACCAACCACTGGACACCGAATCACCTGATCTGCCGTTCCTGTGGGACATGCGCGAGGCAGCACTGGGCGTCCTGCGATTCACGCGCGGGCGTTCGGCGATGGAGCTGGATGATGACCTTGCGCTGCGGCAGCCCGTTGAGCGCGGGATCGTGATCATCGGGCGGTCGGCGCGGCTGGTGACGCCGCACACGCAGGCGCTGTGCCCGGACGTAGCGTGGCGGCAGTTCGCGGGCGCGGCCGCGCTGCTGAGCGATGCTGACGATGGTCTCGATGCAGAGGAACTATGGGACCTGGTGGCGCGCTTGCCAGATCTGGTGCGGGCGCTCTCGCGGATCATGCCGTTCGAGGAGGACGCTGACCTGTAGCGGCGAGGCGAAGCCGAAGGTCAGTCGCATCCAGCGGGATGTCGATGATCTTGCGGCGCGCCGATGCGCCGCTGACGATGCGCAGAGCGGACGGCGGCAGGCCGAGGGCGCGTGCAAGCGTGCGCGCCACGGCTTCGTTCGCGGCGCCGTCGGCGGGTGCGGCGCGCACGCGTATGCGGAGTGCCGCGCCGTCGTCGCTCCATCCGAGGATCTCGTCGCGACCGGCGCGCGGCGTCACATGCACAGTGAGGCGGCTCACGCTGCAGCCGGCATCCACATTCCGTGCACCTCGCGGGCGGCCTCCGGATAGGAAACGCAGAATGCGTACTGCCACTGCTCGTGCAGCGCTTTGGGCCAATCGTCGAACGGCACATCGGCGAAGCCGAGGCGCAGCCAGAAGTGGTGCGCCTCCATCGTGAGGAGGTAGAGATCGGTGGCCCCGGACGCGCGGGCGTCTTCTATGAGCAGGCGCGCGATCTCGGCGCCCAGGCCGGTGCCCCGCACGCGCTCGTCCACCACGACGCTGCGCAAGACGGCGAACTCATCGTAGTGCTCGTTGCCTCCACAGCCGATGATCTCGCCGTCGCACTCGACCACGAGGAAGCCCTCGATGAACGGCTCAACGTAGAACGGCGGCAGGTGCCCATCGACGATGAGGCGCTGGAGAGCGCCAATGTCGCCTGCGGTGCCGCGGCGGAACAGACAGGCGTCACGGGAGAAGTTGAGCGTGCGCTTTGGGGCCTGATCGACGCCGGAGAGCGCCGCCGCCATTGACGCCGGATCGCCGTCGCTGCTGGAAGCATCGGCGATGGCCTGCATGAGCGGGCGCATCGATTCGGCGATGGTGCGGGCCTGTTCACGGGCATCTCTGGCGCGCTGTGGGGTCCAGTAAGAACCCGGGACGAAGCGTTCTGGCGACGGCGACACGCGGGACCTCCTTCGATTCGCGCGGGAGCATGGTGCCACATCATGGGCCTGGCTGCGCAGCGAGGGTTGGGGTGCTGAACAGAAGCGGGGCGCCGATCGGCGCCCCGCTTCGGCTTCGTCCGTGGCTGGAACTAGAAGCCGGGAATCTCCTGCACCTCGTACGGCAAATCGAACTGGGAGCTGTCGACCTCGTCGCTGAAGGAGGTCGCCTCGAATGTCGTCTCGCCGTCAGAGAAGTACAGCAGGGCGCCGTCCTCGTGCACGCAGATGTCGGTTTCGGTCTGATCGCTGAGGTCGCGCACGCGATAGCACTTCGCGTCCTCGCCAGCGATCGTCCGTTCGCTTTCCTCGAGCACCTCGAAGTCGGTATCCCCTAACTCTTCGAACCCCTGCGTGATGCTGCCGAAGCTCTCTTCGAAGGGCCCGCTGGTGAAGCAGGCGCCATCGGTGCCCTCGACAGGCAGTCCGATGTTGCCGCGGACGCAGAAGCCACCTTCTCCCTGATTGTCGATAATGATGATGGCCACATCCTCACCCTCGAGCGTTCCCGAGATATCGAAGCGGAAGCGATCCGGGCCGTCCTTCGTGATGTTGAACTGGGGATCCGCGAACCCGACCTCCTCGTCGGTCAGGCCGGTGACGTCGTAATCCGCGGTGAACGTGGATTCCGCGAAGCGCCGGATGACGTCGTCGAACTCCTCGCTGCCGGTGCCGCCGCCGTTATCGCCGTCATCTTCGCCTTCACCGTCATCGCTGCCATCAGCGGGCGTCTCCGCTGCAGCGGGCGTCTCGGCGTCGCCCCCGCCGTCGTCTTCGTCGTCATCGCCACCGCAGGCGACTGCAAATAATGCGACCGTTGCCACGAGGGCAGCGGCCAGCGTGAACCACCAGCGTTGCTTCATGCCTTCCTTCCATCCAACTATCCACCCGCCGCGCGCAGTGTACCGGCTGATCATCGCGGCGCTGGCCTGGGCGCCGCCCGATTGTTAGGCAGATCTGGGCGGCGCGAGAATGCGGAGCATGACACGACGTAACGCCCCGGATGCGTGAGGGAGGTCTTGATCACCGATCAAGACCTCCCTGGGCGCAGATGCGGGTGCGATGATGTCTCAGCGCGCGGGCGCGGGCAGGACTTCAGCGGGTGCTGAATCCTCGCCGGCGCTGCCGTTCGAGTCGGCGCCTTCCTGCGGCCTGCAGGCGTCCGGCATATCCGGCGGGCAGCCGGGTTCAGTGCTGCACCCTTCAGCCGTCGACTCGCAGGGGAGTGGCTCCGGCTTCTCGCAGTTGATGGTGCCGTCGCTGCTGACGGCACAGTCGGGGGGCAAGCAGCGAACGTTCGGCTCGGCCTGGGTGCAGGGGTCACCGTCACCGTCGTCGGGGACAAAGCACTCGACCTGGATGGGCAACGACTCGAGCGTCACGCAGTCGTAGCCCGCAGGGACGCCTTCGGGGAAGCAGTCCATGATGGTCTGTCCCGGCTCGCAGTACACGGCCTCGACGATGGTGTCAGGACCACAGCTCGTTGCGTCCGGTGGGCAGTCCGCCGTGTCGTCGCAGTCGACCGCGCCCTCGGCGCAGATGTTGGAGATGCCTGGCGTATCGATGCAGTCGGTCGTCCCCTCAAGACAAGTGCCGCCGGCGGGATCGACCGCCATGTCGTTACAGTCTTCGTAGCCGGGGGCGCACATGCCCATGGTCTGGCCGCCGCCATCGGATTCTTGATCGGCCTGGCGCTGGCCGGCCTGCTCCGTGTCGTTGCCGCTGCCTCCCCAGGTCGCGTAGGCGGCGGTGCCCGCGGCGACGGCGAGCACAAGCGCCGCGAATCCAATGCCGAGTTTCGTCCACTTCGTCATTCCCCACTCCTCTCAGCGTCGGGGCGGCACGGCTCGCCGCCGCTCTGAGGTCAGACGGCGCAGGGACCGGGAAAGTTCCGTCACCCGTATACTTCGGCGATGCCGCACGAGGGAGCGAAGCGGGCATGATCGGGACGCGCACGGCGACGGCGCTCTCGCTCCTGCTCTCGCTCGTAGCCGTGGCCCTGGGGATCACGGCGCTCGCGCTGGCGCTACGTGAGCAAGCCTCAGACCCCGCTGCGGACCTCATCCAGACACGCACGGCGAGCGTGCCCGGTGACCCGATCATGTTCCCGTTGCACGATTTCTACCTGAGCGGCGACGCGGACGGGCGTCCGATCGCGTTGTACCTGTACCCACCCGGCTTCTATGGCAGCGTCCGGGGCTGCAAGGTGCTCTGGGTGCGTGACGATATGGTCGCCGTCGACGGCGCTGTCGCTGGGCCCGGGCTGTTCGTCGACCCGTGTGGGGGCGCGCGCTTCGACCGCGAAGGCCGGCTGGTAGCGGGCGAAGCCGACCGCGGACTGGACCGCTTTCGCACCTTTACGGAGATCGGCGGTGAGGTGGTGGATTTGAGCGTGCTGTACTGCGGTCCGACCGGCCCAGCGGGCGTGCCGGTTATTCCGGCCATGCCAACCCTTACGCCCGCGCCATCGGTCGCGCCGCCGCCGCCTCGTCTCGGGCTGACGACGGTCACGCCCACGGCTACCGGCACGGCGACGGCGACATGGACGGCAACGCGCACCCCGACGCCGAGGAGCCTGCTCGACGCGGAGGAGTGCGAGAGGGTCAGGGCGCCCCGGTAGCGGTGCGCCGCGCGATGTCCCGTGCGTGCAGGCGGTGTTCGAGGTCGCCCCACGCTTCCAGCGCGTGTCCCAGCGGGCCGAGCTTGCGGGGCAGGTCCGGGTACGTGAGATCGCCGCGAATGATCTGCACGAGGTAGCGCCAGAACGTGTCGTTGTACTTGAGCATGAGGATGGACACGGAAGGAAGGCGCTGAAAGATGCCCTGGAGGCGTCGCGAGCCGACGATATCGAGGTGGATCTCGTGCCCAACGGCGTGCTGATACGCGCGGAGGTCAGGGGCGTCGCCGGCCAGGTAGCGGTGCGCGTGCTCGGCGGCGAGGCGGCCGCTCACAAAGGCGGCCCAGATCCCCTCGCCGGAAAGCGGATCGACGAGGGCGGCGGCATCGCCCGCCAGCATGACCGGCCCGCGGACGATGGGAGCACTGTCGCGACGAAGCGGCAGGCGATAGCCGCGGTGGCCGTAGAGGCGCGCCGGATCAAGCGCGTGGTACGCACACAGCGCGGCGAGCTCACGACGCAACGTCGGCCCGGTGTAATGCCAGCCGCCGACGCCGACGTTGAGGTGATCGCCCTTCGGAAAGACCCAGCCATAGCCGCCGGGGATCCCCGCGAGGTCGAGGCCGATGACGTCGCGCCAACGTTCCTCGAGCGCGCGATCCAGCGGGTAGTTGGCCTCGAGCGCGACGGCGGTCTCGGCGGCCGGGCGCGCACCGATCGAGCGGGCGGTGACGCCGTTGACGCCATCTGCTCCGATGATCACGGGCGCGCGGTAGGCGTCGGATTGTGTACGAACGCACGCGCCCGCGCCGTTGGGTTCGATCGCCTTGACCGGCTGTCCGTCGCGGACTTCGGCGCCGGCGCCGGCGGCCTCGGCGAGCAGGTGCGCATCGAGGCGCGAGCGCTGCGTCATGCGCGCGAGCAGGGCGCCCCCGCTGTGGCGGCGAAAGCTGCGGCCGCGTTTGATGCTGATGTGCACGCCGTGGATCTCGCGCTCGGTGACGGGCGCCAGATCGAGATCAGTGGCGGTATCCGCGCGGAACGTGATCCCGCCGCCACACGGTTTCTCACGGGGGAACGAGGCGCGGTCGAGCACGAGCACGCGCGCGCCGGTTCGCGAGAGATGGCGCGCCGCCGTGCTTCCGGCGGGGCCGGCGCCGACGACAATAGCATCGAACGACTGCATGACTCGAGTATGAGGGCGGACGGCTACAGGCTCAACTGAGGGCGATGATCGCGGCTGCGAGGAGCGTGAGCTGCGCGGCGATGGCGGCGACCAGGAGGACGTAGCCGACCATCCGTTCCCAGGCGTGGGCAACGAACCCCAGGGCGAGGTTGGCGAGCAGGATGAGAATGCCCGTCGCCGGCAGCTTCAACAGTTCGCTCTTGGATCCGATGCGCGTGATGCCCTCGAGCTCAGGGAAGCTGATGGGGATGCTCGGCGGCAGGCCCGGATACTGCTGGTACACGTAGGCGAACATGGCGAAAAACGACGCCAGGGCGGTGAGCGCGAGCGTCATTGCGGTGGGATCCGCCCAGAACGGCTGCGCTGCCAGGTACAGGCGGTCGGGCGCCTGGGGGACGGCGACGAGTGAACCGAGCCGCTGCTGCGCCTGCAGGGCTTCGGCGAAGGCGACTTCGTCATCGACGGTGATGGCGTATGACTGCGCGGGCGTGACGATATACAGCAGATGCTCGGGAGAGCGGTGGGTCGAGTAGAACAGCGTGTCGCCGATCCCGCCCTCCACCTCGCCCCGGCCCACGTGATGGCCCAGCCAGCTGACGCCTGCGATGTGCGGATTGGCGAGCTCTCGCCCGGGGATGAGGCGCTCAATCTGGGCGACGGGTATGGTCTGGCGGATGTCGCCCCAGATGATCGTGAGGGCGTTGCGGTCGAGGGTATAGCGTAGGGTGCCCAGGCTGTACGTCCAGTAGGCGAACAGCAGGCCCAGCCCGAAGAAGACGGTCGCAGTCAGGTAGAGCGCGACGTCGCTGAGGTCGACGTCCGTGAGGGCGGCGCGCACAACGAGCGCTGCGCAGACGATGAAGCACCAGGCGGCGAGCGCCGTGCCGGTGAGCGTGCCGACCGCGCGCGGCGGGCGGAACTCCATCACGCCTTGGCGGCAGCCGGAACGGCCGGCTTCACCGGGTAAACCCAGGATGCATAGCGCGGGTTTCGCCCGCGAATGCAGTCGAAGAACAGCGACTGCAGGCGCTGCGTGATCGGGCCGACGCTGCCGGTACCGATCGCGCGCCGGTCGATCTCGGTGACGGGTGAGAGATGCGCAGCCGTCCCGGTGAGAAACACTTCATCGGCGATGTAGAGTTCGCTGCGATCGATCGTCCGTTCGATGGTCTCGAGATGCAGCTCTTCGCGCGCGAGTTGCAGGACCGAATCGAGCGTGATGCCCTCAAGGATATTGTCGCTGCGCTCGGGCGTGATCAGTTTCCCGTCACGGACCATGACGAGGTTTTCGCCCGAGCCTTCGGACACATGGCCGTCGTCGTTGAGCATGATCGCCTCATCGAATCCGTTTTCGACGGCTTCGGTCTTGGCGAGCGCCGAGTTGACGTAGAGGCCGTTGACCTTGGCGCGCGCCGGGATCGAGGTGTCGGGCACGCGGCGCCAGGTCGATGTCTGGCAGCGGATGCCGGCATCGAGATCCAGGTAGTTCCCGAAGGGGATAGCGAAGCACAGGAAGTCGTCCTCGACGCCATCGAGCTTGGGGCCGATGACTTCGCCGCTCTTGTAGGCGATGGGACGGATGTAGACATCCTCGTTGAGGGCGCAGGCGGCGACGACCTGGGCGCAGATGGTGGTCAGATCCTCGGCCGATTGTGGGAGGCCGATGTGCATGATGTGCGCCGACTTCTTGAGGCGCTGGAAGTGTTCGAGCGGCCGGAAGATCAGCGTCTCTCCTCGCTCGGCACTCCAGTTGCCCCGGATGCCTTCGAAGACGGCGGTGCCGTAGAGGAAGGCGTGGGTCATCACCGGTACCCGGGCTTCCTCGAGCGGCACGATGCGCTTCTGGAAGTAGGCGTGAGGTGAGCCCATGGGAGTGCGCGTCCTTTCCTGTCGGAGTTGGGGAAGATTATACAGCGTGGGCGGCGCCTGGTCGCTCTGATCGATCGTTGCGTTGCCTTGAGGGCGATCGGCGCTGACCGCGAGGTTACGATCCGGCGGCGCGGCTTCGGAGGGCCAAGAAGACGAGCGTCATGGTGAAGGCGCCGAGTCCGAAGATACAGGCGAAGCCGGCGACGAGCGCTCCCCAGTCCCATCCCTCGATCACAAGTGACCGCATGGCTTCGAGGATGTAGGTGACCGGATTGATGGTGGCGAGAAACTCCAGCCAGGGGGCAAAGAACTCTTTCGGCGCGAAGGCGGAGGAGAGGAAAAGGAGCGGGAAGAAGAGCAAGAAGCCGAGCTGCGCGGCCTGGGCACTACCCGTCTTCAGGGCGATGGCGAGGCCGATCCCCGCGTAGGAGATGCCGAACAGCGCGCTCATGATCAGCAGCACGATGATGCCTGCGGGACCGGAGGCGAAGCCTGAACCAGTGAGTAACCCGGCGATGAGGATGAGCGTGGCGATGACGGTCAAGCGTAAGGCGTCGGCGCCCAGGCGGCCGGCAACCAGTGACCAGCGCGGCGCGGGCGTGAGCAACAGCTTGTCGAAGTAGCCGCGTTCGATATCGGTGACGGTGGCAAGACCGGAGCTCCCCGACGATCCGGCGATCCCCTGCATGATGGCGACCGGAAGCTGGAATGCGAGGTAGTTCTCGACGCCGAATGCGCGCGCGGATGCTTCGCCGATGGCGCCTACCGTGACGGCAAAGAAGAAGAGCGGGATGAAGATGTTGCCGAACTCGATCGCAGGCTGGCGGAGCGCTTCGCGCGCCGAGCGGACACCGAGCCAGTAGCTGCCCTGGATGAAGGCGCTCATCGGCCCCGCCCTGCGGCTGCTGCCGGTACCGAGGCGTCAGCTTCGAGATGATGCCCGGTAGCCCGCAAGAAGACGTCGTCGAGCGCCGGGCGGTGGACGGTGATCTCGCGTGCTTCGAGCGACTCTGCATTGAGCAGAAGGACGATGCGGGCGATCGCGGCGGCGCCATCGGGGACGTAGATGACGAGCGCGTCGTCGAGTGTGCGGGCGTCGGTGATGCCTTCGAGGCTGCGGACCACCGATTCCGCGCGAAGGAGTTGCTCCACGCCCCCGGCGAGACGGACGGTGACGACATCGGCGCCGATGCTGGCTTTCAGGGCCGAAGGCGAGCCCTGGGCGACGATCGTGCCTGCATCCATAATCGCGACATTGTCGGCGAGGCGGTCAGCTTCTTCGAGGTACTGCGTGGTGAGAAAGAACGTAACACCATCGCGCCGGTTCAGCTCGCGAACGTACCGCCAGATGGCCTCGCGGCTGATCGGGTCCAGGCCGGTGGTCGGCTCGTCGAGGAACAAGAGAGGAGGTGAGTGGACCAGCGCTGCCGCGAGGTCGAGCCGTCGCTTCATGCCCCCGGAGTAGCCCTTGGTGGGGCGGTCGGCGGCCTCGACGAGGTCGACGATCTCGAGCAGATCGTTCACGCGGCGCTTGACCTGGGACGAAGGCACACCGTAGAGGCGGGCCTGAAGGGCGAGAAGCTCGCGTCCGGTTTGAAGATCGTCGAGCCCGGCCTCCTGCAGGGCCACACCGATGCGGCGCCGCACGTCGGGAGCGCGGCGGCGGACGTCGAGTCCGAGTACGCGCGCTTCGCCGGCGGTCGGCCTGAGCAGGGTGGTCAGCATGCGCACCGTGGTGGTCTTGCCGGAGCCGTTCTGGCCCAGGAAGCCGAAGATCTGGCCCTCCGGGATGTCCAGATCGATGCCGTCGACGGCGCGGATGTCCGGCGAGAAGTGCTTGGTGAGGCGCTCGGCCGCGATGGCGGGCATGCGCCGAGTGTACCGGCGCGCGGTCGCGGGGGCGTCGCGGCTCAGGATGCGGATTCCGCAGCGCCTCACCCTTCGGGCGCGCGCCGCGAGACCGGAGGCGGGGCCGGCCCGGCCGCGCTTGAACCGCTCGCTCCCGGTTGCGTATACTTGGTGCGAACTCTGAAGATTTTCTCTCAGGAGTGGGCTCGCGCCCACTTTTTTGTTCGCTACGGGGTTCTGACACATGAAGAACGAATTCATCACGGCGATCACGGCACTTGCGGCGGAGAAGAACCTGCCGCGCGAGCTGGTGCTCGAGGCGGTCGAGGCAGCGCTCGCTTCGGCGTACAAGAAGGATGAGCTGGCGCAGTCAAATGTCGTGGTGAAGATCAACCCCGATGACGGCTCGCTCGCCGTGTACACGCAGAAGACCGTCGTGGCGGACGAGGAGTTCGAGGACGACAAGACGCAGATGACGGTCGCGGAGGCGCGCCGGTACCGGCCGGAAGCGAAGGTGGGCGATGTGCTCAACTTCGAGGCGGCGCCGAAGAATGCGGGTCGCATCGCGGCGCAGACGGCGAAGCAGGTGGTGTTGCAGCGGTTGCGCGAAGCCGAGCGTGAGGTGGTCTTCGATGAGTACGCGGGCAAGGAAGGCGACATCGTCTCGGGCGTGGTGCAGCGTCTGGAGGGCAGGAACGTCATCATCGACCTGGGGCGCACCGAAGCGCTGCTGCCGCCGACCGAGCAATCACGCACCGAGCACTACCGGGCAGGCCAGCGGCTGAAGGTGATCGTGCTCGAAGTTTCGAAGGCGACGAAGGGGCCGCAGATCATTGTTTCCCGGGCGCACAAGGACCTGCTGCGGCGGCTCTTCGAGCTGGAGGTGCCGGAGATCTTCAAGGGCATCGTCGAGATCAAGTCAATTGCCAGGGAGGCGGGTTACCGTTCGAAGGTCGCTGTCTGGTCGCGGCAAGAAGGGGTGGACCCCGTGGGGGCATGCGTCGGCATGCGCGGGATCCGCATCCAGAACGTCGTGAACGAGCTGAACGGGGAACGCATCGACGTGGTGGTGTGGGACCCGGAGCCGACGCGGTTCGTGGCGAACGCGCTGAGCCCGGCGCAGGTCGTGAGCGTGATGGCGCGGGAAGACGACAACACGGCGGAGGTCGTGGTGCCGGACCGGCAGCTCTCGCTGGCCATCGGCAAGGAAGGGCAAAACGCGCGGCTGGCGGCGAAGCTCACGGGTTGGCGGATCGACATCAAGAGCCAGACGGCGTGGGAGGAGGAGCTGGCCTCGCGGGGCATGACCTTCGAGCAGTGGCAGCAGCAGGCTCGCGAGGAAGCGGCACGACGGGCTGCGGAGCTGGCGCAGAAGGCCGAGGAAGAACGGCGGTCCGCCGCAGCGGCGACGGCCGCCCGCGCGCTCACCCCGGAGCAGGAGATCGCGCTCGAGTACGCCGAGACGGAGCAGGAGGAGCCCGCCGCGGCCGAGGTCATCGAGGAACCGGCAGCGGCGAGCGTTCCGCAGGCGGCACCAGCGCCGGCCCCAACGGCCGCCGGTGGCAAGCCGGTGATCCGGTTCGCCGAGGAGCTCGTTCGGCCGCCGCTCGAGGAGGCGGCGCGGCCGGCTCAGCGGCGGCGCGGCGGACCACCGACGCGGCGGGACGATGATGAGGGGCGGGCGGCGCAGCGCAAGAAGAAGGGTGGCGCCCGGCGCATCGTGATCGACGACGAGGATTTCGAAGAGTTCGAGTTCGAAGCGGACGAGTTCACGGATCCGATCGAGTAAGATGGCGGTGAAGCAGCCACTGCGTCCGCGGCGCGTGCCGCAACGCACGTGCATCGCCTGCAGGACGACCGAAGCGAAACGCGGGCTGGTGCGGGTGGTGCGCACGCCGGAGGGACGGGTCGTACTCGACCCCACCGGAAAGGCGAACGGCCGCGGCGCCTATGTCCACGAGTCGCGTGCGTGCTGGGAGCTCGCGCTGAAGAAGGACCGGCTGGCGCACGCGCTCAAGGTGGCGGTGCCGGCCGAGGACGTGGCGAGGCTACAGGCGCACGCGGCCACGCTGCCGTCGGGCGCTGAGGAGACATCATCGCAACAGGTATGACAACGACGGATACCAACACCAAGGCCATCGAGATCCCGCGCGTCCTTACCGTGAAGGAGTTGGGCGAGCTGATGGACGTGTCGCCGGTCGAGGTGATCAAGGAGTTGATGAAGAACGGCGTGATGGCCTCCATCAACCAGGTGATCGACTTCGATACGGCCGCGATCGTCGCGACCGACATGGGATACGAGGCGGTCGAGGCTCGTCACGTCGAGCAGGCGGAGGTGCCGGTCGCCGAGACGGGGAGGATCGCGTTCGAGGAGGGCGACGGGGCGGAGCTCCGGCCGCGGCCGCCGGTGGTCACGATCATGGGGCATGTCGACCACGGCAAAACCAGCCTGCTCGACGCGATCCGTGAAACGAAGGTCACGGCGGGAGAAGCCGGCGGCATCACGCAGCACATCGGCGCGTACCAGGTCACGTATGAAGGCCAGCCCATCACGTTCCTGGACACGCCGGGGCACGAGGCATTCACCGCGATGCGCGCGCGCGGCGCGCAGGTCACAGATATCGCGGTCCTGGTGGTTGCCGCCGATGACGGGGTGATGCCGCAGACGAAGGAGGCGATCGACCACGCGAAGGCGGCGGGCGTGCCCATCGTCGTCGCGATGAACAAGATCGACCTGCCGGATGCCAACCCCGAGCGGGTGAAGAAGGAACTTTCCGACAACGGTGTCGTGATCGAGGAGTGGGGTGGCGACACGCCCTTCGTGCCGGTGTCAGCGAAGACGAAGGAAGGGCTCGACGACCTGCTCCAGAACATCCTGGTGGTCGCCGAGGTGCTGGACCTGAAGGCGAATCCGGACCGCCCCGCCATCGGCGTGGTCGTGGAGGCGGAGCTGAGCAAGACGCGCGGTCCGCTCGCTACGGTGCTGGTGAAGACCGGGACGCTCGCCGTCGGCGACTACGTCGTCGTAGGCGAGACGATGGGTCGCATCAAGGCCATGCACAACGAACACGGCAAGCGCATCAAGTCCGCCGGCCCCTCGGAGCCGGCGGAGATCCTGGGACTGTCGAGCGTCCCCAAGGCCGGCGAGATCCTCACGGTCGTCCCGGACGACAAGACGGCGCGCGGCACAGTGCTTGAACGCGTCCGCGAGCGCGAGGCGGCGGCGTTGCACGCGCAGCAGCGCGTCACGCTCGACTCGCTCTTCGGCGAGATCAGCGCCGGGAAGCTCAAGGAGCTCAACATCATCCTGAAGACGGACGTGCAGGGCTCGATCGAACCGATCCGCACATCGCTCGAGCGGCTCTCCAACGAGCAGGTCAAGGTGAAGATCATCCACACCGGCTCAGGCTCGGTGACCGAGTCCGACGTGATGCTGGCAGTCGCCTCGAAGGGCATTATCATCGCCTTCAACACCGGGACGGAGTCCGGGGCGGAGCGGCTAGCGCAGCAGGAGAAGGTGGACGTCCGCCACTACAGCGTCATCTACAACATCGTTGAGGATGTGGATAAGGCGCTGAAGGGGATGCTGGAGCCGACGTTCCGCGAGGTCGTCACGGCGCACGCCGAAGTGCGGCAGGTGTTCCGCGTGGCGCGGCGCAACTCGATCGCCGGATGTTTCGTGCGCGACGGGACAATCACCCGGTCGGATCAGGCACGGGTGCTCCGGAAGGATGCGGCGTTGCACACGGGCCGTATCACTTCGCTCAAGCGATTCCAGGAGGACGTGCGCGAGGTACAGCAGAACTTCGAGTGCGGCATCCAGATCGACGGGTTCGACAGTTTCGAAGAGGGCGACGTCATCGAGACGTTCCGGCTGGAGCGCGAGACGTAACGCGCCAGCATCCCGCGGCGGGCGGGTACGACGCCACCGTCGTGGTGAGCCACGGAGCGGTGGAGCTTCCAGGATGACCAAGCGCACGGAGCGGGTCAACGCACTGTTGCAGGAGGAGCTGAGCGAGCTCCTGCGGCGTGATCTGCACGACCCGCGGATCGGCGGGGTGGTGACGATCACGCACGTGGAGGTGGCGCCCGACCTGCGGACGGCACGGGCGTGGGTGAGCGTCTACGGAAGCGAGGAGGAGCGCTCGGGCACGATGGCCGCGCTGGAGCACGCGCGGCCATTCGTGCGGCGGCTGCTCGGCAAGCGGCTCCACATGCGTAACACACCAGATGTACGGTTCATCAGCGACGACTCGCTGGAGCGGGCGCAGGCGCTGACGGACCTCATGCGCAAGAACGCAGAAGAGCGAGGAGAATCGGTCTGATGGCGTGGATCACCGGGGACAGGGTATTGCTGCGGGCGTGGGAGCGCGACGACGTGCGCATCCGCTGGGAGACCGACCAGACGCCGGACGCCACCGAGCTGCGGCTGCGGGACTGGCACGGACCACCGCGCTCACTGGCTGCTCGCGAGGCTGAGTTCGAGGCGATCGACCCCGACGACGAAAGCGTGGTGGCGCTGGTGATCGTCGCCGAAGACCGCGTCATCGGCGATGTGCGCCTGTTCGACATCGACCGGCGGAACAGGATGGGACGCCTGGGCATCAGCATCTGGCGCGCCGAGGACCGCAACCGTGGCTACGGCAGCGACGCGGTGACGGCGCTCGTGCGCTGGGCGTTCCGGGAATTGAACCTGCACCGCGTGGAACTGACGGTGGACCCATCGAACGCTCGCGCTATCCACGTGTACGAGAAGGTCGGTTTCGTTCGCGAAGGGGTGCTGCGCGAGACGCACTACGCTGAGGGCGCCTACAGCGATGCGCTCGTCATGGGCGTGCTCGACCACGAGTTCGAGTCGCGACTGCAGAAGCGCAGGGAGGAAGGCGCGCCGAGCGTCCGCCAGGCCTGACGGCTTACCAGTCGCCTTCGCCGCGCAGGTTGCCGTTCGAGCGCCGCAGCTTCTCGAGCGCCTGCGCTTCGATCTGGCGGGCGCGTTCGCGCGTGACGCCCAGCTCGTTGCCAACGATGTCGAGCGTGCGCGGGCGACCGTCCTTGATGCCGAAGCGTAGTTCGATCACGGTGCGCTCACGCGGCGTGAGGATATCCAGCGCCGAGCGCACGCGCTCGCGCAGGAGCTGGCGCGAGGCCTCCTCCTCCGGCGACGGAGCCATGACGTCCTCGAGCACGGAGCCCAGGGTGCCTTCCTCTTCCTCGCCGACCGGCGTCTCGAGCGAAACGACAGACTGGCGAAGGGCGCGCGCGGCCTCGCGCACTTTGTCGGGCGGCATACCCATCATCTTCGAGAGCTCGGTGGTTTTGGGCTCCCGGCCGAGACGCTGAAAGAGGCGCTCGCGCGCCTGCGAGTACTTGGAGATGAGCTCGGTGATGTGGATCGGCAGGCGAATCGTGCGCCCCTTGTCGGCGATGGCGCGGCCGACGGCTTGCCGGATCCACCAGGTGGCGTAGGTGCTGAACCGGAAGCCGCGCCGGTGCTCGAACTTCTCGACGGCGCGCATGAGCCCGCCGTTTCCCTCCTGGATGAGGTCCATAAGGGGCATGCCACGACCGGCGTACTTCTTGGCCACGCTGACCACAAGGCGCAGGTTGGCGTTGACCATGTGCTCCTCGGCGCGTTGCGCAATCTCTCGCGCGGTGGCGATGTAGGGGAGCAACTGGCGGATCTTCGCCTGCGTGTCGCGCATGGCGCGCCTGGCGGCCTGCTCGGCCTCCTTGTACTCCTTCTGGAGGCGCTTGTTGGGTGTGCCTGCGCGGGTGAGCGGCACGGGCTTGAGCCTGGGCGGGTTGAGCGCGCCGGCGTGGACACCAGCGAGCGCGTCGCTCAGGACTTTGTAGGACTCGGGCGGGAAGATGCGTTGCGCTACCGAGAGCGCGATCAACTTCGGCCGGAGATCGGTGGGATTGCGCTTGGTCGCCTGCGCCACGGCGGCCTCGAACTCCTCGTCGAGGCGGTCCTGCACGGCTTCGCGGAGGGGCTCGTAGTTGAGCTGCTCCGCAAGGGGGGCGCGCACGGGGAAGCCCTTGAGGACCTTCGAGCGCCGGACGAGCGACAGGGTGTCGTCGACCTCTTTCAGGAAGCGGGCGGCCACCTGCTCGTCGCTCGGCGCCTGGTGGAGCTCCTCCATGAGCGCGTCGCTGATTTCCATGAGGATGCGGCCGTTTTCGATCTCCTTGGCGAGCTGGACTTCCTCCTCGGGGCGGAGAAGCTTGTAGCGGGCGATCTCGTTCAGGTAGAGCTCGACCGAGTCCGGCGTCTCACCCATCGGTTCTTCGGCGACTGGCGCCTCGGGCTTGGCGGGGAGCGGCGCCGGCTCCTCGACCAGGGCAAGCTCGTCCTCGGGGGCGTCGTCAGGCAGTGGGGCGCGGGGCTTTGCAGTCCTGGTTACCATAATTGCTTATCGATCCCTACACGAAATACGAGGGCGCCGCGGAAGAGGTTCGAACCCGCTCGTTATGCGGCGAGGTCAGACCAAGTCGGGGAGGGGCCACTTGAGGTCGCAGCTCAGGCACCGAGCCTGGACCATGGCTCCCCCGCTCCAGTAGCTCGCCGTGAAGTGCTTATGGCAACGGGGGCATTCCGGTTCGCCAAGGCGGACTTCGCGTGTACGATCGGGCGCCACCGGGCGGTCATCCTTGCCGTCTGGGGCGTTCATACACCTCTCCGGGGTCATTGTACTACGGTCGTCGCCTGCCTTCTACACGCGTAACTGCGTATTTGCTTGACGCTTTTCGTCCGGGAACCGCTCGCGGCGCCGCTTTCGCTACGGGTGCTGAAGCGAACTTGACAGGCTGCCGATAACTCCCTCAGGCAGGGTTCTACCGAAGGGGCATGGGGGAATGTCCGTACCGGAAGTCCAGGGTGTGGCCGATCTGCTGGAGCAGTTGTGGCCGCAGGACACCTGGGAGCGTGTGCGCGGCCTGCTGGGCGCCTGGCGCGAAAAGCTGGATAGCCGAGACAACTACAGCGGGCACCACGCCGGGTTGGCGACAGAGTACGCGGTCCAGCTGGCGAACCGGCAGGATCTTCCGTTCGACACCATCGCGGCGCTGTGGGTGGCCGGTCACGTATACGACCTGGGCAAGATCTCGGTGCCCGAGCACGTGCTCACGAAGAACGGTCCGCTTTCGACGGCGGAGATGATGATGATGCGCAAGCACGTAGCGACGGGGTACGACCTGCTGCGGGATTGGGACGTGCTGCGGGTGAGCCCGCGCTGGATGTCGCAGGTGGTGCTGGACGTGGTGCAGGGCCACCACGAGCGTTGGGACGGGGACGGTTACCCGCGCGGGCTCTCGGGGCACCAGATCCCGCTGCCCGCGCGCATCATGACGGTCGCGGACGCGTATGCCGCGATGATCATGGACACGCCCTACCGGCGCGCACGCGCTGAGGAGCTGGCGCTGCAGGAGCTCGAGCGCAATGCGGGCGAGCAGTTCGATCCGTACCTGGTGCGATCCTTCGTGGCGATGGTGCGCGTCAACCAGCTGATGGGGCGCGGGCCGCAGATACCGGAGCGTCTGGCTGCCTAGGTGTCCTGCTCGTCGTCGTCGTCGGCATCGTCGGCGGCGCGCTCTTCGTACCATTCGCGCACGGAGACGCAGCGGCCGTTCGACTGGGGATGCCGGAGCGTGAACTTGTGCTGGCGCAGCAAGCCCAGCATGTGCCACTCGAAGCCGACGATCGCCTCGGCCTCCTGTTCCGCGGTGATCTTGTCGAGCGCGATGGGGTAGGGCGGCGGCAGATACTTGTCGTCAGCCAGGCTGCCGATGTAGCGACCGCAGCGCTCGCAGACCAGGCCGGCGCGGATCTCGCTGATGTATTCGCTGAGCGTGGTGGGATGCGCGCTCACGTGTGCATTGTACTGCTGCGCTGGGGACGCTTCGCGGGCTCGCGCGGACCCGCGGCGATCCCATTGAGCAGCGCGCGCACGTCATCGACCCCGGAAAGCCGGTAGAGCGCCTGGCTTTCGCCGCCGCCAATCTTGACGGTGATGCTGCCATCAGGGAGCGCGGCGAAGAGATCCTCGTCGGTGCGGTCGTCGCCGAAGGCGACGATGGTGGCCTGCTCGGGCGCATCAGCGAGGACGGCGGGGACGATGATGCCCTTGTGGAGGCCGTGCGGACGCACTTCGACGACTTTGTTGCCGGCGATGACCTCGACGGGCGCGTTGCTCAGGAGCTCGCCGAGGAGCAGGCGCATCTCGCGCGCCTGGACGTCACCGAAGCTGGCTCCGTTTGTGTGGTCGGCGGTCGCCGTGCGGTAGTGCCAGGCGACGCTCGCCGTTTTGTCCTCGATGAACGTGCCGCCGGTCGTGGATGTGAAGTGTTCCATGAGGCGGCGCACCGGGCGACGCCACTCGCCCTTGGTGTTGACGTTGACACGCCAGGGCCCGCCGGGGCGGACGCGTGACCAGAGGCCGTGCTCGGCGTGCAAACCGATCGGCAGTGCGCCGAGCCAGCCCTCGATGGAGTCACGTGAGCGCCCGGTGACCACGTGTACGCGCGTATGCGGACGTTCCGCGAGGCGGCGCAGGAGGTCGATCGCGGCCTCATCAGGGACGGCCCACTCGGGGCGGTCGGCAAAGGGAACGAGCGTGCCGTCGTAGTCGATGAGGAGGACGAGCGGCTGGTCGGCGCGGAGGCGCTGAAAGAAGCGCTGGAGCGCCGGCAACGAGAGCGTTTCTGTGTAGGCGATGTGGGGCTGCGGCTGCGTGCTCCGCAGCGTATCGAGGAACTCCTCGGCCCAGCGATGGACGTCGTGTTCGCGGACGCGGCGGCGGAGCGCGACCATGCGCTCGCGGCGTTCCTCTCGCTCCATGGTGAGCGCACGCTTGATGGCATCGGCCATGCCCTGGACGTCGTACGGGTTGACGTGCAGCGCCTCGCCGAGCTCAGTAGCGGCGCCGGCAAACTCGCTGAGCACCAGCACACCATCCTCGTCGTTGCGGGAGGCCACGAACTCCTTCGCGACGAGGTTCATGCCATCGCGGAGCGGCGTGACAAGCATCACGTCGGCGGCGCTGTAGAGCGCTGCGACGTTCTGCTCGCTCAGCGCGCGATGGAGGCGATGAACCGGGACGGCGCCCGGTGTCGCGTAGGCGCTGTTGATGCGGCCGACCGCCTCATCGATACGCCGCCGCAGTCCGGCGTACGCCTCGACCCCTTCGCGCGAGGGAACGGTGACCTGGATCATGCGCACGCGTTCGCTGAGGGCAGGCTCCTGCTCGAAGAGGCGCTCGATGGCGAGCAGGCGCGGCTCCAGACCCTTCGTGTAGTCGAGGCGGTCGATGCCAACGATGATCTTGCGCCCGCGCGCTTCCTCGCGAATGCGCTCGGCTTCGTGATAGACGGAGGGATCCTCGGCGCGAGCTGACCAACCTTCGACGTCGATGCCCATCGGAAAAACGCCGATGCGCGTCTCCCGGCCGTCGTGATGCACGCGATCGATATTGGTCTCGAGCCCGAGCACGCGTTGGATCGTGGTCGCGAAGTGACGCATGTATGAGGGCGTGTGGAACCCGATGAGGTCGGCGCCGAGCATGCCTTCGAGAATCTCGCCGCGCCAGGGCAGAAGACTGAAGACCTCCGAAGATGGGAAGGGGATGTGGAGGAAGAAACCGATGCGGGCATCGGGAACGAGGCGGCGGAGGATGCCGGGAACGAGCAAGAGTTGATAGTCGTGCACCCAGACAACGTCCTGAGGACGAATGCGCTCCGCCACCATGCGCGCGAACCGCTCGTTCACTTCGCGGTATTCGTGCCACCCGGGAACGGCCGCGGTGAGTTCTTCGACCTGATAGTGGAAGAGGGGCCAGATGATGCTGTTGGAGATGCCTTCGTAGAAGCTCTTGAGCGCGCGCTTGCCCAGGTGCACCGGCACCAGCCGCATCTCCTCCAGCGCGCGGTCGAGGTGACGCTGCTGCTCGCTGGTGAGCCGCGGAAGCTCGCCGGGCCAGCCGAGCCAGAGGCCACCTGAGCGCTCATGCGGGCCGCGCATGCCCGTCGCCAGGCCGCCGACGGACGGATCGAGGCGCACTTCGCCCTCGACAACGGTGGCGGTCACCGGCAGGCGGTTGGACACGATGAGGATGCGGCTCATGCCGTGCGCAGTCTCCCGTGAGCGTGGGAACGCGCGACCAGCGGGCCCGCACGCCCCTGGCGTTCCCTTCTCAATCGCCTGCGAGGTTAGCTGCCGGGTTCGGCCTGAGAAGTGGCCTACATCGCCCCATCGCGATGATGCACCCCGTTGGTGGGTCCCCCGCTCCTCCGCGCGGGGCGGAGGATTCGGCTGTTCGCGTTGGGGGAAGTGTAGCAGGAACGGCGGTGGGGGTTGACGTGTTCGAGGCGGCTTACCAAAGCTCAGGGGGTTCCCTGATACCCTGCGCGCCATCGCCCTGATCTAATGCCGCCGTGACGACAGCAAAGCGGATATCAGCGCCGCGGGCCTCACGCGCGAAGGGGGCGAACGTCTCGCAGCTCCGGCCGGTTCAGCGACCAGACGCGAACCGCATCATCACCGGCGATTGCCTGGAGATCATGCGCGGCTGGCCTGATGGCTGCATCGACCACTGCATCGTCGATCCGCCGTTCAACATCGGATCGGGCAGCGGGCGCCGCAGCAGGAGCGGGCTGGGCTGGGCCTTCTCCTCGCATGTCACCATGGCGGAGGCCTGGGACGACTTCACGAAGGATGAATTCTACCGCTTCAACCTCGCCTGGTTGCGCGAGGTGTCGCGGGTGGTGCGGCCCAACGGCAACATCCTGGTGTTCGGGACGTATCACAACATCTATCAGCTTGGCTTCATCATGCAGCACGTGCTGGAGCGGCGCGTGCTGAACTCGATCGTATGGTTCAAGCCGAACGCGCAGCCGAACATCACTGCGCGCACGCTCACCGAGAGCACCGAGCAGATCATCTGGGCGGTGAATGAGACGCCGGCGCGGGCGACAGGCTGGACGTTCAACTACTGGGACGCCAAGGCGATGAACGGCGGCAAGCAGATGCGGAACCTGTGGGAGTTCCCGGTGACGCCGCCGCGCGAGCGCGGTCTCGGCAAGCACCCGTCGCAGAAGCCGCTGGCGCTGTTGGAGCGTGCCGTGCTGCTGGCAACGAAGCCGGGCGACCTCGTGCTCGATCCGTTCGGCGGCGCGGGGACGCTCGGAGTTGCGGCGTCGAGGCATGGCCGCGATTGGCTGATGATCGAGAGCGTGCCGGAGTACGCGGAGATCGCGAGAAAGCGTCTCGCAGCCGCGGGATAGAAGCAGGCGCTGGAAGATGGAGGATGGACGCCCATCCATCGTCCATCTTCCTGCGCCTGGTTCATGCGCGTGGAGGCGGGTCGTACAGGTCGTGGATAGACCAGAACGCCCCCTGCGTGCCGTCCTCTGCGCTGAGCTTCGAACACTGGACGCCGAGCAGCCGGAACTGATCGTCCGGGCGCGCGACGGCGGTGAGCAGGCGGCCGGCGATCTCCTCGATGTCCTCGCCTTTCTGAACGGGCGTGGGCGCGGTCGCCTGACGGGTGATCGTCTTGAAATATGAGTAGCGCAGCTTAATCGCCACGGTTCGCGCGTGGACGCCTGCCCGCGTCATGCGGTCGCCGACCTCGCGGCAGATGTCGCGCAGCGCGCCTCGCAGGCGCGGGCCGTCCGAGAGATCCTGAGCGAAGGTGGTCTCGGCACCGATCGATTTGCGCTCGTGCTCCGTCTCGACAGCCCGCGGATCGATGCCGCGCGCCATGGCCACGACGGACTCCCAGCGCGGGCCGAGGAGGCGCTGCGCGTTGCCGGGGGTGAGCGCAGCGAGTTCGCCGATGGTGCGGATGCCGGCCTGGCGCAGTGGCGCCTGCTTTTGGGGCCAATGCCCCAGAGCGCACGCACGGGCAGCGGCGCGAGGAATTCGGCCTCGCCGCCCGTGGGAACGATGAGCAGGCCGTCCGGCTTGCGCATATCCGAGGCGATCTTGGCGACGGTCTTGTTGCTTCCGCCGCCGATCGAGATCGTGAGTCCGGTCGCGGCCTTGACGCGCTGTTTGAGGCGGGCTGCGAGCCGCTCGGCTGATCCCGCGTCGGGCGCGAGGTCGGTCACATCGAGGAACGCTTCATCGAGCGAGAGCGGCTCGACAAGCGGCGTGATATCGCGGAAGAGTCCCATGACAATGCGCGAGATCTGGGCGTAACGGCGGAACCGTGGCGGCACGCGGACGGCGTCCGGGCAGAGACGCATGGCGCGGCTCATGGGCATGGCGCTGCGGACCCCGAATCTGCGCGCCTCGTAGGAGGCGGCGGCGACGACGCCGCGTGATTCCGGCGATCCGCCAACGACGACCGGCTTACCGCGCAGCTCCGGGTTGTCGAGCTGTTCGACGGATGCGTAGAAGGCATCGAGATCCGCGTGGAGGATCACGTTCGCGGGCGGGCGGGACGGACGCGCTTGCGGACGATCACACGCCGGCCGTCACGCCGTGCAACCTCCGTAAAGCCGGCGTCCGCAAAGAGCTTGAGCGGGCCGTGATAGGCGGCGTCGGGCGTGACACGGCCCATCGACGTGTCGACCGGATAGCCTTCGATCAAGGTGGCGCCGTGAGCGCGTGCGAAGTCCACGGCGGCGCGCAGGAGCGCTTTCGTTACGCCGCGGCCCCTGGCGTCGCGCCGGACGAAGAAGCAGGTGATCGCCCACGCGGGTCGGTCATCGATAGGCTTCATGGCGCGCGCGCGCCGGACGCGCGGATACTCCTCGCGCGGCGCGAGCGCGCACCAGCCGACCGCCTGGCCATGGATGTAGGCGAGCAGCCCGGGCGGCGCGGGCGCGCGCTCCACGATGCCGCGGAATGCGATCCTATTCGGCTCCTTGCGCCCCGCCTCGTATTCAGCAGTGGTGAGCCGGAACCACATGCACCAGCAGTCGCGCGTGACCGCGTTGGTGCTGAAGAGCGCCTCGAGATCGGGCCAGCGATCGGGGGTCAGGGGATGTATCTCGAGGTCGTGGACTGCAGCGCTGGTGCGGGCGCGTGACGGCATGCCCGGATTATCACACAGCAGTCTGCGGTCGCCGAGGGCCAATGCGTGTAGAATCGTGGCGGTTCACGATTCGAAGGGGGCCAGCATGCCGTCGCGCCGCAAGTCGATCGCCATGACCGACGCCGAAATCGAGGCGTTCCTCCGGGAGCAGCGCGTGATGTCCGTCGCGACCATCGGTGCGGATGGGCGGCCGCACGTCGTGGCGATGTGGTACGCATGGGAGGACGGCGACCCCGCGTTCTGGACGTACGGGAAGTCGCAGAAGATCGTGAACCTGCGGCGTGATCCCCGCCTGACCGCGATGGTAGAGGCCGGCGAGAAGTACGAAGAGCTGCGTGGTGTCGAGATCGTGGCGGATGCCGAACTGATCGAGGAGCCGGATCGCGTCCTGGACTTCGGCGTGCAGCTGACGGAGCGGTACCAGGGGCCGGTGGGCGAGGGGACGCTGCCATTGCTGCGGCGCAGCGCAGCGAAGCGAGTGGTCGTGCGGCTGCGGCCGGTGAAGCGGGTATCGTGGGACCACCGCAAGCTCGGCGGAGCGTACTGACCCAACGAGTTTCCTTGCGCGCAGCTTGTCAAATTTCGGGGGCTCCAGTACTATCAGCGAATCTCGCGCGGGGTGCCGCTCCGGCGCCCCGGCCAGGTCCGGGGATATCACGTGCGGGGTCGCCAAAGCGCGACCTCGTTCTGTTCACCGGCGGGTCGAGGCTGGAGCCGATTGTGAAGTGTGTTACAATCAGCGCACTTCGCCCCGGACGGACACGGTGAGGAACGTGGAATACCCGCTCTACAGGCCCGAACAGGAACGGGATGCCTGCGGCACCGGCTTTGTCGCCGATATCCACGGCCGGCCGTCGCACGCCATCCTGCAGATGGCGATCACCGCCGTAACGAACCTGACGCATCGCGGCGCGCTGGATGCGGATGCGATGACGGGCGACGGCGCGGGGGTGAGCTTCCAGCTGCCGCGGGCGTTCTTCGCGGATGAGCTCCGGAGACTGGGCCACGCTGTGGAGCCCGACGACGTCGCCGTGGGCATGGTGTTCCTGCCGGCGGGCGATGAGGATGAGGCAGGGCGCATTCGCCACGCAATGACTGTGGCCGCCAGTGACCAGGGCTTGAAGGTGTTCGGCTGGCGCGCGGTGCCGGTGAACCCGGAAGTGCTTGGCGAGGCGGCGCGTCGCACGCAGCCCCGGATTGAGCAGATCCTGCTGGGCCGCGGGGCCGCCATGGACGACGATGCGTTCACGCGCGCGTGCTTCCTGGCGCGCAAGCAGGCCGAGGCGTGGGCGCGGCGCGAGGGTCACCGCGATTTCTACATCCCGTCGATGTCGCCGAAGACCATCGTCTACAAGGGTCTGCTGGTGGCGCACCAGCTCAGCAAGTTCTACGCGGACCTCCGCGACGAGCGCATCGAGACACCGCTGGCGGTCTTCCACCAGCGCTACAGCACCAACACCTTCCCGAACTGGATTCTCTCGCAGCCGTTCCGGATGCTCGCGCACAATGGCGAGATCAACACGCTGCAGGGCAACTGCAACTGGACGCGCGCCCGTGAGCCAGATCTGTCAGCGCCGGTCTGGGGAGAATCCGTCGAGGGCGTGCTGCCGCTGATCCAGGACGACACGTTCAGCGATTCCGCGCGGCTGGACAACGTACTCGAAGCGATCACGCTCTCCGGTCGGGGTGTGCTTCACGCGATGATGATGCTGGTGCCGGAGGCGTGGGAGAACATGCCAGCGATGCCGCGCGACCGGCGCGACTTCTACGAGTACCACGCCTGCCTGAGCGAACCGTGGGACGGCCCGGCGAGCCTGGCCTTCACGGACGGGACGATCGTCGGAGCGGTGCTCGACCGTAACGGGCTGCGGCCGGCGCGCTACATCCGCACCGCGGACGGCATCGTGGTGATGGGGTCTGAAGTGGGGATGGTGGAGCTGGACGAGTCGCGCGTGGTTGAGAAGGGTCGTCTGGGGCCCGGGCAGATGATCGCCGTCGATACCGCTGCGGGCAGGCTCCTGAAGAACGACGACATCAAGGACGAGATCGCACGGCGACGGCCGTACGGAGAATGGTTGGAGCAACACCGGGTGCGTCTGGATGACCACCTGCGCTCGGTGTCCATCGCGCAGGCTCAGCCGCCCGCTGACCTGATCCGGCAGCAAGCGGCGTTCGGGTTCACGCGTGAACAGCTGCAGTACATCATCAAGCCGATGGCCGACGACGCGAAGGAGGCTGTCTGGTCGATGGGCGACGACGCGCCGCTGGCGGTGCTCGACGCGCATCACAAGCCGCTCTACAACTACTTCAAGCAGAAGTTCGCGCAGGTCACGAATCCCCCGATCGACCCTATTCGCGAAGAGTTGGTGATGTCGCTCGACACGTTCCTGGGGCGGCGTCGCAATCTCTTTGACGAGACGCCGGAGCACGCGCGGCTCATGCACCTGAACAGCCCGCTGATGATCGACGAAGAGGTGGAGGCGCTGCGCGGCATCGATGACGGTGATTTCGCCTGCGCGACGCTTGACGCGACGTGGCCCGTAGATGGCGGGCCTGACGGGATGATCAAGGCGCTCGACCGACTCTGTGCGGACGCCGAGGCCGCGATCGATGCCGGGAAGGCCGTGCTGATCATCAGCGACCGTGGCGTCGACGCGTCGCGCGCGCCGGTGCCCATGCTCGCCGCTGTCGGTGCGGTGCACCATCACTTGATCAACGCCGGCAAACGGATGCGGGCGAGCCTGATCGCCGAGACCGGCGATGCGCGAGACGTGCACCAGATTGCCTGCCTGATCGGCTACGGGGCGAGCGCGGTGAATCCGTACCTGGCCTTCTCGACGATCTCGCAGATGTTCTTCGATGGTGACCTGAAGGACGAGCCTGACGTGGCGACGGTCGAGTCGAATTACAACAAGGCGATCGACGCGGGGCTACTCAAGATCATGTCGAAGATGGGTATCTCGACGATCTCGGCCTACCACGGCGCGCAGATCTTCGAGGTGATCGGGCTCGGGCCGGAGGTCATGGAGCGTTGCTTCAAGGGCACGCCTTCGCGGGTCGGCGGCATCACCTTCCGTGAGATCGCGGAGGATGTACTGGAGCGCCATGCTCGCGCGTTCTGCGAGAGCCCGTCGCTGCCGGTGGGGGGCCACGTACGCTACCGCAAGGACGGCGAGTATCACGTGAACAACCCGATCGCCGTGCGCGCCTTGCACGACGCGGTCGAGGCGAACCGCTACGAGGAATACAACAAATACCGGGAGCTCGTGGAGTCGCGACCGCCGGCGAACCTGCGGGATCTGCTCGACTTCGTGCCATTGGGGCCCGCGATTCACCCGGATGAAGTCGAGCCGGCGGCGAGCATCATGCGCCGCTTCGCCACGGGAGCGATGTCGCTCGGGGCGCTCAGTCCCGAGACGCATGAGACGATTTCGATCGCGATGAACCGCATCGGCGGCAAGGCGAACACCGGAGAGGGCGGTGAGGAGACCCGCCGGCTGTACGAGCGGCGTAACGGTGATGACTCGAACAGCTACATCAAGCAGGTCGCTTCAGCGCGGTTCGGAGTGACGCCGTGGTACCTGGCGGCCGCGCGCGAGCTCGAGATCAAGATGGCGCAGGGCTCGAAGCCAGGTGAAGGCGGCCAGCTGCCCGGCACCAAGGTTTCGACGTACATCGCGGAGGTGCGGCATACGCTGCCCGGCACACCGCTCATTTCGCCGCCGCCGCATCACGACATCTACAGCATCGAGGACCTGGCACAGCTGATCTACGACCTCAAGCAGGTGAATCCGCGCGCGCGCATCGCGGTGAAGCTGGTCGCTGAAGAGGGCGTCGGCACGATCGCGGCGGGGGTCGCGAAGGGCTATGCCGACATCATCCAGATCAGCGGCGAGACGGGAGGCACCGGTGCGTCGCCGCTGTCATCCATCAAGCATGCGGGCCTGCCGTGGGAAGTCGGGCTGGCGGAGACGCAGCAGGTGCTGGTGATGAACGACTTGCGCTCGCGCGTCATCGTGCGAGTGGATGGCGGGTTCCACACAGGGCGCGATGTGATCATCGCCGCGCTGCTCGGAGCCGAGGAGTACGGCTGGGGGACCGTGGCGCTGATCGCGCTGGGCTGCCAGATGGCGCGCCAGTGCCACCTGAACACCTGCCCCGTCGGCATTGCGTCGCAGCGGGCTGATCTGCGGGCGAAGTTCAAGGGCGTGCCCGAGGACCTGGTGAACTTCTTCAGCCACGTCGCGCAGGAAGTGAGGGAGTACCTGGCGTACCTGGGCGCCCGGACGCTCGACGAGATCATCGGGCGGACAGATCTGCTCAAGCAGATCGAGCGCCCGGAGGCGCCGCGCGCTGGGACCCTGGACCTGAAGCCGCTGATTGGGTTTGACGGAAATGGCCGACCGAGAATGCATCAGCAGGAGCGGAACGACCGCATCGAGCGAACGCTGGATGACCAGATCCTGTTCGATGCGCAGGCGGCGCTCGATCACCAGGTGCCGACGGAGCTGAACTACCCGATCCGCAACGTCAACCGCACCGTGGGTGCCAAGGTGTCAGGCGAAATCGCGCACCGCTACCACGATGCGGGACTGCCGGAAGGCACGATCGTGGTGAACTTCGTGGGGAGCGCGGGGCAAAGCTTCGGGGCGTTCAACCACAAGGGGCTGCGCCTGTTGCTGCGCGGGGATGCCAACGATTACGTCGGCAAGGGCATGGGCGGGGGCGAGATCGCCATTCGCCCGCCGGAGCATGCTGCGTACGAAGGGCATGAGCAGGTGCTGATTGGCAACACGTGCCTGTACGGGGCGACGGGCGGCAGTCTGTTCGCGGCAGGGCGCGCAGGCGAGCGGTTCGCCGTGCGGAACAGCGGCGCCAAAGCCGTGGTCGAGGGCGTCGGCGACCACGGCTGCGAGTACATGACCGAGGGTATCGTGGTGATCCTCGGGCCGACCGGCCGCAACTTCGGCGCGGGCATGTCGAACGGCATCGCATACGTGCTCGACGAGACGGGCGACTTCCCGGGACGGCTCAACCCGGAGCTGATCGCCATCAAGCGCATCGCCACGCGCGATGCGTCCGGGGCGCTGCGGGTGCGCTCGCCCGAGGACCTGGAGATGCTGCATGCCCTGATCACGCGGCACGTGCAACTGACAGGGAGTGTGCGCGGCAAGGAGATCCTGGCGAACTGGGAGCACTTCCAGCCGATGTTCTGGAAGGTGGCGCCGCATTCGGCGATGACCGAGGACGGGCCGATGACGATCATCCAGCGACACCTGAACTCTATCCGCGAGGCGCTCGAAGCCGGATAGGCCCGACGGCCGCACCGCGCGGTGCGGAGATACTCACTCCTGCGGGTCGGCGGCCACCGCGCGCAACGTGAGCAAGCCCGCCACACCCATGACGATCGATCCGACGAGGACGCCGATCTTCGCCTCATCGATGAGCTGGGCGTCATCGAATGCAAGGGCGGTGATGAACAGGGAGACGGTGAAGCCGATGCCCGCGATCATCCCGACGGCGCCGACCTGGCGCCAGTTCACGCCAGCGGGCAGAGTGGCCAGACCGGCCCGCACGGCGAGATAGCTGGCGAGCAGAATCCCCACGGGCTTGCCGATCATGAGCCCGAGCGCCACGCCGAGTGTCAGCGAGGACGTCGCGGCATCGCCGATCGCGCCGCCGCCGAGATCGACGCCGGCGTTGGCAAGCGCGAAGACGGGCACGATGAGGAAGCTGCTCCACGGGTGCAACGAGTGTTCCAGCCGGTCGAGCGGGGATTGGCTTTCCCGGGCCAACTCCTCCAGTTCGCGCAGCGCCGCGTTGGCGTGCTCGGTGCCTTCCGGGGTGCCTTCGGCCTTCCCGCTGGCGAACTGGCCGACAAGGTCGCTCGCGGACGCGCGAAGCTTCTCCGGGTCGTAGACGGGATCGACGGGCGTGAGGAGGCCGAGGGCGACACCGGCGACGGTCGCGTGGACGCCGGATTCATGCACGGCCAGCCAGGCCACGAGCGCGACCGCCAGATAGACCACGAGGTCGCGCACGCCCAGGCGCCCGAACACGTAGGTGAGTGCGAACATCAGGAGCGCAAGCAAGAGCCATGAGACCGCCAGGTCGTCGGTGTAGAAGATGGCGATGACGGCGATGGCGCCGAGGTCGTCGACGATGGCCAACGCCAGCAGGAAGATCTTGAGCGCGAGCGGCACGCGCGAGCCGAGCAGCGCGAGCAGCCCGACCGAGAACGCGATGTCGGTGGCCATTGGAATGCCCCAGCCACGCGCCTGCTCGCCGCTGTTGTTGAAGGCTACGAAGATCGCCGCGGGCAGAACCATGCCGCCGATCGCGGCTGCGGCCGGCAAGGCCGCGCGCCGCGGGTCGGCGAGTTCACCGCGCAGCAGCTCGCGCTTGATCTCGAGTCCGACGATGAAAAAGAAGATGGCCATGAGCCCGTCGGACACCCACTCCTCGAGCGTGAGATCCAGCGTGACGAAGTCAAGGTCAAGGGCGATCACCCGGTGCCAGAAATCGGCATAGCTGTCACCCGGCAGGTTCGCCCAGACGAGAGCGACGATCGCAGCGGCCAGCAGCAGCACGCCGCTCGCCGTTTCGGTCGCGAGGAACTCCTGCAGTGGACGGACGATCATGCGGGGCAGCTCGCGGGCGCCGGCCGGCTCGTTCTGTGCCATCGATCAGAAGCCGTACTTCGCCGACAAATTGTGCTCCTTGCCGGCCCAGATTGCCGTGAGGGTGCCATCGTCCTCGTGACGGAACTGCAGGCAGCGCTCGGGCGACCGTCCGCGCACGAGTGAGGAGGTGATGGCGATGGAGAGATTGCTGTCGAGGAAGACCTCGGCCGCCTCGACGTCGGGCGAGAACTTCTTCCAGCTTATCCCCTCGGAGATCGTCGAGCCGCTGAGGCCGCCGGTCTCGACCGGCTCAAGGCTGAAGCGCACCGCTTCGGCGTGGCCGAGCCCCCTGGCCTTGAACATATAGGTGCCGATCTGCGATTGCTGGATGTGATTGCGTGGCGCGCCGCCTCCGAAGATGACGGTCGCGGTCCGCTGGCCAAGCTCTTCAACCAGGAGTACGAGCGCAGACATCTCGAGCACGTCCTGGACGATGTCGAACTGGATCGCGTGTCCACCTTCGGCACGGAAGAAACCCAGATCCATGCCGAGCACCGAGTCGCCGATGGCGGGACAGTAGACGGGCACGGCGGCATCCGCCGCGGCGGTGAGGATGCCCTTCTGCGTGCCGACCTCATCGAAGTAGCGGCCCAGGCGATAGATGTACTCACGCGTGGTCATGGGACGCTGCGGCAGCGTTTCAGCGAAAGCAAAGATCATCGGTTCAACGCGGCGGTAGTCGGCTTCATCTCCGAATGTGTCCCAGAAGCGGTTGACGTCGTGCGCGGCGAGGGCGGCGTCGTCGGCGGTGACGCGCCCCTGGAAGTGGCGGCTGCCGATGAGCTCAAGCATGTCGTGGGTGAGCTGGGCGCCAGTGATGTCGAGGACGTCGATGCGGCGCTGCTCGATCAGCGATGCGATGGCCGGCCCGAAGCCGAGCGGCACCGGGGCGCCTGCCACTGAGCAGAAGATCACCCTGTCGCGTTCGACCATCGCGTTCCAGAGGTTCACCGCAGTCGCGAGGCGGCGCGGCTGTCCGCCGGTGCGGCCGAGCGCCTCGACAAACGACCGCAGCGTGGCGTCGGGATCCGGCGTGAAGCGTGTAATGGGGTGCGCCAGGAATTCGCTGCTCATGCGCGCAGGGTATACGTACGCGCGCGTGGGCGCTCTCAGCCGCGCGGTGATGGCCGGCGGGGCTCCGCGAAGTCCTTGAAACCGCGAAGCAACAGCTCGTCGATGCTATCGACGGCGATGTCGACGTCCGGGGGGGTTGTCTGGCCCGCATAGCGGCCGTACCGGACGAGCACCGTGGTCACGTTGACGCCGAGCGCCACGGTCGCGGCGCTGAGGACCGCCGGCTTATCGTCGATTACGACATAACGCTCCGCCGGGATGCTGTCTGCGATATCGGCGATGCGACGCTCCTTGCCGTTGAGGACGATGATGCAGCCGGCGAGGAGGTCGGCCAGGCCGCTCCGCCAGATCTTGATGGACTGATACACGGGATCGCCGTCCGAGACGATAACGCAGGCGCCCAGCGTCTGGAGGTGCCGTACTACCTCGGCGGCCATCGGTCGTACGTGCGGGCGCGGGTCGATGGCGAGGATATCGTGCCGGAGGCCATCGGCGGCAGGAAGCGCCGCGGCGAACCGTCGGGTGGTTTCGAAGAGGTCGACGACGCCGCGCTCGTCGCGCACGCGTTCGTACGCATCCCAGAAGCCGCGCGCGCCTTCGTCACCGAGCTTCTGATGGACGACGCGGTCGATGCTGCGCTTGAGGCCGTCTGCATCGAAGAGGGTGTTATCGAAGTCGATCAGGAACGCGAGGGCGTGCACGGGCGCAGTGTAGCGGTGCGCGCCGCGAGCGGGTCACCCTGTCACGCTTGACGTCCCCATCCACGCGCCATATGCTCGCCCATCACAAGGAGGGCCCTCTCATGACACGGATGTCACTCATCGTGCTGTTCGTCACGCTGGGGTTGGCTGCGCTTGCCGTTACGTTTGGAAGCGCCCGCACCGGAGACGCCGTACCGCAGGACTGTGATCTGACGTTAGGTGGCATGGTCGTAGCGTCCGCGGCGCCGGGTACGTTGCCCGGCCTCCTCCCGGGAGACGTAGTCAGATTTCGGGTGCAGGTCACGCACCCATCAGACCCACTGGGAACGGCTTGTGATGTGACGGACATCGATGTGTACTTCCGCGCCCCTGGCGAGTCGCGATACAAACGTGTGTGCACGGTTGCGCGGCTTCGTGAGGGTGAGGGCACCAGCTGTCCGGATATGATCGAGTACACCGTGGACCCGAGCGATGCGGCTGACGGCGCGATCCGCGTCCACGTGCGTGCGATCGGGAACCTGGATCACGAACTTTGGCCGTGCGTGACGCCGAAGCGCAAACGCAACCCATATCACGCATCGGAGTGCGTCGATTCGACGGATGTGACGACGATCGGGCCGGTGATCGACCCTAGGGGACGTACTGATCGATGATCCGCTGGGCGGCGGTGAGCGACAGGATGTCGTTCGAGCCGTCCTCGATCAGTGCCGCACGCGCGTCGCGGAAGAGCATCTCGATCAGCATGTCCTTCGTGAGGCCGTAGCCGCCGTGGAGTTGCAGCGCATCGCTCGCGACCTCGAACGCGGCCTGCGTGCAGTACACCTTCGATGAGATCGAGTATTGGGTCCCGGGGGGCTGTTGACGGCTGTTGTAGATGACGGTGGCGCGCGAAAGTTGCCGCGCCGTCTCAACTTTCACGAACATGTCAAAGATCTTCTTTTGCACGAGCTGGTGCTGGACGATGGGGACTCCGCCCTGCACGCGGTTCTTCGCGTACGTCAGGCCTTCCTCGAACGCGGCGCGGGCGAGGCCGGTGAACGTCGACCCCATGTAGGCGTTCGCGCCTGCGAGGACGCTGTCGATGGCAAACGTGTACGCCTCGGGCGGGACGATCATGTAGCTCCTGGGGATGCGGACATTGTCGAAGAAGATCTCGCCCTGGTTGAGCGCCCGCTGGCCAAGCTTGTTGAGCGGCGCCCCGCGCGAAACCCCCGGGAGATTCAGCGGGATCAGGGCGACGCCGCCGCCGGCCATGCCCTTGGTCTTGTCCACGCCGAGGAATGCGAGCGCGTGCGTGGCGATGGTGCCGTTCGACACCCATGCTGACTTCTGGCCGTTGATGACGTACTCGTCACCGTCGAGCACGGCGCTGAGGCCGTACTGTATAGCGGGGTTGGTAAAGTACGTCGTGCCCGGCATGAGCGTATCGGAGCCGTGCCCCGGTTCCGTGATGGCCCAGCAGCCGATGTAGCGGCCCTGCCGGTCCTCGACGAACGGCATGACGACTTCCTCCATGAGCTGCTTGTCGTCAGCGCGGATCGCGGCGAAGGTGAACGGCAGCGACGTGACGCTGAGCGCGATCGCGAGGCCGGCGCTACCCCATCCGAACTCTTCGTTGACGATGTGCGATTCAAGCGGCCCGAGGCCGGCGCCGCCCAGGCGCTCCGAAAAGTTGCGCACGTGGTAGCCCGCCTCGTAGGCGGTCTTGATCACGCGCCACATCGCGGAGCCTTCGGCGATTGTCTCCTCGGGCGTCAGCTTGTCGAGTTCGATGCTGGCCGGACGCATGACCTGCGCGGCGAATTCATGCACCTGATCCTTGAGCAGCTTCTGCTCGTCGGTAAGGTTCTTGTTGAGATCTGGGTACATCTTCTCCGCTCCTCGCTTCGCGCCGCGGCAAGCGTGTCGTCGCGGCTCACGGCGCTACAGGATGTGAGACGGTGACGCTACGCGCCAACTCAGGCGTGGACCTCGACCCGCATGCCGGGCTCGGCAAACAGCCAGAAGTACTGCGCATCGTGGAGTTGCATGCCGACGCAGCCGTGGCTGGTAGGTACGCGCCCAAACACGTCGGCTGGCCGCCAGTAGTTGAGGTGCAGGGCGTTGCCGCTGCGGTCGAAGTACTGCGTAAAGAGGACGCGCTCGACGTCGTAGCGAGCCTGCTGTGGGGCGTAGCCAGCCTGTGATGCCGTCATGCGCTCAACGGCGATCCGCCCGTCTGGCTCGATGCGATGCGTGCCAAGCGGCGTGGGAAAATCGGGCGAGCCGGTGGAGACCGCGGCGCTGTAGACAGCGCGTTCGCCGACCATCGCGGACGCAGTCTGGGTGGTGACATTCACGTCGATCCACTTCTCAGCGTCGCCGTAGTCAGCCAGTGGCGACGCTTCGCCCGGCTGGAGAATGAAGATGAATCCCGCATACACGTAGGTGCCATCGATGAGGCGGTACCAGGTGCGCGTCCAGTCGGGGATGACCGGCACCCAGGTCTGATTGCCGACAAGCCAGTTCTCGCCCTGCACGGCCGCGTCGATAGTGACCGGCTCAAGGTCGCGCAGCTCGCCCAGTTGCTCGGACCGCGTGGTGGGCGCCGCACGCACGCGGAGGTCGCCGCCAACGACGATAGCCTGCCCCGCGCCGAGTTCGGCTGTTGGCGTGAAGCTTGGGAAGGGAGTCGGGGTCGCAGGAGCCTGTGCGGGCGCTGGCGTGTCGGTGGGCGCCGTTGCCGGCGGGGCTCCGTCGCCGTTGGCGCAGGCGACGCCGCCGAAGGCAATCCAGGCGGCGAGGCCGGTGAGGAGAGCTCGAAGCACTGAGTTCATGCTAGCACTCGCTCTTAGCGGCTTTGGATAGGCGATCCGTGGCTTCGATGAAAGCTGGTAAGAGGCGCGCAATGGCGCGGTGAGAAGCTCGACGTAAAGTCATCCCTGCGCGCCGAACGGGGCCGCGGCGGGCTAACCAACACGGCGAATGGCCCCGCAGAGGAGGACAGGGATGACCTCGGAGCCCATGCGGATGGTGGAGTTTGCGCCGGACGAGCTGACGCGTACGGAGAAGCTGCGCATTGCCGCGCGAGTGCTGATCCGGCGCGGGGTGGCGGGCACGAACCGGCGCTGGGGCCTGCAGTCGCGGCTGGCCGAGCATTTCGGCGTGACGCGGCAGCGGGTCTCGCAGATCGTGCGGCAGGAGCTCAAGGCGCTCGGTGCTGATACTCGATCTGCGTAAAGCAGTCGAGCGCATCGTCGCACTGGCGGAGCGGCTCACCGGCGAACCTGAGGCGCCGGCGGCCGCGCCCGACGATGCACATCCAGCGGCACTGCGAAGACGACCAGGACGACCGCGCAGCGCGCGCCTCCGCAGGAGGGAGGCACGCGAACCGCCGGCAGCCCCGCCGGCGCGGCGCGGATGAAACCAGGGGCGGCGCGATCAACCGCCACCGCGCCGCCCCGCTCATTGCACCGGAGGCAACATCAGGCCGCGGCCAGCAACGGCAGCTCCGCGATCGCCGCGGCGTCGCGCGGATATGCGTAGCACGCGATGCGCCACCTCGATGCGGAGCCGGACTCCGCGATCATGCCGCGCAGGCGAAAGAGCGCATCGCGCGCCCCTGTTTCGTCTGTCTCGACGAGCAGCACGACGACCGTGTCTTCAAATGCCCGCGCGATGACGTCGGACGGGCGCACATGGCGCTGCAGCGCCTCGATGAGCCAGGCGATCCTGCGCGGAACGGCCACACCGTCGGTGGCGGGTAGAGCCTCGAAGATGATGATGGCGAAGGGATGTCCGTGGCGCGCGTGTCGGGCGCGCTCCTCGTGGATGCGCGACTGCAGGTAGGCGCGGGTGTGGGCGGTGTCCGGCAAGGTGCAACCCCCTATGGATCTATCGTCCGCGGGCAGAGTGAGGCGCAGGGGCGAGACACCTCAGGAGAGGTGGCGTCCGAAGCTACTCCGGCAGCCAGTTGAGGCGCCGGCCGACGCGGATGTAGAAATCGCCCGGGGGTCCCAGACGCAGGAAACGCGCGTAGTGCCCGCTGGTCTGGACGCGCACAACATCCCCGCCCTCGAGTGGCATGTCGGCGCCGCCATCGATGCTGACGATACCGTGCTGGCCCGGCGCGATGGTGATCTCGACCCTGGCGCCGGCGGGCAGAACAACGCTGTTCGCCGGGGCGAGGTGGGGCGCGACGGGCGTGACGATGATCTCGCGCGATTCCGGGTGCAGGATCGGACCGCCCACGCTCAACGAATAGGCAGTGCTACCGGTGGCTGTTGCGACGATGACGCCATCGGCGCGATAGGTGCCGACGGTCGTGCCATTGGTCGCGACCGTGAACTGGACTGTACGGCCAATGGCGGCACGTCCCACCACGACGTCGTTGAGCGCCACGAAGCGCTGGGGTTCAGGCGCCGCAGTACGCATGGTCTCGGCATCGATCATGGCGCGCGTTTCGACGCGTCCCGCTCCCTGGAGGATATGGTCGAGTTGCTGGAACAACGCGGAGGGATCGAGCTCTGTCAGGAAGCCGATACGGCCGAGGTTGATCCCGAGCAGGACGACCGGGTGCGGGACGACGGCACGCGCGGCACGCAGGACCGTGCCATCGCCGCCGCAGCAGATGAGCAGGTCGGTGCCCGGCACGTTGACGTCGCCGGCGCCCGCGTCCCATGCGGATGCCATCCAGACCTCGGGCGCGGCGGCGCTGCTGCGCCCGATGCGGGCGCGGATCTCTTCGGCGCACTGGCGGGCGGCATCGGATTTCGGGTGATAGGCGACGCCGATCTTCTTCACGACGGGCACGATAGCACAGCGCAGCGGCGCGCCGGTCCACGGCGGCAAACGCACGATCGCGTTACGCTGGTAGCGTGCCAATGAACGCGGTGCGGCTGCGGATCGTCGCCTACTCGGATTACGTGTGCCCGTGGTGCTACATCGCCCTGCACAGGGTCGAGCGGCTGCAACGCGAGTATCCGGTCGATGTCGAATGGCGCCCGTTCGAGCTGCATCCTGAGACACCGGCGACGGGTGCGCGGTGGTTGGGAAGGCTCGGCGCCGAGCGGCGGGTGCGTGCGTACACAGGCAACATCCTGACGCTGGCCGATGAGTCCGACATCCCCATGGCGATGCCGGAGATGATCGCGAACTCGCACAAGGCGCTGGAGGCGGGCGAATTCGCCAAGGAGCACGGCGGCTTCGAGGCGCTGCACGCAGCGCTGTTCCGCGCCTACTTCGCAGACGCGCGCGACATTGGCGACGTAGACGTGATCTGCGACGTCGCGCGCGCGTGCGGTGTGCAGGACCAGCATCTGCGGGAAGCTCTCACCGAGGAGCGCTATGCTGCGCGTGTCGACCAGTCCACGGCCGAGGCTCACGCCGCTGAGATCTTCTCTGCGCCGACGTTCGTCTTCAGCGGCGGCTTCCGGCTCACTGGCGCACAGGATTATGCGGTGTTCGAGAACGTCACCCGCCGTCTGCTCGACCGGATCGCGTCCGGCGTCATCGTCGTCGACTGATGACGGGCCACGGGCCTGAGCGCCTGCGCCTGGCGTCCGAAGCGCTTGGCCGGCACCTCTCTGAGCTCGGCACCGACGGCGCTACGCAATACCGCCCCCCGGGTGAAGTCCCGCAGGGTCTCCCAGAGACGCTGCGTGAGATTGCCGCGCTCTCGACGCGCGGCAGCGTGGCATTCGCGTCGCGCGAGGCCTGGACGTTGGTCGTGCCTCCGTTCCCGCTCGCGGAGCGCCGGGACTATGACGGTATGGTGGCCGACCCGTTGCTGAGGCTCGTGGCGCGGTCCCTTACCTACGCCGTCTTCCTGTTGCGGCTCGGCGGCTTTGCGGTCGGTGTGTATCGGGATGATGCGCTCCTGGTCTCGAAGGTCGATCAGCGTTTCGTGAAGAATCGCAACCGCAAAGGAGGGCAGTCGCAGCGCCGCTTCGAGCGAATTCGCGAGAAGCAGATCGACGAGCTGTTCAAGAAGGCGTGCGAGACGGCTCGTGAGCGCCTGTCGCCATTTGAGGACGGGATTCAGTGGGTCGTGCTGGGCGGCGATCGCCGGACGATGCTGGCGTTCCGGAGGGCATGCGACTACATCGACCGGTTCGGGGCGCGGCTGCGCGCGGACGTGCTGCCCGTCCCAGGCGATCCTCGGCACGCGACCCTGCTCTCGATGCCACGCGCCGTGCGGATGAGCGACGTGTACGTCGTGCGCCGGAGTGCGGACGCCCAGGCTGCGAACAGTACAATCGGTGCGTGACCACCGCGAGCAGCGCAGCGACCGTCCAACCTCCCGGGCCGCCGCCCGGCAAAGGCATGGTGTGGGTGCCGGGGGGCACCTTCACGATGGGTTCGGACCGGCATTACGCTGAGGAAGCGCCCTCGCACGAGGTGCGGATCGATGGCTTCTGGATGGATCGCCACCCCGTCACCAACGCGCAGTTTGCGCGCTTCGTGCGTGAGACCGGCTACATCACGTTCGCCGAGCGAGCGCCTGACCCTGTGCAGTATCCGGACGCGCGTCCGGAACTACTCGTGGCCGGCTCGGCGGTGTTCTTCAAGCCGGCGCAGCGCGTGGTACTGGACAACGCGTACGACTGGTGGACGTGGGTACCGGGGGCGGACTGGCAGCATCCGCTCGGGCCACGGAGCGACGTGCGCGGACTTTCGCAGCATCCTGTGGTGCACGTGGCGTACGAAGACGCGGAGGCGTACGCCCGCTGGGCCGGCAAGGCGCTGCCGACCGAGGCGGAGTGGGAACGCGCGGCCCGGGGCGGGATCGAACGCGCTGAGTTCGTATGGGGGGACGAATTCGCGCCGAACGGGCGCGTGATGGCGAACACCTGGCAGGGGGAGTTTCCCAACGAGAATCTGCTGGTCGACGGCTTCGAGCGCACATCGCCTGTGGGGTCCTTCCCGCCGAACGGGTTTGGGCTCTTCGACATGGCGGGGAACGTCTGGGAGTGGACCAGCGACTGGTACCAGGATCATGCGGCGGTTGAGCATGGGTGTTGCGTGCAAGTGAATCCGGCGGGAGGCGCACGGGAACGAAGCGTCGATCCGCGGCAGCCCGGCCCGGGAATCCCCCGGAAGGTGATGAAGGGTGGCTCGCACCTGTGCGCGCCAAACTACTGCCGCCGCTATCGTCCCGCTGCCCGCATGCCGCAGCCAATCGACACTACGACATGCCACCTCGGCTTCAGATGCATCATGCGCGTGGCAGTCGAATCCACGTGAGCCTGCGTGTCACCAGCGTGCGATGTGGTCTTCGATCCAGCCGAACAGGCCCCTGATCGCGATCGGCGCGCCGTGGTCACCGGCGATCCGGCCGTCGTACGCACCGAACACCTGGTGCACTTCGGAGAAATACTCGTCGTTGCCTCCCTTCGCCACGCGCTCGTACTCCGGTGAGAAGGTCAGGTCGATGCGTTCGGTCACGGTCGTGCGGATACGCCACGGCTGCATCGGTTGTGATCGATCGTAGTCGAAGGCGAGGTCCTCGCTGATCTTCGTGAGCCGGCCGTCGATACAGAGCGCGTTCTCGGTCATCCCGGTGCCGTTGGTCCACTGACCGCCCAGGTTGAGTCCGACGAGGCGCCCATGCTGCATGCCCGAGGCAGCGCCCCAGTTCCATGACGTCTCACGCGGCCAGACGCCGCGGCCATAGTCGAGCACGGCCCACGCATCCTGTTCGAACGCGTGGCTGCGGTCACCGATTGCGACCACTCCCGTGGCCGGGAGCGCGTTCTGCTTGGAGGTGAACTGGAACTCCTGATCGTTCCATGGAATCACGACGTTCAAGGTCTCGTGCGCCTCGGGCCGGCGCACGAGCATGTCCGCGTGCACAGGCATGCCGCGGAAATCCGGCGATGTCAGGCGGAGCCTCGTGTCGCCACCTTCGCTGATGAGTTCGACGCGCATATCGGGGTGGTCGAAGGTGATGCTGCCCTCGGGCGTTTCAGGCATGGGTGCGGCGCCTGAAGGCAGAACGACCGTCTTCTCTGCAAACGCGTGCGTCGCCCGATCGAAGTAGTAGGCGAACGCCATCTGCGTCAGGTCGAGGTCGACGACGGTCATGGAGATCAGCAGCGCGCCATCGCTGACGCACCAGTAGTTCCAGCGTTTCTTGCGCGGAAGCCATGGCGGCAGATTGCAGCGGTGCAGCGGCCGGCGCGACCAGCCGATAGCGGCGCGGTTGAGCGTGCCTTCGGGCGTGCAGAGGTCCACCCGTTCGGTGAGCTCGCGTTCGTTGAGCAGCGCCGCGCTCACAGGGCGCTCTTGACGACGTTGCCGCCCTGCATGATCAACGAGAGTTTGCCCTTGTCCTGGAGCATTGTGATCTCATCGAGCGGGTCGCCGTTGAGGAGCAGGAGATCGGCGTACTTGCCGGGCTCCAATGTGCCGACGTCGTCCTGCATGTGCACGCACTCTGACGCGGTCTTTGTCGAGGCGACGATCGCCTGCATGGGCGTCATGCCGGCCTCGACCATCAGCTGCAGCTCTTCGGCGTTGGAGCCGTGGTGTCCGACGCCGCTATCCGTGCCCATCGCAACGCGCACGCCGGCGCGGATCGCCTCGCCGACATTGCGCTGGTGGTCCTCCATCACCTCTTTCGTTTTGCGGACCGACTGCGGCAGGATGCTGCCGGGCATGCGCTCGGCGTGCCGCAGCACCCAGATCGGAGCCGCCAGTGTCGGCACGAGAAACGTGCCGCGACGCTTCATCTCGTCGATGCAGCGCTCGTCGACGTAGATGCCGTGCTCGATCGATTCCACGCCGGCCAGGACCGCGTTCAGGATGCCTTGCGTGCCCTGGGCGTGCGACATGCACGTCTTCCCCGCGGCGCGCGCCTCGTACACCATCACGGCAATCTCCTCGGGCGTGAACTGGGTGTGTGTCGGCTCATCGGCGGGCGAGAGGACGCCGCCGGTCGAGCACAGCTTGATGAAATCGGCGCCGGCGCGCAGTAGTTGGCGGACCGCGACGCGCACCTCGTCCTCGCCGTCAACGACGGTGTGCGGCCATTCGGGGCCGCGCCCGCCGCCGGCGACCGAACCGGTGTTGACGCCGGAGGGCATGGTCTGGTCACCGTGTCCGCCGGTCTGCGAGAGCGCTGAGATGGAGATTCGCATCCGCGGGCCGGGGATGAGACCGCGCTCGATCGCGAGCTTGAGGCCGAGCGGCGCGCCTGAGGCATCGCGGACTGTGGTGACGCCGGCCTCGAGCGTGCGCTGTGCGTTGCGTGCCCCGTAGAAGAGCTGGAGGCTCGGCGGGGTCAGCAGGCGCTCCTGCAGGTGCGTGACGCGGCCGTAGAGGTGCACGTGGCAGTCGATCAACCCGGGCATGACCGTGCGCCCGCCCGCATCGATGATCTCGGCGTCGCGTGGCGGCTCGATGCCGGCGCCGACGCGCTCGATCCGCTCACCCTCAATGACGATGGTGGTGTTCGGGGCCGGGTCGGCGCCCGTCCCATCGATCAGCGTGCAGTTGACGATCGCGGTGGTCATGACCCTCCCCCTGCGCGGCGACGTGGGATGAGGATCGCCGAGCGCGCGCTCTGAGGCAATGACGGCGGCGGGCGTCAGTCGCGCCGTTCCGGAGCGAAGATCCGCTGCCGCACCCAGACGACACCATGGCTGTTCCAGAGCGTCACCACGTAACCGAGGCGGAGCAGAACGACCGACACCGTGGTCACGAGGCCGACGAGCACGAGCGCTTCCATCCAGATGCTGTCGACGTAGTGGAGGCCAATTGCGCCGAGCGAGAAGAGCGCCGCAATGCCGTAGATGATGACGAGCAGTCCGCGCGGCCCGGCGCCCGCCTGCTCGATGCGGTGGTGGATGTGATCCTGGTCGCCGATCATCGGGTGCTGGCCGTGCAGGATGCGGCGGGTCCAGGCGAGGCCGATGTCCATAAGCGGAAAGCCGAGCGCGACGATGGGCACGAGGACGAAGATGTGGTCGGTAGGGCCCGTGGCGGCGCGGATGGCGAGCGTGCCGATGATGAAGCCGAGGACGTTGGCGCCGGAGTCGCCGACGTACGCGGACGCCGGGGGGAGGTTGAAGGGCAGGAACCCGAGGCCAGCGCCTGCCAGCGTCACGAGCAGCAGCGCGACCGTCGGGTGGTCGGAGTTGCCGGCGATCACGGCCATGGTGACGGCCGCGAAGACCGCCACGCCGAGCGCCACGCCGTCGCGCCCGTCGATGAGGTTGAAGGCGTTGGTGGTCAGCCACACCCAGGCGAGCGTGGCGGCGAAGGCGATCGGCGCCCACAGGTGGATGTCAGGCCCGAGCGGCAGGCCGATGTCGTCGAGGCGGTAGCCGGCGGCATACACCGCCGCTCCTGCGACGAGGAACACCGCCGAGCGCAGCCAGGGGCTGGTCAGGCGCAGATCGTCGAGGAAGGCGACACCGAAGACGAGCGATGCGGCCGCCAGGAAGCCCATGAACTCGCCGGACTTCGGCGAGAACAGCTGATCGGCGTGCGAGGAGATGACGGAAGCGATGAACGGGGTGAGCGCGAACGCCGCGAGGAAGACGGCGCCACCCCAGCGCGGCCGTTCCTGCGGGCCGCGCACATCGAACAGGCCAAGCATGCGTTCAGTGCGGGAGAGGGCGAGCAGCGCGACGGTGAGCGCGAAACCGATCGCCAGGGAAACCGCGAGGGTGAGGACGTAGACACCGGCCATGCTTCTCAGCCGGTGAGTGTACCAGCATCGGAGGGCGGCGTTTCGCGCGCCGGGCTCGTCATAACGCGGGCGGGGGGCGTGGAGCCCCTAGCTCAGCGCTCGCCGGTCCGTATCGCCTTCGTCGCCGCTTTCTGTGTAGGGCTGGTCGCGTCGCGGGTCGGCCATCTCTTGCACCAGGTTCTTGTCCCGCGGGCCGAGGGTCGATGGGGCGGCCGGACCCGCGCCTTCAAGCGTAGAGCCGTTGCGATAGATCTCGCGGACCTCGGCGAGGATGTCCTCGTGCGACTCGTAGGAGCGGTCGGGCAACTGTTCGAGGACGTGGAGCACCTCGTTATCGAGCCCGCCGGTGTCGGCGGCGCGACGGACGATGGCGCTGCGGGACGTGGGGTAGTCCAGCCCTTCCATCGCGCGAAGGTACTCGTTGAGGCCGGCGTTCTGGTGTTCGAGCATGTCGCACCTCCACCCGGATTGTGGAGCACGAGCGTTGCGCATCCGTCCCGGTTGCCCGCAGCCGCGTTGCGAGAACGCGACGGCCGGTACATTGGCGCATCCATACGCAACGACGGAGGTGCGCGGTCATGTGGTGGCAGGACGCCCTGTGGGGCCTCTGGAACGGGCTGACGGCATGGATTGTGCTGATCGTCCACGTGTTCGGCGGGTGGGAGGAGTTTCCGTTTTACAACACCGCGCGGGCGGGTAACTGGTACGACTTCGGATTCCTGATTGGCGCCGGTTCACCATTCCTGGGATTCCTGGGGCGGAAGAAGTAGCGGTCGGCTGTTCAGCGCAGGTGCGGTGCCACGCCGATGGTCTCGATGGACGTGCGGTAGACGGCCGTCCGGGCCGTGATGTAGAGCGTCGAGCCGTCGTTGCCCCAGGCGCAGTTGGCGGGCATCTGGGGGCAGTCGATGACGCCGAGGGGCTTGCCGTCGGCGGCGAACACCTGGAGCGTGCCGGCCGCGACGTACACGCGCCCTTCGCGGTCGACACGCAGGCCGTCCGGACGGCCATCCTCGCGCATCTCAGCGAAGATGCGGCCGTTGCTGAGCGCCCCCTCGCGATCGAGATCGAACGCTCGCACGTGGCGGCGGTTCGTGTCGGCGATGTAAATCGTGCGTTCGTCTGGAGAAAGACAGATGCCGTTGGGTCGATCCATGTCGGTGAGGAGCAGCGCCAAATTGCCCTGTGGGGCGATCGTGTAGACACCGTTGAACGGCAGCTCGCGCTGCTCCTCGCGGATCCCGTAGGGCGGATCGGTGAAGAAGATGCGGCCGTCGGAGCGCACGCAGACGTCGTTCGGCGAGTTGAGACGCTTTCCTTCCCAGTAGCGGGCGATGGCGTGCACCGCGCCGCCCTGCTCACGCGTAACGGCACGTCCCTCATGTTCGCAGGAGATCAATCGCAGTTCGCGGTCCAGCGTGAGACCGTTCGACTGGCGGCTGGGCTCCCGGTGGACGCTGACGGCGCCGTTCCGCCAGCGATGGATGCGGCTGTTCGGGATGTCGCTGAAGAGCAGGGAACCGTCAGGGTGCCAGACCGGGCCCTCGGTGAAGCCGAAGCCATCAGCGACGAGCTCCCAATTCGTGGCGGGAACGATCGCGCTCAATCCTTCGTCGAAGCGGACCTGGGGCATAGCTCCTCCTCTGGCTGCAATCCGCCTTCAGGAGAGCGCGAAGCGTCTGATCCGGCGCGGCTGCCCGCCGGGATACACGGCACAGGCACGCACGTCGTGCGAGAGATCGCCCGCAACGCGGCGCCGGCCAGGGCTGCGCAGTCATAGCAGGCTGCCGGTGGCACGGCGCGTCGTGCCTTCCTCCTTGAACCATTGGATCGTGTTCTTCGCGATCGTCTGCATGTGCACCTCGTCGGCGCCGTCGACGAGGCGGGCCGAGCGGGCGTTGCGCATCATGCGCTCGAGCGGCGTGTCGGTCGAGTAGCCCAGCGCGCCGTGCACCTGGATCGCGCGGTCGAGCACCTTCCAGAGCGTGTTCGCGACGTGATGCTTCGCCATCGCCACCTCGTGGCGGAAGGGCATGCCATTCTCGATGAGGTACGCGGCGTGCAGGACCATGAGCTTGGCGGTGTAGAGCTCCATCACCGACTCGGAGATCATCCACTGGATGGCCTGCTTGTCGGCGAGCAGCGAGCCGTGCGTGTAGCGCTTGGTCGCGCGGTCGACCATCATCTCGAGCGCGACTTCGGCGTTGCCGATCCAGCGCATGCAGTGCGCGAGCCGCGCCGGGCCCAGGCGGTACTGGCCGAGCAGGTGCCCGTGGCCCCGCTCGCCGAGGATGTTCTCGTTGGGCACGCGGAGGTTCGTGATGCGGATCTCGCAGTGGTTGCCCTGTCCGTGCATGGTGTCGATGTCCCGGACGATCTCGAAGCCTTCCGCCGGCAGATCGACGAGGAACGCGGTGTTGCGAGCCTGGGGCGGATCCGCATCGGGGTCGGTGCAGGCGATGAGAATGGCGAACCTCGCGCCCTTGGCGCCGGAGATGAACCACTTGTGGCCGTTGATCACCCAGTCGTCGCCGTCCTTGACCGCGCGCGTCTGGATCAGCGTGGGGTCGGAGCCGGACACCTCGGGCTCGGTCATCGCAAAGCACGAGCGCGAGCGGCCTTCGGCCAGCGGACGCAGGTACTTCTCCTTCTGCGCCGGGTTGGCCGCGTGGAGGAGCGTGTGCATGTTGCCCTCGTCGGGTGCCTGCGCGTTGAGGATGTACGGTCCGATCCCGGTACGCCCCGCTTCGGCCGAGACGAAGGCCATCGCCACCGGGCCGAGGCCCATGCCGCCCCACTCCGGCGGCAGGTGGGGGTTCCAGAGCCCGAGCTCGTGCGCCCGCTGCCGCAGGCGGATGATCTCGCGGACATACTCCTCACGGGCGGCCTCATTGCCGCGCAGACGTTCCTCCATGGGGCGGACTTCACTGTCCATGAACGTGCGGACGCGCTGGCGTACTTCCTCAATCTCCGGCGCGAGCCTAAAATCGACGGGCATCTCGACCTCCTGCGGGTGGGCGGGGGAGTCTGCGGTTCGGGGGTGATTGTAGTCGCTGCCCGCACGAGGGCACAGCGGCGGGAGGAACGCATGACGACAGCAGCGCCGGTGCCCGGTATCAACCTCGAGACGCTGCTGCCGTGGTTCCGTGAGCACATCGCGCCGGTGGAGTCGCTGGACGTGACGCTCATCGGTCACGGACGGTCGAACCTGACGTACAGGCTGAGCGCCGCGGGGGAGCACTGGGTGCTGCGGCGGCCGCCACTCTCGCACGTGCTGCCGACGGCGCACGATATGCGGCGCGAATTCCGCGTCATCTCGGCGATGCAGGGAACGGACGTGCCGGCGCCGCGCGCCTACGCCTACTGCGATGACCCTGCGGTCAACGAGCGACCGTTCTACATCATGGAGTACGTGGAGGGCTTCATTCCCGTGGACCCGGCCGAAACGGCGCGGCGGTACACCGAGGCGCAGCGACGGCACATGGGCGAACACCTGATCGACGTGCTCGCGGCGCTCCACACGCTTGACCCGGAGCGGGTGGGGCTGAGCGACTTCGGCAAGCCGCCGGGGTTTATCGCCCGGCAGGTGCGGCGGTTCACGGAGCAGGTCGAGACATCGGTGACGCGGCCGGTGCCGGAACTGAAGGAGCTGTCGCGCCGGCTGGCCGCGGCGATCCCTGCGGAGTCGGCCGCCGGCATCGTCCACGGCGATTACCGGCTGGACAACGCCATCATGAACGACGCGGGCGACGTCATCGCGGTGCTCGACTGGGAAATGGCGACGCTCGGCGATCCGCTGGCGGACATGGGCATGCTCAAGATGTACTGGGGCGACGCGGCGAACGCGGGCTCGCCTTCGCTGGCCTCGACGCCCGTGATCTCGTTGCCAGGGTTCCCCACGTGGGAAGAAGCGAAGGCGCGCTATGCGGCGAGGTCGGGCATCAACATCGATAACCTGGACTACTACGTCGTACTGGCGCACTTCAAGCTGGCGGTGATCCTGGAGGGGATCAACGAGCGCTTCAAGGAAGGCGGGACCGTCGGCGAGGGGTTTGAGGGGATCGGCCAGCGGGCGACGGCGCTCGCGCGTGCCGGCCTCGCCGCCGCCGATGCGTCATCGATCCCGTCGCTGCGCGGCTGAGGGAACCAGCCTCGCACTCCGGAATCGCGAGAAACACAAGGCCGGCCGGGAGGCGCTCCGGCCTCCACAGTACCGGCCTCGAACGTTCAAGGTGGTACCCCCGACAGGACTCGAACCTGTGCTCCCGGCTCCGGAGGCCGGTGCTCTATCCGCTGAGCTACGGGGGCGCGTGCTTCACTATACAACGCCAACTTGACGATCCCGGCGCAATCCCGGCGGCACCGGCACGTTGATGCGATCGGACTATCGGTAAGGGGCGGGGCTGATTGTTATAGTGAGTTACCCACTCCCCCAACAGGTAGAGGATCATGCCGAGAAAGAAGCAGACAGAGCAGAAGGCCCGTCGCCAGAAGGCGTATAACCCGGGCTCGGCCGACGCCATCAAGGTCAAGCGCACCGGCGTCTTCCGGTACCTGAACTACCAGACGTTCGCGATCATCGGCATCCTGGCCATCGGCCTGGGCGTGCTGATCGGCGCCTTCTACCAGGGCGGCCGGCCGGACCGGCAGGACGGAAGCGTCCGGGGCGAGGGCGTGATCCGCTCGACGCCGGAGGCGGGTGAGACGCCGACGAGTGGCGCAGCGGGCCAGATCAAGACGTACGGCGCGCCGCCGGAGCTGACGATTGACACCGCAAAGCGGTACGTGGCCACGATCAAGACCGACAAGGGCGAAGTGAAGGTCGAGCTGCTGGATAACGAAGCGCCGACGACGGTCAACAACTTCGTCTTCCTGGCGAAGGATGGGTACTACAACGGCGTGAGCTTCCACCGCGTGATCCCCAACTTCGTGGCGCAGGCCGGTGATCCGACAGGCACGGGCATCGGCGGCCCGGGCTACAGTCTGCCCGTCGAGCACACAGATGAGCCGTTCGAGCCCGGCGTGCTGGCGATGGCAAAGCCACAGGAAGCCGGTGCTGACAACAACGGCAGCCAGTTCTTCTTCATGCTGCGCGAGGAGCCCACGTTCGACGGCAAGTTCACCGTCTTCGGCCGCGTCATCGAAGGCATGGACGTGCTGGAACAGCTCACCGCCCGAAACCCGCAGCTCGAGGAAGCGCCGCCACCGGGTGACCGCATCCAGTCCATCACTATCGAAGAACTGTAAGTCTGCGACTTCCCGTCAGAGAGGAGGCTCGCTCGGTCACCGACCGGCGGGCTTCTTCGTGCGCTGGCTTTTCAACTAGAACGCGCCCTGCTGCCTGAGCCAGGTCATGAACTCCCTGGGCGCGGGCATGGTGCTCAACCGGCCCATGCGTACGAGCGCCCAGTCGTCGAACTTGTGCGACTCTTTGACCTCACGGAGCGTCACCGGCCGTCGCGCGCGGCGGACGAACTTGAAGTCGGCGACCCAGCTGCGGTCGTCCTTCTTGTCGGGCCGCGGCTCGGACACGACCCGCGCCAGGCCGACCACGGCCGCGTCTTTGCCCGAGTGATAGATGATGACCTCATCGCCGGGCTTCATGGACCTGATGGCGTTGACCGCCGCGGGGTTGCGAACGCCGTCCCACTCCGTCTGACCGTCGCGTTCGAGATCGTCGATGGAGTAGGTGTCCGGGTCCGTTTTGGCGAGGAAGTAGGCCATGGCGCGCCTCCGTGATCTGTACGTCGTCGAGTGTGCGCGTACGGTGCGCGGGACGCAACCACCGATCAGCCGGCGTAGGGGCGCGCGGCGTCCATGAACCTCTGCAGCGCGTCGATGTGCTCGTCGGGCGTGCGCAGGCCGACGCCCATCGTGTTGAACGAGACGTGCGAGGCGCGTTGGTCGCGCCACCAGCGCAGCGTGTCATCCCAGGCGTCCTCTTTGGTGAACAGGAGGTTGATGCGCCCTTCAACGCCGAACGCGTCGGGATCGCGCCCCGCTTCGTTCACCCAGGCGCGCAGACGCTCGAGGGTGGCCGCCCCTTCGTCGCCGGCGCGAAACTGCGGGAACCAGCCGTCGGCGATGCGCGCCATGCGGCGGAGGGCGTCTTCGGCGCCGCCGCCCATCCAGACCGGAATCGGCTGTTGCACGGGCCGCGGGTTGATGTTCACCTTGCGCAGCGTGTGGTAGCGCCCCTCGATATCGACGAGATCGGTGGTCCACAGGCGCCGCAGCATCGCGATCTGCTCCTCCGCGCGGCGTCCACGGTTACGGAAGTTCTCGTTGAGGGCTTCGAACTCCACGTAGTTCCAGCCGATGCCGACTCCCAGCCGGAGCCTGCCGCCAGAGAGGACGTCGACCTCCGCGGCCTGCTTGGCGACGAGGGCCGTCTGCCGCTGCGGAAGAATCAGGATGCCTGTGGTCAGCTCAATGCGGCGCGTGCACGCCGCGAGGAATCCGAACAGTACGAGCGGCTCATGGAACGGCGTCTCGTGCGTGTACGGCGGCCGGAAGCGGCCCTCGAAGCGGTCGGGGTGGGCGCCCAGCACGTGGTCGTAGGCAAGAATGTGCGCGTAGCCGAGGCCTTCGACCGCCTGGGCATAGTCCCTGATCGCGCCCGGGTCGTTGCCGAACTCGGTCTGCGGGAAGATGGCGCCGATACGCATGAATGCCTCCCTGGGCCGTTGGGCTTTGCTCACGACGATGACCCGGCGAGTGCCAGCGCGCCGACGGCGCCCGCGAACCCCGGCTGCGGACACAGTTCTGCGCGCACTCCGAACAGCGCGCACATAGCCGCGATGGAGCGCACAAGCGCCTCATTCTGATGCACGAAGCCGCCGCAGAGCACCATCGTATCGAGCCCCTGCAGCCTGGCCCGTTGCGCGGCAATCTGGGCGATGCTCTCGCCGTGGAGGTTGAGCAATGCCGCGATGAAGTCATCAAACGACGCGCCGGGCTTGGCCAGGTGCGCCGCGGTGAGGTCGGCGCTGATGCGGCCGATGCCCTCGGGGTAGGCGTCCGACACCATGAGGTCGGCGTTGCGCCGGTCGCCACGAGCGGCCGCCGCCACGAGCGCCTGGTACGACACGCGGGTGTTGATCGCCCGGCCAATGGCGTAGAACGAGCCCCCGCCGAGCGCACAGCCGCCGAGATGAGCGACGGCGCCCTGGCGCACGGCGGCGAAGGCCGTGCCGGTGCCGAGCAGGGCAACACAGAACTCGCCTGTGCGGAGTGCGAGCGCACGCACGCCTCGGGCGGCGGCTTCGATCTCCTGCGCGGCGTGCGCGCCGGGGGTGGCCAGCATGGCAGCCCGCGCGCCCGTCACGCCTACGACGCCTTCGAACGAAGGGGATTGCGCCGTCATATCGGGGCGCGTGGGCACCGCGTACAGATGCAGCCGCCCGTCGACCACGCGCGCGAACTTCGTGAGCGTGAGACCGGCATCGATGCCAATGCCACGCTCGGGTAGGCCCGCCGGCGCATCCATGACGGACTCATACAGCGCGAGGGAAGGTTCAGCGCTCACGCACGCCATTGTGCACGAGGGCGGAAGCCGGGGCGAACGGGGCGTTACGGGTTCTCCACGCGTGGCGGGTAGAATGCAGCCATTCGGCGATCTGCCGATGGACGGACCGGGCGCGCGGCTGCAGACTGCGCGGACGGACCGCAGGAGGTGCCTGATGCCACGAGCGCTCTGGAAAGGCGCGGTCAGTTTCGGGATGGTGACCATCCCGATCAAACTCTACACCGCGACCGAGGAGAAGGACATCGCGTTCAACCAGCTGCACAAGACGGACGGTGTACGCATCAAGATGCAGCGCTACTGTCCCGAGGACGAACAGGTCCTGGAGTTGAGCGACATCGTCAAAGGCTACGAGATCTCGCCGGGCAACTACGTGATTCTCGATCCGGAAGATTTCGAGAAGGTACCCGTGAACACCACGCACACCGTCGAGATCACCGACTTCGTGCCACTCGAACAGATCGATCCGATCTACTACCAAAAAACCTACTACATCGAGCCCGACAAGGTCGGCATGAAGCCGTTCGCCCTGCTGCGCGAGGTGCTGAAGGACTCCCAGCTCGTCGCGCTGGCGAAGGTGACGTTGCGACAGAAGGAACAGCTGTGCACGCTGCGTGTGTACGACGACATCATTGCCCTGGAGACGATGTTCTACCCGGACGAGATCCGGACGACGGCGGGACTGGACGCCCCGGGCGAGATGGAGATCTCTGAGAAGGAAATGCAGATGGCGAAGTCGCTCGTTGAGATGCTGAAGAGCGACTTCGAGCCTGAGAAGTACCGGGACAACTACCGCGAGGCGCTGCTGGAACTGATCCAGCAGAAGGCGGAAGGCCAGGAGATCAGCCGTCCGAAGCCGGCGGCCGGCAAGGTCACAGACCTCATGGAGGCGCTCCGGGCGAGCGTGGAAGCGGCGCGCGCGCGGCGCGAAGGTGGGGAGCCGGCGGAGGGGGAAGCCGCCGAAGAGGAGCGTGAGCGACGGCCGGCGCGTCGCAGGAAGGCCGGATGAGTCCGCGTCCGCGCGGAGAACCAACGTCCATCAGCAGTGCACGGGGCGGGCAGATGCCCGACTTCGTCGCGCCAATGCGGGCGACGACGGCGCCGGAGCCCTTCGACTCAAAGGATCACATCTTCGAGCTCATGTGGGGCGGCGTGCGAGCGCTGGCCTTCATCCGGGACGGGCACATGCGGCTGCGCGGCTCGAATGGCATCGAGCTGTCGCACGCATTCAGCGAGTTCATCGATATCCCGGACCAGGTGGACGCGCGCGAGGCGATCCTCGACGGCGAGATCATCGTGGTCGACGGTGATGGCTTCCCTGCGTTCGACGCATTGCGGCCGCGCCTCCATGCCCTGGCGTACGCCTCGGCGGGACCGCCGCAGGAGCTGACGAAGCCCCGCAAGATCAACGGCCAGCCGATGTACCAGGCGTTCGACCTGCTGTGGCACGACGGACGGAATTACATGCAGCGGCCGCTCTGGCAGCGGAAGAATCAACTTCACTCGATTATCCGGCCCACGCCAGCTTTCTGCGCCGTCGACTTCGTGGACGACGAGGGGGTCGCGTTCTACGAGGCAGTATTGCAACGCCGCCTGGAGGGCGTTGTGGCAAAGGAGAAAGCTGGTCACTACGTGCCGGGACTTCGTACGACGCAGTGGCAACAGGTGCGCGCGCTCTACAGCGGCGATTTCGTGATCGGCGGATACACGATCGGCGGGACGCTGCGGCGCGGGGAGCCGTTCAGTCAACTCCTGCTGGGAGCGTACGACGGCGACCGTTTGGACTACGTCGGATCTGTCAGCGGGGGGATCAGCGACGTCGAGGCGCGGCAGTTGGTGGCGCGGCTCGAGGAACGCATCGCCGGAATGCCTCACTTCGCAGATCCGCCGCGCATCCCGCGCCTCACGTACTGGACGCAGCCCTCGATGATCTGCCACGTCCGGTTCAGTGAGTGGACGAAGGATGGCTACCTGCGCTTCCCAATCTTCAGCGCTCTCAGGCCTGACCTGCGGCCAGAGGACTGCGTGGTGGAGTGACGCCGGAACAGACCGCCCTGCGGGGCTCAGTCGTCCTTGCGCGCGCGGTAGAGCTTGGTGCGGTCGATGTAAACGGGGAGGCCTTCCTTGCGGCGATAGGCCTGCTCCTTCGCCTCCGCCTGCGCCCGCTCCTTCTCGATCTGGATCTGGCCCTTTGACTTGCGCTTTGGGGGGCGAGGCTTCGCCAGTTCCGGGTGCTCGTTCATCCTGGTCGGGCCCGTGATCTTGGTCTTCACTTCCTTGCCAAGGTGGTAGTACGTGCCGCGGTCCGGGATGGCGCGCGGGTATCCCTCGCGTATCGTGAAGGCGGCGAAGGAGGTGGGCGGAATGCGCTGCGCCTTGCGAGCGCAGACCGGACATGGCGCCGGCTGTGAGGCCTGCGCGTATTGCCGGATCGTCTCAAAGACGCCGTCGCAGTGCTTGCAGTAGTACTCGTACACGGGCATGGCCGCATTCTAGCGGGCGCGCGGCGCAAGCGCCCAGGCAAGCCGTTAGCCGTCAGTCGATGGGAAGCGCTGCGGAAGGCTCGTCCGCCTGCACAGTCTGCTCGCGTGGCGCCGCGGGCTCGGCGGGCCGCCTGCCGCCTGCACGCGCGCCGCGCCGTACCGCGTCGATGAAAGCGGCGGAACGCACGTCGCGCTCGAGGACCCAGCGCACGTACTCCCCAAGCGCGCGCTCGAGCTCCAACGCGAGCTCCGCATCGACGTGGATGCGGGCGACATCCGGCCAGCGGCCATGGCGAAGCAACCTCAGGAGCTTGATGGCGTTGGGTGAGATGGGGCGGGTGGCATGCTGAGCGACGCGGCAGTCGCGACAGACAACGCCGCCGGCGCCGGCTGACCAGAAGTTCACGACCGGCTCCAGGCGCGATCGACAGGCGACACAGGCGTCCAGCTCGGGCGTGTAGCCCAGGTGCGTGAGCAGCGCCATTTCGTGGAAGCGGAGCGGCGTGTCCATATCCGCGCCTGCGGCGATCCGCCGGAGTGTATCGAGCAGCAGCCGGTAGAGGGCGAAGTTCTCGGCGCGCGGCTCTGTGAACTTGTCCACGAGCTCTGCGGCGTAGAGGGCGCGGCTCATCGCCTCGAGATCGTCGCGAAGGGCGGCGAACGACTCGGTCGTCTCCACCTGCGTGACGACGTCGAGCGTCTTTCCCTGGGCGAGCATGAACACGGCATGCGAGAGCGGCTCCACATGCCCCGCGAGACGGCTGCGGGACTTGCGCACGCCCTTGGCGACCGCCTCGATCTTGCCGAGGCGGGCGGTGTAAAGAGTCAGGATCTTGTCGGCGTCAGCGAGCCGCCGCTGGCGCAGGACAATCGCCGGGGTCTTGTAGACGCGCGGTTGCACGACTCAGGGTAGCGAAGCGGGCATGCCACGCGCGCTAGAGCCTATGCGCCTGCCCCGCTAGGATGCAGCGATGGAAGGACGCGACCTCAAGGGCAGGGCGGCGATCACAGGGCTCGGGATATCCGAGATGGGTCGCGTCTATGGCCACGACGCGCAGCATTTCGCCGCGGAGGCGATCCAGCGCGCGGTCGAGGATGCGGGCCTGCGCAAGGACCAGATAGACGGCCTGCTCGTGAATCCGGGCGTCTCGCCGCTGGGCGGGATGGGCGGCGTCGGCCTGCAGAACTACCTTGGGCTCACACATCTGCGGCTGCTGTCCAGCATGAACGTTGGCGGCGCCACGGCCTGCATCATGGTCCAGTACGCGGCCATGGCGGTGACGCACGGGATGGCGAACCACGTCGTGTGCGTCTTTGCCGATGCGCCGCTGCAGCCCAACCGTGGCGGCGGCGCTGCCTATGCGGCGATGGGACGGTCGATCCGGCCGCAGGGCATGGGCGGGCTCTACACGGCGTTCGGGGTGCTGGGCGTGAATGCGCATTATGCGCTTGCGGCTCGCCGGCACATGGCCATGTACGGGACGACGAACGACCATTTCGGGGCGATCGCTGTCGCCGAGCGCCAGTGGGCGGTGATGAACCCCCTGGCTGAGCACCGGGAGCCCATCACGCTCGAGGACTACCACGCGTCACGCTGGGTTGCGGAGCCCCTGCACCTGCTCGACTGCTGCCTCGTGTCGAATGGCGGCGTAGCCGTGATTGTCTCGCGGGCGGAGGAAGCGCGCGACATGCGCCAGCCGCCGGCGTACATCTGGGGCATGGGGCAGGGACATCCGGGGGATCTGCGGCGTGCCGGCTGGGACGTGGAGACGCAGACCGGCGCCCCGATGTCCCGCGAGATCGCCTTCCGCATGGCCGGGATTGGCATCGACGACGTGGACATCCTGCAGGCGTACGACTGCTACACGTACACGGTTCTCGTGACGCTCGAGGACTACGGCTTCTGCAAGAAGGGCGAAGGAGGGCCGTTCGTGATGGACGGCAAGCTCGGCCCCGGTGGCTCGCTTCCCACGAATACCGGCGGTGGGCAGCTCAGCGCCTATTACATGTGGGGGATGACGCCGCTCTCGGAAGGCGTGATCCAGGCGCGCGGGACGGGCGGCGAACGCCAGGTCACGAAGCACGACGTCGTCCTGGTGACTGGCAACGGCGGGATTCTGGACCACCACAGCACGCTGGTCCTCTCGCCACACGCCTCGTAACTGCCAGCACGCGACAACGCCTCACCGAAGACCGTTGCCGGGCCGCAACTCGCGAGCCCTCGCCCGGCCATGCGCCATTATGCGATGGAACCTGCGGCTCGTATCAGTGATCGGCGAGCGCGGGATGGTCGATCGCGCTGACGCCGACCGTCAGCGGCGTCCCGCGCGGCACACAGGACGCCGCTCGCGAGGTCGAGGTGCGGCGGTACGAAGGCGAGGATTCGCATCGTGAGCGCGCGTATGCCCGGGCAGTTAGGGAAGGCGGCGGGGGCGTCCGGTGATCTACCGCTGGTCGGTCGTCAGAGGATGACACTCAGGACATGACGCCCTGACCACACCATGGCACGCACGCGCTCGAGCCGGATCCCTGCGCCGGCTTCGGGCGCGTGACAGGCGAGCGGCACGGGGATCGCCGTGAGCGTAACGGTTCCGCGATGGCGGGCGCGTCATGCTGAATCGCAGGAAAGGAGCACGTCATGGACAACGAGAAGTGGGAAGGCCGCGAAGACCAGTTGAAGGGCAAGGGGAAGGAAGTCGCCGGCAAGGTGACCGGCGACGAGGACACCGAGGCCGAAGGCAAGGGCGAGCAGATGAAGGGCAAGGTCAAGGAGACCTACGGCGAGACCAAGGAGAAGGTCAAAGAGGTCTTCGACCGATAGTCCGCCCGCCGGGAGAATCGCAAAGGGCACGCCGCCAGGCGTGCCCTTCCGCATGGCGCGTCAGAGCAGCAGCCCGCCGCTGGGCAGATAGCAGTCGAACCGCCCGAATGGGGCGGTTGTCTTCAGAAACGTCCAGTGCTGGATGCGCCAGCTGGCGGAGAGGACGGCGGCCAGCATCGTCGGGTTGTTCGATGGGAAGAAGCCATACGCCGACTCGACGCCGCGCGCGCTGAGCCAGTCGCCGGCGATCCGCAACAGCGGGCGCAGATCGTCTGGTTCGAACGCTGCGAGGGGCCCGATGTGGCCATCCTCGTCGACATAGCCATATGCGGCGAGGGCGCCGTCTCGCTCGATGCCAAACGCGAGGTGCTCGATTTCCGGCCAGGCCGATGCGTCGAGATAGAGTCGATGATCCAGCGTGCGCTCGGCGCCGAAGGCATGGCGATCGAGCGCCGCGAGGCGTTCAGCCCAGCGGTCGTCGGCATGCACGACGCGGGCGGACGTCCGCGGTTGGGTCGTGAGCGCGGCGAGCGGCCCATGCATCCGGTAGCAGACGGCTGTCGCGAACATGCCCGCCCGCATGTAGAGGGCCTGGGCGAGCGGCGACGTGGACGACACAACGGAGAACACACTGGCATCCCGAGCCTGTCCGGCATCCATCGATCGTGTCAGAAGCATGGCACCCATGCCCTGCGCGTGGACTTCCGGGCGCACGAAGAGCTGGGCGAGAAACCAGATCGGTCCGCGGGTGAACCCCATGGCATATCCGACCGCAGTACCATCGAGCTCCGCAATCCACGAACCGTCTGGATCGGTCCTGAGCAGGTGCTCGAAATGCGGGTATCGCCGCGGAGTCCACGGCTCCGGCTCGTGTCCCTCGCTGCGCGCGAGCTCGTCGAGCGCGGCCTTGCGGATGTAGGTCGTGGCATCGATGTCGGCCACGGTCATCGGGCGGTAAACGGGTGGCATCGCGCATCTCCGGAGGTTGCGAGGCGTGCCGCGGTCAGCCCGCGTCGAAGGTGCATCGTAGCAACCGCATGCGACGTGCCACGCGCCGGTCCGTGCTTGACCGGTATTCCCGCGCCTTGTAGGAACCCTCTGGATGCGCGCTGGATGGCAGGGGACGCGGTGGGGATGGCTGGCGGCGGTGGCCTGCGCGCACCTTGTCCTCGGCGGCGCCTGCGGTCTGGTGCGGGAGGAGGAGGCGTTCGCCACGCCCGACCCCCCGCCGCCGAATGTTCTGGTGAACGGCGGATTCGAGTTCGGCGCAGGGGCGTGGGCGGGGCTCCCGCCGCCGCAGGCAACACGCGCCGTGGCCTACGCCGGCGCGGCTGCACTGGAGCTGCGAACCGACGAGGAGGCGGCAGCGGCCGGGGCAACTCAGGCGATGATGCCTGCCGAGTTTCCCCAGTTCGTTTCAGGCTTCTATCGCGTGGAATCGTGGCCTGACGACGGGCCGGCGCTGCTGTCGTTCACTATCACGGTGACCGGGGCCGACGGCGCGCTGGACCGGATCAGATTCGTGCTCGGCGCTTCGGAGCAGGCGTCGGCGACGGTCCAGGTGTCCGACACCGTGTTCCTGAACCGGGACCGGCCGGAACGCGGTCGCTGGATGTACTTCGGTTATCCACTGTGGGAGGCCTGGATCGCCTGGCGAGGCCAGATCCCCGTGGCCTGGCAATCCATCGACATCAGCGTCATCGTTGAAGGACCTGGCATCGTCGCGCAGTTCGACGAGCTGTACGCAGGCCCGCAGGTGGGTAATCCCAACAGGCCCGCGGATTAGCACTCGGGCCCCAGGAGTGCTTGATGGGCAAACTGGTCGGCCGGTACACTCAGCATCGAACGATCACCGTACGGAGGGGAAATCGTGCCGACCTACGAGTACCGCTGTGTCGCAGGCCACCAGTACGAGAAGCGCGAGAGCTTCAGCGCCAAGCCCCGCCAGAAGTGCACCGTGTGCGGCAAGCAGGCCGACCGGCTCCTGCACGCGCCCCCGATCGTGTTCAAGGGCAGCGGTTTCTACAGCACCGACAGCCGCGCGCCGGCCGCGTCGAACAGCGGGACATCCGGGAACGGCCATGGACATGCGCACGACGGCGACGCGCAGGGGCACCCGCATGAGGCCGGCACCGCCTCCGACACCACTGACCCGCTGGAGAGCGCAGCGGCCGGATAGGCCGTGAGGGTCGTCCTCCAACGCGTCGCTCGCGCCGAAGTCCGCGTCGAAGGTCGCAGCGTCGGCAGCATCGGGCGCGGGCTGCTCATCCTCGCAGGCATCGCCGAAGGCGACGAGGAGGCGGCGGTGCGCCGGATGGCGCGCAAATGCGCCGAGTGTCGCATTTTCCCCGACGCCGAAGGGCACATGAATGCGTCGGCGCTCGAGGCCGGAGGGGCGGCGCTCGTGGTTTCGCAGTTCACGCTCCTGGCGGACGTGCGACGGGGCCGGCGGCCAAGCTTCATCGCTGCCGCCCGGCCCGAGATCGCAGAGCCGCTGCTGGCGGCCTTCGTCCATGAGCTACGGCAGACTGGCCTACGCGTCGAAACGGGCGTCTTCGGGGCCCATATGGACGTCGAGCTGGTGAATGACGGTCCGGTGACGATCGTGATCGACAGCGCGGATTTGGAGCGAGCCCGGCGGGGCTAGACGTCCGGCGTCCAGACGAGGCACTGGCCGCTGCCGCAGAGGTCCATGATGCGATCCGCGGTTTGCTCGGCCGTGAGTCCGGTGTTGTCAACCGTACAGCCCGCGAACGGACCGTAGCGCACGAACTGCTGATGCAGGTCACGGTGGGCGTCCTCGGGCATGCGGTCCTGGCCGGCGCGCGTACGGACGCGCTGGAGTGTAGCCGCCACTTCGGGCAGCAGGACCACGAAGTGCACCGGCACGCGAGCCCGTTGCAGTTCGTCGACATAAATCGGGAGCAGATGCGGGCCGATGACCCCGTCGACGAATACAGCGAAGAGATCCTCGGCGTAGGCAGTAGCGGCGCGTGCAACTGCGCGTGCCACCATGCGGTTCTGGCGATCGGACTGGGGGTCCCACGGCTTCACGAAGCCCATCCGGATCGCCTCGAAGAAGAACAGGTCGGTGCGCAGATGGACCGTCCGGTCGTAGCGCTGGCAGAGCGCCTCGCAGGCGGCGCTCTTGCCGGCGCCTGAGGGTCCGCTCACGATGACGACGTGCGACATCAGACGGATTGCAGTTCGAGGCTGAGGTCGAGTGCGGGAGCTGAGTGCGTGAGGCGACCCACGGAGATGAAGTCGACGCCGGTCTCGGCGATGGCGCGCACGTTGTCAAGCGTCACGCCTCCGGATGCCTCCACCACTGCGCGCCGGCCGATTCTCTCCACCGAGGCGCGGATGGCGTCGGGCGTCATGTTGTCCAGCAGGATGATGTCGGCGCCGGCCTCGGCGGCCTCGGCGGCCTCGTCCGGCGTCGCCACCTCGATCTCGATGCGCAAGGTATGCGGCGCCGTCGCGCGCGCCTTCTGCACGATCGCGGCGATCGACTCGGTGCCGCGCTGCCGGGCGGCGGCGATGTGATTGTCCTTGATCAATACGCCATCCGCGAGATTGAAGCGATGGTTGTGGCCGCCGCCAATGGCCACGGCGTAGCGCTCCAGCGCCCTGAGGCCGGGCGTCGTCTTCCGCGTGTCGAGGATGCGGACTCCCGTGCCATCGACGGCGTCAACAAATGCGCGCGTCAGCGTCGCGATCCCGGAGAGGCGCTGCAGGAAGTTGAGCGCGACGCGCTCGCCCGCAAGTAACGCCGCCAGGCGTCCCTCGATCTCGGCGAGCTCATCGCCGGGGGTGACGCGCGCGCCGTCCTCGGCCAGCTCGTCGAAGGACACGGAGTCGTCGATGAGGGTCATCGCAGCGGCGGCGACGGCCAGCCCGGCAATCACGCCTTCGCTCCTGGCAATGAGCACGCCTCGCCCCCAGTCGGCCGGTTCTGCCAGGGCAGCCGTGGTCACATCCTGGAAGGCGCCGTCCTCCTCGAGGGCGCGCATGACGGCCTCTTCGATGACGCTGAGTGGCACAGGCGGGACGCGCGCGCTCATGCGCCAACCGTGCGGAAGGTGAGGCTGCGGCGCCACTCTTCTCGGGTAGCCGGGAAGTCCGTCCGGTAGTGCGCGCCGCGGCTCTCCTCGCGCATGAGCGCGGCCTCGGTCATCAGCCGGCCGGTGAGCAGGAGGTTCGCCAGTTCATGCGAGGGCCGGTCCGCCGGCGGTGGCTGCGCAGCCTGCCACGCGGCGATCTTGCTTGCTGCTTCGCGGAGCCCTGCACCGTCCCGCACGATGCCAACCTTATCCCACATGAGCGCCTGCAGCGATGCACGGTCCGGAAGCGGGCCGCCCTCGTGGGCGGCCGGGGACAGCTCCAGGGCGTCCGGCGTCGGCTCGGCGGCCAGGCCGGGCGCGGCGACCGTGCGTTCGATCACCCGCTTCGCGAACACGACCGTCTCGAGCAGCGAATTGCTCGCGAGCCGGTTGGCGCCGTGCACGCCGGTACAGGCGCACTCGCCGCAGGCGTAGAGACCGGCGATCGTGGTTTCTCCCCACGTGTTCGTCCGTACGCCGCCCATCATGTAGTGGGCCGCCGGCGAGACGGGGATTGGTTCAAGGGTCATGTCGAGGCCGTGGGCGAGGCAGTAGCGATAGATCTGAGGGAACCGGGCGGTGACCCGCTCACGAGGCAGGTGCGTCACGTCGAGGTACACGCGGTCGGTGTTCGTGCGGCGTGTTTCGGCGATGATGGCGCGCGCAACCACATCGCGCGGGGCGAGCTCGGCGTCCCCGTGGTACTCCGGCATGAAGCGGCGGCCGTCGGCGGTACGCAGGATTCCGCCCTCGCCGCGGACAGCCTCGGAGATCAAGAAGATCGGCACACCTGGCATGCGGAGCGCGGTGGGGTGGAACTGGACGAACTCCATGTCGCGCACCTCCGCGCCTGCCCGCCAGGCGAGCGCGATGCCGTCGCCGGTCGCGATCTCGGGGTTCGTGCTGACGCGAAAGAGCTGGCCGACACCGCCTGTCGCAAGCACGATCGCGCCGGCCTCAAACCGCTCCGACGTGTTGGTGCGGGAGTCGAGCGCCCTGACTCCAGTGGCCCGCCCGCCTTCGACGATGATCTCCTCCGCCTGGAGGTGCTCCTTCACCGAGACGCTGGAGAGGCGCGCGACGGAGCTGAGCGAGATCTCGATGTGCGCGCCGGTCGAGTCGCCGCCGGCGTGAAGGATCCGGTTGCGGCTGTGCGCGCCCTCGCGCCCGAGCGAGACCTCGCCGTCGGTGCTGTCGAACGGTACGCCGAATGTCACGAGGTCGTGGATGCGATCCGCCGCCGATTCGACCAGAATGCGGGCCGCGTCTTCATCGACAAGGCCCGCACCGGCGGCGATGGTGTCACGCAAGTGGAGCTCGGGATCGTCGTCGCTGCCGATCGCCGCTGCAATCCCGCCCTGCGCGTACTTCGTGTTGCACTCGTCGATCGAGCCCTTGGTGAGCACGCACACAGATCCATGCTGCCGCGCCAGGAGCGCCGCATAGAGACCGGCGATGCCCGAGCCGATGATGAGGTAATCGAATCGGTTTGCCACTTAGTGTCACAAGTACACTAAGTGGCAAGAGGCGTCAATCGAGGCGCGTCAGATGCAGGTGTGGCCGTATGACTTCAGGTTCGCCAGCACGTCGATCAGGTCGATGCCATCGAATGCCTGCGCCGTGCGCCAGAGGTAGGCGTCGTCCGGGATGTAGCGATCAAGGAGCACGATCTGCGGCGCGCCCGGCGGCGTACCGAAGACAGCGAGGAGAGCCGCCGTATCCTGGGCATCGATCGACCGATCCGCGGTGACATCATAGAAGTCCCAGTAGTTCAGCGGGTCGCGAGATCCGCCGAACACCGGATCGGCGCCGAGCTCCTGGAGGTCCGTGCAGCCGTCGTTGTCGTCGTCCGCGTCAGCCGTGTTGCAGATGCCATCCCCGTCGGTGTCGAGGCAGATCGGCGTCGCCGTGGCGGTAGGCGTGCGGGTGGGAGTGCGCGTTGGCGTGCGTGTCGGCGTCCGCGTGGGCGTGGAGGTGACGGCGCCCGCGGTCGGAGTGCGGGTCGGTGTGGCCGTGGCGCCCCCTGGTGTGGGTGTGCGAGTCGGCGAGAACGTGGGCGTCGGCGTCGGCGCGGAGCTCGCGCAACTGTGGCCGAACGACTGGAGGTTCGTGACGGCGTCAGCGAGGTCGATGCCCAGATTGGACGTTACTGCAGCGGCCGGCGCATAGCCCCTGGCAGGGTCAGGAGCGTAGCGATCGAACAGGGCGTTGTAGCCCGCGGTACCAGGCGTGGCGCCGAACCGTCCCAGGATGGTGATCGTGTCGTCAAGGTCGACTGCGCGGTCCGCTGTGACGTCGTAGAAATCCCACGGATTGTGAGGGTTCCGCCCACCGCCGAACTCGGGCTGGGAGCCGGATTCCTGGGCGTCGGTACAGCCGTCTGCGTCAGTGTCGTTGGCTGCGACCGCGCGCACGTTCAAGGTCAGACGACCGTAGTCCGCGCCGGCGCCGCCGCGAAACCCGGAGAATCCTCCCGCCTGGATGCGGTACGTGACGCCTCCGGTGAGGGCGACGGTGACCCGCGACTGCAACACGTTGCCGACGATGACGTCGTCGCTGCAGCCGATCTGATTGAGCGCGTCAACCGCCGATCCCGTGAAGACGGTCAGCACGGTATCGAGGTCGCTGCCCAGGGTGTCGATCTGGTAGGTCCCTGAGGCCGGCGGCGTGAAGCGGTACCAGACCGTCTTCTCGACGTCGCTGCAGGTGGTCTTCGGCTCACCGGAATCCTGGGTAGCCGCGAAGTTGTAGCGGATGTCCCCGTAGGGCAGCGCCGTTTCGATCACGGCTGCCGCATTGAAGCTGTCGTTTCCGGGGGGCGGGGGCGCCGGAGCAAGGTTCAGCACCAGCGAGCCCGAAGCGCCAATGTAACCGCCGGCCTGTATGCGGTAGGTGGTGCCTCCGGTGGCGCTGAAGGCCAGCCGCGATCTGTTGGTGGTCAGCCAGTCGTCGTTGCAGTCAACAAGGCTCAAGGCGTTGAGAGCCGACCCTGTATAGATAGCAACGATGGTATCGAAGCTGCTCGCGAACGAATCGAGCAGGAAGGTGCCCGAAGACGGCGCCGTGAACGTGTACCACACCGTCTTTCCCACCGCGGTGGGGCACGGCTGGGGCTCGCCGCTCTGCAACGTGGCGCTCGAGGTGTCGATGGAAGTGGTGGCCGGCGCGGCGCCAATATTCGAGGCGTCCACGAAGTGATCGTTCGGCGGCGCGGCGCCCTGGGTGACCGCGGTGAGCAAGAAAGGGAGCGCGAGCGCGGCCAGCGTCGCAGCTACCACCGTGCCCTGGAGAACCATCGGCTTCATCGCACTCCAGATGGGAAGGGAGCGGACGTTACCGCTCCGCTCCCCCAATGCTGCGCTCGATGCTGGCGAGGCTCCCCGCAGAGGAAGCTACACGCCTGGCCACCGCCTGTCAATTCCACGCCGTCGCATCATTCCACCGTGACCGTCTTCGCGAGATTGCGTGGCTGATCCACGTCGCACCCGCGCTTCACTGCGATGTGATACGACAGCAGCTGCATGGGGATCGCCGTGAGCAGGGGATAGAGCAGCGGGGGCGCTGCGGGCAGTTCGATGGTCGTGACGCAGCGCGCCGCGATCTCAGCATCGCCCCGCGTGATGATTCCGATCACATCCCCCTCCCGCGCACGTACCTGTTCGATGTTCGAGAGCATCTTCTCGCGCGTGCCGTCATCGACCGCGAGCGCGACCACGGGCATGGAACGATCGATCAGCGCGATGGGGCCGTGCTTCATCTCGCCGGCGGGGTATCCCTCGGCGTGGATGTAGCTGACTTCCTTGAGCTTGAGCGCGCCCTCCATCGCCATCGGGTACTGGAGCCCGCGGCCGAGGAAGAGGAAGTTATTCCGGGAGGCGAAGCGGGCGGCTACGGTTGCGATCTGGTCGTCCTGCTGGAGCACGGCGCCCATCAGCGATGGCGTGTGCGCGAGGTCGTCCAGCAACGTTCGCAGCTCGTCCCTGTCCACCGATCCACGCGCGATCGCGATGTGACACGCGAGCAGGTAAAGCGCCGTGATGGATGCGGTAAGCGTCTTGGTGCTGGCGACCGCTACCTCGGGGCCGCAGCGGGTGAGGACCGCGCCATCGGCGACGCGCGTACTCTGGGCCCCCGGCGTGTTGCAGATGGTGATCTGCGGCGCACCGCGCGCACGGGCGTCGGCCATCGCCTCGAGCGTATCCACGGTCTCGCCCGACTGCGCGACGGAAACAACGAGCGTGCGATGATCGACAAGCGCATCGCGGTAGCGGAACTCTGACGAGTTGTCGACTTCGGCCGGAATGCGCGCGATGCGTTCGAAGTACGAGCGTCCGACCATCGCCGCGTGCATGCTCGTCCCCATGCCGATAAGCAACACGCGGTTGACGGAGCGCAGCTTGTCGGCGCTCAGATGAACGTCTTCAAGTTCGATGGCCGGCGGGTCGAACAGCGCTCGCCCGCGGAACGTATCCATCAAGCACTCGGGCTGCTCCATGATCTCCTTGAGCATGAAGTGCTTGTAGGGCCCCTTCGCGGCGGACACAGGATCGAACGGCACGTGCCGGAACTGGTTCTGGAGGGGAGTGCCCGCGAACGAGCAGAACGTGGCGCCTCCCGGGTCCACGATTGCGAGTTCGCCATCGGCAAGGAATGCGACGTCCTGCGTCTCAGGCAGCACGGCGGCCAGGTCACTCGCGACGAACATCTCGCCCGGCAGCCGGCCGATGACCACGCCGCCGGCGTTGCCTGCCCGTGCGGCGACGATGCGGCCGGGCTCGCGCGACGACATGACGACGATGGCATGCGCCCCCTGGAGCTGCGCAAGCGCCGCACGGAACGCTGCCACCAGGTCCCCGCTGGCGCGCATCTCTTCCTCGATCAGATGCGGGATGACCTCGGTGTCCGTCTCAGACCGTAGATCGTGGCCGCGCTCGCGCAGGCCCGCGCGAAGCTCAACGTAGTTCTCGACGATCCCGTTGTGGATGACGACCACCTCGCCCGTGCAGTCCCTGTGCGGATGGGCGTTGTCGTCGGTGGGTCGCCCGTGGGTGGCCCAGCGGGTGTGGCCGATGCCGCAGCGCCCCGCCGGGTAGGCGCCCTCGAGTCCGGCGCGCAGCCGTGTGAGCTTCCCGGCCGCCTTGGCCACCGTGATCGACCCGCCGTCGAGAACGGCGATGCCGGCGCTGTCATAGCCTCTGTACTCGAGCCGCTGAAGACCGTCGAGGAGGAGCGGGGCTGCGTCCCGCTCCCCGGTGTAGCCGATGATGCCGCACATTCACGCCACCTCGCGGGAGCGAGTGTGCGGTATCCGACGTTGCACCGAGATGAACAATGGACGTGATTTCATACAGACTCCTTCGCGATGAAGCGCGATCACACAACGCCCCGTTCGGGGCCCTGATCGGCGGCGAAGTGTCCGCGATGGGGAAGCGCACGTTGGGCGAGCTTTGTCGGGCGCTCACGCGACCCGTTTTGTACTGCCCATCTCGACCGTGCGAGCCGGGAGGCCATCCGCCGAGTGCTTCGATCAGCCTCCGCCTCGTCACCCGCCGCGCCGGCGGGCCTGGCGCTTGAATACTGCGTACCGGCGCATCGTCGCACCGCTGCATCCCCGATCGCTAGCGTCGCACCTCCTTCGCGAGCCCGCGCCCGCCGAGGGTCTCGGCGAGGTCCCAGTCCACCCACGCCTTGCCGTTCGTCGCGGCTGCCGGCGCCGGTTTCTGCGATTCTAGCGGCTCGGCGAGGATCCGCAAGACGTCGCTGGTCGTCGAGGCGAAGCCGAGCGGCACCGCGAGCTCACGTTGAAGCTCGCCTGGCGTCCGATCATCCAGGAACCGCTCGCCGGTGTAATCCAGCGCATAGCGGGGCAGGATGCACACATCGCCGAGGTCGCGCCCGCGCAAGGCCTCCGCGATGTCGCGCGAGACGAGGAGGCCTGCGACGTTGACGCGAGGACCGAAGAATCGATTCTCGACGGCGATCATCGAGACGGCGATCCCCGCGCGCGTGGCAAGGTCATCGGCGATCCTGGCGAGGGTCGGCGCGGCGAGCGTCCCGGTCACGAACGTCACGCGCCGGACGTTGAGCCGGGTGTGAGCCAATCGGCGTCGGACGCGCCGCCAGTCTTCGAGCAGCGACCGCATCATGCCGATGCCGTTTTCGTACTGCGTGAAGCCGTCGTAGAAGCGCGCGGGCGGCAGGGCGGCGCCCGCGGTCAGGTACAGCTCGTCCGCCAGGTGCACGACCGTCGCGCCGAGGGCGGCGCGGAAGCGCGCCTGGCAGGGGGCGATCCGGGCAATGACCGAGCGCGCATACGGCGGCGTGCAGGCGCGCGTCTCGCTGCCGTGCGCGCCGCGCGCGATGCGCTCTTCGGCGAACTCCGTTTCACCGACCGGCACGATCGAGATGGTGCGGACGGCGGGATAGAGCGCGGCGAGATCAGCGATCGTTTGATCGAGAACCTCGCCGTCGTTGACGCCGGGGCAGAGCACGACCTGCGTGTGCATCTCGATGCCAAGCGCCGCGAGGCGTCGCAGCTGCGGAATGATCTCAGGCGCGTGGCGGTTCCCGAGCAGATAGCGGCGCACACCGGGATCCGTCGCGTGGACGGAGACGTTCAGTGGCGAGAGCCGCTGCTCTTCGATGCGCGCCCAGTCGTCCTCGTTGAGATTGGTCAGCGTGACGAAGTTGCCGTGGAAGAAGCTCAGCCTGTAATCGTCGTCCTTCACGTACAGGGTTTTCCGCATGCCCTTGGGATTGCCCTTCAGGAAGCAGAAGAAGCAGGAGTTGTTGCAGGGACGAATGCCGTCGAACGCGGCATCGCGGAACTCAACTCCGAGATCCTCATCCGGGTGTTTCTCCACGACGAAGCGAAGCGGCGCCTCTCCCCGCAAGGCCTCCAGTTCAAGTGTGTCGTCGGCTGCCATGAACTGATAGTCGACCGCATCGCGCAACGGCCGCCCGTTGATCGCGACGATGCGGTCGCCCGCCATCATGCCCAGCCGTTGCGCGATGCTTCCCTGGCGCACGGCATCCACGATGCCGCCGATGTCGCGGCGATGAGCGGGGTGGCGCGCGACCTCGGTCATCGGTGATGGTTCAGGCGCCGGCCAGCGCGTAGATGCGGTCGACGACGGCGTCGATCACGTCATCGGGCGTGGAGGCGCCGGCAGCGACACCGACGCGCTCGCGTCCGGTCAGCCATGCACGATCGATCTCGTCGGCGCTCTCGACGTGGTAGGTCTCACAGCCGCGTTCGCGAGCGACCTCCGCCAGGTGCCGGGTGTTCGCGCTTTCACGCCCGCCTACAACGATCATCACGTCGACGTCATCGGCGAGCTCCTGGGTAGCCGCCTGCTGGCTGGTGGTGGCGTTGCACAACGTGTTGATCACCCGCAGCTCACTGATGCGATCCATGTGCACCGAGAGCAGCTTCTGCACGAACCGGGCGAAGTGGTGCTCCGTCTCGGTGGTCTGCGAGAGGACGCCGACGCGCGATGGCATCCAGTCCGGTAATGGCGCGTCGAGGTCCGCCTCGCTGCGCATGGTGATCACTTTGCCGTTCGCCCAGCCAAGGATGCCGCGCACCTCCTTGTGCTCCGGGTCGCCGAAGACGATGAGTCCGAACCCCTCATCGGTCATCTTCTTCGCCCACTGCTGGGCGCGCGTGACGATGGGGCAGGTCGTGTCCACGACCTGGGCGCCGCGCGCCTCGAGCTCCTGGATGACCGCCGGGCCTACGCCGTGCGCGGTGATCGCCACCGGTCGCCGGGCATCGACGGCTTCGAGCGTGCCGATGACCTCGACGCCGCGTTCCCGCAGCTTCTCGACCACCTGCGGGTTGTGCACGGTCGAGCCAAGGCTGGTCAGCGGGCCAAGCTCGCTCGCGGCCGCCTCCATCATGTCGACGGCGCGGCGCACGCCCATGCAGAAGCCGAGTTCTCGGGCCTTGATGACTTGCATGCGCCTGCAGCGTATCACGCCGCCCGCAAGGCCCGATGCCGCGCCTGCATGCGGCGAACTAGCGCGGCCGCGCCGCTGGCCCGAGCGGGATGGCGCTCCAGTCGACGGCATCCCAGCCTTGCGCGTTCCGCAGGCGGGTACCTGAGAACTCCATGGTGGACTGAATGACGGCCTTCCACAGCTCAATCAACGAGGGTGTCACGCGCAATTCGACGCCCGCGGAGGCGATCGCGGCAAGGAGATCGTGCATGGTCTCCCCGGCGAGCGGCTCGACGGGTGTGCGGCTTACCCAGTGGCCCGAGTCATCGTCGGAGACGCGCTCGAATGGCTCGTGAGGCATGGTGTAGCGATAGAGGGTGGTGGTGCGGATACGGTCAAGCCACGCCCACTCGACAGCGATGACCATGCGGGCATCGGCGCGACACATGAAGCGTTCGCGGTCGTGGGAGGTCGTGAAGCCGGCGGGCCAGAAACACGCCCGCGGGCAGTCGCGTGGAAAGAAGTACATCACCTGGTGCCACTCATCGATCGCCCACACGAGCTCGTCGTCGAGCGCGGATGACGGTGCGCGGCGTGGCGCGAACCGCGTGATGCCGGGTTCCTCGCTGAAGTGATAGAGCGGCATCGGCGTCAGACTGGCGCTCCGGGCGCCGTAAGCGGCCACGGCGCCGCGCGTTCCCAGGCCAGCGCCAGGTCGAGCAACAGCGCATCGCGGTGCCGGTCCGCATACGCCTGGAGGCCGACCGGCAGGCCGTTGGAGCTGAGCCCGGCGGGGAGCGAGATCGCGGGGCAGCCGGTGATATTGCCCGGGATCGTGAGCGCGCCGTTATTGTTCCGGCCGACGCGCTCTTCGCCGACGCGCGAAGGCATCGGGCCCTCGGCCGCGTACGGCTCGAAGGGGTTCGTGGCGCACAGCACAATGTCCGTCTGCTCGAAGACGTCGGCCATCGCTTCGTTCATCTCCATGCGGAAGCGGTCCACCGAGGCGGCATGCCATACGCGGTACTGATCCATGAACTGCATGGCGGCGCGGATCTCATACGTGAGGTCGTCGGCGCAGTCAGGCCACTTGCCCTTGAGGTCGGCGAAGAGCGACGGCGCGCCGGCCGTCGCCCAACGCGTGGCGTTCTCCGGTATGCGCACCCTGGCATCGACACGCTGCATGCCCGTCACCGCGACCAGTCGCTCGGCGGCGGCCTCGACCACGCGGCGCACATCGGGCTCCAGCACCGCACAGCCCAGGTCGGGCGCGATCGTGACGCGCAGCGCGCGCAGGTCATGCGTGCCGAGCCCGCGCTCCCAGCCGTCAGTCCGGGGCAGTGAGAACGGATCGCGCGGGTGGTAGCCGGATGTCACGTCGTACCAGCGAGCGACATCACGCACGGAGCGCGCAAGCGGGCCCAGATGTCCGGTCAGCGGTCCGTTGCGGGCGCGCGGGCCGCGCGGGATGCGACCGAACGTACCCTTCATGCCGACAAGCCCGGTATATGCGGCCGGGATGCGGATGCTGCCGCCACCATCACCTCCTGACGCAATAGGTACGAGCCCGCCCGCCACCGCCGCGGACGCGCCGCCCGAGGAGCCGCCAGGCGTGCGTTCGAGGTTCCAGGGATTGCATGTCGTGCCGTAGAGCCTGGTGCTGGTGTAGGCGACGAGCCCGAACTCCGACATGGCGCTCTTGCCGAGGATGACGGCGCCGGCCGCCCTGAGGCGAGCGGTGGATGTGGAGTCATGGTCGGCGACGTTGTCGCGGTACGCTATCGATCCGTGCGTCTGCGGCATGCCTGCGACAGCCTCGACGTCCTTGATGAGCACCGGGACGCCCGTGAACGGCCCCGGATCCTCTCCCGCGGCAACCCGCCGGTCGATGTCGGCGGCGATCGCCCGCGCTCCGTCCTCAGCGACGTGGATGACGGCGTTAAGCTGCGAACGCCCGATCGCCTCGAGCGATGCTTCGACCGCTTCCGCAGCGCTCACCCGGCCGGCGCGGATCTCATCCGCCAGCGATGATGCATCGTTGAGCCATGGACCCACGATTTCCCCCGTCTGCAAGGTCGCCGTTCGCCGCCAAGTCTACTGGCGCACCGCCTACAGCCAACGTCAGTCGCGCGGCAGTCCGAGCCCTCGCTGGGCGATGATGTTGCGCTGCACCTCGGACGTGCCGGCCGCGATGGTGTAGGAGACGGCGGCCAGGTAGTAGCTCGTCAGGCGACCGTCCAGCGTCGTGTGGGGGGAATGCCGTGTCAGCGCGCCGTGCAGTCCAAGCAGCGAGAGCGCGGCCACCGAGAATCGGGTCTGCAGCTCCGTGGAGTACAGCTTCGCCACCGACGCCTCGGCATTGGGAACGAGGCCCTGTCCCTGCATCCAGGCGACGCGGTACGCGAGCAGGCGCCCGACCGCGAACTCGATCGCGAGCTCCGCGAGCGTGAGGCGCGCGCGCGGCGAGACCGGCGGACGGGCACGAACGTATGCGATCAGGTCGTCGAGGAGCGTCCTGGCGAACACGATGCGCTGGATGCCCGAGCGCTCGAAGTCCAGTGTCGTGGTGGCGACGTACCAGCCACGGTTCAGCTCTCCAACGAGATTCCGACGCGGGATGCGTACGTTGTCGAGGAACAGCTGGTTGAACGAGCCGGAGCCGAGCATGTTGGTGAGCGGGGCGATCGTAATGCCCGGCGACTTCATGTCCATCAGAAAGTAGCTGATGCCCTTGTGCTTCGGCGCCTCAGGGTCCGTGCGCGCGAGCAGGATGCAGTAGTCAGCACGATGCGCTCCCGAGGTCCAGATCTTCTGGCCATTGACGACAAAGTCGTCGCCGTCCTGCACCGCCCGCGTCTGCAGCGATGCGAGGTCCGACCCGGCGCCCGGCTCGCTGAAGCCCTGGCACCACTGCATCTCGCCGCGGGCAATGGGCTTGAGAAAGCGTGCCCGCTGCTCATCGGTGCCGTGCAGCATCAACGTGGGTCCGACCATCGCTACACCCATGCCGCCGAAGCCGGGCGCGCGGAGCGCCGACATCTCCTCGTTGTAGACGAGCTGCTGCATCGGACCCGCCCCGAGGCCGCCGTGCTCGCGCGGCCAGGCGAGCGTCAACCAGCCCCGTTCGGCGAGCTTGCGCTGAAACGCTCGGGCGATTTCACGGTGCTCGGCAGGTGCGTCCTCGCGGTCGTTGTAGGCGGAGGCTGCGTAGTCCGGAGGCAGCTCGCGACGGACGAACGCGCGGACCTCCTCGCGGAAGGCCTCGTCCTCGGGTGCGAAACGGAAGTCCATCTTGGCCACCACGTTGACAAGCGGCGCTGCGGCCCGATGCTAGCACAGCTGCCGGCTTACCATCCGGCGCTTTGGTAGGACCCGAGTTTACATCTGCTCTTGAACCGGAGCCGCGGCCATAGTAGTTTCGCTGGCGACGCGCCGTCGGTTCGGCGCAGGAGAGCCGCTCGTGGACGAGCGTCAGACACCGGGCGCCGGCACACGCCTGGTGATGATCGATGTGCTTCGCGCCTTCGCGATCGCCTGGGTGGTGCTGTTCCACCTCTGGGGCGACATGGAGTTCTTCCCCGGCGCACCCAGCGGCTACTACGACGCCTTCATCGACCGGGTGAATGACGGGGACGCGTGGCCGGCCTTCACGGCCTTTACCGACCTCGCCTTCCGGCTCGGCTTCCAGGGCGTGCCGCTGTTCATGATCATCAGCGGCATCTCACTCACTGTGGCGGCATACCGCCTGGGCAACGGGCTGTCGTGGCCGCGCTTCTTCAGCCAGCGCTTCCGTAAGCTGCTGGTGCCGTACTGGGCCGGCGTCGCGCTCACCTACGGCGTGATCGCGGTGATCGCCTGGCGCCAGGCAGGATTGCAGGGCATCGCCTTCGCCGAGGCATTCACCGGCGGCGTGACGATCTCCGGCTCCGCCCCCATCACGATCGACTGGAACGTGGCGCTGGCGAGCGTGGCGCTCGTGCCACGCCTGACCGGGGCCGAATACTTCTTTGCGCCGCAACTGGCGCTGTGGTTCGTGGGGTTGATCGCGCAGTACTACCTGCTCTTCCCGGTGCTCTTTCTTGCGATGCGCCGGATCGGCGTGCCGCTCTTTCTGCTGTTGTCATTCGCGATCACGGTCGGCGCCAACTGGTGGATCGTCGATCGCTACGGCGCGCCGGAGTTCCGGTTCTACATGGTGACCGGATGGGCGCCCTTCCGCATGTTCGAGTTCGCGCTCGGCATGGCGATAGGGTGGCTGCTCGTCGCGCCGGAAGGAGAGCGCTGGCTGCGCCTGGCGCGGAATCCGCTTGTGATCCTGTCGATGCTGGTGGTGGGGTTCGCGGCGCACACCGCCGGCGACCTGATGATCGGACGCTGGACAGTGCGCTACTGGCAGTCGCTTGCGCTGCCGCTCTCAACGCTGGGGCTGGGGCTGCTCTGCCTGCCCCTGCTGGTGAAGCCGGCGTCGCGCATTGACGTCAGCATGCCGGTACGGGCGATCGCCGCCCTGGGCGTGATGTCGTATGCCGTGCTGATCGTGAACGACGCGATGCGCCTGGTAGCCAGCCAGTTGCGCGTCGAGCAGGTCTCCGACGCGGCCTGGTGGACGTTCCTCGTGGTGGTGTACGTGCCGGTGAGCGTGGCGCTGGCGTGGCCGCTCGCCATGGCGCTCGGTCTGTTGCCGCGTGCCCCCGGAGAGCGGGCTCGCGCGCGCGAGGCCGTCGAGAGCGAACAGCGCATCATTGCGCTGGCCAGCGGCGGCTGACGTGGCGCGTGGCGCGCCTCACATGCGCCCGGCGTCATCCATGTCGGTCGGGTAGGATTCCCGCACCGATTCTCCACCGCACTGGAAAGAGCACCACACATGGGCGCGGCCGCTGCCCTGGCGTCGTCGTTCGTCTGGGCGCTGACGAGCGTCATGCTGACGTCTCAGACCGGGCGGATGCCGGCGCTGGTGATGTCGGGCATCCGTAGCCTCACCGCTTCGCTTGCGTTGATTGTGCTGCTGTTCGCGACGGGCAGCGTAGAGACATTCGAGGGCGTGGCCGCGATCACAGTCATTTCGATGGCAGGCTCGGGGATCATGGGGCAGGCGGTGGGCGACACCCTCTACATCAACGCACTTGGCAGGCTGGGCGTGACGCGCTCCTTCCCGATCACGAACAGCGCGTATCCGTTCGCGACGTTCGTGCTGGCTGTGCTGCTGTTGGGAGAGGATCTTTCGTGGACCTCGCCCGTGGGCGGCGCGCTCATCGTCGCTGGCATCACATGGATCGTCCTCGAACAGCGGCGGGAACGTGACATCGCCCCGTCCCGTGTCGAGGCGCCGCGCGGCGTGTTGTTCGCGCTGGCCGCGGCGACCGCCTGGGCCACAGCCACGGTGTGGCTGCGCGGGCAGCAGGGTGACCTCGACGCGATCGCGGCGGCGAGCCTGCGTATTCCCGCGGCATCGGCGGCGGTGCTTGCAACGCTGGCCCTCAGCGGCGCACGGCCACGGACGACCGCGGGGGTGACGCCTCGCTCGGCCGCGGTCGTGGCAGTCGCCGGGCTCCTGGGCACCGCCCTTGGCAGTATTCTCTTCATCTATGCGGTCGAGCGTCTTGGGGCTGCGGAGACGGCGTTCCTCACGACCTCGGCGCCGCTCTTTGCCTTGCCGATGGGCGTGCTCTTCCTCGGCGAACGCCTGACATGGCGTGTCGCGTTCGGCACCGCGATCACCATCGCCGGCATCTGGCTCGTGCTGCTGTAACCGCCTCGGAGCGCGCGCCGCGCGGTAGGATGCCACGTGGCGATCGATGCGACGGCGCTGGGTGTCCTGGCCGCAAGCCCTGCTGTACTCCGGGCCCTGTTCGACGCTGCGACGGCCGATGCGATCGAGCGGCCGGATTCGGATGGCTGGTCCGCGCGCGATGTCCTGGCGCATATCATCGACGTGGACGAAGGCGTGACGAGCGCGCGGATCGAGCGCATCATCGCCGAACATGCTCCGTTTATCCGCTCGATCGATCCGCACGAGCGTCTGCGCGAGGGCGGTTACGCGGGGCGTAGCGTCGATGAGCTGCTCGCGCAGTTGGAGCGGCGGCGACCGGAGCGCGTCGAACGTCTGCGACGGCTCGGCGAGGAGGAATTACAGCGCTTCGGCCTGCACGATGAGGCCGGGGAGATTTCCGCGTCGGACATCGCGCACCAATGGGCGTATCACGATCTCATGCACATCGCGCAGATCGCGTCGATGCTGCAGGCGACCCTGGTCGAGCGTATGGGGAACACGCGCAAGTTCTACGACATATGAGGGGCCGCACGCCTCTCAGTCGATGTTTGCTTTCCAACCGAGCCAGACCATGGCGGCCACCGCAACGGTGATGATCGCTCCGGGCAGCGCGAAGGCGTCGAAGAACGTGGACCAGCGTTCTGCGGAGGAGGCATCGTCGGCGCTGACGGCGCGCCAGGCCGCATATGCGGCGGCGCAGGCGGCGCCGAGCGCGACGGCGACGATGAGCAAGGCGATGTCGCCGCGCCGCGAGGGCGGTGGGTGACTCATTGCCAGCTAGGGTAACGAGATGCCGGTTGAAGCACGCACTGTATCGACATAACGCGCTTGCAGAACAGGCGTTCTTATGAGATAGTCGGCGCGTGGCGCTGGCGAAGGTTCTCTCGTGTGCTGTTGTGGGGCTCGAAGGCGAGATCGTCGAATGCGAGGTCGACGTGTCCCGGCGTGGTCTGACGAACATGGCGATCGTCGGGCTGCCGGACGCCGCGGTCAAGGAGGCGAAAGACCGCGTGGAGTCAGCGATCAAGAACTCTGGCTTCCCGTGGCCGGGTCACCGGATCGTGGTGAACCTTGCGCCAGCGGACATTCGCAAAGAGGGCGCCACGTACGATCTGCCGATCGCCATCGGCATCATGCTGGCATCCGGCGCCGTGATGGCCGACGTGGCTCAGACTGTGTTCCTGGGCGAACTGGCGCTCGACGGGAGCGTGCGTCACGCGGCAGGGATCCTGCCGATGGTGGCACTCGCGCGGGAACGCGGGATGTGCACTGCGTACGTGCCCGCGGTCGACGCCGCGGAGGCTGCGCTGCTTCCAGGCATCGTGATCTATCCGGTGGAGTCGCTCGGCGCGCTCCTGCGACACCTGGCAGGTACGGAACCGATCGCGCCGATCGAGTCGAACGGCCCGCCGCGATCCTCACCTCCGCCCTGGGAAGGCACGGACTTTGCATCGGTGCGCGGTCAGGAACACGTCAAGCGCGCGCTCGAGGTAGCCGCCGCGGGAGGGCACAACATCCTCATGTCGGGGCCGCCGGGTAGCGGCAAGACGCTGCTCGCGCGTGCCCTCCCTTCGATCCTGCCCGGGATGACAACGGATGAGACGCTGGAAGCGACGAAGATCTACTCGGTCGCGGGCTTGCTGCCTCCCGAGACGCCGCTGGTCAACCGCCGCCCGTTTCGCGCTCCGCACCACACGATTAGCCATGCGGGGTTGGCCGGCGGCGGCCGAAACCCGCGACCCGGCGAGATCACACTTGCGCACCGTGGGGTCCTGTTTCTCGATGAGTTGCCGGAGTTCGGGCAGCAGGTGCTGGAGGTGCTGCGTCAGCCGCTCGAAGACCGCACCGTGACGATCTCGCGCGCGCAGGGCACGATCACCTATCCGGCGAACTTCATGCTCGTGGCTGCCATGAATCCGTGCCCGTGCGGCTTCTACGGCGATCCCACGAAGGAGTGCACGTGTTCTGAGTCGATGGTCAGCCGATACCAGAAGCGGATCTCCGGTCCGTTGCTGGACCGCATCGACATCTTCGTCGATGTTCCGCGCGTGGATTACGAGAAGCTCGCGGGCGAGGCGAACAGCGAAGCCTCGGCGGCGGTGCAGGACCGGGTCGAATACGCGCGCGGCCTCCAGGCGGAGCGATACCGTGGCTCGCGGTTCACGTGCAACGCGGAGCTGACCCCCGGCGAGGTGCGGGAGCACTGCCAGCAGCGCCTGGATGAGCAGGCGCAGTCCTTGCTCCGGCTGGCGATGTCCCAGTTGTCGCTCTCAGCGCGAGCCTTTCACCGCGTGCTGAAGCTGGCGCGCACGATCGCCGATATGGCGGGCGTGGAGACGATCTCGGCTGCGCACCTGGCGGAGGCCATCCAGTACCGGCAGCGCGTGCGCGGATGACGCGCGCATGAGCACAGGGGCGCTGATCATCGTCGCGCTCCGGCTCCTCATCCCGCTATCCATTTTCCGTTCGCCGCTTTGGGGGGCGCTCGCTTCGCTGTTGATCGATGCGTTCGACGTCGTGCTGATCGAGGTGTTGGGGCTTGGCGGTTTCGATGACCGGTATCACACCCTGGACAAGCTGCTCGACACCTACTACCTGTCGTTTCTCTGGGTCGTATCGTTCCGCTGGGCGAACGAGTACGCAAGGTGGATATCCGTGGTGCTGTTTCCGTTTCGGGTGGTGGGCGTCGTACTGTTCGAACTCACCAATCACCGCGTCATGCTCTTCATCTTCCCGAACCTCTTTGAGAACTGGTGGTTGTACTGCGCTGCTACCGCGCGCTTCGCGCCAGCGATGGAGCCGCGCTCAGCGACGTCGTCAGCGGCTATCCTCACGGCGCTGCTCATCCCCAAGATGGCGCAGGAGTACCTGCTGCATTACGCCGAGGCGCAACCGTGGGACTGGATCAAGCGTCATATCTTGCGGGGACGGGTGTGAACCTATGGTGGGCCGGTTGGCGGCCCGAGGAAGAAATCCAGCATGAGCTCGGTGGCGTCGATCTCCTGCGTCGTCGGACCGGTGATGAAGCCGGGAAGCTCGATGGCTGCTCCAGGCCAGGTGTGGCCGCCGCCAAGGACGGTGTAGAGCTGCACCTGCCCATCGCCTGCCGGGCAGTTCACGAAGGTGCTCAGCTCGATGGCCCCGCCGCTGCGCGTGATCAGAGGGAGGCTATCGCAGCCCAGGCCGCGCGCCCACTCAGACACCGATGGTCGTACCGGAAGGAATCGAACGGTCGAGAAGGCCTCCGATGATCCGCCTTCGTACGGTACCAGGGGATCGGCATCGCCATGGAAGGCGATGAGAGGCACCCGCGCAGGGCACACGGTATACGTGCCGGCGACGATCCCCGCCCCTGCCAGCAAATCCGGGCGATCACAGGCCAGGCGTTGCACCATGCCGCCGCCGTTGGAGAGGCCGGCCGCGAAGACCTGATCGTGGTCAATGCACAACTCACCCGCGAGGTGCTCGACCAGGCGCTCGAGGAACTCCGCATCATCGGGGAAATCGGCCCATTGCAGCCAGTTCCAGAGTGGAATCTCACCGAGCGCCTGCGGGAAGACACTGATCGCCCCGCGCTCACCCGCCGCGGTCTCCATGCCGGTCATGGCCACCATGAGGCCCGCAGGCATGGTGAATCCGTGGAGGACGATCACCAGGGGCGTCGGCGACGCGGGATCGTACGACGCCGGGATGTGCAGCACATACGAACGTTCGATGCCGTCCACCGTGAGTGTGCCATGCTGCTCGCCTGGCGCGATCGGTCCACCAGGACGGCAGGCTGCCGGAACAACCGTTGGGGTAGGGACCGGGGTGGACTCGGAGTCGGCGCTGCCGTCGCAGGCCGCGGTTGCAAGCGCGGCCAGAATCGCGAGGGCGAGGAACCCGCGAAGCATCGCGGAATGGTAGCACGGAAGTCGGCGGCGCCTGCCGATATTTACGTGGGTTAGGGGTCTTCGGACGGTCAGGCTGCGCCCGCGGTGGTCTGCCTCAGGTGCTGGCACCCATTGCACGCCGTGCGTTCGTTCGAGACTCGCATGTAGCAGGCGAGGCTGCGATGTACAGGCGAATTCTTGTGACGCTCGATGGTAGTGATGGCGCGGAGGCAGTGTTGACGCATGCCGCGTCCATGGCGAAGGCGATGCGATCGGTGATCACGTTGCTGCGTGTCGTCGACCCGGTGGCGAGCGAGTGGGGCGAGCGCGGCACGATTGGGCGTGTCAACGCCGCGACGACGATGCGGTCGGCATTCACGGACGAGGCGGAGCACTACCTGGCGCAAATCGCCGTCCGGCTGCGCGGCGACGGGTTGGCAGTGGATACCGTCGTGCGGCAGGGGCAGCGCGCCCGGCAGATCGTGGACGCCGCCACAGAATTGCGTGCCGATGCCATCGCCATGGCGACGCGTTCGCGGCGCGGGCTCAACCGCCTCATGTTCGGCAGCGTGACGGAGGAAGTGTTGCACCGGTCCCGGCTGCCGGTGCTGCTGGTGCGGCAGGATTAGAGGCTGCCCGATGCGCGGCGCGTGCTATCGAGCTGGCGATTCACGGTGATGACGCCGCGTACCGACTCGAGCCGCGCCATCAGGCGGGAGAGCTGGGACACGCCCGTCGTTTCGAGCGTGAGGTAGACGGACGTGATGCGATCGCCGTGCTCGGTGTGGACGCCGAGCATATTCACCTTGTCTTCCGACACGATGGTCGAGATGTCGCGCAGCAGCCCCACGCGGTCGTACGCCTCGATGTGCACGGCGACAGGGTAGGTCGCGCCAGAGCGTCCCCATTCGACGTCGACCAGCCGGTGCTTCTCATCTTCATGCAGGACGTTGAAGCAGTCGCTGCGGTGTACGGTCACGCCTCGGCTGCGGGTCACGTAGCCGATGATCTCGTCGCCGGGGACCGGATTGCAGCAGCGGGCGATGGTTGTGAGCAGGTCCCCCGTGCCCAGGACGCGGACGGTCTGGCCGCTGACGCGCGGCGCCGGCCCCTCGAGTTCGGGCAGCGCAGGTTCCTGCTGGCTTTCCACCAACGGCGCGAGGCGTGAGGCGATGCCCGCCGAGGTGATACCGCCGTACCCCACGGCGGCGTAGAAGTCATCGATGTGGTCGTACTTGAAGAGGCGGAGAATGTGCGCCTCGGCTTCCGCCATGGTGAGGTTGAGGCGTCGCAACTCTTTTTCGGTGATCTCCGTCCCGCGCTCGATGTTTTCGTCGCGCTCCTGGCGCTTGAACCACTGGCGGATCTTTTCCTTCGAATGGCCGGTCTTGATATAGCCGAGCGCAGGGTTGAGCCAGTCGCGCGAGGGCCCGCGTGACGCCTTGCTGGCGACGATCTCGACGATATCGCCGTTCTGGAGCTGGTAATTGAGCGGCACCAGGCGCCCGTTGACCTTGGCGCCGACACAGCGGTGCCCCAGTTCGGTGTGGATCCGGTAGGCGAAGTCGATGGGCGTGGCGCCGGCCGGCATCTCCTTGACCTCGCCACGCGGTGTGAAGACGAACACCTGGTCCTGGAAGATGTCCGTCTTGAGCGACTCGACGAACTCCTCGGCGGCCGACATGTCGCGTTGCCACTCGAGCAGTTGCCGCACCCACGCCATGCGCTCCTCGGAGCGCTGGTCGCGGCTCGGGCCCCCTTCCTTGTAGCGCCAGTGAGCCGCGACGCCGTATTCGGCGAGCTGGTGCATCTCCTGCGTGCGGATCTGAATCTCGAGCGGCCGCGTTCCGAGGGCGAGCACGGTCGTGTGCAGGGATTGGTAGAGGCTTTCCTTCGGGCTGGCGATGTAGTCGTCAAACTGGCCGGGGATCGGATGCCACAGGCCGTGGATCACGCCCAGCGCGTTGTAGCAGTCGCTGACGCTCTCGACGATGACGCGCAGCGCGAGCAGATCGTAGATGTGCTCGAAGCTCTTGTGCTGCGCCTCGTAGCGCTCGATTTTCTGCGCGATCGAGTACAGGTGTTTCGCGCGGCCCTTCACCTCTGCCTTGATGCCGTGTTGCTCGAGTTCCTCGCGGAGAATGCGCTCGACCTGTGCGACGTAACGCTCGCGAGCCCCGCGCTTGGCGTGCAGCATGCGGGCGATCTGCTTGTAACGTTCCGGTTCCAGGTAGCGGAAGGCGAGGTCTTCGAGCTCCCACTTCAGCTGCCAGATGCCCAGGCGGTTGGCGAGCGGTGCGTGGATCTCCATCGTCTCCTGGGCGATGCGGATCCGCTTGTCATGCGGCTGCGCGTCCAGGGTCCGCATGTTGTGGAGCCGGTCAGCCAGCTTGATGATCACGACGCCGATGTCCTCGGCCATCGCCAGGAACATCTTGCGCAGGTTCTCGGCCTGGATCGCTCGTTCGCCGGGGCGCTCATCCGCGCGCCACTTGATCTTGTCGAGCTTTGTGGCGCCGTCGACGAGCCGGCCAACCTCCGCGCCGAAGCGCCGGACGATCTCGGCGTTTGGCACGCCGCAATCCTCCTGCACGTCGTGCAGCAGCGCGCCCGCGATCACAGGCGCGTCGAGCTGCAGGCTCGCCACCGTCATCGCCGCATCGAGTGGGTGGACGATGTACGGGTCGCCTGTGAGCCGCTTCTGGTCGCGGTGGCACGCAGCGGCGAACGCGTACGCCTCCTCGACCAGCCGCACCTTGTCGGCGGGCAGGTACGAGATGCGCTCGAGCAGCGGCTGCAGCGATGGCTCCTGTGCGACGGTCGTCATGCGTTCCCTAGCGCCGGATGCCCAGTTGTTCGAGCACGCGGCCCACACCTTCGCTGCGCCCGTTGCGAGCGCTGACCCGGCGCATGATCACCTCGTACTCGTCGCCGGTCGCCTCGAAGTACAGCTCAAGCGCGCGCGCGACGATGTCCTTGGCCGGCCGGTGGCTTCGGGCGGCCTCTACCTTCAGGTGCGTGTACAGCTGTTCGTCGTCGAAGACGATTGTCATGCGTCTCGGCACCAGAACACCTCCCTTGACGTCCGCGCGCCTGCACGCCTGCACGTACATACGCCTGCACGTCTGTACGTATTGTACACGCCGTCCGGGTCCGGACTCTGCGTTTGCGGGCATGATCACGATGGGCTCCTGCTATGCTCCGCAGCATGGACGCGGAACCTCGTCCGAAGCGTTATGCCGCACCCCGCGGCGCCCAGGACGTACTCCCCGACGACTGGCCCTGGTGGCGGCACGTGCGCGACACAGCGGAGCGCGTCTGCGCCCGGTTCGGCTACCGCCACATCGAAACCCCGGTGTTCGAGCATGCGGGCGTGTACCTGCGATCGGTTGGCGCGGGGACCGACATCGTCGAGAAGGAGGTCTACCTGTTCGAGGACCGCGGGGGCGACCGGCTGGCCCTGCGTCCCGAGGGGACGGCGGGCGTCATGCGGGCATACATCGAGCACGGGATGGCCAACTGGCCGCAACCGGTGCGCCTCTACTACACGGCTCCGAATTTCCGCTACGACCGTCCGCAGGCGGGGCGCTACCGCCAGCACACGCAGTTTGGTGTGGAGTGCGTCGGCGACGGTGAGCCGCACATCGATGCGGAGGTCATCGACCTGCTCGTGACGTTCTACGGGGAGCTCGGGCTGCGCGACTTCACGCTGAAGCTCAACTCGATCGGCGATCAGAACTGCCGGCCCGCCTACATTGAGCGGCTACGAGAGCATTACCTGCCGCGCCTGGACGCGGTCTGCGCCGATGACCGTGTGCGATTCGAGAAGAACCCGATGCGGCTGCTGGACTGCAAAGAGGAACGTTGCCAGCCGGTCATCGCCACAGCGCCGCGCATCGCGAACTACCTCTGCGACCCATGCCGCCATCACTTCGAGGCCGTGCAGACATACCTCACGGCCCTCGGCATTGACTACCAGCTTGATGATCGCCTCGTGCGCGGCCTTGATTACTACACGCGGACGGCATTCGAAGTGCAGCCGGCCATCGAGGCTTCGCAGAGCGCGCTGGGTGGTGGCGGGCGTTACGATGGGCTGATCGAATTGCTGGGCGGCCCGCCGACGCCGGGCATCGGCTTTGGCACGGGCTTTGAACGCATCATTCTCAATCTCAAGCGACAGGAAGTACCGCTGGAACCGGAGTCGCCGCCCGCGCTGTATATCGCGCCGCTCATCGATGAGGCTGTACCGGTCGCGCTGCGCCTGGCCGATGATGTGCGCGCGGAAGGAGTGGCGGTCATCGTAGGGAGCGCGGCACGGAGCCTGAAGGCGCAGCTCCGCCATGCGGGGCAACTGCGCGCGCGCAACGTGGCGATGATCGGTCGAACTGAGCTGGACGGGCGCGAAGTGACGCTTCGTGACATGGAGTTGCATTCGGAGCGCCGGGTGAGCATGGCGGACGTGCCGCGTGCGATCACCCACTGAGGTGTAGTGGCGTCGGAGTCCGATGCTAGAATGGACTTGAGGACGAACGCCCCCTCGCACAGGGGGTTTTCGCTTGTACCCGATGTTCGATCGACTCCAGGCCACTGAAAAGCGCTTTGACGAGCTGACGTCCGAGATGGCCCGGCCTGAGATCGCGGGCGACTACGAACGTCTGCAGGCGCTGGCGAAGGAACGCGCCGCGATCGAGGAGGTCGTGACGCTCTACCGCCAGTGGCGCGCCAACGAGGAGGCGCTTGCCGGCGCCCGCGCCATGCTCGGCGACAGCGACGCCGACGTGGCCGCGCTGGCGCGCGATGAGGTGGACACGCTCCTCGGCCGCAAGACGGATCTGGAGACCCGCCTCAAGCGGGCGCTCGTGCCTAAAGATCCGCGCGATGACCGCGACGTCATCGTCGAGATTCGCGCGGGGACTGGCGGAGACGAGGCTGCGCTCTTCGCGGCGAACCTGTTCCGCATGTACACCCGCTATGCCGATCGGCGAGGCTGGAAGACCGAAGTCCTCTCGGCCAACGAGATCGGCATTGGGGGGATGAAAGAGGTCATCTTCGAGATCCACGGACAGGGCGCCTACTCGCGGCTGAAGTACGAGAGCGGCGTGCACCGGGTGCAGCGCGTGCCCGCGACCGAGGCGCAGGGCCGGATCCACACGTCGACCGCGACCGTGGCCGTGCTGCCCGAGGCGGAGGACGTCGAAGTGCAGATCAACGAGGCGGATCTGCGCATCGACATCTTTCACTCGGGTGGCGCCGGCGGGCAGAATGTGAACAAGGTGGCCACGGCCGTGCGCATCACTCACAAGCCCACGGGCATGGTCGTGGTGTGCCAGGACGAACGCTCGCAACTCAAGAACCGCGTGAAGGCGCTTGCCGTACTGCGGGCCCGCCTGTTGGACATGAAACAGCAAGAGCAGGCGGAGGAGATCGCCGGCGCGCGCCGTAAGCAGGTGGGCAGCGCCGAGCGCTCCGAGAAGATCCGGACCTATAACTTCCCGCAGGATCGGGTCACGGACCATCGCATCGGGCTCACGGTCCACAACCTGCCCCGAGTGCTCGATGGTGAGCTGGACGAGATCATCGACGCGGTCGCGGCGGACCACGAGGCACGCGCGCTCGAAGAGGGCGAGCAAGGCCCGGGCGCGGAACGATGACGGCGTCCCCGCGTCACCGGCTCGAAATCGAGTTCTGCCAGGTCTGCAAGTTCCACGGGCGTGCGTTCTGGCTGCTGCGGGAGCTGTATGACCAGCGCCCGGATCTGGCCGACGAGTACGCGCTCGTTCCAACGTCGGGCGGTGCGTTCACTGTGCGTTTCGATGGGCAGGTCGTCTGGGATTACCGCGCGCAAGGGCGGTTCCCCGAGCCGAAGGAGGTGCGCGAGGCGGTGCTGGCCGCGAGCGGACGCCCGCCCACGCCTCCTCGTCATTGATGCTGATCATCGGCGAGGCGCTCAGGCGCGCGATCCAGCGGGCGGACGCTGCGGGCATTGAGGATGCACGCCTGGAGTGTGAACTGCTGATGGCGCATGCGCTGGCGAGCGACCGCACCCACGTGCTCGCCGGGCTTACGGAGCCGATCAGCGATGCGCGCCTTGCGGCGTTCAACGAGCTGGCGCGCCGGCGCATCGAGAACCGTGAACCGCTCGCCTATATCACCGGACGCTGTGAGTTCTACGGCTTGTCGCTGATCTGCGCGGCCGGCGCGCTCATCCCGCGACCTGAGACCGAGATGCTCGTCGACCTCGCGCTCGAGCAGATCGCGCAGCGGAGCGGCCATGCGCGCATCGTTGACGTCGGGACTGGCACCGGAGCCGTCGCCTGTGCCATCGCGGCGCTTGCCCCGGACACGCGCGTGCTGGCGGTCGATGCGTCGACGGAGGCGCTGGCCATCGCCGCCCAGAACGTCGCGTCGCTTGGACTTGGTGATCGCGTGGCCCTACGGCGAGGCGACCTGCTCGCGGACACGGGCGAGTTCGATGTGATCGTCGCCAACCTGCCGTACGTCGCCGACGCGGACTGGGCTGACCTGGCGCTCGAGATCCGCCTGCACGAGCCGAAGCAGGCGCTGGTCCCGGGCCCGCGCGGCACGGAGGCGATCGAGCGGCTGCTGCGCCTCGCACCGGCGCATCTGGCCGCGTGCGGCGTACTGGCTGCGGAAATGGGCGCCATGCAGGGCGGGGAGTTGGTGGCCCTTGCCGTCGCCTGCTTCCCACAGGCGACGGTGTCGGTTATGAAGGACTTCGCAGGGTTGGACCGCGTGCTGGTTGTGAGAGCGAACGGCGAGGATTGAGCGAGACGTTGCGGCAGGCGGTCGAGACGCAGGCGCGCGCCCGCGCAGCGGGCGATGACGTCGCGTTTTCCTCGTTCTTCACACCGCAGGCGCTGACGAGAGCGCACTCACTGCGCCTCGCGAAACCGCGATCGTTCGAGGTGCTCTCAATCGTCGCGAGTGGGGCCACCGGCAGCAGCGATGTGCTCTACCGCGGCCGCAAGGCGCACGTGCTCGCGCAGCGATGGCAGCTGATCGATGGCGTCTGGACCGTCGTCGATGTCGATCGCGTAAAGGCGCCGCGAATGTCATTCTGGCGGCGCCTGCGGGCGCTGTTTGACCGCGACCGCCGCCCGGGAGGTGAGGCCGATGGCGAAGCTGCGTGAACGCGCAATCGAACTGACGAGCGGTGGGCTGACCCTCGAGGGCGCGCTGCATGAAGGCGACGGCTCCCTCGCCGCTGTCATGCTGCATCCGCATCCACAATACGGCGGCGACATGCACAACCACGTGGTGCTGGGAGTATGCGGGGCGTTCGCCGAGCGCCACGCGAGCACCCTGAGGTTCAACTTTCGGGGCACCGGACGTAGCCAGGGCGGCTTCGACGGCGGGCGTGGTGAGACGGACGATGCGCGCGCGGCGCTGGCCCGCATGCGCGCGCTCCAACCGGGTGTCCGTACGGTGCTGGCCGGGTACTCGTTTGGCGCGGTTGTCGCTGCAAGGGCCGCGCAGCAGGAAGACCTCGCGGGACTGGTGCTCATCTCTCCGCCGGCCGCCATGATGGCGCTGCCGGTGCTATGCGCCGAGGTACGCACGCTCCTCATCACAGGCGAGCGTGACGCCATCGCGCCCCCGGCTTCGCTCGAAGGGTATGCGAGCGAAGCGCACCGCGTCGTCAGCGTGCCGGATGTCGATCATGGATGGTGGCCCGGACTCGACCGGCTGGCTGCCGAGGTCGATGCGTTCATCGGCGGGTTGATCCGCGACGTGGCTGCCGGCTAAGGGGAACGGACAGCCTCGCTCACCGCACGTCGATTCTCCGCTGGCGTCTGCGGCGGAATGGCGCAGCCGCCGGTCACCATCACCCCGGCGCCGACCGCCATCGCCTCTTGCGCCTGCTGGACCACGTCCGCCGGTGTCATGGTGTGCAATCGGGCATGGTCGATGCCGCCCATGATCGCCTTCGTCGTGAGCGTGCGCGCCTCCCCGAGTGTGGGATTGCCCTCACCGCGATCCGCCCAGTTGAACGCCGCGACAGGGTAGTCCAGCAGGTGCGCGAGCATGTTGCGATTGCGGCAGACATGCAGGACGTTGAACTCGCTCGAGCGCACGGCATCGAGCACCTGAAGGTCGTACGGGCGGCCGAACTCACGGTAGAACGCGTAGTCCGCCGTATCGCTACTCGCCCAGGTCAGGGGTGCGAAGAAGATCCCTGCGGCGCCGGCCTCGACCGCCGCCGCCGCATACGCCGCGAGCGTGCCCGCCACGGAGCGCACCGCGTGATGCGCAGCGCCGGGGTCGTCTCGCGCGAGCTCGCGGAAGCGCTCAGGCGGGCCGGCCAGCATGGCAACGACGCTGAGCGGCGAGAACACCGTGTGCAGCACGTCGATATCATCCCCCACCTCATGCAGCAGCATGCGAAGGGCGAGCAAGTGCTCTCCGAGGACGCCGGCGCGAGGGTCCAGTGGCTCGATCGCGAGCAGGTCAGCAGCAACCCTGACGCGCATCTCGAGCGGGCGCGGTTGTCGCTGATCAACGGGCCGTTCGTACGTGTTGCCCCACGCCTCGGCAAAGTACGTGGCGCGCGGATTGAACTTGATGAAGTCCCAGTCGTACGGCTTCCAGGCGTCCAGCGTGCTGGCCACGAGGTCGTCCGGCGTCCACTCGCGCAGAAAGTCGTGCCCCCAGAGCGCGGCTGGCGGATGGTCCACCGGCTCACTGCGAAGTGTCGCCCGGATGCGTTGCTTCCTGTCCATCGGCAGCCTCCGGCTATGGATTCCTGCGGCGGAACACCGCCTCCTGCGCCATCGTGGCGATGTGCGTGCCGTCGCGCCGGTAGAACTGGCGCCAGGTGAGCGCCCGCGCGCTGTGCGCGACCGGCGTATCGGTGACGACCAGCATCCAGTCATCCCACGAGACGGGCCGGTGGATCCAGATCGCGTGATCGAGGCTGGCCGAGGCGTGCGGGACCATGCCCTCCCAGCCGTAGCGGCGCTCGATGCCGGCGAAGGAGCCCATGTCGCTCCAGTAGATCAGGCCCGCCGACTGGATGACCGGATCGTCGGGCAGGCGCGAGCGAATGCGGACCCACTCGTAGGCCTGCTGCGGTTCGCCGGGTCCCGCCGCGATGTCGGGCGGTGTGATGAAACGCACCTCGAACGGCCAGCGATGCTCGTGGTCGTGGTCCTCGCCCTGGTGCTGCTCACGCCAGAACTCCGCGGCGTCGCGCGCCTTCTCGGGCGGATCAACCTGTGGCATGGCGTCCTGATGCGATACTCCCTCTTCCGGCCGTGCGAGGGAGACCGTCGTGTCGCAGATCGCCTCGCCGGCCTGCAGGGCGAGGACGCGGCGCGCAGTGAACGTCCGGCCGTCGCGGACGCGCTCGACGTGGTACTCCACCGGCACCTTCGGACGGCCGGGCCGGAGGAAATACGCGTGAAGGGAGTGCAGCGAACGGTCGGTCTCGACAGTTCGCCCGCCGGCGATGGCCGCCTGGGCGATCACCAACCCGCCGAACAGCCGTCCCTCCTCGCGGCTCGGCGCACCAACGAAGCGGTCGTGACCCCACGCGGTCACGTCCAGTTCCCGTACCCATTCGGCGACAGCGCGGAAGCCGGGATCGCCGCTGGCGCTAACGTCGTTGCTCACGTCCGCTGTCATGCTCCCCTGTTGAACACCGGCTGCCGCTTCTCGACGAAGGCGGTGACGGCCTCTCGGTGGTCCGGTTCAGTCTGGCGCTCGCGGATGGAGTAGCACTCGAGTGTGACCACGCGACGGAGGTCGCTCTCTGTCGCGTTCTGGTGGAGGAGGCGCTTTGCGGCCCACACGGCATCGCGCGGGTTGCTTGCGATCTCCTCCGCGAGCGCCATAGCCTCGGGCAAGAGACGGTCAGGCTCGACCACGCGGTCCACGAGCCCCCGGCGCAGACCCTCCTCGGCATCAAGGATCCTGCCGGTGAGCGTCATGTACAGCGCGTTGGGAAGCCCCGCGACGAGGGGCAAATAGCGCGAACTCCCACATTCGGGAGTGAGGCCGACTTTGACAAAACGAGCCGAAAACCGCGCCTCGGTGGAGGCGATGCGGATGTCGCAGGACAGGGTCATCGTCAGGCCGACGCCAACGGCGGGACCGTTGACGGCGGCGATGATCGGCTTGCCGCGTGTGAGCGCGTGGGGTACTTCCGGGCTCCCCCGCTCGACGAGCATCTTCGATGGCGGCGGGCCGCCTTCACCGCGCAGGCCGCGGTCCCAGCCGCTGATATCGGCGCCAGCGCAGAACCCGCGTCCGGCGCCCGTGACCACAAGGCAGCCGATGCCCGGGTCGCGCGCGGCGACATTGACCGCGTCGATCAGTTCATCTTCCATGAGTTGCGTCCAGGCGTTGAGCTTTTCCGGGCGATTGAGCGTGATCAGCCCTACCGCTCCCTTCGGCTCGTAGAGGATGTGTTCGTAGGCCATCACAGGCGTCCTTTCGTCGGCCGCTCGATCGGCGGTTCGGGCAGTATGCGGGCTGCGAGGCGTTGGCGGTATGACGGCGCTCGTGGTGGCCGCGACAATTGTTGGATCCGTGCGAGCGGCCGTCGCCGCCTGTTCGTGCGCGAGCCTGGGAAACCCCGCTGATATAATCCGCGCGCATGTCTATCGTGATCGTTGCGTCATTCCGTCCGCGCGTGGGACGGAGCCTGATCGCCGCAGCATTGGCGTACCGCGCAGGCCGCGATGGCCGTCCCGTCACGCTCCTCCGTCTCGAGGGCGACGAGAGCGCCGCGGCCGACGCGGGTACCTTCGCGTCCTTCCCGGAGCTGCGGTCGCCCGGAACGGCCGTTCGCGCTGACGACGTGAAGCGGATCGAAGGCGATGCCATTGTTGAGGTTCCCGCCGGCAGTGTGGGGGCGCTCGCCAGGGAACCGGGCGCGAGGGTGCTGGCCGTGATGTCCGCGGAGGATGCGCCCGCGAGTGCCGCGAACACGGATGCACCCGCCGCACAGGTGGCGGGAACGATCATCACGAACGCCGCCGCGCGCGACGTGTCAGCGCTGCGGGGGCGGCAGGGTGTGATCGCGGTGCTGCCCGAGGACCGGCTGCTCGCCGCACCCTCGGCCGAAGACGTCGCCGCGGCGCTCCGAGCGAACTGGCTGGTGCGCAGCAACCACTCGGAGGGCATCGAGCGGGTGATGATCGGCACCGTCGCGTCGGACGCGGCGTCGCCGTACTTCGCGGGGCGTGAGCGCAAGGCCGTGGTCACCAGATACGACAAAACGGACATCCAGCTGGCGGCGCTGCTTACCGACGTAGAACTGCTCGTGCTCACGGGCGGCGGACATCCGAGCCCGTACCTGCTCGATCGTGTCGAGGGCACGCGCGATGACATTTCGGTGATTCTGACCGACCGGGACACGCCGGACGCCATGCGGGAAATCGAGGGGCTCTATGCGCGAAGCCGCTTCGCCGGCGCGGCAAAGCTTCAGCGCGCGGTCGAACTCATGGATGAGGCAGGTGTCTCGTTGTTCGCGGGTGACCCGTAACGTTGGCTTTCACGCCGAAAGCTCTTCGCCGCCATCCACGCCGATGACGTTCCCGGTCATCCAGTAGAGCCGCTCATCGGCAAGGACGGCGATCGCGGTCGCCACATCGTCGGGAGTTGTTGCACGTCCGCTGGGGTTGCGCTCCATCGCGCGCTGATGAAGCTCCGGCCCGCCGGGGATGCGGCGGAGGGCGGGCGTATCGGTGACGCCCGCGCGAATTGCGTTCGCAGTGACGCCCAGCGGCGCCAGTTCGAACGCAAGCTGGCGGATATGTGACTCGAGCGCCGCCTTGGCAGCCGAGACGGCGCCGTAGGCCTTGATCACGCGCGTCGAGCCGGACGAGGTCATGGCGAAGATGCGGCTGTTGCGGCCGAGCAGGCGGCGCGTAGCCATGTCCTGCGCCCAGTAGACGAGCGAGTGGGCCATGACGTCGAGCGTCATGTCCATCTGCTTCTGGCTGATGCGCGCCTTTGGATCGTCCTCGATGAACGGCAGCAACGATCCGAATGCGAGCGAGTGCATGAGCACATGCACGTAGCCGTCCGCGCCCAGCTTCTCGCGGATGGCGTCGAGCGTGGCGGCGCGCTTGTCGGCGTCGGCCGCGTTGATGTTGAAGAAGACAGCTTCCTGGCCGGCGGACTTGACGTCGTCCTGGACCTTGACGGCGTTGGGCAGCGTGGCGCGCAGATCGAAGTGGACCCCGAAGATGCTATAACCGGCCTTCGCGAGCGCGACGGAAGTGGCAGCGCCGAATCCACTCGATGCGCCCAGGATGAGCGCCCACTTCGCCATCTGTAAGCCTCCTTACCTGCCTTCAGCGCAGTGTAGGACAGCGCGCAGTGTAGGACAGCGCGCAGCTTCGCGATACGCCGCTATGCCAGAAGGCCGGGCTGACTGACGAGCCGCGACAGACAGGACTGCGGGCCAGCGTCGTCACCGTGCAGCTTCGCCTCGACTGCAGCGTAGAGCACCGTTGTCGGGCAAATGCCGTACTGCATCTGTTCTGCCGCAAGACGCAGGCTGGGCGACGCCTGCGCCGGGCGCTCATCGGGCGGCTGGTTGCGGTAGCCGTTGATGACGATGAGCCCCCGCGGCGCCGTGCCACGGCGCTCGATCGCGCGTTCCAGCCGTTGACGAAGCCGGTGGTGCGGCGCCATATCGATCTCGCCGTCCGATGCTTCGATCTCGAGCAACACCGGCGTGTCGCCGATGCGGATCTCGATCTCGTCGCGGTTGGCGTCGTAGACCTGGCAGCCGAGCAGGCGCAGCGCGTCGAGGACAGCGTCCTCCAGACCATGGCGTCCGCGCTGCCAGAGCAACCGCTGGTAGCGCGCCAGCGCGTCGTGTGCGTCCAGCGCAGCGGCAAGGGCGCGTTCGGCATCATCCCGCGCGGCGCGGGCTTCGCGCAGGGCAGCCGCCCGCTCGGGCAGCCCGGGAAGCGGATGGCGCGCCAGCCACGGCGGTGGGACGCCTTCGCCCGCGACGCCCAACAGCCGCTGGATGCCCGCCTGCAGATCCTCCGAAAGGCGATAGCGCGCATCACCGCCGGGAACCCCCCTGAGCGCCGGCAGCACCACAACGCGGCCCGTGCCGGCCGGATAGTCGAAGCCGAGGATGGCTGCGCCCCGGCTGCGGACGAAGACGCGCGTCTCACCACGAAGCGCCTGCTCGTCGGCCCGCGCGGCATATCGCAGGTCGGCAAGATGCGCGGCGACGAAGGCGGCGAGCGGGTGTTGGTAGTCGCTTACCTCGGCCTGGGTGCCGTCGGCCGGCAGGAGTGGCGGCGACGCGTGCGCCAGCCAGGCGTCTGTCATGATGGTCACGCCCTCGTGCAGTCGGTGCTGCAGGGGCGGGCGGCCAAACACGATCACAGCCCCCCCGCGGGCAAGCAACCGTGCCGTCTCGTCCGCCCGGCGGGCAATGAGCTCCTCGAGCGCCACGTCGGTCGGGTCCTCAGGGCGCACGCGCACAGCGGAACCAGCGAAGGTGCGCGCGTCGGCCGCGCCAGCGATGACGTCTCCCATGAGCTGCGAGAGAGCCTGCGGTTCCACGACCAGCGCGTCGTAGTCGAAGAAGGACGGCGCGGAGATGAACGTGTAGTTGTCGATGCGCACGCCGGGCAGCGGGAAGCCGAGCGAAAGGATGCGGCCGATACGAGGCGGCGTCATGCCTCAGCTTAATCGTCCAGGGGCAGCGCGCGCAGGAACTCGCGAAGACCGGGGCCGATATCGGCGCGGCGCAGACCGATCTCGATGGCGGCGGTGAGGAGGCCGAGCGGGCGGCCGGTATCGTAGCGGCGGCCTTCGAACTGGTAGGCGTAGACAGGCTGGCGCTCCAGCAGTGATGCGATGCCGTCGGTTAGCTGAATCTCTCGGCCCTTGCCTGGCGCCGTGTGCTCGAGCTCCTCAAAGATTTCCGGTGTCAGGATGTAACGGCCCACGATGCCCAGGCGGGACGGCGCCTCTTCCAGGCGCGGCTTCTCGACGAGGCCAGAGATGCGCATGATCCGCTCGCCGTCGTCACGGCCGGCGACGATTCCGTAGCTTTCGACCTCGGCGTCGGCAACCTGCTGGACGGCGAGCACAGACCCGCCCCGCTCCTCGAACACATCGATCATCTGCCTGGTGCAGGGCGGGTCAGCGACGATCACATCGTCGGGGAAGAACAGCGCGAACGGTTCGTTGCCGACGACGTGCTTTGCCTGCAGGACCGCGTGCCCGACGCCCTTCTGTTCGGCCTGACGCACGTAGACGATATCGGCCAGGTCGGCGATGCGCTGGATCTCGCGCAGCCGCTCGAGGTCGCCCTTTTCGCGCAGCGTCGCCTCCAACTCCCACGTACGGTCGAAGTGGTCTTCGACCGCACGCTTTCCGGCGGCCGTGACGATGACCACCTGCGAGATGCCGGATGCGGCGGCCTCCTCGACGGTGTACTGGATGATGGGTTTGTCGACGAGGGGGAGCGTCTCCTTGGGCTGGGCCTTCGTGGCCGGGAGGAGGCGGGTACCGTACCCGGCGGCGAGGACGACGGCCTTGCGGACGCTTGGCATAAGGTTCGGCGCATTGTATCGGTGCGTCCGCGCGGGCGGCAATCGATGTTGGGCTCTGCGACGTATCGATGGTCATGACGTACCGCCGGTGGCGATCAGCGGGAGTCTTGACGTAATGCAAAGACCGGTTCTTGTCATTGGTGTGTGCCTCGTTCTGTGCGCGGCGGCGCTCCAGGCCGCCGCTTGGCGAACAACGGAGGCGGCGCAGGTCAATGTCTCTGCGGTGGACTTCGAGTTCACGCCGCAGAACGTCACCATCAACGTCGGCGATACGGTGGTATGGAGTTTCAGCGGGGCGCCGCACACGGTCACCTCGTCACCCGGCGCCCCCGAGTCGTTCGACAGCGGCACCAGGAATGCAGGCGAGCAGTACAGCCGGATCTTCAATACTCCGGGCAACTACACGTATTACTGCATCTTCCACGGCACGCAGGATGGCGGGCTCATGGCCGGCACGATCACCGTGCAGCAGGTCGCTACCTCCACGCCGACGCAGACGACGCTGGCCGGAACCCCCACGCGAACACCCACACGCACGCCGACGACGACGGGCACGCCACAGGCGACGCCAACGACGACGCCGGAGACGCCGACGCCACCCGCCCCGACGCCGCACGGCGACGTAGCCGTGCCATCGCCGACGGCCGGCGGCGGCACCGGTGGAGGCGCGGTCAGCCCGCCGAACACAGGCACCGGCGGCGGCGCTGCCGACGTGTTGCTCGCATGGTGGCTTAGCGCCGCGCTCGCCGCCGGAGGCCTCGGTATGACCGGCGCAACCCTCGTTGTGCGGCGACGCTGACTGTGGCGACATGCGGCATCCAGCGCGCCATCTGGCGATCCCCCGGCGACGGCCGACGGCGTACGATCAGGCTCTACCCCGGCGTGAGAGGGAGGAGCCGTGGCCGTGAACGACCCTGAGCAGCACTTCGACCTGATCATCCGCAACGGCCAGATCTACGACGGCGGCGGCGGCGCGCCCTTCGTGGCCGACATCGCCGTGCGTGACGACAGCATCGCCCGCATCGGGCTGCTCGACGAGGCCGTGGCGGGCGATGTGATCGATGCGGCCGGCATGGCCGTGGCGCCTGGCTTCATCAACATGCTCAGTCACTCCTACATCAGCATCCTGCAAGATCCACGCTCGCTCGGTGAGTTGAAGCAGGGTGTGACCCTGCAGGTCTTCGGGGAGGGCAACTCGATGGGCCCGCTCACCGATGAGATGCAGCGGCGCATGCAGGAAGGCATCGACGCGGAGATGCCCGTTGAGATCACGTGGCGCTCGCTCGCGGAGTATCTGCGGCACGCCGAGAAGCGGGGCATCTCCCAGAACATCGCGTCGTACATTGGCGCCACCACGCTGCGCATCTACGCCGTGGGACAGGACAACCGGCCGCCAACCGAGGCGGAATTGGACCTGATGCGCGGTCTCGTCCGCGATGAGATGGCCGCGGGCGCGCTCGGCATCGGATCGTCGCTGATCTATCCGCCCGCCTTCTTCGCGAGCACCGAGGAACTGATCGAACTGTGTCGGGCCGCAGCGCCGTACGGCGGGAAGTACATCTCCCACATGCGCAGCGAAAGCACGAGGCTCATCGAGGCGGTCGAGGAGCTCATGCGTATCAGCGACGAAGCCGGGGTGCCTGCGGAGATCTACCACCTGAAGGCCGCGGACCCGGTGAACTGGGACAAGATGGACAGGGTCATCGAGATGATCGACGCCGCACGCGCGCGCGCCGCGCCGATCACGGCGGACATGTACACATACACGGCAGGCGCGACAGGACTTTCGAATGCGATCCCGCCGTGGCACCACGACGGCGGCCCGCGCGCGCTCCTCTCACGGCTCGAGGATCCGGCGGTCCGCGCCCGGATCCGCCGGGAAATCGAGGGCGACGCTGACGACCACTGGGAGAACCTGTACGGCCGTTGCGGCGGACCCGACCACGTCTTGATCCTCGACGTGCGGAAGCCGGAGAACCGCGTCTTCCAGGGCAAGACGCTCGCGCAATGCGCCGAGATGCTGCGCCTCGACCCCATCGATACGATGATCGAACTCGTGCGCCGCGATCGCTCCCGGATCGGCACGGCCTACTTCATGATGTCCGAAGACAACGTGCGCAAGGAAGTGCGGCTGCCGTGGGTCGCGTTTGGCAGCGACTCGCCCTCGATCGCGGCCGAGGGGGCCTTCCTCAACCGGTCGACGCATCCACGCGCGTACGGCAACTTCGCACGGCTGCTCGGCCACTATGTGCGAGATGAGCAGCTCGTGTCGCTGGCCGAGGCGATTCGCCGGCTGACGAGCTTCCCGGCGGTGAACCTGGGCCTCGATCGGCGCGGTCGCCTCGCGGAGGGCTATTACGCGGACATCGTCATCTTCGACGCGATGACCATCGCGGATCGAGCGACCTACGCGCAGCCGCACCAGTACGCCGTCGGTGTGCGTGATGTCGTCGTGAATGGCGCGGTGACGCTGCGTGACGGCGAATTCACCGGCCGGCTCGCCGGAAGGGCCGTGTACGGCCCCGGGGCGGCCGGTTCTCGGCGCTAGACCGTCGCGGGCGGCCGTCGTACGCTTCCGGCCATGCCGTCGTTCTCGCCGCAGGACCTGGAACGCGTGCGCCGCGTCGCGCGAATCGCGCGCGAGCGCCACACGTTGCCCGGAATCAGCGTCGGCATCGTGACGGCGGACGCCGGGCTCGTCTTCGCCGAGAGCTTCGGATATGCCGATATCGAAGCGGAGACGCCGCTCACACCCCAGCACGGACAGCGCATCGCTTCGATCACCAAGACCATGGTCGGGCTGTGCGCCATGGCGCTGGTCGATGAGCGCAAGCTGCGGCTCGATGAACGGGTCGCGGACCTCCTGCCGGACGTGGTCTTCGATGGACCGTCCTACGACATGACAGTCTGGCATCTGCTCACGCACACCTCGGGCATCGGCGAGGCTCCGACCGTGGAGCGGCTGCGCGACGTTGCATCGCCAAACCGCCAGGCGGTGCGTTCGGTAGAGGAGTTCAAGGACCTGTATCCGGACGGCATCGTCGTCGAGGTGCCGCCCGGTACAAAGTGGGCGTACTGCAACAACGGCTACGCGCTCCTCGGCGAGATCGTGCGGCGGAAGGAAGGCTACCGGGAGCTGCAGGAGATCATGCAGCGGCGCATCTGGGGGCCGCTGGGTATGCGCGACACGCACATCCTCGATGACCCGCACACGCGGCTGGCTACGGGTTACCACCGAGCGCCCGGTGAGGATACGCGCTTCCAGCTGGAGCGGGCGGGTATCCCGATCGCTGATGAAGCGCCGGTCGACGGCACGAACATTCGCGGCGCCTTCACCCCCGACTTCAACAAGGCGATGCGCGCAGCGGGCGGGGTGCAGTCGACGCTTCCGGACATGGCGAAATACGCGGCCGCCCTGCTGAAGGAGGGAGCCGGGCTCATCACGGCGCAGAGCTTCCGCGCCATGGTGTCGCCCCAATGGTGTCCCGATGCTCGGCTGAACCACTGGGGGCTCGCGTTTGCCCTGGCGCCGCATCACGGCCGGGTCGCATTCGGGCACGGCGGCGCCTACTTCGGGGGCTGGAACTCGCACGTGGACGTCTTTCCGGCGGACGGATTCGCTGTCCTGCAGCACATGAATGTGATGCTCGATGACCCGGCACCCGTGTTTCGAGCAGTCATCCGTGCTGCGCTCGGCGTCGAGCCGCGGCCGTACCCGGCGCGGAGCGCTGACCCGCGCCTGCTCGATGATGCGCCGGGTGCGTACTGGTTGCCGATGCCCGGCGCGCTCACGAACTTCCGTCCCGCGACGCGCGTGGGCCCCGTCCGCATCGCGCGCGAGGGTGACTCGCTGATGTTCACCTCGCGCTGGGGCAGCTGGAAGGGTGGCGTGCAACTCGTCCCTGCGGATCCGGACGATCCTGCGCTGTTCGCGATCAACCGCGACGATGATGATGCTGCGCTCGTCGTCTTCGAACGTGATGACCGTGGCGCGGTGACCGGCCTGCGCATCGACGAACTCGTGTATATGCGCAAGCAGACGTCGACGTGAGTACTGCGTGACTGACCGGCGGCCGTATCGGCGGCATCAGCGCTGGGCGCCGGCGAGACGCAACTTGCGTCCTGACACGCGCACCACCGGCCTCATGCCACGCCTTCAATCTCGCGCTCCCTGACGACGGCGAGGCATTGGTCGCCGTGGAGGTCGAACTCGATCAGATAGGCCGCGTCGCGTCCGAGGTGAAATGCGGTCACGATGGCTGCGATCGTCCATGACGGCAGCCCGCCCGCCGGGACGTCATCCTGCCGCTCCAGGTTGAACGCGCGCACGCCGTCCAGCCGGACCACGACCTCCTCGCGTAGCCCGTATGCGAACCCTGTGACCACCGGCGTTCCCATTCCTGCTCCTCCATTTCTACGGGCAACCTACGGCGTACGAGCGACAGCTACTGTCGTTGTGGATAGGTTGCTTCTGAATCTGACCAGCACAAAGGGACGTGACAGGGCGACAGTCGCGGCGGTAGGATGCGCCGATGAATGCACAGACGCGCGCGGCAAGGCTGCTACGGCTCAAAGAGCTATTCGAATCGCGAAAAGCGGGCTACACCGCAGCCGAACTGGCGCGCCTGACCGGCGTTACGGTTCGCTCGATCGAGCGTGACCTCCTGACGCTGCAGACCGACATGCATGTCCCGCTCATGCGCGAGCGCGGACGCTACTGGCTCATGGAGCCCGAGCGCCTGCCGGCGGTGCAGTTCACGTTGCAGCAGGCGCGCGCGCTGCTGGTCGCGACGCGGCTGTTCCTGCGCTACAGCGACGACGGCGACCCGGACGCATCGGGTGCGCTTGAAGCGCTGGCGCGCATCCTGCCGGAGCCGGTGCGGGCGCAAGTGCGGGCGGCGGCGCGCTCGATCGACCGCCGACGGTTCGATCCGGCCCACGCGCGGGCGCTGGCGACTGTCACTGAGGCCTGGGCGCAGCGCCGGGTGCTGCGACTGAGCTATCGTTCCGCGGGCAAGCAGCGACCGCGCGACGTGGTCGTCGAGCCCTACTTCATCGAGCCGAGCGCTGTAGGGTTCGCAACATACGTCATCGGCTATTCGCGCACGCATGCCGCCATGCGCACGTTCAAAGTCGAGCGCATTGTCTCGGCGGAAAAGCTCGCTGAAGCGTTCACGATCCCTCCCGAGTTCGACATCGAGCAGCTGTTGTCGTCGGCGTGGGGGATCATCTGGGGCGAAGGAACGCCGGTGCAGCTGCGGTTCGCGCAGGACGTCGCGTGGCGCGTGCGCGAGACGACCTGGCACCCGTCCCAGCAGCTCGAGGAGCTTGCGGATGGCCACGTGCTGCTGACCATGACGGTCGGCAGCACGATGGAGCTCGGACGCTGGGTGCGGAGCTGGGGGGACAAGGTCGAAGTGCTGGCGCCGGCAGCGCTGCGCGAGGAGTTGCGCGAGGAGTCGATACGCCTCGCGCGGCTCTACAGCTCGAAATCGAAACTCTCGCGGCGCCCGCGGTCGCGACCGGAGCCGCCAACGCCGCCGGGCCGGACGTCGCTTCCCGCGTGAATCGTGCCCCTCGGCGCGGCCCATCCGTCAGCGGGGCAGGCGATCGCTGACGGGCGGGAGCGGGAGAGCCGGGGCGTGCGGGTGCGTCTGATACCAGTAGGCCGTGCTGCTGTAATCGTTCGTCAGGTCATTCGCGTGGCCGTGCTCGATCGTGACTTGAATCGACTCGCGGAAGTGGACGGGGTCCTCGATGTGCCAGCGGTACATGGAGTTCTTGCCTGACCAGGGCCAGTCGGCGCTGCCGGAGTAGACCGTGATGCCGTGATACGGCGTGCAGAACTCGCGCGTCGGGCTCCAGGCGGTGTTGAAGTAGTCCTCGGTGCCGGTGCCGCGCAGGACGAGCTCGCCGTCGATCCAGATCATGTCGTCCCCCTCGCCGTACCAGTCGAACTGCTGCCGCTCGAGGACGTCGATGTTGAGGTTGCAGCCGACGTAGTGCCCGCGCCCGCTCGCTTCGAGGATCACGTAGTTCCCAGCACCATCGAGGTTCGGACGCTTCCAGAACTCCTCCCGTTCGGCGCTCGTCATGGGGCTTCCGGTCTTGCCCCAGCCATCGGTCGGACGCTGCGAGCGCCACTGCGCGTGGAAGAGCGCGATGTCGGGCTGCGGGGCGTCGTACTCCTCCCAGTCCACGTAGAAGTAGCAGACGAGCGGCTGGTCGCCCTCGTTGGTGATCTCGATGAGCGCGTGCTCGTTGAACGGCATCGGCCAGAAGCAGTTCCAGCCGCGGCCGCTGCGGGGACTCATGGTCAGCGGCAGCGACCAGAACTCGGGCGTGAGCCCGTGCCCGACACCGAAGAAGTCGCCTGTCGGCGCTTCGACGCACGGTGTATCCGCGCCGTCCCAGCGCATGCGGAGCACACTCCGCCGCGGATAGCGGATCTCCGGCGACGAGAGCGTCATCCAGATGTGGCGCACGCATCCGGATCCGGCAAGGTCAGCCATCGCGTGCGTCCCGCCGGGCGGAATGATCGTGTAGTCCGCGTTTCCCCCCGTGCGGTCCCAGGAAGATTCGCGGCGGCGGCGAGCCTCGCGGAGCCTGCCCAGGTCAGAGAGCCCTCCGAAGAGCTGCGGCATTGATCGTCACTCCCTCGTATTCAGGTCCGTTCAGCCCGTGCCCACGGCGACGTTTCGCCGCATCATCGCGGACCTGCGGGGCATAGGCTGAACGCGTGAACCATCAGGATGCGGGCGCACGCGCTCGCGAACGGGGCGATGATACACGCGCGGACATACTGGCGCTGCTGCGTCCCGGGCTGTGGGAGGACGTCTGCCGGATAGCCGGGAGGCACGGCGTTCACGTCGAACTCGCACGCGATTCGGCGCTGTTCGTGGCGCGCGTCGAGGCGGAAGAGCCGCGTGCGGTGCTGATCGATGCCGGGGTCACCGCCGCTGTCGGGCCGCTGCAGCGTTTCGTGCGTTCGCTCTGGCCGCACACGACGATCATCGTGGCGGTGGGCTCGTGGTCCGATGCCGAGGCGGCGCTGGGTCGCGATGCGGACGCCGTGATCCACGTGCCACTGCGCGAGCCGGAGTGGTCGGCCGCGATCGTACGCGCGCTCAGCGGAGATGATGGCTAACCGGCGCCCACAGGACGTCCGGCTTCCTGGGTCAGCACCGCGTCGTAGAGCTTGATCGCTGGCGGGCCTTCCAGGACACCCTTGAGCGAGCCCTGCGCGTGCCCCTTCACGAAGTTCTCGCTCTGCACCCAGGCCAGGAACGCCTCCCGGCTCTCCCACGTTGAGTGGCTGATGTACTCGCCGGGCGCGTCACCGCGCAGCAGGGCGAAGCGCACGAACCCCGGTACGCCATCGAGGTAGGTCTCGCGCTCGCGCCAGATCCGCTCGAACTCGGGCCCCTGGCCTTCGGTGACCTTGAAGTTGTTCATGGCGATGAACATGGTTGTTCGTCTTTCGTTCGATGCAAGTTTGGTGGTCCGTCGACGCCAGGCAGGATAGCAGGCTGACGCCAGGATCCGGCGGCGCGGGCGCGGCGATGCTCCGCCTTCTCCGCCGTGCCGCTCCGTGGGCCGCGTTGCCCGATCCGGCGACTACTTGCCGCTCGGGAAGCCCTGCATGATCGTGATGACGGCCGGACCAAGAATCACGATGAAGAGCGTCGGGAAGATGCAGAGTACGAGCGGGAAGAGCATCTTCACCGGCGCCTTGTAGGCCTGCTCCTCGGCGCGCTGACGCCGCCGCACGCGGAGCTGCTCCGACTGCACGCGGAGCACCGTGCCGACGGATGAGCCCATCGTCTCGGCCTGGATCACCGCGTTGCAGAACTGCATGAGGTCGGGCACCTGCGTGCGGTCTCCCAGCTCCTTGAGCGCTTCCTTGCGCGACTTGCCGAGCGCGATGTCGCGCAGCGAGCGCGCCAGTTCCTGCGAAAATGGCCCCTGCACCTTCTCGGCGACCCGCGAGAGTGCCGCATCAAGGCCCAGCCCCGCCTCGACGCACGTGGTGATCAGGTCGAAGGCGTCCGGCAGGCTCTTGATGATGGCCGTCTGCCTCTGCCGCGCGCGCGACGTGACGATGTGGAAGGGCATGTAGAAACCGACGAGCGCCAGTCCACCCATGATGCCGAGCTGGACCGGACCGATCGTCGCGCCCATCGCGAAGATGAGCAGGAAGCCGAACCCGGCCGAGGCTGCCGTCGCGATCAGCACCATCGTCAGGAAGCCCTGCATCGTCATCGGTTCGCCGGCGATGATGAGTTTCTTCTCGACCCCGCGGAGCAGCGACTTCGGGAGCAGGTTGCCGAGCATGCGCGTGCCCGCGCCGAGCACCGGGCCAGCGACGCGCGTGCCGAAGCTCGCCCGTTGTGGCTGGACCTCGATGTCCGGCCCGCCGCGCGTCAGCACTTCCAGGCGCTGGCGGGCAGCGGCGCCCATCGCGCCCGCCTGTCCGGAGGCGATGCTCATGAACAGGAAGAAGACGGCGGCGAAGCCGAAGACAGCGATCAGGATCGGCATTGGCTCCACGCTACACCTCGATGTTCAGGATGCGCTGGATGATCATGACGCCGACAACCTCGAGCACGACGGCGACTCCCAGCATGAACTTGCCCGTGATCGTCGTGAACAGCGGCGAGATGTAGCCCGGGCTGAGCAGCTGGAAGAGGATGCCCACGCCGATCGGCAGGGCGCCGATGACGAGGCCCGTCAGCTTCTGCTGCGCGGTCAGCGTCTGGATCTCGCCGCGGATGCGGATCCGCTCGCGCATCGTGTCCGCGACCGTATCCAGGATCTCGCCCAGGTTGCCGCCGACCGTCCGCTGCACGAGGATGGCGGTGACCACGATATCGAGGTCGTAGCTGCCAGAGCGCTCGCTGAGGCTGACCAGCGCCTCCTCTGCGCTCGAGCCGATGTTCATCTCGTGGATCGTGCGGCTCAGCTCCGTCGCGATTGGGTGCTCCAGGTTGTCCGCCGCATTCTGCAGCGCCTGCAGCAGGCCGAATCCCGCCTTGAGCGCGTTCGAGATGATCGTCAGCGCTTCGGGAAGTTGCGCGTTGAGCTTGGCAACGCGCGCCTTGCGTCGGTTGTTCAGGTACAGCTTCGGCGCGTTGTAGCCCAGCACCGCGCCGACAACGCCGACGATGATGCCTTCGACCGCGCCCTGCAGGACGAAGTAGGGCACCACAGCGCCGATGACCAGGAGCCCGATGCGGGCGAAAATGAACTCGCCGGGCGTGATCGAGAGGTCGGCGCGCTCGAGTTGCACGGCGAGCTGCTCACCGAGGTTGCCCTTCGTCAGTCCGGCGAAGATGCCGCGGCCCACTTTGTCCTCGCGCAGGGCGGCCGTTTGCACCGGCTCGACGACGGATGTGCCGCTCATCAGGCCCGACAGACGGTCGCGCACGGCGGCGGACGGCACCGCGGATCCGTAGAACGCAAACAGGAAGAGCACGATGGTGACCATCACGCAGAGGGCGGCGACGGCAGCTAGCGGATCCATTAGACCCTCGCAGTGAACAGGTCGGCCGGCAGGTGAATGCCGGACACCTCAAACTTTTCGACGAAGCGCGGGCGGATGCCGGTCGTGCGCAGCTCGCCCAGGATGCGGCCATCGCTGTCGACCCCGGTCTGTTCGAACCGGAACAGATCCTGCATCGTGATGACCTGGCCCTCCATGCCGGAAACCTCGGAGACGGAGGTCAGTCTGCGGGAACCGTCCGAGAAGCGGGCGATCTGGATCACCAGGTGGATGGCGGACGCCATCTGCTCGCGGATGGCTTTCACGGGCAGCTCGAAGCCGGCCATGAGCACCATGTTTTCGATGCGGGCGAGGGCATCGCGCGGGCTGTTTGCGTGCACCGTGCCCAGTGAGCCCTCGTGGCCTGTATTCATGGCCTGGAGCATGTCGAAGGCTTCCGGCCCGCGCACCTCGCCGACGATGATGCGGTCCGGGCGCATGCGCAGCGCGTTACGCACCAGGTCTCGCTGCGTGACCTCGCCGCGGCCCTCGAGCGACGCCGGGCGGGCTTCGAGGGTGACGACGTGGCCCTGCTGGAGCTGGAGCTCGGTCGGGTCTTCGATCGTGACGATCCGCTCCGTGTCCGGGATGAACGCCGACAGCGCGTTCAGCATCGTCGTCTTGCCGGAGCCGGTACCACCGGAGATGATGATGTTGAGCTCCGCTTGCACGCAGGCGCGCAGGAACTCCGCCAGCTCGTGGGTGAGCGCGCCGACGTTGACGAGATCGTTCATCGTCATCTTGTCGGTGCGGAACTTGCGGACGGTCACCGTCGGGCTCTTGGGCGCGACCGGCGGGATGATGATGTTGACACGCGAGCCGTCCGGCAGGCGCGCGTCCACCATGGGGGAGGACTCGTCGACGCGGCGGCCAAGCGGCGCGACGATACGCTCGACGATCCGCATGATGTGCTGGTCGTCGCGAAAGCGCACCGAGCTCAGGTAGAGGCGCCCTTCCTTCTCGTAGAACACCGTATCGGGCGCGTTGATCATCACCTCGGAGATCGAGTTATCGCGAAGGAGCGGTTCGATCGGTCCATAGCCGAGCACCTCGTCGGCAACCGCGGAGACCAGTTCGTCGCGCGTCGTGCCGACGATGCCCGGCATCTCCTGCGCGATGAGCGTCCGCGCGGCCTGCTCGACGGCCTCGCGCGCCTTCTCCTTGCCCAGACCCTCGAGCTTGTTCGGATCCAGCTCCTCGATGAGTCGCTGGTGGAGCGTGAACTTCAGCTCGTTGAGCGCGACGACGTTCTGCGAGAGCTGGCCGGGCCGGTTTGGCGTGCCCCCGCCACCGGGCTGGATCTTCCTCGACTGCCACTGGAACTGACTCATGGTGCGTTCCCTCTCGCTGTCTTATGCCGACCGGCCCAGGAAGCGGTCGAGGAAGCCCCGCCGCTCCTGCCGCGTGCCGGTCAGGACGTGCGCCAGATCGATGATGGCGCGCGAGACGCGCGCGTACGGCTTCGCGATCACGATCGGCTGCCCGAGCTGCGTGCTGGTGCTGACGCTGAGGTCGTGCGGGATCCGCCAGAACACGTCGTACTCGAGCACGCGCGCCACGTCCTCCTCGCGCAGGCTGTTGGCCGCCGTGGAGTGATTGATGGTGAGCTTCACCTTGTCCTCGGATACGGCGGCGGCACGCAGCATCTCGAGCGCGAGCGCCGTGTCCTTGATGCTGGCGATATCCATGCTCGTGATGAGCAGGATGAGGTTCGCCAGCTCCAGCGTGGTGGCGATCAGCTCGTTGAACGTGCCGGGCGTGTCGATGACGACGTAGTCGTGCGTCTGCGACAGCAGCTCGACGATCTTCTCGATGTGCTGCGGCGTCATGTTCCGCCACTCGGTCGGGTGGAGCGGGGCCGGCAGGATCGAGACGCCGCTGTGGTGCTTGACCAGATAGTCGCGGATCTTGTCGCGGTCGATCTCGTCGATGTGGCGTGCGACGTCCGCGATACTCGCCTCGACCGCGACGTCCATCATGATCGCGACGTCGCCGAACCGGGTGTCCATGTCCAGCAGGCAGACGTTGGCGCCGGTGATCTTCGCCAGCGATGTTGCGAGGTTGGTCGAGATGGTCGTTTTGCCAATGCCGCCCTTGGCGCCAAAGACGGTGATCACGGTACCGCGGGCGGCCTGCTCGACGGTGACGCCATCGTGGCGCAGACGCTTGCGTTCTTCCTGCTCGAGGACGCCGTAGACGGCGCGGCTGAGGTCCTCGGGCTTGAGCGGCTTGATGATGTAGTCACGTGCCCCGGCCACCATGGCTCGGCGCACCGACTGCGCGTCGGCAAGCGACGAATAGACGATGGCGGGCACGTTCGGCGCCGCATCGGCCAGCGATTCGATGGTTTGCAGCGCCAGGGCGACCGGCTCCTCGAGGCTGATGAGGAAGACGTCGCACGGGTGCTCGCGGGCGACCGTGACGGCCTCGACGCCGTAGCCCGCCTCGCCCACCACCGTGAAGTGGGCAAGCTGGGCGGCGCGCTTCGTTTCCGCGCGGCTGCCAAGGTCGGGGTCGACGGTGACGATCTCCGGATTACGCGCCATGCCCCTGCTGTCTCCTACCTCTTCCTCTTCGGTTGCCTCACGCCAGTCCCGCGTGCGGGCCTATTACTGTTCGTCGCGGTAGCCGTCGGGCCACAGGCCCTCGGGCAGCTGCGCCAGGATCTCGACCGGCAGCAGCTCGATGGCCAGCGTCCAGTCGTCGTCCGGCGCAGCGACGGTCGTGTCGCCGACGCCGCGGAGGGCGGCGTGCAGCTCACCGGTGGGCTGGGCCATGGCGAGCAGGTGCGACTGCTCCGGCGTCACCAGCAGCGTCATCGAGACCGCCTCCGGCTTCGCTTCGCCGGGCGCCGCCGCGACCGGGTTCTCGGCCGCCGGCTGCTCGCCCTCCCCCGCCGTGCCGGACACCGGACCGGCGACAACGAGGTTCTGCGAGATCGCCGCCACCTGGACGTTCTGGAGCAGCGTGCGCGTCAGCGCCACCGCGCCATCGCTGCCGCCCGTGCAGCACACCCAGATGATGTCGACGTAGTCGCCGGGGAGGATGAGCCCGCCCGCGGCCGTTATCTCGGAGATGTCGATCGAGAACGCGCGCTTGCCTGTGGGCACCACCTGCGCGAGCTGCTCCGCGGTCGGCCGCGAGGTATCGATCACGGCCGTCTGCACCACCTGCGCGTTGGCGGCGATCGGCAGCTTCGTCACCTTACCGACGACGCTGTCGATATCCGTGAAGGCGCCATCGACGACGGCGTTGGTCGAGACGCTCTTCACTTCGAGCATCTCGGCGGTGATGGCGGTGCGCTCCTGGATCGCCTGCCGCGCAACGACGACCTGCTGTGAGCCGGCGCCGGCGGAGCCGCCGCCTTCGTCACCGCCCTGCGAGGCCATCCACGCGTACATGAGCGAGCCGCTGAGCGCCGCGAAGAGGATGGCGATCAGCAGGAAGCGCCGGTTCGTCCGGCCCGGTGCAGCTACTGTTCGTGCCATGTCGTTTCCCCCAGAGAAGGTTCGGTCGCTGACCTGGCCGTCCGGCCAGCACGCTGTATGAATATCGGCGGGCCGCGGCGGCGCTTTACGTACCGGCGGGCCCGAAGGCGGCTGTGAACGGCTCCCTAACGGATTCCCCTGACCGGCTCTTACGGGCCACGAGCCTAGACCGCCGGGTCCAGCGCCTTGATCTGCTTCCGCAGCGAATTCAGCGCCCGGTGCTGGATGACGCGGATGGCGGCCACGCTCTTGCCGATAATCTCGGCAACTTCCGTGTATTCCAGATCCTCGATGAAGCGGAGGATGATCACCTGCCGCTGTTCGTCACGGAGCTTGAGGATGGCGTCGCGGACGAGCTGCTCCTCGGCCGAGCGCTCGGCCACAGCTTCCGGGTCGCGGCGGGGCTTGTCATCGACGAGCCCTTCGTGCACCTGCGCGGTCTCTCGCTTTGAACGCAGGTAGCTGACACCGAGGTTGTGGGCGATGCGGAGCAGCCACGAGACGAACGGTGCGCCCCGCACCTGGTAGCGGTCGATGGCTTCCCACGCCTTCAGAAACGTCTGGGCGGTCAGGTCCTCGGCCTCCGCCGCGTTCCCGACCATGTAGTAGATGTGCTTGTAGACGCGCGAGACGTGGCGCTCGTACAGCTCGCCGAACGCATCTTCGTCGCGCTCAATGGCGCGCAGCACCAGGGGTGTGTCGTCGTTCGCCCGGGGGATCGCCGGGTTGACGCTGACCATCGGCAGCTCCAGTCCGTCTGCCGGGACGCGACCTGCGGCATGCCCCTACGGGCATTCCCTGACGTCCCAATGAGCATCGGCACTCCGCGGCGATGTCTTGAGCGCTGACCGCAGGGCGGTGGCTCGGACGCGTATCGGCGGTCTGTCCAGGGACAGGCAAGGCGGCAGGCGCTGCACCACGCGGGGGCAGCGACGCCGTGACGGCCAACCGCAGGACGGCCGCCGCTCAGTCTGCTCGGGGCATGAGGTCGCTGAAGCGGCTTCGCTGCTGCTTCAGGGCATCCGCCGCGTCCCGGGCTCCGTCGCGCGCGGACTCGCCTGCGGGCAGGAGCTTGAACTCGAATGTGTGCTGGCCGATCTGGAACGTGTCGCCCGGCTCGAGGATTTGCCATCCCCCGACCTGGCCTTGCAGCTCCAGTGCCGTGAGGCGCGTGAACTTGTGCAGCATGAGGTGGCCGTCACGGATCCACACGCGCGCCTCTTCGTAGGCAAGCGAGGGATCGTCGATGCGGACGCCGCAGCGGTAGCCAGAGCCCACGCTGATCGGTTTCCCACCGACGTCATACTCCTGGCCCAGATCGGTGCCGGCGCGTGAGATCAGCAATCCCAGCGCTTCCCCGATCTGTTCAGGCGCGCCCTGCTGGCTGATCGGCTCCGCGTCAGCGGCGCGCAGCGCGGCCGTGCGGTCGGCGATCTGCTGGGCCCACGAGCGCGTGCGCTGGTCCGCCGGAATCGGCCGGTCTACCGGCTTGCGCCTGGCGCGCAGGTAGAAGAACAGTCCTGCCGCGATGAGCCCGACGAGGCCGCCAATGCCCACGTAGATGAGGAGCGGCGACCCACCCGATGACGCAGGTGGAGGTGGCACCGACGAAAACGCAAGGGTCTGCTCGACCGGCGTTGCGCCCCGCCCGACGGCGACGCGTAGCTCATGCGCCCCTTCGCCGAAGTGGGCCGGGTCATACACGAAGACGTACGGCGGTTCATTCTGCTCGAGCACATTGACGTCATCGACGTACCAGGTCACCTCCGGTGCGCCGGCAGTCCCGGGATCAAGCGTGATCTCGCGTGGCGACCGGATGTCATCACCGGCCGTGATGCCCTCGAGCGTGATCGTTGGCGCGAAGCCGGCGGAGGGCGCGAACTGCGTCTCGGCTGTCGCCGCGCGCCCGCCCTCGTTCAGCGTGACCGTGATGGCGTTTGATGCTGCGGGCGCGGCGCCCGAGGCATCGAAGGTGATCACGTACTGGCTGCGGAGCAGCCGGCCGATGCCGACGTAGAGCGCCTCGAGGTCGCCCGGATTGGGCGCTTCGAGGTAGCGGCCTCGCGTGACGTCGGCGAGTTGCTGGAGATACGGCCGATCAAGATCGCTGCCCTGCGCGATCACGAAGAACGGGACGCCCGACGACGCCGAAGCGTAGATCGCCTCGTCGCGCGTGGCGGTGCTCCGCCCGCCGAAGTCTGCGCCATCGCTGAGCAGGATGACCGCGCGGCGGCTCGCGGGCGACGCCGCGATCTGCGTGGCCGCCTGCACGGTGGCCGAGTAGAGCACGGTGTTTCCCTGCGCGACCAGGGCGTCGATGGCGCCCGACACCAGCGCGCGGTCAGCCGTGAAATCCTGCACCAGTTGCACATCATTCCCGAAGCGGATCAGGGCCACGCGGTCGTTGGGCCGCAGCTCCGCTATGAACGCCTTGGCGGCGGTCTTTGCGGCCGCGAGCGGCGCGCCTTCCATGCTGCCGCTGGTATCGACGACGATCGCCACGTCCAGCGGCGCGTCCTCGCTGGACGCCAGTTCCGCCGACAGGACGGTCGCCGGTGCGCCATTGACGGCGACGGACCAGGCTTCGACCCCGAACTCCGCCGGGGCGCCCGACGTGTCCTCGGCCCCGATGAGCAGCCGGGCGTTCGGATATGCGTCCTCTGTAACAGATGTGATCGTCAGACGCAGCGCGTCTTGCTGCCCGACGGCGGACTGAACGCCGCTCAGTGTCCCGAGCGTCGCGAGCGTTGCGAGCATGAGGATTGCGCGCTTCATCGTCATCCTTGTACGGCGCCGCACCGCGTTCATTGACGGCCCCCATAAAGCCGTCAACTCCTGCGCCCGGCCCTCTTGACACTTGCGCCCGAGCGGTGCAAGATCGGCTCAACCTTGCGGGGACGCGCAGCGGCGTCCGGGTGGAGCCGCAAGGCTCACGAGCAGTATCGACACAACGAAGGCCGCGTTTGAGCGGCCGGCCAGGCACGGAAGCAGGCCACTGACTATGGCAGCGCGCTCCCGGCGTGCGCCCGTTCGCGCTCCCGTCCCGGTGGCGGAGTAGCGCAGCAACCCTGGGGCCAAGGGTCCAGGGGACGCTCTTTCAGGAGGCGGGGCCTGGCTGGCGTCCCCTGGCCCCAACCCGTTTCTCCCTCCCGCCTCGCCGCACCGCTCCTCAAGCGGCGCCTGTGTGCGCCAGCGCGCCTGACTTCACGTTTCATCGTTGATTCCGATACTCCCTTCGGGACAGGGGGAGCTTCGCTCGACCCGTGCCCGTGATCCTGCCGGCTTTGTGGGGAAAGCCTGCGGATTCCCGCTGAGCGTGAGGAAGGTTGGGATCGGGAATGAGCTTCGAGACCGCGGCAGGCATCCGAACGTCCATCGAGAACCCGCTCGCGCGCGCCGGTGCCAACGGCCATGACGGCGGCGCCGCCCCGTTCGTGCCGCAGCCGCAGACGGTCGAAGAGACCGGGCTCGATTTCTCACTGATCCTGGACCTCGTGATCAAGGCGATCTACTTCGGGGGCCGCGTGTCGGCGCGCCAGGTCGCGTCACAGCTGGCGCTCCCCTTCCCGATCATCGATGAAGCGCTCGCGTTCATGAAGCAGCAGCAGCTGGCCGAGGTCGTCGGCAGCTCGGGCATGGGCGAGCAGCTGTACCAGTACTCGCTCTCCCAAAAAGGCTTCGAGAAGGCCGACGAGGCGCTGCAGCGCAACCAGTACATCGGCCCGGCGCCCGTCAGCTTCGCCCAGTACCTCGAGGTGCTGCAGCGACAGTCGGTGCGCAACATCCGCGTGACCCCCGAGGCGGTCGATACGGCGCTCGCCCACCTGGTGCTGCCGCCTGAGCTCCCGGCCGCGCTCGGACCGGCGGTGAACTCCGCCCGATCCATGCTCATCTACGGCGGCTCGGGCAACGGCAAGAGCACGATCACCAACGCCATCGGCAGGATGCTGCCCGGCGAGGTCTTGATCCCTTACGCCGTCGACATCGGCGGGATCATCATCAAGGTCTTCGATCCGCGCATCCACAACGAGATCCCGATCGAGGCGCAGCGTGAGCGCCGGCAGGCGGAGGGCCCCGCACCGGTGCCCGGCGTCGAGCGCCGCAGGGACCGCCGCTGGGTCGTCGCGCGGCGGCCGATGATCACGGCCGGCGGCGAGCTGACGTTGAAGGATCTGGAGCTGCAGTACTCGCCCCAGTCGAACTTCTACATCGCGCCGCTCCAGTGGAAGGCCAACAGCGGCATGCTGATCGTCGACGACTTCGGGAGGCAGATGATCCAGCCGAAGGAATTGCTGAACCGCTGGATCGTGCCGATGGAGGAGCGCGTGGACCACCTGTCGCTGCACACGGGCGACGTTGTGGAGGTCCCCTTCGACGTGCTGCTCATCTTCAGCACCAACTTGCATCCATCACAGCTTGGCGACGAGGCGTTCTTTCGACGCATCCGTCACAAGATCGAAGTGCCGGACCCGACGCGCGATGAGTTCCTGGAGATCCTGCGGCGCGTCTGCCAGCACTATGAGATGCCACTCGATCCGGATGCCGCCTATCACCTCATCGAGCACTACTACGAGCGCGCCGGGCGCGGCTACAAGGGCTGCCATCCACGCGACCTCGTCGAGCTGGTCGTGGACTTCTGCAACTACCGCGGCGAGCAGCCGACCTTCACGCGCAGCTACGTTGATGCTGCCTGTCACTCCTACTTTGTGTCGCTTGAGGATCCGAAGGCGGCGGAATACCGCGCGCAGTTCGGTGGCCTCGCAGACCGGGCGGCGTAGGCGTCAGCCGTCAGCTCGGAGCTCCAGGTGCCGCATCAATCGACGGCTCCTCTCAAAGTTGGCTCGCCTCTCGCGGCGAGCTCCCACGCGCAGGTATCGCTCGCCCGACGGCGCCGCGCCATGTTGGAACGCCGTCCTGCAGAACACCGCAGCGGCCAATAGCCGAAATCCGAGAGCTGATAGCTGACCGCTGACCGCTGACAGCTGCGACAGCCGCCGGCTCGCTCACGGCCCCGTGAAGATCACCGTGAAGAAATGCCGGCCGTCTGGGTGCGATCGCAGCGCCACCCCCATGTCGGTGTAGTGCGGCCCCAGCGTGTTGGCGCGGTGGGGCGCGCTCTCCCAGAGCGCGTTGTCGGCCACGCGGGCGCACTCGCTCAGCGCGTAGTTGTTGAGCGCCAGGTTCTCTCCCGCCCACGCGAACGGAATGCCGTGCGCGCGCATGAGGCTGAAGGCGTCGTCGCCGGTGACCGGGCTGGTGTGCGCGAAGTAGTCGTGATCCACCATGTCCTGCGATCGGATGCGACCGACTGCCGTCAGGTAGATGTTCGCGCGCAGCGGCGGCATGCCGGCGCCGACGCGTCGGGCGTTGATCGCGTCGAACAGCGCCTGCTCGTAGGCGTTCATGGGCGACAGATCCAGGCCTCGCCCGACGGGGGCCGGTGTGGCGGTGGGCGGTACAGGCGTGGCCGTCGGAGGTGGTGGCGCCGGGGGTGGCGCCGAGGGCTGGGTGGCGGGCCGGCTGGCGGCCGGTAGCTGCGCAGGCGGTGTTGGCGCAGGTCTCGGCGGCTCAGCCGTGGCCGTGGGCGTGGGCGGCGCCGGCGTGGGCGTCGGCTCGAGCGCCGCGGCCGCGAAGCGCCAGGTGAACTCCGTGACCTCCGGAGCGAGCGCGCTGGATACGACGGGCGTCTCGCCGGGCAAGCCCAGCAGTGAGCCGAGCGACGCGTCGGGCGCTGCCCGTTCCAGGGGGCTCGACGGCGGAGTGAAGGATCGCGCGTTCGCACCGTCACCCGCGGCGCCGCCGATCAACGTCGCCGACGCCACCAGGGCGGCGATGCCAAGGCGCCGCCCGGACACGGTCGCGGCGGCGATCGGGCGGCGAGCGCTGCTGACGAGGCTGGGCCGGCGCGTGGTCTGGGTCTCGGACATCGTCGCTCTCCCCGCTGCGTCCCCTAGGGGGACCCGCGCATGCGTCCGAGGAGAACGTCGGCGGCCTTAGGGGTGCGCTGGAGTGCGGCGAAGCTGGCGAACCCGCGTACTGCTGCATTTAGGGGGGTTAGCCCCTACTCCCTGACAGGGCCGTACGGGATCGGCTGCGCGCAGCGGGACGTCTGCTACGATCTGCGCGTCGCGCGCAATCGCCGCGCCGTCCGCGCTGATCCAACGCACATCGGAGTGATTCGCATGCCCGAAGGCAGCTTCGCCGCGCTTGACTACATGTTCCATCCACGCTCGGTCGCCGTGGTCGGTGCCTCGACCCACGACGGCCCTGGCTCGTTCGTGAGCGCGATCAAGGAGATGGGGTTCACGGGTGACCTGTACCCGGTGAACCCGAAGGCGACGGAGATCGCGGGCCTCACCTGCTATCCAGGCCTGCGCGAGATTCCCGGCCATGTGGATCACGTGATCTCGAGCGTGCCGCTGCGCTTCGTCGAGCAGCTCGTCGAGGACGCCGGCGCGAAGCGCGTGAAGGTCATCCACTTCTTCACCGCCGGTTTCAGTGAGACCGGCGACGAAGAGGCCGCCGCGCTCGAGCAGCGCGTGCTGGCGCGGGCGAAGGATCTCGGCATGCGCGTCATCGGACCGAACTGCATGGGGCTGTACGTGCCTGCGGCGGGCCTCTCGTTCATGCCCGGCATGCCCGCCGAGCCCGGGCCCGTCGCGATGCTCTCGCAGTCTGGCGCCAACGCCGGCGAGTTCTGCCGCACCGGTGCGGTCCGCGGGCTGCGCTACAGCAAGGTGGTGAGCTACGGGAATGGCACCGATGTCCGCGAGTCGGAACTCCTGGAGTACTGCGGCGAGGATCCGGAAACGAGCGTCATCGCCTGCTACATCGAAGGCCTGCGCGATGGAGCGCACTTCCTGCGCGCCCTGAAGAAAGCGGCGGCGGCCAAGCCCGTGGTCATCCTCAAGGGCGGGCGGACGGAGGAGGGGTCGCGCGCGGCGAACTCGCACACGGGCAGCCTGGCGGGCTCGCTCGAGATTTTCGACGCGGCGGTGCGGCAAGCGGGCGCCGTGCGCGTCGATCGCATGGAGGAGCTCGTCGATCAGACGGTCGCATTCCGCTACCTGCCGGCGTTGCGCGGGCCGAACGCGGGCATCGTCGGAGGCGGCGGTGGCTACAGCGTGCTCGCGTCCGACGAGGTGGGCGCGGCGGGGCTCGGGATGCCTGCGCTGCCCGAGGACGTCCAACAGCGGCTGCGAGACTTTACGCCGACGGCGGGCACGTCTGTGCGTAACCCGGTCGACACGAGCGTGGGCTGGGGCCCGGAGGGCCTGAAACCGATGCTCGACACGATCCGGATCGTCAGCGAGGCGCCCAACATCGACTTCGTCCTCTACCACACGAGCTACTCGTGGGGTGCGATGCGCGCCGAGGGCCCGAGCATCGTCGAGGTCGCCGCAGAGGCCGCGCACGGGTTGGGCGCCATCGCGCGCGAGACCGGCAAGCCGATCGTCTGTGTCGCGCGCATGCCGACGACGGAGCTCGGTATGGCCGGGACGCTCTCGTTCCAGCAGAACGTCGCGAACGAGGGACTCGCGTGCTTCAACAGCGTGCGCGACGCGGCGTTGGCGATCCGGCGCCTGCTGAAGTGGCAGGCAAGCCGCGGGTAGCGGTCGGGACCAATCCGTCTCACGTCCGCTGATTCAGCGGCGACGGAACTCCCGGGCGATCGCCTCAGCGGCGAGATGGACGACGGTCGGCCGTCCGTGCGGGCAGGTGCGCGGCGAGGCGCAGGTTTCGAGCCCGCGGAGCAACTCACGCTGCTCCTCCACCGACATGCTCATGCCGGCGCGCACCGCCGCGTGACAGGCCAGCGAGGCGGCGGCGCGATGCTGCCGGTCGTCCGGCGCATCGTCGCGCGAGAGGCGGTCGAGCAGCTCACCGATGCGGCGCGCCGGATCGTCGCTGATCTCGGGCGGCACCGCACGCACGATGGACCCGCTGTCGCCGAACGGCTCGATGTCGAATCCCAGCGCGCGCAGCGGATCGGCATGCGCGCGCAGGAGCGCCTCGTGTGACGCGCTCAGATCCAGCGTCAGCGGCTCAAGCAGGAGTTGCGTCTCGCCGCGCGCTTCGTCGGCGCGGGCCAGGAAGCGCTCGTACAGCACGCGCTCGTGCGCCGCGTGCTGATCGACGAGATACATGCCGTCGGGCCCCTCCGCGACCACGTAGGTGCCACCGACCTGGCCCACCGGGCGAAGGATCGGCAAGCGTTCCTCGAACGAAGGTGGCGGGGAGACCGCCGCCTCCGTCGCTACCCTAACGGAAGGCTCGAAGGTAGCCGATGTGATCGGGACATCCGCCGCCCGCAGAAAGGGCTGCGAAGGCGGCGCCTTGAGGAACATCGGCGGCGGCGCGTTGACCGAAGCGCTGCCCCACAGCGCCGGCGACGCGGCGGCGACCGGCGCGTGCTCCGACAGCGCTCGACGCACGGCACGCTGTACGACGCCAAACACCTCCCGCTCGCCCCGCAGGCGCACCTCGGCCTTCGTGGGATGCACGTTCACGTCGACCTCGTCCGGGGGCACGCGCAGCTCCAGCACCGCGATCGGATGACGTCCGGCCGGGAGCATGCCCTGGTACGCTTCCTCGACGGCGAAGGTGAGCGCGCGGTTGCGGATCCAGCGCCGGTTGACGTACAGACCGATGTAGTTGCGCGACGCGCGGTGCACGCGCGGATCGATCACGGCGCCGCTGACGCCGACCGATGCCTCTGGGTCGGCGTCGTCGATCGGCAGCGCGGCGTCCGCGACGTCGGTGCCGTAGACGGCGGCGATGGCGTCGATCAGCGAGCCGGAGCCGGGCGTTTGCAGTGGTGTGCGACCGTCGACATGCAGGGTAAACCGCACATCGGGATAGGCGAGCGCGTAGTGCTGGACCACCGTGGCGACCTGCGCCGCTTCAGCGCCCGGACCCTTCAGGAACTTCAGGCGCGCCGGCTGCGCCGCGAAGAGCGCGCGTACCGTGAACGTCGTGCCCGGCGGGCACGCGCCCGCGCCCTCGCCGACGATCTCGCCGTTGCGCAGGCGGATACGTGCGCCCGCGTCGTTGTCGCGCACGCGCGTCAGCAATTCGACGTCCGCGGCGGCAGCGATGCTCGGCAGCGCCTCGCCGCGGAACCCGAGCGTTGACACGCGCCAGAGGTCGCGCTCTTCGCGAACCTTGCTCGTCGCGTGCCGCTCGAACGCGAGGCGCAGCTCCCCCGGATCGATACCGCAACCGTCGTCGACAACGCGGATCAGCGCCAGGCCACCCTCGCGGATCTCCACCGCGACCTGGGTGGCGCCGGCATCGAGCGAGTTCTCGATGAGCTCCTTGACGACGGAGGCCGGACGCTCGATGACTTCACCGGCGGCGATCTTCGCCGCTTCGTGCGGGGAGAGGATGCGGATCGCCAACGGCTGCCTCCGCGCGATTGTAGCATCGCCTCGTGGGCGCGACGCGTCGCCGCTGTGCTAGGATCGCGCCGGCAGGGAGCGTCTGGGGAACGTTCGTGCGCGCAGCGAGCCACATCAAGCGCCTGGCACTGATCGTCCCGGTCCTCATCGCAGCATCTCTCACGCAAGCGGCGCCGTCAGGCGCCGCCGTCGACGCGTATGCAGGCCACGCGCGTGGCATCGTCGTGCGCGCCACGGGAGCGTCTGCGCTCGACGGCGTGGCCGCCGCGGCCTCGCGCCTGGGGCACCATGAGGTCGCGCGCTCCGGCGATCTGGCGGCGTTGCACCTGACCCTGTCGGATGGGCAGGACATAACGCGAGCGCTCGCCGCGCTGCTGCGGCTGCCCGGCGTCGTCTACGCCGAACCGCTCTATCCCGCACGGGCGGCCCGCGTGCCGGCGGACCCGCTGTACGCCGTGCGCCAGCGCGCCTATCTGGAGCCGGTGGGCGGGCCGGCGGCCTGGGACCTCGGCACCGGAGACGGCGTGATCGTCGCCGTCATCGATACCGGCGTCGATACGACGCATGTGGACCTGCAGGGACGCATGTGGGTGAACGAACGCGAAGTGCCCGGCAACGGCCGGGACGACGACGACAACGGGTGCGTGGACGACGTGCATGGTTGTTCGTTCGTATCGTTCCCCGAGGCGGGATGTCAGCGGCGCGAAGGCGGCGATGCCGGGGACGACAGCGGGCATGGTACGTTCGTCGCGGGCGTCATCGCCGCCAACGCCAACAATGGCCAGGGCATCGCCGGCGTCGCACCCGACGCGCGCGTCATGGCGGTCAAGGTGCTTGACTGCGCGGGCGGCGGCAATTCCTTCCAGGTCGCGCAGGGCATTCTCTACGCCGCCGAGAACGGCGCGCGCGTCATCAACATCAGCCTCGGTGGCCCGAACGACCCGCTCGTCGTGCGCGAGGCGGTGCGCGCGGTGACTGCCGAGCATGGAGCGCTCGTCGTGGCCGCCAGCGGCAACACGGGCGAACAGGGCGTGTCGTATCCCGCCCGCTACGCGGAAACGCTTGCGGTCGGCGCCGCCTCCATCGCTGATCCCACGAAGCGCGCGCCGTTCTCGACATACGGGCCCGAAGTGGACGTGGCCGCGATCGGGGAGCAGATCGTCGGCACGGTGCCGCAGGTGCACTGCGGACACCTCTTGCCGTGCCTGGCCGGCGGGCCGTACGCGATCGGCAACGGCACCTCCTTCGCGGCCCCGCAGGTGGCGGGGCTCGCCGCGCTCGTCTTCTCACGCCGGCCCGCGGCCACGCCCCAGCAGGTGCACGACATCATCCGCAACACGGCGCGGCCAATCCCTGCGGCCGGAACCCCGAACTGGGCGGGCGCCGGGCTTGTCGATATGGCGGCTGCGTTGCGACCGGCGTTCCGGCTCGGGACGCCGGGGACAGCGCGGGAGTGATGGAAGGGCCTGCGCGCTCCGCCGTCTGAGCGGTTGGCCGTTCGCTGGCCTCCCCGGCTACCAGCCGACGATCCTGTCCGGAACGATGCGCAGAAGCACCTCGCCCGAGGCGCTGACCGGCGTCGAGTCGACGTAGCGACGTCCGCTGTCCTCGCCGAGATAGCGGACAGCCAGCGCCAGGCGCCAGGCGTCGCCCGGGTACGGTTCCACCCTCGCGCGGCCGCGAACGATCACCGCGTGGAACGGCGGGCGTTCCCGGTCGTCGATGCACAGCTCGACGCGCGGATCGCGTTCGATGTTGCGGTGCTTCTGCGAGCCGCGCTCGGTGAGGACCAGGAACGCGCCGTCTTCGTACGCATACCAGACGGGCGCGGTGTGGGGTGACCCATCGCGCCGGACGGTCGCCAGCGTGGCGATGTACGGCTTGCGGACGTGCCTGATCTGGCGCTCACTCAGCATGCGATGCCCCCGCCTCCGTTATCAGGTGTGCGGCCCTGGCTCGCGCGCGTGGCGGCGCTGCATTCACTGGCTGGCCTTGCGCGCGCGCTCGCGCAGCGCGTAGAGCGTGGTCAGCGCGTCGAGCGGCGTCATCGCGTCGACGTCGAGGGCGGCAAGATCGCGGCGCAGGCCATCATCGGGCGGGGTAGACGCGAAGAGCGAGAGCTGCGGCGCCGCCGGTGTGGACCGGCCGCGCTGGTCCGTTCCTGCTTCGAGCTCGGCCAGCACTTCGCGCGCCCGCTGGACCACGGCTTTCGGCAGCCCGGCGAGCTCCGCGACGTGCACCCCGTAGCTGCGGTCCGCGCCGCCGGGCACGATGCGCCGCAGAAACACGACGCGCCCCGCCTCCTCCGCGACCGCGACGTTGTAGTTGCGCACCCGCGGCAACGCCGAGGCCAGTTCCGTCAGCTCGTGGTAGTGCGTTGCGAACAGCGTCCTGGGGTGCGCGTCGGGCCGGTTGTGCAGGTACTCCACGACGGCCCGGGCAATGGCCATGCCGTCGTAGGTGCTCGTGCCTCGCCCGATCTCGTCGAGAACGACCAGCGACCGGGCGGTCGCGTTGTGGAGAATGGCGCTCGTCTCGATCATCTCCACCATGAACGTGGACTGGCCAGACGTCAGGTCATCGCCGGCGCCGACGCGCGTGAAGATGCGATCGACAACGCCGATGCGGGCCTCCTCTGCCGGGACGAAGCTCCCGATCTGGGCCATCAGCACGATGACGGCCGTCATGCGCAGGTACGTCGACTTCCCCGCCATGTTCGGTCCCGTCAGGACGATGATCTGCTGGTCATCGCTCGACAACACGACATCGTTGGGCACGAACGCGCCTGCCGCCAGCGATCGCTCGACCATCGGATGCCGGCCGCCGCGGATCGCGATCGCGTCGCCGCCGTCCAGCTGTGGCCGCACGTAGCGGTCGCGCGCCGCGACCTCGGCGAGCGCGCAGGCGACGTCGAGCTCAGCGATCGCCCCCGCGGTGGACAGCACCGCGCCAGCCGCTGCCGCCACCTGCGCGCACACCTGGCGGAAGATGGCCGATTCGAGCTCGTGCGCGCGGTCCTTCGCGTGGAGGATCTGCGTCTCGTACTCGCGCAGTTGCGGCGTCGCATAGCGTTCCGCGTTCACCAGCGACTGGCGCCGCTCGTAGTCCTCCGGCACGAGCGCGGCGTTCGCCTTGCTGACCTCGATGTAATAGCCGAAGACGCGGTTGTAGCCGATCTTGAGCGAACGGATGCCCGTGCGCTCGCGCTCGCCCGTCTCCAGCTCGGCAAGGAAGCGGCGGACGTCGCGGGAGATCAGGCGCAGCCCGTCCAGCTCCTCGCTGAACCCCGACCGGACGACGTTGCCCGCCTCCAGGGTCGCGCCCGGCTCGTCGGCGATCGCCTGGGCAATGGCGGCCACGACGTCATCGACCGGCCGCAGGCGCGCGGCCAGCTCGCCCACGCGCGGGTCGAAGGCGGGCTCGCCCTGGCCATCCCGTGCGGCGCCGAACTCCGCGAGCGTGGCCCGCAACGCATGGACCGTCTCGAGACCCTGGCGGAGCGCGACCAGCTCGCGAGGCTGCGCGGCGCCCGCGGCGATGCGGGCGACGAGGCGCTCGAGGTCGGGGATTGTGTGCAAGGTTTCGCGGAGCCGGCCGCGCCGCACCGCCGCCTCGTGGCAGAACGCAACGAGGTCGAGGCGCCGCTCGATCGCAGCGATCTCGACCAGCGGCTGGCCGATGCGCCGCCGCAGCAGGCGCGAGCCCATGGCCGTGTGCGTGAGATCGAGCGTCGCCAGCAGCGATCCTTCGCGCCGGTGCTCGAGACCGGCCGAGAACAGCTCCAGGTTTCGCAACGTGTGGGCATCGAGCCCTGCATGTTCGCCGTCACGGTGTGCGCGCAGCGACGTGACAAGCGTCGCCAGCGCCGCGTGGTTCTCGCGCAGGTACATCAGCGTCGCGCCCGCGGCGCTCACGGCCGGCGACGCGCCATCGATGCCGTAGGCTTCGGGAGCGGCGATACGGAAGTGCTCGATGACGGTGACGCGCGCCAGCTCGGGGTCGAACCAGAGCGGTTCGACGCGCGTAATGGGCACGCCGTCGGCGAGCCACGCGGGCGGCTCGATCCCGTCCGGGATGAGCAACTCGGACGGGCGGATGCGGGCCAGCTCGGCGGCGGCGCGATCGTCCGTCAGCGAGCCGGCGCTGAACTCGCCCGTGCTCACGTCGAGGTAGGCGAGCCCGGCCGCGGCGCCTCGGCGCGCCCCCCAGGGATCCTCCCCGCGGAGCCGTGGCGGCGCCAGGCACGCCAGATAGTTGTTCGCGTGCTCATCGAGCAGGTGCTGCTCGATCACCGTGCCCGGCGTGACGACGCGGACGACCTTGCGTTCGACCAGTCCCTTCGCGGCGGCGGGGTCGCCTATCTGTTCGCAGAGCGCGACCTTGTACCCCCTGGCGATGAGTTTCGCCAGGTAGCCTTCAACGGCGTGATAGGGGATGCCGGCCAGCGGCACGCGCAGATCCTTGCCCATGGGCTTGGAGGTGAGCGTCAGATCCAGTTCGCGCGCGCACAGCTCGGCGTCATCGTCGAACGTCTCGTAGAAATCGCCGAGACGGAAGAAGACGATCGCGTGCGGATAACGCCGCTTGATGTCGAGGTACTGGCGGCGGATGGGCGTCAGGCGCTCCACGGCTCCGAGTATAGGTCGCTCGCGCGTTGTTTGTCGCCGCGCACCGGATGGCGTCAGTCGGTGAGGTCCGCATCCCCGGACCGTCCGGAACGCCGATTATGTTGGCCGTTCGGTTGGTCGACACGAGACCGCAAGCCGGTGCAGGTTCGCGCGACTTGCCCGGTGATGCGCCGCGCTTCAAGGTGATCGACAATGATGGGCGCCCGTCTGGGCGGACCTGTGGAGCCAGCGCGCCGCGACCGGCGCCGTTTCGGAGCGAGCGGAGAACATGGCACAGAACCGACAACCCCTCATCATAGGCGCCGGGGTGGCGGCCGGGGCCGCTGCGGTCGCGCTCGTCACCAGGCGCGCCCGCCGTCCTCGCCGTAACGGCACGCCGGACAACGGCGCGTCGCCCACGCGCGCGGCGGCGAAGAAGCCCACCGGCGGCAAGTGGGTCTACCTGTTTCACGAAGGCAACAAGGATCAGAAGGACCTGCTCGGCGGCAAGGGGGCCAACCTTGCTGAGATGGTCAACCTCGGCCTGCCCGTGCCACCCGGCTTCACGATCACCACGGAGGCCTGCAACGCCTACCAGCGCGACCACGAGTTCCCGAAGGGCATGATGGAGGAAGTGCGGCGGGCGCTCGTAGCCGTTGAGAAGGCGACCGGCAAGCGCTTCGGCGACGCTGATCGGCCGCTGCTCGTCTCGGTGCGCTCCGGCGCCAGGTTCTCCATGCCCGGCATGATGGACACCGTCCTCAACCTGGGCCTCAACGGGACGACGCTGCAAGGGCTGATCGCGCAAACCCGTGACGAGCGGTTCGCGTACGACGCCTACCGTCGCTTCATCATGATGTTCTCGGACATCGTGCTCGGGCTCGACCGCAAGGAGTTCGACCGCATCTTCGACGCAGCGAAGGAACGCGCCGGCGTCCGCGAAGACTGGCAGCTGCCGGCGGAGGCCCTCGCCGCCGTCGTCGACGAGTTCAAGGCGCTCGTCCAGCGCCAGACGGGCGAGCCATTTCCCGACGACCCGATGCGGCAGCTCGAGCTGGCGATCCTCGCCGTGTTCAACTCCTGGAACAACGAGCGCGCGATCCGTTATCGGGAGATCGAGAAGATCCCCCATGATCTGGGCACCGCGGTGAACGTGCAGGCCATGGTGTTCGGCAACATGGGTGCCGACTCCGGCACAGGTGTGGCCTTCACGCGCGATGCCTCGACAGGCGAGCGGCGGATCAGCGGCGAGTACCTCGTCAATGCGCAGGGCGAGGACGTGGTGGCAGGCATCCGCACGCCGTCGCCCATCACGCGCCTCGAGGCTGAGAACCCGCAGATCTACACGCAGTTCGAGGACATCTGCCAGCGCCTCGAGCGGCACTACCGCGACATGATGGACGTGGAGTTCACGTTCGAACACGGCACGCTCTACATGCTCCAGTGCCGCGTCGCGAAACGGGCAGCGCGGGCCGCAGTGAAGATCGCCGTCGACATGGCAAATGAAGGGCTGATCTCGCGTCGCGACGCGCTCTTGCGGGTGCAGCCTGAGCGCCTGAACGAGCTGCTCCATCCGCAGATCGATCCGCGCGTGAAGACGACCGCGCTGGGTCCGTTCGCGGCGGACGTCGGACGGGCGCTCGAGGGGCAGCCGGCCATGGTCTTCGTGCGTGACGGCGCGGTGCAGACGCTGTCCGCGAGCGCGTGGCGCGACCTGCCTGACGACGAGCGCGAGCGTATCGTCACGTCGGCGCAGTTCATCGAGCTGGCGCACGGGCTGGCGGCGTCCCCCGGCGCGGCCACCGGCGTGGCGGTGTTCGACTCCGATGAGGCGGCGCGGCGCGGCAAGACAGAGCCCGTGATCCTCGTGCGTGAGGAGACGTCACCCGATGACGTGCAGGGCATGTACGAGTCGAAGGGCATCCTCACCGAGCGTGGCGGACTGAGCAGTCATGCGGCGCTCGTCGCGCGTGGCTTCGGCAAGCCCTGCGTCGCTGGCTGCGAGGCGATCGCGGTCGATGAGCGCGCCGCAGCGTTCGCCATCGACGGCGTGACCGTGCGCGCCGGGCAGACGCTGACGATCAACGGCTCGGCCGGGACCGTGATGCTCGGCGAGGTGCCCACCATCGCGGCGGCGCAATTCCCGGAGCTGCGCGAGCTCCTTCGCTGGGCCGACGAGACGGCGCGCCTGAAGGTCCGCACCAACGCCGACAATCCACCCGACGCCGCGAACGCCGTCGAGTTCGGCGCGATGGGCATTGGACTGCTGCGGATCGAGCACATGTTCATCAACCCGCGTAGCCGTGTCGAAACCGTGCAGGAGATGCTACTGGCGGCGACCGAGACCAAACGCCTGCAGGCGGACGCCGACGCGCTTCGCAGGGAGCTGGAGAACGCATCTGGCGAACGGCGGGAGCAGATCCAGGGTCGCCTCGATGACGTGCTGTCGCGGCTCAGCGCGCCGCTTGGCCGGTACAACGGTGCGCTCGAACGCATCCAGCCGATGATCGAGGGAGACTTCGCCGAGATCTTCCGGGTCATGGCGGGGCGGCCCGTGACGATCCGCCTCATGGACCCGCCCATGCACGAGTTCCTGCCCGACCACGCCCAGTTGCTCGAGGAGGTGACGCGCCTGCGCGCAACGAGCCCGGGCGATCCGGCGCTGGCCGAGAAGGAGGCGCTGCTCGATGCCGTGAACGGCATGCGCGAGGCGAACCCCATGCTCGGGCTGCGCGGCTGTCGGCTCGGCATCCTCTATCCGGAGATCAGCGAGATGCAGGTGCGGGCGATCTTCCGCGCCGCCATCGCCGTCAAGCGCGAAGGCACTGAGGTGCACCCGGAGATCATGATCCCGCTCGTGGGGTTCGATACAGAGCTGGACCACCTGCGCTCGTTGCTCGAGGAGACCGCGCGGCGCGAGCTTGCGGCCGCCGGGGTCGAGGTGCCGTACCAATTCGGCACGATGATCGAGCTGCCGCGGGCGGCGGTGGTCGCGGGCGAGATCGCGAAGACCGCGGAGTTCTTCTCATTCGGAACGAACGACCTGACCCAGACGACGCTGGGCGTCAGCCGCGACGATGCCGAGGGCAAGTTCCTGGCGAAGTACCTGGAGATGGGCATCATCCAGGACAACCCGTTCGAGACGATCGACCAGGTCGGCGTGGGCGGCGTCATGCGGCAGGCCATCGCCGGCGGGCGCGCGACCAGGCCCACCTTGAAGCTGGGCATCTGCGGAGAGCACGGCGGCGACCCGCGCTCGGTGCAGTTCTTCCACGCGATCGGTCTGGACTACGTGAGCTGTTCGCCGTTCCGCGTGCCGGTGGCGCGCCTGGCCGCCGCACAGGCGGCGCTTGGCGCAGGTGACGAACGGGACAGGTAGACGGGCTAGCAGTCCGCCTCGGGCAGCGTCAGTTCGAGGAGGTAGCGCAGCGCCGCTTCGTCGACGCAGGTACTGACGGCTGAGAACGCGGCCGTGTGGTCGTGCCCCTCGTACGTCAGCAGGTGTCCGGACTCGAGGCGTTCGGCGACACGCTCAGACCACGCATACGGCGTGGCCGCGTCGCCCGTCGCGCCGACGACGAGAATCGCCGGCGCGCCCTTGGCGTCCCAGGCCCCGTCGAGGGGCTCGCGCGGTTCTGGCAGGAAGGCGCACACCGGGTACCAGTAGGCCACAGTCGCACCGACGCGTGGCGCGGTCTCGCGGAGCTCCTCCGAGAGCTCGTGATACGCGGCGGCGGTGCGCGGAGCCACGCGGTCAGCGCAGAAGATGATGGCATTGGCGCCCGAGAATTGGCTGCCGCCGTCCTCGGGCGCGCCATAGGCCAGATCCAGGAGCAGCGATCCGTCTTCGTCCTCGAGCGCCTCTACCAGCGCCAGCGCGAGTTGCGGCCAGGCGCTCTCGCTGTAGAGGGCCGAAACCACGGCCGACTGTGCGTCCGCCTGCGTCAGGCGCACGTCGTCATCCTCGTAGCGTGGCGCCGGCAGGGAGCGCTCCTCAAGCCGTCCGAGGAGCTCGTCGTACGCGGCTTCGGGGTCACCGCGCGCGTGCAGGTCGCACGTGCGCAGCTCGGCGCAGCGCGCCAGAAAAGCGCCGAGCGTGGCTTCGAACGACCGCGCCTGCTCCGTGTGATACTGCTCGAACGGGGCCGCCATGTCCACCGCGCCATCGAGGATGAACGCCCGCACCCGCTCCGGGTAGAGGTCGGCGTACAGCGCGCCCAGCACCGTGCCGTAGGACTTCCCGAGGTAGCTGATGCGGTCCACGCCCAGCGCCTCGCGGATGCGATCGAGGTCGCGGGCCGTGTTCATCGTGTTCATGTGCGGGACGACGTCGCCGTTGCGTTCGAGGCACGCCTCGGCGAACTCGCGCGCGCTGGCGATGATCGCCGCCTGCTCGGTGGCGTCCTCGGGTGTCCAATCTTCAGGAATCGGCTCGAAGAACGCGTCGCCGCAGTCGACAGGCGCCGACTCGCCGATGCCCCGCGGGTCGAATCCGACGATATCGAAGCGCTCAAGCAACTCGCGCGGGAAGATGTACTCAGCCTCGAACGCCACGTCGATGCCGGTGGCGCCCGGCCCTCCCAGGTTCACCAGCAAGACGCCTGCCCATTCATCCGTGCCGCCGAGCGCGCGGCGGCGGGCGAGCGCGATGCCAATCGTCTCGCCATCGGGGTCGTCGTAGTCCAGCGGGACGTCAAGCGTCGCGCATTCCGTCTCTGCGCTGCAGTCTTCCCAACCCAGTGCGTCATCGCGCGGGCGCTCCACCGTGACAGGCGCCTCCGGCGCTCCGTTGCTTCCGCCATTGCCCGAGTCGCAGGCCGCGGTCAGGAGGGAGGCCGCAAGCGCGGCTGTCAGGGTCAACAGGACGGTGCGCGACCGCATGCGGCGGGCATGGTACCGCGCTGTGAACCGCTTCATACCTGGATTCCAAACGCGGGCGTAGGATCGCGCCACTGGTACGGCCCGCAGGCAAAGGCCGGCGCGAGCTTCACCACCGTGAGGGCGTCGGCTCGCCTCGGGGAGCATCCACCGGGAGGTGGCGTTCAATGGAAGCGTAGCCCCACGCCTGCGTTGGAGCCGCCCGCCGTGATTTCGCAGACCGCGGCGGGTCGGCGGGCGAGCAGGCGCGGTTGCGGATGAGGCCGCCGTGTTCAGCCAGCGGGGGCCAGCGAAACGTCGGCCTCATCAATGACGACGGGCGAGATCACGCATCATCGGCAGGCAAGCGAGGGCGTCTGCCGGGCAATCCCCGCGATGCGCGATCCGCCCGTCGGTCATGTCCGCGGCGCAGCTTGCCCGCGGCGGCCGCCGTCACTACGCTCAGCACATGAGCAGCGACGTGGAACGTGAGATCGACCGCGCGGCGGATCTGCTGCTGAACGCCCGCTACACCATCGCGCTCGTCGGCGCCGGCATCAGCGTCGAATCGGGGATCCGGCCGTTCCGCGGCAAGGGCGGGCTCTGGACCGAGAAGGGCGAGCCACCGATGGACGGCTACCAGCGTTTCATGCTCGACCCGGCCAAGGGCTGGCGCGACATGCTGACGCGCCGCGCCGACGACGAGTTCAGCCGCGCGCTTGCCGAGGCGGTGCCGAACGAAGGTCACTTCGCGATGGCGGAGTTGGAGCGCCTGGGTCTGCTCCGGCACACGATCACGCAAAACATCGACAACCTGCACTTCATCGCCGGGTCGGCCTCGGTGACGGAGATCCACGGGAATCGCACGAAGGTGCGCTGCATCGACTGCGGCCGTCGCTGGCCGTGGGAGGAGTTCCCGCTCGGGGAGCAGCTGCCTCCCGCCTGCCCGGAGTGCCGGGGCATCGTCAAGAGCGACACCGTGATGTTCGGGGAGCCTATCCTGCCCGCGTTCCTGGCGGACTGCTACCGCCAGGCCGAGACGGCAGACGCCTGCCTGATCGTCGGCACCTCAGCCACGGTGTATCCCGCCGCGTCATTCCCCCAGCTCGTGCTCGAGCGCGGCGGCACGCTGATCGAGATCAACACCGACCCCACGCCGTTCAGCGACTACTGCGCGGCCGTCCTGCGCGGGCCGAGCGGAGAGCTGCTTCCGCGCCTCGTTGCCCGCGTGCGTGAGCGCATGGCGGCGGGGGAGCGCGCGTGACTCATCCGCTCGACCCGCTCTGCGCTCGTCCGCTCGAAGAGGTCGGCGATCTGATCGCACAACGCCAGATCAATCCGGTCGAACTCACCGAGGCCGTCCTGGCGCGCATCGAGCGCCTGCAGCCTGAGCTCAACGCTTTCATCACGGTCACGGCCGATCAGGCGCTCGCCGAGGCGAAGGCGGCATGGGGAGAGATCGCCGCCGGCGCGCACCGCGGACCGCTGCACGGCGTTCCCGTCGCCCACAAGGATCTGCTCGATACGAAGGGCGTGCGTACCACCGCCGGCATGAAGGTTCTCGCCGATCACGTGCCCGAGGATGATGCGACCGTCGTGCGCTTGCTCGCCGCGGCAGGGGCGATCTGCGTCGGCAAGCTCAACCTGCACGAAGCGGCCTTCGGGACATCATCAGCGAATGAGCATTACGGCGTCGTGCGGAACCCGTGGGACACGGGGCGCGTTCCGGGCGGCTCGTCAGGGGGCTCCGGCGTCGCCGTCGCGACCGGCATGGCGTTTGCCGCGACGGGAAGCGACACCGGCGGCAGCATCCGCATCCCCGCCAGCGAGTGCGGCGTCGTCGGGCTCATGCCGACCTCCGGCCGGGTCAGCCTGCATGGCGTGATCCCTCTCTCGTGGACCCTGGATCACCTCGGGCCGCTCACGCGTACGGTGCGCGACGCGGCCATCGTGCTTCAGGCGATCGCCGGCTACGACCCGCGCGATCCCGAGTCCGTGGACACCCCCGTGCCCGATTACCTCGCGGACATCGAGCGCGGCGCTCGCGGCATGCGGGTCGGCGTGCCGAAGCAGGACTGGCGGGCTGTCGATGAGCGAATCGCCGGGCTGTACCGGGCGGCGCTGGACGTGTTCGAGCACGCGGGCGCTTTGCTCGTCGAGGTCGACGCGGCCGCGTTGCTCGGCTACTACCGCGCGATGGGGCCGATCATCCTCGCCGAGGCGGCGGCCGCGCACGCGCCGTGGTTCCCCTCGAGGCGTAACGAGTACAGCGAGAGTGTCGCTCAAACGCTCGATGCGGCGGGCACGGTCACGTCGCCCCAGTACGCGCGCGCCATGCGCGACCTTCGGGTCGCGCGAGCCGGCGCCGCCGACGCCTTGCTGGACGGCGTTGATGTCCTCGCGCTCCCGACCATGATGCAGCCGCCGCCCACGATCGGGGAGAGCGGCAGCGCTGCGTCGAACGCCGCCCGCACCGCCTTGACGGCCGTCTTCGATGTCACCGGGCAGCCGGTCATCACCGTGCCCTGCGGCCTCATCGACGGCGAGCTGCCCACCGGCATCAGCCTCGTCGCCCGCCGCTGGGACGAGGCGACGCTGCTGCGCGCCGCACGAGCGTATGAGCTCGCGCGCGGCGAATCGCCGATGCCGGCGCTATAGCGTGATGTCGTAATGTTGCGCGATCTCGCCGTACGTCCACTTGCACAAGTTGCGCAACGCGTAGGCGTGGGGCTTGTGGAAGCCAAGCACGCTTGTTCGCATCTGGCCGTTGTTGTCCTCGACCATCCATTTGGGGTTGATCATGCTTCCCGTCGCCTTGCGCGCATACGGTTCACCGCTGCGTCCGGTGTAGATGAAGGCGATCGGGCCAGAGCTTCGCTGCGTATGCGCCCCTGATCACCCGGCTAAAGTAGTCCTTCCCCAGATGTGAGGAGTGCCAGGCGCCGGCGCAGTCAGCCATGGCGTTACTTGCGGCCGCGCACCGGCGCGCGTCGCTGGTAGCGCACCGGACGGCGCTCGCGGCCGCCCAGCGAGCCGTAGGCGGACTGCGCGAACTCGTGCAGCGCGCTCTCGTCGTCGACCATCGCCTTCCGCAGCTCGATGACCTGGTCCCGCAGCGCCGCCGCACGCTCGAACTCGAGCGCCTTCGCCGCCGCCTTCATTTGCGACTCCAGCTCCTTGAGCATGCGCATCATCTCGTCCTTCGGCATCGACCGCACGTCGTAGTCCGGACGTTCCTCGGCCGCCTTGCGCAGGCCATCGGTGATGTCCCTGATCGCCTTGCTGATCCCCTCCGGTGAGATGCCGTGCTGCTCGTTGTACGCCCGCTGGATGGCCCGGCGGCGGTTTGTTTCGTCGATCGCATAGCGCATCGAATCCGTGATCTGGTCGGCGTACATGATCACGCGGCCGTCGACGTGGCGCGCAGCGCGGCCGATCGTCTGGACGAGTGAGCCGCCGGACCGCAGGTACCCCTCCTTGTCCGCGTCGAGGACGCAGACCAGGCTCACCTCCGGCAGGTCGAGGCCCTCGCGCAGGAGATTGATGCCAACGACCACGTCGTATACCCCGAGACGCAGATCCCGCAGGATCTCGATGCGCTCGAGCGTATCGATCTCGCTGTGCAGGTAGTGCGTGCGGATCCCCATCTCCTGCAGGTAGTCGGCCAGGTCCTCGGCCATGCGCTTGGTCAGCGTCGTCACCAGCACCCGCTGCTTGCGCTCGACGCGGTCCTTGACCTCGGCCATCAGGTCGTCGATCTGGCCGCGCGTCGGCCGCACTTCGATCTCCGGATCGAGCAGCCCGGTCGGACGGATCACCTGCTCCACAACCTGCGTGCTGCGTTCGAGCTCGTACGGGCCCGGCGTGGCCGAGACGAAAATAACCTGGTTCAGATGATCTTCAAACTCGCTGAAGCTCAACGGTCGGTTGTCCAACGCAGAAGGCAGGCGGAAACCATAGTCCACGAGCACCGTTTTCCGCGCGATGTCGCCGTGGTACATGCCGCGCACCTGCGGGATGGCGATGTGGGACTCGTCGATGAACATCAGGAAGTCGTCCGGGAAGTAGTCGAGCAACGTCCACGGCCGGCTGCCGGGCGCGCGGCGCGCCAGGTGCCGGCTGTAGTTCTCGATGCCCGAGCAGTAGCCCGCCTCGCGCAGCGTCTCCAGGTCGTAGCGGGTGCGCTCCTCCAGGCGGGCGGCTTCGAGGATCTTGCCCTGCTCGCGAAGCTGGATGAGCCGCTCCTGCAACTCGACCTCGATGTCGCGGATCGCGTCCTCCAGCTTGTCTCGCGAGGTGACGAAGTGCTTGGCCGGATAGATGTCCACGCTCTCGCGCTCGGCCAGCAACTCCCCGGTCAGCGGATCGATCTCGATGATGCGCTCGACTTCGTCGCCGAAGAAGTCGATGCGAACGGCGAGCTCCTCGTACGACGGCTGAATCGTGATGCTGTCGCCGCGCATGCGGAACTTTCCGCGCACGAGGTTCATGTCGTTGCGCTCGTACTGCATGTCGACGAGCCGGCGCATCATTCGCGAGCGGTCGAACCGCTCGCCCGTGCGCACCTTGGCGACAAAGCTCTGATACTCCTCCGGCTCGCCGAGGCCGTAGATGCACGAGACCGACGCGACGATGATCACGTCGCGCCGCTCGAACAGCGCCCGCGTGGCGGCATGGCGCAGCTTGTCGATCTCCTCGTTGATGTCCGAGTCCTTGGCGATGTACGTGTCGGTGCGCGGGATGTACGCCTCCGGCTGGTAGTAGTCGTAGTAGGAGACGAAGTACTCGACAGCATTCTCAGGGAAGAACTCCTTGAATTCGCTGCAGAGCTGGGCGGCGAGCGTCCGGTTCGGCGCCAGCACCAGCGTCGGCTTCTGATGGCGGGCGATCACGTTCGCCATGGTGAACGTCTTGCCGCTGCCGGTGACGCCCAGCAGCGTTTGGGCGCGGTCGCCCCGCGCGAGGCTGTCCACGAGTTTGTCGATCGCCTGCGGCTGATCGCCGGTTGGCTTGAAGTCGGAGACGAGGCGGAAGTTGGCCATCAGTTGCCAGTTCGTCGTGCGAAGGGTGGTGGGGCGAGCGCGGACAATACCAGTGTATCAACGTTCCGGGGCGCGCAGCGTCGCCCTGCGCCGCACCCCCTGACGTCGAGTGTCAGCAGGCCAATCCTGCGTCACCCCGCCTCGTTCCAGCGCAGTTCCCAGAGGCGCACAGGATCCTCAAAGCCGCGCAGTTCCGTCTCCCCGCGGTCCCCGAAGAGGAACCCCTTGCCCGCGACGAGCTGCCGCATCACGTCCGAGACCAGGATCTGCCGTGGTTCCGCCCGCGTGCAGATGCGCGACGCCACCTGCACCGCCGTGCCGAAGAGGTCGCCGCCTTCGATGAGCGGCTCGCCTGCGTTGATGCCGATGCGCACGGTGAACGGTGGATGGCTCGCCTCCAGCGCGCTGTGGGTCGCAAGCGCGCGCTGAATCGCGATCGCGCACTCCAGCGCCGCCACCGCGGATGTGAACGACGCCATGATCCCGTCTCCAGTGTGCTTCACCTCATCGCCTCCGAAGCGGTGGAGCGCCCGACGCACGATCTCGTTATGCGTGCGCACGATCTCGTGCGCACGCTCATCGCCGATGGCCTGCGTGGTGGCGGTCGAACCCGAGATATCGGTGAACATGATCGAGCGGAAGCCCGCCGACTGGCGGTAGTGGAAACTCTCGCTCTCATGCCGCGCGACGCCGAGAAACTCCGCCATCGCGCCCAGCGACGCCTCCATGTCGCCGATGAACGGCGCGACTGAGGCGCCCTCGAACAGCGCGAGCCGGGCGTTCGGCAGGCGGTTTGCCAGGTCGCGTCCCACCGCAACCGGCAGCATCGGGAACTCCCGGCGGTGCATGACGAGCGCAGGCGCCTGGACGCGCGGCAGGTCCGCCGCCAGATCGATGTCCTGGTGAGAGTCCCAGTGCGCCTGCGCCGCCGCCGGGCCCATCGCCTCGCGCATCATCGCCGCCACGCGGTGCGCGGCATCGCCCGAGCCCCAGCCGAGGACCTGGTGACACAGCGTCTCGGTGAACAGCGCGTAGTCCGTATCAACGAGCGACCGGATGAGCTGGGATGCCGGGTTTTCGGCGTTCTGCTTGTTGTCGACGAAGCCGCACCAGGTCATTACGTGAGACACCCGGTCGGGATGCCGGGCTGCGTACTGAATCACGGGCACCGCTGAGTAGTAGATGCCGAGCAGCGCGAACCGGTCGAGCCCGAGCGCGTCGACGATGGTCTCGATGTCGCGGATGTCCTCATCGCAGCTGTACTCGACATGGTCGCGGTCGGATGACCCGGATCCACGATTGTCATAACGAACGATCCGCGCGAACTCACCGAGGTGCTCGTACCAATGACGCCAGTCGTCGATCTCCCACTCGCGGCGGATGTGACTCCAGGGCATCGCGGGCGGCGGGATGACCAGCGGCACGCCGTCGCCGCAGGTCATGTAGCAGAGGCTGACGCCGTCGGCGCCGGTCGCGTATGCGAAGCGTGGTTCCATGCCCACGCATGCTACCGCAGCGGCAGGGGCGCGCGCGTAGGGGCCGAACGGGCCTGTAAGGGGCTTGCGCCGCTGTGTTACGATCGGCCCTCTCAGACCCGCCGGTGCGGATTGCCACGGGAGGATGCCATGTCCGTAGCTCGTGTCACCGAGATCTCAGCCCAGTCGCCGCGCAGCTTTGAGGATGCGATTCGACAGGGAGTGCGGCGCGCCAACCAGACCCTGCGCAACCTGACCGGCGCCTGGGTCAAGGAACAGCAGATCTCGATCGAGGACGGCCGCATCACCGGCTACCGCGTGAACATGCTGGTGACCTTCATCCTCGACGACGGACAGCCCATGGCCGCGACCGCCGCCGCGAAGTCAGCGCCGGCGAAGCAGGCGGCGAAGAAGGCGCCCGCGAAGAAGGCGGCCCGCAAGGGCGGACGAACCCGGGCGCGCCGCTGAGGCCCTGCTGTCCAGCGATTCCCAGCATCGGTGATCGGCTGCGTCCCGGCGTGGTACTGCGCGCGCGCCGGTTAGAATACGCCCATGCCCAACCAACCGAACGGCGGCGCATCGCGCGAGCGTGACGTTCCCTTCGAGACGTCGTCCGGCAAGCCGGTCAAGCGCGAGTACACCCCGGCGGACGTTGCCGGTTTGGACTATGTGCGCGACCTTGGATTCCCGGGCGACTTCCCTTTCACCCGCGGTGTCCAGCCCACGATGTACCGCGGCCGCTTCTGGACCATGCGTCAGTACGCTGGCTTCGCGGACGCCGAGGAGTCGAACAAGCGCTACAAGTACCTGCTCTCGCAGGGGCAGACGGGCCTGAGCGTTGCGTTCGACCTGCCCACGCAGATTGGCTACGACCCGGACGACGCGATGGCCGAGGGCGAAGTCGGCAAGGTCGGCGTCTCGATCGCTTCGCTCGAGGACATGGACACGCTCTTCCGCGACATCCCGCTCGAAGAGGTGACGACATCGATGACGATCAATGCCACGGCGGCGGTGCTGCTGTCCCTCTATGTCGCCGTCGCGAAGAAGCAGGGCGCCGACCTGTCGAAGGTCGGCGGCACCACGCAGAACGACATCCTCAAGGAGTACATCGCGCGCGGCACCTACATCTTCCCGCCACGGCCGTCCCTGCGCCTCATCACTGACATCTTCGCCTGGTGCAGCGAGAACCTTCCGCAGTGGAACACCATCAGCATCAGCGGCTATCACATGCGCGAGGCCGGCTGCACGGCGGCGCAGGAGGTGGGATTCACCATCGCCAACGCCATCGAGTACACGCAGGCGGCGCTCGACCGCGGGCTGAGGATCGATGACTTCGCGCCGCGGCTGGCGTTCTTCTTCGCCTGCCACAGCAACTTCCTCGAGGAGATCGCCAAGTTCCGCGCGGCACGGCGCATGTGGGCGCGCGTGGCGAAGGAACGGTTCGGCGCGCAGGATCCACGTTCCATGATGTTGCGCTTTCACACGCAGACGGGCGGGGCGACGCTCACCGCGCAGCAACCGATCAACAACCTGGTGCGGACGGCGCTCCAGGGGCTCTCGGCGGTGCTCGGCGGCACGCAGTCGCTCCACACGAACAGTTACGACGAGGCGCTCTCGCTGCCGAGCCAGCACGCGGCGGAACTGGCGTTGCGCACCCAGCAGATCATCGCCTATGAAACGGGCGTCGGCGACACCGTCGATCCGGTCGCCGGCTCCTGGTACATCGAGTCGCTGACCGACCAGGTCGAGCGCGAAGCGATGGAATACGTGCGTCGCATCGACGAGATGGGCGGCGCGCTTGCGGCCGTCGAGCGTGGCTTTCAGGCGAATGAGATCCACGAGAACGCATTCCGGATCCAGCGCGACATCGAGGCGAAGCGCAAGATCGTCGTCGGCGTCAACGAGTTCATCGATGAGGAGATGCCCCCCGACGACCTGCACCGGCACGACCCGACGGTCGGCCAGCGCCGGGCGAAGCAGATGCAACGCCTCCGCGCCGGCCGTGATGCGGCCCGATGGGAGGCTGCCATGCGACGCCTTGAGGAGGGCGCGCGAGGCGACGAGAACATGATCCCGCTCATCATCGAAGCGGTCGAGGCCTACGCCACGCTGGGCGAGGTCTGCCGGGCGCTGCGCGGCGTCTGGGGCGAACAGCGCGAATCCATGGCGCTCTAGCGATCGGTCAACGCGAACGTTCGCCGTCGGGCCGTGAAGGGACCCCGCCGGGCGCGCCCTCACATCATCCAGTGCCCCGCTGCGCGGTCACCGCGAGACCGTGATCCACGTGCCGTTGCTGCCGCCGTCGTCGTCGTGATTGGAGGCAGGCGCGTACGTCCAGCCTGATTTCGCCACGCCGGTCACCGTGAATGAGACCGATGATGTGCTGCCTGTGATCTTGCTGAGCTGCACGGTGCAGCGGCCGGTGCTGTCCGTGGTGCATGAGACGCTCGCCGAGCCGTTCCAACGCCCGCTGACGACCGCGCCGGCCAGCGGCTGCTCGGACGCGCTGTGCACGGTCACCGTCACGCGCCCGGTCCACCGCCCCTTGTTGCCCGTCGCAGAGCCATCAAGGTCGCCCACGTGCATGACCGCGGCTGCGGCGGTAGCTGTGGCCGTCGGCGCCGTGGTGCGTGTGGGCGTTGGCGATGCCGCTACGGTCGTCCGGGTCGCGGTCGGTGTTGGTGGTGGTGGTGTCGCGGTCGCGGGCAGCGGCGTCGGAGTCGCGGATGGCCAGCCGTCGCTGACACTCCCGAAGTCGGTCGTCCAGTACCAGCCGTACGGACTGCCCGCCACGTACGCGCGCCCGATGCCGATCGCCGTGTAGTTCACGTTGAGCATGTTCGCGTTGTGCCCCGCGCTGTTCCGCCAGAGATCGAACGCAGCCTGGGCGGACGAGATGCCGGCGGCGATGTTCTCGCCAAGCCACGCGTTATAGCCGTACCCGCAGTCACGGATGCGCTGCACCCACGTACGCCAGCCGTCGTCATGCGCAAAATAGGCCCGCGCGCCCATGTCCTGCGATTTCCACTGCGCGGCCTTCGAGAGCGTCCACGATGCCTGCAGCGGCTGCAGCCCGTTCTGCATGCGGTGGCCGTTGATGAGCATCAGGAACGCTGTCTCTTCGCTGTCGAAGGACGGATCGGCGGTGCAGTCACCGGCCGCCGCCGTCGTCCTCGGCGGCGATGCCGCGGTGATCAACCCTATGGACGCGAGAATGGCAAGTGCGACGACCGCGCCAATGGCGACGGCCGCTGTGCGGCGAGCGTGCATGATCCACCCCTGACCGAAAGCTCCCTGCTCTCAGACTCGGATGGCCGGCGGCACGCTGAACGCTCGATGGTCGGGGTAACGGGAGATCAGGAGGCGCCGTGGCGCGCGAGCCAGTCCAACACCACCGGCGTCAGCGCTTCGGGCCTGTCGGTCGGGACGGAGTGGCCGCTGCCGGCGATCACCGCCAGGTTCGCGCGCGGCCAGGTTCGGACCATCGTCTCCGCCATCGGCGCCGCGAGCACCTGCGTGAGCTCGCCCCGCACCAGGAGGACTGGCATCGTCATCGTGGGCAATTGCTCGCTGAGGTCAGCCGGCTGCCAGTGCGCCGGCGCGCGCGGGTCATACTTGAGTTGCCATCCGCCATCGACCGGTCGCAGGTTCAGCGCCGTGCGGTAGCGCAGGTTGGCGTCAGGCGCGGTTGGGTTGCCCGCGCGCGCGTCGACCATCGCTTCGTCGACAGATGCGTATACCTTGTGTCCTTCGTCTGCCAGCCGCGAGATCTGCTGCCAGTTTGGAGCACGTGACCGGTCGATGCTTGGCGGTATGTCGATCACGATCAGGTGACTCACCCGCTCCGCATGCTGCGCGGCGTACGCGATGGCGTTGTGGCCCCCCATTGACAGGCCCATCAGGACGAACCGGCGCAGGCCCCAGACTTGCCGCAAGGCCTCGAGATCGTCGACGAAGTCCTGCGTGGCGTATGTCTCGCCCGCGCCGCTCTCGCCGTGCCCGCGCTGGTCGAGGGCAAAGATGCGGTAGTGCTCCGCAAGGGCCGGCGCCATGTGGTCCCATGTGCGGGCATGGCCCGTGAGCCCATGCAGCAGCACCATCGGTGGTGATGGCGGCGCCCCCCACTCCAGCCAATGGAAGCGGATGCCGCGCACCTGTGCGTGGCGCTCGACGGCGCCCGCGATCGGCTCCATGGCCGGAGCATCGCAGAGGCCACGCGCGCGGTCAACGCGATCGTACGTTTGACACTCGAGGGACCTCTCCGTAGCCTCAGTTCGCGTGAGTTCGAGAAGCGCCATACCCGTCACGTCGCTGCCGAAGGGTCATGCGTTTGCGCGTGTACGCTTCACGATCGACCGCGCGCAGGCCGCCGCCTACCTTGAAGCCACGGGCGACACCACCGACTACGGCGATGCGCTGCCGCCGCTGGCCGTCGTCGCACTGGCGCTCGGCGCGCTGCAGGAACAGATCGCGCTCCCCGAAGGGGCGCTGCACACGGGCCAGGAGGTGGAGCACCGGATGCCGGCGACCGCGGGGGAGGCGCTGGAACTGCGCGGACAGGTGGCGATGCGCTCCGAGCGCCAGGGGTTCGTGATCACCGCGCTCGACTACACCGTGAGCGGCGTGCATGGTGACGTGGTCACCGCGCGGACGACGATCATGGCGCCGGCACCGGGGGGTGGCGCATGATCCGTGTACCCGCCGTCGCGCGCGAGATCGACCAGGCCCGCATCGATGCCTACGCGCGCGCCTCGGGCGACGCCAACCCCATCCACATCGATGCCGCCTTCGCCGCGGCGACGTCGTTCGGCGGCACGATCGCCCACGGCATGCTCGTGATGGCGTTGCTCGCCGAGATGATGCATGCGGCGCATGGCGAGGCGTGGGTCCGGACGGGCGCGCTCAAGGTGCGCTTCAAGGCTCCCACGCGCCCCGGCGACACGGTCACGGCCTCCGCCGGCGAACCCAGGCAGGCGGCCGGGCGCATCGATTACCCGGTGCAATGCGCGAACCAGCGTGGGGAGGTGCTCATCGAGGGCCGCGCGACCGTGGCCGCGCCATGAGCGACGGCGGACGAGGACTCATGTGCTACGCGTGCGGCGAGCGCAACGAGCGCGGCCTCCGCATGGAGTTCCGTGTCGAAGGTGAACGGACGGTGTGCGACTACGATCCGCAGGAGTACCAGCAGGGATATCCCGGCCGGATGCATGGCGGCCTTGTCGCCACCATGCTCGATGAGGCGATGGGTTGGGCTGTTTACGCCGCGCGCGCCTGGGGAGCGACCGCGCGCCTCAACGTGCGCTACCGCCAGCCCATCCCCCTTGGCGAGCGCTTGCGCGTCGAGGCATGGGTCACGCAGAATCGCAGCCGCCTCATCGAACTGCGCGGCGAGGTGCGCGACAGGCACGGCGCATTGCTCGCCGAGGCGGACGGGACGTTTATGAAGCTGGATGAGCGGCTGGCGGCACGGATGACGGGCATCGCCGAGGAGGCGGGCCGCAGCGACGCGCCGATCGTCTGATGCCTGCGACCGACGCGCTCGTCACGCCGGAGTGGCTCCAGGATCACCTGGGCGATCCCGGCCTGCGCGTCATTGAGTCGAGCATCGACAAGGCGGAGTACGATGAGGCGCACATCCCCGGAGCGGTCTGGTGTGACCACTTCGCCGATCTGCTGCTCAACGGCGACGATACGCAGGGGTTCGTCATTACCCCGCAGCAGTACGCCGCCCTGATGCGCCGCTTTGGCATCACCCCCCAGATGACGGTCGTCTGGTACGGAGACCGGCATAACTCGTACGCCACCCGCGGCTTCTGGACCATGGACTACTACGCGCACCCGGGCCGTGTGCATGTGCTCGACGGCGGGCGCGAACGCTGGCTCGCTGAGGGCCGGCCGCTGACGCGCGATGTGCCCGCCTGGCCTGTCTCGGAGTATCCAGTGCCGGCGGCGCTGCGGCCAGAGAACCGGGCGACGCGCCCTTACGTCCTCGCCGCGATGAACCGCGCTGACGCGGTGATCCTCGACGTCCGATCACCGGAGGAGTACGACGGATCGAATCGCCGTGCCAATCGGGGCGGGCACATCCCGGGCGCCGTGAACATCGAGTGGACGCAGGCGACGGCGGCGCCGAACGTCCTCAAGGACGAGGCGGCGCTGCGCGAGCTGTACGCCTCGCGCGGCGTGACGCCTGACAAGGAGATCATCGCGCACTGCCAGCTCGGCGTCCGCGCGTCGCACACCTGGTTCGTGCTGAAGCATGTGCTTGGCTACCCGAACGTGCGCAACTACGACGGCTCGTGGGCGGAATGGGGCAACGCCGGGGACACGCCCATCGAGTAGGGCGATCCGCCGCGCCGCAAGTCGTTCGCGCCTCAATAGGCGTCCAGCTCGTGCAGGCGCTCATCACTGATGCCGAAATAGTGCGCGATCTCGTGGCGGACGACTCGCGCGATTCGGCTGCGCAGGTCATCCTCGTCCACCGCGAGACGCTGCAGCGGGCCGCTGAAGATCACGATCGTGTCGGGGACCACCATGTGATAGCCGGATGTGCGCCGGGTCAGCGGCACACCGCGATACACGCCCAGCAGCGTGTGCCCACCGGGCGTGCCCGTACGGGCGTAGTCGTCGGGCCGCGCCCAGTCCTCGACGGCGATGTCGATGTTCGAGAGGCGCGCGCGATACGCAGCCGGCAGCGCCTCGACGGCTTCCAGCACCCAGCGCGAGAACATCTCCGGTTCGACGGCGTACACCGACTCAGGGTAGCGCGACGGCACAGCTATCCCCGAATCCTCAGGCCGGCGGGCGCGTCCTCGAGATCGATGCCGGCGGTCGATTCGGCGCTGCGCCACGGCGCACGGTTGGCGATGCGATGGTCTCGGACGATTGGCTCCGCGCGATGGGGCGGTATCTTCAGGCACGCACGCGGCCGCTTCAACCAGTCGTGAGCGCGTGCGCCGGACTGTCGCCGGATGCTGCGGATGCACTAGCATGGGACGGGCGGCGGGTGAGCAGGAGGCTTGCCCATGAAGCACCGCATCGCGCTCGGTGCCGTCACCACACTCTCGCTTGCCCTCATCGCCTCGCTCGCCGGCATCGTCCGCGGCGGCCCGCTCGATCCCGCCGGCGCTCCGGCGCCAACGTATCGGACACTCGGCGACGTCCCGCCTTCCTGGCACCAGGCGCTCGACGCAAGCGACGGCTGCTTGTCCGAGCGCTTCACGTGCGTCCTCGGCGGGCTCGCCGTCCTCGATAACGAGACGGGGCTCGTGTGGGACAAGGTGCCGGATGGTCCCGCCACATGGGCAAACGCGGTGGATGCCTGCTACACGGCGACGATCGCCGGGCGTGGCGGATGGCGCCTTCCCGCAATCGAGGAGCTGCGCTCGCTTGTCGACCCCACCGCGCCGGCCCCGCCGAAGGTCCCTGTCGGACATCCCTTCAGCGAGCCCGATATCATCGACTCCTCGATCGACTTCTACTGGACGCAGACCTCTTCCAACGCAAACACGGCAAATGCCTACGTCGTCTCGTTCTTCAACGGCAACGCGAGCACAAAGGCGAAGACGGAGTCCCACTATCGATGGTGCGTCCGCGGCGGGACCGCCCATGATGCGTGGTGATGAGCACAGGGAGCCGCCACTCGCATCCCGGAACCCGACGCCACCACCCACTCGCTACATCGTCAGGATGTCCGCGAGACGCCAGAGGTACCACGACCCGGCGGAGCGATAGGGACGCCAGGGCTCCGCGATGGTCAGCATCTCCTTGGCCTGCGGAATGTGGTCGAGCCCGTAGGCGCGGCGCATGCTGCTGGCGATGCCGTAGTCGCCCACGGGCAGGACGTCCGGACGGCCCAGGCAGAACATCAGCAGCATGTCGGCCGTCCAGCGGCCAACTCCCTTGATCTGCGTGACGGCGGCGATCACGTCATCGTCGTCCGCGCGCAGAAGCGTGCGGTCATCGAGCCGGCCTGAGGCGAAGTGCTCGCCGATGCTTCGCAGGTAGGACGCCTTCTGGCGCGAGATCCCCGCTGCGCGGAGCGCTTCATCCGTCGCCTGTGCAAGTTGCGACGGCGCGGGTACGCGGCCATGGTACAGCGCGAGGAACCGTCGCTCGATCGCCGCCGCTGCCGCCCCAGCGAGCTGCTGGTAAAGCACCGCGCGGACAAGTGAGACGTAGGGTGTACCCCGGGGCACCAGCTCCATCGGGCCCGCGCGGCGCGCGATGTCGGCCATGACGGGGTCGGCCTTGATCAGATGCCGGCGGGCCCGCGCCGCGTCGTAGCCCAGCGCGCGCCGGCGCATCTGCGAGCGGATCGACACGGCTACTCGCGGCTCCACATCCCGGCGGCCGCCATGTCGATCGAGGCCAGCGCTTCGGCGATCGCTTCGTCGACCTCCGCGTCGGATTCGATACGGTCGATCAACGAGCCCAGGTACGCTCGCACGGTCTGCAGCCGATCGACGACCGTCTCAGCGGTCGGGCGCTGTAGCCCTTCCCGCATGGAAGGCACGACGCGCACCAGCGGCTGTTTTGGCTGTGCATGCATGACCAGCTGCAGGACGTCGGGCCGGGCGTAGTGCCCTGCCACATCGCGCGAGTGCTTCTCGATGATGGCCGTTTCGAGGTCGATCTCCGCGTACAGGATCTCTTCAGCATCGTAGACCGGTCCCGCCAGGTAGCTCCCGTTTGGGCCGATGATGGCGGTCCCACCGTTGGCCGTAAATGGCTGGGTCTGGATGTCCTTCGGCATCTTGCCCTTGGGCACGATGCCGCAGGCCGAAATGACGTAGCAGGCGCCTTCGAAGGCGTACTGCCGCGTGCCGAATGCGATGTGATCGTTCTGGCCCGTGTACGCCGGCCACTGGGCGCAGTGCACCTGTTCGCCCTGCGCGTAGAGAGCGTACTTGGCCAGCGTGATCTGGTGCTCCCAGCAGATCAGACCGCCGAGCCGCCCCAGGGGCGTATCCATGACGTCCAGATCGCTGCCATCGCCCATGCCCCAGATCGTGCGCTCTGTGAACGTGGGCACCAGCTTGCGGTGGCGATGCACCAGCGCGCCGTCAGGCGAGAACCACAGCATGGTGTTGTAAAGCGTTCCGCGCGCCGCAGTGTCGCGCTCGTTCACGCCCATGACGACGTACGCGCCGGCGTCGCGCGCCGCGGCGCCGATACGGTCAGTGGCTGCGGACGGCACCTCGACAGCGTTGCGGTAGAGCCGCGCGAACAACTTGCCCGAGAAGACGCTCGGCGTGCTGTGCCAGAACGGGTACATCGGGACCCAGGTCTCCGGGAAGACGATGATGCGTGCGCCCGCCTTGCCTGCTTCGGCGATCAACCCCGTCGCCTTGTCGATCGTCGCCTCTCGGTCCAGAAAGACCGGCGCCGCCTGCACGGCGGCGGCGACATACTTCGGGAGCACGTCCATGCGGCCTCCTCAGCACACCCCGCAAGTGTATCAGCGCCCTTGGACGCGACCTGTATCGGCTCGACACCTAATCGAAACGCCGACGCGTGATCAGATCCATGTCGCGCGCGCCTCGCCCGGTGGCCGCGTGGTACCATGGCGGGTGGTCGTGCTAGGCGGGGAGCCAGCGGTGCCCTGTACCCGCAAGCCGCTATAGCGGGGCCGAACTCCCACTCGAGGTTGGTGTACCTGGGAACTGGCGGCGCCAAGCAGCGTTGAGGGCCTGGTCCTACGCGGCGGAGAGCTGTGAACCCCGTCAGGTCCGGAAGGAAGCAGCGGTAAGCAGTGACCTCCGGGTGCCGTAGGGTTACCGGGTCGGAGCAGGCTAGCGTCGTTAAGCCGAAGGGCCCGATCGACAGTGGGTGCACGACCGTTTTCTTCGCACCGGTACGCGGCGCCCATTCCACGAAGGGCGCCGTCGTGCTGTATTGCGCGCTATGAATAGCCCCGTTCCTCGACCTGCGCGCCCCAAGAAGCGCTACGGACAACATTTCCTCTCAGACCCGTCGCTGTTGGGACGGATCGTGGATCAGGCCGGGATCGGCGCGGGCGACTCTGTGCTGGAGGTAGGCCCCGGCCTCGGATCCCTCACCGACGAGATCGCGGCGCGTGGCGCCAACGTGCTGGCCGTTGAGATCGATCCCGAAATGGTCGCGGTGCTGCGCGAGCGATTCACTGCGCGGGCAAACGTGCGCATCGTTGAGACCGACGCCGCGATGCGCGACCCCGGCGATCTGCTTCGCGAGTGCGGCCTGGCACGACCGTACACGCTGATCGGCAACCTGCCGTACAACGTGGCGGCGCTCATCCTGCGCAACGCGCTCGAGTCCACCGCACCGCCGCGCCGGATCGTCGCCATGGTCCAGCTCGAGGTAGCCGAGGCGATCGTGGCAGCGCCGCCGCGCATGACGCTGATCGGCGTCGCCACCCAGGTATATGGCGAGCCGCGTCTCGTCATGCGCGTGCCGCCAGGCGCGTTTCACCCACCGCCGAAGGTGCACTCAGCCGTCGTCCGCATCGACGTGGCGGAGCGGCCGAGGGTCGACGTGCCGCTCCAGCCGTTCTTTCGTATCGTGCGCGCCGGGTTCGGCAACCCCCGGAAGATGCTGCGCAACAGCCTGTCCTTCGGCCTGCACGTCAGGCAGGAGCGGATCGACGCGGCCCTCGCGGTGGCGGGAGTGGATCCTTCGCTGCGGGCGCAGGCGCTCTCACTTGAACAGTGGGCGTCCATCACTCGCGCCTGGCTGGATCGGCCCGATCAATGACACGATCGCTGCGGCTGCTTGCGCCAGCGAAGATCAACTGGACGCTGGAGGTCCTGCGCATCAGGCCCGACGGCTACCACGAGGTCCGGAGCGTGCTGCAGACCATCGACCTCTGCGACATCGTGACGCTCTCGCCGGCGCGTGACATCGAGCTGGCGCTGAGCGGCGCCGCCGGGCACTTGCCCGACGAGCCGCCTGAATCGAACCTCGCGTATCGCGCCGCCGCGGTCCTGCGTTCGCGGGCCGGCGTGCGCGCGGGCGTGCGCATCGCGCTCGAAAAGCACATCCCCATCGCGGCGGGCCTTGGAGGCGGCAGCAGCGACGCGGCGGCCGTCCTCCGTGGCTGCAATCGCCTCTGGGAGGCGGAACAGTCGGAGCAGCAGCTGATCGAGATCGCAGGCGAACTGGGATCGGACCCGCCGTTCTTCGTGGTCGGCGGCACGGCGACGGTCACGGGCCGCGGCGAGCGCGTCCGCCCCCTGCCCGATGCAATCGCTCCCGCACTCATCCTGGCGACACCGCCTGAGCAGCACCGCGGCGAGAAGACCGCGGCAATGTACGAGGCGCTCAAGCCCGCATGGTTCTCGGAGGGCTACGTGACCATCGGGCTCGAGGATGCGGTCGAAGCGCATCGTGAGATCACCGACGGTGAACTGGCCAACGTGTTTGAACGGGCGCTGTCCAGTATGCAGCCGGAGACTGAGCGTGCCATGGACGCACTACGCGCGCAGGGGCTGCAACCACATCTCGCGGGATCCGGACCTTCCTTCTATCTGCTGACGGGCACAAACGTGGAGACCGAACGCCTGAGTCAGCGGATCGCCGATCTGGGATTTGAGCCGCGCGTGGTACGTACGCTCCCACGCGGCGAAGCCCTGCGCATCACCGAGGCGTAAGGTGGAGCAGGCGTTCGCGGGCTTCGTGTGCGGATTCGCGCTCTCCCTGATCTACGCGCCAATCGCGGCGCTCGCGCTCGTGGCGTGGGCTGGACAATCGGCGGCGGCGCGTCGTGTCGCGCCCGAACGGACCAACTTCGTTGCCCTGACGGTCGTCCTTCACCTGATCGCAGTGCTCCTGCTGACCGCGCTCGGCATGCTCCTTGGTTTGGTGCTCATTGCGTTGAACGACCGCCGGCCCGACGCGGGACTTGGCTCGCCAAACGCGGCGTTCACCCTCTTCATCTGCGGTCTCGCCGTCGTTGCCGCTGCGCCGTTGCTCGTCATCGCTCCGCTCCGCCGCTACGTGCTGCCTTGCGCGCTCATCTTCGCCGCCGTCTTCGGCTGGGCCATGCCCTGGCTCGCAGAGGCCGGTTGATATACTCGCCGTCGATGCCCGGCACGATCATGGACATGCATCTGCACACCACCGCGGGTGCGTCGGACAGCGGCCTCAGCCCTGAAGACCTGGCGATCGAAGCGAAGGCGCGGGGACTGACGGCCATCAACATCACCGAGCACGACCGCCTGTGGGACGCGTTCAAGCTCACCCAGTACCGCGAGGCCAACCCGGACCTGTTCGTCAACAACGGCATGGAGGTCTCGACCGACCTCGGGCACATGATCGTCGTCGGCCTGAAGCAGTACGTCCCGGGCATCCGCCGCGCCGAGGAGCTGCGGCGCGTGCTCGATGACGTTGGCGGGTTCATGGCCGTGGCGCATCCGTTCCGGCACTGGTTCGACCCGGTGTACTTCCGCAAGCAGGGGAAGGAGCCGTTCACCATGACACCGGAACAGGCTGCCGAGCGCCTGCCGGTCTTCCAGCTCGTTGACGCGATCGAGGCGCTGAACGGGGCCAACACGCCGCGTGAGAACCTCTTCGCGCTGCGCGTCGCGAAAGTGCTGGGCAAGCCGGTCACCGGCGGCAGCGACGCCCATTCCAGGTCCGGCATCGGCTTCTATTGCACAGTGTTCGAGAAGCAGGTGACGAGTGAACCGGAGCTGCTGGAAGAACTGCGCGCGCGCCGCTTCCACGCCCATCACGGGCTGTTGCAGGGCAACCTCACGTACTTTACGGAAGACAGCCTCGAAGAGGCGGCGCCCGGTCTTGCGACGTAAGCGACGGAAGCTGTCGCTGCGCGCGTATAGAATGCGCGCATCATCATCGATCGCCGCGGTCGCGCGGCGGACGCTAGAACGGCTGCTGTGCCGTACGTTTCACTCGACCTGGAGACGACGGGCCTCGACGTCGAGACAGACGAGATCATCGAGGTCGCAGCGATCCGCTTCGACGCGGAGCGCGTGCTCGACACGTATCACACGCTCGTCAACCCGGGTCGCCACCTCGAGTATCGCATCGCGCGTCTGACGGGCATCGCACCCGAAGAGCTCGCCGATGCCCCGTACTTCAGCACGATCGCCCGCGAGGTCGAAGACTTCCTCGGCTTCGACCCGATCGTCGGCCAGAACCCCACGTTCGATACAGGCTTCCTCATGCGCAAGGGTGTAGCCGTGTACGGTCCCACGTTCGATACGTTCGAACTGGCCGGCCTGCTGCTCCCCGAGCTGGCCGATCGCGGCTTGGCCGGCATCGCCGAGCGGCTGCAGATCGACTTCCCGGTGCGGCACCGCGCTCTGGCGGATGCCGAAGCGGCGCGCGCGGTGTTTCTGGCGCTGCGGCAGTTGCTGGCGGCGGCGGATCCGGCGCTGCTCGCCGAGGCGGACCGCATCGCGCGCACCAGCGACTGGACGTTGCGACACCTGTTGAGCGAGGTCGCCGCCGAGCGCCCGCGTCAGGCTGGCGACGGGACGCGGGAGGGCTTCGTCCACGAGTTCGTGCGCGCGCCGGAGCCGATCCCCGACCCGCTGCGCCCGACTGCCCAGCCCCGGATGCTCGCCACGGACGAGCCGGTGCAGCTCCTGCGATCGGACGCGATGCGGGCGGCGCTGCCCGCCTATGAAGAGCGCGTCGAACAGACATCCATGGCCCGCGTCGTGTCCGAGACGTTCAACGAGGGTGGCGAACTGATCGCTGAAGCCGGGACCGGCGTCGGAAAATCGCTTGCGTACATCGTGCCGGCCGCATTGCGCGCCGTCCGGAACAGTGCGCGCACAGTCATTTCCACGAACACGATCAATCTGCAGGAACAGCTCGTGCAGCAGGACATCCCTGTCGCGCGGCGGCTTCTGTCCAGCGCGGGCATCGCTGCCGATGACCTGCGCGTGACCTTGCTGAAGGGACGCAGCAACTATCTCTGCTTGCTGCGCTGGGCGGCACTGCGGCGCGCCTCCAGCCTCACATCCGACGAGGCCCGCGTCCTCGTGCAACTGCTGTTTTGGCTCGCGCACACCGATACTGGCGATCGCGCGGAGCTCTACCTGCGGCGCGACGATGAAGGCGCCTGGAATCGCATGAGCGCAGCCGAGGGCGGCTGTCTCACGATGCAATGCCCCTATGTGCGCGACGGCTCATGCTTCCTCCATCGCGCGCGACGGCGGGCGGAAGCCGCACACCTGCTCGTTGTCAACCACGCGCTCCTGCTCTCGGACGTGGCGGCGGGAGGTGCTGTGCTGCCGGAGTACAAGCACCTGATCATCGATGAGGCTCACCATCTCGAAGAACAGGCGACCAAGCAGCTCGGCTTCAGCGCCTCCCGCGACGACCTGCTTGACTGGCTCGAGCGAATGCATACGCGCAGGGCGCGAGAACGGGAAGGCGGCCTTTCGGCCACGCTGCAGGCGGCAGCGCGCGCGTCGCAGTCCCCCGTCAGCGCGGCGCCGCAGATGGCCATGCTCGCGCGGGCGCTCGCGCAGTCGGTGACGCGCGTGCGCGACCGTGTGCAGCCGTTCTTCGAGTCGCTCCGGCAGTTCGGACAGCGACACGCCGGCGGTAACGGCGATGACGACCGGCTGCTCATCAGCCGCTCCATCCGCGTGCAGCCGGACTGGGCCGATATCGAGTCCGCGTGGTTCGATCTGGACGAACGGCTCGCGGAGGTCAGCGGCATCGTCGAGGAGATCACGGCCGCGCTCGAACAGGCGAACCCGGCAGATATCCTCGATCGTGACGCCGTGCTTGCGGACGCGTCGACAGCGCTTGCCGATGGCGAAGCGCTGCGCGCCGGGATCTCGCGGATCATCGGCACCGACGACCGCAACACCGTGTGCTGGCTGACGCTCGGCCGACACGACGGCGTGCCGTCGCTATCGAGCGCGCCGCTCTCGGTCGCGGAGACGCTCACCACCTCGCTCTTCGGCCCGCGCGACAGCGTGGTCCTGACAAGCGCGACCCTCACGGCGGACGACCGCTTTGACTACATCAAGGAACGCCTGGGCTTGCATGATGCGCGAGAGCTCGTGCTGGGTTCGCCATTCGACTACCGCGCCTCGACGCTGCTCCTCTGCCCCAGCGACATGCCCGAGCCTGAGCAGGCCGGATACGCGGCGAGCGTGCAGTCGGCGCTGATCGACACGGTGTCCGCGAGTGATGGCAGGGCGCTCGTGCTCTTCACGTCGCACGCCGCGCTACGGGCAGCGTACAACGGCATCAAACGCCCGCTCGAGGAGCGCGACATTCTCGTCCTCGGCCAGGGGATCGACGGCGCACCGAAGCACTTGCTGAATACGCTGCGCGAGAATCGCCGGGTCGTTGTCCTCGGCGCGGCAAGCTTCTGGGAGGGCGTCGACGTGTCCGGCGAGGCGCTCTCTCTCCTTGTGATCGCGCGCCTGCCGTTCCCCGTGCCGAGCGATCCCGTGTTTCAGGCGCGCTCGGAACTGTTCGAGCAGCCGTTCGATCAATACGCCGTGCCGCAGGCCATCCTTCGCTTCAAGCAAGGCTTCGGACGGCTGATCAGAAGCCGCACTGACCGGGGCGTCCTGGTCGTGCTGGATCGACGGCTGCGGTCGCGACGCTATGGCGAGCTCTTCCTGCGCTCGGTGCCCGCATGCACGTTCCGCGAGTTGCCGGCGCGCGACCTGCCGTCCGAGGTGGCGGCCTGGTTGCAGGCGGCGCCGGCCGGTCCTGTCGCGTGACGCTGGAGTTGCGCCCATTCGCCGCGCGTGACCAGTCCTGGCTCGAAGGCTGGATCGGCCAGGCCGCCAGGGCGATGCAGTGCGATGAGGACGCGCTCGCCGGACTATGCGCAGACCCCACGCGCCTGAGGCTCGTCATCATCCGGGACGGCATCTCGGCCGGCGTGCTCGCGGCTCGCGAACGCGCGCCTGCCCGGGGCGCCGCGATCATCGACCTGGTCGCGACGCCCCGCGTCCACGCGCGGCGCGGGGTCGCGATGGCGGCGGTTACGCTGCTCGAGCAACGGCTTCGGCGACACGGCGCGCGGACCATCTACGCGCCCGTGCCCGAAGCACACGGCATCGCCGTCTACTTCTGGATCCGCCTCGGCTATCGGCCGCTGATGCGCGGAGCGTGGCCCGAACAGCGAGATCGGGTCGTCTGGATGCGGCGCGATCCCTCGGCTCAGAAGAACGGCAGCCAGTCGCGGATGGCGTAGAACACGTCTTCGCCCAAATAGGCGAGCAAGAGCCCGCGCACGATTTTGCCTGCGGTAACGGCCACGAAGAAGCGCCGGAACGCCATCCGTACCGAGCCCGCCGTCAACCCCGCGACCTCGAAAAGAGGATTGGGAATCGCCGAAAGCGCGAACAGGGTCACCATGCCCCACCGGTCCATCAGCCAGTGCACGCCACGGACCGTGCGTTCGATGAAGCGCTTGACTGCAGCGGGGCCGCGCAGCTCGCGGCCGCGCGCCAGCTCCGCGCCCAGGTACCCCGCGTAGTACGCCGTAATCTCACCGACCGCCATGCCCAGCCCGCCGAGTACTCCCACGAGCCAGGTGAAGCGGGCGTTCTGACCCTCGGTGGCGATCAGCGTTTGCGCGGCGGCGGTCAGGCCCGGCACCGGCACAAAGAACGTCGCCGTGCTCGCGAGGTTCATCAGGAAGACGCTCGCGTAACCGAAGCCTTCCAGTCCTTCGGTGAGATCCGGCCTGATCAGGAAGATCAGTCCAGGGATGAGCGCGCCCGCAAGCAGGACCGCCGCCAGCACCACGCGGATGACCGTGTGTTCCGCGAGCCAGGCCGAGGCACGCAGCACGATCCGGTCAAATCGCGAATGCGCGCGCTCGGCGACCGGCTCAACTGCGGTCTGCAGGATGCCGTCAGGATCGTCGGCAGCGCGCGGCCGTTGCGTCACGCGCGCAGTGTACTTGCGTGCCCGGGCCTGCTTGCCGGCATGGAAGCCTTACCGCCCGGCGGGCTCGTCGGGGTACACCACCACGTCCTCGTACGCATCGGCATCCCTGGCGCGCGCTGCGCGGCGGCGTCGGGGCACGTACCAGCGCATCGTCAGGTAGTGCGCGGCCCCCAGGCTGCAACCAATGATGGCGACCCACACAAGAATCGCCTCGGGCGTCGTCTCCGGCTGTCCGTTGACGAGCGCGGCAACAAGCAGTCCTGCCATGAACGCGACGAACACGGGGAACGAGCGCCATCGCCAGTCGGGGCCGGGGCGGCTCGGGGCCGGCTGCGGTGTGCGTGACCGGCGGCGGTCGGCGCCGCTGCGGCTCATGAGCGTCTCCTACTCGCGGCGACGGTAGCGCCGGCGCTGCGTGATTCGCGGGCGTGCGGGGGCGGGCGTCGCGCCTCGTTGCGGTTCACCGCCCGTCGCGAGGCAGTGGTTGCACGCGAACTGCAGCGCCAGATACTGCTCATCGATCCACACCGCGCCGCAGTCCTTCGCTTCGACGTCGTTGCGCTGGTTCAGGTGGTAGCGTCCGTCGCACCAGTTGCATTCGGCGCTCATGGCCGCGCTCACGGGCTCGCCGCACACCACGCAGTGCATGGCCCTTTCAGCGTTCGTCATCGGCAAGCTCAACCGGCTGCGGCATGGCCCCGGCCTCGCGGATGCTTGCCGCGAAGCGGCGGGCCAGCAGGCGCTCGTCGCCCGCTTCGGCGGCGATCCCGTCCAGCCGCGCGGCACGGATCAGCTGCAGCGCCTGCCGCACCTGCGGCCCTTCCGGGATCCCGAGCGCGATCACGTCGTCTCCCTTCAAATGCGGCCTTACGTGGGACCACTCGGCAAGGTAACGAAGGCACAACGACGCGGCAATCGTGTCCGGTGACGTCGCCGCGAAGGCATTCACCGATGGCCGCGGGTATCGCTCGAGCAGCATCACCACGCCGCTGGGCTTGAGCCCCGCCTTGCGTAGCAACGGCGTGGAAGTGCGCAGGGCCGCCATGGCGCGCACGGCCGCCGCCTCCTCGCGGCGCAGCCGCAGCCGCTCGACCACCGCGCTCGCATCCTCCGCGCTGGCGCCGGCGGCGAGCAGCGCAAACCCGGTAGCCAGGCGCTCCGCGCGTCCACGCGTCCGCGCCAGTGCCGCCGCTCCTCGCTCCGGCCACTGCAATGCTCCATGTATGGCGTGCAGCGCGCCCGCCGCGCCGCAGGCGCTGAGCGCCTCGCCGGCAGCGCTCTCCTGGAACAGCAGCTCGAGCTCCCGGCGCAAGCGTTCACCGCTGACGGCCGGTACGTGCGTCAGCCCGCCGTCGATCCACGCGCCTGTCGACGGTTCGATTCTGAATCCGAGACGCGCGGCGTAGCGAAATGCCCGGTAGATCCGCGTCGGATCGTCGATGAACGAGCGCCCGTGCAGCGCGCGGATCAGCCGCCTGTTCAGGTCGTCGACGCCGCCGCACGGATCGAGGAACCGCCCCGGCCCGCTCAGCGCGATGGCCATCGCGTTCACCGAGAAATCGCGTCGCCGCAGATCGTCCTCGATCGGTGCCGGCTGGGTGCGCGGCAGGGCGCCAGGCCGGTCGTACTGTTCGCGGCGCGTGGTCGCAATGTCGACCCGCGTTCGTCCCACGCGCATGCTCGCCGTCCCGAATCGAGCATGCGTCCGCACGCGTTCACCGAACGCCGAGCGCGCGATCGCGACGGCATCCCCCTCAACCGCCAGGTCCAGGTCGTGCAGAGGGCGGCCGAGCAGCAGGTCACGCACCGCGCCGCCGACCGCGTACATGTCCACATCGCCGCGGACCTTGAGCAGACGCGCCGCGGCCTCGCGCGCAGGCGCCGCGAGTTGAGCGAGCAGCGACGTGCGCATGCCGGCTGCATCGATCTCCGTCACGGCTGAGTATAGGAGCCGCCTGCTTGACAGTACGTCGCGCGCGAACCTATTATCCCGAGCGAGCCTGGCGGCTGGTGGGGTTGAAACCGTGTATCGTGCGCGGCGAACGCGCGACGGTACCGCGGAAGCGGAGGAGCGCCACGGGCGCGTACGCCAGGATGCACGGCCCGGCTGTCACGCCCACCGCAGCCGCGGAATGGCGCAGCGTTCGACCGCCCCGGGCGGTCGTCTCGTTTTTCCGGCCCCGTCGGGAGCAATCGGACGCAGACTGGCGAGGTATCGGCGTGGGGGATTGGCGCGCGCTGGAAGCGAAACTGCCGTACCGGTTCAAGGACCGTGAGCTGCTGCGGCAGGCGCTCGTCCACACGTCCTTCCTGAACGAGAACCCGGGCATCGGAGTGGGATCGAATGAACGCCTGGAGTTCCTGGGCGACGCCGCGCTCGGGTTGGTCGTGGCCCTGCAACTCTATCGCGATTACCCGGATGTCGATGAAGGTCGTCTGACCGAGTTGCGTGCGCACATCGTACGGCGCGATACCCTCGCGCGCGCCGCAGCCCGGCTCGACCTGGGCGAGCATCTGCAACTCGGCCGGGGCGAAGATGCCGCCGGCGGGCGCCGTCGGCCGACCAACCTCGCCCGCGCATATGAGGCCGTCGTCGGCGCCGTGTTCCTCGATGGCGGATTCCGCAGCGCGCGGGCGTTCATCCGCAAGTCGCTCAAGGAGGAGTTCACCGCGCTCCAGAAAAAGGGCATGCCGTACGATCCGAAGTCGCGGCTCCAGGAGCTGATCCAGTCGCGATGGCAGACGACTCCAGCCTATCGCCTGGTGAAGACGGAAGGTCCCGACCACGCGCGCCGCTTCACCGTCCAGGTCGTCGTCAGCGGAAGATCGCTGGGCACGGGTGAGGGCCGCAGCAAGCAGATGGCCGAGAAGGAAGCGGCGAAGCAGGCACTGGACGCCATGGAGGCGCAGGAGAGCGCATAGGTGTACCTCAAGCGGCTTGACATCCAGGGGTTCAAGAGCTTCGCGAACAAGACGGTGCTCGAGTTCGGGCCCGGCGTCACATGCGTCGTCGGCCCGAACGGCACGGGAAAAACCAACGTGGCCGATGCCCTGCGCTGGGTGCTCGGCGAGCACGCCAGCCGCCAGATCCGCGCCCGCAAGACCGAGGACGTCATCTTCGCGGGCAGCGACAAGCGTGCGCCGTTGGGCGTCGCCGAGGTCAGCATCACGCTCGACAACAGCGAGCACTGGCTCCCGATCGATTTCGATGAGGTGGTTGTTGCCCGCCGCGCCTACCGCAACGGCGAGAACGAGTATCTCATCAACCACGCCCGTGTGCGGCTCCGCGATGTGGTCGAGCTCTTCCAGCGCGCGCAGGTGGGGCAGAACTCGTACGCCTTCATGGGACAGGGCATGGTCGAACAGGCGCTCAGCCTGCGGCCCGAGGACCGACGTGCGCTGGTCGAAGAAGCGGCAGACGTGCGCATCTACCGCACGAAGCTCGAAGACGCGCGGTCGAAGCTGAAGGCGACCCGTGAGAACGTCGAACGCGTGCGGCTGCTTATCCGCGAGATCGAGCCTCGCATCAATCAGCTCGAACGTCAGGCCGGCAGGGCCGTCCGGTACCGGGATCTCACCCGCGAGCTGGCCGAGACGCTGCACGTCTGGTACCAGCACCAGTGGCACGAAGTGAATGCCTCGCTGCTCTCAGCGCACACGCAGGAAGAGCAGCGCGCCGAGGATTTCGAGCGGGCGAAGGCGGATGCGCGCGCCTGTGAGGATGCGCTGGCGCAACTGCGCGCGGCGATCGATGAGCGCCGGCGCGAGATTACGGCCCGCGACGAGCGGCTCCGTACGATGCAGGAGTACGTCCAGGATCTCGAGCGGCGCGTTACGCTCGATCGGGAACGACGCCGGCTGCTCAGCGAGCGCATCGATGAGCTCTCGGATGAAATCGCCGCGCTTGAAGCCGAGCGCGTCGCACTCGCTGAGGCGGCGCCGCTTCCGGACGAAGCCGAGCTCCGCGCGGGCCTGGAGACGGCGCGCGCCGACCTCGGTCGCGCGCGCGCACGCTTCGCTGAAGTCGAAGCTGAGATCGCGGCGCACCGACGCGACGCGATGGCCGGTGAGCAAGAGGCGGCGCGCGCCCGCGCCTTCGCGGATCAAGCGGTGCGCCAGCTCACCGAAGCCGATGCCGCCGGAGCCCGCCGCGCACAAGCGGATGAGGACGTGCGTGTGCGCCGGGCGACCCTGGTCGCCGAACTCAAGGGATGGGCCGCGGAGTTCGCTCGCCGGCTGCGGGACCGCCAGGCGGCGACCGTCGAGCTCGCCGCCGCCGAGCGCGAACTGCAGCGGGCGCGGCTGGAGATCGGGCGCGCGCAGGACGAGCGTGCAGCGCTCGCCGCGAAGCTGCTCGACCTCCGCGCTGAACTGGCGTCGGCGCAGGCGCAACTGGCGTACGTCGAACGCATGGACGTGCAGCCGCTGGCGCCCGACACCGGTGTGCGGCTGATCCTCGAAGCGGGCGATGTCATCAAGCGGGACACCGTGCCGGACAGCGTGAAACTCAACGGCGTCCGTGGCTTGATCGGCCAACTGCTGCGGGTGCCGCCGGGCCTGGAAAAGGCGATCGAGGCGGCACTCGGCGACAATCTGTTCGCCGTGGTGTTCGACCGCGAGGAAGACGTGCAGGAAGCGGTGCGCCTGTTGCTGGATGGCGACCGCGGTCGCGTCACCATGTTCGCCCTGGATAACTTCGTCGAGGCGCGGCCGCTCAACCTGATCAAGGAGAAGGGGGTGCTCGGCGTCGCTTCCGCCCTGGTGCGCTGCGACTCACGCTACCGCAGGCTCGTCGACACGGTGCTCGGCCGCACTGTGATCGTCGAAAGCATGGATGTTGCCCGGCGCTTCGTACGCCGTGGGATCTCCCAGGCCGTCGCCACTACAGGTGGCGTGCTCCTGCGCCCGGTCGGCTCCGTGGCCGCGGGCAATGCGGCGGCCGTCGAGGCGGCTCTCGCATACCAGCGCGAGGCCGGCGAGCTGCCTGAACGGGTGTTGGCGCTGCAGGCGCAGATCGCCGAGGTGGAAGAAGCGATCGCGCGCGCGGCGTCCCTCAACGCCGACAACGCACGACGCGAGAGCGAGGCGGCGTCGCGGCTGGCGAAGCTCGAGCATGTGCGCGAGGACGCGACGGCGGCGCTGGCATCTCTTGGTTCGCGGTTGGCGGGTATGCGGGTGCGCGCCGCCGAACTGCGGTCCGAGATGCGCCGGCTCACTTCCCTCAACGAGCAGTTGGCGCGCGATCGGCAACAACTCGAAGAGCAGCGCGTGCACCATGCGCGCATCGCAGCTGCTGCCGACGAACGGGTTGAGCGCGCGGGCCGTGCCATCGAGGAGCTTGAGGCCGCTCGGGCCCAGCTTCAGGCGCTCGCCGATGAGACGGCGGCCACCGTCGCCCAGCTCGATGGGCAACTGCGGGCGGATCGCGTCCTTACAGGTGGCGAGCGTGGCGCGCTCGAGCGCATCGCCGGGCGCATCGTCGCGAAGTCCGAGCAGCGCGCCCGCATCACGCGCGAAGTTGCCACGATCGCGTCCCGTCTGCAGCACGACGAACGCGAATTGCAGGAGCGCGCCGCCGAAGCCAGTGGCCTGCGCGACGAAATGGAACCGGCGCGGCAGGAGCTCGCTCAGTTCGAATCTCGGGAGCGGACCCTCGCCGCTGAGCTGATGGAGGCGGCCGGGCGCATGCGTGAGTCGGAACGGGCACACGCCGACGCGCAGAACGACGTGCGCTTGCTGACCGATGAGCTCACGAGCCTGCGTGTGAGCCTCGAGTCCGAGGGCTTCCTCATCACGCCGCAGGGTGACATCGTCCGCGCACCGGAGCCCGTCGCGGTGGATGAAGCGGTGGACTCCGCCGCAGGCGAAGGACCGCCGGTCTGGCTGCGCACCGCCGATGACGCGCCGCCGACCATCGGCGGTGGCTCCACCATCGATGCCACCGAGGTACGCGATCGCATCGCCGACCTCCGCGCGCAGATCCGCGCGCTGGGACCGGTCAACGAGCAGGCGGCGACCGACTATGGCGAGCAGCGCGAGCGGTACGACTTCTTGACGACGCAGATGGCGGACCTCCAGGATGCGGAGACCCAACTCCTGGACGCCATCGATGACCTGGAACGTGAGATCCGCGAGCGCTTCCGGGAGACGTTCAAGGTCGTGAATCAGGAGTTTGAGCGCTATTTCAGCGCTTTCTTCCGGGGCGGCGTGGCGCGCCTTGAGCTGGGCGACGTCGACGACGAAGGTCTGCCCGGCGTTGATATCTTCGCCCAGCCGCCCGGCAAGAAGCTGGGCTCACTCGCCCTGCTCTCAGGCGGCGAAAAATCGCTCACGGCGGTCGCGTTGCTCTTCGCGCTGCTCTCGGCCAACCCCTCGCCCATCTGCGTGCTCGACGAGGTCGATGCGGCGCTCGACGAGGCGAACGTCGGACGCTTCGTCGACGAGTTGCGCGCGCTGTCGGAGCGCACGCAGTTCATCATCATCACGCACAACCGCCGCACCATCGAGAACGCCGACGCGATCTACGGCGTCTCGATGGGCGCGGACAGCGTCTCGCGCGTCCTGAGCCTCAAGCTCTCCGACGTGAAGGTGCAGGAGTAGTCCGTTTCACCGCCCCGGGCACGCCCGCTAGAATGCCCCGACCAGGGAGGAGGCCCCGCTGCTCCGGATCTTCAAGCGCACCAGGGAATCTGACGAGAAGACGGAGCAGGCCCTCGAGCGCACCCGCAAGGGCTGGTTCTCGAGCATCTCCGGCCTCTTCGACCGCGGCGGTATCGGCGATGAGCTGTGGGAGGAGCTGGAGGAGCTGCTCATCGGCTCCGACGCCGGCGTCTCCACCACGCACAAGATCCTCGCCGCCCTCCAAGCGCAGGTGGAGCGCGACCGCATCAAGGAGCCGGAAGTCGTTCGGGAGGCCCTCAAGCAGCAACTCATCGCTGTCCTGCAGGAGGGCACGCACAAAGGCCGCATCTGGGGCGAGGAAGACGACCCGCCAGCCGATCGCCCCTCTGTGATCCTGGTCGTGGGCGTCAACGGCACCGGCAAGACCACCAGCGTCGCGAAGCTGGCGCAGGCCTACCGCGAGGATGGAGAGAAGGTCGTAGTCGCAGCGGCCGACACGTTCCGCGCGGCCGCGATCGAGCAGCTCCGCGCCTGGGGGGAGGTCGTCGGCGCCGACGTCATCGCCCACAAGCAGGGCGCCGACCCCGGAGCGGTCGTGTTCGACGCGCTGACCGCCGCCGAGAGCCGCGGCGCCGACGTGGTCATCATTGACACCGCAGGACGCCTCCACACGAAATTCAACCTCATGGAGGAGCTCGGCAAGATCCGTCGCGTCATCGAGCGCAAGGTCCCGGAAGGGCCCGATGAAGTCATGTTGGTGCTGGACGCGACCACCGGCCAGAACGCGCTCGTCCAGGCGAAGGCTTTCGCCGACGTCGTACCGATCACGGCCCTCTGCCTGACCAAGCTCGACGGCACGTCGAAAGGGGGCATCGTCTTCGCCGTCGCCGACCAACTCCAGATTCCCGTACGCTTCATCGGCACCGGCGAGCGCCCCGAAGACTTGACGCCGTTTGACGCAGAAGAGTTCGTCGATGCGTTGTTCCAGTAGGGGCTGGCGCCTGTCCGCGACCCGCGCGACCGAGGCGCGTGCGAACGCATGAGCGACTGGTTCGTCTGGTGGCTGTCCATCGAGGTGGTCGCGCTGTGCGCGCTGCCGCTGTGCCTGCTCGCGTTCTCGCGGCTGCCGGACCGCGGCTACACCCTCTCCAAGGCCTTCGCCCTCCTCGTCGTCGGCTATGCGTTCTGGCTGCTCAACAGCGTGCACCTGCTGCCGAACCATCGCGGCGGCATCATCGCGGCGATGCTCCTGGTGGCGCTCATGGCGGCCGCCGCGGGGTGGACGCGGCGCGACGCGCTCATCGACTGGTGCCGCCGCAACTGGGGCTACATGCTCGCCGTCGAGGTCGCGTTCTTCTATGTCTTCGCCATGGCGGTGTGGCTGCGGTCGCTCGTGGGTCAGATCAGCGGCACCGAGCAGCCGATGGACCTGATGTTCCTGAACGCCGCGACGCGCGCGGAGCACTTCCCGCCGATTGACCCGTGGCTCTCCGGCGAGACTGTGGCGTACTACTATTTCGGCTACCTCATCGTCGCCATGGCCGGACAGCTCGCCGGCGTCGACACGCAGATCGGCTACAACATCGGCTTCGGCATGATCGCGGCGCTTGCCCTCGTCGGCGGATTCGGCGTCGTATTCAACCTTGTAAAGCTCCACGAGCCGGCGCGCGAGCGAGCGCGCGTACAGGTCGATACGCAGCAACGACGGCGCATCGCCGTGCCCGCCGGCGGCAGCGGCGAGCGCGAGCATGGCGCCGCGAATGCGAGTTTGCTGCAGGACACCGGCTGGAAGCCGTACATCTTCGGCGCCGCCGGCGCGCTCATGCTCGTGGCGATGGGGAATATCACGTGGTTGTTCAAGTACATGGCCGGGCTCGGCATCGCGGGTGACTGGCTCTACGATTGGATCGACGTCGAGGGGATCACCTCAGATCAGCCGATGGAGTCGTGGTACCCGTCCGAATTCTTCGGGTTCTTTGGCGCAACGCGCATCTTCCGCATCAACGACGCAGAGCCTCCGTTCCGCGTGATCACCGAGTTCCCCATGTTCAGCTTTCTGCTCGGCGATCTGCATCCCCACGTGATGTCGCTGCCGTTCGTGCTCGTGGTCGCTGCCCTCGCGCTGACGTTCTTCCTGAGCGACGAGCCGCTCGATCTGGCGTTCTGGCTCGCGCGTCCGCTGCTGTTCGCGGGCTCGGCCGTCCTGCTGGGCGGCCTCGCGTTCGTCAACACCTGGGACATCGTCACGCTTGCGTTCGTCCTCGGCCTGGTGGCGCTGGTGCACAACTGGATCCTGCGCCCCGAACCGGACAACCGCGGCCCCGCGCGCGACTCGTTCGACGTCCGTGACGTGCAGCTGATCGGTATCGTCGCACTCCTTACCGTCGGCGTCGCGATCTTCGTGCTGGCGTTGCTGACGCCGGGACCGCTCCTCACAATCGCCGTCATCGGCGGCACCCTGGCCTGGCTGGCGGCCTTTGCCTTCTATCTGCTGAAGGGCAACAGCTGGGCCGCGCTCGCCGAGACGGCCGTTCGCACCGTGTCGTTCATTCTCCCGCTCACGCTGCTCGCGGTAGCCGCCTACATCCCGTTCTACGAGAGTTTCTCCTCGCAGGCTGGTGGCGTGCTTCCGGTCGTCACGCGGCCTCCCGGTGTCACCGTGCCGGGCACACGCCCGCTCCACATCCTGATCTTCTGGCTGCCGCTCGTTACCGCATTTGCGCCGTTCGTCGCGCTGCGCGTGCTCGAGCAGCGCGCGCGTGTCACGCCGCGGGCGCTCTTGTGGGCGGCCGCGCTGTCCGTGGCCATCGTCGTCGCCTGGGCTGCGCTGTTTGTCGTGGCGGTCGAGATCGTCGATACGACGAAGCTGACTGGCGCCAGCGGTTTCGTCGACCAGATACTCGATCGCGGCGTCGGCTGGATTGCGGCGATCATGCTCGGCGCGCTGCTCGCCGCGGCAATCCTGGCGCTCTGGCTCGAAGCCACGCGCGACGACCGCATCGAGCGGGCGCCGCTGTTCTCGCTGATCCTCGGCACAACGGCGCTCCTTCTGATCATGGGCACGGAGTTCTTCTACATCGACGACGTGTTTCACGTCCGCATGAATACGGTCTTCAAGCTCTACTACCAGGCATGGCTGCTGCTGGCGATGGCCGGCGGCTTCGCGCTCTACACGCTTGCTTCGAACTGGCGGCTCGAGATGAGCCGCGAACGCGTGTACCGTTACGCCTGGTCAGGCGCCGTCATCGCGGTCATGGCTGCGGCGGCGCTGTACACCGTCGGTGGCACGATGAACCGCGTGCGCCCCTACGACGCGGCGGGCAACCGCATCGAGGAGCGGCGCGGCCTGGATGGCCTCGCGCGCTTCCCTGCGGACGAGCTGGCCGCCATCGCATGGCTCAAGGAGGTCGGCGACGGCCAGCGGGTGGTGATCGCTGAAGCCGTCGGCAACGATTACACGCTGGCGGGGCGCATCTCCGCTTCGACCGGAGTCCCCACCGTACTCGGCTGGGCGGGGCACGAGGACCAGTGGCGGGGCAGCTCAGCCCCGCGCGCCGGTAGATTCGAGGACATTCAGTCGCTGTATCAGGGTGATATGGCCACGGTTGAACGGATCGTTAATAAGTACGGCATAACATACATCTACGTGGGTGAGCTCGAACGCACTACCTACGGAGAGGCAGCCCTGGCCAAGTTCAAGGAGCTGCCCGTTGCGTTCTCGCAAGGCACGGTCACGGTGTACCAGGCCGCGCCGGCGGCGGTTGTGGAGGCGGAAGGGACCGAATGAGCGTCGATCGGACGGCGGTGCAGGGGACGACCGCTGACCGCCTGCGCGGCAGCGTGGTCAGCGATGAGACGCGCGAAGCCGTTACGTCATTCGCGACCAAGTACTGGGAGATCGCCGCCTACGTCTTCCTGATGTCCATTGCGGCGATCCTGCGCTTCTGGGAGCTCGGCGAGCGCTCGCTGCACCATGACGAGAGCCTCCATGCCTACTATGGCCATCAGTTCGCCGACCAGCTACGCCAGGTCCTGACCTGGGGCACAGCCAACATCGACTACTGGAAGCATGAGCCGTTCATGCATGGGCCGTTCCAGTTCATCGGTAACGGCTTCATCATGTGGATCTTCGGGTCGGGCGATTACCAGTCGCGGATTCTCGCTGCGACGATGGGCACGGCGCTCGTCGGCATGCCGTACCTCCTGCGGCGCCAGCTGGGCACTGCCGGCGCACTCTTCGCCGCGCTGTTCATCTGCGTCTCTCCCACGCTCCTCTACTACAGCCGCTTCACGCGCGAAGACATCTACACCGCGTTCTGGACGTTCGGGCTCATCGTCTTCATGTGGCGATACCTTGCGACGAAGCAGGACCGCTACATGTTCCTCTCGTCCGGCTTCATGGCCGGTCTCTTCCTCACGAAGGAAGTGTCGTACTTCTTCGTCGCGTCGTTTCTCGGCTTCATGCTCTACCTGCTTGCCGTGTACCTCGCCGACAAGGTGCGCGCGAAGCGTGCCGGCATGACCGACATCCAGTACGCCGGGCTCGTCGTGCTCATGCTCTTCGCCGGCCTGTTCATCGCCGTCTTCTGGCCGCTGCTGAAGGACTGGCGGGCGCAGTACGACATCGATGATGAGATGCCCGCCGCCGGTGACCTGCTCGTCGGCCTCGGCTCGATCGCCATCGTCTGCTATGCGGCGATGCCGCAGCTGCTCATGAGTGACACCTGGAAGGAGCGAGCGGGAGGCGGGCTCTCCAAGATCGCCGGTCCCGAGCATACGTTTGCGTTCGCCGTGATGTTCCTGTTGTTCGCCGTATCGCTCGGCATCGGCATGCTGTGGCGGCGGAAGACCTGGCTCATCGCGGCCGCATGTTTCTGGGTGCCGTACGTGCTGCTGTCGACCACATTCTTCAGCAACCCGCCCGGTTTCTGGTCGACCCTCTGGGGATCGCTCGACTACTGGATCAGCCAGCAGGACGTCGCGCGCGGCGATCAGCCTCCCTTCTACTACTTCATGACCATCCCGGTCTACGAGTTCTTGCCGCTCATGCTTTCGGTCGCGGCGATGTTCTACTACGGCATTCGGGGCGATCGCGCGCGCGCGCTGATCGTCGGTGGCGCGACGGCGGCTATCATCTTCTTCCTGCTGCTGCCGCGCGGCCCGGTGTTCTTCGGACGCGAGCTGGCTGATGGATCGCAGGAAGGCGCGTCACTCTTCCACGTCTACATCCCGTTTGGCATCGTGCTGGTCCTGACCCTGGCGCTGCCGATCGAGAACTTCACCCGCTTCCTGATCTACTGGCTGGTGTCCGCCACGCTGGCGCTGACCATGGCCAGCGAGAAGATGCCGTGGCTCAACGTGCACATCGCGCTGCCGCTGGCGGTGCTCGCCGGCAAGTTCGTGGGCGACATTATCTCGCGCTCGGATCTGCGCGATGATCTTCCGAAGGTCGAGCGCGTCGCGCCCTTCATCTATGCCGCGACCGCCGGAGCGCTGTGCATCCTCGTCTTCACGCTTGTCGGGCCGTTCTCGCCCGCGTCGTTCGGCGCCTGGGCGCTCGCCGCCGTTGCGGTGATCTGCGTCTACTGGGCGTTGACCGGCTATAGCGCGCGCACCGCCGTGCAGGTGGCGATGATCGGATTCGTGGCCGCGTTTGGTGTGTTCACCGTGCGCGCCGGCGTGCTCGCGTCCTGGGGGCACCCGGACAACCCCTTCGTCGGCCAGCCAGGCGACGTTGCAACACGCGACTACGGCGAGGTGCCGACCGAGTTGCTCGTCTACACGCAGTCATCGGGCGATATACCCGTGATCGCGGACATGATCGATGAATATGCGCGGAAGAGCGGCAAGGGGAAGGATCTGCCCATCGTCGTCGATGCCTCGGAAGGCCGCACATGGCCTTGGGCCTGGTACCTCCGTGACTACCGCAACGTCCAGTACCCCGAGGTCCAGGCTGACTTCCAGCCGCCGCCCGGCGCCGTGATGCTGGTCGGCAGCAACGTGGCGAGCAGCCTGCGCCTCCCGCCGGGCGCCTACGATCCCGGCCTGCCATTCCACCACCGGCGCTGGTTCAACGAGAACTACCGCGGCGTCTTCAAGTGCGATGAGAACGGCGACAACTGCCGCCAGGCCTACGGCACGCATGACTTCTTCAGCGATCTGTTCAATGTCGATCAGTTGCGCTACTGGCTGAGCTTCTGGGTGCGGCGTGAGCCGTACCCCGGCGGAGAGCCAGGCACGATCGACAGCGTCGCGTTGTTTCCGATCGGCTCGGGTGTCGCCTCGCTCGATCCTGAGGGCCCGACCGTGCGCACCGAGGGCAACCAGATCGTCATTGGCGTCAAGGGCTTCGCCAACGGCGAAATCGATACGCCGTCCGACGTCGCGATCGACAGCCAGGGCAACATCTACGTCGCCGATGTGGTGAACAACCGCATCCAGAAGTACGATGCCAACGGCGTCTGGCAGGCCGCTGCGGGCGGCTTCTCGTCGGACCTTCCGCTCAACCAGCCCCTCTCCCTGGTCGTCGCAGATGACGGCACGGTGTTCGTCGCCGACTCGTGGAACCACCGCGTGTTGAAGCTCGACACGAACCTCAACCTCATCGACGAGTGGGGCAGCGGCGGTCAGGTGGAAGCGGGCGGCGATCCGTTCCAGCTCTTCGCCCCGCGCGACATCGCGCTCTCGCCCGAGGGCAACGTGCTCATCACCGATACTGGGAACCACCGGATCATCGAGTACACGGCGGACGGCGACTTCGTGCGCCAGGTCGGTCAGTTCGGACCGCCCGGTGACACATTGACCTTCACCGAGCCGGTTGGCCTCGCCGTGGCAGCCAACGGCGACGTCTACGTCGCCGACTACTTCAACAAGCGCGTCGTCGTGCTCACAAACGCCCTCGAGCTGAAGTCGACCTTCGCGGTGCCCGACTGGGGCTCCCGCGGCGTGAACGACCGCGCCTACCTGGCGCTCCTGCCAGACGGTCGTGTCCTCGTGACGGTGCCAAGCCCCTGCCCGGATGCCCCGACGGCGCCGCCCGAGGGTACAGAGGTGACGTGCCCAGGCTCGACTGGCCTCGTCATCGCCTACGCTGCCGACGGCACGGAGCTCGCGCGCTACGTGCTGCCCAGGGAGGGCACCCAGCCCGTGGCCAGGCCGGTCGGCATCGCGACGGACGGGCAGAGCGTGGTCGTGTCCGACGCTTCCGGAAGCGTGGTCAGGAAGATCCCGCTGACAGAAATCCTGCCGTGACATAACCCTGGAGCGCGGCGTTGCACGGCGGATGCCGGGCCGTTGTGATGGCCCTTTACACGCCTGTTATGCGCTCACCCCGATGCCGACCATAATGTAGGCCTACCAGGGTAGGCGTTCGACCTACGCGCCAGCCCTACGACGCAGGAGTGTCCTCGCTTGCTCAAGAGCCGCGGCTTCTGGATCGGCATCCTTGTCAGCGCCGTCTTCATCTTCCTCTTCGTGCGCAGCACCGACTTCGGTGAAGTGCGCGAGGCGTTCGAAGAGGCGAACTACTGGCTCGCCCTGGCGTCGCTGCCTGTGTACTTCCTGGGCCTCTGGATGCGGACGATCCGCTGGCAGTATCTGCTCCGGCCGGTCAAGCGCGTGGCAGCGATCCGGCTCTACCCGGTTGTGATCATCGGGCTCATGGCGAACAACCTCATCCCGGCGCGCGTCGGCGAGTTGGTGCGCGCGTACGTGCTCGGCCAGCGCGAGCGCATCAGCAAGTCGGCGTCGCTGGGCACCATCGCCGTCGACCGCCTCTTCGACGGCATCACGCTGATCCCCATCATGTTCGTAGTCGCGGCGCTTGCCGGCCACCAGGCCGAGTTCGATGTGCCGGTGCTCGGCAGCCTCAACTTCACGCAGCTCGGCATCGTGATGTCGATCCTGTTCGGGCTCGCCCTGCTGGTGCTCTTCTACTTCGCGTTCTCCGAGCGGGGACAGTCCCAGCTCCACCGCCTCGTCAGGATGGCGCTGCCCGCGTCGCTCGAGGATAAGGTCGAGAACCTCGTGGATTCCTTCCTCAGCGGTCTGCGCTCGCTGCGCTCGCCCGTCGACCTCGCCGTGGCCTGGATCATGTCCCTGCTCTCGTGGACGCTCGAGGCGACGATGTACTACATCGTCGCGCTCGCGTTCGACATCCACGAGCCCTTCTACGTGTTCCTCCTGCTGACGGCCGCCGCCAACCTGGCGATCGCCATCATCGCCTCCCAGGGCGGCGTGGGGCCCTTCGAACTGGTGGTGAAGGAGACGCTCGTGGCCTTCGGTGTCGCGCCCGGCGTGGCGGGCGCCTACGCGATCGGCCTGCATGCGCTCTTGCTCTTCCCGATCATCGGCCTGGGCCTCTACTTCATCTGGTCAATGAAGCTGACGTTCGGTGACATGCTGAAGTCCAGCAACTTCGACACTGTTGAGATGGCTCCGAACGCTGGCGATCCGCCGCCGTCCGAACAACGGGCCCCGCGCGTGGTGCCCGCGCATGTCGCGAAAGGGACGAGCGGCAAGTGAAGGCGATCGTGATCGGCGGCGGCGTGGCGGGCATGACGTCGGCGTACCGGCTGATGCAGGCCGGGCACGACGTCGCGCTCTACGAATCGAGCGATCAGCTCGGTGGCCTCGTGCGGACCTTCGAGGTCGGCGGCAGCCGCCTCGAGGCCTACTACCACCACATCTTCAGCACCGACACGACGATCATCGACTTGATCCAGGAACTGGGCCTCGGAGATCAACTCCGCTGGGTCGAATCGAAGGTCGGCTGGTTCGACAACGGCAAGATCTACAACTTCACCACCCCGCTCGACCTGCTGCGCTTCCAGCCGCTGCCGCTCCTGGATCGGCTCCGCGCGGGGCTGATGGGTGTGCGCCTGCGCGGCCGGGAGGACTGGGCCGAGTTCGAGCACATCACCTGCAAGGACTGGATTGAGAAGAACGTCTCCAGAAAAGTGTTCGAAGAGGTGTGGGGGCCGCTGCTGATCGGCAAGTACGGTTCCGCGTACGACCAGGTGGCGATGGCCTGGCTGTGGAGCAAGGTGCATCTGCGGTTCCAGTCGCGCCGCGGCCTTTCGCAGAAGGAGTACCTTGGCTACCTGATGGGCAGCTTTTACGGCTACATCGCCGAGATGGAGCGCCGCATGCGCGAGGGTGGTGTGCAGATCCACCTGAACGCGCCCGTCCAGCGCATCACCGCTGATGCGAATCGTGCGACCGGCATCGTGCTCGCGGACGGAACGCAGGTGCCTGGCGATGCAGTGATCGCGGCGGTGCCGTCGCTGCTCTTCAAGAAGCTGGCGCCGCCGCTGAGCCCGACCTACGCCGAGAAGCTCGACTACGTCGACTGGCAGGGCGCCGTCTGCATGATCATCACCATGAAGCAGCCGCTCTCGCCGATCTACTGGATGAACATCGGTGATCGGTCGATGCCGTTCCTCGCGCTCGTCGAGCACACCAACTTCATCGGCCCGGAGCACTACGGCGGCAACCATATCCTCTACATCTCGAACTACCTCGCCCAGGACCACGAGTACTTCCGCATGGGCGAGGAGGAGCTCTGGGCCATCTTCGAACCGGCGTTGAAGCGCATCAACCCCGCGTTCTCGTCGGACTGGGTGAACGAGCGCTGGCTCTTCAAGGCGCCGTACGCGCAGCCGATCATCCGCCTCGACTACAGCGCCCACAAGCCGGATCACCGCACCCCAATCGAAGGGCTCTACCTGGAGACAATGACGCAGATCTACCCCGAGGATCGCGGCCAGAACTACAGCATCAAGATGGGCGCGGAAGTCGCCCGCATGGCGATCGAGGATTACGATCGCCGCCGCGCTCAGTCACCCGCGGTGGCGTAGCTACCGGCATCGGACAGGTGCCCGTCGACGCGCCCATCGCCCGCTCCACACGCGGGCCGGGTCGTGCCCCTTGCCGTGGGCCGCGCGAACAGTTGGGAGCTTCCGGCCGCGAAGCCGCCCCGAGCTTGTTCCGCCTCAAGGCCGACCCTATAGTGAAGCCGCGCACAATCGCCCCATCCGGCAGCTGGCGTCCGGCATCGGGGACAGGACGCGCCGCTGATGCTCGAGAACGAAGCGACGCTCGAAATCCAGCACCTGCTGCGTGACTTCAAGCCCGGCGACGGTGATCTCATGGCCGCGCTGCACGCTGTCCAGCACCGCTATGGCTACATCCCGCAGATGGCGATGCGTGTCGTCGCCCGCCAGCTGCGGCTCTCCGAGGCCCGGGTCTACGGCGCCGTGACGTTCTACAGCGAGTTCCGCACCACGCCGCCGCCCGCCACGCTCGTCGGCTGGTGCAGCGGCCCCGCCTGCCGGCTCAAGGGGGGTGAGGCCGTGCGTAAGGTACTCGAACATGAACTTGGCATCGGCATGGGCGAAAACACCGAAGGCGACAAGATCGGCCTGCATCTCGCGCAGTGCAACGGCACCTGCGAGTACGCGCCGCAGATCTGGATCGATGGCAGGGTCGTCGGTCCGCTGAATGCCGCAAAGACCGTCGCGCTCGCCCGCGAACTCAAGGAGCGCGCCTGATGGCCCCGTACGACGAGCTGCGAGCGGCCGCCGAGCCCGTCTGGCGTAACGCTGAGCAGCCCGTGCGTCCGCTCTTCGTCGTGTCGATCAACACGTCGTCGCTGGCCGCGGGTGCGGACGCCACGCTCGCCGCGCTCAGCGAGCTCTCTCGGGCCCACGGTTTCGACGTCGGCATCACCGGCGATACAGGGCTCGCCTGGGCCGAGCCGGTCGTGCAAGTGCGGCGCCCGGGCGCGCCCGCGGTCCTCTACGGCCACGTCACGGCGGAACGCGCGGAGGCCTTCGCGACCGCGGCGCTGAAGGGTCTCGCCCGCGAGCACGCCATCGGCGTTGTAGACGGGCCCGCGCAGGACGGTGTGCCCGCGCTCGCCGACCTTGACTGGTTCAGGCTCCAGGTGCGATGGATGATGCACAACTGCGGCGTCATCGACCCGACGAGCATCGATCACTACATTGGCCGGGGTGGCTACGGGACATTCATGGCCTCGGCCGCCAAGGACCGCGACGCGCTCATCGCCGAGGTGACCGGATCGACGCTGCGCGGCCACTCCGGCTCGTTTTTCTCGACCGGCACCAAGTGGAAGTTCCTCAAGGACGCGCAGGCGGAACCAAAATTCCTGGTCTGCAACGCCGACGAAGGTGACCCCGGCGCCTGGGTGAATCGGGTCCTCATGGAATCGGACCCGCACCTCATCCTCGAAGGCATGTTGATCGCCGCCTATGCCAGCGGCGCCACCTACGGCTGGATCTACCTGCGCGATGAGTATCCGCTCGCCGTCGAGCGCATGAACAACGCCATCCAACAGTGCCGTGAACGTGGCATCCTCGGCGACAACGCGCTCGGCACGGGCGTCCGCTTCGATGCGGAGGTCGTGCGCGGTGCCGGCGCGTACGTCTGCGGTGACGAGACCGGCCTCATCGCCTCCGTGAACGACGGGCGCGGCATGCCCCGCATCAAGCCGCCATTCCCGGCACAGCAGGGCGTGCTGGAGAAGCCCACCAACGTCAACAATGTCGAGACCTACGCCGCGGCGTGCACGCTGCTGCGGCTGGGCGGTGAAACATTCAGCAGCGTGGGCACCGAAGCAAACCGCGGCACGAAGATGTTTACGGTGTCCGGCGACGTTGCACGCACCGGCTGCCTCGAGGTGCCGTTCGGCACAACAGTGCAGCAGTTGCTCGATGGCGTGGGGGGTATCGCCAACGGCCGCCCGTTCAAGGCGTTGCAGCAAGGGGGGCCGCTCTCAGGCCTCCTGCCAGCGCGGATCGCCGCGGACCTGCCCCTGGAGCCAGAGCCCTTCCGGCCGCTCGGCGCGGGCATGGGCGGCGGCGGGCTCGTGTTCCTCGACGATACGCGGTGCGTCATCGACCTGAATGTGATGATCGCCTGGTTCCTGGAAGATGAGTCGTGCGGCCGTTGCACCACCTGCCGCGGCGGAAATCAGCGTATGCTCGAGATCTTCCGCCGCGTGGCGCGCGGCGAAGGTCGCGAGTCGGACGTCCTGCGACTGCGCATGCTCGGCGACACCATGCAGTACTCCAACTGCTTCCATGGCTCGCTATCACCGGTGATCATGCGCAACACGCTCGACCACTTCATCGAAGAGTATGACGCCCACGCGTTCCAGCACCGCTGTCCGAACAAGGTCTGCCCGGAACTGATCCGCTACACCGTCGTCAAGCAGACACAGGCGGTCGCTCAGGCGGCGGACGCCTGTCCGACGGACGCGATCGTGCAGCGCGAAGGTGCCTGGACCATCGATGACGGTGCCTGCATTCGCTGCAACGCCTGCAGCGAGATCGCGCCGGACGACATCGCGGTCGAGGATCGCTATACCGAGACCGTCCCCGTGCGTCCGTCTCCTGTCGCCGTCGTGGCGCCCGTGCAGGTTCCCCTGCAGGATCGCCCGTAGGAGCCCCCCGCTACACTACCGTGATGCTGCAACGCCATCGACTCATGCGCCTGATCGTTGCCTCGATAGCGATCGCCGCGGCTCTGTCGGCGGCGTGCGACGATGATGACGATGGGGAACCGACCCGGCCCCCAACGGCCACAGCTGCAGCGTCGAGCACGCCCGTGCCTTCACCCTCCCCGCCAGCGACAGTCGATCCCGAAGTCACGCCTGGCCCGCCCGCCCGCATCGAGTTGAGCGCCCAGCCGCAGACGCTGGTCTGCGACGGCAGCACGCCCTCGATCGTGACGGCGCGCGTGCTCGATGCCGCCGGACGACCGGTCATCGACGGCACAGATGTCCGCTTCATCGTCGTCGCGCTGGGCTCGGTCGATCCGGTGCAGGCAGAGACATCCGGTGGTTCCGCTGCGACCGAGATGACGGCCCTGGCCGAGAATGCGGGCGTCGTGGTCAACGTGACCTCGGGCGATGCGCAAGCGTCGATCCGCGTGGACTGCCAGTAGCCACGCTCAGAGCTCAACGCTGAAGCTGGCAAAGCCATCGCCCGCTTCGCTGTACCTCGTGCGCACTTCGTCGACGCGCGCGAACCGCGGCCCGGCGTGGAGTGCCTTCAGGAGGCCGTCCAGCGTCTCCGGCGTGCCCTCGGCCACGACCTCCACCGTCCGGCCGTCATCGCTGTTCCGCACGTACCCGGTGATCCCCAGGCCGATCGCTTCGTGGCGGACGAACTCGCGGAAGCCCACTCCCTGCACGCGTCCGATGACCACAGCCTCGAGCCGTTGCTTCATGGCGCAAGCGTGATTTGGACCGGAAACACGTTGATCACCCTGCCATCTTGCGGACTCTCGCTCCACGCGACAACGTCGTAGAATCCCGGCGCGAGCGCGCTAACATCAAACGTGGCATTCCACGGCGAGAATTCGACGCCGCTCGCCGCCATCACGAACTGCTGGTCGATGACCGTCCCGAACTCGTCGCGCAGGTCCACCACCAGCGCGGCTTCAAAGACCTGTGCCATCCCCTCCACCGTCATCATCGCCCCGGAAACCTCCTCGGCGCATTTGGGCGATGTGATGACGATGTTGGGCCGCTGCGGCTGCAGCGTGACGCTGCGTTCGACAAGGTGTTCCATCGCGCCGTCGCGCGGGCTGAACGAGTACGCGCGCAGCGTAATGGGCGCCGCCGTCTCGGGCGGTGCGAAGGCAAGCACGCCGCTCCAGTCGCCCGGCGTCCCCGTCCCGGACGTCGCCATGACGCGCCGCGAACACAGCACAGTGCCGGCGGCGTTGCCCAGAGCGTCGATGTGGAGCACCGCCTCGAACACATTCGCCGTGCCTGACATCTGAATCGGCGCCGTGACATCGCCGCCTTCCAGCGGCTCATCGATCGTGATCGCTGGCGCCGTCGAAGGCGTGGCCGTGGTCGCGGGTGCGGTTGCCGTCGCGCCCACCGGCGGCGATGGCACGGCATCATTTCCGTCATCGTCATCGTCGCATCCCGCAGCGGCGAGCGGGAAGAGAAGAAGGCATGCGAGCGCGAGGATGAATCGACGCACGAGATCGTCCTTTCTGTCCGCAGCCCTCGCCGGTCGTGAGTATACGCGTCTGCGCAATACCCCTGCTATCCTGCCCAACGCATGCGGATCGTGTTCTTCGGCTCGCCGGACTTCGCGCTGCCGACGCTGCGGCGGTTGATCGAGAGCGAACACGAGATCGTAGGCGTCTTCACCCAACCAGACCGTCCCGCTGGACGCGGGCGCAAGCTCGTGCCGCCTCCGGTGAAGACCATGGCCATGGAGCGTGGCCTTCCGGTCTTCCAGCCAAAGCGCCTGAGCAAACGGGATGGCGTAGAGCAGTTGCGACGGTTGCAGCCGGATGTTGGCGTGCTGGCGGCGTACGGACAGATCCTGAGTCAGGAGGTGCTGGATGTGCCGCCGCTCGGCATCCTCAACGTGCACGCGTCGCTCCTGCCCCGCTGGCGCGGCGCCGCACCTGTAGCGGCCGCGATCCTTGCCGGAGATCGTGAGACAGGCGCGACGATCATGAAGATCGTCCGTGAACTCGACGCGGGTCCAATCCTGGGCGCCAGCCGCCTGGTCATCACGCCGAACGACACGACCGGGACGCTGACCGAGCGCATCGCCGAGGCCGGAGCCGCGCTGCTGATGGAGTTGCTGCCGGCCTACCTGCGCGGCGAACGTGCACTCGTCGAGCAGGACAACCTCCAGGCCACGTATGCCCCCGTGATTCGCAAGAGTGATGCGTTGATTCACTGGGCCGCGGATGACGCCGCCACCATCCAGCGAAAGGTGAAGGCGTACAACCCCTGGCCGGTCGCCTACTCCTACCTGTCGGGCAAGCCACTGCGCATCCTTGACGCTGTCGCCCTCGAGCACCACACCGGCGAGCCGCCGGGGACGATCTTCGCGTGGAGCGGAGTCGGCGAGTCGGCGCTGCCCGGTTCAGGCTTCGGCGTGACGACGCGACAGGGCGATCTCGGCGTCGAACGCGTGCAGTACGCGGGCGGCAAGGAGATGAGCGCGGCGGCATTTCTCAACGGCCATCGCGAGATCGTCGGCATGCGGCTGACAAGTGACTGAGAAGCCGCTCAATCGAGCAGGATCGCGTCGACCTCTTCACCCACGCCGACTCCCGGAACGTCCTCCGGCACAATCGCAAGCGCGTTCGCGACTGCCATCGACGTGAGGATGCCGGAGCCCTGCGGCCCTGTCAGCGCGGCGTGCCACCGCCCCGCGCGCTCTGTGAGGATCGCGCGCGCGAAGACCCGGCGCGCGTCGGTGTTGGGGATTGGCTCGTCGGCGATGGCGCGCACCCGTGGCCGCTCCCAGTCGCTGCGCCCCAGCATCCTGTAGATCGCCGGACGCCCGAACAGCTCGAACGACACCATTGAGCTGACCGGGTTGCCCGGCAGCCCGATGTGTGGCACCCGCCGGCCACCCGAGGCGAACGCACCGAACGCGAGCGGCTTCCCGGGGCGCATGCGAACGGTCCAGAAGTTGACTTCCCCTTCCTTCGCGAGCACGTCCTTCACCACGTCGTAGTCGCCGCGCGACACGCCCGCCGACGTCACCAGCATGTCCGCATCGAGCCCCTCGCGCAGCTTGGCCGTCAGCGCCTCCACCGTGTCGGACGCGACGCCCAGGCGGCGCGGGATCCCGCCGTTCGCCTCCACCATCGCGGCGATGCTATAGGCGTTCGCGTCATAGATCTGTCCCGGCCGAAGCGGCTGCCCCGGCTCCACGATCTCGTCGCCCGTGGAGAGAACCGCTACGACCGGGCGCCGGTGAACGCGCGCGGTTGCCATGCCGAGCGACGCGATCACCCCGATCTGCGCCGGGTGCAGCACACTGCCTGCCCGGATGATCACGTCGCCACGGCGCACATCCTCCGCCGCATAGCGGATGTTCGCCCCGGGCTGCGCCGCCTTGAGGATGCCCACGTCATCCCGTGACTTCGCGAATGACCCGAAGCCCCGGCCGGGCGGCTCGTCAGTCTCCTCGAACGGCACGACGGCGTCGGCGCCGCGCGGCATCGGCGCGCCCGTCATGATGCGGACGGCGGTCCCGGCCGTCACCTCGCCGTCGAAGATGTAGCCCGCCGCCAGCTCGCCGATCACCCGCAGTCGTACGGGCGACGACTCCGACGCGCCGGCAGTGTCGGTGGCGCGCACTGCGTACCCGTCCATCGCGGTGTTGTCGAGCGGTGGGATGTCCATCCCGGAGACAACATCCTCAGCCAGCACCTGGCCGAGCGCGTCGCTGATCGGCTTGTCCTCGGCTTCCAGCACCGGCACGTACGAAAGGATGCGATCCAGGGCTTCTTCTACCGAGATCATGGCGCTGGCCTTATGCTACTCGCTCACTGGACCGAGAATGACAACGATCTCGCGCGGTTCGTCACCGGATGTGTGCTCGATCACCGACACGAGTGCCTGCAGCTCCGCGCCATCCTTGCGCGCGACCCACGTCGCATACCCGCCGAGGTCGCCGGCTCCGGCGGACACCCATGGTCCCTCCTCGAACCGCGTGTCGAAGAAAGCCACGATCTCGTCGACGGTCGCGTCGGTCCGCCAGATTCCCGTCATCGACGCATCAGGCGCCGCCGAAGCGATCACTGCCTCGATGAACCTGGCGCCCGGGAGCACCGGGAAATCACCGGGCCACTGCGGCGGCAGCTCTGCCACGATGGTTCCCTCGGCGACGCGCGTCGGACCTGGGCTGGCGTCGCCGTCATCGCCGCACCCCGCGACAAACATGACGAGAAACGCGCAGAGGGCAATCCCGGCTGCCAGCCGCGGCAATGAGTGAACGCTACTCCTCATCGACGATGAAGACGAAGATGTCCGTCTGTTCCCCGGCCGTAATCGTCACATTGCTCTCGGGATACCTCCCGTTCTCAGTCTCGACGAAGAACAACGCCGATTCCGCGTCGATAACGGGGTTCCCTACCGCGACCCACGGCCCGTCTGCAAGCTCTTCAGTGTAGAAGTCGGTCACATCCTCGAAGGCGTCGCCCGTCGTGAACGTGGCCACCGTCCCCGCGATGCCTTCCTCCGTGCTGCTCACCACGCTGTCGAGTTCAGCGTCGGGATAGATAGGGAAGTCGCCCGGCCAATCGTCCGGAAGTTCGTCGCCGATGTCAATACCTTCCGGTGGCGTCGGTCCTGCATCCCCATCATCGTCATCACCGCACGCCGCCGCTCCGAGCGCGATCACCAGCGCGGTGGAGACGATCATGATCCATCTCAGCACGTGCATCCTCCTGCGATCCAACGCTGGATCGTAGCACGCGCGGTCAGCGCCAGACGCGATCCGGCAGCCGCGCATGCACCAGGCGGCTGCCAGTACCTGCGCGCCCACGGGATCTACTCGATCGCGCGCCGCATCCGCAGCACGAACGCAAGTGCCACGGCGGCACCCAGGGCCGCCAGCGCTGCCCCGCCGCCGATGAACGCGACGCCCACCGATGCGCCGCCGTCCGCGTCATCCACCACCGTGGCAGACCTCATCACCGAAGCGGGCATGATCCCGCTGGCGTGAACGCCCGCTGCCCCGCGATCGCCCGCACCCATCCCCGACAACGATCGCGCCCACCATGCCCGGATGGAGGATGCAGGCATACGGGTACACGCCTTCGTCGGTAAACGTCGCCTCGAGTGTATCCCCGAGCATGAGATTCTCTGTATGTCCCCAGCTCATGGCAGCGCCGGTCACGGTGTGTGGCGCAACGTCGTCGTTCACGAATGTCAGCGTCGCTCCCCGCTCGACCCGGGCGACAGTCGGCGAGAAGCAGAACTCCGTGAGACGCACCGTCGTCGTCGCAGCGTCACGCACGGCGCTGCCCCGATGACAGCCGCCCCCTCCCGCCACGGCCTCGTGAGCGGGATGTATCGCCAGCAGCCAGGCGGCGATGAGGACGAACGCGATGGCGAAGGTTGATCTCAGTCGCATGTCTGCGCCTCCTTTTCGATGTGCCTACACCGGGAGGCAGGCGGTGGTTCCCTATTCCAGCGATTCGGCGATGGCGATCGCTTGATCCCGCGGGAGATCAGTCTCAAGTCGATAGAAGACGCCGCCGGCGTTCCAGATGAGCGTGCTGCGATCGACGAACCGCTGCGAAGCCTCCACGAACGTCCCGTCCGGCGACTCGAAGTGGACGAAGTGCGGCGCGCCAGTCAACCAGTTGGCGGGCGCTCCATGTACGCCCACCACCTCGTAGCGGCCGCCCGGAAGTACGTCTTTGCCAAAGTTCGCGCCCGCCACGAGCTGCGTCACCCACAGGTCGAACCCCCGATAGCGCAGCACCGCCACCGGATGTCCAGCGTAGTCCAGGAGGAACACGGCATCCGGCGTCTCGCCGTTCGGGAGGGATGGCGGGAACCCCAGCGCCCCCGCCGCACGGGTCAGGGCCACACGCTGCGCCTCCCAGGCAATGTCTCCCGACGCTGGGTACGCGGTCTGTGATGCGTCCGGGGCGGGCGTTGGCAGGAACTCGATCCTGGAACCTTCGACGCCGAAGAAGTCCGCGATGGCATCCCGCGACGCGGGCACGGCCATCGCCGCGAGCACGGCGATGACGCCGGCGAGAACCGCGAGACTGACGACGGCGGGCCAGGTCCGGGCGCCGCGCCGTGAAGGTGCTCGGTGCCGAGTCGCGAAGCCCTGCGGCACGGCGGCGACCGCCGCGCCGACGCGCAACCGGAGGTCGGGCGTCGGCGGCCACGCCACCGAGGCCGCTGCGCGCCGGAGCAATGACTCTTCGTGGTTCTGCTCAGCCATGCACCGACTCCTTGAGGTGCGGGTACTTCGCCTCGATCACCGTGCGCAGCCGTTTGGACGCACGGTGCAGGCGCGACTTCACCGTGCCGGCCGGGCGCGCGATCGCTTCGGCGATCTCCCGTTCGGGAAGGTCCAGGAAGTACCGAAGGTGCAGCACGACGCGATCGCCCGGCGGCAACTCGTCGATCGCTCGCAGTACGTCGGCGGCCTCGTCCCTCGCTGCCACGTCATCGTGGGGCGGGGGCGTCGAACGATCCGTGAACGCTGCTGCCCGCGTGAACAAGCCCCGTCGGCGCTCGCGGGAGCGCAACTCATTCAGCGCCAGGTTGTGCGCAATCCGCAGCAGCCAGGGCCGGAACGACGCCTCACGCCTGAACGTGGACAGCTGCCTGTATGCGCGCACGAACGCCTCCTGGGCCACGTCTTCGGCAGCCTGCGGGTCACGCAGCAGCAGCCAGGCCGCGCGAAACGCCGCCTGCTGGTGCCGCTCGACAAGCACGCCGAAGGCCGCAGCGTCGCCCCGCGTCGCCGCCTCCACCGCCGCGCGCTCGTCGATGTCCGCGTGGATCACCTGCCTGTTGTACACCGCGGCGCCGCCCCCGGTTCCGGCGGTCCTGGCGTGCCTGCGCTGGCACATCGACCTGTGCGGGCTACAATGTAAAGCGAACCGAATCTCCACCCTCACGTGGGTCAACCAGTTCAGGAGGCACCTTGGCTCGAGAAGTCGTCATTGTGAACGCCGTGCGGACGGGCATGGGCCGCCGCAACGGCATGCTGTCGGGCGTCCATCCGGTCACTCTCGGCGCGAAGGTCGTGCGGGCCGTCGTTGACCAGGTGGGCGTCGATCCCAAGGAGGTCGGCGACGTCGTTTTCGGAAATGTCTCTCAGGTCGGTGAGCAGGCCGCGAATATCGGGCGGAACGTCGTCCTCGAGGCCGGCTTCCCGATCGAGGTGCCGGGCACGACGGTGGACCGCCAATGTGGCTCCGGCCAGCAGGCCATTCACTTCGCCGCGAACCTGATCGCATCTGGCGTCGTCGATGTCGCGATCGGCGGCGGCGTCGAGAACATGTCGCGCGTGCCCATGGGGTCAAACTTCAAGGTCGCCGGCTTCCCGTTCACGGAGTACATGCGGTCGACCTATGACCTTACGTCGCAGGGCGTGGCGGCGGACAACATCGCCCGCCAGTGGGGCTTCTCGCGCGAGCAGCTCGACGAGTTCGCCGTGGAATCGCAGCGCCGCGCGCGCGCAGCGCAGGACGCAGGCAAGTTCGAGAAGGAGATCCTGCCCATCGAGGTCGAGCACGAAGGCGTCAAGGGCGTGTTCGCGACCGACGAAGGCATCCGCGAATCGACGATGGAGGGCCTCGCCAAGCTCCAGCCGTCATTCGGGGAGAATGGCCTCCACCACGCTGGTAACTCCAGCCAGATCACCGATGGCGCCGCAGCCGTGCTGCTGATGTCGGCCGAGAAGGCGCAGGAGCTTGGCCTCAAGCCGCGGGCGCGCATCGTCGCCCAGGCGGTGGTGGGCAGCGACCCGCACCTGATGCTCACGGGCCCGATTACCGCGACGCCCGCTGTCCTCAAGAAAGCCGGCCTCAAGCTCGAGGACATCGACCGCGTCGAGATCAACGAGGCGTTCGCGTCGGTCGTGCTCGCCTGGCAGAAGGAAACGGGCGCCGATCTGTCGAAGGTGAACGTCAACGGCGGCGCCATCGCCCTCGGTCACCCGCTCGGCTGCACTGGCGCCCGGCTCATGACGTCGCTCCTGCACGAGCTGGAGCGCACCGGTGGCCGCTACGGCCACGAGGTCATGTGCTGCGGCGGTGGCATCGGTACCGCGACCATCATCGAACGGCTCTAGACGCCAAACAACACATAACGAGAGGGCGTCGGCCGCGGGCGCCCTCTCGTCACATCCACCTCAGTCCCAGAGGCAGCCTCTGCCATCGAGCCTCGCTGACGCCTCAAGGGCCACCAGCTGGTCACGCAACACGCCGTCGCGCGTCCACGCCGTCGCCATGCCCAGCGCAATCATCATCGCGTCGATGCTCAGGCCGTCCGGGCGGTACAGGTACCGGAGCAGGCGACCGCTGCTGTCGCGGTTGCGCGCATCGGCCACCATGCGTACCTCGTCGTCGGCAAGGATGGCGAGTGCGTCCGTCGCCTCGCGGAAGCACGTCTCCCCGCGCTCTGGCGTGTCGATGCCGAAGACCCGCACGCGCTCTTCGACCCCGCCGACCAGCACATCGAGGGTGTCGCCATCGACGATATCCAGGACGATCGCTCGTTCCATCGTCGTCGGGTCGGCGCAGAAGACCGTCGGCCCCGTGCCGTGGGGCATCAGGGTTGGCTCGCACCGTGGAACGTCGGCCGCCGGCGCCGTCGCGGCCGGCGTTTCGGCAGTCGGCACCGTCGAAGCGGCGCCTCCTGGCGCGCGGGTGACCGCCGGTGCAGGGCTCGCCGCCTGCTCGACCGTACAGGCCGCCGCATACCACATGAGGACCAGCGTCGCGGCAGCAAGGGTCCCTCGTATACGCCTGCGCACGCGCTGATGCTAACACGGCGGCATCCGGCCGTACGGGTTACGCTGGCGCACGAAGGAGGTCACTTGGGCGACACAACGCACGACGTGCTTTGCATCGGTAACGCCATGGTCGACGTGCTCGCGCACACCAGCGATGAACAGATCGACCGGCTCGGCATGGTGAAGGGCGCCATGACGCTTATCGATGCCGATCGGGCGCAGGCCATCTACGCCGCAATGCCCCCTGCGGTCGAGGTTTCCGGCGGATCTGCGGCAAACACGGCCGTCGGCGTCGCCGCGCTGGGCGCCCGCGCGGCGTACATCGGCGTGGTCGGACGCGATCAGCTCGGTGATGTCTTCCGCCACGACATCCGCGCCGCCGGCGTCGCGTATGACGTTCCGGCTGTCGCCGACCTCGCGACCGGCCGCTGCCTCATCCTCGTGACACCGGATGCCCATCGCACGATGAATACGTTCCTCGGGGCGGGCGCCGAGCTCGGGCCCGAGGACGTCGACGATCGTATCGTCGCGGCCTCGGCGGTCACGTACCTCGAGGGCTATCTCTGGGATCCTCCACGAGCCAAGGAAGCGTTCCTGAAGGCGGTCGAGATCGCCCACCGTGCCGGGCGCCGGGTAGCACTGACGCTGAGTGATCCGTTCTGCGTCGAGCGCCATCGCTCCGAGTTCCGCGATCTCGTGCGCAAGCACGTGGATGTCCTCTTCGCGAACGAAGCGGAGATCCTCTCGCTGTATCAGGTGGACGACTTTGATGAAGCGGTGCGCCATGTGCGCGAAGAGTGCGACGTGGCGGCGCTTACCCGAAGCGAGCGGGGCTCCGTCGCGGTCTCGCGCGATGAGCTCGTCGCCGTGCCTGCCGAGCGGATCGACCGCCTCGTTGATACGACCGGCGCGGGTGACCTTTACGCGGCCGGATTCCTGGTGGGACTCGTGCACGACCGCCCGCTAAGGGTATGCGCACGCATGGGCGGCATCGCCGCGGCTGAGGTGATCAGTCACTTTGGCGCTCGCCCCGAACAACCGCTCGGCGATCTCGTCACGGCAGCGCTCGCGCGCTAAGTCTGCGATGGATCGCCAGGTTCTGCCGCCTCCGCCATGGCCCGTTCGAGCAGCTCGATAACATGGACGACCTCACGGCCCTCCCCGCGCGACCGCACGCCTGCCTCAAGCTGGAGCATGCAGCCAGGGTTCGCGGTCGCGATGACTTCGGCGCCCGTCTCCGCCACGTCATCCATCTTCGCCCCGAGCAATCGGCGTGACATCGCGGACTGCACGATGCTGTAGATGCCGGCGCTCCCGCAGCACCGGTCAGGGGCCGCCATCTCACGTAACTCCAGCCCATCGATCGCGCGCAGTAGCTGGCGCGGTGCGCGTGTCACCTTCTGCGCGTGGACCAGATGGCAGGAATCCTGGTACGTGACGACGACAGTCGGGTCCAGACGCATCGGCGGAAGCGGTTCGCGCGCGATGAATTCCAGCACGTCGTACGTAAGCCCGGCGAGCCGGGCGGCACGCGAGGCATACGCCGGATCATCTGCCAGCAACTCGGCATACTCCTTCATGGTCGAGCCGCAGCCGGCAGAGTTCACGATGACCGATTCGGCATGGGAGTCCAGGAACGCGTCGACGTTGCGCCGCGCCAGCTCACGGGCATATCGCCGGTCCCCCGCGTGGACGCTGAGCGCCCCGCAGCACGTTTGCGCCTCCGGCGTTATCACGCGATACCCGAGACGGTTCAGTACTCGTACGGTCGCGCGGTGCGTGCGCGGGTACAGGTACGGCATCACGCATCCCGAGAGCAGGGCGACGCTCTTGCTCAGGCCCGGCGGCTGCGGCGGCATCGTGAAGCCGCGCTCCGGCACCCGCGGCGCCGACGACTCCAACCGAGCAAGCGGCGGGACCAACTTCAGCGAACCGGCCGCCAGTGCGCGAACCGGGCTCCGCTGATACACGTGCATCGCCCTGAACATCGCCGCCAGCCGCCGCGGGTGCGCGAGCGTCTGCCTCAAGACCGCGGCGCGCAGGCGCCAGGCGAGCGGCGGTTTGCGCTCCACGATCTCCGCCCGCGCCGTCTCCATGATCCTGCCGAACGCCACGCCTGATGGGCACGCGCTCTCGCAGGCACGGCATTGCAGGCAGAGGTCCAGGTGCTCAACCAGCGAGGGCGTCGGCTCCGCGCGTCCCGATGCCACTGCCTCGATGAGGGCGATGCGGCCGCGCGGGGAGTCCGTTTCCATGCCGAGTTGCACGTAGGTCGGGCACGCCTGAAGGCAGAAACCGCAGTGCACGCAGCGGGCGATATCGTCTGCGAGCGACGGCGCCGCACCGGTCGTGGCGATTGGCGCAGGCTTGGTCATATGTGCCCGTAGAAGCGGCCCGGCGCCAGCACGCGATGGGGGTCGTACTCCTGTTTGATCCGTCGCATGATCGCCAGGTCTGCCCGCGGCGCGCCGAACACGTCGATGGCGCCTTTGGACGCCACTGGAGCCCGAACCACCACGACACGGCCGCTCCGTTCCGCAGCCACGCGAGCGGCGGCGTCATACAGCGGTCCGAATACTCCCTCGCCACCTTGAGCGGCGACCCGTACGTACCCCGCCCCGACGGTGGCTGACAGCGCCGCCTCGCACAGATCTGTGTCCTCCAGCGCCGCCAGTGCGGGCCCGAGCCGCGATGGCCGCACAGACAACGTCATCGCCAGCGGAGCCGCGTGCATCTCGCGCGCCCAGCGCTGCCACGTATCTTCGGGAACATCCTCGATCGAACCGGCGGCGGGTGCCAGATCGGGGATATCGCGCAGCGTGCGCTCGACCGCTGCTTCCCCGCCCGCGAGGCGGAACAGCACCGTCCATCTCTTGTCACCGAACACCCCTCGCGCGGCGGAAGGCGACAGCAGCTCGGCCGCGGTGACCGCCATGCCCCGTGTCTGCGCTCCGAGAATGAGCGCCACGCCATCGTGAGGTGTGTCGACCCTCACCGCCACGCTCCGGCTCGCCCGCGGAAGCGGCGCCAGCTTGAAGGTCACTTCGGTGATGACCCCGAGCGTGCCCAGAGCGCCGATGTGCAGCTTGTGGAGGTCATAGCCCGTCACGTTCTTCACGACCCGCCCGCCAGACTTTGTGACCGTCCCGGTGCCGAGCACCATCCGCATGCCGATCACCCAGTCGCGCGCCGTGCCGTACGCATGCCGCCACGGTCCGAACGCATTCGTTGCCACCACGCCCCCGACCGTAGCGGTGGAAGGTAGCGGCGGATCGAGCGGCAGGAACTGGTTGTGGTGCGCCAGCGCCTCTTGCAGCGCGGCAAGCGCCACGGCGGGCTGCACGGTCACCGTCATGTCAGGTGGGTCGTGAGCCACCAGTGCGCTCAGTCGGCGCAGGTCGAGCGCGACGTCGTACCGCTCGGGCGGATTGCCGAGGTCGAGCTGCGTGCCCGCGCCAACCGCAATCGCTGCGGCCCCGGACCGGATAGCGTCATCGAGTGCCGCGGCGACGCCCTCCTCGTGCTCCGGCACGACGACGCGGGCGGGGATCACTCCGTCGACCGCATAGCGCGACGCCGCGACCCTCGACGCCGGGTCATGCGAAACGGTTGTCGCGCCGGGATCAGACATACACGTCCTCACCGAGCTTCGCACTCAATTTCGCGATGCGCGCCTGGCTGACCTCGCCGCACCCTCGGTGCGTCGGGAACGCCTTGCACGGGTTGTACAGATCGTGCGCCTTGAACGCGCGTTTGAGGGCCGCCATCGCCGCCAGGTCCGCCTCTGAGTAGATCCAGCTGATGTAGTCCCGCTTCTCCAGCCCGACGCCGTGCTCCCCGGTGATACTTCCGCCTGCGTCCACGCAGATGCGCATGATCTCAGCCCCCGCGGCCAGCACGCGCTCCGTGGCTCCCGGCACTCGCTCGTCGAAGAGCAGGTTTGGGTGAAGGTTGCCGTCGCCAGCATGAAACACGTTGGCAACCGCCAGGTCGTAGCGCGCCGCCACGTCGTACGTCTGGCGCAGCACCTCGGGCAGCCTTGTACGTGGCACCACCCCGTCGAGCACGTAATAGTTCGGGAAGAGCCGGCCCAGGGCGCTGATCGACGTCTTGCGGCCGGCCCAGAGCAGGTCGCGATCCGCCTGCGCCACGGCCACGCGCACCTCGCGCGCCCGGTGGCTCCTGCACACCTTCTCGATGATGCGGGCGTCCTCCTCGGTGCCCTCCTCGAGCCCGTCAACCTCGATCAGCAGGATCGCCTCAGCGTCCAGCGGGAATCCGGCGTTGATCACCGGCTCAATGGCGGCGATCACGTTCCGGTCCATCATCTCCAGCGCGGACGGCAGAATCCCCGATGCAATGATCGTTGATACGCAGTTGCTCGCATCGTCCACGGCGTCGAAGATGGCCAGCAGCGTCCGCGTCGATTCGGGCATGCGCAGAAGGCGCACCGTCGCCTCGGTGACGATCGCCAGCGTCCCCTCGGAGCCGACGAGCGCACCGGTGAGGTCGTAGCCCGGCACATCTCGGCTGTCACCGCCCACCTCGACCACCTCGCCATCCGCGAGTACGACTTCCAGGCCAAGGACATGGTTCGTTGTCATCCCGTACGCCAGGCAGTGAGGTCCGCCCGCGTTCTCCGCGATGTTGCCCCCGATCGTGCAGGCGCGCTGGCTCGAAGGGTCCGGCGCGTAATACAGGCCGTACGGCGCGGCCGTCCGGCTCAGGTCCAGATTGACCACGCCCGGCTGCACCACCGCCAATCGGTCAACCGGGTCGATGGAGATGATGCGGTTCATCCGCGTCAGCGCCACGACGACACCGCCCGCCGCCGCCACGGCGCCGCCGCTCAGACCCGTGCCGGCCCCGCGCGGTGTGATGGGAACGTCGAAATGCGCCGCAACCCTCACCGCCGCTGCCACCTGCTCCGTTGTCTCCGGGAAGACGACCGCCTGCGGACGGCCGCGTTCGATCGTCCCGTCGTACTCGTAGGCGATGAGTTCTTCTGGTGTGGCGATCACCCGCTCCCGCCCCAGGGTCCGGCGCAATGCGCGGGTCACCTCAGCGGTCACGACCCCACGCGGTGGATCGGACGCGTATGACGGCAGCGGATCGGGCTGGAGCGATGCCATCTTGCTCGTCAGTGTAACGAGGCGAGCCGGCGAGTCAGCGCGCCGCGTCCCTTCAAGGGCAGGGTGACGGCTGTGCGAATGCCCAGTCGAACAGCCGGATCGCGTCCTGGTAGCGGTCCTGGGAGCGCATTGCCGAGACGAGCAGGCGCCGCCCGTCACGCACCGCCGAGGCTACGATGGTCTGCTGCGACTCTTCCGTGTAGCCGATCTTGATGCCATCGGCGCCCGGGTACTCCGTCAGCAAGCGGTTGCCGTTCCACACCGGCGGACCGTCCCAGGCCGGCTGCCACTGCTGCGCGCTGACAATTGCCCGCAGCTCCGGGTTCTGCATTGCGTAGCGGGCGAGGACGGCCATGTCGTAAGCGCTCGACTGGAGCCCGTCTTCGTACAGACCGTGCGCGTTCGTGAAGTGTGTGTCATCGAGCCCCAGCCCGGTCGCCTTGTCGTTCATCAGCATTGTGAAGCGTGCTTCGCTCCCCGCGATGCCCTTGGCGATCGCGATCGCGGCATCGTTGCCGGATGGAAGCATCAGCCCATACAGCAGATCCCTGAGCGAAAGCGTCATGCCCGGCTCGAGGCCCATGATCGTCGAGCCCGTTTCATCGAGCAGCCGCAGGCCGCTCACGTCCGACGTGATCATCTGGTCCAGATCGCCGTAATCCATCGCTACTGCCGCCGTCATCAGCTTGGCAAGGCTCGCCGGCGGCATCCGGTCGTGTTCCCGGCGCCCGTAGAGCAGCGCCCCGCACGAGGCTTCGAGGATCGCGATCGACCGTGCGCTTACATACGGGAAGTCCGCAGGATCCGGCGGAAGCGTTGGCTCAGGCGTCGGTGTGGGCGCGGCGGGCGTCGCCGTAAACACCTCGGCGCGCGCGGCCGCTGCATCGCACGCTCCGGCCGGACACCCTCCGCCGCCGGCGAGCCCGTCGTAGATGGCGCCGGCGGCCAAACCCGCCGTCACCGACAGGACGGCGAGCGACAATCCGACGATCGCCGCACCCACCCCGCCACGGGTAGCCCGGCGGATCGAATCCATCTGCGGCCGAGTATACGCGCGTGGATCGTCAATGTGAAGGGATCTCGATCACAACTGTGATCAGTTCTTTCGATGCGGCGGCGGCGACGCATCAGTGGATGCGAGGGCTGCCGCGTCAGCTGAGGTGCGTGTATGTCCATCGACCGTTTGACTCCCTTCGGCGGCCGGCGATACGATCGGAGAGCGACATCGATCTGCGGACGGTGATCGCGAACGGACGGAACAGACAACCATAGCTGCCTGGATCAGCGCACGACCGGGACGGCACAGAGCAGCGACGCTACGTCGCAACTGCGTGCCCTCCGGCCTCGCCGGCAGGGCATCTTGTTTGTCCAGGCCAGGAGCGGTGCAGCGGTTCTGCCCCGCGCCAGGGGAGGCCACGGGTGCGCACCATCCTCAAGAGCAAGATCCACCGCGCTACCGTCACGCAGGCGGACCTTCACTACGAAGGCAGCATCACCATCGATCCGGATCTGCTGCGCGCGGCGGACATCCTGCCGTTCGAGCAGGTGCACGTGCTCGATATCGACAACGGCGCGCGGCTCACCACCTACGCGATCGAGGGCGTGCCCGGCAGCGGGCAGATCTGCATCAACGGCGCCGCCGCGCGGCTCGTCAGCCCTGGCGACACGGTCATCATCCTCTCCTATATCCAGATGAGCGACGCCGACGCGCGTGAGCACGAACCGGCGCTGATCTACGTCGACGCCCAGAACCGGATGACACGACGGGGCACCTGCATCGCCCCGGCCACAGTCGGGTAGGAGGCAACCCATGGCACGCATCACCACGGGCGACATCCGCGCGATGAAGCAGCGCGGCGAGAAGATTGTGATGATGACGGCATACGACTACCCTACCGGTCGCCTCGTCGAGCAGGGCGGCGCCGACATCATCCTCGTCGGCGACACGCTCGGCATGGTCGTCCTCGGCTATGACTCCACGCTTCCTGTGACGATGGACGACATGCTCCACCACACCCGGGCGGTCGTGCGCGGTACCGAGCGCGTCATGGTCGTCGGCGACATGCCCTTCATGAGCTACCAGACCGGCTGGCAGGACGCGATGCGCAACGCCGCGCGGTTCATGCAGGAGGCCGGCTGTGGCGCCGTCAAGCTGGAGGGCGGTGTCCGCTCTGCGGAGACGGTCGCACGGCTGGTCGAGTCGGGCATCCCTGTGATGGGCCACATCGGGCTTACACCGCAGTCGGTGAACCAGATCGGCGGCTGGAAGGTCCAGGGCAAGACCCCCGCCGCCGCCGTGCAGTTGCTGCACGACGCGCAGGCGCTCGAGCAGGCCGGCGCCTTCGCGATCGTGCTCGAGCTGGTTCCCGCGCCGCTCGCCGAGCTCATTACCGAGCGCGTCACTGTGCCCACGATCGGCATCGGCGCCGGCGCCGGCTGCGACGGTCAGGTGCAGGTGTTCCACGACCTGCTCGGGCTCTTCGACGCCTTCACTCCAAAGCACGCAAGGCGCTACGCCGACGCCGGCGCGCTGATTCGCGATGCCATCGCGCGCTACAGCGCCGATGTGCGCGCGGGCGCCTTCCCGACCGCCAGGGAGAGCTTCAAGATGGACCCGGCGGCGCTCGCGGAGCTGCGGCCGCAGGGCATGCGCACCCTCGATCGGCGACACGCGTTGGGCATCGACGGCTGACGTGCAGGTCTTCCGCACCATCGAAGCGTTCCGCGCATGGCGCCGTGGCGTCACCGGCACGCTCGGTCTCGTGCCGACGATGGGCTATCTGCACGAAGGCCATCTGTCGCTGGTGCGCGCATCGCGTCACGCCGATGCGCACACGGCCGTCTCGATCTTCGTCAATCCCACGCAGTTTGGGCCGCACGAGGATCTCGCGCGGTACCCGCGCGATGAAGCCCGCGATCTGGCCCTGCTCGAAGCCGAGGGCGCGCAGGCCGTGCTCGTTCCAGCCGCCGAAGAGATGTACCCGGAGGGGTTCAGTACGTACGTGACCGTGGAACGGCTCACCGAACTCCTCGAGGGTGCCAGCCGTCCCACGCATTTTCGAGGTGTTACCACGATCGTCACCAAGCTCTTCAACATCGTCCATCCCGACCGTGCCTACTTCGGGCAGAAGGACGCGCAGCAGCTTGCCGTCGTCCGACGTCTGGTGCGCGACCTCAATCTGCCGGTCGAGATCGTCGGGATGCCGATCGTCCGCGAGCCGGACGGCCTGGCAATGAGCAGCCGCAACGTCTACCTCTCGCCCGAGGAGCGTCGCGCGGCGACCGTGCTTTCACGCGCCCTCTTCGCCGCGGCGCATACCTTCGTTGCGGGCGAACACAACGCATCGGCGCTTCGCACTCAAATCGAGCGCACGATCGCCGCCGAACCGCTCGCGACGATCGACTACGTCAGCGTTGCAGACGCAGACACGCTCGAGGAAGTGGGTGGCGCCATTGAGCGCCCCGCGCTGGCGTCCGTCGCCGTGCGCTTCGGCGCAACGCGGCTCATTGATAACGTCGTGCTGTCACCGTGACCCCGATCGGCGGTGCATCGAGACAGCGTAGTCGCCACCCTCGCACCACGGATCTTTGTCCCACGTCGCGAACCGGTCCCGAAGCGTCAGTCCAGCGTCTCCGCACAGCTCGTCATAGCGCGCGAGGGACATGCCGCGATTCAGCTGGAAGCCGGCGATCAGCAAGCCGCCGGGGTTGAGGTGCGCCGCGATGTTCGCCAGGACAGCGGCTTCGCTGCCCGGTGTCAGAAAGATCATCACGTTACCGGCCGCAACGGCGCAGTCGAACGTGCGTCCCAGCGACATCGTCGCCAGATCCGCGTGATGCCAGCGGACCTCCGGGGCTTTCCGGCGCGCCGTCGCCAGCATCTCCTCGTCGAGGTCAACGCCTTCGACGTCATGGCCTCGCCGCGCCAGCTCGCGCCCGACTCGTCCCGTGCCGCACCCCGCGTCCAGGATTGAACGCAGGCCGTACGTCTCCACGAAGTTCGCTTCGCCATGGACGTCCTTGCCCGCCGCGGCGTCTGACTCGTAGCGCGCGTCGTATTCGTCGCCGGACAGCGTCCTCTGTCTCAGCCATGGGTTGCGTTCGTCCGGCACGCGCTCATTCTAGCCGCCCGGCGCATCGCTCACGCCGGTGCCGCTTCGCTACACTGCTCGCGAAATCGGATTGAACGACGGAGCGAACGCTAGCCAATGGCCGGACATTCCAAGTGGGCGCAGATCAAGCGCCAGAAGGGCGCCAATGACGCGCAGCGCGGCCAGCTCTTCACCAAGCTCGCCAAGGAGATCATCGTCGCGACGAAGCAGGGCGGGCCGGACCCTGCCGCGAACCTCCGGCTGCGCATGGCGATCCAGAAGGCCAAAGAGAACAACATGCCCAACGACAACATCCAGCGTGCGATCCAGCGCGGCGCTGGAAGTGGTGAGGGCAGCGACGTGCAGGAGGTGCTTTACGAAGGCTACGGTCCGGCTGGCACCGCGCTGCTCGTTGAGGCAGCCACCGACAATCGCAACCGCACCGTCGCCGAGATCCGCAATGTGTTCGCACGGGCGGGCGGCAGCCTCGGTGAAGCCGGCTCCGTGGCCTGGAACTTCGAGACGCGGGGGGTTGTGACCATCAACCCCAATGGCGCCCACCCCGACGAGGTTGCCATGCGGGCTATCGACGCGGGCGCCGTCGACGTCCTCATCGGCGACGACGCGATCGACGTTTACACCGAGCCGGCCGATCTGGACGCGGTGCGTCGCGCGCTTGAGGAGGCGGGCTTGACGGTGAAGCAGGCCGAACAGTCCCGCGTCCCAAAAACCACCGTGCAGCTCGATGAGAAGGCTGCCGCCCAGACGCTCAGCCTGGTCGAGAAGCTTGAGGCGCTCGACGACGTCCAGAAGGTCTACTTCAACGCCGAGTTCAGCGACGAAGTGCTGGCGGCGTATGCCGGTTGACGCTCTGCGCGCTCGGGCGATACCGCGGCGGGCGTCGTGAGCGACCCCCCGGTGGTGATTCTCGGCATCGATCCAGGTACGCGTGCGACCGGCTGGGCCGTTGTCGTCGTTGAGGACGAAGAGCCGCGGGCGCTCGCGTGCGATGTCATCACACCGGCGCAGCGTCTGCCCATCGAGCAGCGTCTCCAGCACATCTTCTCGGAGCTCGGCGAGATCATCGCCACGCACGCTCCCACAGTGATGGCCATCGAGGAGCCGTTTGTCGGCGAGAACGCGCGTTCGGCGCTCGCTGTCGGTGAGGCACGCACCGTCGCTATGCTCGCCGGGACTCTCGCCGGATTGCGTATCTGCCACTATCCGCCCGCCCGCATCAAGGCGCGCGTAGCAGGCTATGGTCTGGGTGACAAGCGCCAGGTGCGCGAGATGCTGCGCCTGCAACTCGCCATCGACGATCTGCCGCGCGACCTCAACGCCACCGACGCGCTTGCCGTCGCGCTCTGCCACGTCGCGGAAGAGCGCGCCGCCGCGCTCCTCCGCGGCTGACTCTGCGACCGAATGGGCCGGTTCAAGCGCCGGTTCACTCCCATCGCGCGGCTACGCAGGCGCGACGTACACTGCCGCCACCTCACCAAGGAGCGAGTCCATGCCTGACATCCGTGACCTTGCCAACCGTCTCTTCGAGGGCACGCACGACCCGGCCGACCCGGGCGTGCATCCGGTCCACGCCCGCTTTCCCGAGGGCCAGGAGATCGCCGAAGGACTGCTGTACTACAAGGGCCTTGCCAGCGCGAACACGATTGACACCGGAGACGGGCTGGTGATGCTCGACACGGGCGCGGTCAACGACACCAAGCCACTCTTCGAAGCGGTACGCGCATGGCGTCCGGATGCGCCGCTCGCAGCCGCTGTGTTCTCGCATCACCACGTTGACCATATCTTCGGAGTCCGGCCATTTGAATCTGAAGCTGCGGAGCGGGGATGGCCACGCCCGCTCGTCTACGGGCACGAAGGCCTGGGCCATAACTTCGATCGCTACAAAAGAACGCGCGGCTGGAACGCGGCGATCAACATCCGCCAGTTCGCGATCCCCGTCGAGCGTTTCGAGTGGCCGGCCGAGTACCGGTATCCGGACGTCGCCTACCGTGACGCGCTCACCTTCACGCGAGGCGGCCTCACCTTCGTCCTCCGCCACGCGCGTGGCGAGACGGACGATGCGACATGGACATGGGTCCCCGAACGGAAAACTCTCGCGCCCGGGGATCTGTTCATCTGGGCGGCCCCCAACGCCGGCAACCCGCAGAAGGTGCAGCGCTACGCGGGCGAGTGGGCGGCGGCGTTGCGAGAGATGGCCGCCCTCGGCGCCGAGCTGATGGTCCCTGGTCACGGGCTGCCCGTCTTCGGCGTGGACCGTATCCACGCCGCGCTCTCCGACACCGCGGAGCTTCTCGAGTCGATCGAGCTGCAGACTCTCACCCTCATGAACGAGGGTGCATCGCTCGACCGTGTCCTCCACGAGGTGCGCGTGCCCGAGCACCTGCTCGCGAAGCCGTATCTGCGGCCTGTGTACGACCATCCGCAGTTCATCATCCGCAACGTATGGCGGCTCTACGGCGGCTGGCACGACGGCGAGCCGGACAATCTCCTGCCGGCGCCGCGCGCGGATCTCGCCGTCGAGTGGGTGTCGCTCGCCGGCGGCGTGGCACGCGTCCTCGAACGAGTACGCAAGCTGCGCGACAGCGGCGATCTGCGGCTCGCCTGCCATCTGGTCGAGTACGCCGTGCTTGCCGAGCCGGGCAACGCCGACGTCCACGCGCTCCGCTCAGAGGTCTACTTCGCGCGATCGAAAGGACAGGAGTCGTCCATGGCGCGCAACATCCTCGCGCACGCCGCCCGTGCCAGTGAAAAGGGCCGTCGTGATTAGCTGGCGGTCTGCGGCCCCATGGCCGCCGGAACCGTGAACGCCGGCTGGATGCGCGCCTGGATCCACGCCACGATGTCGCCGAGCACCTGGTCTTGCTCCGGCTCGTTGAGGATCTCGTGGAAGAGTCCCTGGTAGACCTTCAGCGTCCGGTCCGCCGATGACACGCGCTCGTGTAACCGGCGGCTGCCCTCGGGCGACGTGAGCGCGTCGTCAGAGCCGTGCATCAGCAGCAGCGGCGCGTCAATGCGAGCTGCGTCCCGATCGATGCGTTCGATTGCCCGGAGCATCGCGCTCAGCAGGCCCGCTTTCATGCGACCGTGGTACACCAGTGGATCGGCCTCATACCGGCGCACCACCGCCGGGTCGCGCGACACCTGCTCGGCGCGCAGCCGCATCAGGGGCAACGCCGGCGCAACCCGCCCCAGCCACCGCAGCACGGGGCCGAGCGGGTTCGGCGCGCCGCTCGTCAACGCCGGGCCGCTCAGGAGCGCGCCCGAAAGCGGTGGCCGATCGACCGCCAGCCATAGCGCCGCGATGCAGCCGCCCATGCTATGCCCCAGGACGAAGATCGGTACCGCCGGATGCTCGCGCTGGACTTGCGGCAAGTACGCTCGCAGATCGTCGAGGTACTCGCGAACAGTCGAAATGAGCGCGCGAGGCCCGTCCGAGAGCCCGTGCCCACGCAGATCGAACCCGCGCACCGCAATGCCGGCGGCGGCGAGCCTCGCGCCTACATGATCGTAGCGCCCGGTGTGCTCAGCGTAGCCGTGGATGAGTACCACGAGAGCCTTTGGCTCCCCATCGGGAAGCCATCGTCGCTCGAACAGCTTCAGCCCCGCGACGCCGGCCAGCGTCGCCTCCTCGCGCCGCAGCGGAGCCGCGGTTGACGTCATGCGGGGAGAATGAATGCCGCGATCAGCACGAAGTGCGCGAGGCTCCCCGCGATCACCAGGGCGTGGAACACCTCGTGGAAACCGAACACGCTGGGTACCGGATCCGGTCGCCGCGTTGCGTAGACAAGGCCTCCCACGGAGTACAGCGCCCCGCCGAGCACCAGCAGCGTCAGCTCCGCAGGCGAGAGACGGAACGCCAACTCCGGCGAGGCGACCAGTGCCAGCCATCCGAGCGAAAGGTAGAGCGTCACGCTCAACCACCGCGGCGCCGATGGCCACGCCACTTTGAGCGCGATGCCAGCGAATGCCAGTGACCAGACGAGCGCCAGCATGGTGATCCCCCAGGCGCCATAACCGAGCACCACCAGACAGAACGGCGTGTACGTGCCCGCGATCAGCACGAAAATCATCGCGTGGTCGATGCGTTTCATGACGCCGTGTACGCCCCCGCGCCACGGTCCCAGGTGGTAACTGGCCGACGCGGTGTACAGCGCGCAGAGCGACGCGGCGAAGATCGACGCGCCCACGTAGGCGCTCGGCGTATCTGCGATTAGCAGCAGCAGCACGAGCCCTGCGGGCGCGAGCGTCGCCATCGCCGCGTGCAGGGTGCCCCGCATCGCGGGTTTGCGCTCCATGGCGACCAGGACACCGTCGTGGTGCGTCATTCGGCTGAAGTCCTTCGCCGCGGCCGGGCCCCGCCGAACCCCAGCGCCTCCGCCTGATCGATGATGCTGTTCATGAACGTCTCCGGCCGCAGCCCGAACAGTGCCTCCGACCAGTCGCTGTACCGCTGGAAGGCGCCCGTACCCATGCGCATGAGCTGCACCTGTAACCGCAGTGACTCTGAGCGGGCCTGCAGGAACTGACCCAGGGCGAGCGTGGCTTTCGCCTCCTGTTCCCAGACCTGCTGATAGGTGTCCGCGAACGAGATCATCTCGTCGGTGACTTCGCGCAGGTCGCTGACGCGCGGCAGCCGACCGCGCTGACGCTGCGGGGAGCCGGAAGTAGCGGTGTCGTCGGCCATATCGCTCTCCGTGGCGGCGCTAGGTGCGCTGCAGCGCCTCCGGACGCAGCGTAGCGATGAACGGCAGGTTGCGGTAGCGCTGGCGGAAGTCGAGCCCGTAGCCCACCACGAACTCATCGGGCACTTCGAAGCCCACGTAGTCGATCGGCACGTCAACCAGCCGCCGCACGCGCTTGTCCAGGAGGGCTACGACCCGCAGGCTTGCTGGTTCGCGCGCCTGCAACTGCCGCATCAGGTGATTCAGCGTCATCCCGGTGTCGACGATGTCCTCGACGATGAGCACATGCCGTCCGGCGATATTCTCGCTCAGGTCCTGCACGATGCGCACCGCGCCGCTCCGGTCTCCTTCATACGAAGAGATCGTCATGAAGTCGATGCCAAGCGGCATCGCGCAGTGCCGCATCAGGTCGGCCATGAAGCACGTCACGCCCTTTAGCACGCCCACGAACAACGGTTCCTTCCCGGCGTAATCGCGGGTGATCTCGGCCCCCAGCTCGTTGAGCCGCCGCTCGATCTCGGATGCGGTGAAGAGCACCTCGCCGACCTCGGCCGCGTCACTCGCGCCCAGATCGCCCACCCCATACTTGGCCAGCAGGTTCAGGTAATCCTTCTTGTACAGCAGCTTGATCTGGACGTCGGGGTGCAACTCGCGCAGGCGGCGTAACTTCCGATGCTTGTCGGTCACGAGCCCCTGCTTGAGCGTCGTCAGCTCGATGTAGAGGTTGAGATCGGGAAGGTAGAAGTCGGGCGTAAACGCCTCGATCACGCGCCCATCATCTGCGTGCCGCAGCGGGAACGTCGTCGGCTCGTACTCCCACCGGACGCCGTAGAAGTCGAGAAACCCCGCAAACTCCTCCTCGCTCTCGTGGGCGAAGCGCGCATCCTGCACCGACGTGGCGGGGGATGGCTTCGCGGCGAGCGAGTACGGGTTCATGGGCGCTCGGTCAGCACTCCCCGCGCCAGGTGCTCCATCGCCATTGCGACGTGTCGATCGAGCTCCGCCGGAACCTCGCCGTTCGCGGGCGCCTGCGTCGGGGCGGGCGACATCATCCAGTCCGCCATGACGCCGAGCACGGTGACGACGAGCTGTGTGGCGAGCTCATCGGCGTCCTCCGTGCGGACCTGCCCCCGTTCGGCGTAAAAGCGAAGGATCCGCGCCTCGGCGCGCTTCCAGCGCTCCACAAGCATCTGGTACTCCTCGGTCGCCACAGGATCGTCCGCCATCGCCTCGATCATCAGCACCTTCAGGAGGTCCCGGTTTCGATAGATGAACGCCAGCGCGTTGCGCGCCAGCGCATCCAGCGCTTCGCGCGGCCCCACCGCCGGCTCAACCGTCTCAAGCTGGGCGAGCGCGGACGTGAAGCCGCGCTCCTCTATCAAGGCCTCGAACAGGTCGCGCTTCGACTGAAAGTGATAGTAGATGGCCGCGTCCGTGATGCCGGCCGCCTGGGCAATGTCACGGACGCTCGTGCGTGCGAACCCCTTCTCGGAGAACAACCGAAGCGACGAGTCAAGGATCTGCTCGCGTGTCACCGGCCCGTGGCGCAGCTTCCTCTGCCTGCGCGATGGTGCGGCGGCGGCCGGTTCGTGGGCGGTGGTCAATGCTGAGCCCCTTCGGCCCGGGCGGGCCGTCTCCAGCGTAGGGGAGTGCCGGTTGCCTGTCAAACCGCGTGTGCGTCTTAGCGGTTGATCGGTTCGGTATTGTCCGCTGCAGCCTGTGCGCTATAAACCGCCTGTGAGCGACCCCTTCACCGTGGGACATAAGGTCAGCTTCAGCCGCACCGTCACCGATGAGGTCGTCCGCACCTTCGCGGAGGCCAGCGGCGACGACCAGCCGCTCCACCTCGACGACAGCTTCGGCACGCGCACACGCTTCAAGCGTCGCATCGCTCATGGGATGCTGTCGGCGGGATTCATCTCGGCCGCGCTGGGTACCAGGCTCGCGCCCGGCTACGTGGTCGTCTACCTGAGCCAGCAGCTCCGGTTCCGCCTGCCGGTCGGCATCGGCGACACGATCACCGCTACGGCCGAGGTGAAGGACGTTGACATCGAGAAGCGGATCGTGACGCTCGACACGACTTGCACGAACCAGGACGGTGACGTCGTGGTCCTGGGAGAGGCAAGGGTGCTGCTCGATCCCCTCGAGTAGGATCCCGCAAGGCGACAATCACGGCGATCCGTGTAACCTGTGACATTGATGGATAGCCACGACGGCCACCCAAACGGCAACCTCCGCAGCGCCCTCGAACGCTGGGAGCAAGGCACCCTCGCCAAGGCGCTCGTCCGCGGCACGGAGCGCCAGCCCGACTTCGCAACATCGTCGACGCCCACGCACCGGCTCTACACACCGCTCGACACCGCCGATGTTGACGTCGAGCGTGACATCGGTCACCCGGGACAATACCCGTACACCCGCGGCGTGCAAGAGACGATGTACCGCGGGCGCCTCTGGACGATGCGCCAGTACGCCGGCTTCGGCACCGCGCGTGAATCGAACGAGCGCTTCAAGTTTCTCCTCAGCCAGGGCCAGACCGGGCTGTCCGTGGCCTTCGACCTGCCGACGCAGATCGGCCTCGACTCCGACGACCCGAACGCCGAGGCCGAGATCGGCCAGGTCGGCGTTGCCATCGACTCGCTCGCCGATATGGAGGAGATGTTCGAGGGCATCCCGCTGGACCGCGTCAGCACATCGATGACGATCAATGCGCCGGCGTCGGTGCTGGTCGCCATGTACATGGCCGTCGCCGAGAAACAGGGTGTGCCCTCGGCCGACATCATGGGAACGGCGCAGAACGACATCCTCAAGGAATACGTTGCGCGCGGTACCTACATCTTCCCGCCCCGTCCCTCGCTCCGGCTCGCCGCGGATCTCATGACCTATTGCGCCCGGTACGCGCCGAAGTTCAACAGCATCAGCGTCAGCGGGTATCACATCCGCGACGCAGGCGCGACGGCCGTGCAGGAGATGGCCTTCGCCATCTCGAACGCCATGGCCTATATCGATGCCTGCCAGGCGGCCGGCGTCGGCGTCGACGAGATCGCACCGCGCATCTCGTGGATCTACAACACCCACAGCAACTTCTTCGAGGAGATCGCCAAGTACCGCGCGCTGCGGCGCATGTGGGCGCGGCTGCTCCGCGAGCGATACGACGCGCAGGACCCCAACTCGTGGAAGCTGCGAACGCACGTCCAGACCGGCGGCGCGACACTGACCGCGCAGCAGCCTGAGAACAACATCGTCCGAGCGGCGCTCGAAGCACTCGCCTCGGCGCTTGGTGGGGTGCAGTCCATGGCCTTGTCGTGCTACGACGAGGCGCTCGCCATCCCCACCACCGAGGCACAGCGCATCGCGCTGCGGACCCAGCAGATCATCGCGCACGAAACCGGTATCGCCGATACGGTCGACCCGCTCGGCGGCTCCTACTACGTCGAATGGCTGACGAACGAGCTCGAGCGGCGCGCGCAGGAGTACATCGACCGCGTCGAGGACATGGGCGGCTCAGTGGCAGCAATCGAATCCGGCTACATGCAGGCCGAGATCCAGGAGGCAGCGGTTCGCCAGCAGCGCGAGATCGAGTCCGGCGAGCGCGTGGTGGTGGGGGTCAACCGCTTTCGCACGGGCGAAGAGCCTGAGCCGGTGATCTTCCGCGTGAATACCGAGCTCGCCCGAAGCCAGATCGCGCGCGTGCGCCGCGTGCGCGCCGAGCGCGACAGCGCGACCGCCGCCGCGGCCGTGCGCCGACTTGGAGAAGCGGCGCGCGGCACCGATAACCTCCTGCCGGCGATCCTCGACTGCGTGCGCGCGTATGCGACCATCGGCGAGATCTGCGGCGAGCTGCGCCGAATCTGGGGCGACTACCGGCCCCCGACCGTCGTCTGACCGCACCGCCCACTTGCCCGGATTCGTCGAACCGTCCTAGACTCTGCGCGTGGGCGCGCGGGGAAGCCGCCCCCGTGGACGCAAGGAGGCATGTGTGGCGCACGAAGTCGCCCTGTCAGGCGTTCCCATCTTTTCGGGCTTACGCAAGCGCGACCTGACCCGCATCGGCCGCAGCATGACCGAGCGCGAGTTCAAACAGGGCCGTGCAATCGTCAAGGAGGGCGACCCCGCAACGGCGTTCTTCATTATCACCAGGGGACGGGTCGAAGTGCTCACGTCCTCTGGCCGCAAGAAGCAGGCGAAGGTGAAGGAACTTGGGAGAGGCGCCTTCTTCGGCGAGATGGCGCTGATCGACGGCGCGCGCCGCGGCGCGACCGTCAGGGCGCTCACCGATGTTGTCTGCCTGGTGCTGCCGCGTCGGGCGTTCCTCAGCGAGCTGCGCGCCAATCCTCGCATCGCCGTTGCGATGCTCCCGGTGCTCAGCATGCAGGCGCGAGAGGACGCCCGCGACTCGAAGCCTGTCGTCGAGTTGCTTCGCTACATCTAGCTCGATCGTCTGCGAGCCTTGTTTCACGTGAAACAATGACCGCTGGCCGACTGACAAACTGCGCGGCTGGAGGAATCAGTGGCACGCATCACATCCTTGCTCTTCATCGTGCCGGTGCGCGACCTCGACCGTGCATCGGCCTTCTACCGCGCAGCCTTCGAGCTCGAGGAGGTGTACCGGAATGAAGGCATCGTCTTCGTCGGGATCCCGGGAACCGAGGTTTCGATGGGGCTGCTGCTGGATCCCGAGCACGCCGGCGATGGACCGCAGAACGTTGGACTGCACGTCGATCACGCGCTCGATCGTGACGAGGTGCTGCGCGCGATCGAGGCGGCCGGCGGCCGGGTGGTAGAGCGTGGGGAGCACGCCCCCGAGGTCCCGTACGCGCTCATCGCCGATCCCGATGGCAACATGCTCGAGGTTTGAGGACCGCATCTCATCGACTGGTCTATCTCGAGGTCTCCCAGCCCATACACGCGTCATCGCCACGGGGGCCATGCGGCCGGTTCGCACTGAAGGGCGTACAGGCTGCCGGAGCGTTTCTACTGCGAACGCGTGGCATCGGGTACAGTCTCGCGCGGCAACAGGCAGCGCCCGCGGGCTCTCCCGCGCGCGCATCTCACGCCGGCAACGCCGCGTGAGCGCAGATCCGCTGGTCGGGAGGAGATATGTCGGAGAAGCCATTGGATGGCCGTGTGGCCGTCGTCACCGGCGCTTCGCGCGGGCTCGGGCGCGCGTGTGCCATCGAGCTGGCGCGCGTCGGCGCGTCGGTGATCGTCAACTACAACACAAGCCCTGGGCCCGCATCAGAGGTCGTCAACGAGATTGCGTCGAATGGCGGCAAGGCGATCGCGGTCGGCGGCGATGTGGGGAAGCCGGAAGACTGCCGGGAAATCGTAGGCGAGGCGATCGCCAACTTCGGGCACATCGATATCCTCATCGCAAACGCGGGCGTCAACCGGGACAAGACGCTCAAGCGCATGTCCGTCGATGAGTGGCTCGAGGTCATCAACACCGACCTCAACAGCGCGTTCTACTGCGTGTCCGCGGCGATCCCGCACATGATCGAACGCAACTACGGCCGCATCATCGTGATGTCCAGCATCATCGGCCAGATGGGGAACGTGGGGCAGTCCAACTACGCGGCGGCGAAGGCCGGCCTGATCGCCTTCGCGAAGTCGGCCGCCAAGGAGCTGGCACGTAACAACATCACCGTGAACGCCATGTGCCCGGGGTTCGTCGAGACCGACATGGTGACGGCGCTCAGCGACGAGGTGAAGAAGGCCCTGCTTGCCAACATCCCCCTGGGCCGCTTTGGCCGCCCGGAAGAGGTCGCAGCGTTCGTTCGCTTTCTGGTGACGGAAGGCGACTGGATCACAGGGCAGCAGTTCAACCCCAACGGCGGCCAGTACATGTAGTGATCGGGCGCCCGTTGCGGGCAGCGTGCTTGACATCGGGCGGGCCCGCCTTGCAGCCCGGTCAGATCGCGCCGTACGGTCAGGCTGCGTGCTGGATCCCGAGCCGTCGGGCGGCCTCGTCTGCGTCCGGGCGGTCGCCCAGCGCGAGCATCTGGATTAGCGTGCCGATGCGTAGCACCTCACCAAGGGCGTCGCGCTCGAGGGCGCTGTCCAGGTGGCGCAGGTAGCGGTCGCGGAGTTGATCGCGGAGGGACGGGTCCCGGGCGGCCTCTGCCCAGACTTCAATGAGGACGCGCCCCATGGCCTCGGGCTGAAGCGGCGCGTTGACAAAAGGAGGCAGCAGGGCGCCAGCGTCCGCGAGCCGGTCGATCACGCCGCCCAGCACGGCCCGCTTGGTGGGGAAGTGGTGGTACAGCCCCCCTTTCGAGCACCCGGCCGCGAGGCAGATGTCGTCCATGGATGATGCGGCGAACCCCTTGAGGGCGAAGACCGTGAGGGCAGAGTGCACAATCTGGTCGCGTGTGGCGCGCGAGCGGGCGGCCTGGGTGCGTCGGGGAGGTCTCTCCATCCTATGTGAACGATCGGCCGTATAGCCCCCGAGCCGTAGGCCAAGGGGCAGGTATTCGTGCCCGAGGCGCCAGGTTCGGGAAAAAACCTGTCAAGGGGTGTTGACAGCGGAACATACCAGCGCGTATATAAATACCGACGAGTCGGTCTTCGGCTCGATGGCAGGGACAGGGCACGGGCTCCCGAAGCGGGGGCGGCCCCCCGACTGAGGAGGAAAGAGCGATGTTCCGCATCCAGTGGTAAGCCCAGCCGTCCAGGCACCAGCACAGCGATATGGGTTCCGGAACACCGGAGCCCATTCGTTTTTCGCGCAGGTGCCCGCAAGGCGACATAACTACGACGCGATTGGGCTCGACTCAGGCAGCGAGGTTCCGCGGGGCGGCGGCTGCGTGGTGCTCGGTCTCCTCTTCAGAATCGGCGTAGCGAATCTCGAGGATGCGCTCCCAGGCCAGCAGGAAGGCCTGGACGCAGCGTGGGTCAAATTGCGTGCCGCTGCAACGGATGATCTCCTCGCGGGCGGCGTCTGGCGAGAGCGCCTTGCGGTAGGGACGGTCCGAGGTCATGGCGTCGAACGTATCGGCGATGACGAAGATGCGGGCGCCGAGCGGTATTTCGTCCGCTTTCAGTCCCTTCGGGTACCCCTTGCCGTCATAGCGCTCGTGGTGCGCGAGCACGATTTCCGCCGCGCCCGAGAGGAAGCCGATGTCGTGAATCATATCGTGGCCGATCCGCGGGTGCTTGCGCATATCGACCCACTCGTCGTCCGTGAGCGGGCCCGGCTTGTGGAGGATGGTGTCGGAGACGCCGATCTTGCCGATGTCGTGCAGCAAGCCTCCGCGCTGCATGTTCACCCAGTCATCGGTGCCGGGCGTGATGCCCATGTGGTACGCGATCTCCATCATGTAGCGCGCGACGCGCAGTGAGTGCCCCTTCGTCTCGCGGTCACGGGCGTCCAGCGCAGAGACAAGCGCTTCGAGCGTGCCGTCGTACGTCTCGCGCAGCTGGTCGGCCATGCGGAGGATGTCGCGGTTTGCTTGCTGGAGCTCGCGGTTTCGCTTGTTCAGCTCTTCGACATTGGCAGCGGTCTTGTCGATGTACTGCTTGATGGACAACCGCATCATGAGGGGTGGCGCGACGAACGCCAGAATGCCGGCGTAGCCCAGGCCGTCGTAGGCGATGGCGAGCGCCAGGCCGAGGAACGCGAACGCGACGTAGTGAGGCAGCAGCCACTCGAACTTCTCGCGGAAGACGTCGATGATGGACGTCCGGGTAGCGAGGCTGACGGCGCCCGTGACGAGGGCGGTGCTGAGCGTGTAGGAGAGTGCGGCGGCCACGAGCGTAATCGGGATCAGCCACACCGTGAGATCGAAGCCGCCGCCCCGCAGATCGAGTAGCGCCTGGATGGCCAGCGCCACACTGACGTTGACCACAACCACGGAGCCAATGTTGAAGATCCGCTTGTACCAGGCGCCGCCGCCAAGGTCGGTCGCCATCGACGCGAAGGGGCTGACGAGCGCGGCGCCAGCGGGTCCGTAGAGGAATGCGATCGCGAAGTCGCCGACGACGGCGATCGATACGGTGGTATCGCCGTAGATCGCCATGCGCGTGCGACCGAGCACCACGGTGAGCAGGCCGAGCACAATGAAGCCGCCGAGGTCGTCGCGGTCGAGCCGGGGGCCGAGGACCGCGACGGCGAGCAGTCCGAGGACGAAGACGCCGAGGATGTAGATGAGCGCGGGGCGAGGGAGCGCCGGCTCGGCTACGGGTTGTTCGGGCGGCGCGAGTGCCACGACCTTGCCGCCGGCGTGACCACCGGGCGGGGCGCCGGCTGGCGCGGGGACATCGTGGATGTGGTCGTCGTGACCGTCTTCGTGTGCGCTCACCATGGCATCCGCCAGAGACACTCAGCCCCCCCAGCCGTCGCTGGCCCACCTGAATATCGGCAGATTCGGCCCAGATTCGCAGGTCAGGCGGCCTGCTCCAGTTGAGCGTTCAACTGGCGACGGAGGGTGGAGAGGATGCGTTTGTGAAGCTGGCAGACGCGGGATTCGGAGAGGCCCATCATGGCGCCGATCTCGTGGAAGGGCTTTTGTTCGGCATAGCGCAGCTTCAGAATCGCGCGATCGCGAGCATTCAGATGGGTGAGGGCACCCTCCAGAAGGAGGAGTGACGCGGCGTGATCGGCAGCCTTGGCGGGGTCTGAGAGATCGTCGTCATCGATGGGATCGAGGGCGGGTGAACCTTCGCCCGAGCGGTCCTGGAGCGCGTGCTCGAGGGAGATGAATCGCGACGAGGAGTGACGCTGGACGGTTTCGACCTGCTCCAGCGGAACGCCGAGCCGGAACGCCACTTCCCGCGGCGTGGGCCAGCGACCGAGAGAGCCCGCGAGCTCCTGGGACGCCGCCTCGATCTCGCGGGCGCTCTTGCGGACCGAACGAGGAAGTGGGTCCATCTTGCGGATGGCGTCGAGGATCGCGCCCCGGATTCGGCGCACGGCGAAGCTGGCGAAGCTGGTGCCGCGCTCCTCGTCGAAGGCGTCGACGGCCTGGATGAGGCCTTCGATCCCGTAGGCGATGGCGTCTTCCCGGTCGAGGCCAAGCGTCTTCTGGTTGTCGGTCGACATGCGACTGACGACGAAGGCCACGAGCGGCATGTGCCGCATGATCATCTCCTGCCGGGCCTGGGAACGCATCGTCCACACCACCTTCCCGCAACGACAAATACGCCGCTGTCCGGTCCGGACAGGCGGCGGCATCGGCAAGACGTGTGAACCTGGCGGGGTTCTCGGTCTCGGCGGCCCGGCTATCCGCATCGGCTGCGGACCCGTGGCTTTGCGCCCCCGCTTCACAGCGGGTTTGCCCGTTCGGACCATGGGCCGTCCCGGCTCGTTGGCTCCCCACAGTCCTTACGGGGTCTGTTACCTGCTCTAACGCAGCGGAACGGCGTTTGTTACACGTCTGCGATGCCGGTGGGCAACATTCGCCTGTCAACAGGGGATGGAAAAGACGGCTCGTTTGATGCATACTGGGCCGCACCCCCGGCGAGCTTCCGCCGATACTGTGAGGAGAGGGGTCATGGCACGAGCACTCGGCATTGACCGGTTCGAGCAACGGAAGCAGACACGTGCCAAGCTGATCGAGGCGGCGCTCCAGCTCTTTTCGACGAGCGGGTATGAGCACGCCACGGTCGACGACATCTCGCACGCCGCGGGTTACTCGAAGGGCGCGTACTACTTCCACTTCTCGACCAAGGACGACATCCTCCTGGAATTGCTGCGGATGTGGACGGAAGACCGTACGCGCGTGCTCGCAGAGCACGTTGAAGGCGGCACGGGCGATCTGCGCGCGACGTTGTCGGCGTTCTTCGCGTATGAACAGGGTTCTCCGTGGCCGGCCGTGCTGCTGGAATTCTGGTCGCAGGCCGTCCGCCACGCCGAAGTGAGCAAGCGCATGACGCAGGCATACAGTGGCTGGCGCAAGCAGCTCGCGCTGGCCTTCGAGCAGGCGGCGCGGAACGGCGACATTCGCCTCGACGCGGCGGAGGATGCGGCTGCGGTGGCGCTGGCGGCGCACGACGGCCTGGCCGTGCAGATCGCGATCGGCCATCCGGGCGGGCGGGGCATGACGGCCGCCGAGATCGCGGATTCCATCGTCGCGCCGCTCGAGACGGCGGCCGGGTCCGAACGGCGCACTGCGGTCATGTAGACCAGACATGCCGCGGCGCTTGCTACAGTGGCGCTGATGCGCGCCCTGATCCTCGCGCCATTTGCCGCTGCACAGCTCGCACGCCTGGCCGCCCGTGGCGTCGCGGTGGTACACGAGAGCTGGCTGGACACTCGCAGGATCTGGGACCCCGAGGAGCTCGGCGTCCGGCTCCATCGCGACGGTTTTGAGGTGCTGGTTGCCGAGGCGGATTTCCTGTTCAAGGAAGTCTTTGCCCAGGCGCCTGCACTGCGGCTGGCGGCGCTCTGCCGGAATGCCCTGAACCAGGTCGACCTGGAAGCGGCGACCTCGCACGGCGTCGCCGTCATCCACACGCCAGCGAGGAATTCGACGGCTGTCGCGGAACTGACGGTCGGGTTGATGCTGGCACTGGCGCGTCATGTGACGCAGGCGCACCACCTGGTGGTTGGCGGCGGATGGCGGGATCCTGCGCTCGGCTACCGAACACTGCGCGGGCGGGAGGTCGCGGGAAGCACTGTCGGCATCGTCGGGTTCGGGCAGATCGGGCGAGAAGTCGGTCGGCGGTGCCTGGCGCTCGGCGCCCGCGTCGTTGTGAGCGACCCGTATGTGCACACGGATGCCATCCGCGACCTGGGGGCGGAACCACGCGATCTGGCGCCGCTCGCCGCGGAATCCGACTTCGTGACGGTGCACGTTCCAGAGCAGGGGCAGACGCGACGCCTGATCGATCGCATGTTCATGCGATCGATGCGGCCGTCGTCATACCTGATCAACACGAGCGGAGGGAGCGTGATCGATACCGAAGCGCTGGTCGACGCGCTTGAGTCTCGAACGATCGCAGGGGCAGCGCTCGATGTGTTCGAGGGGCATCCGCTCCCGCAATCAAGCCGCCTGCTCACCGCCCCGAACGTGATCCTGACGCCCCACATCGGAGGCGCGACAGAGGAGACGGTCGAGCGCTACTCGCGCATGATCGCCGATGATATCGAGCGGTTGCTGGATGGGGCTCCGCTGCAGCATGTGGTGAACCCAGACTACGCGATGGCCCGTGCCGGCTGACCGGATCCTGGTCATCGATGCCGGCACGAGCGCGCTGCGAGCGGTTGCAGTGAGCACCGACGGACGCGCCGAGCGCCTGGCGAGCACTCCCTGGGCGGTCTTCCGCCCGGCGGACGGCGGCGAGTATGCGCGGGAGTTGGACGGCGTCGGGGTGGAGGACGCCCTGCGGCGGCTCCTGGCGGTTTGCGCCGGAGCCAATGCGAGCTTCGGGGCAGTAGCGTGCACGGGGCAGCGAGAAGGTGTGGTGTTCGTCGACGCGGCAGGGCGTGCCGTGCTGATCTCGCCCAACATCGACGCACGAGCGGCTACGGAGGGTGCGGCGATCGATGCGGCGGCCGCTGAGGAGGTGTACGCGCGAACCGGTCATCTACCCTCGCTGTTGCTCGCGAAGGCGAAGGGTCTCTGGCTCGAGCGACACCGGCCCGAAGACGCGGCGCGCGTGGTGGCGGCGCTGCCGCTGGCCGATTGGATGGCAAGGGTCGTCACGGGGCGCACGAGCGACGCGCTTTCTGCGACGGCGTGCCTGTTGTGCGAGATCGGCCTGCTGGATGTGACGACGCGAGCGCCGCTCCCCGACGCCGCCGCCATGAACGCGGTCGACTGTGGTCACGTTGTGGGCGGGGTGCACGACGGGCCGCTTGCCGGGACGCCGGTCGTGCTGGCGGGCGGAGACACGCAGTGCGGGACGCTCGGCGCAGGTGCTCTCCGGGCGCATGACTGCGCGCTGACGGCCGGATGGAGCGCGCCGCTGCAGCTCGTGACGGATCGCCCGTTGCTCGACGAGAAGCGGCGGACGTGGACGGGACGACACGCGGCGCCGGGCAGGTGGATCCTGGAGTCGAGTGCGGGCGACACCGGGCGGGCCTGGGACGCGGTCTGTGAACTGGTCGGCGTGACCGCGGCGCAGGGGATGCTTCAGGCAGATGACTCAGCACCCGGCGCGGCCGATGTGCTGATGGTGCTGGGCCAAGCGCCCATGAACGCCGGGGCAATGACGATGCGAGTCGGTGCGCTGACGTTCCCGACGCCGCTGGCGATGTGGCCGCTGGATCGCGGGCGCATCTTGCGGGCGACGCTGGAGGCGGCGGCGTTCGCAGTCCGCGCAAACGTCGAGCAGATCGAGGAGGTGGCGGGCGAGCGCGTGGAAGAGGTCCGTCTGGGCGGTGGGATGTCCGCCGCCGACCTGTTTGCCCGGATCCTCGCCGACGTGCTCGACCGGCGGGTGCTCGTAGCGCGGTCGGCTGATACAACGGCTGTCGGTGCGGCGGCGCTGGCCTTCCAGGCATGCGGGCGGTTCGCGTCGCTAGAGGAAGCTGTCCGGATGATGGCGCGCCCGCGCGCGACGGTAACGCCTGATGCGCGTGCCTCAGCAGCGTACGACGACTGCTATGCTCGCTGGCGACTGCTGGTCAGGCACATGGAGCTGGCGCCGTGAGCAGGCCGTTCGCCGAGGAACGCAACGACGTGCTGGAGGCCGTGCGGCGGATCTACGCCGCGGGACTCGTCTCAGGTTCAAGCGGCAACGTCAGCCGGCGGATTCGCATGGCGGATGGCGACCTGATCGCGATCACGGCGAGCCGCGTGCCGTACGAGCGCTTCACGATCGACGACGTGCTGGTCGTCGACTTCGAGGTCGAGCCGATCGAGGGCAATGGCGTGCCATCGAGCGAATCGCTGTGCCATATGGCGGTGTACCAGGCACGGCCGGATGTGGGGGCGGTCATTCACACACACTCGATCCACGCCAGCGCGTTCGCAGTGGCCGGAGAGCCCATCCCCTGCATTCTCGATGAGCAGGTGGTCACGCTCGGCGGACCGGTGGAGGTTGCAGCGTACGGGGCGTCGGCGAGCAAGGCGCTGGCGGACCAGGCGGTGGCGGCGCTGGGCGACCGGGCCGCCGTCCTGCTGCGTCATCACGGAGTCCTCGGTGTGGGCAGCGACCTCGGCGAGGCGGTGGCGGTCGTGGAGCTGGTTGAGCGCGTGGCACGGATCCGCGCGATTAGCGTTACGCTCGGAGCACCGCGCGAGCTACCCGCGGACGTCGTGCGCAAGGAGCAGCGGGTGTACCGGATGATGAAAGGATTCCGCTGATGCAGGTACCGGAGTTCCTGCTCCGACGGCTGTATGTGAAAGGCAGCCTTCGCAACGAGGACGGCGGATTCGCATTCGACCTGCAGAACTCGCTGGGCTCGGGATACGCCGAGCAGGTGCTGCCTCTGCTGGTCGACGACGCTGAGATCCCGATGCGGGCCGCGCGGTTCGTCGTCGACGGTGTTTCCACCGGATTCGCGGAAGTCACGCCGGACGCGCCATTCACACTGGCGATGAACGCAAACGTCACCGTCGTGGTGGAAGGCCGGACGCTCGCGCCCGGGAAGCATCGCATCACCCTGGGCTTCGTTGTCACGGGCATGGGCGAGATGCAGTTCGACGTGACGGATGTGATGGAGTGAGGCGGGGAGAAGAGCCTTCAACACCGGCTGCACTCCCGGCGATCGACTACGTCGACCGCTGGCGGCGCATGGTCGAACGGCGGCGCGCGCAGATGGACGCGGCCTACGCACGCGCCGGGATCGACAGTGGCGACTACTGGGCGCGGCGGGCGAAGACGTACCGCGAGGCGCTGCACCGCCGGATGGACGAAGATCCGCTATTGCAGCGCGTGCGGACATGCGTCACTGCGGCCTCCACGGTGCTGGACGTGGGCGCGGGGACAGGGCGGCATACGCTGGCGCTGGCGACGCAGGTCGGGCACGTGACAGCCGTTGATCCGTCCGCGGCGATGCTGGCGTTCCTGCGTGAGGATGCGGCCAAGCAGGGACTGACGAACATCGAGACGTTGGAGGCGGCATGGCAGGACGCCGACGTGGCCCCGCACGACATCGTCCTCTGCTCCCACGTCGTGTATCCGATCGCGGAGATCGCGCCGTTCGTGCGCAAGCTGTGCGATGCGGCATTGGACCGGGTGTTCGTCTATCTGCGCGTCGATCCGATGCCGACGGACATGGGATTGTGGGCGGAGTTTTACGGCGAGCCGCTGCAGCCGCAGCCGACGCACATGGACCTGCTCAACGTGCTGGCTCAGCTCGAGATCTTTGCGGATGTAGAGGTGGTTGAGCACCGGTTCAGCTGGACGTTTGGCGATCTCGACGAAGCGGTGGCGCAGGTGCGGAACAGTCTTTGCCTGCGCGAGGACGACGCGGCGGCAACGGACAAGCTGCGGGCGCTCCTCGAGGAGCGGCTGGTACGGGGGCCTGACGGACGGCTCGGGCACCAGCCTGGATCCTCGCGCTCGGCGATCATCTCGTGGGCCGCTTCGCGTGCCGTGTGATGCATCTGTCGTGTATGCGCGCGAGTCGCTATAACGGCGATCGATGACGCGCACGTGGGACTTCAAGGGGAACTTCTTCGAGGACCTGTGGCCCGGGCAACGGCTGATCAACCCCGTGCCGCGCACGGTCACGCCGGGCGATGTCGCGCTGTACATGGCGCTGTATGGTGATCGTAACCCGCTGTACTGCTCCGAGGAGTTTGCGCGCAGTCTCGGCTTCGAACGGGCGCCGATTGCCGATCTGCTCGTCTTCCACATCGTGTTTGGACGCGCGGTCGCGGAGATCTCGCTGAACTCGCCCGGGAACCTGGGCTACGCGGACGTGCGATTTCTGCGGCCGGTCTACACGGGCGACACGCTACGCGCCGAGACGGAAACGCTCGGCTGGCGTGAGACGTCGAAGGGCGATACGGGCGTGGTCTGGGTGCGCACCCGGGGGTTCAACCAGCGGGACGAGCCGGTGCTCGAGTTCTATCGCTGGGTGATGGTCAACAAGCGAGATCCGTCGATCGCGACCAAGGCGGATGATGCGCCCGAGATGCCGTCGCGCGCATCGCTGGATCATGTGGCCTTTCCCCGCATCACAAGGTTCGAGACGAGCGCGACCGGGAGCAACGTGGCATGGGAAGACTACGAGCCGGGCATGCGCATCGTTCACCCGCAGGGGATCACGGTTGAGGAGGCGGAGCACCAGATGGCTACGCGCCTCTACCAGAACACAGCACGCGTGCACTTCAACCAGCACCAGCAGGCGTCATCGCGGCACGGCCGCCGCATCGTGTACGGCGGGCACGTGATCTCGGTCACTCATGCGCTCACGTTCGACGGTCTGGCGAATGTCGTGGGATTGGCGGCGTGGAACGGCGGTTCGCACACGAATCCGACGTTCGCGGGGGACACGCTGTTCGCGTGGAGCGAGGTGCTGGAGCGCGTGGAGCTGGGCCGGGAGGACATCGGCGGACTGCGGCTGCGGCTGGCGGGCGTCAAGAATATGGATCCCAACGCCGAGGAGATCCCGCTGAAGGTGGCCGGGTCCGATGGACGCGAGCGTTACCACGACCATGTGGTGCTGGACCTTGACTACGTGGCGCTGGTGCCGAAGCGGGCGGTTCTCGCCGGTTAGCGTGCCCTCCGGCATGAGCATAAGCGGCGCGGCCGCTATGATGCGATCGCGATGACTTCCACATCGGTTTCCACGACGCTGTTGAACGCACGGCGGCTCGCGGACCTTGCAGGCTCGATCGCGGAAGCGGCACGGGCGCGGGCGGCCGATGCCACGGAGCGAGGCGGCAGGTTGGACGACCACCAGGCGATGGCGGAGCGCCTTGCGCTGATCGCAACGGAGGCGCGAGCGGCCGGGCACCTGGTGGCATACGCGGAGCGGTTGTCCTCGACGGGGCGCGCGGATGGGATCGCCGAGGACCAGGCGCTGGTCTACGCCGCGGACCTGGCGAACCGCCTGGTGGCGAGCATGGGTGCGCATCCGGACGACTTCGCGGGCGCTACGGAGATTGACGGTGATGCACGTCAGCTCATCCGCGACGGGCTGAACGATGGGCGTATCCAGGCACTTGGCCGGCACGCGATCGCTTCGTTCGGGGTCAACAACAGCGAGCTGTTCGACGAGGGCGCGGCCCAGACACGCCAGTTCGCACGCCAGTTCGCGAAGCAGGAGCTGCTCCGCGAGGACAATGGCGAGGCGATCGCGGACCGCATTCATCGCGAGGACCTGTTGGTTCCCGAGTCATGGATCAGGCAGTTCGCCGAACTCGGGTTCTTCGGATCGTCGGTGCCCGAGAGCTACGGTGGCACGGAGATGGGCTACCTGACCATGATCGTGCTCACGGAGGAACTGTCGCAGGCGTCGCTGGTTGCAGGGAGTCTGCTGACGCGCGCGGAGATCCTGACGCGCGCGCTGCTCGAGGGGGGCACGGAGGAACAGAAGCAGCACTGGCTGCCCAAGGTGGCATCTGGCGAGGTCCTGGTCGGTATCTCGGTCACGGAGCCGGACGTGGGCTCCGACGTGGAGTCGGTGCAGTGCAAGGCGACGCCGGGCACGCGTGGCGGCAAGGATGGCTGGCTGCTGAACGGCGCGAAGGCATGGTGCACATTTGCGGGGCGCGCCAACGTGCTGGCGCTTCTGGCGCGCACCGACCCGGACATCTCCAAGGGTCGCCGCGGTCTATCGCTCTTTATCGTCCCGAAGGACGCATTCGACGGGCATACGTTCGAGATGCGCCAGCCGGACGGCGGTGTCATGACCGGCGAGGCGATCCCCACGCCGGGGTACCGTGGGATGCACTCGTACATCCTCAACCTGGAGGATTACTTCGTGCCGGCCGAGAACCTGGTCGGGGGCGCGGCCGGCGAGGGCCGCGGCTACTACCTGACGCTGGGGGGGTTCGCCATCGGCCGGCTGCAGACCGGCGGGCGCGCGCTGGGCGTGGCCCAGGCGGCGCTTGAGAAGGCTTGTTCGTACGTGACACAGCGCGTGCAGTTCGGTCGCGCGATCGGCGAATACCAGTTGACGCAGCACCGGATCGGGATGATGGCGACGCGCATCGCGGCTGCGCGACAGCTGACGTATGACGTCGCGCGCTCGACGGATCCCTCGGCCAGGGCGCCGCTCGGGCCAGCGATGGCGAAGCTCTTCGCGTCTGACGTGGCGGTGGAGTCGACGCAGGCGGCGCAACTCTTGCACGGCGGCTGGGGCTATGCCGAAGAGGACCGCATCACGCGTTACGTCGCCGACGCGCTCGTGCTGCCGATCTTCGAGGGTGTGAAGGCAATCCTTGAGCTGCGGGTGATTGCCAAGTCGCTCGTAGCAGGCAGCGCCTGACCGGTCAGCACACACCACCAGGGGGTTCACGTGTACGTCCTGCAGAAACTCGGCCGATTCGTCATACCGCGCACGGAGCTGACGTACCCGGCGCACACGCTGAAGATGCATGAGAACGCCGCCAAGGCGCCGACGGACCATGTGATGCCGGACTTCGAGGATGCGTGCCCGTACGAGTTCAAGGGTGATCCTGTGCGCAAGACGCTGTGCGAGGCGCTGCAGACGATCGACTTCGGCGGGAAGGTGATCGCGATCCGCCCGAACAACATCAGGTCGAAATACTTCCTCGACGACATGCGGGCGATCATGCTGGGGGCCGTGGATCGGTTTCACGGGATCATCCTGCCGAAGACGGAGACGCCGGAGGACATCGTGCACCTGTCGCGCCTGCTCGACGCGCTCGAGCAGGAAGGCGGCTGGACGACCACGGTGCAGATCGAGGCATTGATCGAAACGCCGCTGGCGGTGATCAACGCCTATCGCATCGCGACGGCGTCGCCGCGCATGGCGGGGCTCATCTTCGGCATCGCGGACTTCAGCGCGACGATGGGCGTGCGGGAGATGATCGACAACCAGAACCGCAACTTCCACTACGCGAAGCAGGCGACCGCGGTCGCGGCGAAGGCGGCGGGGTTGCACGCGATCGACAACGCGTTCTTGCGGCTGATCCGCAAGGACACGCCCGAGGAGGAAGCCGAGCGCATTCGACAGCAGCTCCGCGAGAAGAGTGAGGGCTCCCGGGACCTGGGGATGGATGGCACATGGGTGATCCACCCGCAGCAGGCCGAGATCGCGAACGAGGTGTTCATGCCTTCGGACGAGCAGATAGAGGCGACGAAGCGCTCACTCGAGGTGTACCACCGGCTGGGCGGTGGTTCGATTGCTGACCCTGAGACCGGCGAGTTCTACGACGAGGCGACGACCAAGGGCATGCTCATGCAGCTGGCGAAGGCGGCGCAGGGGGGCAAGGTGTCGTACGAATATGTCCAAGAGCTCGCGGCAAAGTCCAAGGAAGTGTCGGGTTACGACATCCTTGAGGTCATGGGCCGCGTGGCCTGATCCGGGCGACGCCGCGGCGCTCGCGTCGGCAGGCCTATGTAGCGTGACTGGTGTGATCGGCGATGAAGTCGGCCATTGTGCGCTGCGCGTCCGCGTCGGCGCTGCGGGCGGCCTCCCAGATCAACAGCGTACCGATGCTCATGACGACGGCCACGGCGAGCAGCATCGCCAGGCGCAGGGCTGGGCCCTCACCCATACCGGCCTGCTGCTGGAAGAGCTCTGAGAGGCCGCCGACGACGACAGGCGCCGCCGCCGCGCCCAGGACGACGAGCGCAAGGCCGAACGTCGCGAAGGCCTGGCCGCGGATGCGCGGAGGCGACACGGCGGCGACGATCGCCGGAGCGCCGCTCGTGCCATACGAGGCGATGAAGCCGCTGACGACGAGGATCGCGAACGACACGGGAGCGAACGGTGTCGCAAAGGCGACGATCCAGGCGCCGACCAGCACGGCGCAGGCGGCGGTGCACACCCGGCCTATGTGCGAGAACCCCTTTTGCACCTGCCTATCGGCGAAGGGTCCACCAAACCAGGTCCCGAGGAAGGCCGAGAGCGCAAGCGCTCCGAAGAGCACGCTGGCGGTCGCCGTCGATGCTCCGTATTCGCGTTCGAAGAATGTCGGGAACCAGAACGCGACGCCGAACAGCGTGAAGCCGATAGCGGCGTTGGCGAGGATGCAGTAGCGGAGCGTGCGGTTGCGCCAGATGTCCGCCTGGCTCTCGAGGAAGCCCTTCTTGTCCTGGGGTTCGCGGAGGAACTCGCCGAGCAGCGGGTTCTGGGCGATGGCGTCGTTGAGGTCGGCTTCACCCCGAGCGGGTTCGCGCAGGGTGAGCGCATAGGCGCCCAGCATGAGCCCGGGAACGGCTGCGGCGGCGAATCCCCAGCGCCAGCCCACAGCAGCGACGATCGCACCGCCTACAAGGGCACCGATGACCTGACCGGCGGCATTCGCGGAGCGGTGGTAACTGAGCGCACGGCCTCGGACAGAGACGGGATAGTAGTCAGAGAGCAGGCTGCCGTGGGTGGGTCCGATGGTGCCCTGGCCCACACCGAGGATCGCGCGGGTGACGAAGAGCTGGATGAACGAACGAGACACCGCCGCAAGGAGCCCGGCGGCGCCCCAGATCATGGCGCCGATCGCAAGGATGCGGACGCGGATCCAACGGTCCGCCCAGTTGCCGGCGGGCAAGCTCAGGATGCCGGTGACGAAGATGACTGCGAGCGGGAGCAGGCCGACCGTCGCATCGGAGACGTCGAAGTAGCGCCGGATGTCGTCAAGGGCGACGGCAAGCACCGCACGGTCGAATTCGTCAACGGCGTTGAGGATGAAGAGCAATACCAGGGGGCGGAGGCCGTAGTCCCGGAGAAGGGGCCGCCGCTGGCGCGCGCGCTCACCGCCATCCAGGCTGCCGCTTGCGGGACGCGCAACGGCATCCGCTCCGGTGCCATCCGCCGCGTCAATCTGCGCCATTAGCGGTCAATGTAGCCGCTCAACCCATGCGATCCACGGGCGGCGACATTGAGGGTGTGCCGTTCAAGTTTCGAGCAACGCGTTGTTGTCGTAGAGCTTGATGACGCGGACGGCGCCTTTGGGACCGACGGCAAGGCAGAGGCCGCAGAGGATGCACTCGTCGAGGTTGTCCTGGACGACGTCGACGCGGCCCCCGTCGTCTGCATAGATGTCGACGGGGCAGATGCTGGCGAGCTGCTTCGCTGCATCGGGATCAGATGCCACGGGGTCGTCTATTTCGACCGCGATGAACATGGCGCTGGCGTTGACGGTCACGACGCTGCTCCAATTCGCTGCTTGACGAGGTCCGGGATTTCCTGGATCTCTTCGGCTACGGAGATGCCGGCGTCCTGCATGCGGGCGATCTTCTCGGCGGTCGTGTCCGCGCGGCCTTCGACGATGGTGCCAGCGTGACCGAAGCGCATTCCGGGCATCTCGTCCATGAAACGTCCGGCCATGAAGGCGACGATCGGCAACCGCGAGTTCGTCTCCTTCACGTAGCGGGCCAGTTGAGCTTCCATAGGGCCCCCTGGCTCGGAATAGATGACGATCGCTTTCGTCTCGGGATCGGCTTCGAAGAGCGGCATCAGCTCAGCGTAGGTGGAACCCACGATAGCGTCGCCGCCGATGCTCACGGCGGTGCTTTGGCCCAGGCCGGCGGCGGTGAGCGTGTTCGCGATCTCGGTCGTCATGCCGCCGGAACGGGACATGATGCCGATGGGCCCGGGCTGATACGCGCGGCGCGCGGCGGAAGCGGCGCCGCCCATGCCGCCGACCCGCGACTTGCCCGGCGACATGATGCCCAGGCAGTTGGGTCCGATCACGCGGGCGCCGTTGCGGCGTGCGACCTCGAGGAGCTGGACGACCTCGAGGCGCGGGATGCGTTCAGTCACGATGACGAGGAGCTTGATGCCGTTCTCGATGGCCTCGAATGCGGCGTCCCGCACGAAAGGCGGAGGGACGGAGATGACCGATGCATCGACGCGCTGGCGGTCGGTGACCTGCCTGACGGTGTCGTAGACCGGCACGCCGTGCACGTCGCGTCCACCACGACCGGGGGTCACGCCGCCGACGAGCTTCGAGCCGTAGTCGAGACACTCGCGGGCCATGTTCACGGCCTCGCGTCCGGTGATGCCCTGGATGATGAACGTGGTGTTCTCGTCGATGAGGATTGACATGCTTAGACCGGCTCCGGGTGGGGGGTGGAAGGGAGCGAAGCGCCGACCTGCTTCGCGTACTGGCGGTAGGTGTCTGCATCGCGCATGGCCATCTGGGTAATGAGGCAGGCGGCCATCAGCGGGTCTTCTCCACCGCGCGCCGTGCCGCTTCGGACATGGGGACGGTGCGGTCGGCGTATTCGACGCCGTATTTCTCGAGGATCTTGAAGCCCTCTTCCTCCCAGGAGCCAGGAATACGGAAGATGGCGATTTTCTCGGCGGGGTCATAGCCCGATTCGACGACCCCCTTGATGACGCCGCGAGCGACGATATCGACGCGGGTGTTGCTGACGACGTTCATGATGACGCAGATTTTTTCGACGCCGGGCTTGCTGAGAATCAGCCTGGTGAGGGCGCATGCCTTCTTGACGCTGGGGTTGCCGCCGATTTCGCAGTAGTTGGCCGGACGCCCGCCGTGCTTGCGCAGTGCGTCGAAGATGGTGAGGCTGCCGCCGCCGGCGCCGATGACGCAGCCGAGGTTTCCATCGAACTCGACGACGCGGCCAGCGACGCCGCGATGGTCCGAGGCATCGACCTCGGCGCCGCGCAGCTCGAACGGCGTGGGTTCGCGCGCCTGCCGCGACTCACTGGCACCGATATTGAGCTCGTTCAGCAGCGCCTTTTGCTGGTCGCGCGCCTCGTCCTCCATGTCCATGTGCGAGTCGAGCGCGATGAAGGAGCCATCCTCGAGCCGGGCGAGGGGGTTGATCTCGGCGAGCGTGAGGCCATGCGACAGGAAGGTCCGTGCGAGGCCCGACATGATCCGGGTGAGCGTGTTCAGGTCGTTGCCGCTGATACCGAGCGAAGCCACGAGCTCCTTCATGCGGAACTCCTGGAACGGCAGGAAGCTGGAGAAGTGCACACGGGCGACATGCTCCGGGTGCTTCTCGGCGACCTCCTCGATATCGATCCCGCCCATGTCGCTGAAGATGGCGACGGGTAGCTTGGCGACTGCGTCGTAGATGATGCCTGCGTAGTACTCGCGGGAGACGGCGGATTTCTGCTCCACCAGGACGCCGCGCGGGCGGTGGCCGCCAATTTCAAGCTCGAGGATGTGGGCGGCGTGGGCGCGCGCTTCGTCGGGTGTGGAAGCGAACTGCACGCCGCCGGCCTTCATGCGGCCGCCGCTCAGCACCTGGGACTTGAGGACCACGTCCGCGGCGACGTCCGCAGCGATGCGGGCGGCTTCATCGGGCGTTGTCGCGAGCCCGCCCTTCGAGGTTGGGATGCCGTTCTTGCGCAGGACCGCTTTGGCTTCGTACTCGTACAGTCGCATCAGATAAAGGTCTCGACCGTCTTGCGCTCGCGCTCGGCAACGCCCGTCTCGATCGCCTTTTCGGCGACGCATTTGGCGACGTTCTTGAAAACCGTGGGGTGGAAGACGCTGGGAATGATGTACTCGGGGCTGAGCTCCTGCTTCGAAACAGCGGCGGCGATCGCTTCAGCGGCGGCGACCTTCATCTCCTCGTTAATCTGACGCGCGCGCACGTCGAGCACGCCGCGGAAGAGGCCCGGGAAGCAGAGCACGTTGTTGATCTGGTTCGGGAAGTCGCTGCGGCCGGTGGCCATGACCTTGACGTACGGTCCGGCTACCTCCGGGCGGATCTCCGGATCGGGATTCGCCATCGCCATGACGATGGGGTCGCGGTTCATCTTCTTGACGTCATCGACCGTGATCATGTTCGGGCCGGCCAGGCCAAGGAAGAGATCTGCGCCCTCCATGGCGTCGCTGACCGAACCGCTGACACCTTCGAGGTTTGTGTGTTCAGCGAACCATTCCTTCATGAAGTTCATGTTCTCGGTGCGGCCCTTGTGGATGATGCCGGCGCGGTCGCAGCCGATGATGTTCTTCACGCCGACCGACATCAGGATCTTGGAGCAGGCAACGCCCGCTGCGCCAACGCCCAGGACGACGACCTTCAGATCCTGCGGTTCCTTGCGGACGATGCGCAACGCATTGAGCAGCGCGCCGAGGACGACGACTGCGGTGCCGTGCTGATCATCGTGGAAGACGGGGATGTCCATCTCGGCCTTGAGGCGCTCTTCGATGTAGAAGCAACGCGGAGCGGAGATGTCCTCGAGGTTGACGCCACCAAAGCCGGGCGCCAGCTTCTTCACGATCTCGACGATCTCGTCCGGATCCTTTGTGTCGAGGCAAATCGGCCAGGCATCCACACCGCCGAATGCCTTGAACAGCATGGCCTTGCCTTCCATGACCGGCATGGCGGCCTTCGGGCCCAGGTCGCCGAGCCCGAGAATGGCCGTGCCATCGCTCACGACCGCGACCGTGTTGCCCTTGATCGTGAGGTTGTATGCGAGGTCGGGGTCCTTGTCGATGGCGACGCAGACGCGCGCCACGCCGGGTGTGTAGACGACGGAGAGGTCGCGCCGGCTTGTGACCGGAACTTTGTTACGGATCTCGATCTTGCCGCCGCGATGCGACATGTAGACACGGTCGGCGACGTTCTTGATCTGCACGGACTTGATGCGGCGGACGTGGTCAACGATCTCTCGAGCGTGGTCGCTGTCGCGGGCATGGACGCTGATCTCGCGGACGATGGTCGCGCCGGTCGACTTGATGACGTCGATATCGCCGATGCTTCCGCCTTCGTCGCCCACGGCCTGGGCGATCTGGGCGAGCATGCCGGGCTTGTTCGGATACTGAGCCTGGAAACTGAACGTGTAGGTGGCGGTCGGCAACTCGTTGGCGCCGTTCCTGCGTGCCATGAGATGGTCCTCCTGCCTGGCGGCGCATCATTCTAGGAAGCGCGTTGGTTTCGGGCTAGATGACGGATCGTTGCGCCTATCGCTCGCTGGGCGTAGCGTCAATGCGTAGCGCGGAGGCGCGCGGGAGGCGACGATGGCAGCACCGGAAACGGGTCGGGTGAGCATCGAAACAGGCGTGGTCGTCGGGCGCGGAGGGGATCGCGAGTTGCGGGCCGACGTCTTCACACCCCCGCCCGGAACGGGAAATGGCGCCGGCATCTTGCTCATCCACGGTGGCGGTTGGGTACAGGGCGACCGCTCGCAACTCCGGGGATACGGCATCCTGCTCGGGCGCATCGGGTACACGAGCGTGGCGTGTGAGTACCGGCTTGCGCCGACGGACCGGTGGCCCGCACAGATCCACGATGTGAAGGCTGCCTTACGCTGGATGCGGGCGAATGCGGGGGCGCTGGGCATCGATCCGGAGAAGATCGCCGTATCGGGCAACTCGGCCGGCGGGCACCTGTCGCTGATCACGGCGGGTACGCCGAATCTTCCCGCGTTCGAAGGTGAGGGCGGCAACGCGGGCGTGCCGACGCACGTGGCGGCGTGCGTGGCCTTCTATGCGCCAGCACTGCTGTACACGCCACGCCGCGCGCTGCCGGAGCAGCTGAACTTCCTGTTCGGCCGGGGATACAGTGAAGAGACGGCGAAAGACGCGAGCCCGATCACGCACGTCTCGGCCGAGTTCCCGCCGACCTGCCTGATCACCGGTACCAAGGACGAGCTGGTGCCCTACGAGGCAAGCGTCCGCATGTTTGAGGCCTTGCTCGCGGCGGGCGCGAAGGCGGAACTGCACGCGTACGAAGGGTTGCCGCACGGCTTCGACGCGCTGCCGGACTTCGGACGGCAGACCGCGCAGATCCAGGCGCTGTTCTTCGATCGTCATGTCGTGAACCCGCGACCGATCGTGCTGCCGCAGGCGGCTGCGGCCGCGGGGTGACCGGGCGAATGTCAGCCTGAATATGTCCATCCGAGGTCGTCGTCGCGCAGCGGACGGCCGTGGTTGATCTGACCGCCATCGAGAATGCGGGCGACGACGAGCGTGTGGTCGCCGACGGGCAGACCGCCTTCGACTTCGCACTCGAACCAGGCGAGCGCATCACGCAGAATGGGGCAGCCGGTGGCCATCGTCCGATGCGGGACGCCCGCGAGCTTGTCGATGATGGGCTGGCCATTGGCGGCCCGACCGATGATCTTTGTCGGATCGGCGGGCTGCAGGAACGAAGCGACAAGTGGCGCGCTCTCCTCGCCCATGACGTTGACGCTGAAGACGCGCGTATCACGGATGTTGGCGAGCGTGCGGGCGTCGTTCTCGAGAGAGAGGGCGACCATGCGGGGTTTGAAGGAGATCTGCATGAGCCAGTGCGCGGCCATGACGTTCATGCCCATCGGCCCGCGCGAGCCGATCACGTACATGCCGTAGTTCATCATGTCGAGGGCGGGGCGGGCGTTCTCTTCTGGCACGAGATCTCCTGATCCGATTGTAACCGTGCCGCGAGGTGCCAGATGGACGAGCGCACCGCGAGGCCGTATCGCTCGCCGACGTATAATGTCGCGCGAGGAATGAGATGGAGCGGCGGCGCATCCACGGCACAACCACGGCGCCGTTAGGCGCGTGCAAGCGAGGGTCACGCGACTTGCGATGGAGTACCTGCGTGGGCGCGGCCTGACAGGCCACTGCGAGATCAGCGGAGGCGGTTTCGCAGACCTTTGGGCTGATTGTTACGTCGGTGTCGCCAGCTACGCATGCGCGTGTGAGGGCGGAGACGTGGTGAGCGGAGAGCTAGTCTGGAGGCTTGATGCGGACTTCGAGCCGCTCGGACCACCAGACGCTCGCGACTCGCGCGGGGCTTGACAGGCAGCGGATGCGACGAAGATAATTCGTGGGAGCCGAAATATTGCCTGTTGCCAAAGGACACTCACGTGACTGAACCATCCACTGCGAGCGTGACGGACGGAGGGCCGCTCGCCGGCATCTTCGAGCGGATGGGGGCTGGCGGGAACCCGTTCCCCGTGTTCGCGATGCTGCGGCGGACGGCGCCGGTCCTGCAGTTTCCGGGCGGGGCAGGCTTCTGGGGGGTATTCCGTTACGACGACTGCGTGCGCATCCTGCGCGACCCCGTCAACTTCTCCTCGATGGTCGACGCACTCTCGATGCGGGGGGAGAAGCGGCCGCCCACAATCCTGTTCGACGATCCGCCGGTGCACACGCGCATGCGTGGGCTGCTGAGCGCCGCGTTCACGCCGCGCGTCGTCGAGGAGCAGGCGGACGCCATCCGCGAAAACGCCACCCGCATGATCGCGGGCATGTTGGCGGAAGAGCGACCGGACCTGATCGCACACCTGGCATACCCGCTGCCGGTCATGGTCATCGCGGGGATGCTGGGTGTGCAGGACGGAGACATGGCGACGTTCAAGCGCTGGTCCGACGCGATCATCGGCAACGTAGGCAACAGCCTGATCGATCCGTCGAACGACGCGATCGCGGATGTGAACGCGGAGTTCGACGCCTACTTCCGCGAGCGGCTGGCGCGGCTGCGCGCCGCCCCGGAGGAGAACCTGCTCAGCGAGCTCGTGAACGCCGTTGACGAAGACGGCAACCGGCTCAGCACCGAGGACTTGCTTGTGGTCTGCCGCGTGCTGCTCGTGGCCGGCAACGAGACGACGACAGGGCTCATCGTCAACGCGATCCGGGTCTTCAACGAGTTCAAGCACGTGCTGCCAGCGCTTCGGGAGCGCCCCGCGCTCATCCCGCCGATGATCGAGGAGACGCTGCGCTACTATCCGCCGTTCCCGGCGACGATCCGGCGCACGATGCGGGATATGGACGTCTCTGGCACCGTCATTCCGAAGGACAACCGACTGCTCGTGATGCTGGCCTCGGCCAATCATGATGAGACGCAGTTCGAGCGGCCGGAGGAGTTCATCATCGAGCGGGACCCGAACCGGCACCTGGGGTTCGGCATGGGGATCCACTACTGCCTGGGCGCGCCACTGGCGCGGCTCGAGGCCCGCATCGCGCTCGAGATCCTGGCGCCGCGCATCACGGACGTGGTGATCGAGGCGGCGGAGAACGACGCCGTGCTCCGCCCCGGCGGGCCAGAGAAGATGTTTGTGCGATTCGAGAAGGCGAAGATAGCCGCCTAGGCCGGCGCGAGCGCGCGGAGCATCGCGAGCGATTGCTCGGCGCGAGTCTGCGGGTCGATCCCCAGCGGCATGAAGTTCATCACGGGCGTCGTCACCCCGTTGTCGACGTACGCCTGCACCTTCCGCCGGCAGGTCTCCGCGTCACCGTGGATGAGCAGATCGTCGATCACCTCTCGCGGGATGGCAGCGGTCGCGCCCTTCCGGTCGCCTGCGCGCCAGGCCTCCCACATGGGTCCGAGGGCGTTGGACCGCCCGAGCCACGCGTGGAGCTTCGCGTAGACCGGCACGTTGAGGTAGGCAGCGACGGCGCGGCGGCCGAGGAAGTCGACCAAGGCGTCTTCCTGCGACATGCAGACGAAGATGCGGGCGACGATGTCGAGTTTCGCAGGGTCTCGGCCGGCCCGCTCGGCCCCGCGGCGAGCGGCGGCCACGACGCGAGGCACGTCGTCGGCGCTCAGCCAGTTGATGATGACGCCATCTGCGACGGCGCCGGCCAGCTCGAGCATCCGCTCGCGGAGAGCGGCGATGTAGATCGGCGGCGGGTCGGCGAGCCTGCGGGAGAGGCGGAAGCCATCCGCGGAGGCGGTCTCCCGCTTTTCGACGACTTTCTCACCGGTGAAGGCCGCGCGCACGATGGCGGTGACGTCACGCACCTTGCGGTAGGGCAACTCGAACGGCACGCCACCCCAGCGCTCGACGATGACGGACGAGCCGGCGCCCAGGCCGAGTGCGAAGCGGCCAGGCGCCGCTTCCGCCATGCCGTTCGCGGAGATTGCGAGCGTGAGAGGGGCGCGGGTGTAGACGTTGGCGATGGCGGTGCCGAGCCGCAGCTTCCCTGTCCATGCCGACGCGAGCGCGAGCGGCGCGAAGCAGTCGACGCCGTCGATCTCGTACGACCAGGCGTCGGTGTAGCCCAGGCTCTCAGCCTCCTGGAGCGCACCCTTGTGGGCATGGAGGGGCAAGCCATCGAACGGGAAGGTGAATCCCCAGCGTTGCATGGGCGCATGATGGCGGAGCCGGTGGCGAGGTGCAATGCGGCTTTGGTTGCTGTGCTGGCGCTGGCCCGCGCATGACCGCCGAGCGAAAGTGCGCTACAACAGTCGAGATGGACACGTACAAGACGATTGTCACGAAGCGCGATACGCGCGTCTTTACGGACGAGCCGATCCCAGATGACTTGCAGCGGCGCATCCTGCAGGCCGGGCGGATGGCGGGCAGTTCGAAGAACTCGCAGCCCTGCCGGTTCATCGTGATCGAGGAGCAGGGACAGAAGGAAGCGATCGCGAAGTGCGGCGACTTTGCGGCGTGGATCCCATCGGCGCCACTGCTGATCGCGATCGCGGTACCGGAGGAGGCACCGCGAAACGAGTTCGACGCGGGACGCGCGGCGCAGAACATGATGATTTGTGCCTGGGCCGAGCAGGTCAGCTCGTGCCCGGTCTCGATGCACCACGTCGAATGCGCCCGCGAGACGCTGGGCCTGCCAGCCACCTATCGCGTCTCGGTGGTGCTGGCATTCGGCTATCGGGCACGGCCGCCGAAGAGTGCGCCGGAGGCAGCGCGGCGGCCGTGGGATGAGTACGTGCATCGCAATCGTTGGCAGGGCGACGCGTGATCATCATCACTGGCTGCGGACGATCGGGGACGAGCGCGGTCGCGCGCATCATCCACGAGTCCGGGCTGCCGGTCGGGCGGGATCTCATCGAGGGGGACGAAGGTAATGCGGAAGGGTACTTCGAGGAGCGCCCGGTCATCGCGCTGAACGAGCGGATCCTGCTCAGCGCGGGGCTGCATCAGGCGTTCGCCACCGCCACACGCGGCGAGGTCCTCACCGCCGCCGCGCCGCTGGATGCTGAGATGCGGACGCTGGCTGCCTTGGCAACGCCGGCCTGGAAGGATCCGCGGTTCTGCTGGACGCTGGAGGCGTGGTTGCCGCACTTCGCGGGGCGTCCCCGCGTGATCGTCTGCCTGCGCAGCCCAGCCGAAGTCGTCGCCTCAACGCTGCGATACTACGGGCAGGCGGGCGAAGAACCGGCGCGCGCGGTTGAGCATACGTGGCGAAGCGAATACGAGCGCCTGCTGGATGTCATTGCATCGTTCGCGCTGGATGCCGTGGCGATCGAGTACGGCGAGTTGCACGCGGATCCGCGGTCGGCGGTCAGGCCCCTGGAACGGTTCCTGGATCGGCCGCTGGATGTGACGGGTGTGCGGGCGCACCTGCGGCATCATGCGGCTGCGGTTCCGGATGACCTGGCGGCGTTGTATGCGCGGGTGCGTTCGCTCCGGGATCGCTGGACTTCGCCAGGTCGGGCCGCGGCCGCACCCTGAGGGTGAGCCCCCTGGAGCCGATGATCTCGACGCGCTGGCCTTCGTGGATCGGCGTGTCGTCGTCGGAGATGGCCTTCCAGCGCTCGCCGCGAAGCCAGACAAAACCGTTCGGGCTCAGGTTCGAGCGGGCGGTGGCAAGCTGCCCAACAAGCGCGGCCGTGCCGATTGCGCGCGATGGCCTGCGCGAGCGGATGATGGCGTTCACGACCATCAGCACGAAGATGCCGCAGATCACGCCGACCGCGACGACAAGCCAGCGCGAGACCTGGAATTCGGGGTCGCTGCTGCTGGTCATGATCAAGCCACCGAGCATCAGCGAGATGGCACCGCCAACGCCGAACACGCCGAACCCCGGGGCGAACGCCTCGGCGGCGAAGAGGGCGAAGGCCAGGAGGATCAGCGCCACCCCAGCCCAGTTGACGGGCAGCGTGCCGACCGACAGCAGCCCAAGAATGAGCGCGATCGTGCCAGTGATGCCAGGTAGCCCAATCCCCGGCTGGTAGAGCTCGATGATGAGCCCCAGTCCGCCGAGTGTCAGTAGCAGGAAGGCGATGTTCGGGTCGCTGATGAGCATCAGGAAGCGCTCGAAGAGCGTCATCTTGTTATCGACGCGCGGGGCATCCACGAGGCCGGCGAGCGTCACCTCGCCGGAAGCGAGACGTACCGTGCGACCGTCTGACTGCGCGAGCAGGTGGTCGATGTCCTCGGCGATGAAGTCGACGACGTTCAGTTCCACGGCTTCCTGCGCCGACGCTGACACGCTGTCACGGACGGCGTCCTCGGCCCATTCCTCGTTGCGCCCGCGTTCCTGCGCGATGGCGCGAGCGTAGGCGGCCGCGTCGTTCTCAACCTTCTCGCCGAGCGTTCCTTCGATGTCGCCGCCGCCCGCTGCGACGGGATGGGCGGCGCCGATGCGCGTCTGCGGCGCCATCGCGGCGACATGGCCGGCCATGGTGATGAACGTGCCGGCGGACGCTGCCTTGCCTCCCGCCGGGGAGACGTAGACGATGACCGGCACAGCCGATGACTGGATGCGCTGGACGATGTCTTCCATGGAGGTCACGAGGCCACCCGGGGTGTCAAGCTGGATGATGACCGCCCTGGCCTCGGTGCGTTCCGCTTCATCGATGCCACGATCGATGTATCGCGCGAGGATCGGGTTGACCTGCGCGTCCGCATGGAGAACGTGGACGGCGGTGCGCTCTTCGATAGTGCGAGAGCAGGCGACGATTAAGCCTGCGACGAGCAGGCCGAATGCGAGGACAAGGCGTAGGCTTCGCGCAGGCGAGCGGCCGGCCCGAATCAGCTGCATGCTCGCGCCCAGGCCGTCAATTTGCGACATCGCACCTTCCCGACCGAATTGTCGCACCGGCGATCTGGGCGCCGCAACGTCAAACTGCGGGCCGCACGCGCACAAAGCGAGCCATGATCAGCGTGCCGGCAAGGCGGCCAACGGCCGAGAGCGCGAAGACGAGCTTGTAACCAGCAAGTTCAATGAGCGCGCCGCCGAGTAGCGGACCAGCGAACGCCGCGGCGAACGCGACGCCATGGTAGGCGGCGGCGTAGCGGGGACGCTGCTCGGGCGTTGAGATAACGAGCGTGAGGTTCAGCACGGCAAGCTGATAGCCGGCCCAGAACACGCCGCCCGGTGCGTTGATGAGGATGATCTGCCACGGCGCGTCGACGACCAGCCAGGCGGCCGGGAGCAGCGGGATAAGGAAGCCGTTGATGAGTAGCACCCAGCGGGTGCCGCGCAGGTCCATCTGGCGCCCGAAGTAGATGAGGCCGGCGAGCCCGGTGATCGACGGCAGCGCGACGAGGAAGCCGATCCATGTGGCCGAGGCGTCGAGCTCTTCGGCCATGTAGACGGTGAAGAATGGTCCGGCAGCGTGCAGCGCGATTCCCCAGACCGCCGTTCCGACCAGGTACCAGAGGAAATTGCCATCGGCCAGCATCTCGCGCACGAAGCCGGGGCGTTGTTCTGCCTGAACTGCGGTACTGCCGGATGGTTCCGGGATCCGGGAGTAGGCGAGTGTCGACAGCAGCGCAGTGAGGGCAGCGATGCTCCATACGATCGTCCAACCATGGAGATTGCTGTATTGGTCGAGTACGAGGCCCGCGGCGATCCCTGACAGCAACGCCGGCAGCGTCATTCCGAAGTTGCGCGACGCCAGGAAACGCCCGCGCATGGACGCCGGGACGATATCGGCGGTGAGCGATGTCCAGGCGGGAATGGCGAAATAGCCGAAGAATCCGCGAATCGACACGAGCGCCAGCACGATCCAGATCGCGGTATCGCCGTCAGTCATCAAGGGCACGATGGCGAGCCCGACGAGGGCGAGTCGCGCGACACCACCGCCGGTCAGCAGCACCGTCAGCTTTCGATGGCGAAAGCGCTCCGTGGTCCACGCACCGGGCAAGAACGCCAACGCGGCGAACAGGCTGCCAGCGGCGGTGACGAGACCGACCGCGCCGTTTGAGCCGCCGAGAGCGACGATGAACAGGCCGAGATAGCTGAGCAGGATCGTATCGGGGACGCTGGCCCAGAAACCGTCCCACCAGAAGGCGCGCATGCCGCGCACCTGCTGCTCGCCGGGCCGGCCATCAAGCGCAGTGTCGAGCGGCTGATAGCCGAAAGGGCCGGGGACATCGCTGAAGGGCAGCCGGAAGGTGCGCCTGCGCTCAAAGGTCTGCACGGCGCGTGTGGGCGTGCCGGCGGGGGGCCGCATCGCCGTATGCTAGGCAGGCGGCCCGTATCCGGCAATCGACCGCTGAGCGTGTGGCCGTGCGTGCGCGCGACGGTATACACTTCGTTCGCGGTCCCAGCCCCTTCGGGCCGGGATTTTTCGATCTGCCGGAGGACACCGTGACGACCGATGCCGGCGCAGCCAGCCGCGTCCGTGGCATGCAGGACTTGCTTCCCGCCGAGATGGACCGCGTCCGGTCGGTGGAGGCGGCGTTCGCCGGCGCCTGCCGGGCATGGGGTTATCGAGAGGTCCGTACGCCTGTGATTGAGCCCCTGCACCTGTTCACCGCAGCGGGTACGCTCTCGCCGAAGACGCTCGACAGCGTGTACTCGTTCCTCGACTGGGATGGCTGGAGCGGGGAGCGGGTGGTCCTGCGCCCTGACTCGACGATTCCCGTGGCACGGTTGTACGCGGAGCACTATGCGCCGGGGGATACGGCGCGCCTCTTCTACCGCCAGAACGTGTTCCGGTTTACCGACGACGGCTCCTCGCGCGAGGAGTGGCAGTGCGGCGTCGAACTGGTCGGTGACACCGGGCCTGCGGGCGATGTGGAGATCGTCCTGCTGGCCAGGGAGATCGTGACCAAGCTGGGTCTGGGTACGCCAGCGATCCGCGTATCGCACGCTGGCATGGTGCGGACCGTGCTTGCGGCAGCGAGTTTGGATGCGGTGGAGCAATCCGCCGCGTACGATCGGCTGCTTGATGGCGACATAACGGTCGTCGATGAGATCGAGTCGCGGCTGCCCTCGCTCAATGCGCCGCTGCGGCTGCTCTTCGACGTGGAAGGCGCCGGCGGCCAGTATCTGGCGAACGTGCGAGCGGCCCTGTTGAGCGCGATCCCGGCGCTGGCGACGCCCCTGGATGAACTGGGCTTCGTGGTGGAGGCACTGGAGGCGGCGGGCGTTGCGCCGATCGTGCAGGCGGTGCTTGCGCGCAGCTTCGAGTACTACTCGGGGCTCGTATTCAAGATCCACGCCGACGGCGAACGTATCGTCTCGGGCGGCCGCTACGACGGGCTGCTGGAGTTGATCGGGGGAACGCGTGTGCCGGCAAGCGGCTTCGCGCTCTATGTGACGCCGACATCCCGTTTGCTCGCCAGCGCGCCCGCCAACGGGGTGACGCGCACTGTGGACGTTGCGCCGACCGCACGGACTGCAGATACGATCGCTGCTGCACACACCCTGGCGCAGGAACTTCGCGCACACGGACTCAGCGTTCGGCTGACCAATGCGGATGCCTCGACGGAGCCGTTGGTGCTGTGCGAGCCTTCGAGGGGGATGCGTTTGCGCCTGGGCGGTCGCGAGCGACCTGTCGAGTCAACCACCGAGCTGCTGGCAGCGCTGGAGCGAGCACCGTGATTCGCCTCGCGCTGCCGACGGGCCCTTTGCGCCGCGACACAGCGGCCTTTCTCGACGCTGCCGGGTGCGGCATCAACGAGTACAGCGCGGGATCGCGCGCGCTGCGATTCGAGATGCCTGGCGGGGCGGGGTTCGCGCGCGTCTTCCGCGAGAAAGACATCCCGGCCCAGGTGGCGCTGGGCAACTACGATCTGGGCATCTGTTCCTCGCACTGGGTCGAAGAACTGGCGCAGCGTTTCCCTCAGTTCGGAGTGCTGTCGCTGAGTGACCTGGGGTACGGGCGCTCCTCGCTCTGGCTGGCGACGCGGGATCACGCGGCAGAGGAATCGGTCCGCATCGCGAGCGAGTATCCGAACTTGGCAGACGCGGTGGCGCGCCGCGCGCGGCTGCCGCGGTACCGAATCTATCCGGTGTGGGGTGCAGCGGATGCGTACCCGCCAGAGGACGCCGACCTGGCGCTGGTAGCGGCTGTTGACGGATCGACTATCGAGCGTGACGGATTGACGCCGGTGGCCGAGGTCCTCAGGGGTTCGGCCATCCTGATCGGCAATCGGGCGAGCCTGGCATCGCGAGACCTATCGCCGCTGCTTGAACGGATACTGCGGGCTGGTAGCGCAGCTCTTCGCGCTGAACTGCGCGCACCCTCGCTCTCGCTGAGGACCGTAGAACGGCCGCGGCAAGCGCGACTGCGGCTCGCGCTGCCCGACGGGCACGCCCAGTCACACACGTTCGCGGTGCTCCAAGCGGCCGGCATCGCCATCGATGGGTACGACGATGAGCTTGCGGTACGAAGGCCGAGGATCGCGTTCGACGGCGTGGACGTGAAAGTGATCCGCCCGCAGGACATGCCACAGCAAGTGGCCATCGGAAACTTCGATGTGGCGATTACGGGGAGAGACTGGCTCTTCGACCACCTGGTGCAGTTCCCGTCGAGCCCGGTTGAGGAGGTGCTGGACCTGCGCCGCTCGCGGTACGGGCTGGCTGCGATCGTCAAGGACGTGCCGGCTGACAGCGTCGCCGGCGCGCTTGCGTACTGGCAGAGGACCCGTCCGGGCAAGCCCGTGCGCATAGCGAGCGAGTATCCGAACATCGCGGACCACTTCGCGCGCGAGCGCCACGCCGGGCGCTATAGCGTCATCCCGATCGCCGGGGCCTCAGAGGGATTCGTGCCGGACGACGCCGAGATCCTGATCGAGGGCATCGATACGGGATCGAGCGTCCGCGCCAACAAGCTGACGGTGCTGGAGCGCTTCTTCGAGTCTACGAACTGCCTGATCGCGAACAAGCGGCGTCCTGAGGGACCGCTTCGCGCCGTGTACGATGGCTTTGTGGAGCGGCTACATGCGGCCGTGCAGGAGCCGGTCGCGGCAGGGGGATCCTGACCCATGCCGGGACTGCGCCTGCACCTATCGGCCGCGCGTGATCTGGCGCGCGAGATCGAGCGCCTGGATGGCCAGAGAGGGGCCTTTTACCTGGGCGCCACGACGCCGGATATCCGGGCGCTCACGCGCTGGGACCGCGCGCGCACGCACTTCTTTGAGCTCGACGATTTCGGGCAGCAAAGCGGCGTGCACCGCCTGTTCGAGCAGTATCCGACGCTGCGGGACGCGGCGGCGCTTGATGACGAGACGCGGGCGTTCATGGCGGGCTATATCTCCCATCTTGTGATGGACGAGGACTACATCTGCCAGATCTATCGGCCGCTGTTCGGCGAGCGGTCGGCGCTCCGGGACGACGAGCTATCGGACGTGATGGACAAGTGCCTGCAGTGGGACGTCGAGCGAGCGGAGTGCGATCCGTCGCTTGCGGAGGAGGTGCGCGAGGCGCTCGCCCTGGCGGCTGTCGAAGTGAACATTGAATTCATCGCGCAAGAACACCTGCGGCAGTGGCGCGACGTGACGGTGGACGTGATCTCGCAGCCACAGACGGTGGATCGTCTGGTGCGATTCCTGGGTCGACGCATGCCCGCTGCCGGGCTGGACGATGACGAGGCGGCGGCGCGGTTCGCCCACGGCGTGCCAGCGCTGCTCCAACGCGTATGGGACCACGTGGGGGAAGAACGTGTGCGGTCGTATCTCTCGGATACGCGGGCACGCGCACGCCTCGCCATCAAGGAGTACTTATCGTGAGGATCGTGTACGGCGCCGAAGAGGCGCGGCGCACGCTACTCCGCCGCACGCCGATAGGCGAGACGGAGTTGCCCGCCGCTGTCCGCGCGAAGAACGCGGCGCTGTTTGGCGCCGATCTGCCGCTCGAGCAGCAGGTGCGACGCATCATCGCGGATGTGCAGCGCGAGGGCGACGGCGCGCTGCTTCGATACGCGCAGGCATTCACGGGCCGGGAGCCACCGGCGCTAGAGGTGCCCCGCCGCGAGATCGACGATGCGTTCACGGCCGTCGATCCCGCGCTTGTCGAGGCCCTGGAGCACGCCGCGGCACGCATCCGCGCGTACCACGAGTTGCAGCGCCAGCATTCGGCGCGCTCGTTCGTTGGCGAAGACGGGGTGGGGATGCAGGTGCGCGCAATTGAACGCGTCGGGATGTACGTACCGACGAGCGCGGGCGCGGTCTATCCGTCATCGGTGCTGATGACGGCGATCCCGGCGAAGGTTGCCGGCGTCGATGAACTGGTGATGGCGACGCCGGCCGGTCCTGACGGCCGCGTTGCCCCGCTCAAGCTCGTTGCGGCGCGCATCGGAGGGGTCGATCGCGTGTTTGCGATTGGTGGCGCGGAGGCGATCGCGGCGCTGGCATACGGCACGGAGACGGTGCCCCGGGTGGACAAGATCGTCGGGCCGGGGAACATCTTCGTCACCGTCGCGAAGCGCGAGGTGTTCGGCAGCGTGGGCATCGATGCGCTCTATGGACCGAGCGAAACGATCGTGATTGCTGATGAGACGGCGAACCCGATGCTGGCAGCGGCGGACCTGCTGGCGCAGGCGGAGCACGATGAGCTTGCGACGCCGATCCTGCTGACGACATCGGCAACCATGGCGGAGGCGGTGGCGGACGAGGTCGAGCGCCAGCTGAAGCTGATCGAGCGAGAGCGGATCGCACGCGTATCGTTCGAGGCGCGCGGCGGCGCTGCGATCGTCGCCTCGATCGAGGAGGCGGTGGCGCTTGCGAGCGAGTACGCGCCGGAGCACCTGTGCCTGCTCGTGCGCGATGCCGGCGATGTTGCGATGACGGTGCGGAACGCCGGGGGCATCTTCGTGGGCGATGACGCGCCGGAGTCGCTGGGCGACTACACGGCGGGGCCGAGCCACGTGATGCCGACGAACGGTGCCGCGCGCTATGCCTCGCCACTCGGCGTTCACGACTTCCTCAAGGTCACGAGCGTCGTCGCAGTTGACGCCGGCACGCTGCGGAGCGCCGGGCCGGACGCGGCGCAGATTGCGCGGGCCGAGGGGTTCACGGCGCACGCCCGCTCCATCGAGCTGAGGCTGGATGGCGGAGAGCGGGGCAGCGCGTGAAAGACTTCGACCTGCGCCGGCTTGTGCGCCCCGACCTGCTCGAGCTACCCGGGTATGTGCCGATCACGCCGACGGACGTGCTCGCGGAGCGCTACGGCATCGCGCCGGACGAGATCCTGAAGCTGGACGGGAACGAGAACCCGTACGGCCCATCGCCGAAGGCCCTCGAGGCTATTGCCAGCGAGCGGCGGTATCACATCTATCCGGACCCGGATCAACGCAGGGTGCGCGATGCACTCGCGCGGTTCCTGGACGTGGACGCGGAGCGGATCGTCTGCGGGTTGGGTAGCGACGACCTCATCGACCTGATCCTGCGTGCCCTGATCGGGCCCGGCGACGGCGTCGTCAACTGCCCGCCGACCTTCGGCATGTACCCGTTCAGTACGGAGATCGCCGGTGGCCGGGTGCTCGAAGTGCCGCGCAGGGAAGATTTCGCGGTCGACCTTGGGGCGATCGAGCGGGAGGCGGACCGGGCGAAGCTCATCTTTCTCGCTTCGCCGAACAATCCGACCGGCAACCGGCTGACGGCGCACGAAGTCGAGCGTCTGCTGTCGCTGCCGTTGCTCGTGGTCATTGACGAGGCGTACATCGAGTTCGCCGGGCGAGGACACGAGCGAGCATCGCTGGTGCCGCTCACGCTTCAGCACGCCAACCTCGTCGTGCTGCGCACGTTCAGCAAGTGGGCAGGGCTTGCGGGGCTTCGGGCCGGGTACGGCGTGATGTCGCCGACTTTGGCTTCGATCCTGATGACGATCAAGCAACCGTACAACCTGAACGTGGCCGCCGGCGACGCGATGGTTGCATCCCTCGAGGATGTGCCGCTGCTGCTCGAGCGATGCTGTGCGATCGCCGGGACGCGAGAGAGGATGTTCGCGCAGCTCAGCGACATCCCGTGGCTGCAACCGTATCCGTCGGAGGCGAACTTCATCCTTTGCCGCCTCGACGGCGTCGACGCGGTCGAGGCGCAGCGGCGACTCGCGAAGCGCGGCATCTTCGTGCGATATTTCGACACGCCAGCGCTGCGGAACCACCTGCGCATCAGCGTGGGGCTGGAGGAGCACACGCCGCGGTTGATTGCGGCGCTGCGAGAGATCGGAGCCGAGCTTGGGCGGTAATCAGCGACGTGCATCCGTCGTGCGTCAGACCAAGGAGACGCGTGTGAGCGTTGAGCTGGACATCGACGGCAGCGGCACGGCGTCGGCGAAGACGGGCATCGGGATGCTCGATCACCTGTTGGAGCAGATCGGGAAGCATGGCCTCTTCGACCTGCGCGTGGAAGCGTCGGGCGATCTGCACGTGGACGAGCACCACACCGTCGAAGATGTGGGCATCGCGCTGGGGCAGGCGCTTGACCGGGCGCTCGGGGACCGCCGCGGCATCGTGCGCATGGCGGACGCGCTCGTACCGCTCGACGAGGCGCTGGCGTCGGTGGCGATCGATATCAGCGGGCGGCCGTACTGCGCGGTCGAGGCGAACTGGACGCTCGATCGCATCGGGGAGTTGCCGTCGTCGCTCGTCGAGCACCTGCTGGGCGCGTTCGCGACGGAGGCGAAGCTCACCTTGCACGCCCGCGTGCTCAGGGGAGAGAACGACCACCACCGCGCCGAGGCGATGTGCAAGGCACTCGGGAGGGCGCTCTGCGCGGCGACGCGCATCGACCCGCGGCGGGCGGGCGACGTGCCGAGCACGAAGGGAACGATCTAGCGGCGCGGTGCGGATTTCGCAGCGAGCCGCCGTTGACACGCCAGGAACGGCAACCGATACTAATCGCGATTACGGCAACGCGCCGAACGAAAGGACCGCACCATGGCCGTCGATCAGGACACGCTGCGCATGCTCCGGACGGAGCCGGCGCCCGAGGAGCTCGACCTGAGCTGGATGGAGAACGGCAGCGAGCGAGGGTTCTGGGCGAAGCCCGGGCGCCGTGGCCTGACGCTTGAGGAGATCAACCAAGGTCTGTATGGCGAGGTGCCGGAGTGGTCGGATTCGGCCACGGCGGCGCCCCGGGGTGCAGCGCGGCGAGCAGGCGTGCCGCGCATCGGCTACACGATCCCGCGGAAGGGCGACATCTGGTCGCAGAACGCGGCGATGCTCTACGAGGAGGCGGTGCAGCGCCAGTGGTCGTCTGCGACGGACATACCCTGGGAGGAGTTGCGGCCGCTGCCCGACGACGTTGAGCGCGCCTACAGCCAGTTCTGCACGTTCCTCACCGAGGTGGAGTTCATCGCCGGGGACACGCCGAGCCAGTGGCTCCCGCAGATCAGCAACGATCACTACGAAGTCAAGCTGTTCCTCGCCTCGCAGGTGATGGACGAGGCGCGGCACCTTGACGTGTTTCGGAAGCGCGCACTGGCCAACGGCGGCGGACTGATGCAGTCGAGCGGGAACGCCGGCCTGCGGCTGATCATCGAGGCGCGTGACTTCACGGAGATGTCGACGATCATGCACGTGCAGGGCGAAGGACTGGTGCAGTCGATCTTCCGCATGGGCGAGTACATCGCCACAAACGATGCGGAGAAGCGCATCTTCCGGCTTTCGGCGCAGGACGAGTCGCGCCACGTGGCGTTCGGCGTCATGCACCTGAAGTACATCCTCGAGACAGAGCCGGAGCGGCGCGAGGAGATCCACAGCTACCTGGAGAAGGCGGAGCCGGTGATCGGCATCGCGACGGGTGACGCGCCGGTGGCTGGCGGATCGCCGGTGTTCGGGACGTCGCTGAGCATCCTCTTCGGGCACACGACGGGCAGCCAGGACGAAGGGAACAACCTGGCACTGGCCGCGTTCCGGCGGCAGATCAACGAGTACATGCACCGGCTCGAGGTGGCTGGGATCGGCGAGCGGCGATACCGGCTGCCGGCGCACATCCAGGCCGTACTCGACCCGCCGAAGAATTAGTCGTCTGGTCGTTGGTGGTTGGAGCTTGGAGGCTCCGCTTCGGCGGGGCCTCTTCGTTGCGTATGTGGGCGAGGCTGGACGCTGCGAATACAATTTGCATTGATTCAGAGGGAGATCTTGTGGGTATGCGGCTAGCGGGTGTCTTCTTGGCTTTAGCGGGCAATCCGTCCCAACAAATCCAAGCGCCTAGGCATTTCTACAGCCTCGTTTGCCGGACGCCGGAGGGGGCGAACCCTGCGCGTTGGACGCGCCTGCAGCACTCGCTAGCCGACGGTCTCCTTGGATATGTCGTCCATCGGGCTCACACCAGGTGCGGGCCGATGTGGCGAAAGAGCTCGCCGATGGTGATGACGCCAACGGGCTGGTTCTCCTGCAGCAGCGGGATGTGACGGAACCCGCCGAGCGACATCTTGTTGATGGCCACGGCGACGTCATCCTGCTCGCGCAGGAACACCGGGTCCGCGGTCATGATGGCGGCGCAGGTGACTGCGTTGAGGTCTTCGCTGGGACCGGCGACCTTGTGGAGGATGTCCCACGGGGTGATGATGCCGGCGAGGCGAGCGCCGTCCATGACGAGCACACAGTCGGTGTCGGTGTACTGCATCATCTTCACAGCGAGAGCGACGGGGTCGGACGTGGAGATCTTCACCGGGCCCTTGGCCGGGATCGCCGACAGGGGCTCATGGATGAAGTCAGGGCCGGCAGCCCCGAGCGGCGCGTTCGCCTGATCGAGGCCCGCGAGGTCGTGTCCGCAGTTCGCGCAGTAGTCAGATCCCTCGATGTTGTCGAACCGGCATTCGGGACAGATCATGCGTCCCCGCTCCCGTCTGTGCGGCCGTGCCGCCGTGATGAATGACGCAGTCTACTCGACGGTCCAGGTGTCGCCTTCGACGAAGAGCTCGGCGATGTCGCCGGGCCCCTCGTCGGCGATGACCTGTTCGATCTGGAGGCGCATAAGGTCCTCGTACGTCGGCTTCTCGACGGCGCGCAGGACGCCGACCGGAACAGGATACTCCGGCCAATCCATGCGGCTGAGAAGGAAAGCGATCGTTGGATCTTCGCGCTTCTCATCGTGGACGAGGATGTCGGCCTCGGTGATACCGTTCTCTCCGATGGTCACGACTTCCATCTTCATGCCGTTGAGTCGGAGACCCTTGTTGCGCTCCTTGCCGAAGATCATGGGCTTGCCGTGTTCGAGAGCGATGGTGCGATCGGCGCGCACCTCCTTTGCGGCAAACTCAGCGTGCGCGCCGTCGTTGTAGATGTTGCAGTTCTGGTAGACCTCGACGAAGGCTGCGCCGCGGTGATGGGCCGCGCGCTCGAGCGTCTGCACGAGGTGATGGGCATCGGTGTCAATTGAGCGGGCCACGAACGTGGCTTCGGCCCCGATGGCGACGCTGAGTGGCCGAAGAGGCCGGTCGATCGTGCCGTAAGGAGAAGAGTAGGTTCGCTTGCCGATCTCGGACGTGGGAGAGTACTGGCCTTTCGTCAGGCCGTAGATCTCGTTGTTGTGCAGGACGATCTGGAGGTCGACGTTGCGGCGCAGGACATGCAGGATATGGTTGCCGCCGATGCTCAACGCATCGCCGTCGCCGGTGATGACCCACACGCTCAATTCCGGGCGCGACGCCTTGAGCCCCGTGGCGATCGTGGGCGCTCGGCCGTGGATGCTGTGAAAGCCGTACGTATTCATGTAGTAGGGGAGGCGGCTCGAGCATCCGATACCGGAGATGAAGACGATGTTCTCACGAGGAATGTTGAGCTCCGGCATGAGGCGCTGCGTCTGAGCGAGGATGGAGTAGTCACCGCACCCTGGGCACCAGCGCACCTCCTGGTCGGAGACGAAGTCCTTTCGCGTGAGCGTGTGAATCGGCTGTTGTTCGCGGCTTGCGGTCACCATGTTTGCCTCTAGCTCTCGCCCATCAATTCATCAATCCTGCGCTCGACTTCAGCGATCGTGAAGGGACGGCCGGAGACCTTGTTCAGTCCGACGGCATCCACCAGGTATTTGCCGCGGATGAGCAGCCGCAACTGGCCAAGGTTGATCTCCGGGATGAGCACGCGGTCGAACCGTTGGAGCACGTCGCCGAGGTTCTTCGGGAATGGGTTGAGATAGCGCAGCGACGCGCACGAGACTTGAAGTCCGCGCGCGCGTGCGCGCTGCACGGCCGTGGTGATGACGCCGTATGTGCTGCCCCATCCGAGCACGAGCAGCGGGCCTGACGCGTCGCCGTTGACTTCGAGCTCCGGGATGTCATTGGCGATGCGAGCGATCTTCTCGGCACGCAGGTGCACCATGCGGTCGTGGTTCGCGGCGTCGTAACTGACGTTGCCGGTGATGTCTGACTTCTCGAGGCCACCGATGCGGTGCTCGAGGCCGGGGGTACCCGGAATCGCCCACGGACGTGCCAGCGTCTCCGGATCGCGGGCGTAGGGCTTGAACGTCTCCGGATCCGTGGCGAACTCCGGATCGATGCGTGGCAGGTCGTCGATATTCGGGACGAGCCATGGCTCCGAGCCCATGCCGAGGTAGCCGTCAGAGAGGAAGAGCACCGGGGTGCGGTACTTGATGGCGATGCGCCATGCCTCGATCGCCATGCGGAAGCAGTCGGACGGGCTGATCGGCGCGACGACGGCGACTGGGGACTCCCCATTGCGCCCGTACAGCGCCTGCAGGAGATCGGCTTGCTCCGTCTTGGTGGGCATGCCGGTGCTCGGGCCGGCGCGCTGCACGTCGATAACGACGAGTGGCAGCTCCACCATCACCGCCAGGCCGATGGCCTCGCTCTTGAGCGCAAGGCCGGGGCCGCTGGTGCCGGTGAGTCCAAGGGCGCCGCCGAACGACGCGCCAATGGCAGCGCCGATGGCGGCGATCTCGTCTTCGGCCTGGAAGGTCTTCACACCGAACTTCTTGAGACGCGAGAGGCTGTGGAGCACGTCGCTCGCCGGGGTAATCGGATAGCTGCCGTAGAAGAGCGGCCGGCCCGCGAGCACGGAGGCCGTCACAAAACCGAGGGCTGTCGCTTCGTTGCCCGTGATGTTGCGGTAGAGGCCGGGGGCGAGCTTCGCCTTGGGCACGTGGTAGTGCTGAGCGAACATTTCGGTCGTCTCGCCGAATGCGTGACCGGCCTTGAGCGCCTTCTTGTTCGCCTCGCGCACCGCCTCGTTCTTGCCGAATTTCTCATCGATCCAGCGAAGGCTGGTTTCAAGCGGGCGGCTGTAGAGCCAGTACATGAGGCCGAGCGCGAACATGTTCTTGCAGCGGTCGACCTGGACCGGCGTGAGGCCGCTGTCCTTGAGCGCGCGCTGGGTGAGCTTGGTGATCGGAACGCGGAAGACGCGGTAGGCCTGAAGGCTGCCGTCATCGAGGGGGTTGGTGGCATACGCCGCCTTCTTGAGGTTGGACTCGGTGAACTCGTCTTCGTTGACGACGAGGATGCCGCCCCGTTGCAGGTCGCCCAGGTTCGTCTTGAGCGCCGCGGGGTTCATGGCGACGAGGACGTCGGGAGCATCGCCGGGGGTGAAGATGTCGGTGCTCGAGAAGCTGACCTGGAAGCCGCTGACGCCCGGGAGGGAGCCCTGAGGCGCACGGATCTCAGCGGGAATATCCGGGAAGGTACTGATGTCGTTGCCGACTACGGCCGAGGTCTTGGTGAACTGGGTGCCGGCAAGCTGCATGCCATCGCCGGAGTCGCCGGCGAAACGGATGGTGACCCGTTCCAGCTCCGTTACATCGCGTCCTTCCGGCTGCTGCGATTCGCGCGTGAGCGTGGTCACTAGGCGCCCTCCGGTTCCGGAATGAGCTGATGCGGCCGCGGCGGGAGATTCAGTACCTGGGCCGGGAAGGCCTCGGCGAGGAAGTGGATAATGTCCATGGTCCGCAGCACCGCGACAGCCCGGCCGTCGTCATCGACGATCGGAATGTTCCGTTCGCCCTTCTCATTCATGATCTGTATCGCCCGCGCGATAGGGTCTCGTAAGGTCAGCGTCTCCTGAATGGCGCTGTAGAAGCCGGCCACGGGCTGGTCGTACTTCACGTCGCGGGCGACGATCCTCATCAGCACCTCGCGCTCGCTCAGCAGTCCGACGGGGCGGCCGGCGGCATCGGTGACCAGAACATACCCCTGCCCGTGCTTCTGAACGGCGGCGAGCGCCTCCCCGACGCTGGCGTCGCGCTCGATGCAGACAGGAGGTGGGAGCCCGAGGGCGCTAATGGGGTCGGTCTGGAAGGTTTCTTCGACCATCAATGCCTCGCCACGGACCGTCCGCGGCGCGGCGTCGTGGACGGGGAGCGGTGTCACTAGTATTCTAACGCACACGCCGTTGCGCCTGCCGATATGCGCTTCGATACGTGCCCCAAGCAGTATCTATGCTTGCGACGGCCTGCGGCAAGTGCCCACGCGCATGAGCAGTTCACGGCAGGAGGATGGCCATGATCAAGGCATACGTGTTGGTGGTGACAAACCCTGGCGAAACGCGGAACGTCCTGGGCGCGATCAAAGATATCCCCGGGGTGGTGGAGATCCACGAAGTGATGGGCCCGTACGACATCGTCGTCGAAATCGAGGTGGCATCGCTGAGCGACGTGCCGCCGATCCTCAGCGACAAGATCCGCACGGTGCCGGGGATTGAGAGCACGACATCGCTCGTGACATTCCCGGAGCCGTAAGCGGCCGCGGGAAGGCCGCTACCGGACGAGCCTCTCGGCGCGCATCTCGCGGAGCACCGCGTGGAATGCATCGACGGTGAGCGCGACGTCGTCCGGGCCATGGGCGGCCGACACCATCAATCCTCCGGCCATCAAGTCGACACCGTGGTTGAGCATGCCGTTGCGGAGGGCGCGGGCCACGCCGGGGCTCACAGATGGCGGTGGAGCGGGCAGGGCGTGCCAGCCCCACGAATGGCCGTCCGGGGGTTGCTGTTCCATGCCGAGCGCTATGTGCAGCATTGACGACTGGCCATAGACACAGCCGGCGAGCGACTCCTCGCGAAGCACAGCGTTGAGTGATCGGGCGAGCGCCGCGGCTGTTTCGGCGGCCCTACGCTGCGCCTCACCATCGGCGATGAGGGCCAGGCACGCCGAGCCGGCGGCCGCTGAGAGCGGGTTAGCGTTGTACGTGCCGGGATGCTGGATACGCTCGGGGCCGTAGCGGACGCCGTCCGCGCCCATGGCGATCTGCTCGAAGACGTCAGCGCGGCCGGCGACACAGCCACCGGGCAGGCCACCGCCGAGAATCTTTGCCATCGTCGTCAGGTCGGGCTGAATGCCATAGGCGGCCTGGGCGCCGCCCGGGGAGACACGGAAGCCCGTGATCACCTCGTCGAATATCAGCAGGGCGCCGTGCTCACGCGTGGCGGTTCGCAGCTCCCGCACGTAGTCCAACTCGATTGGGTCGCTGCCCCAGTGCGCGCCGGTCGCCTCGAAGATGACGGCGGCGATCTCATTCCCGTGGTCGGCGAACGTACGCCGCAACGCACTCGTGTCGTTCTGAGGGATGACGATGCTGGACTCGAGTGTGCCCGCGGGCAGTCCCGGCGAGTAGGGACGCGAGCCTTCGTCGGGGGGTTGGCCGGTGACGCTGTCGTTCCAGCCATGAAAGTGCTCGCGCAGGCGCACGACCTTCTCGCGCGCGGTGAACGCACGGGCCAGCCTGAGCGCCATCATCGTCGCTTCGGTGCCGGAGGAGGTGAAGCGCAGCCGTTCCGCAGAGGGGACGAGTCGCTGCACCAGTTCGCCCCAGCGGATCTCCAGTTCGTGCGAGGCGCCGTAGTGTGTGCCCCTGGCGGCCTGCGCCGTCACCGCCTCGACCACGGCCGGGTGTTGATGCCCGAGCAGCAGGGAGCCGTGGCCCATGACGTAGTCGACGATCTCGTTGCCGTCTGCGTCCCACTTGCGGCTGCCGCGCGCGTGCGTGACGTAGAGCGGGAACGGCGTCTGGTGGCGGATGTCGTGGGTGACACCGTCGGGGAACAGCCTGAGCGCGCGTTGATGGAACTTCCGCGACGTGGGGTGCAACACTTCGAAGCGCTCGTCGATCGTGCTCACCGGGTCAGTCTACGCGCTCGGCCGCGGGCATCTACCGTGCGAGCTCGTTCTCGACGTGATCAAGCAGATCCTCTGCATCGCCGAGGAGCTTGCCTTCGGGCTGGAGGGCGATGCAGCGGCGGAACGCGTCGGCCGCCTGCTCATACAGGGCGCGTGCATCGAGATCGCTGGCGGCGCGGCGTTGGGTCTCGTGCGCGGCGAACTCGGTGCACCAGCCGACCGAGTACCAGATGCCGGCATCCTCAGGTCGTAGCTCGGCCGCGCGGCGCACGAGCTGCAGGCCCTCAGCAAAGCGACGCTTGCGTGTGACGAGGATCGTGCCGAGGTGTTCAAGGGCATCGGGGGAGTCGGGCGCGAGCGCGAGGGATTGCCGCGCCAGGTCAATCGCACGGTCAGTTTCGCGTTGCGCCAGGGACTCGCGCGACTGACGAAGCAGATCGGCGGCGCGGGGGTTGAACGCCGTCAGGATGCTCCTTCGACGAGCTGCAATGCCTCGGCCTCGGTGAACACGCGGAACGTGTTGGTGCGGACGTTTCCCTGGCTGCTCACGGCGAGGGCAACGCGCGTGATGGCCTCGTCGTTGGGAGCGTCCGCGATGACGACGTAATCGTAGGCGCCCATGGCAAAGTAGATGGTCTTCAGATCAGCGCCGAAGCTGCGCGCGGTTGCCCGGGCATTGTCGAGCCGGGTTTTGAGGTCGGTCATGGTCCGCGCGCCCTGATCGGTCAGGTTCGCCAGCACCACATACGTCGGCATGGTCATCCTCCCATCGCCGTGGCGGCCCTCACGTGCTTGGCGGAACGATCGATCTCCGCGCGGGCGGTGTCAAGCCGCGTCGTCGGCGGCCGCCGGTATCGGCATCCGGGCGGCGCCGCCGTGGTCGCGCATGAACGGGCGAAGCTCAATCGCCTGGCGCACGAGCATGACGCCAGCGGCGATGAAGTACATGACCGAAAAGACGTTCCGCGGGATGATCGAGTGCGGCGTCAGGAACTGCGCGAGGAAGAGCGCGGCGAGCAGCGCGCCCTCCCAGATGGTCATCCGCAGGTTGAGGAGCAGAATCACGGCCAGCAGCGACTGCGCGGCGGTCAGCAGCAGCTCTTCGGCCTGACGGCTGTCAGTCGGGAGTGCATCGAAGGACCCGCTGGAGATGGCATAGGCGACGGGCAGGCAGCCAATGAGCAGCGTCCACTGGTTGACCTTCGACGAGACCAGTGCGCCGAGGGCGGCGTCGGCGCGCATGCGCCAGGCAAGCAGGCCGGCGACGAGGAACTCGGGGAACTCAGACGCGAAGGGCGCGACCCACTGGACGAGCTGGAACTCGTCGATGCCCAGTTCGGTGCCCGTCTCGATCAAGCCCTCGGCGAAGTGCTCCGCGGCGGCGAGGATCGCGATGCCGGCGTAGACGAACATCGCCACGAGGACGGCGCGCCGCTGTCGCGTTGGCAGGTCGGCGATCGTTTCGGCCGGGCCTACGAGCGACGATTCCTCCTCGACTTCACCGCGTGAGGCCATGTAGACGTAGACAGCGAACAGCGAGATGAGGAATGCCGCATCGAACAGCGTGATCCCGCCTCGAACAGGGAGGATGAACGAGTAGATTGTGGCGATGCCGAGGATCCCGACCTCGACGCGATGGATCTCAGCGAGCTTCAGCACCTTCCTGCCGGTGCGCAGGATGAAGATGCCGACGACCATCGACCAGCCGATGCCGACAAGCAGCCGGTTGCCGCCGGTCATGTTCGCGGTCGCGTAGGCGGCGTACGAGGGGTCGTCGCCGGCCTTCCAGGCGAACAGCACGTCAACCGCGTATTCGGGGAGCACGGCGATGAGGGCAAGTCCGGCCAGGGCTAACGTGCGCGGCACGTCGCGCTCCGCTGCCTCGGCGGTCCATGTGAGGAGGAACGCCGCCGAGACGATTGCGAGCCCATAGAGGGACGTTTCGATCAGGAGCCCGGATGACCAGAGGTGCAGACGCAGCGAAAACGCCGGGAAGGACAGGGCCGCCATGATGAGCGGCCATTGCCAGCGCCTCAGGAACGCCACAGCGTACCCGCCTGTGATCGGACCTTTGATGACGCGGTCATCAAAGGTCTCACTGCAAAACCTCCCTGGTGTTTCGAGCGATCGTCTGGCCGCAGATGCGGCGCAGTCAGTGCGTACGAAGGCCGTTTCGGGGACAGCCTTGCTCCGCAACGCTAACGCGAACGGCAGGGGGGATCAACCGCGGGCTGATACGGTGCGCGGGCTGGCCGACGACTCAGGGACGTTTTGTCGAGGCATCAACGCAATGCGCATGGCAGATCGTATCGAGCAGTTCGGCGTCCATGTACTCATCGCTCGACTCGCCCGCCTCCGGCAATCGCAAACCGAGGTCGCCGAAGTCGTCCTCCCGCATGACATTGCCGCAACGAGCGCAGTACAGGACCGTCAGGGCAGCGACGGCGCCACCCGAGTGTGGAGTCTGGCTGGCCATGTTTGAGTACCTCCAACCACTCAAACGCGCAGAAAGCGGCCCCGTGACCGCCCATGACTCGACATAACATCGCATCAGTGGGGTGGCGCTCGTGCCGATTATCGAGGCAGGGGGAGCAGAATCCCTTAGGGGTCAGACCGGTCCGCGCAGCATCGGACCGGGCGTCAAGTCCGCCGCTCGCGTAGGGGGTACGTGGGGGCGAACGATGGGGGCGAGGTCGCTGCCGAGTAATGGGCAGCCACCCGCAACACTCGCTCTGGCGCTCGCGTTCGAATAGTCATCCGGACCTGAGAGGGGGCGCTTTCATGAGCGATCGCGACTACTACGAGATCCTGGGCCTGACGCCGCGAGCGGACGGAGCGATGGTCGACGCCGCATACTGGCATCTGGTGCGGAAGTACCAGCAGCTTGCCGCTACGAACCCGCGCGCGCAGCGGCTGATCGACGAGCTCAACGAGGCGTACGGGGTGCTCGGCAATCCGCGGCTGCGCAAGCAGTACGACGCCTTTCGCGACGACGTGCTTGTGCAGAGTGGCATGATTCGGCCCGTAACGTCGAAGCCGAAGCGGAAGGCCAACGACGCGAAGGACAAGCCAGCGCAGGCGCAGTCGAAGCCAGCGCGTCGGTCGCGGGACGTCCGTCTGCCCGAGATTCGGATCAAGCACGGGAGGACGTACGCTTTGAGCGCGGTCATCGCGCTGCTGGCGTTCGCCGCGGCGTGGCAGGGCGTGCACATCGTGCTCGTGACGCTGGCGTTGGCCGCGGGGCTGGCCCTTGCGCTATCACCGACCGTGGGGCGGCGGATCGGCGAGATACGGTTCGAAATGCCCTCGCTGCCGGCGGTAGACCTGACGCAGGTGAAGGCACCGCGGGTGAACCTCAGCGAGATCGGGCCGTTGCGCGACCTGGCAGCTCGCGAGGAGCCGGCGGTGGACGCGGATACGTTGCGGCGCTCAACGGCGCAGACCATCGCGCGCTGGCGACAGAGCGTGGGGCTGCGCGTATCGGTGGCGGATCCCGTGAGCGAGGACGTCGAAGATCTGGCTGTCGAGGTAGAGGACCAGTCCGAGGACACGGCGCCGCTCGATGCCGTCATCAACATTCTCCGCAATGGCGCGAGCCGCACGGCGACGCGCTGAGAGTACCGAGTCGAAACCGGAAGCGACGAGAGGGGGCCCCGCGGCTCCCTCCTTCGTCGCGTGCCATATGATCGCACTATATATGTTATGTGTGGTCGCAGGGGCGAGCCGCGGGAAACGGTCGCACCACTGACGCTACAATGGCGCGATGCGGATCCTGCTGATGAACGGACCAAATCTGAATACGCTCGGCCAGCGGGAGCCGGAGATCTACGGCAAGCTGACCCTGGCCGACATTGAGCGCGCGGTGAGCGAACGTGCGACGGAGCTGGGCCTGGAGGTCCACTCCTTTCAGGCGAACAGCGAAGGTGCGCTCATCGACTGGCTCCAGGGCGAGGCTCCGGGCGCGCGCGGGCTCATCATCAATGCGGGCGCCTACACGCACACCAGCGTGGCGCTGCGAGACGCGGTGGCCGCCTGTGGCCTGGAGACCGTCGAGGTGCACATCTCGAACATCTGGAAGCGTGAGGCGTTCCGCCACGAGTCGCTGCTGTCGCCGGTGGTGCGCGGCGCGATCGTGGGTCTGGGCACGGATGGGTATCTCCTGGCGCTGGAGGCGCTGGCGCGCTCGCTGAGGGCCACCGCATGATGCGTCGATTCGACGGAGAGTTCATCGAAGTTGTCGCGGTGAACCCGGATGGCGACCTTGCCTGTGACATTACGCTGGCGACGCCGGACGCGCGCAGCGGGCTCTCCGAAGCGCTGAGAGCCAGCTTCTGTCCTCCGGCGACGGCCGTCCCCAACGGGATCGAGGCGCGATTCCACATCGATGCATGGGATGACCTGATGCGTTATGTTGAGCTTGAATCGCGCTGTTGTAGCTTCCTGACGCTGGCATTGCGCCGCGAGCCGGACGCCGCCGTGCTCACGATCACCGGACGACCCGAGGCGCAGGACTGGATTCGAGCACTTTTCCACCCAGCCGGCTAGCGAAGGACACTGCATGACCGCATCCCGCATCGAACGGCTCCGCGCTGCCCTTGTGGAGCGTGAACTCGACGGCGTGTTCGTCTCCAACGCGCAAAACCGTCGCTATCTGAGCGGCTTCACAGGTTCGGCCGGGTACCTGCTCATCACTGCCGATGACGCGGTGATCGCGACCGATTTTCGGTACTACGAGCAGAGCGCAGCCCAGGCGCCGGACTTCCGGCTGCAGAAGATGACGACCGGATTCGAGTCGTGGGTGCCGGATCTGTTCCGGCCCCTTGCAGGCAAGCGGATCGCCTTCGAAGCGACCGACCTCACGGTTCATACACACGGCCAGATCCGGAAGACCATCAAGGATCACATTCCTGAAGGCGACCGGCCGGAACTCGTGCCGACTTTGAACCTCGTCGAACGCCTCCGCATGTTCAAAGAACCGGAGGAGATCGCGGCGCTGCAGCGGGCCGTAGACCTGGGCGATGCCGCATTTACCGATGTGGCGCAGCGCATCGAGCCCGGATGGACGGAGAAGCGCGTGGCGTGGGAGATCGAGCGCTACATCCGCGAGCACGGCGGTGACGGGCTGTCGTTCGACACCATCGTTGCGGGCGGGCCGTGGGGCGCGATGCCGCATGCCTATCCCCGTGACCGCGAACTGCAGGCAGGCGAAGGCGTCGTGATCGACATGGGGTGTGATGTCGACGGCTACATGTCCGACCTGACACGGACGATCTTCCTGGGCGAGCCCGACGATCAGTTCAAGAGGATCTACGACATCGTGCTTACCGCGCAGTTGACGGCGGAGGAAATGGTGCGGGCGGGCATGAGCGGCGGCGAGACCCACATGATCGCCCACAATGTGATCGAAGCGGCCGGGTACGGCGAGACCTTCGGGCACGGCTTAGGGCACGGGATCGGGCTGCAGGTACACGAGGCGCCGCGGGTGGGCCGCACCTCAACCGACGTCCTCGAGGATACGATGGTGTTCACGATCGAGCCCGGCATCTATGTCACCGGCTGGGGCGGCGTACGCATCGAGGACATGGTCGTGCTCGAGCGCGGCAAAGCGCGGGTGATGAGCCAGGCACCGAAGTTGCAGTTCTGACCGCATGAGTGCCTGGCTTCGGATTCGGCTGAACTGTCGACACTGCTGCCCGGCCGCAGAATGACAGGTTACTCTTTGTCCATCCCGAATAGCGTGACGAGGAAAGCATGATCTCAACGAGCGACATGAAGCGCGGCGCCACCATCGAGCTGGACGGACGCGTGTGGCAGGTGCTCGAGTTCGAACACATCAAGATGGGACGTGGCAGCGCGCAGATGCGGATGAAGCTCCGCGACGTGCGGCGCGGTGATATCGTCGAGAAGACATTCCAGGCGGGCGAGAAATGGCCGCGCGTGCGCGTGGAGCGCGTGCCGATGCAGTTCAGCTACGCGGACGGCGACATCATGTACTTCATGAACCAGGAGACGTACGACCAGGTTCCACTCAACGCATCGGTCATTGGCGACGCGAAGTATTATCTCCCGGAGAACGGCACAGCGGATGTGCTGTTCATCGGCGAAGAGGCCATCGGCATCGAGTTGCCGTCCGCGGTGGTGATGAAGATTGTGCAGTGCGAGCCGGGCGTCAAGGGAGACACGGCCACGGGCGCGACGAAGCCGGCGACGATGGAGACGGGCCTGGTGGTGAACGTGCCGCTGTTCATCAACGAGGGCGAGCGCATCAAGGTGAACACGGAGACTGGCCAGTACATCGAGCGGGCCTGATCGGTCCCGCCGCGTGCACGCCCCTATTGCCCCTATCCGCAAATTTGTTCGACAATGCTCGGGCGATGCATGTGTATGCCGTCCACGAGCTGACCACCTATCTGCGGGAGCTGTTCGAGTCGGATCCGCACCTGTCCGACGTGTGGATCGAGGGTGAGGTCTCGAACGTCAGCAGGCCGGCATCGGGGCATGTGTACTTCACACTAAAGGATGCGCAGGCGCAGATGCGTTGCGCATTCTTCGCCGGTGGACGGATGTCACGGCCGGGCGCTGCCACTTCCCGCCTCATCGAGCATGGCCGCGCGATCATCGCTCACGGGCGCGTCGGCTTCTACGAGCAGCGCGGCGACCTGCAGTTTTATGTCGATTTCGTCCAGCCCGAGGGCACTGGCGCACTGCAGGCGGAGTTCGAACGGCTGCACGCCCGGCTACGGGCGGAAGGGCTGTTCGATGAGGCACGCAAGCGGCCGCTCCCGCGGTTCCCGCGGCGGATCGGCGTGGTGACCTCCGAGTCGGGTGCCGTGTTCCACGACATCCGGACGATCCTGGCGCGGCGCTGGCCGCTCGCCGAGGTCGTGCTTGCTCCGACGCCGGTGCAGGGACCGCTTGCGGTGAGCGGCATCGTCGGCAGTATCGAGCAACTGAACGCACGCAGCGACATCGATGTGATGATCGTTGGACGCGGCGGCGGGTCGCTCGAGGAGCTATGGGCATTCAATGAGGAGCCGGTGGCGCGCGCTATCTTCGCGAGCGCCGTGCCAGTCGTCGCGGCCGTTGGGCACGAAACCGACACGACCATTGCCGACTTCGTAGCGGACCGAAGCGCGCCGACGCCGTCGGCCGCGGCCGAGATCGTTGCGCCGGCGAGGTTCGACGTGCGGGTGCGCCTTGGCGTGGCCGCGGGCACCATGCACGCGGCGCTCCATCAGCGGATCACCTGGGATCGCGATCGGATCCGACACGCGGTGCGGCGCGTCGATCTGCGTGGGCCGAATCTGAACAGCGAACGGCAGCTCGTTGACGATCTGACGCGTCGTGCACATGCGGCGATCAGCGCACGGCATCGTGATGTCGCGCACGGCGTCGGCTCGTGCGTGTGGCGGCTTCGCGCACTGGATCCGTTCGCGACGCTGGAGCGCGGATATGCGATCGTCCAGCGCGGGGGGACGATCATCGCGCGCGTGGAGCAGGCGCGCGGCGGCGATGCAATCGAGGTGCGGCTGCGCGACGGGTCGTTCGGCGCGCACGTGGACGGCGCCGCCCCGCGCTCATCGCGGGCGCCCCGACGGCGGGTGCCGGAGGCGCAGGCGCCGTTGTTTACGATGCCCGAGGAACGAGCCTAGGAGGGTGCATCAATGGCGCGGAAGACCGGCCAGGAGAGCTTCGAGGATTTGTACGCCAAGCTGGAGGACACTGTCGCCAGGTTGGAGGCCGGCGGCCTGTCGCTCGACGACTCGATCGCGCTGTACGAGCAGGGTATGGAGCTCGCACGCCGCTGCCAGGAGCGCCTCGATGAGGCGGAACAGAAAATCACCACGTTGAAGGAGTCGTTCGCGCCGGTGTCCGAACGCCCAACCAACGGGCGCGTCCTGAACGACGACCTTGCTGAGTACGAGTACGTCCCCGAGGAGTCGGAACTCCCGATCGAGGACACGGACCCGTTCGCGTAGGGCATGGCAGCATCATCGGCGATGGATTTGCCGCGACAAGCAGACCCCGTTACCGTGACCGCGTGACGCTCCGGATCGGCTGGTTCTCTACAGGACGCGGCGAAGGATCGCAGAAGCTGCTGCGCGCGGCCGTCGACGCGATTCGTGACGGCCGGCTCGATGCGACGATCGCGTTCGTGTTCTCCAATCGCGAGCCGGGACAGTACGCCGCCACCGACACGTTCTTCGCCCAAGTGGAGTCATACGGGATTCCGCTGATCACGCTTTCCGACTCACGGTTTCGCAAAGAACGCGGAGGCGAGGTCGCGCGCAAGGGGCAGCCACTCCCGGCCTGGCGCATGGAGTACGACCGCGAGGTCGTGCGGCTGTTGGGACGATTCGACTGCGACATCGGGGTGTTGGCGGGCTACATGCTCATCGGCACGGAGCCACTCGTGCGATGGCGCCCGCTCCTCAACCTGCACCCCGCCGCGCCGGACGGGCCCTCGGGCACCTGGCAGGATGTCGCCTGGCGCCTGATCGAGACACGCGCAGACCACAGCGGCGTGCGGATCCATCTGGGGACGCTCACGCTCGATGCAGGACCGATCGTCACCTACTGTACGTACTCGCTGCGCGGGCCGACGATCGATCTGCTCTGGCGAGCGGCAGGTCAACGGCCATTGGACCAAATCAAAGCGACTGACGGCGAGCTGTTTCCGCTCTTCCAGGAGATTCGCCGCCGAGGGGCTACGCGGGAGCTGCCGTTGCTGGTCGAGACGTTGCGCTGTCTGGCTGATGGCCGGATCCGGATCGATGGGGACCAGATTTTCCTTGGCGAGACCCGCATCGTGGGCGGATACGACCTGACGCCTGAGGTCGAGGCGGCCCTCGCGTCGCCGGCTTCACGCTAAGTCAACCGCAGGCATACGACTTCGATTGACCGTGCTCATGTCGCGCTGTTAGGATTCGCGCGCAATGGATCCCGCCTTCTGCAGAGACTGTGCCGAGCAAATCGAAGCGTCAGATCGCTTCTGTCGCCATTGCGGCAGCCCGCGCGAGGGCACATCGCTGCCGACGGTGCGTGCGACGGCCGTGCCGGCCATCTGGCGGCCACAGCTTTCGCCGGTCGCACGCGGCGCGGTGGTGATGGCGGCCGGGACTGTCGGGCAGTTCCTGCTGCGGCGCGCGGTCCGCAGCTTCATCGGCGGGCGCCCGTCGCGGACGGGAACGATCGAGATTAAGCAGCCGAAGCAGAAGGACGGCCTGGCGGACGAGGCGCAGATCATTACCGAGACGGTGATGATGCGGCGGGTGCGCATCCGCCGGGCGCCACAATAGCGAGACCCCCGTACGGGCACAGTCATCGAAACGGTCGTGGATGCGGCCGCTCAGCCTCCTCCTCATTGTTCTCACCGCATCACTCGCGCCGGGACTCGTGGCGCCCCGTGGCGCGAGCGCCTACGAACACGTCACCAACGGCGGCTTCGAGAACGGCATATCCGGATGGATCGCGGATGGCTTGACGTCGCTCGAGGTCAGCACTGAGAGCGCGCGATCCGGTGCGGCAGGCGCCCGTGTTGAGGGTGGCGGTCGTCTGCGCATCACGGCGCCTCTGGCCGGCGCCCTGGCAGCGGACCGGTATGTGGCGTCCATTGCCGTGCGGCCGATGACCGACGCCACGGTGACGGTGCGTCTCAGCGCAGGCGATTGGGGACAACTCGAGCATGCAGCGCCGCTCCTCGGAGGCGTGTGGAACGAGGTCAGCGCAACGTTCACCATTGCCTCCGCGAGCCAGGCGAGCTTCACGATCGTGCTCGAAGGCGCCAGCGCAGCGGACATCGACGACGTGCGACTGGAGGGCACGCCGCCGGTGATCATCACTCCGACGCCGACGGCGCCGCGTGCGGCCGTGCCGACGACTGTGCAGACGCAGGCGCCGTCCCCGACGATCACGTCATCGCCGACACCGATCGTAGACATCATCGCCGCGCACGTACGAAACCCTGGGTTCGAGGAGGTCGACGCGGCTGGTTTGCCGTTCGCCTGGGAGAAGTACGGCGGTGTTCTCGCATCAACGGGGAATGCGCGCTCGGGCGACCGCGCCGCGCAACTCACGAGTCTGACCGACTCAACCAAGTGGGTGCACCAGGTGGTAACTGTCGAGGCGGAGGGCTGGTACGCGTTCGGTGCCTGGGTCGGCACGAACGGCGGGGTGAAGGCCGCCTTCCTCCGCGTGTCCTGGTACAGCAGCGACGACGCGTCGGGCAGCGCGCTGGACACGGCCGACTCAAGCGCTCAGGTCGCGGGTTCTTCTGGCTACGTTCCGCTCACCACCGGCCCGGTGCAGGCGCCGCGGAATGCGCGCGCGGCGCGGCTCCGCGTGATGCTGACGCCCAGCTCCGTTGCGGAAGCGGCGGTGGTCGTCGACGACGTGACGTGGGAGCGCACGGCTCCCGCTCCGGCGCCTTCACCATCGCCCGCAGCAGGGCACGGCGACGACGCGCCAGTGGACGGCGTGTCCCTGGTCGGTGGCGAGGCGTCTCGCGAAGGCGCTTCGTCCGTGGCGACGGGGGCCACGCCGGGGTTCGCGCGAGGCGGCGCGGGCGTTATGCAGACAATCGTCATCAACGAAGTGCATTACGACGCCATGGGGGACGCGCCGGACTCGGACCTGGAATGGGTTGAGCTCTATAACGCCTCCGATGCAACCGTGGACATCGGCGGCTGGAGCGTGGCGGACGGACGTGGCGTCGACGTGTTGCCCCCACTGGCGATCGCACCGCGCTCGTTCGCCATCGTTGCGGCGAGCGCTGCGTTCGAAGATGCGTGGGAAACGTATGCGGGCCCGCTCGCCGTGCTGGGGGGCCGGATTGGTAACGGGCTCGGAAACGACGGCGATGCGCTCTTCCTACTCGACCCGTCCGGGCGCGCGGTTGACGCCGTGTCGTGGGGTGACAACGCGTTCGCGCTCAACCCGTCCGTTGGAGACGTACCCGAGGGCCACTCCATCGAGCGTCGCATCGCAGGTGGCGACAGCGACCGCGCGGACGACTGGGTGGACAACGAGCGCCCGACGCCGGGTTTACCGCACGCGGGACCGCAGACCCGTGGCGGAGCGTCGAGCGGCAGGCCCCCTGTCGAGATCATCGAGGCGACGGACGCACGTTGGCCCGAGATGGTGCCGTGGCTCGGGGTGGCGGCCTCCGCCGGTGCGCTGGCCACAGCGCTCGCCTGGCGCGGATTCGAGGTGGTCCGCAGCCGCACGCGCCAGCAGCCGTGAAGGAACGCTTGCAGAAGATCCTCGCGCGCAGCGGCCATGGCTCGCGCCGACAGGTGGAGACATTGATCGCCGAAGGGCGGATCCGGGTCAACGGACGCGTCGCGAAGCTTGGCGACCAGGCGGACCCTGCCACCGACACGATCGAGGTCGACGGCGCGCCGATCCGGCCAGCGTCCTCGCGCGTGTACCTGGCGGTGCACAAGCCCGCGGGCTACACGACGACAACCACCGACCGTCATGCCGCGCGCACGGTCATGGAGCTGCTGCCGCCCGGTCTGCCCCCGCATGTCTTGCCTGTCGGCCGCCTCGACCGCGATACGGAAGGCCTGCTCATCTTCACGAGCGACGGCTTGCTGGCCCACCGGCTGGCGCATCCGCGGTACGCCATCGAGAAGGAGTACCTGGCATTGGTGCGGGGTGAGCCGGACAATGCGGCGCTCGAACGCCTGCGCGCAGGCGTGGAATTGGACGGACGGCTGACGGCACCCGCGCTTGCAGAACGCAGCGGGCCACCGCCGGGATATCACCGCCGGCCGGGGCACACGTGGCTGCGCATCGTGATCCACGAAGGGCGGAACCGGCAGGTGCGCCGGATGTTGTTCGCGGTGGGCCACACGGTCGTCGCGCTCGTGCGGGTGCGAGTGGGGCCCGTGGGGCTGGGACGGCTGGAGCGTGGCGCGCACCGAGCGCTCACGATGCGGGAGCTTGCGTCCTTGCGCCGCGAACTGGGGCTGGAGCCGGAACGGGCGCCTGGGTGACCCGCTGCTATACTCGCGCCCGATGCAGGAAAGCCCGCGCGCGCGCATCATTGCGATTGACGGACCCGCAGCCTCCGGAAAGAGCGTCGTTGGCCAGCGTGTTGCGGCGATCCTGGGCTATCGCTTCTACGACACGGGCGCGATGTACCGCGCCTTGACGTGGCTCGCGCTCGAGCGTCGCATCGACCCACACGACGCGCGCGCGCTTGCGGCCCTCGCGCAGGGCGTGCGCATCGAGGTTGATGATGTGGCCGAGGGCGATCCCGAGCAGCGGACACGGGTCAGACTGGACGGCGTCGACGCGACGCCGCATCTTCGAGAGGCCGACGTGGAGGCAAATGTCTCGCTGGTATCGCGCGTGCCGGAACTGCGGGCGGTGCTGGTGGCGGTCCAGCGAGAGCTCGCCAGCGCGGGCGGCGTCGTGATGGCAGGACGTGACATCGGCACCGTCGTCCTGCCGGACGCCCACCTGAAGGTCTACCTGGACGCCAGCGAGCGCGTGCGGGCTCAGCGCCGTGCGGCGCAGCGCGGCAAACAGGGGGACGCGCAGGAACTCAGCGACAATATCGCACGCCGCGATGCGCTGGATTCTACGCGGGTGACGTCGCCGTTGACCCGCGCCGACGATGCTGTGATCATCGAGACAGACGATCTGAGCGTAGACCAAGTGGTGGAGCGGATCGTGGAGCTGGCACGATGAGACAGACGCGCATGGCGCGCATTTCGTACTGGGCGGTGGTGTGGTTCATCCGCCTGTGCACGTTCCTCTACGTGCGCGGACCGCGCGTTGTGGGGCGAGAGAACATGCCGCAGACCGGCGGAGTGATCCTGGTGTCGAACCACCTGAACAACGCCGATCCGTGCATCATCCCTGGCGCGTTGAGCCGCCGCGTGATCACGATGGCGAAGAAGGAGATGTTCAAGTGGCCGGTCGTGAGCATCCTGTTCAGGATGATCGGGGCGTTCCCGGTCGACCGCCAGGGCGCGGACCTTGGCGCCCTGCGCGAGGCACAGCGCGTCGTCGCTGACGGGCTGATCCTGCTGATGTTCCCAGAGGGCACGCGCTCCCGTGACCGGGTGCTCCATCGCGGCTTTCCGGGCGCGGCGCTCGTGGCCTACCGCACGGGGGCGCCGCTGGTGCCGATAGCCATCACGGGCACGGAGCACCTGCGGTGGCCCTGGCTCTTCTTCCGTCCGTTCCTCGGGCCGCGCGTCACGATGACCATCGGCAAGCCGTTCTACCCACCGGCTGTCGAGCGCATCACGTCGGAGGCGGCGCGAGTCGCCACGGACGACATCATGGTGCACATCGCCGAGTTGCTGCCACCTGCCTATCGCGGCGAGTTCGCCGACGAGGTTGCGCGCCGGGCGGGGGCGGCAGACGCGGTCGCCGCGCGGGGAACGCAGGGCGGTCAGTCGAACACGACGGTCTTGTTGCTGTAGACAATTACGCGGTGGCGCAGGTGAAGGTCGACGGCCCGTGCGAGGACGACCTTTTCGAGATCGCGACCTTTGCGGATGAGGTCGGCAACGCTGTCGCGGTGGCTTACGCGCACGACGTCCTGCTCGATGATGGGGCCCTGGTCGAGATCGGCGGTCGCATAGTGCGCCGTGGCGCCGATGATCTTGACACCGCGTTCGTGCGCCTGATGGTACGGACGCCCGCCGGCGAACGCCGGCAGGAACGAGTGGTGGATGTTGATGATGGCCTGCGGGTAGCGAGCCACCGCGTCGGCGCTGAGCACCTGCATGTAGCGGGCGAGAACCACCAGATCGATCTGTTCACGCTCGAGCAGCGCGAGCAGATGCGCTTCCTGCTCAAGCCTGGCGCCCTCGACGATCGGCAGATGATGAAAGGGGACACCGAAGCCGGCGGCTACGCGCGCAGCATCGGGATGATTGCTGATCACGGCCGACATCCGTGCCCGCAACTCTCCCATTTGCCAACGCGCGAGGATGTCGTAGAGGCAGTGCGCGAGCCTCGAGACCAGGATCGCCACGCGCGGGATCTCGTCGGAGAAGCGTAGCCGCCATGTCATGCCAAAGCGCTCGGCGATCGGGGCGAACGCAGCGGCGATGTCGTCTCGCGCAATAGCAAAGCCCTCGAGCTCCCACTCGACCCGCTGCAAGAACACACCTTCCTCGCGGTCGGTGTGCTGGTCGGCATGGATGATGTTGCCGCCGTGGCGGTACAGAAACTCCGAGACCGCCGCGACGAGACCCTTCTGATCGCGACACGAGATGAGGAGGACCGCGGTGGTGCGTGCAGGCGGCATCGCGCGCCATCATAGCGCGCGCTCGTCGCGTCGCTGGCGGTTCGGTGCCTCAGTCGCTGCGGACGGTGGCCTGGGCGTGGAGGATGCGCACGCGCTCGAGCAGGATCTGACGGCGCTTACGTTCCTGGTTGACCACCTGGTGCACTCGCTGGCGAGAGACGTCGAAGTGCTCGGCGAGGCGGCTTTGGTGGCCGCGCTCCAGCGAGTCATTCGCGACAAGATAGCGCACCGCGGTGCGCAGCTTCCTGATCCGCTCAGCATCTCTCCGCACGGCAACTCACCTCGTTCAACACTGTGTTAGCGGCCGCAGCGAACCGCACAGACACGCCCAAGCCCGGCTGACACGGCGATCAGCGGGAAACCTTCCGATTCGGCGCCCGGCGGGGATCAGGCGCGCGCCATGGGGGCCAGGACGATCAGCGTTCGCGACGGCGAGGGACAAGTCGCAGCGCCAAGCTAATACGCACATGCGACGTTGTCAACGGCTCACGATGAACGTTTGTTGACAAGACTTGAAAAAAGGCGCCCCAGCGGACGCGGGCGGTTGGTACTTGACAGCCCGGGTGCTGAGGGAGCGCTGCGTATGGCAGGTGGCGCGCCCGGAGGGATTCGAACCCCCGACACCCGGTTCCGAAGACCGGTGCTCTATCCGCTGAGCTACGGGCGCCCGTTACACGAGTCTATCACGATGCCGGCGGGGGGGCCGGATCACGCTACTGATCGTCTGTGGCTCGCGCGGTCCGTACCTGGAGCTCGATGCGGCTGTAGTTGCGGTCGTCGGCGAAGACTCCGACGATAACGCTGCCGGTGATCTCCCCCGCCTCGTCCTCGAAGTTTATTCCTTCGGCGTCCTCGAGCAGCGATTGCGATGCGTCGGCTTCCGAAACGGTCCAGCCTTGCGCCTCAAGCTCCCCGCGGTAGAAGTCCAGGACGCTCTCCGCGGTGTCCCGGGTGATCGTGGCGAGGCCATAGACTTCTGCGCGTGCTTCTCGTTGGAACACCGTCTCGATAATCACGGCATCAGGGTAGAGCGGCACATCGTCGGGGAAGCCGGCAGGCAACTCGCGGCTCACGCGCGGCGCGAACGGATCCAGATCCACATCATCGGCCCCGGAGATCACCTCGACGCTGTAGAAGATCGTTGTGATATCGCCATCCTCAGACTCCGCGACCAGGACGATGCCGCTTACGTCCGCGTTGTCGGTGCGACTGAACTGGAACAGGGCGGAGTCGCGTGAGTCGCCGCCGCCGTCGATCTGCAGATTGTCGCTATCGAGCTCGTCCCGGAAGAAGGCGGTGACATCCTCGCGATGATCCGTGGTGTCGAACACGGCGAGGAACAGCGCGTCATCGCCGTTGAGCTGCACCAGCGACGAGACGACCTGGGAGTCCGGGTAACGAGGCAGATCAGGGAACCCGGGCGGGAGCGAGCCTTCGAATCTTCGCAGTGTGCCGCTGGCCTGTCCCTGGCTGAATGCGTTGATGACATTCGAGACGTTGCCGCTGACGCGGGCAGGGTGGCCATCGCCCCCGGAGTCCCTGCCGAATATGAACCACGTCGTTCCTGCCGCGATGATTGCACTCGCGATGATCGCTCCGACGAGCAGCAGTGGTGCACGGCGTCCGCGAGCCGGGGCAGCAGGTTGCGTCGCCGCCTCGACGGGTTGGCTGGAGGCGGCGCCGGCGGCAGCGGCCGGCGCGCCGACGACTTCGTACGCATAGCCGCCCGGCGTGTAGCCAGCGGGCGCAGACGTTGAGGGTGGTTGAGGCTCAGGCTGCTCGGGGTCCGGACGCTCGTCGCTCATGGCGTCCTCCCGCCGTTGATGAGGAATGGGGTGGACGGAGGGATTTGAACCCTCGATCTCCAGGGCCACAACCTGGCGCCTTAACCGCTAGGCCACGCCCACCACGTTCATGCTCGCCGCGAACGAAATAGCCCTGCCTCTTGGAGGACAGGGCCGTCACTGGCGTCCGCAGGCAACTGAGTCTAACAACGGCCCGAATCGGCCCGCAACTCAGCGCCCGGTGGAACCGTGGCCACCGCCGCCGCGTTGCGTATCGGAGAGCGCATCGACGACTTCGACCTCGGGCAGGGCGACGGTGGCGACGACGAGTTGCGCGATGCGGTCGCCGTCGCTGATCTCGTACTCGACCGTCTCGCCGAAGGTCCACATCGTGACCAGCACCTCGCCCCGATAGTCCGCATCGATGGTGCCAAAGGCGACGCCGATGCCTCTTGCGGAGAGTCCCGAGCGCGGCCGGACCTGCGCGTCGTACCCGGCTGGACACTCGATGGCGATGCCCGTGGGTACGAGTTGTGGATGCGGACCCAGACGCACCGGGGTCTCGAGGCAGGCGAACAGATCGAGGCCGGTCGAGTGCGGCGTCGCGCGTAGGGGGATCCGCGCACCCGCTCTCAGGAGCCGTACCCTCAAACACACCGTGGGATGTCCGACGTTCGTACTGATGACAAGGCTTCTTCGTTGACGCCCTACGCAGGTTCATTGAGAATACGGAGCGCGGGTGGTGCGGGCTAGAGAGGTCCTGTTGAAGCGGCGGTTCCTCGTCGCCGGCGTTTTCGGCTTGTGCGCTGCCCTTGCTGTGGCGGCGCTTTTGTTGGCGGGCGGCCCTCAGGCGAAAGCCGACCCCATCGGCCCGCGGTTTCCCACAGCCACGAGGACCCCATCCAGGCCGACTCCGACGCCAACACCCCGTCCGCGCCCCGAAGCGGCCATCGGTCCGGGGTTGATGATCCAGCAGTGCCGGGGGGCCGGACCACAGTCGGTCGAGGCCACGTTCCTGTGGTCGCCATCGCGTGGTGGCCGGCAATGGCTCGACATCAGCGTGCACGCCGACGGATTTGCGCCCGGTACGTTCCTCAGCATCGGGCCGCTCGGCGCGGACGCCTTCGGCTACATCCTGCCCGGGATGCTGCAGGGCACGCCGCACTTCGCACGGATCAACACCCTGACGTCCCAGGGATGGAAGCCGAGCGCGACCCTGGAGTTCTTCACCCCGATCTGCGATGCGGCGGCCTATGCACCCCCGCCGGCGCCCGACATGCTTGCGCTGCAGACACGCCTTGCTGATGCCGTGCGGTTATCGGGCGTGAATGCGGCCATCTCGGTGACGGACCTGCGCACCGGCGAGACGATCCATGTGAACGGCGACCAGGTGCGGTTACCGGGTTGCACGCTCAACCTCTTCACGCTGATGCGCGTGGTGATTGACCTGCAGCAGGGCAAGTATGCGGAGCCGGTGGCCGGGGACCTGATCTACCAGACCATCAACCGGTCCGACCCCATCACGTCGCGGCGTTTGCTGAAGGACTACATCGGCGCCGGCAACGTGTACACCGGCCTACGCGAGGTGGGCGACCTCATGGCCGGACTCGGGATGACACAGACACTGTACGATCACCCGCCCGCGTACTGGCACGAGTCGCTGAACGGCGGTATCGACAATCGCACGACGGCGCTGGACACGAACCGCGGGTTAAAGGCGATCTGGGACGGGCGCGTGCTCCACCCGGGCTGGCGGGATTATCTCCTCCAGAAGATGCGGTTGGTGAAGCCAGGCCTGAACTATCTGGTATCGGTAGGCACGGGGGGATCGTATGTGTCGCATAAGAATGGCTTCCTGTGGGCCGAGGGCTGGGTGGACAACGACATCGGCATTGTGTGGTTCGATCGCGGCGGTCAGCGCTATGGCTACGCGATCAGTTACTTCTCCGGCGACCTAAGCGGGAAGTACGATGGCATCCCGCTGGGGCAACGTCTTTCGTCGCTCACGTACGCCTGGTTCGACGCCCGTTACGCCGCGCCGTGAGACCGGCCGTGGACGCCGCTTCGCGCGCGCCTCACGAGCGCTTCGGCTGGCGCATGTTCCGCCCCCCGCCTGCCACGGCGTTGCTCTTCGGCGCGATGTCTGGCGCGATCGCCGGCTTGATGATCGTGTGGAAGATCGCCGTGCTGATCCGGGGCACCCACATCGTCCGGCGTCGCATCGCCCAGGAAATCGAGCGGCGCACAGGGGTTTGAGGCGACGCAGCGCCATGCACGCCGCGCATTGATCCGCCTTGCCCTGCTGGTACGATGTACCGGTAGATATGGCTGAGCGCGACGAGCTTCAGGCGGCACGTTGGGACGCGATCAGACGGCGCGTGGGCGCGGGCCTGCGCGAGATGCGCGGCCAGGGCCGCTCACAGGCGCAGCTGGCGCTCGAGCTGGATGAGATGGGGTTCCACGTGAGCCAGAGCATGGTGTCACGGTACGAGCAGGGCCAGGGCGAGGTGCCACTATCGCTCGAGCGCCTCGTGGGCTGGGCGTTGTGTTGCGAGGCGCTCAGCTCAGAGCACCTGCGAGAGATCCTTGAGATCGCCGGCTACCAGCTTCCGTGGACGCGCGGCGACATGCGTCAGTTCGACGCGCTGCTGAGGCGGTTCCGCGCCCTGTCACCTGCCGACCAGATGACGCTGCGCCGACGGATGCTGTGGCACCTGCTCGGACTCCAGCCGAAGCGATCGCAGGAGCGCAGCGCATGACCCGCGGCGATGTCACCAGCGCCATCAAGCTCTCGCTCCGCGACCGGCTGCGCGCGCTACCAGCGGGCGGCGAGACCCGCGTCCGTATCCGGCGTCTGCGGTCGCTGCTGCAGGAGGCTGGCGTCCGCTGCGACGACACAGCGGACCTGCAGAAAGTTGACGCGTTCCTGCTGGCTTCAGAGCGCGGGGTTGAGGCGATGTTCGCCGCAAAACTCGACGATGAGCAGCGGCTGCTCGCCTATGCGCGGGTGGTCGCGCGGCTGCTTGCGGACGACCTGCAGCCGCCGCTGGACTTCAAGGCAGAGTACAGCGACACCGGCGCCGCGCCATCGCGCCGCGAGCGCGAGGATGAGCGCATGGTGATGAAGCTGGCTCATGCGATCGCCGAAGGGGAACTCGAGAAGGCGCCCCGGCCGATTTTCGAGGACGTGCCGTCCTTCACCTTGGCCTTTACCCCGCGATCGGCGGCCCGCTCGACACTGGGAGGCTTCCACTGGTGGAGCGGCTACTGGTATCGGCGGTCGACGATGTACCGGTGGTGGCGCTCGCGCCGTGACGTCAGCGACGCGATCGAGCGCGTATGCGGCATCCTTGGCCGCGCGGCCATGCCGGCCGCCTGACCTGCTTCGTTCGGTCGACCGGTCTCTCAGATGCGCCCCGCACGCGGGAGCGTTACGGCGCTGCCCGATAGACTGCGCCGCGCCGCGGCGGAGGCGGCGACGAAGGGGTGCTCATGACGAAGCCAGCAGTGTCACTTGTCGCGGTGCCCGGACGGCGCGCCGCCACGATCGATCTCGCGAAGGACCTCGAGCGGCGGGGCTTCGGCGGCATCTATTTCCCGAGCCTGGGGGAGGCAATGAGCCTGGCGGCGGTCATCGCGCGTGAGACGAGCAGGATACCGCTCGGCACAACGGTCCAGCCGATCTATCTGCGGCATCCCGCCGACTTTGCGGCATCGGCGAACTTCGTCCATGAGCTCAGCGGCGGGCGGTTCGTCTTCGGCATCGGCGTCACGCATGGACCTGTGCACCAGCGCCTCGGCGTGCGGCCGGGCAAGCCGCTGAGTGACATCCGCGACTTCGTCGCCCAGGTCCGTGCCGCGGCGCAGACCTTCGAGTTGCCGCCGATCGTGCTCGCGACACTGCGGCGTCGCATGGTCGAGCTGGCGTCTGAGATCGCCGAGGGCTGCGTGTGGGCGAACGGAGCACGGTCTCACATGGCGGCGTCGCTCTCGTACGTGCCCGCGGAGAAGCGCGGGGACCACGCGTTCTTCATCGGCAACATGATCCCGACTTGCATCTCCGATGACGTCAACGCAGCGGCCGCCGTGATGCGGCGCACACTGACCGGATACGTCCTGCTGCCGAATTACCGCAATTACTGGATAGAGGCCGGTTATGTGGAAGAGATGCGGGCGATCGAAGGCGCCCAGCAAGCGGGCGACCTGGCGCGCATCCCTTCGCTCATGTCGGACCGGTGGCTGCGCGACGTGACGCTATTCGGTCCTGCCAGGGACGTGCGCGAGGGCTGGGAGGCGTGGCTGGCAGCGGGTGTGCGCACGCCGATCCTGGTGCCGTCGAGCGCGGCTGGCGGACAGATGAAGGCGTTCGAGGAGCTCATCGAAGCCTTCGCATAGGCGTGTAGCCCGAAGCAGGCGCAGGCCGTATCATTTCGGCAGAGGCTAAGCATCGCCGCGCCCACGGAGGCCACATGGACTTCAACGACACCCCGGAAGAGGCCGTATTCCGCAAGGAAGTGCGCGAGTTCCTGGAGAAGGAGTATCCGCCCGAGCTTGCGGGGCGAGGCGTTCGCGGCGCGCGGCGGGCGGATTCCGACGGGGACGGTGGCGGCGAAGGAGAGGGTCTGTTTCGCGCCAAGGAGACGCCACCCCTGACGCGCTGGCGAGAAGCGCTCGCCGCCCGAGGCTGGGTGGCTCCGGCGTGGCCGAAGGAGTACGGCGGCGCCGGCCTGGATATCAAGCGGCAGTTCATCCTGAACGAGGAGTTCGCCGAGTTCGGGGCGATGAACGTGGGCGGGTTTGGCGTGATGATGCTGGGGCCGACGCTGATCGTGCATGGCACCGAAGAGCAGAAGCGGGAGCACTTGCCGAACATCCTCAACGGCACGGTGCAGTGGTGCCAGGGGTGGTCCGAACCCAACGCCGGCTCCGATGTCGCGTCGGTGCAGACGCGGGCTGTGCGCGACGGTGATGATTACGTGATCAACGGCCAGAAGATCTGGACGACGGGCGCCCAGTACGCGGACATGATGTACATGCTTGCCCGCACGGATCCGGACGCCCCGAAGCACCGTGGCATCAGCTACTTCCTGCTCGACATGAAGGCGCCTGGCGTGACGGTGCGGCCACTGGTGACGATGTCGGGCGTGGCCACGTTCAACGAGGTGTTCTTCGAGAACGTGCGGGTGCCCGCCCGCAATCGTGTCGGCGAAGAGAACCGTGGCTGGTACATCGGTACGACGACGCTGGACTTCGAGCGCTCATCAATCGGCTCCGCGGTGGGCATCCGGAAGCAGCTGGAAGGGATGATGCGGTTCGCTAAGGACCACCCGCAGCTTGCTGTCGGAGCGAAGAAGCACGAAGTACAACTGGCGTTCGCGGACCGCTGGATCGAGGCGAACGTCGCGAAACTCATGTCGTATCGCGTGATCAGCATGCAGAACGCCGGGCTCATCCCGAACCATGAGGCGTCCATGTGCAAGCTGTTCACTTCGGAGATGGGACAGCGGATCGCCGCCCTGGGCATGAAGCTGACGGGCCTCTACGCGATGGTGACGGGCGGCGTGCCGGACTATGCGCTGGCCGGCCGCTACGGATTCGGGTATGTGAACGCGGTGTCATCCACGATTGCCGGCGGCACGAGCGAGATCCAGCGCAACATCATGGCGCAGCGCGGACTGGGGCTGCCGCGGGATTAGCACCGTACGGCTTCGGACTGAGGGCCAGGCCAGGCACCGCGAGATCGAGGTCCGACAGGATCGCTCTCCGGATGACGACGCCATCTGTGCGTTGCCTGGAGCGATCAGCGACGACCGGAGATCAGGATCCCAGCACCTCGGCGATGACCTGATAGGTTTCGATGTTATAGGCGAGGCCGCTATGGGTGCCGCTGACCTCGACATTGTGTGCGCCAGGGACGGGGCAGAATGCGGGCGGCACGATCGGATCCTCGTGCGTGTAGATCGACGCGATGCGCGTTGCGTGGTGGAGCGGCCGCTGCAGATCGCCCGGGAATGGACAACCGCACGCCGGCATCGTGCAATCAGGGTCGAGGAGTTGACGCACGCGGTCGCTTGCGCGCTGGACGGGAACAGCGCGGCGGGCGGCATCGAGCGGGGTGGCGCCGATGAGCCGGGCGACCCAATGCGCGGGCGAGCCGAGCAGGATGAGATGCGATACGTCTTCCTGCAGGCGCGCCGCGAGGGCCCAGCCCAGGATTCCGCCCCGGCTATGGCCGATGATGGCGATCGGATCGCGGCGCCGGAAGGACTCGCGCCGCTCGCGCACGTGTTCCTCGATTTGCTCGCTGAGCCGCTGGGGACAGCCGGCGTTGAACAACAACGTGGACCGGATCGGCCGGTAGCCAATGCGGCGCAGCCAACGGTGCATGGGTGTCAGATAGAGGTCGTTCGCGAAGAGGCCAGGCAGCACGAGCACCAGCCTGCCGTTCCCGCGGGGCAGAGCTTCGCCGCGATAGACGGGGTGGCGCAGCAGGTCGCGCAGTTCGCGCGCGATGCGCGCCTCATCGCGGAGCGTCGCACCGGGTCTCGCCATACCCACAGTCTGGCATGCGCGGACGGCGCGAGCGACGCCGTGACTACCCCCCGCTCGCCGGGAAGTCATAGCGTGTGGCTGACGCGCCAAACTCCTCAGCGGACTCGATGAAGGCGAATGCTCGGCTGGGCGTGACGGCGAAGTACCCTTCGGCGTCCGGCTGCAGGTCCCATGCGTATTTGCGCTTGTAAGCACGGACGAACGGCGCCAGCCGCTCCCTGCCCTTCACCGGCGCGGCTCTCCCTTCGATGATGACGGCATGGTCCGCACCTTCCGTTGTCACCGTGCAACGTGGATCGTTCACAAGGTTCCTGGCCTTCCGGGAGTGCGGCGAGCAACTGAACCAGAAGCGGCCATCGAGCCAGACCCCCCAAACCGGCGTTACGTTGGGCCGCCCGTCTGGATGCACCGTAGCCACCCAATAGTTATGTGAACTTGCAAACGTCCGCTGCGCACGTGCCCAGGGCACGGCGCCCTTCAACGAGCGCGGAACTCCGTATGAAGCCATTTCTGGACGCCGCAGTCGCGGCGCATGGCGCTTTGTGGGATCCGCGTTCATGCGCGCCGGGGGTGCTGGCGTTCGCCTGCCATGCCGGACGTCGTGGGAAGCGTGATGGGGGGATCGACGACACGCCGTGGGTCACCGAGCGTGACGCCCATCACCACGCCGGCAGCATCATCGTTGGCGATCAACTCATAGACTGCCTCGGCGATCTCCTCGGGCGGAAGCATTGGCATCGAGCGGATCCGCCTTGCGGCCTCGTCGCGCTCGGCGGGCGACATGCTCTGCAGTCCTCCGGTAACGAGCGGCGTGTTGACGACCGCGGGACAGACGCAGTTGACGCGGATGTTCGCCTCGTTCTTGAGGTAGACAAGCGCGCGCGTGAGGCCGACGACTCCGTGCTTGGCGGCCGCGTAGACCGGATCGGCCTGAAAGCCGAACAGGCCCGCGAGCGATGCTGTTGCGATGATCACACCGCCGCCGCGGGCGCGCAACCAGGGGATGGCGCGCCGGGTGCCCTCGATGACCGCGTTGAGGTCGATCTCGATTGTGCGGCGCCACTGCTCCTCGTTGCAGTCGGGCCAGCGGGGTTGGCCGGTGGTCACGCCGGCGTTGTTGTAGAGGATATCGAAGCCGCCGAACGCGGTGCGCGCGGTCTCAAACATGGCGTCGAGATCCGCGCCTTTCGTCACGTCCACACGGACAGCCACGGCGTTGCCGCCAGCCTGCTCGACCTGCGCGACGGTTTCTCTCGCTCCGTCCTCGTTCCAGTCGGCGACGACGACCGCCGTACCAGCGCGAGCCAGCCGCAGAGCCGCCGCCCGACCGATGCCTGAGCCGGCGCCCGTGATGATCGCTACCTTGCCATTGAGATCCATTGCGACCGCTCCTTCCCGCCGGAACCCGCAGCGTAGACACATGACGCGGATAGCGCCATGCGACGGCGGGCCGCCGGCCCTCGCCAGAGGCGCGCGACGCCTAGGGCGCCGCGACTTGCTCCGCGTCGAAGCGGTTGATGATCTCGCGCATCTTCCGCATTTGCTCGAAGCGCTGGCGCTGGCCTTCCGGGAGCTTTGAGACGTCGACTTCGGCGATCTGGAAGCCGTAGGCCGGGTACACCGGGATCTCTTCGTCGCGCAACTCGCGCATGCGCTCCTTGCGCCTGAACGCGGCCTCTACGTAGGGCGCCAGCTCGGCGTCCTTGTTGCGCTGCCGTTCGTCTTCCTTCTCGCGGAACTCCGGCATCACTTCGCGCGCGAACAGGTCGAGGTCCTCGCAGATGTTCTCGTGCAGGTTGTTGCCGCCCTGTTGGATGAAGACGGTCTGGTCGACACCCGCTTCGGCGAACTTCCGGAGGTGATCCCTGAGCTGCGCAGGGGTGCCGATGCCGCCTGCGCCCCCGCCGAGCTGCTCCGTTCCAAGCTGGTCGCGCACGGCGACGTAGCGCTCCCAGACGTTGGTACGGCCGGGCTTGTGCTGGCCGAATGCGTAGAAGTGCCCGAGGGCGAACTGGAAGAAGCGGAAGCCATCGGTGCCGCGCCGCAGCGCCTCCTGCTCGTCCGGGTGGCAGGAGAAGCTGGAGACCATGGCGATATTGGGATTGACGACGTGCGTGATGGGTGTGCACTCGCGCTTGAACGTCTCGTAATAATCGGTGACCCAGTGCCGCGCTTCGGCGGGGTCGACGAAGGCGAAGGTCAGGGCGCCGAGGCCGAGCTGCGCGGCGAGGTGGATAGTGTCACGGTTCGAGCACGCGACCCACATCGGCGGGTGGGGCTTCTGCACAGGCTTCGGCACGACGTTGCGGGCCGGCATCGAGAAGTATTGACCCTGGAAGCCCGGGTATGGGTCCATGGCCATCAGGTTCGCTACCTGCTCAACGGTCTCCCGCCACATGGCGCGCCGTTCCGCCGGATTGATGTTGAAGCCTTCCAACTCCATGCGGCTGGCCGACTCGCCGGTGCCGAACTCGACCCGGCCGTTTGAGACAAGGTCGAGTGTCGCGATCCGCTCGGCGACGCGCGCCGGGTGATTGTACGCAGGCGGCAAGAGGACGATGCCGTGCCCCAGGCGAATGCGCTTCGTGCGCTGTGATGCGGCCGCAAGGAACACCTCGGGCGCCGAGGAGTGCGAGTACTCCTCGAGGAAGTGGTGCTCGACCTCCCAGGCGAAGTCGATGCCAAGGCGGTCGGCCAGTTCAACCTGGTCGAGCGCGTCCTGGAAGAGCTTCAGCTCGCGGCCTTCGCTCCATGGTTTCGGGAGCTGGTGCTCGTAGAAGATTCCGAACTTCATTCGCCTATTCCTTCACGCTACGTCCTGGTTCATGTGCCGCCCGTGATGCCGCCGGAGCGGATGAGGAGGTCTTCAAGGTGCATCTGCCATTCGAGCGCGGCGCGGCGCTTCTCGGGTGTGCCGGCAAGCTCTTCGTACATCGCCTGGCCCCAGCGGAGGTGCTCCTCCTCTTCAAGCAGGATGTGGTCGAGGATGCGCACAGTGGGGGCGTCGCAGACCTGGTCGGTCATCAACCGGTGGTGACGATAGTAGACGGCCATGTGCGTCTTGAGCACACGGTACAGGCCGACAAGCCGCAACAACTCGTCCTCTTGCAGCTGCATCTCCTCGACGAACTTGAGGAACGCCTCGTTGGGCGGCTCGGCCTTGTTGGACCAGCGGAGCGTCGGCGGCACCGATAGCTCCATGTCCTCGACGACGCGCACCTCGGGCAGGCGCTGACCAAGCCAGAGCGCGTGGATGGAGTCCTGGTAGCAGTGCTCGCCAAGCGCGAACTTGACCTTGATGGTGGGCGACGAGGATGCCCAGCCGCCGGCCGTCGTCATGCAGACCAACTCACCGAAGCGGTAATGGATCAAGCGACGGGCGTTTTCGTCCACACGGAAGAGTCCACCTACCTTGCGCGGATCGACAGCGAGTTCAGGCACGGGCGGCGCTCCCCCGCAGGCGGCCGAGCGCGCGGGACACGGCGGCATCGCGCTCCAGCTTCGTCCGCCGCTGTTCCGCAGCGAAAGCGCGCGCCTTCTCCTTCGCGCGTTCGAGGCTATCCGCGGGCACGACGTACTCCGGCTCGGGATGGATGCACCGGACCGGGCAGACTGGCGGGCAGATGCCGCAGTTGATGCAGGCATCGCGTTCGACGACGTGGGTACGGTGACCCGTCGAGAAGTACTTGATTGCGCCGGTCGGACAGACGCGGCGGCACCAGCCGCAGTTGATGCACGCCGTCAGATCGATCGCGACAACGGCCATGTGCTAGCCGTTCCCACCCAGGGCCGACGTGGCGCGCTGCACTTCCTCGGCGAAGAATTCCTTGAGTTCCTGGGACTGCTCGCCATTGAGGCGGCTTCGGAACATCTCGGCCAACGCGTGCACGCGGAGCGCCTTGTACTCCTCATCGGGATTGTCCTCGGTGAGCAGCTTGACAAAGTAGTCACCGATGGCAGTGTGCGTGACCTCGTCGGCCCAGTTGTAGTCATAGCAGTGGGCCATCAGGTCGTCACCGATGCGCTCGCCTACCTCTGCCGTCTCCTGGAACAGGGTGAGGGCAGCGCCTTCAAGCGAAACGTTCGTCATCGAGAGGCTGACGACCGGGTCCCGCATGAGCTGATCGACATTGCCGTAACCCCCCTGGGCGAGCGGCCCCTGCGGCGCGACTTGCGGCGGGGCGCCTCCGGCGAGCGTGTCCGGGTACTCGCCGATCTGACCGCCGTACGACTCGATCAGCCCCTTCGCGAGTTGCGCGTGACGTACTTCATCCCACGTCTGGCGGGCGATCGCCATGATCAACGTGGCGGGGACCGGCCACTCTTGCCACTCGACCACCTTCCGGCTGAAGGCATCAATGCCTGCGAACTCGGCGCTGGCAATGCCGCTGACGAGCGCCTTGCGCAACTCGATGTTCTGCGGCTGCGTGCGCACCATCTCGCGCATGGTCACGAGGTCCTGGTACAACGCCGCGTCGCCAATGCGATCCTCGAGCGATGTTCGCTCGGTGTCCGTCATGGCCCACGCGGGACGATACGGTGGCTCGCGGCGCGACTCGGTATTGCGTACCTTCTCGGCGAATGCGCTCATCTGGCCTCCGATTGAAGCGATACGACGCGATCGACTATACTCCCGACAGATTCGTTTTGTAAAGGGCAAATATTGCAGGTCAGCGAAGCATCCATCCTGGAGCGTCTGGCGGAAGACGGCGTTGACGTTTCCGGCATCGACCCGCGACGGGCGGAGCAACTCGTCCGAACGGCGATCGCATACGGGGACGCCGTGATGATCCTCGATACGTTGCGCATCAAGGGTTGGTCTGAGGACGGCCTGACGATCCCGCAGATGCGCCTGCTCTGGACGCTGCGCGACGAGGACGGTCAGCCGGTCGGCGCTCTGGCCGAGCATCTGGGCGTCAACCCCTCGACCATCACCGGTCACGTCGACCGGCTGGTCCGGCAGGGGTTCGTGCGGCGCGAGGAGGACGCGGACGACCGGCGCATCGTACGCAACTATCTGACGGACGCCGGTCAGGAGATCGTCGGCGTGCTGCGACGCATCGCCGGCACGTACATCATCAATATCCTCAAGCGCCTCGACGGCGCGCAGTTGCAGCGGCTGGAAGAGGCGCTCAGCGACCTGAACCGCGCTGCTGCGGAGGTTCGCGCCGAGGACGCGGACGCGTAGCGCAGCGCACCCAGGGCGTCTTCTCGCAGCGCCGACGTGACGTTAGCCTGAGGGATGCAGCTGGCCTTTGGCCCTCCCATTGAACCGATGCTGGCGCAGCTGCGCCCCGAGATCCCACGCGGCGACGGATGGGTGTACGAGCCTAAATGGGATGGATTCCGCGCGCTGGTCTTCTTCGACGGGTCCGAGGCCTATCTGCAGAGCCGCGATCTGAAGCCGCTCGCCCGCTACTTTCCCGAGCTGGCGGACGGTCTGGCGCGCACGCTTTCCTCGCCGCTCGTGCTGGATGGCGAGATCGTGATCGTCAGCGAAGACGGCCTGGACTTCGATGCGCTGCAGATGCGTATCCACCCGGCGGAGTCACGTGTGCGCAAGCTCGCAGCGGAGACACCTTCGTACTTCGTCGCGTTCGACTTGCTCGCCGACGCAGTTGAGGATCTGCGCGGCGCCCCGTTCGGACGGCGGCGCGATCTGCTCGAGGCGCGGGTACGCGATCTGCCGCCGCCCGTGTTCCTGACCCCCGCGACGGCAGACTACGACCTGGCGCAGCAATGGTTCGAGGAGTTCGAAGGCGCGGGGCTCGACGGTATCGTCGCCAAGCGCGTGAGCGACCCCTACCAGCCCGGCGCGCGCGCTATGGAGAAGATCAAGCACCGGCGCACGGCCGACTGCGTGGTCGCCGGTCTGCGGTGGTACAAGGGCTCGGAGGGGACGGCTGTGGGGTCACTCCTGCTTGGGCTCTACGATGCAGAGGGTGTGCTTCACCACGTCGGACACACGGCGTCGTTCAAGGATGCCGAGCGCCGAGCGCTCGCGGAGCAGCTGCGGCCGTACATCAGTGAGGACGACGACGAAGGGTTCGGCGGCGGCCGCATGCCGGGCACGCCGAGCCGGTGGTCGGCGGGGAAGGATGCGAGCTGGGTCCGACTGCGACCAGAGTTGGTGTGCGAGGTCGCGTTCGACCACCTGCAGGGCGACCGGTTTCGTCATGCGACGACGTTTCTGCGCTGGCGCACCGACAAGCCACCTGGCGCGTGCAGGTACGACCAGCTGGAGACGACTGTGCCGTACGCCGTGCGTGACATCTTCCGTGGCCGAGGCTGAGGCGGCGCCGCGCATCTCTGGCCAGGCCCGTTACGCGTTCTTGCGGCGGCGGCTGGGCTGGACACGCGGCGGTTCGCCTTCGGCCTTCGGGAACTGCGGCGGCCAGGGCGCGTCGCCCTGGCCATCACGTTCGTGCGCAGCGACGAGGTCGAGCAGTGGCTGCAACGAACAGGCCACGTCATCGATCGTGCGATGCGGATCGCCCGACTGTGCGAAGCGTCCTGGCACGGTTTCGACCGTGAAGGCGGCGGGATCGACACTGGGGACCTCGCTCCATTCGAGTGGCGTCGAGACGCGCGCATCGGGCAGCGGCCGGACGGAGTAGGCGGATGCGACGGTGCGGTCACGCGCGTTCTGGTTGTAGTCCAGGAACACGCCGCGGCGTTCCTCTTTCCACCAGGCGGTCGTCGCGACGCTTGGCATGGCCCGCTCAACCTCCCGGGCGAGCGCCAACGCACACCGACGCACCTCCGGGAACGTCCACTTCGGCTCGATGCGGATGAGGATGTGGATCCCCCTCGATCCCGATGTCTTTGGATAGCCGGTCATGCCGAATCGCGCGAGCGCGTCGCGCACGCCCAGCGCGACATCTCGCACGTCCGAAAACGGCACGCCGGGCGTCGGGTCGAGGTCGACGCGCAGCTCATCCGGGTGATCGACGTCATCCGCCCGGACGGGCCAGGGGTTGAGGTCCACGCAGCCGAGGTTGGCGACCCACGCGAGATCCGCCGGCTCGTCGCAGACGACGAGGTTGGCGCTACGGCCGCTCGGGAAGGTGATGAGCGCGGTGTCGATGTGCGGCGGAAGACTCTTCGGCGCGCGCTTCTGGAAGAACGGCTCGGCGTCGATGCCGTCCACGTAGCGCTTGAGGATCATCGGGCGCCGCATGACGCCGCGCAGGGCACCGTCGGCGACGCTGAGGTAGTAGCGGACGATGTCGAGCTTGGTCAGCCCGGCCTGCGGGAAGTACACCTTATCCGGGTTGGTAACGGTGACTTCGATGCCGTTGGCCTCGACCGTCGTCCGCTTTGTGGGCATACGGGAAGGGTATCGGAGGCTCGGAGTCGGAGGTGCGAGGTTGAATGGGAATGGCTAAGGCGGATCAGTGGCCCGCGGCTTCGCGGACGCCGTAGAGATCGGCCTGCGACTGGAACGCGCGCACGTCGTGCGAGTACACGAGGAGGTCGTGCTTCTTGCCGGTACGGTCCTTGACGTGGTCGCGCAGCAGCGCCTCAGCCTTGAAGCCCAGCTCCTCGAACGTGGCGATGGCGCCCTTCTGGTCGATCGTCATCTGCGCGACGATCTTTTCGATGCCGTGATCGAGGGCCTGGGCGAAGATCGCCTCGGTAAGCGCGCGGCCGAGACCCTTGCCGCGCAGCGAGCCGTCGATGAGCACGCGGATCTCGCCGACGTGCTGCGACCAGCGCGCGCTGGCCATGTGGAGGCTCCCGTAGCCGCGAATCTCGCCATCGCGCTCGGCGACGATAGTGATGATGCGGTCGAGGTCGACATTGTCCAGCCAGGCGTCGATGACGTCGGGGTCGGTGATATCGATACGCAGGAAGAGGAGGTCGTGGTCGGGCAGCGACTGCGTGAACTGAAGGAACTTCTCGCGATCGAGCCGCGTCAGCAGGCGCAGCGTTATCTGGGAGCCATCGGTGAGGGTGACGTTGCGCGGAAGTGCCAGGGTGGGTTGCTGCATACGGAGGATTCTAGCCAGATGGCGCTCGAAGGGCACAGGCACGCGCACAGGCGGCGCGCCCGGCAGGCACTCACGGCCATCAGGTCAAATTGAGCGGACGGACAACCAGTCGTTGACCTTCGGCCAGAGGCGGAGGACGGCGTTCATGCCGGCTACGAGGCTGACATGGCCGCCCTTCATCACCACATCCTCCTTGTCCTCGCTCCCGACGAGCGACGAGAGCTCGTGAGTGGACTCATAGGGGGCGATGTGGTCGTGCTGCGCCATGGCATTCAGCAGCGGGCACGTGACGCGCTTGAGGTCAACCCGCTGGCCGCCGAGCTCAAGCTCGCCCTTGATGAGCTTGTTCTCCCACATCAGCTCTTTGGTGGTCTGGCGGAAGCACTCGCCGGGGAATGGGATCTGCTCGCTGGTCCACTTGTTGAAGAGCCGGTAGTGCTTGACGTAGTCGTCGTTCCAGAGGTTATCCCAGAGCTTCACATAGGCGGCGAGCCTATCCGCCGGGCGCAGCAATTCGAACGACCGGTACATCATCTCCGGGGGGATGTTGCCGAGCGCGTCGACGATGCGATCGACATCGAACCAGCGGGGATCGCTCCACTGGCGGAACAGCCCCATTCCCTCGTAGTTGACGGGGGTGGCGATGGTGACGAGGTTGGCCATGGGCGTGCGTTCGTGCACGCCGGCGTAGATGAGAGCCAACAGGCCGCCCATGCAATAACCGATGAACGAGACATCCTGCTCGCCCGTTTCCTCCTGGATTTTGTCGATGCACGAAGGGATGAGGTCGAGCGTGTAGTCCTCGAGCTTGAGCTTCGAGTCCTCGGGCCTCGGCACGCCCCAGTCGATCATGAAGACGTCGAAGCCGTTGCGGAGCAGGTATTCGACGAAGCTCAGACCGGGCGTGAGGTCCAGGATGTACGCCTTGCTGACGAGCGACATGACGAGCACGACGGGTACGCGATACACCTCCTCGGCCATGGGCCGGTAGTGGTAGAGCTGCATCGTGCCGCGGGTGTAGATGATGTCCTTCGGCGTCTGGCCGACTGCGGGCTCGTCGCGATTGAGGACGACGTCGATCCCCCGAACGGCGCGCTGAATGGTGCGCTCGACTTCCGTGCGGACGATCTCGCCAATGTCGACGTTGGGGCGGGCTTCGGTCGTCATGGTGCGCCTCCGGCGGGAACGCGCGAGCGCGGCGCTTCGCGGACGCGGAAGATGCGGCAAGTATGCCAGAGCGCCGGTCAGTTTTGAAGCGCCGAATGGCAGATAGCCGCACTCTGCGAGGACGTCGTGGGCGCAGGCGGGTACGGGACCGCCGTGGCGGCTCGTGCTGCGCTAACTGGAGCCGTTCTTCGCCGCAAGCTGCGGCGGCACCTTCGTCCGCTTGGGCTTGGCTCGACTAGCCGCCGCGGCGCCCTTGCGAGCGGCGCGCGCTGGCTTCAGTTGCCGGATGTCACCTTGCAGAGCCGCGAGTGAGTCCTCGATGGCCTTCATGCGCTCGCCCAGGTCCACCAGATCACCGTGGGTGGGGATGTTGAAGGCGGTGTAGAGCCGCTCAAGCTGGTCCGCCACCATACGCTGAATCGTGAGCGAGGCCTCGACCCAGGCGTTCATCGAGGTCGAGAAGGCGTCAGTGCCAAGGACGTCCTTGAAGAAGGCGTTCCACTGGCGCTCAGAGTCGGTGATGAACTGGCGCCAGAGGTCGAGCGGGTTCTGCTGCTCGACGCCGGGCGGGGTGTTGGGGGCTGATGCGTTCGTGGTCATGGGCTACTCCCTGCCGCTACTCGCCTACCGCGGGTCTCTGCTGGTCGTCGGCCGGCTCAAGGCCCTTGAGTGAATCGCGCAACACGCGTTGGTAGCGCTCGAGAACCTCGATCCAACCGGAGAGGAAGATCTCGCCGGCCTTGGTGAGCGAATACATCCGCCGAGCGGGTCCAGACTCAGAGGTGTCCCAGAAGCTCGAGACCATGCCGGCCTTCTCGAGCTGGCGGAGCGTACGGTAGACCGTCCCGGAGTCGAACGCCGGGAGCCCGGCCTGGGCCAGCTGCTGGGCGAGCTGGTAGCCATACGCGTTCCAGTTGCGCAGATAGGCCAGGAGCGTAGTCGAGAGCAGGTCGCCGTGGAGGCGGAACTCGCCTGCCTGGCCGTTCTCTTCCTTGCGCTTCGCCATGGTACACCCTGCCTGTTGCGTTGTGGTTGCCGTGTGCCCGGAAGAATTGCGCCCGTGGGGCCTTGACATCCTTCCGCAGCTATGTGTAATCTACACCTATCAACGAGGTGACGCAAGTCCCATGCACCCACAGGCCCAAGCGGCCGAGGAGGAGTCAGACCATGGCCCAGACCAGCTACATCGACAAGTACTTCGAAGCGTTGACCGAGACGTACGACGCCATCATCGAGGCGATCAAGGCGGGCAACGAGCGCGGGTACCGCATCTCGAACAGCCTGCTTGCGGAGGCGCAGCGCGGCCAGCGTGAGGCCGTCGAGCTCGGCAAGAAGTTCGCCAGCGACCCGACCGACGTCGGCGGCTTCTACCGGGCGGCGATGGAGTCGACCACCCGGGCGCAGGGCCGGACGCTCGAGCTGGCGCGCCAGATCTTCGACGAGTTGTCCGACACGCGCGGCGAGACCCGCGACGCGATCGAGAAGGTGATCAAGGCGCAGCGCGAGGCCGGCGAGGCAGCGGTTGAGGCGGTCCGCGAGGTCGCAGGTTCCGCTGCCGAGCGGGTACGCACGGGCGTGGGCCGGGTGACCGGACAGGCGCGCGAGGCCGCGAACGAGACGGCCGAGAAGGTCGCCGAAGCCACTGCGTAACCCCGGTTTCAGGTGTTGGAGGAGAGGCCGCCCATCGGGCGGCCTCTCTCGTTATGGGTCGTCCTGAGCCTCGGTCAGGCGCCGGCGAGGAGGTTGGCGACGGTCCGGTAGACGTCCGGGTTAAATGCCATGCCGATGTGCGTGGCCGTGACCTCGGTGTTCAGGGCGTCGTCGTCTTCGAGGCATGAGCGCCAGTCAACGACTCCGTCGCACTTGGAGTAGATGGCGCGTCGCGCGAAGGGGCTCGGACGGTCGAAGCCCTCCTCGACGTCGCGCTTGAGAGTGGACACGAAGCCGCACGAGCACTCCGGGGTGAAGCAGCTCTGGGTGACCTCCCGTCGCTGCCGGCGCTCGCGCACGATATTGGAACGGACGAGGTTCGCAGCGCTGAGCACGATGGGGTGGGCGCGAACGGAGCGGAAGGGCGAGCCCATGGTGATGACCTGCGCCACCAAATCGGGCGCGCGATGGCCGGCCGCCCGGGCGAGCATGCCGCCCAGGCTGTGACCGATGATTGTCGTTTTCTGGCCCGTTTCGAGCTTGGCCTGCTCGAGCGTGACGATGAGGCGCTGCGTCAGGAGCTCCGGGCAATCCACATTGCGACCGATCCCGGAGAAGTAGGGCCGGTATCCGATACGCCGCAGCCAGAGGTGCATCTCGGTGAGGTAGCGGTCTGAACCAAGAAAGCCGGGCACGAGCACGACGGGCTGCCCACTCCCGCGCGGGACGCCGAAACCGTAGTAGACGGGCGAGAGATGGAGGGCGAGCCAATCGACTGGAAAGAAGACCTCGTTCCAGATCGGCCGCTGGGTAGGCTCATACCCCGCCAGGTCTTGGCGGTCTGGCACGTTCCCCCTCCTCGAGCGAGCGTTCCTGCCGGAGGCGCTCCCGCAAGAGAATACTCGCCCGGCACAGCATATAATCAAGCGCCGGGACTTGCCATTTCACCCTGCAGCCCGGAGCTTCGCGAAAGATCACCGAGTTAACCACTTCAACGCCCGGTCCGGTGAGGCCGGGAGTATAATCATCGCCGAGGGCCCGGGCCTTGTGGCTGCTGGGAGGCGAACGCCATGTCCGGAACACAGCTCAACCGGCGAATGAGCGCGCAGGACGCGTGGTTCCTCTACTTCGAGACGCCGGACGCGCCACTCCACATCGGCTCTGTCGGCATCTTCGAGGGCCAGATCCCGTTTGAGAAGCTGGTGGCCAGCATGGAAGCGCGGATGCACCTGATCCCGCGCTACCGTCAACGGCCGATGATCCCGCCCTTCTACGCCGGTCACCCGACATGGGAGGACGATCCGAACTTCCGGCTGGATCGTCATCTCCGGCTGGTGACGCTGGATCCGCCCGGCACCGACGAGCAGTTCGTCGAGGTGGTGAGCGGCGACCTCTGGACAAAGATGCTGCCGCGTGACCGCCCGCTCTGGGACATCACGGTCATCAATGGCCTGGAGGGCGACCGCACGGCATTCCTGAGCCGGGTGCACCACTGCCTGGTCGACGGCGTCTCTGGCATCGAGTTGCTGCTGGCGGTGCTCGACCTGACGCCGAATCCGGATCCGCCAGCTCCGCCTTCGGAACCCTGGAAGCCACGACCGGCGCCGAACCTCGTTCAGGCATGGACGGAGGCCGTCGTCGAGCAGTGGGCGCAGGGATTCCGCTCGTTCACCGAGGCGCAGCAGAACCTGCTCGACGCACGGGCGCAGTTCCGTGCGATGACGGACTTCACGAGAGCGATCGAGACAGCGCTACCGGCGATGTTCCGGCGGCCAGCGCTGACGAACTGGAACCGCCGGATCAGCAACAAGCGTCGCGTTGCATGGACCGAGATGAGCTTCCAGGAAGTCCGGGGCATTCGCAGCCGCCTGGGCGGCACGGTCAATGACGTGATGCTGACGCTCCTGGGCGGCGCCTTCGGACGCTATCTGCAGGAGCACGGGATCGTGACGCGCGGCCAGCGATTGCGGTTCATGATTCCGGTGAACGTGCGGTCTGAGTCGGAGCAGGGCGCGCTGGGCAACCGCGTATCGATGATGCTACCCGAGATACCGCTGGAGCCGATGACCGCGTCCGAGCGCCTTGAGGCAGTGCGCGCTGAGATGGAGACGCTGAAGGGAAGCCAGCAAGCGGGAGCGTTTGAATCGTTGCGGCGCTTTGGCGACAACCTCCCGGCGTTCTTCCATGTGATGGCCGGGATGGGTGGCGTCCCGGCGGGCCAGGTCAATCTGGTGTGCACGAACGTGCCCGGGCCACTGATCCCGCTCTACGCCGTCGGGCATCGGATGCTCGCGCATTACCCGATGGTGCCGCTGGCCGGCGATCTGGGCGTTGGGGTGGGAATCACGAGCTACGACAAGGGTCTGTACCTGGGCGTGATGTCCGATCCGGCGATCGTGGAGGATGTCGAGCGTATCCGGGAGCTGATTGCCGAGGAGTTCCAGGCGCTCCGCTACCTGGCAGATGTGCCAACCACAGATCTGCCTGACTTCGGGGCGATCCGCCAGCGGAGCGCGAACGGCGCACAGGAGCGCGCGGCGCCTGAGAGCGCGGCCGCCGATGAGTCGGCCCGGGTTAGCGCGTCGCCGGCCTGACAGACGCACCACGCGGACGCGCCTTCTCCCGGTGCGGGCGTGCTTCTATGCCGGCGTGCCGATAGTCAATCGTTAAAGCCGTCGATGTCGTACGACATGATGAGCATGTCGTGCGTGCGGCCCGCCTGGTCGACCACATAGTCGGCCAGCAACGCTTCCGGGCGGAAGCCGATGCGCTCGAAGGCGGCACGGGCGCCCCTCTGGTCCGAGGTCATCTGCGCGGTGATCTTCTTGAGCCCCATGTCCTTGGCGACTTCGAAGATCTCCTCGATCAGGCGGATGCCGAGGCGCTGGCTGCGGTACTCCGCACCGACGATCGTGCGGATCTCGCCGACGTGCCGGGTCCAGAGCACCTCATTGTGATGGAGCGCTGCATAGCCCGCGAGCTGATCTCCATCGTACGCCAGCACGGTGAGGGTGCGCTCATGCTCGATGTTGTTGATCCATTCGTCGACGTTGCGGGGATCCGTGATGTCCATGCGCAAGAACATGATGTCCTGCTTCGGGAGGGATCGGGCGAACTCCAGGACGTCGTCACGCGCACTACGATCCATGAGCCGCAGGGTGAACAACTTGCCGTTGGCCAGCCGGATCTCGCGCGGATAGGTACGGCGCAGGCCAGCCGGCTGGACATCGGTCGTCATGGCATCTCTCCTTCGGCTCGGCTGCGACGTGCCGGCGGTGCGATCCTATCACGCCGGGGCGCTCGTGGGCGAGAACGTCAAGGCGCGGGACGTCCACCCAGAGCGACGATGGCGTCGGGGCCGCCAGGATAGCCGCCGCCCTCGATGCCGGCGGAGTAAATCGCCGACGCCCACGGGCGCAGGATCGTGATCAGATCATCGAAGGCACTGCCAATTGCATCGACGATGGGCGTCTCCATGTCATCGGTGTCCGACTCGATGCGCTCACGCAAGTCGCGGCCCGTTTGGCTGAAGGCGTCGCCTTCAAGCCAGCCCTTGTTGCGCATCCCGTCTAGCGCGGCGTCCATCTCCTCGGTGCTCCAGCCGCGCGTACGCGAGAACGACTTGAGCGGGATTCCCATCACGAGCTCCATCATGAGCTGGATCTCGACCGGGCAGACGCCAGCAACTGTCCAGACGGCGATCTGGCTGTCGCCGCGATGCTCGCGAACCATGTCGCAGCAACGCCACAGTTGACCCAACGGGTCGTCGGGGAAGGGCAGCGAACGCAGTCCCGCGTAGAGCGGGTGTCCCGCAGCATCGGCTGCCTCCAGTCCGCGGAGGAGTAGCTCGACGGCACGACGCAGCCTGGTCTCGTCAGGTTCGCCCAGCAGTCTGCGGAGGGAGGCGACAGCGCCTGTGTAGCGCGCTTCAAGGATGTCTTCCGGCGTCGTGATTGCCCAGCCGCGCTCGACCGCTGGCACCACGAGGGCGGGATTAAACACACCAAACGCCGCCGTCACGACCAGTCCGCCTGGCCTGCCCAGCGAGGCGCCGCGGCTGCAGAAGTAGCCGCTCGCCCAATCCAGCCCGAGGGCCGTGTAGCGTTGATGCGCCTCAGGCGCGAAGTACACGTTGGCGCCGATCGGCTCGCAGACGTTTCGCAGCAGGCGCGTTCGTTCGTCCATCAGGACGGCCACCAGAGAGCGCGGGCCTGCGCGCGCAGGCCGTCGCGGTGGTCTGGATGGGCGATGGCGATGAGCGACTCGGCGCGCTCGCGGTGATTCTTGCCCCACAGCTCAGCCACGCCGTACTCGGTGATCACCGTGTCAGCGTAGAAGCGCGGGATGGTCACGTACGACCCGGCGTCCATCTGTGCGACGATCCGCGACACGGCGCCGCCCATGGCGGTTGACGGCAGCAGCGTGATCGCGCGCCCGCCCGGTGAGAACGCGCCGGCGAGGTGCAACTCCGGCTGACCGCCGGTACCGTTGATCATGCGTCCGCCGAAGACGGATTCTGAGTTGATCTGACCCAGCAGATCCACTGTGATGGCATTGTTGATAGCGACGAAGTTATCGAACCGGGTCAGCGTCCGCGGAGCCAGCACGTATTCGGGGTCGTAGAGCTCGAAGTGAGGGTTATCCTCGATGATCTCGAGATCATCGGGGGCAACGCCGGTCCAGGCTGCCGCCACAGAGCGGTTGGGGTGGATCTCCTTGCGGGAACCATCGACGATCCCGTCCTTCCAGAGACCGGCCAGGCCCGGCCAGCCGAGTTCCGTGTGGATCCCCAGATGCTTGCGGCCTTTGAATGCGCCGAGGCGCGTGATGCCTCGCGACGGTTCTCCGACCCCGATCTGGATGGTGTCGCCGTCCTTGATCAGGTTTCGGAGGAATCCGGTGATAGGATCGGCCTCGGGCGGCGGGTCGCCAATCCCGAGCAAGCGCCGGGCGTCGTCGGGATGGATGGCGGGCAGCACGGCCTTCACTGCTGCGAGCACCTGCAGATTGGGCAATTCATCGCCTAACTTCGCCCAGCCCGCCCGGCGGGCGTCGTCCTGGATCGTCGCGACGATCTGATCGAATTCGGCGCGGTCAAACGGCGGCGGCGAGTGCTCCACGAACATGTCGATCTCGGACACGTGGATGAAGACGTCGCCATGGACACGAGCGAGCGTGGGGTTGACCTCGGCGATCACCGTGGGACAGCGGCGCGCGTAGGACCTCTGTACCCAGTTATGGATGCCGAAATGACAGTATCCGTGCTTGTTGGGTGGTGAAACAGTGATGAAGACGACATCGGGAAGACGGACGCCAGCGCGCTTTTGGTCGTACGCCTTCATGCCGAGCGAGAACAGGTTGGGCAGATACGTTCCGCGCTTCTCGTCTGTGACGAATCGCGCGAAATCCCCGATATAGAGCTCGAACTCGACGTTGAAGTGCGTTTCATCAGGCAGGCGCAACCAGCCGTGATCGGCGGCCGGGGCGAGCAGGCGGATCGTGACGTCGTGCAGTTCGTCGCGGCGGGCGGCAAGGGCGCCAGGCAGTGTGGCCGGCGGGAAGATGGGCACCATGACGGTGTGCCCGTTCTTGACCGCCTTGACGGCTTCCTGCGGGGTCGTCAGCCGTTGCTGATAGATCTCTTGCCATTCCGCCATGCAGGCCTCCATCGCAGTCTCCCCGGATGGTGGCGATTATCCGGCACAGGAGAACAACGGAGAAGTGGCTCCAACGCGGGCGCAGGCGTTCGCGGGTCAGCCGGGGTGATAGCGGGCGGCGATGGGCAACCTGCGATCGCGGCCGAAGGCGCGCGGCGTGATCTTGATGCCGGGCGGCGCCTGACGGCGCTTGTACTCGTTGCGGTCAATCATCCGCACGACGCGCTCGACGACGGCGCGGTCGAACCCAGCGCCGACGATTTCGGCGATGCTGTGATCCTGCTCCACATAGGCCTCGATGATGGGGTCCAGCACGTCATACGGCGGGAGTGAGTCCGTGTCCAGCTGGTCGGGGCGCAACTCTGCGCTCGGGGGCTTATCGATCACCCGCTGGGGAATGAGATCGACACCGGCGACGCGGTTGCGGTGGCGCGCCAGCTCCCACACGAGGGTCTTCGGCACGTCTTTGATGACCGCGAAGCCGCCCGCCATGTCGCCGTAGAGCGTGGAGTAGCCCGTTGCCAGCTCGCTCTTGTTTCCGGTGGTGAGGACGAGCCAGCCGAACTTGTTGGAAAGCGACATGAGGATGTTGCCGCGGACGCGCGCCTGCAAATTCTCCTCGGCCACACCGAACTCGGTGTCAGCGAACACATCCGCGAGGGCGTCCAGCGTGGCCTTGAACGGACCTTCGATGGGAATGGTGAGCAGGCGAATCCCCAGGCGCTCGGCGAGCAACGCAGCATCCGTCTTCGAACCTTCCGATGAGAAGCGCGACGGCATGGAGACGCCGATGACGTGGTCGGGTCCGAGCGCGTCCACGGCGATCGCGGCCACGAGCGACGAATCGATACCGCCGGACAGTCCGATCACGATATTGCCGAAGCCTGTCTTCCGGACGTAGTCCCGCACGCCAAGTACGAGGGCCGCCCAAACCTCGGCGACATCATCGAGCGGCGCGGCCACGCGAGCGGCGACGGCGCTCCGGCTCCCGGCGCTGGCTTCTTCAGAGACGAACAGGACGCCCGGAGGGGGCGGCTCGTCGGGCAGCGCAAGGTCGACGACGAGGAGTTCCTCGTCGAACTGGCAGGCGCGCGCGAGCAACCGGCCGTCAGCATCGAAGACCACGCTCTGCCCATCGAACACCAGCTCGTCCTGTCCGCCTACCATGTTCACGTAGCACAGTGCGACCCTGTTCTCACGCGCGCGCTGGGCGAGCATTGCCTGGCGCTGGGTGCCCTTTCCGCGGTGATACGGCGAGCCGTTGATATTGATGATGAGCCGGGCGCCTGCGCGAGCCTGATCGCGCGCTGGACCGTCGGCGAACCAGATGTCCTCGCAGATGGTGACGCCGACGTTCGCGCCCGCGATACGGTACACGGGCGCGTGAACGCCGTGGCGGAAATATCGCTCTTCGTCAAAGACGCCATAGTTAGGGAGGCGGTGCTTGTGATAACGGGCGACAAGACGGCGCTCGTGGATCACCCCAGCCGCGTTGTAGATATGGCCGTCGTCGCGATCGACGAACCCGACGATGGCGGTGATGCTGCTGGTGCGTTCGACAACGCGCTCGAGCGCGCGCAGGTTGTCTGAGACGAACGATCGACGCAAGACGAGGTCTTCGGGCGGGTAGCCGGTCACGGCAAGCTCGGGGAACGCAACGATATCGGCGCCGGCGGCACGGGCACGCGCGATCCAATCGACGATGAGGTTCGCGTTGCCTTCCAGATCGCCGATCGTCGGATCGAACTGCGCCAGGGCGATGCGCGCCACCGGCATTGGGAGCTCCTTCGCACACTTAGTGTCGAGATGACACTAAGTGTGCCGTGGCATTGACGGGGCGTCAACGTCAACGCGAAACGCGAGCTTTGTCAACTCGTTTCTTATGTGAGGACTTCGGACGGCGTTATGATGGCGCCGGTTCATCGAAGCTGTCCGCGGAGGAACTCATGAGCACGCTCACCGCACCGCCCGCCAGCGCGGGCCGACCCGCCGACCCGTACTTCAAGCCCGAACCGCTCTCGGTCGCAGAGCTCGGTCTCGATGCGAGCGTCGTGCGCGACCTCACATTGAAGACCCTGTATTACCGGGGCCGGATGACGCGCATGGATCTTGCGGACGAGCTGCGCCTTTCGCAACCGGTCATGGAAGAGGTCATGAGCGACCTGAGCCGCGAGGGGTTCGTCACGGTGCTGGGGTCTGAGGGCACGGGCGCCGCAGCCTACCAGTACGCGGCCACCCAGAAGGGCCTCGACCGCGCCGAGGCTGCCATCGCGCGCAGCGGTTATGTCGGGCCAGCGCCGGTACGCCTTTCGGACTACGTGGCGCAGGCGCGCGCTCAGACGGTGGTCAACGCCGAGGTCACGCGCGAGCAGGTCTTGCGCGCGCTCGGCGACCTGGTGCTCGCAGACGAGACCGTGGCGCGCATCGGGCGCGCGGCTTCGAGCCGAAAGCCGACGCTGGTGTACGGCGCGTCGGGCAACGGCAAAACCACGGCGGTACGGGCGCTTGGCACCGTAGTCGGCGGTTCGCTGCTGATCCCGTACGCCTTCGAGGTGGTGGGGCAGATCGTGAAGGTCTACGACCCATCGAAGCACGTGCTCGTGCAGGAAGAATCGGGCGAAGTGGACGTGCTGCGAACTCGTGAGGACCGACGCTGGGTGCGCATCGAACGCCCGGTGATCTGGGCTGGCGGTGAGCTCACACGGCACAGCCTGGAACTCGTGTACGACGACGAGACGAAGGTGTACGAGGCGCCGCTGCAACTCAAGGCGAACGGCGGCACCCTCATCATCGACGACTTCGGCCGGCAGCAGATGCCCGCCGTCCAGCTGCTGAACCGCTGGATCGTGGCGCTGGAGGGAGGCGTCGACCACCTGACCATGCACACCGGGCAGACGATCGAAGTGCCGTTCGACGTGCTGGTGCTGTTCTCCACCAACCTGCCGCCGGAGCGACTGGCGGACGAGGCGTTCCTGCGCCGCATCCGCTACAAGGTGGAGGTTCCGAACCCGACGCGCGACGAGTACCGCGAGATCTTCCGGCGCGAGTGCGCGAAGGCCGGCATCGCGTACGACGATGACGCGGTCACGCACCTGTTCGATATCTGGTACGACAGCCACCGCCGCGAGCCGCGTGGCTGCCATCCGCGGGACATCGTCGAGGCGCTGGTCGACGCGGCCACGTACGAAGGGCGGGCGCCGGTCATCAGCAACACCGCCATCGACGAGGCGTGCAACACGTACTTCCTCCGCCCGATGAACGCGCCCGAGTAAAGCGGCGAGCCCACGGCACCCCAGGAGGCCTCCGTACCTTGGGCGGAGGCCTCCTGCTATCGTGGAAGGCGCCTGCCTCGCAGCTACAGGACGATCGTTATCCGCCAACGACTTATGCCGGGAATCGTTGCCCTGTGCGCCGTCGTGCTGACGGCGTGGGGACTCGCGTCGGCCTGCGACGGCGGCGAGGAGCTGTTCCCGGACACTGTTTCCCTCGGCGAGGGGGAACTCTTTGCCAACATCAAGAACAGCAGCCTGGGGACCGGGGCGAATCGACTGCTGATCGAGATCCAGGATCGTGAGGGAGAACCGGTGCTCGAAGCGGCGGTGCGCCTGCGGTTGTACGACCTGACCGCCGACCGGCCGCGGCTGCACGACGAGACGACCGCGCGGTTCGTGCCGGTCGAGCTGGGTTATATCGACGAAGAGGACGCGGATGGGCCCACACGCATCGCGTCCGGCGCATCGGGCATCTATGTGGCGAACGTGATCTTCGGCCAGGCAGGCGATTGGGGACTCCGGCTCAGCGTGACCGCGGGCAGCCGGAGCTACGCGGAGTTCCCGTTTCGGTTCAACGTGCGGGAACGCACGCCGGAGCCGATGCTCGGCGAGCCGGCGCCCGCGAGCATGCAGGCGACCATCGCGGACGCGCCGATCGAAGAGATCGATTCATCGTTCCCGGCACGGCCGCACATGCACGACGTGACGATCGCCGACGCGCTGAAGCGTGGACGGCCGCTGGTGATTGCGTTCGCGACGCCAGCGTTCTGTACATCGCGGATCTGCGCGCCGGTGATGGATACGGTGATGGACCCGCTGTACGAGCGGTACCGCGATCGCGCGAGCTTCATCCACATCGAGCCGTACGTGCTCCGCGATCTGCGCGAGGCATTCGTCCGCACGCCGGTGCCAGCTGTCCGGGAGTGGCAACTGCAGAGCGAGCCCTGGATCTTCGTCGTCGATGCCGACGGTCGCGTTTCGGGCAAGTTCGAGGGCATTATGGCGCTCGAAGAGGTGGAGGCGGCCCTGGCATCGGCGCTCGCGCGTTAGCTTCGTGCGCACTGGCCCGTTAGCCACCCTCAGGTTAGGATTCCGGCGGCCTGCGGATGCCCGATTCCGCAGCGTTGTCTGGTGAGGCGCATGGAGTACGTACAGCAGGTAACGGGGCGCGTCCAGGCGGCGAAGCTGGGTGACGCGCGCGTCCTCTACGACGCCCTTGAGGCACATCGCCGAGAATTGATGGGCCAGCGCGGCTTCCTGAGCATGCGCATCAGCCGGGCGAGCGAACCCGGTGGGGACATCCTGGTTTCGGTCGAAACGCGCTGGCGGAACGAAGGCGCCCTGACCGCCTACGCATCGGGCGCACGGAACGCGGAAGCGATTCTTCGTGAATATGTTGAGCTGCTCGTGGCCGACTCCATCAGCGAGCGGCGCATGGAGGCGCTTGATTCCGAGGCCGAACCCCAGGCGCAGGCTGAGTTCAACCGCATCTTTATGTCAGCCGCAGTGCCGCTGGTGATCTTCGGCATTGGCTTGGGCGTCATCTATGCGCTCTCGCGCATCTACCTGGAGATTGGCAACGAAGCGGCGACAGTCGTCGCGATCATCGTGGCGCTGGGTATCCTTCTCATCGCCTGGTACTTCGCCGCGAACGAGAAGGCGCCGACGTGGCAGATGGCCGCCGTTGGCACCTTCGCTGTGGCGGCACTCCTGGGGGGCGCCGTGGCGGCGCAGGTCCGCGAGGGCCCTGAGCGCGAGAATGGCCATGTCGTCGAGCCGACGCCCGGGCCGGGCCCGGGCCCGGGCGAGCTTGTCGTCGAGATGGATGACAATGTGTTTCTCTTCAACGGCGAGGAGAACCCGACCATCGAGGTGGGGGCGAACGTGCCAGTGACCATCCGGCTCGTGAACGTGGGCGCGGCCCTACACAATATGCAGATCGCCAACCCTGAGTTCACGAGCGGCATCTGCGAGACGGGTGGCGACAATCCCTGCTCAGACCCCAGTCAGATCAGCGGTGGAGAAGAAGGCGCGATCGAGTTCACGCTGCCACCGGGCACCTACGACTATCGCTGCGACTTCCACACCGCCGAGATGACCGGGACGCTACAGGTGGTGGAAGGCGGGCCTACGGGCGGCGAGGAACCACCCCCCGGCGAGCCCGGTGGCGAACAGCCCGGGGGACCTGGCGGCGAGGAACCGGGGACGCCAGGAGAGCTCACCGTTGAGATGGACGACAACGTCTTCGTGCTGAACGGCGAGGAGAACCCCGAGATCAGGGTGCCGGCGGACACGGACGTCACGATCCAGCTCGTCAACATCGGCGACGCGCTCCACAACATGCACATCGCCAACCCCGACTACGAGGCGACGATCTGTGAGACGGGCGGCCGAGACCCGTGCTCGGACCCGGAACAGATCCTTGGTGGCGAGGAAGGCGTGATCGAGTTCAATCTCCCTGCCGGGGAGTATGATTACCGCTGCGATTTCCACACCGTAGAGATGGCAGGCACGCTGATCGTGGAGTAGCTGGCTCGGGAGACTGAGCAAGAAGTCAGAAGCGGGGCGGCCGGTTGGCCGCCCCGCTTGTTTGTTCTCGGGGTCGTGCCGCTTGCGCAGCCCCTTGAGAGTGCCTTCGCAGTGGCGCGCGTCGGGCGAAACAGAATCAGCGCAGGCCGCGCGGCGCGCCCGCATCGATGGGAAGACCCATGCGCGCGAGCTCCTCCTTGACTTCTTCCCAGCGAGGATCGCGCGACTCTCGCTGTTCATTCTGGTACCACCGGTAGAAGGCGTAGACGATGAACCCCCAGATGATGAGGCTGCCGAGGATCTTCATCACAAAGCCGGCGAACTGCTGGTCTTCGACCGGCGTCAAGCCCCAGAGCCGCGGGGCCGCGCCGTAGTAGTCGTAGAACGGGCCAGTGCTGAATGTGATGAACGCGGCCAGCACCGCCGGCAGCAGCGACTGGACGAAGAGATAGCCCATCTGCAGCGGATACGAGAGGGGTGGCAGCTCCTCGAGCGGACTTAGCACCGGCCACCACATCATCAGCGCGGAGACCACCAGGGCGATGTGCACGGTCAGGTGGAACCAGTGGTGATGCAGAGCGAGATCGACCGTCGAGGGCAGATGCGTCAGGAGTTGCACCGCATTGAAGACGGCGAACGCGACGATGGGATGAACGAGCACCTTTGCTGTCCGAAAGACAACGGGGTTGCGCAGCGGGGCACGCAGAAGCCACGCGGGCGTGCCGAGGATGAGCAGGATGGGCGCGACCATGGTGTAGAGCAGGTGCTGGAACATGTGCACGCTTGCCAGGTATCCCTCCGCGATCTCGTGGATCGGGTAGGTGGACGCGACGAACAGGACGGCGACACCGGTCACGAACAGGGTCACCTGGCCGCGGCGCACGATCATGGCATCCGAGATCTCGGAGCGGAGTTGCGTGACGGCGTACCAGTAGCCGCCGAGCAGCAGCGCGCTCATGAAGAGCACGTCGGGGTGCAGGTGCCAGTGGAGCGTCGGCTCACTGCTGCTCGCGTGGAGAAGGGTGACTGCGAGGGGCACGTTCCGGGACCTCCCGGGTCAGGTCTACGGCTGCCGCAGCGGCAGGCCGACGATTTTCAGCTTACACCAGTCCCGCTTCGAGCGTGGCGATGACGACGGTGAACAGTGCGACCGCGAGACCCAGCCCGCCGAAGAACAGGATCGAGTAGAGCCGGCTATCGAAGCGGAGGTGCATGAAGAATCCGACGACCAGCATGAACTTCAGCGCGGAGAGCACGATCAGAATCACCACCATGAGGCTGAAGTTGAGATCGACGTAGTAGAGCGCGACCTCGATGAGTGTGATGAGCGCCAACGCGAGGCCGATGATGACGTAGTCCGCGGGCTCCGGGTGGCCATGCGCCCTCGTGATGGCCCGCCCCCCGGCGCCTTCTTCGGCCGGCAGGGCGAACAGGGAGAACGCAATGAACAGGCCGAACGCGGCCAGCAGCAGGAACGGGATGCCAAGCAGGAGCTCGGGGTTTTCCATGGGCGTGCGCTACTCCGTTCTCATCCCGGCTGAATCAGGTAGACGAGCGTGAAGATGACGATCCAGACGATATCGACGAAGTGCCAGTAGAGACCGCCGATCTCGACCGCCAGCGAGTCCTTCTCGGTGAGCTTGCCGATGGCCGATGCGTGCACGAGCGACAGCAGGATCAGCACGCCCACGGCGACGTGCGCGCCGTGGAAGCCGGTCAGCACGAAGAAGGTCGTCCCAAACAGATTGGTCTCGAGTGACAGGCCGTGGTCATAGAACTCCGTGAACTCGAAGGCTTGGCCAGCCAGGAAGCTGATGCCGAGGAGCGCCGTCGCCACGAGCCAGATCCGCATCGCCCGCATGTTCCCGCGCTGGATCGCGGCGAGCGCGAGGACCATGGTGAGCGAGCTCATCAGCAGGACGAACGAGCTGATCGAAGTGAAGGGGATGTCGTAGAGCTCGTCCTGATACGGACCCACTACGTTGCGATCACGGTAGAGCAGGTAGGCCGCGATGAAGGAGCCGAAGAACAGGCAGTCCGATGCGAGGAACAGCCACATCAGGAGCTTGCGATTATCGAGCCCCGTGTTCGTCTCGAGCGTGTGTCCCGTGGTGGGCGCGTGTGCTGCCATGCTCTCCCTCAGTCTGAAGCCGGCTCGTACACCCAGCCGTAGAGGCCGACGACGAGGATGAGCGCACCCACGGCCACCAGCGGGTACGAATAGAGAAGGCCGAAGGCGATCAGCGGCAGCCCGAGCGCCGCCAAGAGCGGGTAGAACGACGGGTTCGGCATGTGGATGTCGTGCTCGTCGTCGCCGTGATGGCCGTCGTCATGCGTGGCCACCGCGGCGCCCGCGGGAATCGGCACAGGGCGTCCCTGTGGATCCTCGACATACTTGGTGTGCCACCAGTCGTCGACGCTGTGGACCTGGGGCACCTGCGCGAAGTTGTAGTGCGGCGGCGGAGACGGGATGGACCACTCGAGCGTGCGGGCATCCCACGGGTCATCGCCTGCTTTCGCGCCGGTGCGAAGGTGCATGATGAAGTTGATGATGAAGACCAGCACGCCGAGCGCGATCAGGAACGCGCCGCCGGTGGCGATGCCGTTCCAGATGTCCCAACCGTAATCCTCGGGGTAGGAGGCGATCCGGCGTGGCATGCCCAGCATGCCGAGGATCATCATCGGCTGGAAGGTGAGGTTGAAGCCGATGAACATGAGCCAGAAGTGGACCTTGCCCAGCGTTTCGTTGAGCAGGCGGCCACTGAACTTGGGGATCCAGTAGTACATGCCGGCGAACAGCCCGAAGATGGCGCCGCCGAAGAGCACCTGGTGGAAGTGCGCGACGATGTAATACGTGTCCTGTTGCTGGTAGTCCGACGGCACCATCGAGTGCGTGACGCCGGTGAGGCCGCCGATCGTGAACATCGAGATGAAGCCGATCGCGAAGAGCATTGGCGTCGTCAGGCTGATCGCGCCGCCCCACATCGTGGCGAGCCAGTTGAAGATCTTCACGCCGGTCGGGACCGCGATCAGGATCGTCGCGATGCCGAACGCCGAATTGGCGACTGTGCCGAGCCCCGTGGTGTACATGTGGTGTGCCCAGACGCCCCAGCTCATGAAGCCAATGGCGACGCCGGAGAACACGACGAACGGATAGCCAAACAGCGGCTTCCGCGAGAACACCGGCAAGACTTCGGACACGATGCCCATCGCCGGGAGGATGAGGATGTAGACCTCGGGATGCCCGAACAGCCAGAACATGTGCTGCCAGAGCAGCGGCGATCCGCCGGCGGCCGGGTTGAAGAAGTTCGCATCGAACAGGCGGTCGAACATGAGCTGGAACAGCGCCACGGCGATCACCGGCATGGCGAAGATCAGCAGGAACGAGGTCACCAACGTCATCCAGACGAACACGGGCATGCGCAAGAGCGACATGCCGGGCGCGCGCATGTTGAGGATCGTGACCGCAAAGTTCAGGCCGCCAGCGAGCGATGCGATGCCGAGGATTTGCAGTCCCAGCAGCCAGTAGTTGATGCCGTCGCCTGCTGAGTATTCGTTGAGCGTCAGCGGCGCGTAGCCGAACCAGCCGCCATCGGGAGCGCCGATCTCGCCGTCGAAGATATTGCCGCCGGTAAAGAAACTCACGTTCATGAAGATGCCACCGGCGAGGAACACCCAGTAGCTGAACGCATTGAGGCGCGGGAACGCGACATCGCGCGCACCAATCATCAGCGGCACGAGCAGGTTGAAGAACGCGGAGCTCATGGGCATGACGACGAGGAACACCATCGTCGTGCCGTGCATGGTGAAGATGCGGTTGTACTGGTCCTGGTCCAGGAAGGTCTGGTTCGGGCCCGCGAGCTGGATGCGGATGAGCAGCGCCTCGATGCCGCCGAGCAGGAAGAAGATGAACGACGTAACGCCGTACATGATGCCGATGCGCTTGTGATCGACGGTGGTCAGCCAGCTCCAGAGGCCGCTGTACGACTCGCTCTGGCCATGTGTAAGGGCGCCGGCCGTTGTCACTGCCATGGTCTAATCCCCTTGCGCGCGCGCCGACTCTGCGGCATCGGATGGCGCGTCCTGCTCATCGACCGGCTCGTCATTGCCGGGCTCGGGCGTGGGTGTCACTTCTGTGTAATCGCCCTGTTCGGCGACCCAGGCGTTGAACTCGTCCTCCGGCATCGCGATGACGGTGAAGCGCATGTCGGAATGCTGGAGCCCGCAGAACTCCGCGCATTGGGCCGAAAAGGTGCCCGCCTCGGTGGCCCGCAGCCACATCCGATTTTCGTGGTTCGCGATGGCGTCGATCTTGCCGGCCAGCTTGGGCACCCAGAAGCTGTGGTTGACGTCGATGGAGTTGACGTAGACACCGATCTCGCGGCCGACCGGGATGCGCATCTCGTTGATATCGCCGCGGAGGGCGTTTCCTTCGGCATCTTGCAGGTTGGGGTACTCGAAGATCCACGAGAAGCGTTGCGCTGTGACGTTCACACGCAGCGCGTCATCGGAGGGCGCGCGGCCCAGGTCCACGATGCCGGCCACGGTGACGATGCCCACCGCCACCATGAGCAGCGCCGGCAGGATGGTCCATGTCAGCTCGAGCGGTGTGTTGCCGTGGATCTGCTTCGGCAGCCCCGGGTCACCCTTCTTGCGCCTGTAGACGAGCGGCAGCACCAGGCACGCCACAAGCACCCCGACGCCGATGACGGCCGCCGGATAGACCACGAACAGGAAGTACCACTTCTGGTCCTCGGCGACCTCACCCGCGGGCGCAAACGTGTTCTGGGGACTGCTGAGCGCCTCGCAGCCCGTGAGAAGGAGCGCGCTCGCCAGCAGGAGGAGGGCGAACGCCATCCGACCAAGACGCGGACTGCGGCCCATCAGCGACCTCCGGCGTGCGCGGCGTGGCGACGTGCGGGGCGAGGGACCGCGAACTGCGGGCTGGAACGTGTGATGCCCGGGAAGACGCGCATGATCCTCCGCTGAACCCGCTAGCCGACGGGATTATTCCGCCGCCTTCCGGTAGGGTCAAGGGATCGTGAGATTTCCCACAAACGCCCGGCGGATCAGCCGAGCACCAGTTGGTCCGCCGCCATGGCAACGAACAACAGGCCGAGGTAGTAGATGGAGTACCTGAATACGCCCATGGCGGCGACCGCCCGCTCATCTTGGCCCAGCCGCCAGGCCTCAATGATGAAGCCGGTCCCCAGCACCACGGCAGACGCCGTGTAGAGCCAGCCCATGTCCGCGGCAGGCACCAGCAGCAGCGATGCTGGCAGCAGCGCCGTGGCATACCAGAAGATCTGTGTGCGCGTCTCCTGGAGCGTGGCGACGACGGGCAGCATGGGTACTCGGGCGCGCGCGTAGTCTTCGCGGTATTTGATCGACAGCGCCCAAAAATGGGGGGGCGTCCAGATGAAGATGATGGCGAAGAGCACCAACGGGGCAAGCGCCAGGTCACCGGTGACGGCCGCCCATCCCACCAGGGGCGGGACGGCGCCTGCCGCGCCGCCGATGACGATGTTCTGCCTCGAGGTCCGCTTCAGCCACAGCGTGTACACGAAGACGTAGAACGCGGTGGCGGAGAGCGCGAGCGTGGCGGCAAGCAGGTTCGATGTGGCCGCAAGGATCACGAACGCGAGCGCTTCGAGCAGCAATGCGAAGACCAGCGCGTAGAACGGGTCGATTTTTCCAAGCGGCAGCGGTCGCCCCTGCGTCCGGTGCATGATCGCATCGATATCGCGGTCGATGTAACAGTTGATGGCGTTGGCGCCCCCGGCCGCGAGCGTTCCCCCGAGTACGGTGGCCGTCATCAGGAAAAGGGGCGGCATGCCCTGCTCGGCGAGGATCATGGCTGGGATCGTCGTGATCAGCAGCAGGGAGATAATGCGCGGCTTGGTGAGGGCGACGTACGCGCCGATCGTTTCACGCCAACCCAGGGATGCAGGCAGCCGCGCGACGCGCGCGCTCAACGCGCCCATTCCGAGGCCTTTCCGGCTCCCTGCATCATGTTATGTCGCCTCGATGCCGGCTGCGTACGGCCAGGCGCGTACCAGGCGACCGCGCTGACCGCGACCATCATGCACCAAAGCAGCGCGGCGAGCGAGAGGTGGGTGATCACAACGGGCGCCGATGCGTCCGTCCAGATGTTCGCTGCACCGATTAGCGCCTGCGTTATGTAGACTATGCCCGCCCCGACCATCATGGCCCTGACGCCGGCCGGACGCCGCTCCTCGAAGCCCAGATAGATGGCGGCGAGCAGCATCAGCCCCAGCACCGCCGCAAGAAGCCGGTGGAGCCAGTGCAGGCCCTCGGCGCTGTCACCGCCCGGCATCAGCGAGCCGTTGCAGAGCGGCCACCCGGAGCATGCGAGCGAGGCATCGGTGCCGCTGATGTAGGAGCCGAGCACAAGCGTTGCGAGCGTAACGCCTGCGGTGGCGACGGCGAGCCGCACGAAGCTGCTTCGACCGGCATGGGGATCAGCGGCGACGTTGCTCGATCTGGCGAGGGACACGACGGCCGTCACGATCAGAACCCCCATGAAGGCCATGGCGGTGCCGAGATGCGCGGCGGTGATCTCGGGCGGCAGTTCGCGCTTCACGGTGATGCCGCCGAGCGCGATCTGGATGACAAGCAGCCCGCCGGCAGCAAATGCCAACCAGAAGGCCAGTGGATGGCCCTTGCGCTCGTCCTTGAAGGCGAAGAACGTGACCCCCAGGAACACGAAGCCGACGATGCTGGCCATTGTCCGGTGCGAGAACTCGATGAGCGTGTGCTTGTCGGCCGGCGGGATGAGCTGACCGTGGCAGAGCGGCCAGTCGGGGCAGCCGAGGCCGGAATCGGTCGCGCGCACCGTCCCGCCCACGACGACGAGAAGGAAGGTGAGTCCGATGGTGACGAGCAGGAAGCGCTGGAACCAGGTCATGCGATGCCGCCGGGAAGCTAGCGTGGAGGCTCTGGACCGCGCTCGTGCGGCCAATCACAAGTATCAGGATGCCCGGGCAGGGGCAAGGCGTTGTGCGTACCAGCAGGCGCGCTGGCCCGAACCCTGCGGGTGTCTTTGATAGCAGCGCCGGGCGCGGCTACTATGCGCACCGTCCGACGACGCATCGGTGCATTGCGAAAGGTGGCGTGCGATGGGTACGAGCGGGAAAGCCGCGGTCTTCCTGGGTCCTGGCAAAGGCTACGAGATACAGGAGTTCGAGGTCCCTACACCTGAGCCGGGAGGCATCGTTATCAAGGTGACGATGGGCGGCATCTGCGGATCGGACCTCCACATCTGGCGTGGCGACTCACCGATGTTCGCGATGATGGCCGGCAACGTCGCGGGCCACGAGATGACGGGCCGGGTGCATTCGCTGGGCGCGGGCGTCAGCACGGACTCGCTCGGCCGGCCGCTCAAGGAGGGCGACCGGGTGGCCTACGCCTACTTCTACCCGTGCAGCCGCTGCTACCAGTGCAATCGGGGCGAGTTCGCCACCTGTCCAAACAAGCTGCTGACGATGGGGCCTACGATCAGCAAGTTCAGCGGCGCCTACGGCGAGTACTACTACCTGAAGCCTGGCGGCTGGATCTTCAAGGTCCCGGACGAGGTGACGGACGACATGGCCACCCCGGTGAACTGCGCGCTCTCGCAGGTCACGTACGGCCTGCAAAAGGCCGGCATGCGTTACGGCGACAGCGTGGTGGTACAGGGCGCGGGCGGACTGGGGCTCAACGCCATCGCCGTGGCCAAGGAGATGGGGGCGGACTGCGTTATCGCGATCGATGGCGTGCCGAGCCGGCTGGAGCTGGCGAAGCGCTTCGGGGCGGACGAGGTGATCGACATCTCGCAGGTGCGAGAACCGATGGAGCGCATTGCGAAGGTGAAGCAGCTCACTGGCAACCGAGGTGGGGATATCGTGGTGGAGGTGGTCGGGGTACCGGAGGTCATTCCCGAGGGCCTGGGCATGCTGCGGGAAGGCGGGACCTACCTCGAGATCGGCAACATCTCGTTCGGCCGCACCGTGCCCATCGATCCCTCCACCCTGGTCTGGGGCTCAAAGCGGATCCAGGGCGTGATCATGTACGACCCGTGGGTGATCCCTGAGGCGCTTGACTTCCTGGTGCGAACGAGGGACAGGTACCCGCACGGCGACGTCGTATCGCACAAGTTCGCGCTCGACCAGATCAACGAGGCGTTCCAGAACAGCGAGTGGATGCGCGACAGCGGCGAGACGACGAAGGTGCGCCGAGGCGTCATTACGATGGCGGGATGAGTCGGGCCAAGAGGGAGATGCAGAAGGCGGCCCCGCGGGGCCGCCTTCTTGTCCCTACATGTCGTGAGGGCGTTCAGGCGCCCACCGGGGCCAGACGCTTGAGCTCCGCGTCCTCTTCCTCGCCCGGCCAGGCCTTCTTCTTCAGCAGCTCGCGCGGCGGGTCGATGTAGATGGCGCCCCATCCGCAAGAGTCTTCGCAGAGGCGGCAGCCGGTGCAGCGTTTTTCGTTCAGGACGGCTATGCCGAAGAAGTCCCCGACCGTGCGCTCCGGTTCGCCGAGCGAAAGGGCGTCAAAGGGGCAGATCTGGATGCAGAGCTCGCAGCCACTACCGATGCAGTTATCCTCGATGACGATGGCCTTCGGCCACTCCTTGCGGGGGAATGTCTTGCAGACATCGCCCATGTCATCGAGGATGGCCTCGGGCGGGCACACGACGCCGCAGGCACCGCAATCGATGCACAGGTTCGGGTCGATGACGTGCACCACGTTACGCTCGCCGGTGATCGCGTCCGTCGGACAGCGCTTGGTGCAGGCCGTACAACCAATGCAGGTGTCGATAATCGTGTAGGCCACGTGCGGCTCCTCCGAGTCTCGTGGTTGCCTCGACCAGTATATCGGCCGCTCAGCCAGCCTCAATCAGCAGCGGCATACGGAGCTGGTTGCCGGGGTGCGCTTGCGCGGATAGCATCGGCGGCGGAGGAGGAGACCTTGCGCCCACGGAACTTGATTGCGCTCGGTGTCATCGTGCTGGTCATCGCCGCCTCGGCCCTTGCGCTCACGCTGCTAGGCGAAGGCGAGGACAACATCGGAGAGATCGTGCTGGCTTCGGACGTGGCGGACGGCACGAACGCGCCTGTGGACGATCTTGATTCATTTCCCGGCGGAACCACCGAGGTCTACGCCGCGCTGCTGGTGCGTGAGCTTGACGCGGGGGCGACGTTTGAGTTTCGCTGGCAGGGAGCGGCCGACGAGGAGCCGCTGGAGACCCAGTACTCCCTCCCGGCCGACATCGAGGAGGAAACGTGGGTCTACGGCGTGCTGCGCCACGACGATGGCCTGCCGCCGGGCGAATACATGGTTGAGGTTCGCCACCAGGGCGAGCTTGTCGATAGCCGTGCGTTCAGGGTCGCGGACGAATGAGGAGCAATGGTATGGGAACCCTCGAGACAGTCAAGACGTACATCGCGGCCTGGAACGAGCCGGACGCCGCGAAGCGCAAGCCGCTGATCGATGCCTGCTGGGGCGACGAGGGGCGGTACTGCGACCCGCAGGCCGACGTTACCGGGCGGGCCGCACTGGACGCCACGATCGCGGCCATGCACGCCCAGGCACCCGGCGCCACGATCGACCTCATCAGCGGGATTGACCAGCACCACGACCAGATCCGGTTCGCCTGGGCGTTCAGGACAGCCGACGGCAACGTGCCTATTCGAGGGATCGACGTCGGCGAGGTGGCGCCGGACGGGCGGCTGGCGAGGATCGTGGGGTTCTGGGGGGAGCCGCCCGCAGCCTGAGCCAGCGACTCGCATCTAATGGCGATCGGCACTTCACACACGGACTCCGTTCTGTCGTACAATCGTCTCCCAACGCGCGCGTCTGCGAATCAGGAGGCGACACCATGGCCACCTACATCATGCTCAGCACGCTGACCGACGAGGGGCGGAAGACCCTCAAGGAGCGGCCAGAGCGGCTCCAGGAAGTCAACCGCGAGATTGAGGCGATGGGCGGCCGTGTCACGCAGCAGTACGCCGTGCTGGGCGGGTACGACTTCGTGAACATCGTAGAGGCGCCGGACAACGAGACCGTCGCGCGGATCTCAGTGGAACTGGGTTCGCGCGGCACAGTCACGTTGACGACGCTCGCCGCCATGCCCGTCGAGCAATTCACCGCCATGCTCAAGGAACAGAAGTAGCGGCGGAGGTTCCCGATGGACAGCTACGTCGTCTTTACGCGGCTGACGCCGAGCGGGCGAAAGCGCATTCATGACGACCCGGAGCGAATCCTTGCGATCCGGCGCGAGATCGAACGCATGGGCGTTCACATCAAGCAACAGTTCGCGACAATGGGCGAGTATGACTTCGTGACCGTCATCGACGCGCCGTCAAACGAGCACGTCGCGCGGGTTGGCGCGGAACTGGCGGCGCTGGGAACGATGAAGCTCACGACTTTCCCGGCCGTGCGTATCGAACGCTTTCAGCGGTTGTTGCGCCTTGAGCCATATCGGACGGAGCCGCACCGCTGGCAGACGGCATTGTGGGCGCGGGTGGTCCGGAAGGCGGGCCGGTACTGGACGACGACGCGCTACGTCAAGCGATACTGCCGCCCGCTCACCGTGGACGGGCAGGTGCAACTGAAGGGGTTCAACGGGCCCGCCATCATCATCGCGAACCATTCCTCGCACTTCGATTCGCCGGTGGTGTACTCGGTGCTCCCCGGGCACGTACGCGACCGGCTGATGATGGCGGCGGCGGCGGACAAGTTCTACGCCAGCCGAAAGAAGCGCATCTGGTGGCCATCGCTGTTCCAGGGCGCGTTTCCGGTGCACCGCGGCGGGGGCACGAAGCAGCTGGAGTACCCGCTGTGGCTGCTCAAGCGCGGATACTCGATCCTGATCTACCCCGAGGGCGGTCGCTCGAGGACGGGTCAGATCGGTCGCTTCAAGGCAGGCCCGGCGATCATGGCCATGGCGGCCAACGTGCCCGTGATTCCGATCTACATGGAAGGGCTGCGCAAGGTGATGCCAAAGGGTCAGCGCGAGCCACGGCCAGCCGCAGTGTCAGTGAGAATCGGCAAGCCGGTCTACATTCCCGCGGGCAGCACGGTGCCGGAGGCGGTGTCCATGCTGGAGAACGCCCTGCGGGAAGTGGCGGGACAGCCGCTGCACGTGCACGCACCGAAGCTTCCGCCGGCGGCGGAGCCGGAGATGGCGGCCGCCTCGGCCGGAGGGCGCTAGTTTCGTTTGGGCAAGCGCGCCTGCGCAGACAGCCGCACGCGCCTGACGAAAGGCTCGAGATGCGCACCATCAATTGCCTGTGCGGCGCGCGGCTGGAGGCGGACGATGCCGAGGGGCTGGTCGCCGCGTTCGCCGGGCACAATCGTGAGGCACATGCTGATCGTGCCATCTCCGAGCGGCGCCTGGAGGATGCGTACGAGGCGATCCGGCGCAGCGGCGGGTGGGACGGCGAGCGCGAGCTCCTGGATGACGACATCCTCGTCCGGCCGCTGACGCCGGCGATGAAGGACGCGTACCTGTCGTACTTCGACCATGACGCGTTCAAGGACAACCCGTCATGGGCGTCGTGCTACTGCCTCTCCTATCACACTCGATTCGAGCCGCATGCGTGGGAAGGCCGCACCGCCGCGCACAACCGCGCCGATCGGGCCGCGATGATCGAGCGAGGCGAAGCGAGCCGCGTGCTGGCGTTTGCGGGCCCACGTGTCGTGGGATGGTGCAACGCTTCACCACGCACAGCGCTGCCATGGCTCGACATGACGCCCGGATTCGCGTGCGATGATCCCGCGAACACCGGCGCCATCGTCTGCTTTGCCATCGCGCCCCAGTATCGCGGGCAAGGGATCGCCCGCAGGCTGCTCGATGGCGCGTGCGCCATGCTGCGCGATCGCGGCTTCGCGCTCGTGCAGGCCTATCCGCCACTCGCACCGCGCAGCGACGCCTGCGCGTACCACGGACCGCTGCCGATGTACCTGGACGCGGGGTTTACCAAGATCCGCGATGCTGGCCGCTACGCGGTCGTGGAAAAACGGCTCGCATAGTCAGCCGCCGATCCGACGAATCACCTCGCCGCGGTAATCCAGGATCCCTCGCAACGAGCGCCTGACGAGTGGCTCGGCAAGCGCGCCGACCGCACCGAACGGCAACTCGTACTCGATTCGATCGACCATAAGCGTGTGGTTCTGCATTGACGTAAACCGGTGCTCATGCCACCACGAGCGATACGGACCGCGTATCTGTACGTCGACGAAGCGGTGCGGCGGATCGTACTCCACGATGCGCGTGCGCCAGGCCAGCCGCACGCCATACCAGGTGATGGTGTAATCGATCTCGCAGCCGTGGTGAATCGCGTCGCGGAATGGCGGCAGACAGGTGAAGCGCAGCGACGGCGGCGTCAGTTGCGGAAGCAACGATGGGTTCGCGAAACATGCGAAGCAGTCTGCGAGCGGCAGGCGGACGATGGCAGCGCGCTCGATCAGGGCCACCGCGTCACCTCGCCGGCTATCGATAGAACAAAACGATGGACGCGATCAGCGGCAATTACGGCGTCAGCTTCAGGCGCTGATCGGCCGATGTTAAGAAGGTGGAAGTTCACCGTAGATTCGGCACTCATGCGATGTACTGCGGCCGCCGGGAAGGCCGCGGCGATGTACCATAGCTCCGCAGCCAACACGGCCGGGCGCCGTCCCCGAGGCGCCCGGCTGTTGCCCCTGCGGAGCTGCGTTTCCAGGTCATCGAGAGTGCCCGACAGGACGGCGGCGGGCACGTTCCCACCGGCGGTACGGAGGGATCGTGGTCAATCGATCACTCACTGACGGCGAAGGCTTCATGCTTCCGCTCGGCGGACCCGAGTTCTGGCTTCAAGCCGAACTCCAGGACGTGATGGATCGTCTGATCCGTCATCACTTCCGAGACGTTCTGGCGATGCCGCGAGCACCGTACCCGCGCGTGGAGCTGAGCAACCGCATGGTGTCGAGCGCGGGCCGCTGTTACCCCGACACCGGCGAGATCAAGATCGCCACGCTCTACCACCGCGACCACGGCATCGATGCGACGCTGCTCGTGCTGAAGCACGAGCTCGCGCACTGGGCCGCCCGCTGGCGCTACGGTGCGAAGATCGCGCCGCACGGCCGCGAGTTCAAGCTGGTCGCGCACGAACTTGACCCACGGATCACGATCACGTGCCCGCCGTTCGCTTCGAAGGAGCGCTCGACGCGCAAGGGCTGGATCCTGGTGTGCCCCAAATGCGGCCGTACGTACCACCGGCAGCGCCGCGACAAGGTGGCGTGCAGCGCCTGTTGCACCCGCTACGCGCGCGGGCAGTACGACCGGCGCTTCCGCCTGGTGGTCGCGCAGCGTGCGGAGTGACCGGGCTGTCCTCTTCGACCTCGATGGCGTGATCGTCGATAGCCGCGAACACCACATGACGGCGTGGGATGCCTGGGCGCGCGTCCGCGCACCCGACGCGCCCGCCGGTTACTTCATCGATTCGTTTGGCTTGCGGAACGATGCCATCATCGGCTCCCTGTTTCCCGCCGCGAGCATCGATGAGATCCAGGCGCTGGCTGCGGAGAAGGAGGCCCTGTTCCGCGCGTCGGCTGAGGGTCGGCTCATCGCGCTCCCGGGTGTCCTGGACCTGCTCGGCTGGCTCGGCGAGCGCGCCATACCGCGCGCCGTCGTGACGTCGACGCCTCGCGCGAACCTCGACTTCGTCATGCGAGCGATCGACCTGGGAGGCCACTTCCAGGCGCTGGTGGCGGGCGAAGATACCGATCGCGGCAAACCCGATCCGGAAGGCTACCTGCGGGCATCCGCGCAGCTGGGAATACCGGCCCGGAGGTGCGTCGTCATTGAGGACGTCCCCGCCGGCATTGAGGCGGCGAAGGCCGGAGGGATGCGCGCCGTCGGCGTGACGACGACGCGGCGAGCCGAGGAACTGCGGGCGGCCGACCTTATCGTGGATACCCTGGCGGATGCGCGCGTGCGAGAGTTCATCGAGCAGGCCTGACCGGCCGCGCTGTTTGCCACCCGGCGGGGTGCGGTTATGATCGTCGCACCGGCGCCGGGGCCGCGAGGGAGGATCGACGTCATGGCAGTCCGTGGATATGTGCTCATCGAGGCGGAAGTGGGCAAGGCCAAGGCGGTGGGTGAGGCTGTGAAGGCAGTGAAGCACACGGACGCCCGCGTGGTGGCAGTGGATACGGTCACCGGCCCGTTCGACGTGATCGTTCAACTCGAGGCCGATGATCTCGACAAGCTGGGTAATGCGATCACCGACGGGATCCAGCGCGTTGAGGGCGTGCAGCGGACCACGACCTGCCTGGCCGTGCGGCTGGGCTGAGCCTGGGCGGCCTACGCCGGCCGTGCGTCCTCGCCGACGGCGGAGGACGGGACCTCCCGCTGCTGTAGCAACCAGAGCCTGAAGTAGCGACCCCGCTGCGCCAGCAATTCTTCGTGCGTGCCCTGCTCGACGATCTGGCCGCGGTGCAGCACGATGATCCGGTCGGCGTTCCGGATGGTCGCTAGCCGGTGCGCGATGATGATGCTGGTCCGTCGAGCGGTGAGCCGCTCAAGGCTTTGCTGGATCTGCGCCTCCGTCTCCGAGTCGATGTTCGCGGTCGCCTCGTCGAGGACAAGCATCACTTCGGGATCGAACGCGACCGAACGGGCGAAGGCAATGAGCTGCTTCTGTCCCGTGCTGAGGTTGGCGCCGCGCTCCACAAGCAGGTGGTCATAGCCACGCGGCAATTGTTCGATGAACCGATCGGCGCCGACGAGCCGGGCCGCGTTACGGATTTGCGAGATGGTGATGCGGTCATCGCGGAGGCGGATGTTCTCGGCGACGGTGCCGGTGAAGATGAACGGATCCTGGAGCACGAGGCCGATGTGGCGCCGGACGTCCTGTTGTTTCGCACGTGAGATGTCGATGCCGTCGAGAAGAATGCGGCCGTGCTGTACGTCGTAGAAGCGCAGCAGCAGGTTGATGATGCTCGTCTTCCCCGCGCCCGTGGCGCCGACGAAGGCCACTTGCTCACCCGGTTCGATGCGGAAGGAAACGTCGCGCAGCACCCATGTGTCGGGCGTATAGGCGAAGGAGACATGATCGAATTCAACTGCGCCGTCGATGCGATCAGGAATGGCGGTGGCATCAGGCGCATCGGAGACCCCTTCGGGCAGGTCGAGCAGCGTAAAGATCCGCTCCAAGGCAGCCATCGCCGACTGCAGGATGTTGAAGCGATCGGCGATCTCGCGGACGGGGTTGTAATACATGCTCACGAGGAAGAGGAACTGTACGAGTTGTCCGACTTCCAGCTCCCGGTCGAGAACAAAGTTGCCGCCGACCACGATCACCGCCGCCGTGGTGAACGATGACACGACCGCGACGATCGGCTCGAAGACCGCGTACTGATGGACGACGCGCAGGTTCGCCCGGAGAAGGTCGCGATTGTGCGCATCGAACTCGGCGAGATCGCGCTGCTGCCGGCCGAACAGATGGATCAGCGACATGCCACTGATGTGCTCAGCGGTGAAGCCGTTCAGGCGCGCCACGTGGAATCGCTGTCCGCGGAACGCCTCCCGCATGGCGACGGCGAACCAGCGCATGAGCACCGCCAGGATCGGCATCAGCGCAAGCGAGATGAGCGCCAGCCGCCAATCAATGAGCAGCAGCGCGATGGCCACCCCGGCGATCATGAAGAGATCAGCGAGGATGGTGATCGCGCCTGCCGTCAACAGGTCGTTGAGCGCCACGATGTCATTCGTGAGGCGCGTGACGAGCCGCCCGACTGGATTCGCGTCGTAGAAGGCGATCGACATCCGCTGGAGGTGACGGAACAGGCGAATCCTGATGTCGTTCATCACCCGCTGGGATACGAGCACCATCAGCAGCGACTGCCCGTAACGGAATACGAACAGCAGGATCAGCGTCACCAGGTAGAGGCCGCTGATCCACCAAAGGTCGTCCGTCTCGCCGTTGCTGACATCGAGGTCGATGGCAAGGCGGATGAGGAACGGTTGCAGGATCTGCAAACCGGTCGCGGCCAGTAGCAGTACCAGCGCGGCGGCGAAACCCCAAATATACGGGCGGATGTAGGACATGAGCCGGCCCATGAGGCGCGAGTCAAAGGCACTGCCGATGACGTCGTCATCGGGGTTGTAACCGCTGAGGTTCATGTCGCCGGCTCGCTCTCGATCGGCTCGCCATCATCGGCAAGCAGCTCTTCCAGCCGCTGACGGCGCTCGAGCTCGGCGTAGGGACCATCGCGGGCGATGAGCTCGTCGTGGGTGCCACGCTCGACAATGCGCCCGTCCTGGAGCACGATGATCTGGTCCGTCCAGCGCACGGCCGACACGCGATGGGCGATGACGACGGCCGTCCGTCCCGCCACGAAGTCCCGGACGCCCGCGAGAATGCGCTCCTCCGTGTACGCATCAACGTGCGAGAGGGCATCGTCGAGCACGAGGACCGGTGTGTTGCGGGCCAGGGCACGGGCAATGGCCGCGCGCTGCTTTTGGCCGCCCGACAGTGAGACGCCGCGCTCGCCGACCATGGTGCGGAGGCCGTGGGGCAGCTGCTGGAGGTCGTTCGCGAGCTGCGACAGCTCGACGGCCTGGGTGAGCCGCTCCGAGTCAACCTCACCACCCCAGGCGATGTTCTCCTCGAGCGTAGCGGAGAACAGGAAGGACTCTTGCGGCACGAGCGAGATAGCTCCGCGCAGTTGCGCCAGGGGAATATCGCGGACGTCCACGGCATCGACGGTCACGCGACCGCCACGGACGTCGTAAAGGCGCGCGATGAGGCTGGCGATGGTCGTCTTGCCCGAGCCGGTCGGCCCGACGATGCCGAGCGTGGTGCCGGCAGGGACATCGAAGGAGACGTCTTCGAGCACCGGCCGGTTGAAGTAGCCGAAGCTCACCCGTTCGAAGCGGATACTTCCGCGGATGGGGGGCAGGCGCGTCACCCCGGGCGCATCGGCGATGGCCGGCTTGCGGGCCAGGACCTCCTCGACGCGCTGCATGGACGCTGCCGCCTGCTGGTACAGGTTCAGCGTCCAACCCAGGTTCACCATCGGGTTGGCGAGCAGGACGATATAGGTGTTGAAGGCCACAAACTGGCCCAGCGTGAGCGCTCCCGACTCAACCTTCTGCGCGCCGACGTACAGGACGATGACGGTGCTGGCGCCGGTGAGCACCGCCAGCAGCGGCCACAGCGCCATGGCAAGACGCGCCCATTCCAGGTTTGCCCGCTCGTACTCGAGCGCCTGGCGCTCGAAGGCGTCAGCCTGGTTGTCCTCCTGGACGTACGCCTTCACCACGCGGGCTCCGGAGAAGTTCTCCTGCACGAAGGTCGAGAGATCGCCAAAGCGGCTTTGGACCGCGTAGTACCGCTTCTCGATGACCTGGCCGACCCAGACAAACAGCAGCGAGATGAGGGGCAGCGGCGCCGCCGCGAGGAGGGCCAGTTGCCAGTCGAGCGCCAGCATGACCGTCAAGCCGGCGACGAACATGAGAGCGGAGCGGAAGAGGTCCATGAGGCCGGGACCGAGGATCTCCCGAACGGTCGTGACGTCGTTCGACACCCTGGCCATCAGGTCGCCTGTCTGGTTCTCGTGGAAAAATCGCTGGTCGAGGGTCTGAAGATGTGAATACACGTCCCCGCGGAGGTCGTATTCAACTCGTCGGGAGGACCCGCTCACGAACACGCGCGTCACATAACGGAGGCCGCTGTCGATGAGCTGGATCAGGATGACCAGCCCGGCAAAGAAGACGAGGCGTCCGGTGGTGACGTCCTCGCGCAGGCTATCGACGGCCCTCCCGATGACGAGGGGGGTGAGGATGGCGATGATCGATGCCCCAGAGAGCGCCGCCAGACCCAGGGCCATGCGGGCGCGGTAGCGCATGACGTACGGCAAGAGCCGCGAGAAGAAGACCACGGTGAGACCGCCAGCCAAGAAGAAGAGGGAAAGGAGTGGCCATTGTAGATGACACGGCGCGAGCCCGGTAGTACACTGGCCTGCGCCACGATCTGAAGCGGAAATCGTGACCTGTGCTTCACATTCTCTTGACACAACGCCGCACAGGGAGATATTTGATGCAACCCCGCGTTGGAGGGACGGCTGTTCCGTTGAAGGGAGCTCACTGACATGGCCGGTAGCTACTGGGACAAGTTCATGCATCAGCGGCTGAGCCGCCGCCGGGCGCTCCAGGGCGCGACAGCGATGAGCGCGGCGGCCGGCGCGATCTGGCTCGTCGGCTGCGGTGGGGACGACGACAATGGCGGCAACGGTACGCCGGGCGCGGGAGAGACGCCGCAAGGGACACAGGAGGCCGGCAGTCCTGTCCGCGGGGGCACGTATCGCGTTGGCAGCACGGCGGACTTCGACACGTTCGACCCGTACATCGGAATCGCCGCGTCGGTTGGGTACTTCCCCCGCCTGTACAACGTGCTGGTCAACTTCTCGGCGCAGAACACGGACTTCCGGTTCGACGACCTGTCGACCGGATTCGAGCAGCCCGACGACACAACGTACGTCTTCACCATCCGCCAGGGTGTGAAGGTGGGCCCCAACCCGCTGGGCATACCCGAGCGCGACCTGACGGCCGAGGATGTCCAGATTGCCTACGAACGCATCAGGACCCTCCCCCAATCGAATGCTTACGCGTTCATCGGCCAGTGGATGGCCGAGAACACGGCGAATCCGGATGGGACGTACACCTTCAAGACGCCGCGTCCGTACTTCTTCTGGCGCAACCGCATCGGCAGCCCGATCAACACGATCGTCCCGCGCGAGGCGCTGGAAGATGCAGTGATCGGCCGGCTGCGCGGCGAGGCCGCCGGCGCGGGCCCGTACCTGCTTGAGAGCTACGCGGAGGGCGAGGGCGCCGTACTGGTCCCGAACCCGAACTACTACAGAACGGACGAGCGCACAGGCGAGAAGCTGCCGTACCTGGGCCGCTTCGAGGTGAAGATCATCACCGAGCGAGCCACGATCCGTACGGCGTTCCAGTCCGACCAGCTCGACAGCTACGGCGCCGAAAACGTCGACGAGGTCAACCAGCTCTCGCAGGGCAAGAACTACGCGGTCGTCAAGGAGCCGTCCAACACGTTCATCGCCTTTACGATGAACCCGACGCGCGAGCCGTGGCAGGATGACCGCATCCGCAAGGCCGCGCTGTACGCGATCAATCGCCAGGAGTACATCGACCGCATCTACAGCGGCGAGGCGCAGGCAAACGGACTGGTGCACTGGTCAATGGGCGATGCGGCGCTCTCGCCGGACGAGCTCGAGGAGCTGCAGCCGCATGATCCGGCACAGTCACGGCAGCTGATCCAGGCCGCGACGGGCCAGGACACGATCCGCATCAAGGTGATGTACCCGGCTGAGAGCGCGATCGAGCAGCACAACCAGGTGCTGCCGATCTGGCGCGAGCAGATGAAGGCCGCCGGCTTCGAGCTCGACGAGGACCCGCAGCCGTTCCCGACGTGGCTGGACAACTACACGAAGCTCGAGTACGACTCGAGCCTGGCGTTGAACCAGGTGTACGAGTACCCCGAGTTCAACATGGACTTCCAGCACTCGGAAGGACCCGCGCGCAACAACATCTACTCCACCGGCGTGGGCCGGCTCTACCCCGAGATCGATGCGGAGATCGACCGTGTGAAGAGCATCACCGATGCGGAGGAGTTCTACGCGGCGATCAAGGACCTGCAGCGGCTGATCTATGAGAAGGGGCCAACGTTCATCCCGTTCGTGACGTGGAACCAGTTCACGCTCTACCACCCCAGGGTGAAGAACATCCCGACGGGGCTCGGTGCGAGCGGCCTCTACGTGAACGACTGGTGGGTTGACCCGAACGCATAAGCGCACAACAAGGGCGCAAGCGGCCTAGCCGAGGGGACCGACAGGTGCAGACGTTCATCATCCGCAGACTGCTGATCGGTGTGGTGATCCTCTTCATCCTGTCGGTCACCGTGTTTTTCCTGTTGCGCGTCGTGCCGGGTGATCCAGCGATCCGGCGGTGCGGGCTTGGCTGCACCGAAGAGCAGCTCGCCGCGATCCGCGAAGAACTGGGGCTCAACAAGTCCTACGCCGCGCAGTACTGGGATTGGATGAGCGGCGTGCTCACTGGCGATCTAGGGCAGGCGAACTTCACAGGCCGCCCGGTCAGCGAGTCGATCCAGCAGCGTTTGCCGGTGACTCTCGAGTTGATGCTGCTGGCCATGATCTTCACCATTCTGATCGGTATACCGTTTGGAGTGATCTCTGCCGTCTTCCGGAATACCCCGGCGGATTATCTTGTCCGCGTGGTTGCGGTGTTTGGCCTTGCTGTGCCCGTTTTCTGGGTCGCGACGCTGGTGTTGATCATCCCGCTCGAAGTCTGGGGATACGCGCCGCCGCTCGGCGTGAAGATCAGCCCGATCGAAGACCCGTGGGGCAACTTCAAGCAGATGGCGCCGGCGGCGGCGGTGCTCGCGATCGCTTCGGCAGCGGGCATCATGCGGCTGATGCGGTCGTCGCTGCTGGAGGTGATGCGCCAGGACTACATGCGAACGGCGCGGGCGAAGGGCCTCAAGGAGCGCTCGGTCATTCTCGCGCATGGACTCAAGAACTCGCTCATTCCGGTCATCACGGTGCTTGGTCTCCAGATTTCCGGGCTGCTCGGGGGCGCGATCATCGTCGAGCAGATTTTCAACCTGCCCGGACTCGGTGATTACACGTTCCGCGCGCTCTTCGCCAACGAGTTTGAGGTGGTACAGACGATGACCCTGTACGCGGGCGCCACCGTTGTGATCATCAACCTGATTGTCGATGTCAGCTACGCATGGCTCGATCCGCGCATCCGCTACTCCTGAGGTCCCGATATGTCGAACCAGGCAGCAGCTGCACCGTTCACGATCGCCGACGAGCTCGCAGCCCGTCCATCGCCCAGCCTCGGGGCGCGATTGCGCAAGCTTGGAACGATGGCACGGCAGAACCCCCTGGGCACGATCGGTCTGCTGCTCATCCTCGGCTTCGTATTCATGGCGGTGTTCGCCCCGTGGATCGCACCGTATGGCGCGGGCGAGCTACCAGGAACGAAGAACCAGAGTCCTGGCTCAGACTTCTGGTTTGGCACGAACCGCAGCGGGCAGGACATCTTCAGCCGGGTCGTGCTGGGCAGCCGCATTTCGCTGGCCGTAGCGTTCATTTCGGTCATCGGCGGCGCGAGCCTCGGCATGCTGATCGGCATCATCTCGGGCTACAGCGGCGGCAGCGTGGACTCCGTGATTCAGCGCACGGTGGACACGGCGATCGCGTTTCCCGCCCTCCTGCTGCTGCTCATCATCACGCAGTCTCGCCCGTTCGAAAAGCCAGCGGCCTGGTTACACGTCAATGAGGACTACGCGACGATCATCTTCGCGCTGATGCTGGCGGTGATCCCGGGCGTGACGCGCGTGGTGCGTGGCGCCGTCTTATCGGAGAAGAACAATCAGTACGTCGAGGCGGCGCGGAGCATCGGGGCGTGGTCGCCACGCATCCTGTTCCGCCACGTGCTCCCGAACGTGCTCGCGCTGGGCATTATCGTGATGACGTCATTGCTCGGCGGGATCATTTTGGCAGAGGCCTCGCTCTCGTTCCTGGGACTGGGCATTCCCGGCGCCGCCTCGTGGGGGCAGGATGTGAATACTGCGCGGCAGGATTATCCCTATCACATCCCGGCCGCCTTCTTCCCCGGAGCTGCAATCACGCTCACGGTGCTGGGGTTCAACCTTCTCGGCGATGCGATCAGGGACATCGCGGATCCGCGCCTGCGGGGCAGCCGCTGACGTCCATTCGGCGTCGGGCTTGCCGTTTGTCACGCTTGCCTGCGGGACCGTCGTCACGTAGCGTTGCTGCAAGCGCCACGTTGCAGGAGCGTGCATGTCAGATCAACCGGTCAGCCGCTGGTACATGTCCCAGCGGCTGCGGCTGCATTACGTCGTATGGGGCGAGGAGACTCGCCCGCCGTTGCTGCTGATCCATGGCAACCGCGACCATGCGCGCACGTGGGATGATGTCGCGGTCCGGCTGAAGGACCGGTACTGCGTCTACGCACCGGATCTGCGTGGTCACGGCGACAGCGCCTGGGCGATCGGCGGCCTGTACAGCATGCCTGAGTTCGTGCTCGACATCGCAATGCTGGCGGCGGACCTCAACCGCAACCCGTTGACCGTGGTGGGACACTCACTGGGCGGCGCCATCGCGCTGCAGTATGCTGGCGTCTTTCCGCACTCGGTGCGCAAGGTGGCCGCGATCGAGGGACTGGGTCCGCCTGTCCGTGAGCCGGTGCCCGGCTCGCAACGCATGCGCGCGTGGATCAAGGACATGTCGGATTTCGACAAGCGCCGCGCCCGACGCTACCCCTCGATTGAGGATGCGGCGACGAGAATGCTTGAGGAGAATCCGCACCTGACGCCCGCCATGGCGCATCACCTCACCGTTCATGGAGCGCGCCGGAACGATGACGGGACCTATAGCTGGAAGTTCGACAACTACGTCCGCTTGCGGTCGCCGTACGAGTTCAATCTTCACGAGGCGCGGGAGATCTGGAACCAAATCCGTTGCCCGGTCCTGCTGGTGCGTGGATCTGAATCATGGGCTTCCGACCCGGAGGCGGACGGCAAGGCATCGGCCTTCCACAACTACCGGACGGAGCTCGTGACGGACGCCGGGCACTGGGTTCACCATGACCAGCTTGAGAAGTTCATGCAGATCCTCTGGAGCTTCCTCGACGGGGACTAGATTAGCTGACGAGGCTCTGAATCGCGCGCACTGATTCGGCGTAGACAGCTACGTCACCCTCACCGTCGAGCGCCAGGCCGATCATGCTCGCATCGTCGGTCGGTGGCGGCTCCACGACGCGCCGGCGAACATCGTCGGCACGCGCGCGCGCATCGATGTGCAGATGGCCACTCTCCGCATGCCAGATCACCGAGAAGGTGGCGTCGGCGCTACGCAGTTCGACCGTCTCGAGAGGGGCGCCGCTCTTCTGGCGCACGAGCAGGGAGACGGCCCGTGAGCCGCTATACAGTGTCGCGCGCAACTCGCCGCGGCCGCTGGTAACGGACGCCGGCTGATATCCGAGGCGCGAGACGAGCCATCCGGCGAGCAGCAGCGGCTCGCTGGCCGCCGGCGCTCCATCGATGGTGATGGTCGTGAGGCGCCGGAGTTCCGTTGCGTGGGTCGGGTCATCGAACATCTGCGCGATCAGCTCGCGCCACACCGAGAGGCGCAGCCATGCCAGGTCCGACGGGATCGCCTCGTGCGTCTCACTGAGCCTCAGCACCGAGTCAAACAGCCGCAAGATACCGGTCGATCGCGCGGAGTCGAGAATCACCTGATCGGCCGACTCCAGCAGCGCCGATGCAAGCGGCCCGTGCGCGTACGCTTCGCCTGTGAACCAGACGGCGAGGGGAATGTCCGGCACGAGCAGCGCCAGCACGGCTGAAGCGAGATGCCGCTCGTGGCGGGCGCCGCCGAGGAGCAGCACCTCCTCCGAGCAGACATGACGCTGGCCGCTCACCGAGCGCCAGCAGTGCGCGGCGATGGTGGCTTCGAGCGTGCTACGCGCAGGATCGGCGAGGGCCAGGATGCCGCGGCATGGATGGCGCTGCGACATCATGCGCATCACATCCTCGAAGCGCTGCCACTCGTCGTAGCTGCGCGCCAGTGCGACAAGATTCACGACCCGGAGACGTACGCTCGACTCGTCGAAGCCGGCGCGGGCCGTCTCCTGCCAGATGCGCGCGAACTCCGCCTCGATCGCGGGCGGATCGACGGCGATCGCCTGGTCCTCGAGACGCTCGATGGGCGTTACATCCGGTGCCATTGGCGCCCATCTCGTTCGATGAGGTCTGCGGCTGCCGGAGGCCCCCATGTGCCGGCTTCATACTGCTCGAGCGGCGACTCTCCGTGAGCCCAACCCTCCAACACGGGGGTAAGCAGGGCCCAGGCGGCCTCGACGCTGTCCCAGCGCGTGAACAACGTCGGATCGCCGAGCATCGCGTCGATGAGGAGGCGCTCATATGCCTCTGGCGGTTCAACCCCGAAGCTCGTTCCATAGCGGAAATCCATGTTGACGGGTCGCACGCCGCCACGCGTCCCCGGGACCTTTGCGCCAAAGCGGAGAGAGATGCCCTCGTCCGGCTGGATACGCAGCACCAGCAAGTTGGGCGTGAATTCGTTGCCCGTCATCTCACGAAAGAGCTGGAGCGGCGCCTGCCGGAAGGTGATCGCCACTTCGGTTGCGCGCTTGGGGAGTCGCTTTCCCGTGCGAAGGTAGAACGGCACGCCAGCCCAGCGCCAGTTGTCGACGTGCAGCTTCATCGCCACATAGGTCTCGATGTTGGAGTCAACAGCTACGCCGGGCTCCTCGCGATACCCGGGCACATGCTGCCCGAGTACCGCGCCGGCGGTGTACTGCCCGCGCACCGTCTCGACGGCGAGATCCTCCAGGGGACGGATGGCGAAGAAGACCTTCGCCTTCTCATCGCGGACGGAGTCCCCACGAAATGATGCAACAGGCTCCATCGCCACAAGCGATAGCACCTGCAACAGGTGGTTCTGCACCATGTCCCGCAGGGCGCCAGCTTCCTCGTAGTAGCCGCCACGGCCTTCCACGCCGACCGTCTCGGCGACCGAGACCTGCACGTTGTCCACATAGCGCCGGTTCCACAAGGGCTCGAAGATGCCGTTCGCGAACCGGAAGACAAGGATGTTCTGTACGGTCTCCTTGCCCAGGTAATGGTCGATTCGGTAAATCTGCCGCTCGCGGAACACAAGGCCGATGCGCCGGTCGAGGTCGCGTGCCGACTCCAGGTCGCGTCCGTAGGGCTTTTCAACAACCAGGCGGGACCAGCCACCGGTCTTACCGGAGCGCACGAGACCCGCCTCGCCAAGCCGCGTCGCGATGGTGACGTACGCGGTTGGCGGAGTGGCGAGGTAGAACAGGCGGTTGCCCGCGGCGCCGTGCGCGTGATCCTGCCTGGCGAGCCGGTCTGAGAGCGTGAGGTACGGCCGCAAATCATCGAACGTGCCCGCGACGTAGTGCAGCGTCCGCGCGAAGCTGTCCCAGAGCTCGTCATTGAGTGGCTCGCGCGAGTGGCTCGCCACGGCCTCCTTCATCGCGGTGCGGAACTGTGCGTCGTCCCAGTCGCGGCGCGCAAAGCCCACCACCGAGAATCCCTGGGGCAGCTGCCGCTCGCGCGCGAGGTTATACAGCGCCGGCACGAGCTTGCGCGCGGTCAAATCACCTGTGGCGCCGAAGACAACGACCGCGCACGGTTCTGGCGTACGCGGCAGACGCAGCCCTTCGCGCAGGGGGTTGGCGATGGCCTCAGCGAGCGTCACGGCGCAGCACCCCCCTCAGTGGCCGCGCGCACCGGATGCCCGCCAAACTCGTTGCGCAGCGCCGCCTGCAGCTTGGCGCTAAAGGACACTCCCTGGCGAGAGGCGAACCGCTGCATGAGTGCCAGTGTGATGATGGGCAACGGCACATCCTGATCCAGCGCCTCGAGCACCGTCCACCGGCCTTCGCCGGAGTCCTGCACGTACGGGGCGATGGAGTCCAGCCGCGGATCGCGCTCGAGGGCGCGCGCGGCAAGCTCGAGCAACCATGATCGCACGACAGAGCCACGCATCCAGAGCCTGGCGATGCCGGGCAGATCCAACTCGAATGCCTTCGACCCGGCGAGCAACTCGAATCCCTCGCCATACGCCGCCATCAAGCCGTACTCGATGCCGTTATGAATCATCTTGACGAAGTGACCGGCGCCGCTCGGGCCAACGTGGGCATAGCCATCGGGCGGCGCGAGGCTTCGCAGCGCCGGTTCGATGTGGCTGAACGCCGAAGGCGGCCCACCCACCATGAGGCAGAAGCCTTCGGCCAGCCCCCAGATGCCGCCGCTCGTCCCGCAGTCGACCAGATCCACGCCGCGCGCCCTGAGGGCCTCCGCGCGGCGCATGGAGTCATGGTAGTTCGAGTTGCCACCATCGACGATGACGTCGCCGCTGGACAGCAGCGACCCAAGCTCGCTGATGGTGGCCTCGACCGGCGGGCCAGCGGGGACCATCACCCAGACAGCCCGGCGCCGAGGCAGCGCATCAACAAGCGCGGAGAGCGATGCTGCGCCCACCGCGCCCTCGGCCACGACCGCTGCCAGGGCGTCGGGGCTGAGATCCGCCGCCACCACGCGGTGCCCGTCGCGGAGCAGACGCCGGGTCATGTTCGCGCCCATTCTGCCGAGACCGACCATGCCGATGTCCATGGGATGCCTCCTCAGCGTTTTGGCAAGCGGAGCAACGCGACATTCGTCGCCTCGACGAGTGCCTGGAGCGCGCGATCCGGCGCGGCGCCCAAATGCACGCGCAGCACAGGTCGACCGCGTGCGACGAGCGACTGGAAGTCTCCGATGGCCTGCGCGCGCTTCAACTGACCGAACGTATACGGCCGTCCCGGAATGGACAGATCTTCGCGTTCGTGAGCGGTCACAAGGAGGAATGCGCCACTCGCAGGTCCGCCCTTGTGGAGTTGCCCGGTTGAGTGGAGATACCGGGGGCCGTAGCCGAGCGTCGTCGCCACGCGCAGTTCGTCGCGCACCGCCGCGCGGATGCGGCTGAACGCCGCTTCGGCACGCTCATCCTCGGTGATATAGCCGCAGATCGCGAGGTAGCCGCCGGGTTGAAGGGCGCCGAACAGCGATTGCAGCGCGCCAACGACGTCACGTGGCTGAGCTGTGTCACCTGCCCAGAACATGCCGGACTCGCCGTCGAAGGCGTCCAGCGCTCCCGAGCGCTCGAACTGGCTGAGGACGCCGGCAGTATTCTCCTTCGACTCCTGCACGTTCGGCTCGTCGAAGGGATTGATGCCGAGCAGGACGCCAGCGACGGCTGTCGCGTACTCCCAGCGGAAGAACTCGCGGCCGAGGTCGTATGCGGTATCCAGATCGATGATCACCGCCGGATGTCCTTCGGCCGTCAGCGCACCGATGAGCGCGTCATGCTCGCCGTTGGAGTCGCCCTCAACGCGAAACTGCACCCACAGGCGGTCATGTCCGTACACGCGCGGCGTACCCGGCGGCTCGGCCACGACCGGGAGAATCCCCACGCCATCCTTCCCGGTGCTTTCGGCGATCAACTGCTCGAGCCACAGCCCGAACGATGCGACGGCCGGCCCGACGAGCAGGCTCAACTTGTCGATGCCCGCAATTGAGAGCGCGCCGATCATGGCGCCAAGGGCCAGCGCGCTACCGCCCCCTCCTTCCAGCGCCTCCCGCTGAGCTTCCACGCCGGCGTCGAGCAGCCGCTCGATGTCGATGCCCGCGACAGCCGCCGGGACCGCGCCGAAGCAGGACAGCGCGGAATACCGCCCGCCTATGTCGGCGGGGTTCAAGAATATGCGACGGAAGCCAGCATCACGCGCGAGCCGCTCCAGCGGCGTGCCCGCATCGGTGATCGCCACGAAGCGGCTGCCGGCGCGCGATGCGCCGACGGCACGCTCCATCGCATGACGGAAGTACCCATACAGCGCGGCGACCTCGATCGTACCGCCCGACTTTGAGGCGACAATGAACAGCGTCGACTCAAGCGCAAGCGAACGATGAAGGCGGCGAATCGTTTCGGGATCGGTCGTATCAAGGACGCTCAGCCTCGGTGCACCGCGGCGAGACTCGATGCTGCGGCCGAGAACCGCAGGCGCGAGCGAGCTGCCCCCCATGCCCAGAACGACCACGTCTCGCACCCCGGCGCGTTCGATGTCCTCCACGAGACTCTGGATCTCACCAGTGCGCGAGAGCATCTCGGAGGCGATGGTCAGCCAGCCCAGCCGGTTACGTACCGATGCAGCTCGTGGGGGAGCGGTTCCCCACAGGGATGCATCGTGGGCGGCGATCCGCTGGGACACGCCGTCGTCCTTGAGGCGCCTGAGCGCCGCCTCGAACGCACCGGCATGCCGACCCGGGACGAGCTTCACGCAGCGCTAGCCCGCTTCTTGATTTCGCTCGCCTTCCGTGCCGTGGTGGCGCCTATCTCACGGAACGAGTCGGCGAAGAGCTTGACGCCGTCGCGCTGCAGCTCGTCCGTAACCTCCTTCATGCTGATTCCCACCTCGGCAAGGTCGCGCAGCACGCGCTCGGCGTCGGCGTAACCCTCGTCGATGGTGCGCCGCACGACGCCGTGATCGAGGAACGCATCGATCGTTTGTGGTGGCATCGTGTTGACGGTGTCGGGCGCGATGAGCTCCTGGACGTAGAGAATATCGCTGTACGCGGGATTCTTGGTGCCGGTGCTTGCCCACAGCGGGCGTTGGAGCCTGGCGCCCTGCTGGGCGAGCCGCTGGAACCGCTCGGAACCGAAGACCTGCCGGAAGCGGGCGTAAGCGATCTTCGCATTGGCGACCGCCGCCTTGCCGAGCAGCGCGCGGAGCCGCGCCTTCTCCCGCTCATCTGAGGTCGCGGCGATCCGTTCCTCCAGCCGCTTGTCGACTGAGGTATCGACGCGGCTAACGAAGAAGCTGGCCACGGAGTTGACGTTCTCGACATCCTGCCCCGCTTCGAGGCGACGCTCGATGCCACGAAGATACGCTTCCATCACGCGCTCGTAGAACTCAATGGCGAAGATCAGGGTGATGTTGATGTTCAGGCCGTCAGCGAGGCATTGCTCGATAGCCGGCAAGCCTTCTTCGGTCGCCGGGATCTTCACCATCAAGTTGGGCCGTTCGATGATGCGATGCCACCGATGCGCCTCCTCGATCGTGGCGTGCGTCTCGAACGCCTTCTCCGGCGAGACTTCGATGCTAACGAAACCGTCGCTGCCGCGCGATGCGTCGTACACCGGTCGAAGAATGTCGCACGCTGCCCGGATGTCTTCGATAGCAATGTGCTCGAAGAGATCCTCGGTGGCGACACCGTGATCCAGCAGATCACGGATCTGCTGGTCGTAGTCGTCGCCGGCGCCGATGGCTTTCTCGAAGATCGTGGGGTTAGCAGTGACGCCGCGGATACCGAGTTCTTCGACGTAGCGTCGAAGCCCGCCGTCCTGGAGCATGTTCCGGCGGATGAAGTCGAGCCAGGGTGACTGTCGCTCCTTCTCAAACAGATCGCGTATTGCGTTGCTCATGTCGCTCCTCCTGTGCTGGCCATTGAACGCCGCTCAATGGCCAGCACCTTGTTCAGCCGGCGCACGTGACGCTCCTCGCCGGAAAACCGGGCCGTGACAAAGGCTCCTACCACCTCCGCGGCGACGGCGGGTCCTACGACTCGCGCTCCGATCGCCAGCACGTTCATGTCGTCGTGCTCAACGCCCTGGTGCGCCGAGTACGTGTCGTGGCACACGGCGGCCCGGATGCCCGGCAGCTTGTTCGCGGCCACCGAGGCCCCAACGCCGCTGCCACAAAGAATGATCGCGCGGTCAGCACGTCCCTCGATCACGGCCCGGCCCGCGGCTTCTGCAAAGTCAGGATAGTCCACCGGTTCGTGATTGTGCGTACCGAGATCGAGTACGTCATGCCCGAGGCCGCGCAACACGTCGATCACTCCGTCCTTCAACGGGAACCCCGCATGGTCGGCCGCGACCGCGATCCGCATGGTCATGCCCGCACGCTCTCGACGCGCGCGACCAGGGCGGCGGCACGCTGCGCCACATGCTCCGGGTTGATTCCGAGCTCACGGAGCACGGTGGCGCCCGGCGCCGAGGCGCCAAATCGGCCGTCGATGCCCACGCTCGCGCCCTGCGAACCTACCCAGCGCTGCCATCCCAGCGTCACGCCCGCTTCGATGGAAACGCGCGCAACGACCGATGGAGGAAGCACCTGGTCGCGATACGCCGGATCCTGCTCTTCGAACAGTTCCCAGCAGGGCATGCTGACAACGCGCGCGCGGATGCCTTGCTCGAGAAGCATGCGCTGCGCCTCCAGTGCGACGCTGACCTCGGATCCCGTGGCGATGAGCAGCACGTCCGGCCGGGCGCTCCCAGCCTCGCTGAGCACGTAGGCGCCGCGCAACAGACCCGACGCTCCGCCGTCCGCGGTCCCGGGGAGGACGGGCAGCGCCTGGCGGGACAGGACGAGCGCCGTGGGGCCATCGCGGTGCGCGATCGCTGCCTTCCACGCCCAGGACGTTTCGTTGGCGTCAGCCGGACGGATGACACGGAGTTGCGGGATAGCGCGCAGAGCCATGATGTGTTCGATGGGCTGATGTGTTGGTCCATCCTCGCCGAGACCTACGCTGTCATGCGTAAACACGAAGACCGTGCCCAGCTCGCTCAGCGCCGCAAGCCGGATCGACGGACGCATGTAATCCGAGAATGTGAGGAACGTACCACCGTAGGGGATGGTGCCGCCGTGTGCGGCCATGCCGTTGAGCGCCGCTGCCATGCCATGCTCGCGCACGCCAAACCAGATGTTGCGTCCACCCGGCGTCCGATCGTCGATGACAGGCTCGCCCTTGATCTCGGTGTTGTTCGATTCCGCGAGGTCTGCCGAACCGCCGATCAGCCATGGCAGATGTCTGGCGATGGCGTTGAGCGCGTTCCCGGAGGCGGCGCGCGTCGCAAGCGGCTTGTCATCGGGCGTATAGTTCGGAAGATCAACATCCCACCCGTCGGGCAAGCGTCCGTCGAGGGCGAGCCGGAGGCGTTTTGCTTCGTCCGGAAACGCGCCCGCATACGCCCGGAAACGCTCCTGCCACAGGGCTTCCGCTTGAGCGCCACGGTCGATTGCCTTGCGGAAGTGGGCCAGCGCTTCGTCCGGCACGTAGAACGGACGGTCTTCGGGCCATCCGTACGCCTGCTTGGTCAGACGCACCTCATCTTCGCCGAGCGGACTTCCGTGAGACTTGCTCGAGCCGGCTTTGTGCGGGCTGCCGAATCCGATCACCGTCCGCGCGACGATGAGTGAAGGCCGATCATCTTGTTGGGCGGCGCGCAGCGCGCCCTCCACAGGGTCGTACTCCATGCCATCGATGTGCTGCACGTGCCACCCGTACGCTTCGAATCGCTGTCCGACGTCTTCTGTGAACGCCATCTCCGTCGGGCCATCGAGTGACACGAGGTTTGAGTCGTACAGCACGATCAGCTTGCCGAGTCGTTGGTGACCAGCGAAGGAGGCCGCCTCGTGGGAGATCCCTTCCATGAGATCGCCATCGCTGGCCAACACGTAGGTGTGATGATCAATGATCTGGTGACCGTCGCGGTTATAGGTCGCGGCGAGGAATCGCTCGGCGAGCGCAAGTCCGACCGCGTTCCCAAAGCCCTGGCCGAGCGGGCCTGTCGTCACTTCGACCCCCGGCAGGAGCCCACGCTCCGGGTGGCCGGCAGTTGGACTCTTCCACTGGCGGAAGTTTTTGATGTCGTCGAGCGAGACGTCATACCCGGTCAGGTGCAGCAAGCCATACAACAGCATCGACGCGTGGCCGGCCGAGAGCACGAATCGATCACGGTCCGGCCATGAGGGGTTGCGGGGATTGTGCTTCAGAACGCGATCCCAGAGCACGTACGTCATGAGACCGGCGCCCATCGGCGCGCCCGGGTGGCCAGAGTTCGCCTTCTGCACCGCATCGATTGCGAGGGTGCGGATGGTGTTGACGCAGAGGTCGTCGAGCGTCCGGTCAGTCATGCGGTGGAATCTCCCCTGCTGCGGATGAGCCGGCACCTGACGAATCTGGGAGGCGAGCGCCTGCACAGAAGCGGTCGTCCACGTTTGGCGTGTGAATCACGAGTGGCAGATTCCACAGCAGGACGTCGTGCGGCTACGCTCAGTATACCGGCGGTCTGGCGGTGGCCGGACACGGTTATGTCGCAACCGGGACCCGCGCCGTCACATAGCGGTTACGACGCGTCAGGCGCCCGGATGCGTCAGATACCAGCCTGAATGAAGAGCGTCTGGAACAGTGGCGACAGGAGGAACTGGATCAGGAGGATCGCGACCAAGGGAGAGAAGTCCATCATGGCGATCCGGGGCATGATGCGCCGGATTGGCTCGATGATGGGCTCGGTGATCGAGTTGAGCGCCTGAATCAGCGGGCTACGGGGATCCATCTGGAACCAGCTCAGAATGGCGCGGATGAAGATGGCCATCGTGAGGAACCAGAAGAGCAGGCACATCGACTCGGACATCACGGTACCGTCGGGCAAGCAGGTCGGACCGAACACTACTCCCCCAACTCTCGTGAGCGTTCATATGCCGCCTCGATGGCATCGATGAGCGCGCCGCGTACGCCGCTGTTCTCGAGCGCCTGTAGCCCGGCCGCAGTTGTCCCTCCCGGCGACGTCACTTCGTTTCTGAGTTGAGCCAGGTGCTTACCGGTCGCCTCCGCGTATTTCGCGGCGCCGATGAACGTCTGGAGCGCCAGCATCTCGGCAACGGCGCGCTTAAAGCCGATATGCACGCCTGCATCGACAAATGCCTCGATCAACAGGAAGACGAAGCCCGGTCCGCTCCCCGAGAGGGCCGTCGCCATGTCGAGATATTTCTCGTCCTCGACGTACACTTCGCGGCCCATCGCTGCCAGGATGGCGCGCACTTGCGCGCGCGTCCCTTCATCGACCTCCGGTGTGGCGATCCACACGCTCATCGCTTCGCCGATGACGGCCGGCGTGCTGGGCATCACGCGTACGATACCCGCATGCCCGAGCGACCGCGCGATGCGATCAATGGGGACGCCGGCCATGATCGACATTACGGTCTGCTCGCGCTTGAGCCGGCCCTGCAGGTGGTGCGCCGCCGCATCGAACTCTTGCGGCTTGACCGCGAAGACCACGAGTTCGGCGCCCTGCACGGCCTTATGGACGTCGGGGCTGGCGTAGACGGTGTACGTGTTGTTGATCAGCGTGCAGCGGTCGTCGTTGATCTCGGCGACCGTGATCTCATCGGGCGAGGCAATACCGTGCTTGAGCGTCGCGCTCAGGATCGCTTCGCCCATGAAGCCGCAACCGACAAGCCCGATACGCATCAGGGCACCTCGCGGGGACCGAAGAGCGCACGCCCTATGCGGACCATGGTCGCGCCCTCCTCGATCGCCACTTCGTAATCGTCGGTCATACCCATGGACAGCTCGCGCAGGCCGATCGCGTCGCGCAGCTCCCGGAGCCTCCGGAACACGCGGCGCACAGCCTCGGGATCGTCGACAGCCGGGGCCACAGTCATCAGCCCGATCACGTCAACGTGAGGGAGGGCGCCTACGCGTTCGCACGTAGCTGCGACGTCAGCAACATTCAGCCCGTATTTGCTGGATTCCCCCGACACGTTGACCTCGATCAGCACGCGCACCGCCCGCTCGGCGCGGTCACTGATCGCCCGCGCGACACGCTCCGAATCAACGCCGTGGAGTATATCAAAGTGCTCGATCGCGGGACGTACCTTGTTCGTCTGCAAGTGCCCGATCAGGTGCCATGTCGCCCGCGCTGCCTGCCCGGTGAGCGCGTTGATCTTGGCGACGCCCTCCTGCACGCGGTTCTCGCCGAAATGCGACAGGCCCGCGCGCATCGCAGCCTGGATCGTCGCCGCGGGATGCGACTTGGTGACGGCGATCAGCGTCACGGTGTTCGGCGCGCGGCCCGCACGTTCGCATGCCGCAGCGATCCTCCGCTCGACGGACTGCCGCCGCCCGGCAATCTGCTCATCGAGCCGGGTTACCGCGCTCACGCCTGCCGGTCCAGGCGGATGCAAGGCACGCGCGACTCATCGAACTCCAGGAACCTGTCCGGTCCCAGATCAACAAGCTCGGCTCTCGCCCGCGCGATGTCCTCACATAGCGTGCCCACATCAACGCCGAACGCCTCTGGTGTGAAACGCGACAGTTTCTCGTGCGCGAGGTCCAGCAGCTTGATGATGCCGGGGTACTCCCGCCGTGCGTAATGCACGAAGGCGGCGGCGAGCTGGATGATGCCCTGCATGAAGTCGCGCTCGGGCAAGGGCGTGACCATCCAGAGGTCTTCGAGGGTTTCGTGTGATTCGAAGTACCAGCGGCGGTTGAACTGGTCGATCGCCTGGTAGAGCTCGTCAAGCCGCGATGCGAGCTGTTCACGTGTCAGCAACGGTTGGTTGCGCAGCGGAGCGGCGGGCACTGCGGCACCTCGTGGACTCAAGCGTTGGCTGCGGCTATTGTATCGACCGTTGCAGCAGAGGAGCGGCACGTGGCCGAGTATCAGAAGCCGATCCCCGTCCCTAGCCCCGAAAGCGAGCCGTTCTGGCAAGCGGCGCGACGGCACGAGTTGTCACTGCCCTACTGCACGGCCTGCGCGGCGTTCTTCTTCTACCCGCGCAGGTTCTGTCCACGGTGCTTCTCGTGGGATATCGAGTGGCGGACGTGCGGCGGCAAGGGGACGCTCTACACATACGCTATCCAGTATCGCCCGCAGATGATCGGTTTCACGCCGCCGTACGTCACGGCCATCGTCCAGCTCGAGGAAGGACCGCGGCTGATGACGACCCTCATCGATGTCGAACCGGACCCGGCTGTCATCAAGTGCGACATGCCGGTCGAGATCGCGTGGCAGGACGTCAACGAAGAGATTGCGATGCCGCTCTTCCGGCCAGCGGGGGGGCACACGTGAGCCTGAAGCACAAGGTCGCCATTGTCGGCGCGGATGAAACAGACCGGATCGGCATCGTCCCGGACATGACCCCGATCATGATGCACGCCGAGGCAGCACGGAACGCGCTCCGCGATGCGGGCATCGACAAATCCGAGGTGGACGCCGTATTCACTGCGGATCCGAATCCGATGTCGGGCGTCCAGCTTTGCGAGTACCTCGGCATTCAGCCAACGTATGTCGACAACACGATGACGGGCGGTTCGTCGTTCGTGATCCACGTCGAGCACGCGGCCGCCGCCATCAATGCAGGGCTTTGCAGCGTGGCGCTGATCACCCACGGCGAGACAGGCTTCTCGGGACGGCGACGGCGCGGGGCGGGAGGTGCACGCGGCTTCGATCCCTCAATGCCGGCGGCGCAGTTCGAGATGCCGTTCGGGGTGGGCGGTCCGCCGAGCATCTATTGCATGGCGGCCATGCGCCACATGCACGAGTACGGGACCACGCACGAGCACCTGGCCGAGATCGCGGTCGCGACGCGCAAGTGGGCGCAGCTCAACCCGCGCGCATTCATGAGAGATCCGCTGACGATGGATGACGTGCTTTCATCGCGCTGGATCGCGTATCCCTTCCACATCTACGACTGCTGCCTGGTGACCGATGCGGGCGGCGCGATCGTCGTCGTCGGAGCGGACCGTGCGCGTGATGCCGCGAAGAAGCCGGTATGGGTCCTCGGCTCGGGCGAGGCGACCACGCACATGTCATTGCTGAACATGCCCGACCTGACGCAGACGCCCGCGCGCTACTCCGGCAAGCGCGCATTCGAAATGGCCGGCGTGTCCCATAACGACATCGACGTCGTCGAGGTGTACGACTCATTCACGTACACCGCGCTGGTGACCATCGAGGAGCTCGGATTCTGCCAGAAGGGCGAAGGAGGCCCGTTCCTCTCGAACCAACGCACCGCCCCGGGCGGCGACTTCCCGATGAACACGAACGGCGGCGGGCTCTCCTACACACACCCCGGGATGTACGGGATGTTCATCCTCATCGAGGCGGTGCGGCAGTTGCGCGGCGAGTGTGGCGAACGGCAGGTGCCCAACGCCAGGCTGGCGTGCGTGAACGGCACCGGCGGCACGCTGTCCGCCACCGGCACGCTCATTCTCGGCACCGATTAGACGAGCGCCGAGGCCGTCCCGATCGTCACCCTGGTACCGTCGTCCTTCTCAACCCAGACGTCCAGGTGGGCGCGCTGGCGCTCCCCCTCGGGCACAATCTCGCGTACGAAGCCGCGGCAGACCAGGCGATCGCTCTGCCAGACGATGTTGACGAGATTGACGCTCATCTTGCCGCCTGCGATCCAGCCGCCGCCAAACCGGTTGGTGAGCATCTCGGAGAGAAAGCACGTCGACATCATGCCCTGCACGACGATGTCCGGGAATCCCAGCTTCTGCGCGAACTCCTTGTCGTTGTGGTAGTTCCTGTGGGGGCCGCTGAACTTCCAGCACATGTCGAGCGTGATTTCCTTCCGCACCGGGCTAAGCTCCTCGATCGCGCCGCTGATGTCCACCTCAAAGCGGCGCTCGGAGGACTTCTCGCGCGACTTATCGATGACGGTGCCCTCGTTGGTGGTCTCGCGCAGGAAGCTCTGGTGCGTGCGCTGCCGCGCTGCCACCCGATCCTCCGCGTCGAAGAACAGCACCTCGTTCACCACGTAGTCACGCCCCCGTTTGATGTAGCGGTCGGCGATGAACGACCGCGTGTGGATCGCTTCGCCGACCATCATCGGGCGAAACAGGTCCCACTCCTGGCGGGCGTGCAGGTTTCCGTAGAGGTTCGGCAGGTACCACGACGGCTGCGCTTTGGGATGCTCGCGGAACGAGTAGACCTCGGAATGAAACAGGAGCGCCGGCGCGACGGGTCCGCCGAAGGGGGAGGCACCGGTGTAGATCGGATTGAAGTCGTCGACGGCTTCGCTGTACGCCCGAACGAGGTCCGGGGTGATGACGTGATCGTGCCGGCCGTAATCCCGCCCGACGTACGGATCTTTCGTGTCAGACATGGTGTCGCTGGTCATCGGGCACCTCTCTGAATCGGACTTGCGCATCCAAAGCTACGCCACCGAGAGGAGCGGCGCCAATGCGAGGCACCTCGTTAGACTGGGATCGTGGCCGCACCCAGCCTGTACGACCTGAGCCTGCCCGAGCTTGAAGCGCGGGTCCTCGCCACCGGGCAGCCGAAGTATCGCGCTCGCCAGGTCTGGGAGTGGATCTACCGTCACCTCGTCAACACCTACGACGAAATGACGAATGTACCAGCGGCGCTGCGCGCGCGCCTGGCCGCGGAGCTTCCGTTCCCGGTCGCCGAGCCGGTTCGGGAATTGGCCTCTGACGACGAGCTGACACGCAAGCAGCTCATCCGGCTGCACGACGGCCAACTCATCGAGGCGGTGCTGATGCTGTATGACCCGCGCTCTGACAGCCGGGGCCGGGCGACGGTCTGTGTCTCGAGTCAGGCCGGCTGCGCAATGGGATGCTACTTCTGCGCGACGGGACAAGGCGGTTTCGAGCGGAATCTCAGCACCGGAGAGATCGTCGCGCAGGTTATCTTCTTCGCACGAGCGCAGAGAGCGCGCGCCGGCCGACCGATCACCAACGTGGTGTTCATGGGCATGGGCGAGCCCCTGGCGAATTACGGGGCAGTATGGCGAGCGATCGAAACGCTGCACAGTCCCGAGGGGTTCAACCTGGCGGCGCGGCACATCACGATTTCAACGGTCGGCCTGACGCAGGGGATCCGCCGCCTGGCGAAGGAGCCATTGCCCGTCGGACTCGCCGTATCGCTCCACGCGCCAGACGACGCGCTGCGACAGCAGATGATCGCGACGGCATACCGGTATCCGATCGCGGAGATCGTCGACGCTTGCCAGGAGTACGCGCGCAGCACGCGCCGCCGCGTGACGTTCGAGTACTGCCTGATCGAAGGCGTAAACGACGCGCCGGAGCACGCCCGCGCACTGGGGGCGCTGTTGAAAGGGCTTCACTGTCACGTCAACCTGATACCGGTCAACCCGACACCCGACCGCAGCATCCGGCGCCCCGCTCGCGCGCGCACCCTCGCCTTTCAGCGAGAGCTGGCGGCTCGCGGAATCGCATGCACCGTACGCGTGGAAAAGGGTGTGGAGATCGCGGCGGCGTGTGGTCAGCTTCGCGCGCAGCCGGCAGGGGTGGAAGTCAACTCATTGCAGGCGAGATGACGCTGCAACGTCAAATGGTACGTTCGTAACGCTGCCCGCGCGCGTGTTCGCCGTTAGTGTCAATGTGATGCGTCCGTACAGTGATGTTGCCGCGTTCGCCGGGCTTGCGCTGGCACTGGCATTCGCCGTGACCGCCTGCAACACAAGCGGCCTGTCCGAAGCGCCGCGCGCGACGTTCGCACAGCTCTCCTGTCTCGACGTGAACCAGGATGATGTGATCAACGCAGCGGATGCGGCGGACCCATCGGCGCTTCCGGACTTCAACGCCGACCGGAGCCGCGATGCTGATGATGCCGCATTCCTCTATGGCCTCGAGATCCGCCTCGATCCCAACCGCGATCGAGCGACGTGTGAAGACGACGACGAAGAACAGCCTGAGTATCTGGTCGCGCACGGGTACTTCACGCCATCCGACGTCTCATGCGACGATCCGGGGGATGATGCTGTGCTCGTACTCGGCGTCGGTGGTGGCGTCGAGAACCTCCGCGACAAGGGCGACGCCTCCGGCGTCCGGGCGATCGTCGATGCCCTGCTCGAAGCCTACGACGAGCGCGACGTGCAAACCATCGGCGTCATCTCCGGCCAGGCGGCAGTCGGCGCGATCAATGCTCACGACGCCATGCAGGGATGGCTTGCGCATGCCGTCCGCGTGTACGTGAACCGCTACCCGTGCCTGCGCGTCGTGCTGGTTGGACACAGCCATGGCGGTGTGACGGTGGAAGCCGTGGCTGCGACGCTGGAACCTGACCTCGCCGATCGCATAATCGTCGTCGTGGATGTCGACCGTATCGAGGACCTCTACGTCGGAGGCATGGCGCGTCCGTCGCGCGTCCCCGTGTTCAACATCTACGAGACGAACGATCCTGCATTCGCCACGGCGCCGTACGAAGCGCCCAACGTGGAGAACTGGGACGCCAGCGCCGAGCGACATGATGGCGAGCCGGTCATCCACACGAGCATTGACAATGCGAAGCCGGTCCGCGAACGCATCGTCACGGAGGTGCTCGAGCGCTCGTGACCAAAGCCATGAACGCGGCTGTTGCCTGAGAGCAGATCGGCTGCCACGCTGTCGCCATGGATCTGCACCCTGACCTCCTCGGCAACGTCGAGCAGTACGGCGTTGGCAGGATCCGCCGTCACATCTTCCTCTGCGCTGACCAAACGGAGCCGAAGTGCGCTCCGAAAGAGCGGACGCTTGCCGCGTGGGAGTATCTGAAGCGGCGCCTGACAGAGCTCGGACTGACGAGCGGACCCCGGGTGACGTACCGAACCAAGGCGAACTGCCTGCGCATCTGCGCCCAGGGACCGATCGCGGTCGTATATCCCGAGGGTACGTGGTACCACTCGTGCGATCCGCCGGTGATCGAGCGGATCATCCACGAGCACCTCATCGGCGGCGTACCCGTCCGCGATTACGTCTTCGCGGAGAATCCGTTGGCCTGAGAGTCGACGCGACGGCCGGCACATCTGCGGCGAGGGCCACTACGAAGTGCGCGGCGCACGCAGCACCGTGTTCCGAGCCGCTGCGGTTAGTCCGCGGACGCCTGCTCTGCCGATCCGGTCTCCCCGGCTTCAGCAGCGGCCTCGCCCTCGGCCGGCGCCTCGCCTTCGGCCGCTTCCTCCGCCGCCAGGCGCGGCGCGGCGACGCGGACGACCACAACATCGGGATCGGTCATGATCTCGATTCTCGCGCCTTCAAGGTGCAGGTCCCGCACGTGCAGACTCTGCTCGAGTTCCGTGAGGGCGCTGATGTCAACCTCGAACTGAGACGGGATGTCACCCGGGAGCGCCTCAACGTGGATGACATCCACCATCTGCATCAGCACGCCTCCGAAGGTTGCGACGGCTTCCGATGAGCCCGTCAGCACAACCGGAACATCGGCGCGCATCTTTTCCGTCATTGACACCTGGAAGAAGTCGACGTGGAGGATGGCGCCGTTCAGGGGATTGCGCGTCACATCGCGAACCACCACTGTCCTGGCGTCGGGTTCCCCTGCGACCTTCAGATTGACGATCTGGTTCTTCCCCATCGAGCGCAGCAGGTGGGTCAGTTCGGCCGTATCCGCCTGCACCGCTGTCGAGTCGACGCGATGTCCGTACACGTTGGCGGGCGTCACCCCCGAGCGGCGTAGCTGCGCGACCTTCTTGCCGAGGACGGCACGTGGTTTGACACTGAGTTCGGTGGCCATAGAGCGGTTCTCCTGCAACAAAACAGGCCCGAAGGCCCGCATCATCCTAGCAGATGCGCCCGCACGGACGTATCAGCTACAGGCATGCAACGGCACTCACTCAGGCGTCCATCAATGCGGCGACCCCCGGCAACGTTTTGCCTTCCAGGAACTCCAGCGAGGCGCCACCCCCGGTCGAGACGTGCGCATAGCGGTCGGCGATGCCCAGTTCCTGGACCAGCGCCACGGTCTCGCCTCCGCCAACGACGACCGTGGCGCGAGAGTCGGCGAGGTAGCGGGCGATTGCCTCGGAGCCGCGCCTGAACGCCGCCCACTCGGCGACACCGAGGGGTCCGTTCCACACCACCGTCTGGACGCCTCGCAGCTTTCCTGTGTAGTCGTCGACGGTCCGGGGTCCGACGTCCAGGATCATCCAGCCATCAGGCACATCGGCGACATCAACGGTCCGGGCCTGCGCATCCGCTTCGAACCGATCGGCTACCACCGCATCCATGGGCAGCCCGAGCGTCACGCCACGGCGCTGCGCTTCAGCCATCACGTCACGCGCTGTGGGTATCTGATCGTCTTCCACAAGCGATGCGCCCACATCGACTCCCTGTGCCTTGAGGAACGTGCTGGCCATGCCGCCACCAATGAGCAGCACGTCGACGTTCGCCAGCAGGTGCCGAAGCACGCCGATCTTGGAACTGATCTTCGCGCCGCCAATGATCGCCGCGACCGGCCGCTCGGGATGCTCGACGATCCGGCTCAGGTAGTCTATCTCTCGCTCCATGAGCAGTCCGGCGACGGCCGGCAGGAACTTCGCGATGCCGGCCGTTGATGCGTGCGCGCGATGCGCAGTGCCGAAGGCGTCGTTTACGAACACGTCCGCGAACGACGCGAGCGCTCGCGCGAGCGACTCATCGTTGGATTCTTCACCCGGCTCGAACCGGACGTTCTCGAGCATCGCAACGTCACCCGCCTGGAGTTGCGCGACGACCGCCCGGGCTGACTCGCCTACCACGTCGGTAGCGCAGGGCACGGGCGCACCGAGCAAGGTTGCCAATCGCTCAGCGACCGGACGCAGGCGCGCACTCTCGACCACCCTGCCGTCTGGACGGCCGAGGTGTGACACGAGGATCACGCGCGCACCGGCGCTTCGGAGCGCCGTGATGGTGGGAAGTGCCGCGCGAATCCGCGTGTCATCGAGAATGCGGCCCGTGGACTTGTCAACGGGGACGTTGAAATCCACGCGCACGAGCACACGCTTTCCGCTGACGTCGATGTCCTTGATGGTCTTCTTCTTCATCGCTACCTCACGTCGTGCGACCTTATGCGGTACCAGGAGCGCCGCCCCATTTCCGGCGAGGCGCCTAGCGGCTACGCGCTACCACGAACGCGGTCAGCGCCTGCAGCTCTTCGAAGCGGTCCTGCACAAGATCAAGGCCGCTGACGGCTGCGAGCGCGTCGCTGGCGTGCAAGCGAGCGCGCTCGATGGCCGCATCTCGCGCCCCGGAAGCCTCGATGAGATCCACGATGCGGCCGGAGTCTGCCGCGGGATCTCCATACAGGTCGCGCAGCTCCTTGCGCCGGGGCTCGTCCAAGAGTTCCATTGCCCAGGCGACCGGGAAGCTCTTCTTGCGTTGGCGGATGTCGTCCGCTGCTGACTTGCCGGTGTGAATAGGATTGCCCCAGATGCCCAACACATCGTCCTGGATCTGGAAACCCAGTCCGAGAGCCGAACCGAAGCGTTCAAAGCGCAGGATTATGTCGTCTGATGCGCCACCGCAGAGGGCGCCCAGCGCCGTCGCTGCACCGAGCAGCGCGCCCGTCTTGCCGGTAATCATGACCTCATAGTCCGCAACCGTGACGAGGGCGCGTCGCTCAAACTCAAGGTCGAGGCGCTGCCCCTCGCAGAGCCGGATGCAGGCGTCGTTGAAGGCAATCGCCGCCCGGATGGTTGTAGCCGCTGGCTGACGAACCGAGAGATCGAGCAGCGATCGCTGCGCGATCGCAAAGAGCCCATCTCCCGTGTTGATCGCCTGCTCCCTGCCGACGAGCGTCCACAAGGTGGGCCGACCGTGGCGTGTCTCGCTCCCGTCTTCGATGTCATCGTGAATAAGGGAGAAGTTGTGCAGGAGTTCGATGGCCACCGCTGCCGGGAGCGCATCGTCCGCATCAGCCCCGACCGCCTCGCAGGCGAGGACGCAGAGGAGCGGACGCAACATCTTGCCACCGTCACCGGTCAGCGGGCGCCCCTGGGCATCTTCCCATCCCAAGTGGTAGCGAATGTAGGGCGCGTACCCGGCGTCGGCCGCTTCGATCGCGGCGCGCATGGCGGCCACGATCCGATCGCGGTAGCGCGCGCTCATCGCCGCGACATGCGCCTCATACGTGGCCGATGGGTGGGTCATCTGCACCGATCCTACGCGAGCGTCGCGACGCCCGAAAGCGCCTCGCGGACGGCGTGAGCGCTGATCGCCCCCTCGCGCACGATGTGGGCGCTCCCGGCCTGCGTGCAGTCAACGACAGTCGAGGGACGTGCGTCCGGATCCGTAGGGGCGTCAACGATCGCATCAACCGACTGCCCCAGTTGCCGGGCAACTTCCTCGGCGCTGTGGCACTCCGCCATCCCGCTGAGGTTGGCACTGGTGCCGGTAATGGGGCCGAGCTGTGCGGCGATCTCTCGAAGCGCCGGATCTTTGGGCACGCGCACAGCGATCGTGCCGGTGCCGGCCGCGGCCAGCGTGTGAAAGCGCTCGGATTGCGGGAGCACGATCGTCAGCGCCCCCGGCCAGAACCGCTCGGCCAGCCGCTGCGCCGCATCGTTCCATCGTGTGATCAGCGTGGCCTGCTCGAGCGATGAGACAAACACCGGCAAGGGCTGCGCGCGATCGCGCTGCTTGATCGCGTAGACACGCGCCACGGCGTCGTCATCGCGGGCAAGCGCGCAGAGGCCGAAGACGGTATCGGTGGGCAGCGCAACGACACCGCCGCGCCTCAGTTCCTCGATGGCTCTCTTGTACGGATCGATGATGCTCAATGGCTTATGTCGGTTAGCAATCGGTTGATCGTGTGTATCCCGCGCGGCTACACTCAGATTGTCCGCATGCACGCAGGATAACCCGATGCCTGACCAGACGACTTCTCACCGGGTGCGCGCCTCCGGCGACGTAGAGGTCTCCGCCTACCTGGAAATCGCGCGCGAGAAATCCGGCGAGGGGCCGTCCGAGACGACGCCTGGATTGCCTGTGCAGCCGGAGACGGTCATCGTGATCGACTTCGGTTCGCAGTTTTCGATGTTGATCGCGCGCCGGATCCGCGAGTGCAGCGTCTATTGCGAGCTGGTGCCACCGGACACGGCGTGGGAACAGGTCGCGAAGCTCAAGCCGCGCGGAGTGGTGCTTTCCGGCGGGCCGGCGAGCGTGTACGAACCGGGGGCGCCGCTGATTCCGGCGTGGGTCTTCGATCAGAAATTGCCGGTGCTGGGGATCTGTTATGGCATGCAGGCGCTCGCCCACCAGCTGGGTGGGACCGTGGCACCTGCCGACCGCCGCGAGTACGGTCACGCCGTCCTCCACATCAGCGATCGCGAGTCGCCCCTCTTCCATGACCTGCCGCCAGCACTGCCGGTCTGGATGTCCCACGGCGACCGTATCACGCAGATGCCACCGGGGTTCAGGTCGCTGGCCTACTCGGATAACTCGCCGCTCGCTGCCATGAGTGACGGCGCCTATGTGGCCGGCATCCAGTTCCACCCGGAGGTCGTCCACACGCCGCACGGCCGGCAGATCCTGGAGAACTTCCTGTACCGCGTGTGCGGCTGCCGCGGGGACTGGACGCCTGGCAATTTCATTGCTGACAACATCAACCGGATTCGCCAGCAAGTCGGCGATGGGCGGGTCATCTGCGCGCTTTCGGGCGGCGTCGACTCCGCCGTTGCGGCGACGCTGGTCCACCGCGCCGTGGGCGACCAACTCACCTGCATCTTCGTGGACAACGGCCTCATGAGACGCGAAGAGCCCGAACGTGTGGTGGAGACGTTCGAGCGCAACATGGATATGCATCTGGTCCATGTGGACGCGGCGGAACGCTTCCTGACCCAGCTCAAGGGCATCACCGATCCCGAGCAGAAGCGACGGATCGTTGGCGAGACGTTCATCCGCGTGTTCGAGGCCGAGGCCGACAAGATTGGTCACGTGGACTTCATCACACAAGGGACAACCTATCCTGATGTGATCGAGAGCGCCACGGGGCACGGGACCGCCGCCAAGATCAAGACGCACCACAACGTTGGCGGGCTGCCGAAGGAGCTGACGTTCCAGCTCATCGAGCCCCTGCGCTATCTGTTCAAGGATGAGGTGCGACAAGTCGGGCTGGCGCTTGGCCTGCCGGAGGAGATGGTGTTCCGCCAGCCGTTCCCCGGTCCGGGGCTGGCGATCCGCATCATCGGCGAGGTGACGAAGGAGCGGGTATCGGCGCTCCAGGCCGCGGACTGGATCGTCATGGACGAGATCAAGCGAGCGAAGCTCTATCGGGAGCTATGGCAGTCGTTCGCAGTGCTCACCGACACGCGGTCGGTCGGCGTCATGGGGGACTATCGCACCTACGGCAACGTGTTGGCGATCCGCGCGGTCACCGCCGAGGACGCGATGACCGCCGACTGGGCTCGCCTGCCGTACGACGTCCTGGCACGGATAAGCAACCGCATCGTCAACGAGGTGCCAGGTGTGAACCGCGTGGTGTACGACGTTACGTCGAAGCCACCGGGTACGATCGAGTGGGAGTGACCAACGATGGAGCAGATCCGGCAGCGGCAGAGCGGAAACGGCCGCGTCTACGTCCCCGGTGAGTTGATCGCTGCCGAGGACCAGGCTTCGCGTCCGTCGCCACTCGCGGTCGCCGCGTTGATGGTGATCGGCGCACTGGCCTTCGCGTGGTTGGTCGCTCGGGCGCGGCGGGCATCGTGACACGCGTTCTCCTCATCGGCGGTGGGGCGCGCGAGCACGCGATCGCGTGGAAGCTGCGCCAATCGCCCGATCTGTCCGCGTTGCACGTGGCGCCCGGGAATCCCGGCATCGCCGAAATCGCCGATTGTCATCGGCTCCACATCCCGAAGCCAGGTGCGCCCGAGGCGGAGATCGCCGCATTCTTCGAGGACGCGGCTCGTATCGCGCAGGAGGTTGGCGCGGAGCTTGTGGCGATCGGACCCGATGATCCGCTTGTCTTCGGGCTCACCGACGCGCTCGAGTCGCGCGGGTTTCCGGTGTTCGGGCCGAGCAAGGCGGCGGCTGCCATCGAAGGGTCGAAGTCGTTCGCCAAGGATCTGATGCGCGGGTACGGCATCCCAATGGGACGGGCGGAGCGCTTCGACGACTTCGACGCCGCACTACGCTACGTCGACTCTCGATCAGGCAACGTCGTCGTCAAGGCGGACGGCATGGCACTGGGCAAGGGAGCCATCGTCACCGACTCACATGAGGAAGCAGCAGCCGCACTCCGTGAGCTCATGGTTGAGGGTGCGCTCGGCCCTTCGGGTCGCAGGGTTGTGATCGAAGACCGCCTGGAGGGCCGTGAAACGAGCGCCATGGCGTTCAGCGATGGCCGGACCGTCGCGCACATGCCGTTCTCGTGCGACCACAAGCCTGTGTTCGACGGCAACCGCGGGCCCAATACGGGAGGCATGGGCGCCTACAGCCCTCCCTCATGGCTATCCGAGCAGTATGCGGAGGTCATCCGCCACGACGTGACCGAGCGGGCGATCCAGGCGATGGCCGAGGACGGGCGTCCATACAGGGGCGTCCTGTTCCCAGGCATCATGGTTACGGCAGAGGGTCCGCGCGTCCTCGAGTTCAACTGTCGCTTCGGCGATCCGGAGGCCGAGGTGCTACTGCCGCGGCTGGAGACAGACCTGCTGCGCATCATGCGGGCTGTGGTGACCGGCACCCTGTCCGACGTGGATATGCGCTGGAGTGATCAGTGCGCGGTGACCGTCATGCTGGCATCGGGCGGCTATCCGGAGCGCTACGAGACCGGCAAGCCGATCAGCGGGGTCGAGGATCTCGACCGGGATGTGCTCGCTTTCCACGCCGGCACCCGCCGCGACGAGGCGGGCCGCCTGGTCACGAACGGGGGCCGGGTGCTGGCCGTGACGGCGCTGGCCTCGAGCGTGGAGGCCGCACGCGAGCGCGTGTACCACAACGTCGCGCGCATCCATTTCGAAGGCATGCATTACCGGACGGATATTGGAGCAGCGGAGGAACGTGTACACGCATGAGCGCACTTGTGGCGGTCCTGATGGGCTCGAAGTCGGACATGGAGACGATGCAGCCATGCATGGAGACACTCGCGAAGTTCGGGATTGAGCACGAGGTGCACGTCATGTCGGCGCATCGCACCCCTGATCGCGTGCGCGAGTTCGTCTCCACCGCGCGCGATCGCGGCTTCGAGGTGATTATCGCGGCGGCCGGTGGCGCCGCAGCGCTGCCGGGCGTCTGCAAGGCATACACGCCGCTCCCGGTCATCGGCGTTCCGCTCGCATCGAGCGACCTGAAGGGAGTCGACGCTCTTTACTCAATCGTCCAGATGCCGCCAGGAATGCCAGTGGCGACGGTAGCGGTGGGCGCGTGGGGCGCGCGCAACGCTGCCACGCTCGCCGTGGAGATCCTGGCACTCGCGCACTCCGACATTCGCGCCAGGTACGACGAATATCGGGCCGGCCTTGCGTCGGGTTAGCATGGTGGATGCCGCGGGTTTGGCGCTCGTGCGACGGGGCCAACTGCGTGGCTGCGGTGAGATGCCATGATCCCGCGTTACTCCCGCCCCCAGATGGCCGCGATCTGGACCGAACAGGGTAAGTTCGACCGCTGGCTGGCAGTTGAGATCGCTGTCGTGCAGGCCTGGGCCGATGCCGGACGCGTGCCTCGTGACGACGCAGCGAAGGTCAGGGCCGCCAGGTACAACCTGGACGATATCGCACGCTACCAAGCGGAGACGCACCACGACGTCACGGCATTCCTGAGATCCATCGCCGACAGCCTTGGGGACGAGGGGCGGTGGGTGCACCTGGGGCTCACGTCGCAGGACGTCTGGGATACGGCAACGGCGCTGCAACTGCGCGATTCGGCGACCCTGATCGAGGAGGATCTCGAAGCGCTCCGCGGGGCGCTCGAACGACGCGCGCTCGAGTTCAAGGACACCGTCTGCATCGGCCGCACGCACGGGGTGCACGCCGAGCCGACGACCTTCGGGTTGAAGTTGCTCGGATTCGCGGCGGAGGTCCGACGTGCTCAGGGCCGCCTGGCGGAAGCGAAGGCCAACATCTCATACGGGAAGATCTCCGGCGCCGTCGGCACCCACGCCACCGTCCCGCCTGACGTTGAGCAGGCGGTCTGTGCGCACCTGGGGCTGATGGTTGAGCCGGTGAGTACCCAGATCGTCCCGCGAGACCGGCACGCGTACTTCATGACAACGCTCGCCGTCATCGCCGCGTCGCTGGAGCGCTTCGCGACGGAGATGCGGCACCTCCAACGCACCGAAGTGCTTGAGGTCGAGGAGCCGTTCGCGGAAGGTCAAACGGGCTCGAGCGCAATGCCACACAAGCGCAACCCTGAGCTCAATGAGCGGGTCTGCGGGCTCGCCCGCATCGTGCGCTCGAACGCCCTTGCGGCGCTGGAGAACGTGGCGCTCTGGCACGAGCGCGACATCTCGCACTCCTCTGCAGAGCGCGTGATCCTCCCGGATTCGTTGATCGGGCTCGACTACATCCTGGACCTGTTCACGGGGATCGTGGAAGGCATGACCGTGTACCCGGAGAACATGCGACGGAATCTTGAACTTACGCAAGGTGTCATCTTCTCGCAGAAGGTGATGCTAGCCCTGATTGAAACGGGATTGTCGCGTGAAGACGCGTACAAGCTGGCGCAGCGCCACGCGATGCGCGCCTGGAAAGAGCGCACCCCCTACCGGGCGCTGCTTGAAGCTGACACGGAGGTCGCTGGCCGCCTCGACCAGTCTAGGTTCGACGAGATCTTCGATTACGGACCGTACATCCGTTACGTGGACGACAGCTTCAGGCGCCTGGGGCTGCTATGAATGTTGTCGGCTGGCGGCGACCGCGCGTCATGACGGAGATCCTCTTCGGCGCGTGGCGCATCTACGAGCGCCACTTCTGGCCCCTGTTCCTCGTGGCGCTTGTCACGGCGCCGCTCCAATTGCTGTCGGTGATTGTGCAGCGCACGGCCAGCGACGCGGTAGCGGTGGCCGTGACGAACCTGCTTGTGATCCCCACGGTCGTGGTCACGGTGGTGGCGACCGGTGCGCTGATCCATGCAGTGCATACGCTGACGGCTGACCAAGCCGTCGAGGCGGGATCAGCGATCGACGCGGGCCTCGCCAGCTTCTGGCCGCTGCTCATGTCGGGTCTGCTTCTGGCCGCCATGCTGTTTCTGTCGCTCTTCGCGTTTCCCTTCCTGCTCTTCGCCTGGCTCTTCGGACGGGGACAAGTTGACGGCCGGCGCTCGTGGTACTTTCTGATCCCGTTCGTCCTCACCTTCTATCTCTCGGTGCGCTGGTCCCTGTACCAGCAGGGCGTGATGATCGACGGCCGCCGACACTGGGCGGCACTCGATGTGAGCGCAGACCTCGTGCGCGGCGCATGGTGGCGCGTCTTCGGCATCCTGTTCGTCCTCGGGTTGACGCAGTTGGGACCAGCGGCCCTGGCCGGGGCGGCGGCCGTGGCGCCTCCGCTTGTCGAGGGTACGGTCGTCGCGGTGGTCTCTGCGCTCGTCTTGCCCTTCAGCGTCGCGGCGCAGACACTGCTGTACTACGACCTGAAAGCGAGGAAGACCCTTGACCTCGGTGTTGCTCCAGTCGCCACTGCCGAACCCGACCTACAAAGGGAAGGTCCGCGAGACATATGATCTGGGCGATCGGCTGCTGATCGTCGCGACCGATCGGATCTCCGCCTTCGACATCGTCCTGCCGACGGGCATCCCCGACAAGGGGAAGGTGCTCTCGCAGATGTCGGCGTGGTGGTTCAACCGGCTGGCCGATGTCGTGCCGAACCACTTCATCCGCCTTGCCGACGGCACTGCAGCCGACGAATTACCGTTCGCCCTGCCGGGCGAGCTCATTGGCCGGTCGACGATCGCGCGCAAGGCGCGGCGAGTCGATGTCGAATGCATCGTGCGCGGCTACATCACAGGCTCCGCATGGGCGGAGTACAAGCAGTACGGCACGGTGAACGGCATCAACATGCCGAAGGGGATGCGTGAGAGCGAGCGCTTTCCTGAGCCGCTGTTCACGCCTACGACGAAGGCTGAAACCGGACATGACGAGCCGATGTCGATGTCCGACCTGATCCAGGAGGTGGGCCCCGAGCCGGCGCAGGTACTGCGCATCCGCAGCCTGGCGCTCTACAATGCGGCCGCCGAATACGCGCGAACCAAGGGCATCATCATCGCTGACACCAAGTTCGAGTTCGGCTACATCGACGACGAGCTGCACGTCATCGATGAGATGCTGACGCCCGATTCGAGCCGCTTCTGGGATGCGAACGACTACGAGCCGGGCAAGCCGCAGGCCAGCTTCGACAAGCAGTACGTGCGTGATTGGCTCGCGGGGTCAGGCTGGGACCGGAACCCGCCGGCGCCGGAGCTTCCGGACGATGTGGTGCGCGGGACCTCCGACCGCTACAAGGAGGCGTACCGCCGCCTTACCGGCCAGGAAGTGGCATAGCTGGCTGGCGGTCTTCTGGCGCGGCGGACACCGCGACTACTTCTCGAGCTTCTCGATGCGTGAGTAGATCTCGTATTCCACCATGATGTGGTTCATGAGAAACGCGCCGACAATGCCGATCGCCAACCCGATGCCACCAACGATGGAAAGCCAGCCGGTGTCAGTGGCTGCGCCGATCCCAAGCGCGATCGCCCCGACCGCGCCTGCCAGCATGCCGGGCAACGGGCCTGCGTGTCCATGCTCGTCGCGTAACGCGCCCATCAACGCTGTGAGCATCAGGGGCCTCCTCCTCCAACGCGGGCGACTTCGCCCGCCGCGATGGTACCACGGCGATCCCCGGACGGAAGGCATTCGTTCTGTAAACGTTGCTCGTCCTTGGCCGGCACAGGGGCTATGCTGCGCGCGATGTTCCTGGCCCGCGTCCACGTGACCCTGAAACCTACGGTGAACGATCCGCAAGGGTTGACCATCAAGGGCGCGTTGCACTCGTTGGGCTTCACAGGCGTCGAATCGGTGCGGGCCGGGAAGTACATGGAGATCCGCCTGGACGCTCCGGACCGCGCTGAGGCCGAACGACAGGTGCAAGAGATGTGCGCCAAGCTCCTGGCCAACCCCGTGATCGAGGATTTCCGCTTCGAGCTGAGCACCATCGAACGATGAAGCTCTCACATTAAGCAGGGGGTTGGTCGCGGCGCTCGGCACGAGCAGCGCATACCGGGAAGGGCCGGCGCCCCTGGCCCCTCTTCGGTTTCCCGCTCTGGGCGGCCTTCCGGACACCCGCTGGCGAGCACGTTATGGTCGTGCGATCGGCGAGCCGACGATGGTGTGATACGCTAGCCTCGTTCAGCGCCGGACACGCATGGAGGACCGACCTATCGCCAGGCAGGCGCGCAGGGCGTGGGAGTTGCTCTACCTCCTCACGCTGCGGGAGCTCAAGCTCCGCTACCAGGACACGGTGTTCGGCTATCTGTGGTCGCTCGTGCGACCGCTCCTGCAGGGCTTCGTGCTCTACGTGGTCCTGAGCCGGTTCATCCGTATCGAGGTCGAGGACTACGGCCTTGTGCTCCTCGCCGGCCTCTTCCCGTGGACGTGGTTCCAGACATCCCTCGTCATCGCCGTCGGGTCGTTTGCGGCCAACGGCGCGCTCATCAAGAAGGTCTATTTCCCGCGATTCGTCCTGCCGCTGGCTACTGTCATGAACAACGGCGTGCAGTACGCGCTTTCGATCCCGGTGCTGGTGATCCTGCTGCTCGTGACCGGTTACACGCCGGACTGGACGTGGCTCGTCGGCGTGCCGTATTTGCTCGCCGTCCAGGCGCTCCTGATCATGGGCATCGTGTTGTTCATCGCGTCGCTCAACGTGTACTTCCGCGACCTCGAGCACCTGACCGACGTCTTCGTGGGGCTGATCTGGTTCTACCTCACGCCCGTCATCTACCCGCTGTCCATCGTGCCCGAGCAGTACCATGCATGGATGAAGCTGAACCCGATGACGTCGCTCATCGAGGGCTGGCGCGCAGTATTCCTGGAGAACCAACTGCCCGGGGCCGAGCTCTGGCCCGCGCTGGCGTTCGCGGCCGGGTTCGCGGTCCTGGGGAGCTTGTCGTTCCGGCGGCTCGAGGGAGGGTTCGCGGATGCGCTCTGAACTTCCAGCCGATACCGCGATCGCACTCGAGCATGTGTCCAAGCACTACTCGCTGGCGCTCCAGCGCGAGGCCACCGACTTCAAGACAGCGATCCTCCATCTACCGCGGTTCCTCGCGGGGGCTCGCCGTCCCTTCGTGGCGCTTGATGACGTGACCCTGCACGTGCGCCGCGGGGAGAGCCTGGGGATCATCGGTCCGAACGGCTCGGGCAAGAGCACGACGCTGCGCGTCATGGCGGGAATCGCACCCCCGACAAGCGGCACCGTGACGGTGAATGGCCGTGTGTCGGCGCTGCTCGAGCTGGGGTCCGGCTTTCATCCGCAGATCACCGGCCGCGAGAATGCCATCCTCAACGCCGTGCTGCTGGGCCTGACGCTCGAGGAGGCGCGGGCGGTGTTACCCGGCATCATTGAGTTCTCGGAGCTCGGACAGTTCATCGACCAGCCGATGCGCACGTACTCATCGGGCATGTACTTCCGGCTGGGATTCGCCGTGGCCGTGCACGTCAACCCGGAAATACTGCTCATCGATGAAGTCATCGCAGTGGGTGACGCCGAGTTCCAGAAGAAATGTCTGGACCACATCTTCCACCTGCGGCAGCAGGGCGTGACGCTCGTCCTGGTGACGCACGACATGCTCAGCCTGCCAAAGTTCTGCGATCGCGGCATCCTCATCGAGCAGGGACGCATCACGGATGAAGGCACGCCACAGCAGGTCGTGCACAACTATCTGGCACGCGTCGAGCGCCTGCTCGCCCTGCGCGCCGAGGATCGTGAGGAGTTGCGGCTCAAACAGGCGGTGGGCGGATGATGGTGCGGGTCGACCTCACAGGCCGCGCGAAGGCTGCGGCGCGTGCGCTTCAGGTTCGCCCCGCGCGCGAACCGGGCGTCCACGTCATTGCTGAACCGGGCCCGCGTCTGCCCTTCCGCGATCACAGCGTTGATGAGATGTTCGTCGGGCGCACCATCGCTTGGCGCACCGATATCACGGAGACCCTCGAAGCGCTCTGGCGCGCGTGCAAGCCGGGAGCCCTGATCCACCTCACGCTCCCGCACGCCTCATCGATCATTGCGCTCTCGCGCGATGCGCGGCCACGGCCGCTCCTCACGCTCAACACGTTCAACTACTACGACCCGCGCACCAAGCCGGCCGACGCGCCGGAGGTCGCGTTTACCGTGGAGCGCGCGCGACTGCGCGTTGCAGGCGAGCGCGGCATCGCCGACGCGGGGCTGGCGCTCGCGAGAGGGCCGTTCTCGCGTTTCATCGAAAAGGTGGCGAACGGCAGCCGTGGCAGTCAATACCGCTTCGAGCGGTGGCTGAGCGGACTGGTCGCCTTCGAGGAGTTCGACGTGGTGCTGTCGGTCGTGAAGAGTGCCGACGCCATGGGTACGGCACCGCACTCGACGGGCGCCAGCGTTGGATCCAATGGCGGGGCGGAGCGGCACGGATGACCGTCGAGGCACCGCGACCCACGGTGGATCTCGATTATTCGATCCACGACTTCATCGCCGGCGAGCACAGGGACTCGCTCTATCTCTACGATGCCATCGAGCGCGCGATGGTGCGCATCGCTTCGCCGCGCGCGGGTGGGCGGGCGCTCGATGTGGCGTGTGGCACGGGCAAGCTTTGCATGCTGATCCAACAGCGCGGCGTGCGTGCGGTTGGGCTCGAGGCTTCAATGGACATGATCGGGCTTGGGCGCTGGGTGCACGCGGAGCACGCGGCGCCGATGGTGCGCGGCATCGCCGAGCGTCTGCCGTTCGCCGATGCGGCGTTCGACCGCGTGATCTGCCAGGGAGCCCTCGACCACTTCGCGGATCCGGCGGCATTCATGCAGGAGGCCGCGCGTGTGACCGCGCCGGGCGGCTGCATCGCCATCGCGCTCGCCAACTACGACAGCCTCGCTTGCCGGCTTGGGAGCGTCATCGACCGTACCCGCTGGCGCCTGGGCGCCAAGCGCCCGCCGTGGCGCCGCTATTGGGAGATCCCTGAGGATCACAACGTCAAAGGAAATCTCCCGTATGTTCGGTCACTGACACCAGCCGGCACGCGGCTCGAACGGATGTATGGCATCTCGCTGCTCTGGAACTTCTTCGGTTATGGCGCCGTCCTCGACCGTCTGCCGAAAGGAATCGCAGCGCGGGTGCTGCGGACGCTCGACCGGGCGGCCCGTGGCCGGCCCCAGCATGCCGACATGATCGTGGCCATCTGGCGCAACGGGGAGCGCTGAGCGTGACGCGCTCGCCGCTCGGTCAGGATTTCGACGCGCACGCGATGTTTACGTTCGCGCCAATCCCCGACCGGCCTGCGTGGCAGAATCGACTCGCTCGCGTGCGGCGGTGGACGAACATCGCGCTGTCACAGAGCTGGCTGGCGGTGTTCCTGTACCGATACCGCGCACGCCTTATCGAAGCGGACATGCGGATTGTCCCGGACATACTCGACCTCGTCTCGCGCGCGCTCTTTCGCGTGCAGATTGGCCGTCGGGTACGCATCGGGCCGGGCTTGATGATTCCGCATGGCAACGTAGTGATCGATGGGGAAACGGTGATCGGCGTCGACTGCCAGATCAACCCGTGGGTCACCATCGGCCTCTCGAACAGCAAGCGGGTCGGCTTCAGCGTGCGCGGGCCCACGATTGGTGATCACGTGCGGATCGGGACCGGAGCGAAGATCCTTGGACCAATCATCGTCGGCGATTATGCACGGATCGGCGCAAACGCCGTCGTGGTCGATGATGTGCCGGCGAACGCCACGGTGGTAGGCATGCCCGCCCGCGTGCTTGAGAGCGAAGCGCGCACGGCGCCCGCAGCCGGCGTTGACCAGCAACTTGCTGCAAGAATGCGCGCCTCCATCGTGGAATACAAGCTGCACCGGCGCTCCCTCGCGTCGCTCGCCAAGGGACTGGACGAGGCGTTCGCCGCAGGCACGGCAGTGCTCCGCTCCGTGGGCGCCCGGCACGCCGACGAACTGCGCGCACTGGCCGCCGCGGCAGAGGATGGCGCAGACCCGCAGGTTACGGCAGCGATCGACGAGATCGACCGATCCCTGCGCGCGGTGCTCGAAGCCTGAGGTCAGGCCGCAAGCGCCTTCCACGCTGCCATACCGAGTTTGCCCAGCGTGATGTTCGCTTCGTGGTGCCGACCGGTTGTGGCGCTCGCACCACCTTCGCACAACGCCGACATCGCGAAGTATCCGTTCGGTCCCTTGAAGATCGAACCGCCGGCGCGCACGCCGCCCAGAGATGCGCCGCCCTTCTCGGCGACCCACGCCACCTTCGGATCGTCCCCGAGCATATTCAGCTCGTTCCACGGTAGATCCGCCGACAGCTCGTGACGGTAATCCTGGCGCCGAAGGATACGCAGCATGTCTTCGCTCGCCTCCCGCGAAACACACGCGTGCCGCGCGATCTGTGCGAGCAGGGAGGTCGTCTCCCGCGCAGTCGTCGTATTCATCGAGCGTGGATCGGGGTCTCCGGTCAACTCGCCCCATCGACGGTAGACGCGCGTGTACCGCAAGCCCATGCCATCCAGTTCGGAGTTGATGGCATCGAGGCCGAGCAGGTCGACGCACATGTTCGTCGCGCTGTTGTCGGAGATGATGATCATCAAGGTCGCGGCGTCCCTGACTGACATGTCGACGCCGAACGACATGCGGGCCAGGACGCCCGAACCCAGAGAGCGATGCCGCTCCTGGTACCGGACACGATCGTCCAGTCGCAGCTCGCCGCGTTCCACCGCGGCGTACAGCGCCACGAGGATAGGCACCTTGATCAGCGACGCGGGCGCCATGACGGCGTCTTCGTCGAGGCCGAGCCGTTCGTCGGACACCAGGTCGATGAGCGAGTACGTGCATCGACCGCTGTGACTCAGGGCGATCGTCTCCAGCTCGCGCGCGAGCGCGCGCACGCGCGCACGCCGGTCAGTGCTCACTTCACGATGCCCGCTTCGAGTTCAGCCTGGCTGTATTCAACCTGCTCGTCCTTGAGCTCCGGATCGTAGGGCGGGTCCGGGTAGTTGATCAACCACGCCTCCTCATCACCGATGTTCTGGAGGCCGGTCGCCACGTTGGGTGGGATGAAGAGCCGCTGCGGCGAGGCCGCGTCGAGGATGTGCTCCTCACGTTTCCCCTGGTTGTAGAGAATGATCTTCATGCGCCCGCGGATGCATACGTAGCGCGCGGCACGAACACGATGCAGGTGGTAGCCCTTGAACGCCCCGGGGGCCGCCGCGGTGAGGTAGGCCAACGTGAAGCGCCCGTCCTTGTAGAGCTCCACCAGCCAACCGTTCTCGCGGCCCTCATGGTCGTAGGTGATGACGCGCTTCGCGGGTTCCGTGGCGACTCGGTCGATGCCCATACTCAGGCGGTGTTCTTCTTGACAGCCACCGGCTGCGGACGGCGGCTGGACGCGTTGGCGGTCTGCCCGGGGAACAAGCTTCGCACAGGCTTGAGGATGATGTTCGTCTCGGCCTTGAGAATGCCGGGGATTGCAGCAAGCGTTTGCGTCATGAAGTCCGTCAACTCGTCGTTACTGGGGAAGAACGCGAGGGCAATGATGTCCGCGTTGCCAGTCGTGTAGCCGACGTAGACAACTCCCGGGGCAGCCGCGATCTGCTCGGCGATCTGTGTGATCCGCGCGAGCTCCGCGGAGATGCTGATGACGGCCGCAGTGTTTAGCCCCAGTCGCGCCGGATTCGTAACGCCGACGATCCGCAGCACGTCATCGCGGATCAGCCGCTCGATCCGGTTGCGCACGGTCCCCTCAGAGACGCCGACCTGCTCGGCGATCTCGCGGTTCGTCGCCCGGCCATCCTCCTCAAGGATGCTCAGGATGTGCTGGTCGACGGCGTCCGGCCCCTGAAACGGCAAGATGAACCCCCTGCGCACCGCTTCGTACAGGCCAACATTCATGCACGGGTGATCGACAGTGTCAAGCGACTTCCCGGGCATGCGGCTTGACGCTAACGACGGCCTCGGTGCTCAATTGCGCGATGTCATTGTCTCTGCAACAGCGAACATGGTGGCGCCTTCTGGAAGCACCCATAGGCCGCCGCAGGCTGCTCGCGGGCGGCGCCGCCGGTGGCGCCGCGGGTCTGGCGCTTGCCGCCATAGGCTGCGACGACAGCGTCACGACGGACACGCAGCAGGCCACGCCTGGCGGCACACTCAGATTCGGCACCACCCTCCCGCCATCGTTCGGCCTGGATCCTCACGTGGAGACGGCCGGTTGGCTACCGATTATCGCGCGCCTTTACGGGTATCCACTCCACGCCGACCCCCGCTCCGATGACATACTGCTCGACCACCTCGAGAGCTACGAACAACCCGATCCCGTGACGTACGTGCTACGTCTGCGGACCGATGCGCGCTTTCACGCGTCCGCGCCGGCGCTTGGCCGGGCCGTGCATGCGGAAGATCTTGTGGTGTCGTTACGGCGGTTCCGAGACAACCCGCTGAGCGTCAACAAGTACTGGCACCGCCGCATACTCGCCGCGGAGGGAGCACCGGACCTGCGCACGGTCATCGTGACCACTCGCTCGCCGTACGTTTACTCCCTGGCTGAGATTGGCGGCATCAACGCCGGCGCCATCATCCCGCGCGAGGCCATTGAGCAGTCGATGAACCTCACCTCTGCCGGCGCTGGCAGTGGACCTCTGGAGCTCGACGCGGCTGAGCCCAAGTCGGTCGCGCTGCGACGCTTCGCGGCGTACCACGGCGAGCCGACTCGCGTTCACGGGATGCGGTGGCATCTATTCAACAACACATCGGACATGGCCGCGGCGTTGCGGGCGCGCGCGATCGACGTCGCGCCGGTTGCGACGGCGGCGGATGCAGACGCCATCGCACGCGACGAGAAAGGTCTGATCGTCGTGCCTGAGCCATCGTTCGCAACGGTAGCGCTTGCGTTGCGCATCGACCGCCCCCCCTTCGACGACGAACGCGTGCGGCGCGCCATCGATCTGGCTCTCGATCCCGCCTCGGTGGTCGAGGCGAGCGGGCTTTCGGACGATGACGCCGGTCCGACGGGCCCGGTGAACGTGCATCTGGCCGATGGCTTCTGGTCGCTTGATGAGGAGGAGATGGCGACGTCGCGCGGCACGGAGGATGACCCCCGTGCCGAGGCACGTGCCCTCGTTGATGCAGCCGGCGCATCTGGCCAGCGGTTCTCCCTGCAGGTTGCGGGTGTTGAGAATCTCCCGGCGGTCGCCGAGGCGGTCCGCTCGCAGTTGACTGCCATCGACCTGCGTGCCGAGATCGAGGTCAAGCCGCTGCTCGCCTGGTACGTCGACTCACGACGGGGCAACTTCGACGCATCGATCGTGGCGCTCCCACCGTACGAACACCCCGACGGCGCGCTGCGCTGGTGTCACCCGGACGGACCAGAAGGTGACGGCAACCCGCTGGGGCTCAGCGAGCCCGAACTGGAGCGTGTCATTGAGCGGGCGCGGGAGGAGCCAGACCGGGATGGGCGGCGCGAGCTCGTGTTGCAGGCTCAGCGCCTCGCGCTCAGGACACACGCGCTATTGCCGCTGATGGCGACAACCGGCCACACGCTGACGTGGGACTACGTCCAAGAGAGCGGCCTCGATCTGCCAGGCAGCCTCGCCCGTTACCACGCGCGCCAATGGCTCGATCTCCCGGTCGAGGGCCGCCCAGATTGACACCCTCGGCGGCCGTTCCTAGAATGGATGCGCCGCCCGAGCGCAGCGTAGAGCGCGCCGGGCGTGTTTATCGCGGCCCCGTGGTGTAGCGGTCTAACATGCCACCCTGTCACGGTGGAGATCGGGGGTTCGAATCCCCTCGGGGTCGCCAGTGAATCCCCTGCGAAGGCTTCGCCGTGGCGAAGCCTTCGTTTTTTTGCGGTCAGCGGCGCCGATCCTCGATGCGCTGCAGAATTGCATCGAGCTGCGATGGTCCGGCAAGATAGTCGAGCACGCCACGGAAGATTGCCTGTTGCACCGCTCCGCCGATGGCATCATCAAGGTCGAACCGAAAGACCTGCGCAGCGGTGAGGCGCTCGGCAAGCTGACGCGCCACCGCGTCGGGATAGTCCTCCAGCGCGACATCGATGTTCAGCGAAATGAAGCCGCCGCGTTTCACCCAGACGGTCTGCGCCTCAGCGCTCGCCATATGCCGCAGAAGCGAGCAAGTCTCTGGATCGCTGTTGAATGCAAAGGCGACGTTCGCGCCGCCGGTCACGGCGCCACCCGGCCACGTGAAGAAGTCGAAATCTTTTCCTGGTTCAGCTTCCGGGAAGCGATCGCCGATGAATCCGCTCGCGAAGCTGCCCAGTGCGACCATCGCGGCGCGTGGCGGATCCTCAAACGGCAGGGTGGCGGCCTCCTCGAAGTTGGCCGAGTTGATCGCCGGCCCATCACCCTGCGCCACGGCGCCGGGCTTCAGCGCGATCGCCCCGAACGCCTCCCACGCCGCGCGTACCCGAGGATCGGTGAAGGGGATGCGCCCCGCCACGAGCCCGTCGTAGACGTCTGCGCCGGCTTCATTGAGCAAGATCTGTTGGATGGTGTCGCTGCCGGGAAACCCGGACCCCCCGCCAGCTTCCTGCCCCATGGACCATGCGGGCGTACCAGAAGCGGTGATGGCATCCGCCAGCGTCAGCAGATCCTCGAGCGTCCCCTGATCGCCGAGCGGCCCGACGCCGCTCGCTTCCAGCACGCGTGGGTTGTAGAAGATCGTCGCCTTGCTGTCCGCCTTCATGAAGAAGCCGTACAGGATCCCGTCGACCGTCGCCAGATCGAGAAACGCCTGCGGATACTTTGATCGCACGAGCGGTTCCAGTCCCTCGCAGGCCGAGAGCGGGACGATCGCGCCAGCGCGTGCGAAGCGCCCGAGTGATCCTATCTCGGCGGGGATCGCGATGTCCGGCGGGTTTCCAGCCGAAACGCGCGTGGCGAGCACCGTCGTGATGTCGCGCGTTCCGGTGAAGTCCATCGCGCCGTCCCAGCCGGAAAGCATCGCTTCGAATGAAGCCAGCTCCTCGCCGCTCCAGATGCCGAGTACGCTCACGGGCTCTGCATCGGTTCTGGTGGGTGTGGCGTTAGACGCGGGTCCGTCGCCGTCGCACGCAGCAGCGCCTAGCACCAGGGCCGCGAAGAGCAAGAGCCTTGCGGTACGTCGCAGCACAGCTCGCATCACATGGCCTTCTTGAACATGACACCGCCTTGCATGATCAGCGCCAGATAATCACGGCGTTGCAGTAGCCCTATGTTGTCCAGCGGATCGCCGTCGATCACAAGCAGGTCCGCGAGCTTACCAGGCTCAATGGTACCGACGTGACGCTCCATGCGGAGGCACTCTGCCGCCACCCTCGTCGCGGCGACGATCGCCTGCATCGGCGACATGCCATGCTCTACCATCAGTGCGAGCTCCTCGGCGTTGCGCCCGTGCGGCCCGACGCCGCTATCGGTCCCCATTGCCACGCGCACACCCGCGGCCACAGCGGCCCGGAAGCTCTCTGCTCTCCGTTCGCTGGTTTCCTTCGCCTTGCGTGCCGACTGCGGGAGCACGCTGCCTGGATCGCGCTCGGCGTAGCGTTGCACCCACAGCGACGCCACCATGGTCGGCACCAGAAAAGCGCCTCTGTCGCGTAGCAGGTCGATGCACTCCTCGTCCAGGTACGAACCATGCTCGATCGACTCGACTCCCGCGCGCAGCGCATTCTTGATGCCCTCGGCGCCGTGCGCGTGAGCCATACACGTGCGCCCGGCGGCGTGTGCCTCCTGCACCATCACCGCGATCTCATCGGACGTGAACTGGGTGTGCCAGGGCTCGTCGGCGGGTGAGAGGACCCCGCCCGAGGTGCACAGCTTGACCACGTCTGCGCCTGCGCGGAGCACCTCGCGAACGGTCCTGCGTATGGCAGACGGGCCGTCAACGACGCAGTGCGGCCATTCGGGGCCCAAGCCGCCCATGCTGTAGTCTCGCGGATCCACGCCGGACGGCATTGTCTGGTCAATGTGGCCACCGGTCTGCGAGAGGGCAACGACGGAGATCCGCAGGCGGGGACCCGGGATCAGTCCACGCTCGATCGCCAGCTTCAGACCCAGCGGCGCGCCCGAGGCGTCGCGAACTGTCGTGAAGCCCGAGTCGAGCGTGCGTTTCGCATTCCTCGCTGCATGAAAGAGCTCCAACGACGGGGGCGTCAACAGTCGATCCTGGAGCGGAGCAAGGTGGCCGAAGAGATGGACGTGGCAATCGATCATGCCGGGCATGACCGTCCGCCCCCCAGCGTCAATGACTTCGGCGCCGCGTGGCGGATCAAGCGACATCCCCACCGCGCTGATACGCTCGCCGTCGATGAGGATCGTCGCACGGGGAACAGGGTCGCGCCCGGTGCCATCGATGAGCGTGGCGCCGACGATCGCGATGGTCATAGCTGCTCCGGGGCTCAAGGTAGAGGTGCGTGATATGATCGCGCCGGTCCGGGTCTCAGTCCAGCGTGTCCTGGTGGAGGAAGGTGATGCGAAAGCTCCCGAAGCAGGGTTCGACCCTGGAAGAGGTCATGGCCGAGCTACGATCCCTCCAGGTCCACGACGCTGACTACCACAACGCCCGGACCTGGAGCCTGATTTACCATGGAGGCCCGGATGTCGACGCGATGCTCATCGCGGCAGGCGGGCACACGCTGCTTGAGAACGCCCTCAACCCGTTCGTGTTCCCCAGTCTCAAGGAGATGCAGCGCGATGTCGTCGCGATGGCCGCCGATCTGCTGAACGGCGGGGATGACTGCGGCGGATCGATGAGCTCGGGTGGCACTGAGTCGATCTTCCTGGCGGTGAAGACTGCCCGTGACCGTGCCCGCGCGGAACGAGGGATCGAGAAGGGGCGCGTGATCGTGCCGCGCACGGCTCATCCTGCCTTCCACAAGGCCTGCCATCTGCTCGATGTTGAGTGGGTACAGATGCCGCTTGGCGAGGACTTGCGCACGCACGCGCACGACCTTCCGGCCATCATGACCGACAACACGATCCTTTGTGTAGGCAGCGCGCCCGCGTACCCATTCGGCATGATCGATCCGATTCCAGAGATGGCAGCGATCGCGGCGGAACGCGGCATCCCCTTTCACGTTGATGCCTGCCTCGGAGGATTCCTGCTGCCGTTCATGGAGCGCGCTGGTTTCGCGGTGCCGCCCTGGGACTTCCGCGTTGAGGGAGTGACTTCGATCTCGGCGGATCTGCACAAGTACGGCTATGCCATCAAGGGAGCCTCGGTCGTGCTCCATCGACCGAAGGCCAACGTGCGCTACCAGTACTACCAGTTCGACAACTGGCCAGGCGGCATCTACGCCACGCAGGGATTTCTGGGCACGAAGCCTGCCGCGCCGATCGCAGCCGCCTGGGCGGTTCTGCACTTCCTCGGTGAGGAGGGATACGTCCGACTCGCACGTGAAACGATGAGCGCTGCCCGGCGCCTGCAGGACGGCGTCTCCGCCATCGACGGGGTACATGTCTGGGGCGAACCGGACGCGAGCGTGGTGGCGATCGGCTCCGACCGCTACAACGTCCACGCGATCGGAGACGTGCTGACGCAGCGCGGCTGGCACTTCGACCGCCAGGACGGCCCGCCCGCGCTGCATCTGATGGCGAGCGCGCGGCACAACCTGGTCGTGGATGCGTTCATCGAGGACCTGCGCTACGCCGTTGCTCACAACGCCGGCAGGAGCGACACGGCCGCCACCTACGGGGATGTCATCACGCCGGACCTGAAGTCCTAGCCAAGGACTCGACCCGGTACACGGGATAGCGCCCGGCAACGGCGGCGAAGTCACTCAGTGGAGCATGCCTGTCGACCGGTATGTGCTTCCTGCCACTGATGGCGACCCGCGCGTACTCCTTCAACACAGGGGCGCGCTCAAAGGCGGCATCAACGCGCACGAGCCGCACGTGACGGCGTGCCCCGTGGCGGAGCACCGCATCACCGCCGGCGGCCTCGACGTTCTTCACCCACTCGGAGCGAGGGCCCAGCATCGATACGACGTGCTCGATGCCGTTTACGGCGACCACGACCACTGGCGTCGAACGGGGCGTTCCGGTCGTGCGACCGCGTACCTCCAGCGTCACCTGAAAGCGGGGTGGCAGTCCTGTCGACGACCACCATCCCTGCAGCCGGTTCACCAACCTCCCGAGGCGCGTCGGCCGCCAGTCGCGGTAACACAGCCGCAAGAACAAGCTCTGTTCAGCGGGATCGCGCAAGTCATCCGGACGCGACGCGCGTGTCATGCGCTGAGCATGCGGCGCTCACACGGGCTGGAGCAGTGCCGATCGGCGGGAAATGCGGCCTTAGCCGGGCCTGGTGGCAGGTCGCCCCGGGATATCCAGGTCGGGCGGTGGCGGCGCCGGGTTGACGAGCCCGTACAGGAGGTCGCGCGGCACCAGCTCGCGCAGCTCGTCGACCGTCCACATCCCCTGCTTCTGGATCTGACGCATCGCCGTCTCTTCGTGCGCCAGTGATATGCGCCCACCGGCGACGTAGAAGATCTTGCCGTTGATGTTCCACGCGGCGTCGGTGGCAAGGAACACCGTCATCGGCGCGACGTAGTCAGGTTCGCGCATTGGAGGCACGGACGATTCGCGGACGGGAGGCGGGGCAACAGGCGCCGTACCGGCACGCTGGCGGAGTTGCGCGGTGTTCTGCGGAATGGTGGCAGTCATGCGCGTCGCCGCTCCGGGCGCGATGGCATTGCAGGTCACGCCATAGCGCCCGAGGTCGCGGGCCACGACGCGCGTGAATCCGGCGATCCCGGCTTTGGCGGCGCCGTAGTTCGCCTGACCGGGCAACCCACCGAGTCCCGAGATCGACGAGAAGTTGATGATGCGTCCATAGCGCTGCTGGCGCATCAGAATCGAAGCCGGTCGCGTCGTACAGTAGTGCCCCTTCAGGTGCACGGCGATGACGTCGTCCCACTCCTGCTCGCTCATGTTGAAGATCATGCGGTCACGCAGGATGCCGGCCACATTGATCAGGATGTCCAACCGTCCGAAGTTGTCGACGGCGGCCTGCACCATGCGTTCGCCGCCCTCGACCGTCGCGACCGTGTCAAAGTTCGGCACCGCCTTGCCGCCAGCCGCGCGTATCTCCTCGGCTACGTCCTTCGCGGGGCCCTCGCTCGGCGCCGTGCCGTCGACGTTCACGCCGTAGTCATTGACGACGACACTTGCGCCCTCTTGCGCCAGCAACAGCGCCACGGCGCGTCCGATTCCGCGCCCCGCGCCGGTCACGACCGCCGTGCGCCCTTCAAGCCGTCGCGCCATCACGCACCTCCCGCGGGCGTAGCCGCGTCCTTTGGGCGGCCCGGAATATCGAGGTCCGGCGGCGGTGGAGCGGGGTTCGTGGTTCCGGCCATCAGCGTCGCCGGGACCGTCTGCTCCAGCTCCTCCAGGGTCCACATGGCGGGCTTCCAGATCGTACGCATCGGCGTCGGGTGCCACGCCAGGCCCACGGTGCCGCCGGCTACGTGGAAGATTTGTCCGTTGATGTTCCAGGCCTCGTCGGTGGCCAGGTACGCGACCATCGGCGCCACCATCTCCGGATCGCGGAGCGAGGGCGGTGGAGGCGCGGCCGGCCGCGCGCCAGCACCCGCCGCGCTGCTGATGCCGGCGCGCGCGCGCAGCTCGCGGGACTGGTCGCTCACTGTCGCTGTCATGCGGGTCGCGGCGCCGGGCGCAATGGCATTGCAGGTCACGCCGTAGCGCCCCAGATCCTTCGCGACGACGCGGGTGAAGCCAGCGATGCCGGACTTCGCGGCACCGTAGTTCGCCTGCCCGGGCATGCCAATCAGCCCGGAGCCCGACGAAAAGTTGATGATCCGCCCGTAGCGCTGCTGCCGCATGAGGATGGAAGCCGGGCGCGTGCAGTTGTAGTGGCCCTTGAGATGCACGGCGATCACATCGTCCCACTCCTGCTCGGTCATGTTGAAGATCATGCGGTCGCGCAGGATACCGGCGTTGTTCACCAGGATGTCGATGCGGCCGAATGCATCCACGGCGGACTGGACAATAGCTTCACCACCCGCAACGGTCGCCACCGAGTCATAGTTTGCCACCGCAGTGCCGCCGGCAGCCTTGATCTCCGCGACGACCTCATCGGCGGGACCGTTGTCGTGCCCCGTACCGTCGACGTTGACGCCGGGGTCATTGACGACCACGCGCGCGCCTTCGCGCGCGAAGAGGAGGGCGATCCCCCGCCCGATGCCACGCCCTGATCCCGTGATGACGGCGACCTTGCCTTCGAGCGCTCCCATTCCGCTCCTCCCTGCTCTTGAACGAAGAAGGGCGCACGTGTGCGCCCTTCAGGCTGTGCCATACCAGGCGCTAGCGCGACGGCAAGGCCACGACCGCTGTGCCAGGGGTCGTCTTTCTGCCCTCGGCGTCCTCGGTCCAGACTTCGAGGTCCACAAGGTTCTCGCCGTTCTCCTGGCGCTTGCCGGTGACGACGCCCCTCGCGGTGATGGTCTTGTTGAGCAGATCCATGCCCCGGTACTGGACGCCAAACTTCTTCACACGGCCCTTGTAGCCCGCGAAGGCGAACAACAAGCGCCCGATCTGCGCGTACTTGAAGCGCCCATGGACGATGTTCTCGCTGAGGCCCATGGGCTTGAGCATCGGGAAGTTCTCATCGAAGTGCAGCGGGTTGAAATCGCCGCTACCGGCAGCAAACTTCACCAGTTGTTGCTTGTCGGGAGTGATCTTGATTTCGGGCAGCTGCTGCCCTTCCTTCACGTCGTCGAAATACACCTGTTCCATCGCGCGCTCCCTGCCAGCCGGCTACATGTGGATCGAGGTCAGTCGCTGCCTGACGACGACCTGACCCGTCGAAACGTTCCGGTAGACCGATTCGTTGGTGACGAACAGCATTGGGCGGCCCGCTTCGCGCATACGCAGGTCGGCGAGGTGCGACCGCTCCTCAAGCACATCACCCGCGCAGATGTAGTCGAAGTACTCGGTCTCAGTGCCACCGTCGAGGAGCCCTTTGAACGGGATGTTGAGACGCGGCCCTCCCTCGCGACGGGGGAATCCGAACGTTGGATCGTTCTTGCCGGGCAGGTAGATGGGGGTGCCGATGTACCCGAGCGGTGCGACGATGCTGCGGAAGCCTTGCGACTGTGCGAACTCCACGTCGTAATGGATGGGATCATCCGATCCGATACCCCGCGCGTACATCCGGACGCTCGTCGTCGTCACTTCATACGTCCATGGCGCGCCCTCGATCCCAATCTGCGCGCGCATCTCATCGGTGATCTCAAACGTGTCTGCCAATCGTCGCTCCTTCTCCGCCTGCCACGCTGCTCAGCCGCCGTTACGCGAGGGAAGCGCCACGACGGCCGTGCCCGGCGAGGTCCTTTTTCCCTGCGGGTTCTCCGTCCAGACATCGAGTTCGACCAGGTGCTTGCCGCCTTCCTGGAACACGCGCGTGACGACGCCCCTGCACAGGATGTCCTGGTTCGGTTCATCCATGCCCCGGTAGGAGCAGCCGAAACGGCGCAATTCGCCGGCGGGCGAGATCCAGTCGTGCAGCAACTGTCCCAGAAAGGCGTTCTTGAGCGCGCCGTGGACGATCAATCCCTTCAGTCCAGTCGCCTGGGCGAAATCCTTGTCATAGTGGATCTGGTAGAAGTCGCCAGAGCCCGCCGCCCAGATCACGAGCTGCTGGGTAGAACAGTTCTTCTTGAGCGACGGGATCTCCTGCCCGACCTGCACATCCTCGATATACACCTGACCCATATGCGCTCTCAGTACTGGATAACCGTGCCGTACATCTTCGCGACGACCTTGCCGTCCTGGTTCGTGTAGGTTGTCTCGCGCCTGGTGATAAGCATCGGACCCAGACTGCCGGTCGTCTCCTCGAAGCCGGTGATCTTCGTGCGCGCGGTGATTGTGTCACCGGCGCAGATGGCGCCGTTCTCCGGGAAGTACTCATAATCGGTCCCGCCGTTGAGCACGCGCTTGTAGGGGATGCTGAACCCGCGCCCGCCCATCTCGCCGGGCACGCCCGCGGGACGGTTGGGGTTGTAGATCGGCGTGCCCATGAACCCGGGCGGCGCCACGATGCTGCGGTAGCCGCGCGCCTTGGCCGCCTCCTCGTCGTAGAAGATGGGGTCGGCGTGGCCTACGGCACGGGCAAACATGCGACAGTTGGTCTTCTCGACTTCAAGGACGGTCGGCGGCCCTTCGACGCCGACCGCGGCGCGCATCTCGTCGGTGATGACCGAGGTCCCCGCCTGCGTCATGCACAGCTCTCCATACGACACCTGACGTGAACGTCAGGGCTAAGGCCTGAGGATGATACGACCGCCCATAGTGGCTGTCAACGAAGCGCAGCGCCGCCGGGCGGGTGACACCCTTGTCGGCCGGAACGCCCGCGGCATCCGGCTCGGCGCCCCGATTCTTGCCCGACAGTTGAACGCTCGATAGACTCACGCGGCCTTGCGAGGAGGTGCCCGCGGCGCCTCCTTTTGTGTGTGTGGCGCAACACGCGCCGGCATCGTTGTCGGACGCCTGACGGCAGTTGGGGAGGACGCCTCATGGAACTGGTCTGGTTGGTGCCGGTCACGGGCGCAGCCGCCGTGCTGTTCGCCTTCTGGCTGGCTTGGGACGTGCTGCGCCGGGACACCGGCACGGCTGCCATGCAGGAAATCGCTGGCATGATCTTCGAGGGCGCAATGGCGTTCCTCGCACGCCAGTACAGGACGATCGCCATCATGGCGGTACTTACGGCGGTGGTCGTGACGCTCATCGTCGGTTCGATCTCGGAGGGCGTGAAGCCCATCGTGTTCGAAAACGGCACCGTCAGCTTCGGCGCCCAGGAGGCGGTCAGCCGCTGGGAGGAGGGCGTGCTGACGGGCATCGCGTTCCTGGTTGGCGCCGCCTGCTCGGGGATCGCCGGCTACATCGGCATGTTCATCGCGGTGCGCTCGAACCTGCGCACCGCCGCGGCCGCGCAACACTCGCTCAAAGACGCCGTCACGGTCTCGCTGCGCGGCGGAGCGGTGTCAGGCTTCCTGGTGGTGGCGCTGAGCCTGCTCGGCGTCTCGGGCATCTTCGCGGTCTACAGCCGCCTGCTTGATAATCCTGCGGAGATCACCCCGTTCCTCATCGTGGGCTTCGGTTTCGGCGCCAGCTTCGTCGCGCTGTTCGCGCAGCTTGGCGGCGGTATCTACACGAAGGCCGCCGACGTCGGCGCCGACCTCGTCGGCAAGGTGGAAGCGGGCATCCCGGAGGATGACCCGCGCAACGCCGCAGTTGTCGCCGACCTCGTCGGCGACAACGTGGGTGACTGCGCGGGCCGCGGCGCCGACCTCTTCGAATCGATGTCCGCCGAGAACATCGGCGCGATGATCCTCGGCGTCGCCATCTTCGCGGTCACGGATGACATCGCGTGGATCATGTTCCCGTTGGTCCTCCGCTCGTTCGGGATCATCGCGACGATGGTGGGACTGATCTCGGTGCCGTTCTTCACGAGCAGCGATCCGCACAGCAAGCAGGATCCGATGCAGCCGTTGAACTTCGGCTACTACATCGTCTCGATCCTCTCGGTGATCGGGCTCGCTATCTGCACGTACGCCATGCTGGGCGACGAGTGGTACTGGTTCTTCTTCTGCGGACTGGTTGGCATCATTACCGGCATCGCCTTCGTCTACATCACGCAGTACTACACGGCGGGCGCGTGGCGGCCCGTGCAGGAGATAGCGCAGGCCTCTCGTACAGGACCGGCGACGAACGCCATCATTGGCACGGCGGTGGGATTTGAAACGACAGCGGCCACGGCGATCTCGATCGGCGCGGCCCTGTTCATCGCATTCCAGCTTGGTTCCCAGGCCGAGGTCGATCCGGCCATCCCGGGCTTCACGACCGGCATCTTCGGCACCGCCGTTGCGACGATGGGCATGCTGATGTCCGCCGCCTACATCCTGAGCATGGACACGTTCGGCCCCATCACGGACAACGCCGGCGGCATCACCGAGATGTCAGGCGCGCCGGAGAGCGCCCGCGAGATCACGGACAAGCTCGATGCTGTCGGCAATACGACGAAGGCCCTGACCAAGGGCTACGCCGTGGCGTCCGCCGGCCTCGCCGCGTTCCTGCTGTTCTCGGCGTACCTGGACAAGGTCAAGGAGCGTCTGGAGATCCCGCTCACTGCCGAGCTGCCGATCGATCTGGCGAACGTCGACGTGTTTGTCGGCGGCTTGCTGGGCGTGATGCTAGTCTTCCTGTTCAGCTCGCTCGCGATCCGCGCCGTCGGGACGGCTGGCGGCGCCATCATCGAAGAGGTGCGCCGGCAGTTCCGGGCCGATCCGGGGATCCTCGCCGGAACCTCGCGGCCCGACTATGGCCGCGCGGTCGACATCACAGCCAAGGCCGCCCTGCGCGAGATGATCCTCCCGGGCGTGCTCGCCGTCGGCCTGCCCATCGCGGTCGGCCTGATCTTCCGGTTCGCGGGAGACTCCGAGGTGACGGTGGGCGGGATCACCTACGAGCAGTCATCCGGCTGGCTTGCTGTCGCGGGCGTGCTCATCATAGGGACCATCGGCGGCATCATGATGGCGACCGTCCTGAACAACGGCGGCGGCGCCTGGGACAACGCCAAGAAGTTCATCGAGTCGGGTGGGCTGAAGGACGAGCAGGGTAACGTGCTCGGCAAGGGGAGCGACGCGCACAAGGCTGCGGTGGTCGGCGACACGATCGGCGACCCGTTCAAGGACACCGCCGGGCCCTCCTTGCACGTGCTCATCAAGCTCCTCGCTACCATCACGCTCGTGCTTGCCCCGTTGTTCATCGCCAGCGGTGAGGACAACCGGCATGAAGTTGGCGGCGAGGAGTCCTCCGGTGTCCCGATCGAGCGTCAGATCGAGACCGTGCAGGCACCGTAGCGAGCCGACTCATCTAAGGTATCCCACGTGCAGGGGCGGCCTCGCGAGGCCGCCCCTCTCTACTGCGGCGGTATCTCCGGGTGCTGTCGCGCCAGCATAGCTGCGCACAGTCACGGCACAGGATGTAAGCTGCGCCATGCGCTTCACCATCGAGCTGGGACCGACGACCACGCCGCGCGAGAACTTCGTCGCCGAGTGCAGTCTACCCGGGGACGTCGACCTGCGTGGCGCGTGGGAGGTGGTCGACATGGAGCGCGGCGAGGCGCTCGCCGCGCAGCTCGACGACGTTGGGGGCACGCCGCGCGTCTCATGGTTCGTGCGGGAGCTGGCGCCCGGCGAAAGGCGTACGTACGAGTTGCGTTTCGCCGAGGCCACGCTCGAGGGGCAACGCGGCATCACGTTGCACGATCAGCCGGAGAATGGTCGCGTGGTCGTGTACTACGGAGGCCTGCTCCAGACCATCTATCACTACGGCTTGCCCAGCTACCGGCCGTACTTCTGGCCCAACGTCGCCCCCAGCGGGCGGGCACATTCCGGCGTCGGGAGCATGGACGGGTCGCAGCCGAAGTCGATCACCGACGACGGGCCGCCAGACCACACGTGGCACCGCTCCCTCTGGTACGCCTGTGGCGACCTTAACGGTGTGGACTTCTATCTGGAGCCGGCCGCCATGCAGGAGGGCTATGGTCCCCACGTCGGCAGCGGCTGGGGCCGCATTATGCATCGCTCGTTCGACTGGCAGGTCTCGGGGCCCGTCTGGGGAGGCTTTCAGCAGCGCTGCCAGTGGGTCGCCCCCGACGGCGCCGTCCTGCTCGACGACGTGCGCAGGTTTCGCATGTACCGGCTGCGCGGGCGCATCCGGCTCTGGGACATTGAGGCGGAGTTTACGCCACATCCGGGCGCCGGCGCGGTGACGTTCGGGCAGACGAATGAGAATGCGCTCCCGCTGATGCGTGTGGCCGACATCATCGACGAGTGGGACGGCGGGACGATGACGCTCTCGACCGGCGCGACGGGCTCGCCGCAGTGCTTCGGTCAACGCGCGGAATGGGCGGACTGCAGCGGACCATTTACCCGGGCCCCCGGCCACGATCCGGAGATCTTCGGCATCGCGATGCTCGATCACCCGACGAACCGCAACCACCCGAACGCATGGTTCGTGCGCGGCTACGGTCCGGTCGGGACCAACCTGCCCTTCTTCGATGGACCGCTCACGCTCCAGCCGGGCGAGACGTGGACCCTGCGTCACCGGCTGTATATCCACCAGGGGTATGCTGATGAGGGCGGGGTGGCGGCGCGGTTCGCCGAGTATGCGGAGCCCGCACAGACGACCGCCTACGATGAGCGCTGAGCCCCTATCGGAGGAGGCACTGGATGACGATCGACGCGACCGAAATGTTCATCATCCGGCGACTCGGAGAGATCCCGACTGAACGCGGCGTTTGCGGATGGCGCAAGACGCTCGTGACGAGCGACGACACGCCCGCGGCAAACGTCTCTCATCTCACGATCGATGACAGCAAATACCACTACCATCGTGAGATGACGGAGTTCTATTACGTGCTCTCGGGCGGCGGCACCATCACGCTCGACGGCGAGAAGCGTACGATCGCGGCGGGTGATCTGGTCGTCATCAAACCAGGAGTCTGGCACACGTCGGAGGGCGAGATGGAGGTGCTCATCCTGGGCGTTCCCGCAGGAGAGCGGACGGACGTCTGGTTCGAGTAGGCGTCATCCCACGGCCCGTCGGATCTGACGAAGCAGCGCGCGCTGCTGCGACTTCGACGTGACCTCAAGGCGCGACCAGGCAACATCAAGCCGGACATCCGCGAACAGGCCGGTTCGGTCTTCATGGAAGTGCAAGAACGCGCGGGAACCTCGATAGAAGACGCCCCGCCTCCGTTCGGTCAATCCACCCAACTCGCGCAGGTCAATCAGCAGCGGTTCGAGGGCGTCCAGCGTGAGCTCGGTCGCGTGCCGCAAGGGTCAGATCGATGGCACATCGCCGCTGTTGCCGGTGATGACAACGCGGGTGCCGACCCCGGCGAAGCGCCAGAAGAATTCCGCATCTGCGTAGCGCATGCCGGCGCAGCCGTGGCTCGATCGCACGCTCCCAAAGTACGACTCGGGGCGCCAGTAGTTCAGGTGCAGCGCGTGACCGACGTTGGTGAAGTACTGCGTGAAGAGCACGTCTTCGAGGACGTAGTAGTCATCGGCGCCGATCGATGCCGACGTCATCGTCTCATTCTCCACGCGATAGAGAATGCGGAACTCGCCAGTCGGGGTCTCCCAGCCGTCCTTGCCGGTCGTGATGAGCGCGGAGTAAAGCGCGGTCTGGCCGATCATGGCCGTCGCCGTCTGCCGCGAGAGGTCGACCAGGATCCAGCGCTCGCCCGGCACCTCCGCACCAGGGATGGCCGGCGGGTTCGGAGGCGGAACCGTTGGGGTGGGAGAAGGCGTGACCGTGGGCGTGTGGGTTGGCGTTGGCGTCGGGGTGGACGTCGGGGTGGAGGTGGGCGTGTGGGTTGGCGTTGGCGTGGGCGTGTACGTAGGGGTGGGCGGCGCGAACACGTTCCAACTCGCAGACGGACCGTAGGCGCGCAGGCTCAGGGCGGTCGCTCCGAGCGCGATCGCTGACACCGCGAGAGCGAGCGTGAGCTGGATGAGCCGGCGCCGTGCAGAAAGGTGCATCAGATCTTCAGATGTTGAACGCCTGGACGCCGTTCCGGGTTAACTGATGCTCCCCGATTGCGCGATGAGAGCAAAGAGGCCGCCAATGGCGGCCTCTCCGTCACAAGTGGATGCTCGTCGTCAGGACGCCTTGCCGATCTTGTACATGCCGGTGCCGCAGACCGGGCACACGCCCTTGGTCGCCGGCTTGCCATTCTTCATCGTGACAGGCTGGGCGTCCTTCATTTCGCGCTGAGTCCTGCACTTCAAGCAGTAGGCTTGCATCAGTTCCCTCCTTCGGAGAACGGTGATTCCGGTGTCCGCTTACTCACCTGAGCAGTTCACCGGATTCGAATCTGGCCGTACGCATCATAGACGGGCGGCGAGCCTTGTCAAGCGAATCCGAGCCGAATCTGGCGCAATTCGCCCCTGAATCGAAGAAATTTGACCTTGCAGGCCAGACTCAGCCCGCTGGAAGCACCTTCTGAGGGTGCCAGCGCCCTCCCCCGGCAAACTCAAGTACGCCCAGGAACTCTCCTTCTGTCGAGTAGGCCCGGCAGACGCGTCCTTCGGAAGCCGGGATTTCGAGATCCCTCCCGCCGCGCAACATGCTCACGGTCGAAGGGCCGAGAATAGCCGCCGGGCGGCCTTCGAGCGCTCGGTCTGGCGCGAGTATGAGGAGTGC